>ERZ772901.1-NODE-1-length-426117-cov-6.468218_pt1 | contig 426117 bp, 358 predicted proteins | sample MGYA00512123_ERZ772901 | MGnify/ENA primary metagenome ERZ772901 (study PRJEB29015, sample SAMEA2737711) | human gut metagenome | biome: human gut; feature: human-associated habitat; material: faeces | place: China | collected 2012 ...
TATATGGATTTTTCAAACTATCATCATTAAAACAAAAACCCGGACACTAAACTAACTATATTTTTTCACATACTTAATATTTATATTCTTTAATATGTTTATTCAAAATAAAAGTTAAAAGTTTCGTGTCCGGGTTTCGCCAACTGAATGTAACAATCCCTAACAGGTGTGTTTATATTTAATTTGCAGTTACTAATGTGACTTTAAATTCACTTTTCATGGTATAATTCACACTGCATAGCTGATAATATTTTAATATTTCAGCTTTCCTTGTGAATATTTTTCTGACCTTCACCTGAAAGTCTCTGAATGTGAATGGTAAGATACGATATTTCCTCCAAAGATACATTATACTTCTTGCTCACTTTGAGATAATCTCTTATCCTTAATGCACATCTGTAGCTTTTCGGAAATTCGTCTTTTACCATTATGGCGAGTCTGTCATTCGCATCTTTACCATATGTTTCATTTTTTACAACCCTCGCAAGAAAGTGTTTAAGATGAGTAATAAAACGCTCATAATATAAACTTTCTCTGTCAAGTTCTCGTCCAAATGTATATCCTACTATATTTACAATATCTTTTGTAATCCCCGGAATATTTATAGTCTGCATCATATCAGCATCGATCTGGGCATTTAATATATGGATTGCAAAAAATCCTGCCTCATCTTCTGAAAGCTCAATCCCAAGTTCTTTTTTTATGATTTCAAGAGCTTCTTTTCCGGCTTCAAATTCTTTTTGATAAAATCTTTTGATTTCCCATAAAAGTGCATTTTCAACTTCAATACCTTTTTTAAAACGGGTAATCGCAAAATTTAAATGATCGGTAAGCGTTATGTAAATTATCTTGCTGAGTTTCATATCAAACTTTTCTTTTACCATCGCTATTATACGATTTGCAACCTGAGCATACTCATAAGGAATATCCTTTAATATTTCTTCAAGTCTGCTGACACTCTCATCAGGCATCGAAAACTTTTTCTCAATCTTTGACTCGTCAAGAATATCTCCGTTTTTCTTACCAAAGCCTAAACCTTTTCCCATAACAACTATCTCTTTGCCTTTATCATCACAGGCACTTACAACATTGTTATTTATAACTTTTAAGATTTTCACCTTTCTTCCCCCGGACAAAACAGCAAAATTTTCACCGAGTTTTTCAATTCAAAAAGAAAATAAACTTTAAAAAAATGAAATCAAAAAAACTGCATCACACCTATACCTAAACAATAGTAATATATAAACTACGTTCAATATCAAACGGTGCAACCCAGTCTTGCCTAATATGTATGATATACAATCAGTAACAATCCAGTTCGCTTTCGCAACTTGTTTCGTTGCCAATATATTACTATCGTAAATATGATTCGTCAAGTGTTTTTTGTATTTTTTCCGAAATTAATCTTTTGTATCAAAAAAAGTGAAAAATGCTCTGTATGCCATATAAACATCTGTCTTGGAAACAATTTCAAACGGAGCATGCATTGAAAGCACGGGAACGCCGAGATCAACAACATCGACATTCATATTGGCAACATACTTTGCGATTGTTCCGCCGCCGCCGCCGTCAACCTTGCCGAGCTCACCGACCTGCCAGAGAATATCGTTGTTCTCAAGCATAGCTCTGATTTTTCCCATATATTCGGCAGACGCATCTGATGTGTCATACTTTCCGCCGTGACCTGTGTATTTTGAAATAATTACACCGTTGTTAATGTATGAGCAGTTGTTAGCCTCATATGCAGACGCAAAAGTCGGATCAAATGCGGCATTTACATCGGCAGAAAGACAGGTGCTTTTTGAAAGAACACGGTAGCCGTCGACACCGTCCTGTTTTGCAAGGTCATAGATGAAGAAACGGAGGAAGTCGCTCTGCATACCTGTGTTGCCGTCACTGCCTGTTTCTTCTTTGTCTGTAAGATATGTTATACAAGTCTGCTCGGGCATTTCAACATCAAGAGCCGCCATAACAGCCGGATAAGCACAAACCTTATCATCATGACCGTAACCGCCGATCATGCTTCTGTCAAAACCGATATCTCTTGACTTAAAAGACGGGATAAGACAGAGCTCAGCCGAAAGAAAATCGCCCTCGCAGATACCGTACTTCTCATTGAGTACAGCCATTACATTGAGCTTTACAAGGTCCTTTTCCTCGCTGTCTGCATCATACGGACGAGAGCCGAGGATAACATTGAGGTTTTCACCCTCAATTGCCTTTGCCATTGGCTTTGAAGCCTGCTCCCTTGCAAGGTGCGGAAGAAGGTCTGTAATACAGAAACAGCTTTCGTTCTCATCATCACCCCAGCAGATGTCAACTCTTGTACCGTCAAGCTTTACAACCGAACCGTGAAGTGAAAGCGGAATTGTTGTCCACTGATATTTTTTAAGACCGCCGTAGTAATGAGTCTTAAAGAAAGCAAGATTGTTTGCCTCAAAAAGAGGATTCGGTTTGAGGTCAACTCTCGGGGAATCAATATGAGCGATTGCAAGCTTTGCACCGTTCTTAACACCGTTTTTACCGATTACAACAAGAGCAACAGCCTTGTCACGGTTTACATAATAAAGCCTGTCGCCGGCCTTATATTCTTTGTCCTGCTCATACTCTGCAAAACCTGCTTTTTTGGCAAGCTCAACAGTATAGCGAACAGCCTCACGCTCAACGGGTGAGTTATCAAGAAACTTTTTGTAACCATCGCAAAAGCTGTCTGCCTTTTTAATTTCTTCCTCCGAAAGAGCCTTAACGCCCTTCGGTTCGGTCATCATAATTTTTTCCTTTAATAAAGTTGTCTTTGACTTTTCTTCAGCCATAATAACCGTCCTTTCTGTGCCGTAAAACACGGCAAAACCATTTTATTTTGAAATCCGCCGCCAAAGGCATCGGAACATCTCTGCACTTAATTAGATTGTGAATAATAAAGTTTTATATACATTTCCTTGGCACTTTCAACCTTGTCAACATAATTCTCTGTTTCGGGATACGGAATGGAATCAAGTTTTTTTCCGTCCGAACTGTAATTAGTATCGTTGAGCCAGTCGCTTACAACAAAGCCGGCATTATATGCGGCAATTGCCGAGCGTTCCGTGCCGTAATAATCGTAAAAATATTTTAAAAGATAACTTCCGTAATCAATACAGATTTCGGGGTCAAACAGGTCATCCTCGGTGTACTGTCCCGCACAACCTCTTTGCTCCTGCAGCCACTCAAAGGACGATGGCATCATCTGCATAACACCCTTTGCTCCGACGCCCGATTCGGCTTTCGGGTCAAAGCCGCTTTCCGTGTGGATTACGGCATATATCAACGCAGGATCAAGGTCATAATCCTTGGCGGCTTTTTCAACATATGTGCTGTAGGTGCGTGGATAATTCATCTCATCAAGCTTTTTCTTTGCGTCCTCGTAAAAGACCGAAACAAACACAAATACTCCCGCCGCAAGAATTGCAAGCACAATTATCCATGCCAAAATCGCCTTCCCTGCACTTTTTTTCTTTTTATATCGCCTTGATTGGGGCATTCTATCACCTCATCAGGTTGTTAATAGCCTCTGCCGCCTTTTGTGCGGCAAGCTCGACTTGCTCTATAGAAAAATTGTTTTCAATGACAATGTCGCTGTGACTTCTGAAAAATTCCTCGTCAAGCTGTGCAGACATTCTTAGCTCTGCACGGGAAATGTCAATGTTATCCCTTTTGCAGATTCTCTCAAGCCTTATTTCCTTTTTTGCGGTAACGCTTACAATAAGGTCGCAAAACACATCGGCACCGCTTTCAAAAAGCTGAGGAGCGTCATAAATCACAACGCTTTTGCCGTCTGTCTGAGCCTGTTTCGCCATCTGCATAAATTCATATGTAACAAACGGATGAACAATTGAATTGAGCAAATGTGTGTTTTCTTTGCTTGAAAATGCCCTTTTGGCAAGCAAAGGTCTGTCAATGTTGCCGTCAGAAAGGATAATATCCTGACCGAAAACACCCGAAACAGCCTTTAAGCATACGGAATCGGGAGTGTAAAGATTTTTTACAATCTCGTCAGCATTTATAACACACATTCCGTTTTTGGCAAAATATGCCGAAACCGTGCTTTTTCCGGCACCGCTCTGTCCCGTAAGACCGACAATTTTAATTCTGTTCAAGGTTAATCACCTCAAAGCCTGCCGCCCTTATAAGGCGGTTGTAAACAGCCATTCCGACGCCGTCCGTTTTTGGCAGCCTTGAATATACAACCTTAACGCTGTCGTCCTCATCAATTCTGCGAAGCTCGTCAAAAAGCGTGTGAGCCTGTCTTGTATAGTCGTTTCGTTTTCCGAGAGAGAAAACGGGAGTTTTCAAAAGCGGAATATCCTCGTCACAACAGAGTGCCGCAACTCCTTCAGCCGCCTTTTTGTTTACATAATCAATATATTGCTCATCGTTGCAATTAAGAAGTATTACTCTCGCCCTTGGCGCATAGTGCTTGTACTTCATACCGGGGCTTGCAACCTTAACATTGTCTGCAAGTTTGTGCAAAACCGCATCATCAACTTCAACCTTGCCGAGAACACTCTCGAGCATTTCAACAGTAATTCCGCCCGGGCGAAGTACCCTCGGAACATCTCCCGCAAGAGTGATTACCGTGCTTTCAAGACCTACCTCACTTGCACCGCCGTCAAGAACAGCGTCGATTTTGCCGTCCATATCGTTCATAACATGCTGTGCGGTTGTCGGACTGGGTGAGCCCGAAATATTTGCCGAAGGTGCGGCAAGAACCGTACCCGATTCACGGATAATCGCCTGTGCGGTTTTGTGGCTCGGAAAACGGATTGCAACCGTGTCAAGTCCTGCCGAAACTTCATTCGGAATAACATCCGACTTTTTCATAATCATTGTGAGCGGTCCGGGCCAGAACGCATCGGCAAGTTTTTTTGCCGTGTCGGGGATTTTCGTCACAAGGTTAAGTCTTTCAATATCGGAAAAATCGCAGATGTGGACAATCAGCGGATTATCCCCGGGTCTGCCCTTTGCTTTAAAAATCTTCTTTACGGCCTCAGGGTTGAGTGCGTCAGCCGCAAGTCCGTAAACTGTTTCGGTCGGGATTCCTACAACACCGCCGTTTTTAAGCAGCTCTGCGGCGGTTTTTATATCTTCCTCTGTATTTTTTAACAACAATGTTTTCACAATTATCACCGGATTATTTTTCCATACTTTCTTTGAGCTTTTCGGCTCTGTCAGCGGCAACAAGTGCGTCAATCACTTCGTCAAGGTTGCCGTTGAGAATTTCTTCAAGCTTGTAGAGAGTAAGACCGATTCTGTGGTCGGTTACTCTGCCCTGCGGATAGTTATATGTGCGGATTCGCTCACTGCGGTCGCCCGTACCTACCTGCATTTTTCTGTTTTCGGCAATTTCACTCGCCTGTTTGTCCTGTTTTTCCTTGAGAAGTCGGCTTTTGAGAACTTTAAGAGCCTTGTCCTTGTTCTTGTACTGACTTCTCTCATCCTGACACTCAACTACCATACCTGTGGGCAAGTGAGTGATTCGGATTGCGGAACTTGTTTTGTTGATATGCTGACCGCCTGCACCGCTTGAACGGAAGGTGTCAATTTTGAGGTCATTCGGATCAATTTCAAGCTCAACATCTTCTGCCTCGGGCAAAACCGCAACGGTTGTTGTCGATGTGTGAACTCTGCCCTGACTTTCGGTTTCGGGTACTCGCTGAACACGGTGAACACCGCTTTCGTACTTAAAGCGTGAGTATGCACCCTCGCCCTCAATCATAAAGGAAATTTCCTTGTAACCGCCGATTTCGGTTTCATTGGCATTGATAATCTCGATTTTAAAGCCCTTCTTTTCAGCATACATCGAGTACATTCTGAACAGAACCGCACTGAACAGAGCCGACTCCTCACCGCCTGCACCGCCACGGATTTCAACAATAACATTCCGTTCATCGTTCGGATCCTTCGGCAAAAGCAGAATTTTCAAATCTTCCGCAAGACTTTTGATATTATCCTTAGCCTCGTCAAGCTCGATCTGAGCAAGCTCTTTAAGCTCTTTGTCGCTTGTTTCCTCAAGAATTTCAAGGCTGTCTTTTTCGGTCTGAACAGCCTCTTTGTATTTACGATAGGTCAAAACGATTTCCTCAATCGACTTGATTTCCTTCATAATTTTCTGATATTCCTCGGGATTGCCCGCTACTGACGGCTGGTAGAGCCTTTCGGAAAGCTCGGAGTACCTTTTGTCAAATATTTCGATTTTTTCAAACATATATATCTTACTCCGTCAAAATTTTTTTAATATTTTTTTCAATCTTTGCACGGGGCGCCATAACCTCTCTGCCGCATTTTTCGCATTTTATCTTAAAATCCATTCCCACACGCAGAATTTCAAAGGTTTTGCAACCGCATGGGTGTTGTTTTTTCATCTCAACTCTGTCGCCAACGCTGATATCCACAAAAATCACCCTCCTGCAAATTTTTTACATTTTTCACATTTTGAATTTCTATGATTATTTACATCACTTTAGAGATGCAAATAATCTGCACTTAGATTATACAACAGAGATTTAAAAATATCAACCGATGCCGATAACTGTGAGAAGTCCCGTGTATTCAAGCGAAAGGGCAACGGGAATTGAAATCAGCAGAGAAAATGCACTCTGTTTTACATCCTTGAACAAAATTCCGATGCTTGCAAGCCAAAGTATAAATTCGGGGAGGTACAGGATTCTGAAATCGGCAAAGTTGAGATTAAATGCAAAGCAACAGAATATTGCTATGAGTACGGAAGAAATTCCGATTGCAAGCGCACCCCGTCCCCTTGCATACCAAATCAGAAATGCCAAAAACGGCGATACAACAGCAAGAATCAGCCACCTCATAAGGTACGGAATATCGGGATAAAAGCCTGCAAAAACACTTGTCCACACATAGTACCCTGTTAACATTCCCACAAAAAACGCAAAAACATTAATTCCTGCTTTTAAGGGTGATTTGCTGAATACGGCAAGGCACACGGCAATAAAAATCCACGGTGCTGTTCTGCCCAAAAAGTTTGACAAATCAAGCCAATCGAGAAAGCTCGGCAGTCTGTTCAAATCAAGAAACTTTGCGACAATTCCCATGCCACCGCCAAAAAGCAAAGCAAAGAATGTTGTCATAATTTGTTTTGGTACGGACATTTTGCCCGATACCTTTCGGGTTTTATTCAAAATTTTTAACATAAAATCCTCGTTTCATCTACATCAAAAGGACTTCTCAAAAAAGAAGTCCTCTTTAATCTTAATTATTCCGCACTGTTTTGCTCACCGAAAACCTTTAAAATTTCGTCTTTGTGAGCCATAATCGCATCGTAGCCCTCCCGAATGGTTTCGTCAACGCTGTCCATTGAAAAAAGCTGTGTGTTTTCGTTCTTGATATCAATTGCAAGGTCAGCCATTTTCTTTGACTCTCTTGTGCCGTCAATTGAATAAACATCAAGCGCACGCCAAATTACCTTAATAAGACCGCCAAGGCCTGCGTCGGGATTGTAGGTCATAATATCAAAGCCGATTGCAAGAACCTTGCCGACGCCCATATCACGCAGAATTTTTACGGGCAAATTGTCCTTTGAACCGCCGTCAATAAAGTTGTACTTATCATAAGGACAGGTTGTGTAAATTGCAGGGAACGACATACTTGCACGAACAGCAGTTTCAAGCGGAGCACCTGTTATGTAGTGAATATGCTCGTTTTCAAGATTTTCTTCCTTGGTTGTAAAAATACATTCATCGGTTGTAAGCGTGTCAACCGTACAGATTGAAAGGTTAATCGGAAGATTTTCAAAGCCTGTTATCCCTTTTTCATTCATAATGTCACGGATAACATCTTCAATCAGTTCACCCGACTTGATGCCGTCTTTCTGAATCTTTTTATTTAGAATAAGCTGTGCAAGAGATTTGAAAATAAGGCCGTTGTCGATTTCGGCAAGAGTTTTCCAATGCTTTTTTGCAACTCTTTTCATTTCATCGGAATCACAGCCCATTGCAACGATTGCCGCCATTGCCGCACCCGAGCTTGTACCCGAAACATACTGCGGATGGATTCCGAGTTCATAAAGAGCCTGAACAGCACCGATGTGAGCAATACCTTGAAGTCCGCCGCCCGAAAATGCTACACCGATAGAATTTTTGCGATCGATTTTATCCGAATTCATTTTAAACACCTCTGTTAATAAAAACGATAAACATTGCAATACGACTCGGTTTCAACAAAATAGTCGTACCAGTTGTAGAAATCTTCAAAGCTGTAATCAGCCTGAATAAGCTCATAATTCTTAAATTTTGTGTTTTCCGTTATGTATTTAAGCACATCATCTTTGTCTGCAAGGCGGGAAACATAAACCGTTACCTCGTCAAGTGACGCAAGCTTTTTGTCCGTTTTGAGTTTTTCCATGCTGTCGGTTTCCTGCTTATTGGTGTCGCCGTTAAACATAAATGCCTCGGCAAGCGAAGAAACCTTTCCGTTGGTGATAACTCCTCGTTTTTCGGCAAATTCTTCAAGCTCATCACCGAGAGTCGGAGAGAACTTTGAACTCTGAACAATCATTGTGCTGTCGTAGTTCATAAACTTGTCAATACACTTGTTCCATTCAAGCATTGCAGTTCCGACAAAAATGCAGTTGTCTGTCTTTGGCTCATAGAGATTTGTTTTGCCGTATGTGTAATAGGGCTTAACCGTAACAAACGCTGTGACTGACGCAAGCAAAATGCATACAGGCACGGCAAGGCGTATCTTCTGATTTTTGAAAAGTGTGAAAATTCTGATGAACGAGAATGCAAAAAGCATCGCAATCAGCGGAAGTGACGCCATAACATAGCGGTCGCTGTTAAACGGTGAAACAAGTGAAATGCCGATGAAATAGCAAACTGCCGGAACTACGGCAAACATCGCCTTTTTAGGAATTTTTACCTTTTTCACAAAACGGAAATAAATTCCGAAGCCGATAACTGCGGCTGTACAAAGTCCGAGCAGCCAAACCTGATTGATGAACATATCCTTTGCAAGAATCTGAACATAGGTGCAAAGCTTGTAGAAAACATAGGTCACAACCGTAATCATATCAAGCGCCGACATATCAAGCGAACTGAGTCCACGGTTGCCGCCGAGTACATTCGAGATTATGTACGGATAAATGCAGAGTGCAAGTCCTGCACCGACAACAGCCGCAATAATGTACTTAATAAGGTCTTTACCGCACTTTTCCTTGATTTTGAGCACAAGGAAAACAAGTCCCGTAAGTCCTGCAAAGAGGATGAAATAATACTGGGTAAGCACACCGCAAAGCACTGTAACTGCAAGCAGAATGCAGTCTTTTATGCCGACGGTGTTCTTTTTTTCATAGAGCTTTATGCTCATATAAACGAACGCAAGCACCCAGAAGGTAAGCGTTGCGTACATTCTGAGATAAATTGTCGTGGTAATACACGCAATACTCAGAGCATATGCCCCCACACCGATCAAGGCGTAAAGATTGTTGCCCGTGATTTTCCGTCCGATTTTATAAAGCATAATCAAAATGCCTGCCATGGCAAGCACATTTATTGAATAGGCAAGCCATTTTGAGAACACGCCCGGAAAGAACGAACAGACCGTGTGAACAAGTGCGTAATAGAGAGGCGGATGCGACGCATCTATAATCTGATTTTCATATACCTGAGCATAGTCGAATCTGTCATCGGGCGACACGGCAAGATACTCGTTGAAATCCTCGGGACTGTTCCAACCTCCGTCAACATTAAGCTGTTTTGAGGAATTTGCAAGGTTATAGGTCAGAAGCTCGTCCTCGTGAAAGCCCTGTTTTGAAAACATATAAACCGTGCTTATGACAAGGCTCACCGCAATAATAACCGCAAGAATTATTCTTGCCTTTTTGTTGTCGATTTTCATATAAAATTCTCCGTAATAATCAAAATTAAAATCAGCCGACAATTTTGTGCCGTTCAAACGGCAATTTTCGGCATTCCGTATTTAAATGATTATACCACAAATACGGTCACAATAACAATAGACTTTACAAAAATTTTGTATGTAATGCGTTTTCGGGCAAACAAAAATGCCGACAGAAAAATCCGTCGGCACAAATGATTTGTAATATTTTGATTATTTTTTAGCTGTTGTTTTCTTTTCGGCAGGCTTTTCAGCTTTTACGGTTTTGCTTTCAGCCTTTACGGCAGTTTCGGTTTTCTCGACTTTTTCAGTCTTAACTGCTTTTTCTGTTTTTTCAGCTTTTTTCTCAACCTCAGCAGGAGCAGGAGTTTTCTCCTTAACCGCTTTTACTGCCTTTTTAACGGGCTTTTCGGGAGCGGGTTCGGCTTTCTTTTCAACCTTTTCAGCGGTTGCTTCTGCCTTTGCAGACTTTGCTTCAGCCTTTACTTTTTCTGCCTTATCTTCCTTTTTCGGAGCAGCCTTTGCCGATTTCTTTGCCTTTTCGGCTTTAAGCTTTGCAAGAGCGGCGTCCTTCTTTGCCGTAGTCTTTTTCTTTACGGGAAGAGCCAGCTTCTTTTTAAGCTTGAAATACATAACAGCAAGCGGCGGAACTGTGATTTCCATTGAATAGTTGAGCTCGTGGTCTTTCTTCTTTTTAGCCTTGAGCTCGCCCTCGTTTCTGATTCCGCAACCGCCGAATTCTTCAGCCTCGGAGTTGAACACTTCTTCATAAATACCGTATTCGGGAACACCAACAACATAGTTATCGTGCTGAACAGGCTGGAAGTTACATACGCAGATGATTTCACTGCCGTCATAAGCAATTCTGCGGAACGAAATGATGCTGTTCTTGTAGTCATCAAGTGCAATCCACTGGAAGCCGTCCCAATCATAGTCGTTCTCATGCATGGCAGGAACATCACGATAGAACTTGTTTACCTCAGCAAAGAAAAGGTTAAGCTGACGGTGCTTTTCAAATGAAAGAAGGTTCCATTCAAGCTCCTCGTTCGCATTCCACTCGTCAAACTGACCGATTTCACTGCCCATGAACATAAGCTTCTTACCCGGGTGAGCCATCATATACGCTATGAAACCTCTCACACCGCTGAACTTCATGTCATAGTCGCCGGGCATTTTATTGATGAGAGAACCCTTGCCGTAAACAACTTCATCATGAGAAATCGGGAGCATAAAGTTCTCGGAAAAAGCATAAACCATGCTGAATGTAAGGGTGTCGTGGTGATAATTTCTCCACAACGGATCAAGTGAGATGTACGAAAGCATATCGTTCATCCAACCCATATTCCACTTGTAGTCAAAGCCGAGTCCCATATCCTTAATCGGATAGCGTGTAACATTCGGCCATGCCGTACTTTCTTCGGCAATCATCATAGCCTCGGGGTGGAACATATGTACAACCGTGTTGAGCTTCTGCAGGAAATCAACGGCAACAAGGTTTTCTCTTCCGCCGTATGCGTTTGCAATCCACTCACCGTCATTTCTGTTGTAGTCAAGATAAAGCATTGATGCAACGGCATCAACACGGATACCGTCAACATGATACTTGTCAAGCCAGAACATTGCAGATGAAAGGAGAAAGCTTGTTACCTCATATCTGCCGTAATTGAAGATATATGTACCCCATTCCTTGTGTTCACCGATACGGGGATCTTCATATTCATAACAGCCTGTACCGTCAAATCTGCCAAGACCGTGTGCGTCCTTTGGAAAGTGGGCAGGAACCCAGTCAAGGATAACGCCGATGCCCTCTTCATGACATCTGTCCACAAAATACATAAGGTCTTTTGGCTCACCGTAACGGGATGTTGCGGCAAAGTAGCCTGTAACCTGATATCCCCAGCTGCCGTCAAACGGATATTCTGTAAGAGGCATAAACTCAATGTGAGTGTAGCCCATATTCTTAACATAAGGAATAAGCTCATCAGCAAGCTTGCGATAGCTGAAAACATTACCATCCTCATACTTACGCCAAGAACCTGCGTTTACCTCGTAAACATTGACAGGCATACTCTTGTGCGGATGCTCTTTTTTGTAGTCATACCACTTTTCATCATGCCACTCGTAGCCGTCAATCTCGTAAACACGGGATGCGTTGTCGGGACGAGTCTGGCAATGAAAAGCATAAGGATCGGTTTTGAGCCTTCTCTCATGCCACGGGGTTTCGACACAATATTTATAGCAGGCAAACTCGGGAATTCCCTCAATAAACAACTCCCAGACGCCGCCGTCCGAGATTTTGTACATAAAGTTTGCGTCATTGTTCCAGTCGTTAAAATCACCGACCACCGAAACGGACAATGCGTTCGGCGCCCATACTCTGAAAACAACGCCCTGACGGCCGTCCCAGTTCACAAAGTGTGAGCCTAAAAATTCATAAGCACGAACAGATTCGCCCTGTAAAAACTGATCAAGCGGCGCTCTTTCGTCATTGATTTTAAAAGCCATAGTAACCCTCTTTTCTGCGATTGTAGGCAGTTCTTCAATAATACAAGTATAGTATAATATATTTTCACCAAATATACAAGTGGTAAAAACGATTTTTATGTAAATAATTTTGTCGGTTTGCCTGAAATATTGTCAGTTGCTGTGAAAATCGTTCCAAAAAATAGTCAGGTAATGCGTGTTTCATCCGTAATTTTTATTTTTGACACACTTATCCCATACTGTTATAATATACAATAACGAAAGCATAAACAAGCGACAATTACGCTACTTTCGTTGGAAAACCGACTAATTTTAAAATCAGGTGATTATCTTTGGACATAAGAGTTATGAAAAGCAAGAAAAGTATTTTTGACGCATTTGTAAATCTGCGTTCAAAAAAAGAACTGCGCAAAATTACCGTTAAGGAGCTTTGTGAAAAAGCACTCATCAATAAATCGACCTTCTACACATATTATGAGGATATGTTCGACCTTTCGGACAAAATTGAAAGCGAGGTAGTTGACGGCATTGTAAGTACCATAAGCAATCCGCAGATGATGATTGACGAGCCCGTAAAATTTTATCGCAATCTTCTGGGTGCAATGACCGAAAACAAGGCACTGACAAACACGGTTTTTTCCGGTTCACAACATCCCAATCTTATAGTAAAGCTTTCAAAATCATTGAAAAATATGATTTTCGAGAACTGCCCGGAATATATAAACGATAAGAAATTCTGCACACTTCTTGACTACGCAATCTACGGCGGATACTATGCCTTTGTTGAAAATCAGGAGAACACAAACGATTATTCGGATGAACTTATTGAATCGGTTTCAGTGATTTCCGAGCATATGACAAAACTCATAAAAGCAAGCATTCCAACCTTTAAGAGCAATAATACATAAAAATACTTTTTGCATATTTTTCAAGCTGTATTATTCATTAATTTGTGCAAAGTGCGATTTTTGTCGAACTTCAAAATATTTATTTAAAATTGCTGTCGATTGTGATAGAATATATTCGGTTTTATAAGAGAGAAAGGAGAGTCGGTCAGACTGCCGTTTATGAGGCGTTTGAAGTCTGTCCGAAAAAGAAGTTATGGAAATTAACACACTTGATATTCTGAAGAATCTTGCCATAATCCTTGTTGCGGCAAAGCTTCTCGGTATTGTTGCCAGAAAGCTCGGCGCACCGCAGGTTGTGGGTGAGATTATTGCAGGTCTTATCGTAGGACCTTGTATGCTTAATTTTGTTTCGTATGACGGGTTCATCTCAGGTATGGCTGAAATCGGCGTTATATTGCTGATGTTCTCGGCAGGTCTGGGAACGGATCTTAAAGAGCTTATCAAAACAGGACCTGTTGCCTTGCTTGTTGCGTTTGCCGGTGTAATCGTTTCGGTTGCAGGCGGTGCGGCTGTTTACCTTGTATTCGGCTTTGGTGACGGTGACCTTGCGATGCTTGAGGCTGTATTTATGGGAACAATCCTTGCGGCAACCTCGGTTAGTATTACTGTTCAGGCTCTTAAAGAAATGGGACACCTGAAAGGAAGGGTTGCAACAACAATTCTTTCAGCCGCAATTATAGACGATGTTATCGGCATCGTACTTCTCACCGTTGTAATCGGTTTCAAAAGCCCCGATGTTCAGCCTGCGTCCGTTTGCATCAACATTGTACTTTTCTTTGTTCTTGCATTTATACTCGGCTTTGCACTTTATTTTCTCTTCAAGTGGCTCGACAAGCTCTGGCCGCACTCAAGAAGAATTCCGATTTTCGGTCTTGTTCTCTGCTTTGCGTGTGCATATTGTGCGGAAGAATTTTTCGGAATTGCAGACATCACAGGCGCATATGTTGCAGGTATTATCCTCTGTAACATCAAGGATTCACAGTACATCGAAAGAAAGATGGATGTCAGCTCGTACATGATTTTCGGACCTGTATTCTTTGCAAGTATCGGACTTCAGACAAGCTTTAACGATTTCAACCTTTCAATGCTCTGGTTCTCAATTGCACTCGTTGCAGTTGCACTTTTGACAAAGGTTATCGGCTGCGGCGGTACGGCAAAGCTTTGCAAATTCAATATGCCTGACTCGCTCAAAATCGGCGTAGGTATGATGAACCGTGGTGAGGTCGGTCTTATCGTTGCCAAGAAGGGACTTGACACAGGTCTTATGGCACCGCAGTTTTTTGCTCCTATTATTATTCTCATCATCGTTTCATCGCTTGCAACACCTATTCTTCTCAAGGTGGTTTACAAGAAATGGCCGGGTAAAGAAAATGAGGAGGCAGACAACCGTTCGGAAAAGCTTGCCGAAAACGAAAAGTATCTTACTCAGGAAGTTGTCGGTGCAACCTACAACATCACAGAAGATAATTTCAAAGATAAAAGCAAAGACGAATAATTTAATACAATAACCTAAAAGGACAAATGACAGTCATCAAGTCATTTGTCCTTATTTTTATATCTGTAAATTGTCAATCGTTATCGTAAAAATCTTCTGCACAGGGCAAAAAAGCCTTGTCAAATTCACTTTTCGGCAAAAGCCACAGCTTGATGTACATTGCAATCGGTGATGCAGGAGGCAGAACTGTTATATTAAGCCCGTCAAATTTCAGCTTGCTTTCGTAATAAAAGCCCTTGCACGCACCCGTCAAAAATACGGGAATATTCATTGCTTTTGCTTTTTGACAAAAGTCGTTCAAACCCTTACCGTCAGTATTCAGCGTACCCGAATGGAATCCCTCAAGTAAAACGGCTTTTACATTTTCCGTAATTTCAGGATACTGCATACCAACCGTTGCGGAAATTTTCAGCACATTGCTGTTATCCGAAAGTCGGACGCTTTCATCAAAAGCAAACTCGCTTTTTGAAGCCTTGTAACGGATGTTCTTCACAAAAAGTCCGTTCTGAATTTTTCCGTAGCTTTCGTCAAAAATGCTGTGCAGTTCGTCGCTGTATGCCGAATGTGCAAGCAGTCTTGACGCTCTGTGAATTGTCACGGGCAAATCGGCGTTTTTATACGAAACAAAAACACCGTTTCCGCTGCCTGATTTTATAAAGTCAATCGCACCGACAAAATTTTCAAAACCGTTTGAACGGCTGTCATCAAGCGGATAATTTGCCGAAACAAGCACAATCGGCACATTTAAGCCGTCAAAAATATAAGCAAGAAATGCAGAGGTGTATTGCAGGGTATCCGTTCCGTGAGTTACAACAATGCCGTCATAGCTGTTCAAATCATAGCTTTGCAGACAGTCGGCAAGCCTGTTCATGTGACAGCCCTCAAGATTTTCGCTGAGGACGGTATAAGGCTCAGCCGTGTCAAAATCAACATCGCCGTACCTGTCAAGATACATCTGCGTGAGCATATATTTCTGCTCATTGTCGGGCGAAAGCACCTCGCCTTTACGCATACAGCCGATTGTACCGCCCGTAAAGACAACAAGAATTTTCATATACTCACCTCTTTCATATTCTGCCCTTAAAGGTTATAAATAAACTATTTATTTTCCTTGCCCGTGATTTTTTCGATTGTGATTTCATAAACGCCTGTCATACTGCCCGATTTCTCTATGCACCTTTTTCCGCTTTCGATAAATTCGGGAGCATATTTTTCAACAATCAGTTCAAGACCTCTGTTCTTGTTTTTAACCGATTTTGCAATCGTACCGAACACAACCGCACTTTCGTATTTTGAAGTCAGCTTTGCTCCGTCAATTCTGTTGTTTTGAACCGTGCAGAACGAAACCTTGTTGCTGTATTCAACATTTTTCAGTTTCAAGCCCGAATTCGGAGCGCAATGGAAATAAATTTTGTTGCCCTCAACGGCAAAATTTACAGGCACACCGTAGGGATAGCCGCCCTCCCCGATTGTTGACAAAATGCCGTATTCACCGTTTTTAAGGATTTCATAGGCTCTTTCTTCGGTAGTTTCCCTGTCTTTTCTACGCATCTTTTCGTTCATTATTCAACTCCGATATCGTTCATAACCATGCCCGTAATCATCTTCGGATAGAAATATGTTGACTTCTGCGGCATCTTTTCGCCGGCGGCGGCAACATCACGGATTTCGGTTACTCTTGTCGGATTAAGCACAAACGAGCATTGGAACTTGCCGTTGTCAACGCCCTCAACAGCCTCTGAGAAAAATTTGGTGTATGTAAGGTTAATCTGATTTGCCATATTTTCCTTATCAATGCCGAAAATTCTTTCAAGCACAAGTGAATGGAGAACTGTAACATCAAGCTGTCTTGACGGTTCGCTCAATTCGGGAAGAAGCTTGTCCATAATGTCAAGATTTTTCAGCACAAGCCTGTACCATTTTCCGTTTCCGACATAGAATCCGAATGCCTTCTTGCCCTCGTCATAGAGCTTTGCAAGCTCGCTTTCCATATTGTCCGTGCCGTTCATTTCGGTTACATCAAAATATTCCCTGCAACCGTCAAGAACTTTTTCAACATTAAAGTCCGGCAAATCACGCACAAGGCGGTGTGTCGGGAATACAACAAGTCCCGGATGCTCCATGTCAACAAGGTAAATCATCTGATAATCACAGGGATCGCCAACCTTTGAAAGACCGTTTTCACGGCAGTAGTTTCGATAGTTTAGAGCGGTTTCATAGCGATGGTGACCGTCTGCAATATAGAGCTTTCTGTCGGCAAAATCTGCACAAAGCTTTGCGATTACATTTTCATCCGTAACAATCCAAAGTCTGTGAGTAACACCCTCACCGTCGGTAAATTCAAGCTTTGGTGTGTCCTTTGACTCATTGTCAATTGTTGCGAGTGTTGTATGCTCGCTGTCCATATAAAGGGCATAAATCTGACTGAAATTGCAGTTTGTTGCCTTCATAAGATTAAGTCTGTCCTCTTTAGCCTTTGAAAGAGTGAACTCGTGCGGAAGAATGATTCCCTTTTCAAACTCTTCAAGATGAACACGGGCGATGATACCCTTGATGCTCTTGCGTTCGCCGTAAGCCGTAAATTCTTCCTCATAAACATAGATTGCAGGCTTGTCCTCGCTCACAAGAACATCCCTGTTCCGCCACATATCAAGAATTTCTCTTGCTGTCTGATACGGGTTTTCGCCCTCTTTCGGAAGCTCAAGCCTAATGATATTATACTCGTTTTCGCTGATATAACCGAGTCTTTGTTCCTCGCTTATGATGTCATAAGGCGGACAGCAAAGCTGAGAAATTTCGCCTGCTTTTTCCGTGTTGTAACGCATTCCTCTGAACGCTTTTATTTCTGCCATATTAAAAACCTCCAAATTATTTTTCGGTCAAGTGTATCTTCACCGTCCGTATAAGGCAATTATAACACAAGCAGTTGATTTGAACAAGTGAAAAGTAAGTTTATTTAAATTTACTGTGCAAAACCACAATGAATATTACGGCATAAAAATCATTGACAATCAAAGGAAAGTTTGATATAATATTTTTTGCGTAAGCTGATTACGATATTTGACATTGCATAAACATCTTGTCAAATGAAAACAGAATACGCGCCAATAGCTCAGTTGGTTAGAGCGACCGGCTCATAACCGGTCGGTCCGGGGTTCGAGTCCCTGTTGGCGCACCAAAAAAGAAAGTACTCAAACGAGTGCTTTCTTTTTATTTTACCGTTATGCGTGAACAGGGACTCGAAGGCGAGCGTTAAGAAAACAGTCCGGCGGACTGTTTTTAGCAAGAGCGTTGATGAATTTTTAGCTTTGAACAAGCCGCATAAAGCGAGGTAGAATAACTTAGATAGATAAAACACCTGTTGGCGCACCAAAAAAGAAAGTACTCAAACGGGTACTTTCTTTTTTTGTTTTTACTCTATCTTTTTCCAACAATACTTTTTCATAAAATCTGCAATTACGGTTATATCTTCACCCTCATAGTATTTTACAAGCAGTCTTTTAAATTCAGGCACTTCCTTTTCAGGAATCACCAAAAATCCGCCACCGTGTGAAATAAGATAGTGATTTGCAAAAATTACAGAGGCACGCTTGTTACCGTCAAGAAATATTTGTGTTTTCATACAATAAAGGCACAACTTAATTGCCGTATTGATAACTTCATCACTTTCTTCTATAATTTCACGGATTTTTTCTTTTACATCCAACTCATTAGGCAACGGTGGAACATATGAAGAACCTCCGATAGTAACCGGAACTCCTCTAATTCTTCCGCCTTCCGCAAAAAATCCTTCATTAACAACTCTTGCTATATGGCTGAGCATATAGTAGTCGGAACGACTTGCTATTACATCACGATCCAAAATAAATTCCCATGCGTGTTTTAAATTCAAAATTTTCTGAACATCTGTTGCAGTCACACCGGAAATTTTACCGTTATCTATGATTTCTTCAGTTTGTGGGAATGATGTAGCAACACCCTCAAGAACAGCCTGATCATATATATTCATTTTCATATTTGCACGGGCAAACGCAATATTGTTTATAACATCAGAAGAAAGTTCATCTTCTGAATATCCCGCATTTGCAAGTTGTTTATCTATACTGCGAAGTTCTTTCCTGATTTCACGGGCTTCTCTGGCATTGCGGAGGAGCAAATTATATAATTCTTCCGTATATGCACCTACATAAGTTGATGTCTGTTTTCCTGCAACACGCTTTCTCACATAAAGATATTTTTCATTACCTCGTTTCTTAATTTCGGGAGTTCCGTCATACGGCATTAAATTTAACCTTGCATTAAGGTCAGCACGGCTTCTTAGTAACTCTTGTATTTCATTGTATTTTGCAGCCATTATAATTCTCCTTTGGGGTACATTCTCTTGTAAAAGTATAATACAATTCTCCCCAACAGTCAATGCACCTTGGGGAACATTTTTGCATTTTAAAGCCTAATTCGTTCCCCAATAATAAATTTCAAACATATTATATCCTACTCAAGTTCTTTTATGAAATCCATTAACACCAACAAATTCCAAAACACCCCTTATCTCACACGCGGATAAGGGGTGTTTTTATTCATTAATTTTACTCTTTTTGAATTCGAGATACTTTATATAGTCAAGCACATCGCCACATTCCTCTTTTGTAAATGACTGCGGAAGAGAAACAGAGCGAATGTTTCGGTTAAACGAGAGCGGTTCGTCAATCAGACCGATGAGATAGTCAACCGACACATCAAAAAGTTTTGCAATGATTATTTTTGAATTATCGTCGGGGTCACTGCGGTTACATTCGTAAGATGATATTGTGTAGTGCGACACGCCCAAAAGCTCCGCAAGCTGTGCCTGCGACACGCCGTGGTCTTTGCGAAGTTCCGGAGGAATCTGACAGAATTCTTGAAGATGACATCATCACAATTTGAGGTGAATGTGACGGCTTGTACTCTTATGAAAGCGTTTTAGGAAGTAAAGTATCCTTGCCGAAAATTGATGTAAAATATTATTCAATAGACAATTAAAACAACAGGCTGTACGCAATTTTGTACAGCCTGTTTTTTTGTGTAGGTATTAAAATGTAGCAGCGAACACGGTTCTCCACTACTAAACATCGGCAACTTACTGACATCTATATAATTTTATTTTACATGAATTCTGTGCCTTTACTTGCGTGTGTCCGATTAACCTCGCTGCATTTTCCGTTTTTCAATTTTTAACTTAATTTGAATCAATGTCCGTTCTCCGTAATTCTGATTGCAACGGCGGTGACATCGTCCTCACGGTCGGCCTTACGGTGCTTTACCGCCTCGTCAACAACAGCCTTTGCAAGATCCTGGGTACTGCCCTCATTCCATGTGCGAATAAGCTTTTCGAGCCATTTGTCATCGCCCGTAATTACACCGTCTGATACCATAACAATCATATCCCCCGTTGTCAGATTTACCGTGTCGGTTGAAAATTTTATACCGTTTAGAATTCCTGCAGGGAGCGACGGCATTTCACGAACCGTTACCCTGCCGTTTTTCTTTACAAATGTTACGGGTGCGCCTGCCTTTTTGAAGGTGGTTTTGCCGGTGTAGAGGTCAACACTTGTGACATCAACCGTTGAAAGCGATTCGTCCTCACTTTTCACCATGAGGGCGGAGTTCACAATCTGCAAACAGCTGTCGGCTGAAAGTCCCGCCCTTAGCAGTCTTGTCATAACAGATGCCGCCATATTGCCGTCAACGGCAGCTCTGCCACCCGTACCCATACCGTCACACACGAGCGCATATGTTTTGCCGAAACCGTCATTGAAATAATTTATACAGTCACCGCAGAGCTTACCGTTGTCGGCGGTGTGCTGGTCGCTTCCGATTTCAACATCAAACACGGGCATTTCGCACATTGCAATACGGATTCTGTTGCCCTCACGGCTGATTGTCGGAAGGTCAAATCTTCTTCCGCAACAGCGTGAAATCTCACGCATAACCTCGCCCTTAGAAAGCTTTTCAGACTTATTCGAGAGCGTAAGTTCCACGCTCATTCTTCCGCTGTTTGACACAAGGCAGATGCACTCCTCAACAATTGCACCGAGGCTTGTGAGGGCGCTGATTATCCGTTGTGCAGATTCGTTATCGCACCGCATTGTGTTGCGAAATTCATCAGCCAAATCGTGGAGAATATCGCCGATTCCGGAAAACTGCCCTGCAACAACGCTTCGCACATCGGTAATCCTTTGTTGTGCCTCAAGCGCCGACTGATATTCACGGTAGTTTGCGTTCATTGAACGGGCAATTTCGCCTTTTTTACAGCAGTTTTTTACAAAAGATTTTTCAACATCTCTTTCGCCTATTGTGCCGTTCGATTCAAGATACTCTTCAAGCCTTGCAAAATCGTCACGGGTGACACCGCCCTTGTGTTCATAGCAGTACATTTTCAGTCCGCAGGTTTCGCAGACTTCATTTCTTGTACCCTCACAAACAGCGTCAAATGTGGGCGAATAGAGCTTTTTCATCTTTTCGGAAACTTTTGAGACATCGTTTTTCACATTGCCGACTGCCTTTGAGGCAAAGTCGAGTCTCATAACAATATTTTTTCGCAGAGCCTCTCCGAGCGATGTATTTTTGTCGCTTGAAAACACGGGCGAAATCACATTGCCGACTTCTTTCGGAAGAACCATAAACACCGCACTTGCGGCAAGGCTTTCAACAAGCACACCCGACGGTGTTCCGAACTGCGAACCGAACGCAAGACACATCACACCGTTTGAGATTACAAAGGCAATCGCACAGCCCAATTTTCCGAGCTGTGAAAAAAGCCCCGCCATAAGTCCTCCGAATGCAAAACCGCCGCAGATGTAGCCGTTCTCTCTTGACGCAATGCTGAAAATCGCCCCTGTTGAAATTCCGCTGATTGCACCGCCCGTAACCGAGCCGTAGCGTGAACAGAGCAAAATGACGAGCATTGCAATAATTCTGCCGAGCGAGATATTCTGCCAAGCAATACTGCCGAAAGCCAGAATCAGGATACACCCCGACATAACCACGCTTGCGGTTTCCTGTTGCGAAAAAACTTCAAAACTTCTGTTATCGCCTGCAAGGTGCAGTGCCGTGCTGATAAAATATGCCGCCGCACCTGCAATTACCGCCTCGGTTACGCAATCGGCAAAGGTTGTCAGAGTGCTTGTGCTTACGAAAAGCAACGAAACACCCGTTGCAAAAATCGGAACAAATGCCACAAGCGGAGCAAAAACCTTGCTTTTTGTAATCTTGTCAAGATCACCGAGCAGCCACCGCAGACCGCCTATTGCCGCCACAACGGCAAGGTAACGAAAGCTGTCCGAGGGTTTGAGCAGGACATAACCAAATGCCGTGCCTAAGAGTGATGACAAAAGATACTTTCTCGGAACTGCCGCCGCAAATGACGCCCCGAACGGTGCAAGGCTTCCGAGAACCGCTCCCCGTGACACCAAAATTCCGCAGAGCAGACAACCTGCGTTTGTGAGCATTTTCCGCATAAAATCGCCCTGAACAGCGTCCTGTCTGCGAGCCAAAGTAGTTTTTGCTTCCATAAAAATCAACATCCCTTTAATGATTTACTTCTTTTTGTATTTTTATTATAGGATATTATGGGTAACAGTTTTGTCTTTTTGTGAATGAGAATTTTTATATTCTTTTGTAGAAACAAAGCTTTGAAAAAACTTAATAAAGTAATTACGCAAAAGATTGTTCAACATTAAAAAAAGCCGTTGTTAAAATTCTGATTTTGCATTATAATGGAGTAAACCAAAGTGAAAGGACAAACAAAATGATTATAATGTCAGTTGATCTCGGAAAAGCACGCACAGGCATTGCCGTATGCGACAAAACCGAGTTTTTAGCATCGCCATATACGGTTATTTTTGAAAAGTCACCGAAACAGTTGCTTGAAAAGGTGTCAAATACAGCCAAAGAAACAAAAGCCGAGCTTATTGTTGTGGGACTTCCGAAAAATATGGACGGCAGTGAGGGCGAAAGCGCACAGAATGCCAGAGCGTTTGCCGAAAATCTGAGCAATGAAACTGGCATTGAATGCGTTATGCAGGATGAGCGTGGAACAACAATTACGGCTCACAATTTTCTCAACACCACAAATACAAGAGGAAAAAAGCGTAAAAATGTCGTTGACGAGGTTGCCGCCACAATAATTCTTCAGGATTATCTTGACAAAAGAAAATCGGGCTTAAACAAATAAAATCATAAAAGATTTACCCTTCCGATAATTTCGGAGGGTTATTTAATGTACATTTTGAGAATTTTATAACCTAAAATTCAAGCACGCCGCAGTTTTTCTCACTTGAAACTGCGGCGTGCTTTTAAGTTAAATGCTTTAGTACTTTTAAGTACTATAAAATCATTATATCACCCATTTATGATAAAGTCAATAGTACCGATAGATACTATACAAGGTGATAATATGTATTTTAAAAGACTGCGTGATTTGCGAGAAGATCATGATATGAAACAAAGTGAAGTTGCCGAATATTTAGGAATTCAGCAGACGGTCTATTCACGCTACGAAAGAGGATTTCAGTCAATTCCTGTTGAGCATTTAATTAAACTGGCTGATTTGTACAAAGTTTCCACAGATTACATTCTCGGCAGAAAATAGTTACAAATTAAAAATTAAAGTCGGGCAGCAGATTTTCAATGCAAAATTTCTGTTTCCCGACTTTTTTATTTGTGATACGGCGAGCCACCTTTCACAATTCGTGTAGATAGTTTGTAATGTAAAAAAACATATTATGCCCGAGCGAAAGTTTTTTAAAATTGAAAGTTGAAAATGGAAAATTGAAAATTGCGGTCGGGCAGACAGTTTGCAAACGAAAAAATACACGGTATGCACCATTTGGCACATACCGTGGTTTTTTTATACATTATATGTTTTCAGTTAAATCAGAAGTCCATAATTTCATCGTCTTCAAGAGCAACGATAACATCGTCTGTATCGTCATTCTCAACGATTTCTGCCTCAGAATTACTCTCAAGCTGAACATCTGCATATCTCTGCATACCTGTACCTGCAGGGATAATCTTACCGAGGATAACATTCTCTTTAAGACCGACGAGCGGATCAACCTTACCCTTGATAGCGGCATCTGTAAGAACTCTTGTTGTTTCCTGGAATGATGCGGCTGAAAGGAAGCTGTCTGTTGCAAGAGCTGCCTTTGTGATACCGAGGAGGAGCTGAGTGAATGTTGCCTCACGAAGACCTTCTTCGCCGTTGGCAATACGCTTTTTAATCTGCTCATTCTCGTAAAGAACTTCGTTCTTGTCATAGGTCTGACCTGACATAAAGCCTGTGTCGCCTGCATCCTCAACCTTAACCTTACGCATCATCTGACGAACGATAACCTCAATGTGCTTATCGTTGATTTCAACACCCTGTAAACGGTAGGTACTCTGTACTTCCGAAATAAGGTAGTTCATGACTGCCTCGGGTCCGAGAATATCGAGTATATCGTGCGGATTAACAGCACCGTCGGTAATCTTGTCACCCTTTTTGATGTGGTCGCCGTCAAATACCTTTACACGGAAACCGAAAGGAATGAGGTAAGCTCTTTCTTCGCCTGTTTCCTTGTTAAAGATAACAGCGTGCTTTGCGTTTTTGATTTCTTCAAAACGAACATCACCGTCGATTTCACTGATAATTGCAAGGCTCTTTGGTTTACGAGCCTCGAAAAGCTCTTCAACTCTCGGAAGACCCTGTGTGATATCTTCGGCAGATGCAACACCGCCGGTATGGAATGTTCTCATTGTAAGCTGTGTACCCGGCTCACCGATTGACTGAGCGGCAATAATACCGACAGCCTCACCGACAGTAACAGGCTGACGGTTGGCAAGGTTAGAACCGTAGCACTTACGGCAAGCGCCGTGTTTTGCACGACATTCAAGTACCGAACGAATCTTGATGTGGTCAACACCCGAATTAACGATGATGTCAGCCTCTTTGTCGCCCATCATAACATCCTTTGAAACAAGAACATTACCGTTAGAATCGCAGAAGTCATCAAGGAGATATCTTCCGATAAGACGCTCGTGGAGTCCTTCGATAACATTTGATTCGCCTGCTTTGATGTCAAAGATTTCAAGACCTTCTGTAGTACCGCAGTCCTCTTCACGGATAATAACTTCCTGTGATACATCAACAAGACGGCGGGTAAGGTAACCTGAGTCGGCTGTACGAAGAGCTGTATCGGCAAGACCTTTACGAGCACCACGGGATGAAATAAAGTACTCCAAGATGTTAAGGCCTTCACGGTAGTTAGCTCTGATAGGAATTTCGATTGTTTTACCTGATGTATTGGCGATAAGACCACGCATACCTGCAAGCTGTCTGATCTGGCTCATACTACCACGGGCACCTGAGTCAGCCATCATAAAGATTGGGTTGTAGCGGTCAAGGTTTTTCTGGAGGGCGTCGGTTACATCGTTAGTAGCCTTTTCCCAGATACGAAGAACTTCTTCGTAACGCTCCTCGTTTGAACGAAGACCCATCATAAACTCATCACGAATAACATCAACTTCCTTCTCTGCCTCGGCAATAATCGCCTTCTTCTGAGGAGGAATAACTGCGTCACAAACGGCAACGGTAATAGCACCCTTTGTAGAATACTTATAGCCCTGTGCCTTAATGTGGTCAAGAACAACGCTTGTTCTTACCGGACCGTGAATTTTGATACATTTATCAATAATCTTCTTAAGACCCGATTTACCAACGAGGAAGTCAACCTCAAACTTGAATCTGTTTTCGGGGATACTTCTGTCGATAAAGCCGAGATCCTGAGGAATAGGATTGTTAAAGATAATCTTACCGATTGTTGTGTCTACAATACCGGATTCGATTTTTCCGTCAATTTCAAGCTCACGGCGAACCTTGATTTTTGAGTGAAGCTCAATGACGCCTGTCTGATAAGCCATCATAACCTCATCAACATCACGGAATACCTTTCCTTCGCCTCTCTCACCGTCCTTATCAAGTGTAAGGTAGTAAGAACCGAGGATCATATCCTGTGTAGGAACTGTAACAGGCTGACCGTCAGAAGGCTTGAGAAGGTTGCCTGCTGCGAGCATAAGGAATCTTGCTTCTGCCTGTGCCTCTGCCGAAAGAGGTACATGGACAGCCATCTGGTCGCCGTCAAAGTCAGCGTTGTATGCTGTACAAGCGAGCGGATGAAGTTTAAGAGCACGACCTTCAACAAGAACAGGCTCAAATGCCTGAATACCAAGACGGTGAAGTGTTGGAGCACGGTTGAGGAGAACGGGGTGTCCCTTGATTACAACTTCAAGTGCGTCCCAAACATTGTCCTTTGCACGCTCAACAGCTTTTCTTGCTGATTTGATATTCTGCTCTGCTTTAGTTTCAACAAGGCGTTTCATAACGAACGGCTTGAAGAGTTCAAGTGCCATTTCCTTAGGAAGACCGCACTGATACATTTTGAGTTCAGGTCCTACAACGATAACCGAACGGCCTGAGTAGTCAACACGCTTACCGAGAAGGTTCTGACGGAAACGGCCCTGCTTACCTTTAAGCATATCCGAAAGTGACTTGAGGGCACGGTTGTTAGGTCCTGTAACGGGTCTGCCTCGTCTGCCGTTGTCGATGAGTGCGTCAACGGATTCCTGAAGCATTCTCTTCTCGTTGCGGATGATGATTTCAGGTGCGTTAAGCTCAAGGAGCTTTTTAAGTCTGTTGTTACGGTTGATAACTCGGCGATAGAGGTCGTTAAGGTCACTTGTTGCAAAACGACCGCCGTCAAGCTGAACCATAGGACGGATATCCGGCGGAATTACCGGAACAACATCGAGAATCATCCACTCGGGACGGTTGCCCGACATTCTGAAGCTTTCAACAACATCAAGTCTTTTAAGGAGTCTAACTCTCTTCTGACCCGATGCAGTTTCGAGTTCTTCTTTAAGTGAAGCGGAAAGAGCATCAAGGTCAATCTCGGCAAGGAGCTTTTTGATTGCCTCGGCACCCATACCTGCTTCAAAGTCGTCTTCATACTTCTCACGCATATCATTGTACTCACCCTCGGTAAGACACTGATACTTTGCAAGGTCACGGCAGTCGCCGGGATCTGTTACGATGTACTGTGAGAAATAGAGTACATTCTCCAAAAGCTTGGGAGAAATATCAAGCATAAGGGCAATTCTTGAAGGAATTCCCTTGAAATACCAAATGTGTGACACGGGAGCGGCAAGCTCAATGTGTCCCATACGCTCTCTTCTGACCTTTGAACGGGTTACTTCAACGCCGCAACGGTCACAGATTTTACCCTTAAAACGGATTCTCTTGTATTTACCGCAGTGACATTCCCAGTCCTTTGTCGGTCCGAAAATGCGTTCGCAGAACAAGCCGTCTCTTTCAGGCTTGAGAGTACGATAGTTAATTGTCTCGGGCTTTTTAACTTCGCCGTAAGACCATTCTCTCATCTGCTCAGGAGAAGCAAGTCCGATTTTAATTGAGTCAAAAACATTATTATCTATCATTGCATTTCCTCCTTACATATCGTCACTGCCAAAGTCATCGCTGAAATCATCCGATGTGTAGCTGTCCTCTTCAACATCGGCAAGTGAATCGTCAAACATATTGCCTTCTTCGCCGCCCTCGTCAAGAGTGTAGCCGTCCATTGATGTCATTACATGGTCTTCTTCAAATTCCGGATTTGTTGCATCAACAATATCCTCGTCCTCATCAAACTTCTGCTTAATGTCAATTTCTTCACCGTCAGAGTTAAGAACACGAACATCAAGTGAAAGTGACTGGAGTTCCTTAATAAGAACTCTGAATGACTCAGGAATACCCGGAGCAGGAATATTCTGACCTTTAACGATAGCCTCGTAGGTCTTAACACGGCCGACAACATCGTCCGACTTAACTGTAAGAATTTCCTGAAGTGTATAAGCAGCACCGTAAGCCTCAAGTGCCCAAACTTCCATCTCACCGAAACGCTGACCGCCGAACTGAGCTTTACCGCCGAGTGGCTGCTGTGTAACGAGAGAGTAAGGACCTGTGCTTCTTGCGTGGATTTTTTCATCAACGAGGTGATGGAGCTTGAGGTAGTACATATAACCTACTGTTACAGGGTTATCGAAACGCTCGCCTGTACGACCGTCAACAAGCCATGTCTTACCGTCCTCGCTGTAACCTGCGTCTTTAAGACACTGGAAAATGTCCTGCTCATGAGCACCGTCAAATACAGGAGTCATAATCTTCCAGCCAAGCGCCTTTGCGGCATAACCGAGGTGAACCTCAAGAACCTGACCGATGTTCATACGAGAAGGTACGCCCAACGGGTTAAGTACGATGTCAAGCGGAGTACCGTCAGGAAGGAACGGCATATCTTCCATTGGGAGAATTCTTGAAACAACACCCTTGTTACCGTGACGACCTGCCATCTTATCGCCTACGCTGATTTTTCTCTTGAGTGCAAGGTAAACTCTTACAACCTTGTTTACACCGGGCTGGAGTTCGTTTCTGCTGTCTGCACGGGTAAACACCTTAACATCAACAACAGTACCGCATTCACCGTGAGGCACACGGAGAGATGTATCTCTGACTTCTCTTGCCTTTTCACCGAAGATTGCACGAAGGAGTCTTTCCTCGGCTGTAAGCTCTGTTTCACCCTTTGGAGTTACTTTACCGACAAGGATATCGCCTGCTTTAACCTCAGAACCGATCTGAATGATACCGTCCTCGTCAAGATACTTGAGAACATCTTCACCTACATTCGGGATATCTCTTGTAATCTCTTCGGGGCCGAGCTTTGTATCTCTTGCCTCTGTGTCATATTCTTCAATGTGAATTGATGTATAAACATCATCACGAACGATTTTTTCGTTGATAAGAACAGCATCCTCGTAGTTGTAACCTTCCCATGTCATAAAGCCGATAAGAGCGTTCTTACCGAGAGCAACTTCACCGTTTTCGGTAGCTGGACCGTCTGCGAGAACTTCACCCTTCTTAACTCTCTGTCCTCTTGACACGATAGGACGCTGGTTGATACATGTACCCTGGTTAGAGCGGAGGAACTTGATAACCTCAAAGTCCTGAACTCTGCCCGAGTCATACTGTACACGAATGTTACGGGCGTCAACGCTCATAACGATACCGTCTTCCTCAGCGAGGATACAAACGCCTGAGTCTGTACCTGCCTTGTACTCCATACCTGTACCGACGATAGGAGCTTCACTGCGGAGGAGCGGAACTGCCTGACGCTGCATGTTCGCACCCATGAGAGCACGGTTTGCGTCATCGTTTTCAAGGAACGGAATCATAGCCGTAGCAACAGATACAACCATCTTAGGAGATACATCCATGAAGTCGAATCTTTCGGGAGAATACTCTACGAACTCGTCACGGTAACGACCTACGACTCTTGAATGAACAAATCTGCCGTTTTCATCAAGCGGTTCGTTAGCCTGTGCAACAGCGTAGTTATCCTCAACATCGGCTGTCATATAAACAACCTCGTCGGTTACAACGCCTGTTTCCTTGTCAATTTTACGATAAGGAGCTTCGATAAAGCCGTACTTGTTGATACGGGCAAATGAAGCAAGATATGAGATAAGACCGATGTTAGGACCTTCAGGAGTTTCAATAGGACACATTCGGCCATAGTGTGTGTAGTGTACGTCACGAACCTCAAATCCTGCACGATCTCTTGAAAGACCGCCCGGACCGAGGGCTGAAAGACGACGCTTGTGGGTAAGCTCTGCAAGTGGGTTACCCTGATCCATGAACTGTGAAAGCGGTGAAGAACCGAAGAATTCTTTAATTGCCGCTGTTACGGGACGGATATTGATGAGTGAGTTAGGTGAAAGCGACTCCATATCCTGTGACTGGGTTGTCATTCTCTCTCTTACTACTCTTTCAAGACGGGAGAAACCGATTCTGAACTGGTTCTGAAGAAGTTCGCCTACGCAGCGGATTCTTCTGTTGCCGAGGTGGTCGATATCATCTGTATTACCGACACCGTGAGCAACACAGTTAAGGTAGTTGATTGTTGCAAAGATATCGTCAACCGTGATGTGGTTAGGAACAAGCTCATCTGCACGGCTTCTGAGCATTTCCTTGAGGTCATCCTCATTCTCACAGGAATCAAGAATTTCGCAAAGAACATCAAAACGAACATTTTCCTTGATATCACACTCTGCTTCTGCGTCAAAATCAACATAGCAAGCGATGTCAACCATACCGTTTGAAATAACCTTAACGATTGTTTCATCGGCAGCCTTTACATAGGCAATCTTAACACCTGCGTTTTCGATTTCAAAAGCCTTTTCCTTTGTGATTTTTTCATCGCGAAGAGCCATAACCTCGCCTGTGCGTGGGTTGGCAATCGGCTCTGCAAGAACCTGACCTTCAAGACGGTTTGCAATACCGAGCTTTTTGTTGTATTTATATCTGCCTACTCTTGACATATCATAACGACCGGGGTCAAAGAACAGGTTGTTTATGTGTGTCTGCGCACTGTCAACTGTCGGAGGCTCAGACGGACGGAGCTTTTTGTAAACCTCGATAAGACCTTCTTCAACATTTGAAGCGGCATCCTTTTCGATAGTAGCTCTCATTCTTTCATCGTCACCGAAATAGTCGAGAATTTCGGCATCCGTGCCAAGACCGAGTGCTCTGATGAATGATGTAACGGGAAGCTTACGGTTCTTATCAATACGAACATAAAAAACATCGTTTACATCGGTTTCATACTCAAGCCATGCACCACGATTCGGGATAACTGTTGTTGAATACAGTTCCTTACCGGTTTTATCGTGATCCATTTTATAGTAAACGCCCGGGCTTCTTACAAGCTGTGAAACGATAACACGCTCAGCACCGTTGATAACGAATGTGCCGCTTGCGGTCATCAGCGGGAAATCGCCCATAAATACATTGCTCTCTTTGATTTCACCCGTTGACTTGTTCAAAAGTCTTGCGGTTACTCTGAGAGCAGCTGAATATGTTGCATCACGAACCTTACACTCAATTACGCTGTAGTTCGGGTGATCAACATCAAGTGTGTAGTCGATAAAATCGAGAACAAGGTTGTCCTGATAATCGGTAATGCCCGAAACATCTTTAAATACTTCTTTAAGACCTTCGTCAAGCAACCATTTGTATGACGCTTTCTGAATGTCGATAAGATTAGGCATATCAATTACTTCATCGATTTTACCAAAACTCATTCTTTCGGTGTTGCCAAGCTTTACGGGTTTGACATTAACCATAGGCGTATCACTCCTTAAAAAATCTATGAAACGGGGCAAGCGGTACTGAAAATCTGCTCATAAAAAGCTCTTGACACAAAAGGATTTTTGTGATAATATCCCCTTGTCGGATAAAGTTTTTTGCTGATTTTCCCGACCTCTTCGGTACATATCCCCATTATGGTACATTTTATTATTCTATATTGAAATAATCAATAAGTCAAGAGAATTTTCGGATTTTTTTCGGATTTTACTGACTTTTTTATATTTTTTCAGGTTTTATTTCCCGAAAAGAATTATTTTTCTTTTCGGGCTATTTTTTACATCTCAATGCAACACCCGACACGGTGTATGGTTTTAAACAGAAGAAGCTAGAAGCGTTCATCGGACGCTCGCAAGTAACAGAACATACATTATGATAAATACAAAGTGTATAGATGTCGCAAAGTCATTGTTCAACTGTAGCGGCGAACACGGTTCGCCAATTGATTTGTGTGCAAACACAAATCAAGCAAAACCAATTTTTTGGTAAATAGCAAATATAAATTTCATATAACAAACGATTTGTATTAAGTCGAACCGATTTTACAATCGTTTCGATTGGCGAACACTGTTCGCCGCTACAGTATAACAATTGCTTTGTGGGATTTATCAAATTCGTTTTAACATATATTTTCTACCATTACCTGCGGGCGTCCAACGAACGCCCCTACATTTAAACAACAACTTTAACACAAACAAAAAACCGTCGGGAAGATATTGCTTTGCATTTTGCAAACTGTCTTCCCGACATTCATTTTCAATTTTCAATTTTTAATTTTTAATTACTTGCCCTTCCCCATATCATCATATCTGTCCAGAAACGAAACTTTATTATCGCCTTGTTTATATGAAATAATCGTATCGAGGTTGACATTTTCAACGCTATGGAAAATGTTGCTTTCAATCTGGGGATTGATTTTCTTCAGATTTGCTATAAGCTGTTTTATTTCCTGTCGTTTTGAGCCTGTGTTGCTGTTTGGGGAACAGGTTGTGCAGGTGTCCGTAAAACGGCACGCACATTGAATGAAATTCAGCTTGTTGTAATCTCGCCAATGCTTGATTTCAGCCTCACGAACGAGGTAGAGAGGGCGGATAAGTTCCATTCCCTCATAGTTTGTGCTGTGGAGCTTCGGCATCATCGTCTGAACCTGACCGCCGTAGAGCATACCCATAAGAATAGTTTCTATAACATCGTCATAGTGATGACCGAGTGCGATTTTGTTACAGCCGAGCTGCTTTGCCTTTTTGTAGAGATAACCTCTTCTCATTCTTGCACAAAGGTAGCAGGGATATTTGTCAACATTATAAACAGAATTAAAAATATCTGTTTCAAAAACAGTTATCGGAATGTTCAGCCTACGGGCGTTGCTCTCGATTACATCACGATTTTCAACGCTGTAACCCGGATCCATTACAAGAAAAACAAGCTCAAACGGAAATTTATTGTGCCTTTTCAACTCCTGAAAAAGCTTTGCCATCAGCATTGAATCCTTACCGCCCGAAATGCAGACGGCAATTTTATCGTTCGGCTCAACAAGCTTGTATTCAATTATTGCCGCAGTAAATCTGCTCCAAATCGTCTTGCTGAACTTTTTGCGGATGCTCTTTTCAACATCGGTTGCATAGTCCTCATTCTCGAATTGACTTCTCAACCAACTGTAATAACCGCCCTCAAGATTCACGGCATTGAATCCGTCATCACGCAGATTTTCTGCAAGCTCGTCACTTATCTGACCGCTTTTGCAACAGAGGACAACAAGCTTGTCTTTTGGCAAAAGTGAATTATCCCCTTTGATTTTTGCAAGCGGAATATTCTTTGCACCGTCAATGTGGCCGTATTCAAACGAAATTTCATCTCGGATATCGACAAGAGTATATTCCTCGTCAAGCTTCCTCATCTGTTCTATTGTAATCTGATTGTTTTCCGATTTAAACATTCATAACCCTTCAATCTCTGTTTTTGCTGTTTTTTATTGCAACAATTGTTATATCGTCAAATTGCTCCGCATTTTCGGTAAAGTCCGTCAAAGCGTCATAAACTCCGTCGCACACACCTTTTGCAGTCTGTTCGGCATTTTGACAGGCAGACACAAGTCTATCGTTGCCGAAAAATTCATTATCCGCATTTGTTGCCTCATTCACACCGTCGGTGTAAAGGCAAATTATATCGCCGTTTCCAAATTCAGCGCTGTTCACAACATATCTTGCATCATCAAACACACCGAGCATTATACACGGCTTACATTCTAAAAATTCAGCCTTGCCGTTGCTCACCGTAACAGGCTTGTTATGGCCTGCATTTATGTACAAAAAGCTGTCGCTGTTTTTGTCAAAAATCACGGCAAATGCAGTTACAAACATTCCCTCGGGATTTGACGAACAGAGTTCCCTGTTGATTTCTTCAAATGCCCTGTCTGGTTCTGCATTTTCGGTCATTTTTTCGTGGATAAGAGTTTTTGCAAAAGCCATAAACATTGCCGCCGCAACACCCTTGCCCGACACATCACCGACTACGGCACATATTCTGCCGTCAGGCAATGCAAAGCAATCGTAAAAATCGCCGCCTACCTGTCTTGCAGACTCCATTCTTGCCGAAACATCAAAACAATCGGCAAAGACAACATTCTTTTCTCTCGCAATTATTCCGTACTGAATCCGCCTTGCAACCTCAAGCTCGGTTTCATTTTTAGCCTTTTCACTCGCAAGGGCGGAATTTTTTTCAACATAAGTTTCTACATCGTGAGCCATATCGTTGAAATAATCAGCCAAAAGCTGAATTTCATCGTCAGAGCCAAGTTTTATCGGCACAAACGCTTTCTTTGTATTTGTGCCGTCAGCCTTGTCGGAAAAGTATCCTCGAATTTTTTCAAAAATCAAAAGTATCGGATTATACATCTTTTTTCTGACAAACCGCATTACAAGCAAGAATACAATTGCCAGCACAACAAACAACGCAAGAACTCGCATTGCAGTATAGAAAATGATTTCCGTATAAATCTGCGTCAGCGAATAGTCCGCACCGATTAATGCAACAGGCTTGCCATCCTTGCCTTGAATCGCTGAAAATGCCGTGTAAAAACTGCCGAAGCTGTCATTCTGATATTCGTAAGCCGTGACAAGGTTAGGATTTTCCCACGCCTCTTTTTCAGCGTCCCACAAGCTGTGGTCAACCTCTGCACCTGCACTTCTCATATTTAAAACATTCTCGTTTTCGCTGTCATCATCGGCAACAGTCATAACATATGTAACCTTGTTTTCGTCAAAATTCGGAATGTAAATGTACATATATTCAAGGTGATTCGTCTGACAAATCCACCTCAAGGTCTTAACGGCTTTCCGGTATTCTTCGGAATCGGGATTATCAAGCAATGCGTTTATATCGTAGCGTTCAAAAGTTTCTGTTGCAACCTTTGACGCACTTTCGGTCAGCTGTCGTGTAAACCGCCTTGTGCGCTGAATGTTTTCAATGCAATTGAGCGTACCCGAAACAATCACCGCCAAAATAAACAGCACAAGTATGTGAAAGAAAAGCCTTTTGAAAATCGACTTTTTGACTTTTATTTTGCCGATTGGTTTTTCGGATTTTTTCATTAACAGTCACCGCTTTCTTTCCACACACTTTTTCATCTTGTATTTTAACACGAATGTATGATAAATGCAAAACATAATAAATGTCATAAAGTAATTGTCAACCCGTAGCGGCGGTCAGTGACCGCCATTTGTTTTGTGTGCAAACACGAAACAATTCGTAGCGGCGAACACGGTTCGCCGCTACAAACAATCCATAATTTTCATCACATCAAAACATTTTAATAAAACAAATAGTTTCATCAATGCGGGCGTCCAATGAACGCCCCTACGGGTTTGCGGCATTTATAAAATTTGTTTTGGCATACAATTTCTGCCTTTACCTGCGGTCACAAAGCTACCCCTACAAGTATACATTTACTTTCATATAAAGCAATATAAAGCAAAAATTGCATCAATGCCGTATTCGGGCATCTGATGCAATTCTTTTATCCGAGTATCTTCTCGAATAGATTGCGGTGGCACACCGCCGACCACAATTTTCTATTTTCAATTTTCCATTTTCAATCAAGCAAAAACAGCCGACTGCTTTGCAATCGACTGTTTAATAATCGGATTATATATCAATTACCATCTTGCGTCAAGTTCGGCTTTGGTAGCTCTTTTTTTCTTTCTTGCGACATATCTTGAATATCTTGAAAGCTTTCTGTCACGAAGGAAGAATACAAAAGCAATTGCGCCGAGGATAACTGCAACAAGCACAAACCAAAGACCTACATTTGCGGATCTCTGAACTGCGGCAACAAGAGTCGGTGTGCTTGCGGCATTTGACTTTGCAAGAGCCTTGTCGGCAGACTTTACGGACTGAACGGCAACGCTTGATGCTGTGTCCGAGTAGTTCTGATTCTTTTCGTTTGAAAGAATGAACTGCGACGCACCTGTTGAAGAAGGCATCTCAATCGGAGCGGCTGAAACCGCCGGAGAAACCTCGCCGCTTACAACCTCTGTTTTGGGGTTTGCAACTGCGTTGTCGCTGAACAGTGCGTTGTATGTTTTCTCATCAACAATACCTGTTGAATCGAGTGAATTCTGATTCTGGAAATTTGCAACGGCCTGTGCTGTATATTCACCGTAGTAGCCTGTTGCATCCATTGCAAAGTAGCCGAGCTTTATAAGCTGCTGCTGAATTGCAGTTACTTCATCGTTTTCGTCACCGTTCTGATACTGAACTGCCTCTGTTACAGGCTCTGTTGTCGCCTCTGTGGGAGCAGTTGTTTCTTCTTCGGGCTTGTCCTCAGTCTTTGTTGTTGTATCGGCTTTTGGAGCTTCGGGAGCATTCTCCGAATAAAGTGTATTTCTCGAATCGCCTGCAATACCGTCAACTGTAAGACCTGCGACTTTCTGGAATGCCTTATAAGCCTCCTCTGTTGCGTCACCGAAGTAACCGTCAACTGCACCGTCATAATAGCCGAGGTCAGCAAGTCTTTGCTGAATCTTCTTTACCTCAGCACCCGATGAACCGTTCTTGTAAACGCTCGGTGTGTTGCTTGAAGATGATGAGCTGCCTGATGAACTTGAAGAACCTGATGAGCTTGAACCCGACGAACTGCTTGAAGAAGTGTTTGAAGGAGTCTTGCTCGATCTGCCCTGTGAGTCAAAGTAATATGTAGTACCGTCAATTGTTCTTGAAGTATTTACAATGTACTCGCCGTTTTCGTAGTAGTAGTAGTTGCCGTTAAAGCTTTCCCAACCGTTTGTTACATATGAAACTGCGGCAAGCTTGAACCAGTATGTCCAATTGTTATAACCGCCGATTGCCTCATAGCAAACACCGTATTCATCACCTCTTGCGTCAACCTCCATACCGTTGCCGACATAGACGCCGACATGACCGGGACGCCAAAGTCCAAGACCGTGAACATTAGGAATGCCTGCACTTACCGAACCTGTTTCGGTAGCTGTTTCAAGCTGTGGATTACCGCATCTTTCGCCGCCGGCATATGAATAGATAAGACCTGAACAGTCAACCGCTCCGGGAGTTGAACCGCCGTAAACATATGACCATCCGCTGTTATAGGCATTGAGTGCCCATTCTGCAAGACCTGCACCCGTGCCTTTTGCACCGGCAGAAAATGAAGAACCGAATACGCATACACTTGAAAGTGTGAGAACACTCAGAATGATTGCAGTAATCTTTTTTATTCTCTGCATCGTTAATTACCTCCATTTTTTCAGAGAGTCAAAGCTCTTACAGAAAAATAACGACCGACTCAAAGTACAGTCCGTTTTAATCTGTACGGAAGATTTGACCGAAAAATTGTTACCAAATCTGACAGTAAATTACAAATCAGGTTACACCTTGATAACAACATTGTAACCATTATAACATCACTCTTTTAAAAAATCAACCCCAAAGCCCGTATTTTTTGCTAATTCAGAAAATTTGATGCAGTTTCACTCACAAAATCTTCATTTCAAGCACCAAATTAAAGCGAAATATTACAAAATTTGTAACCTTTTGTAATATTTACAGCGTACCGTCAACATAAATTTCGCATCAAAAAAGCAGCTCCCGCACCAAGCATTTGGAGCGGGAGCTGCTTTTATTCGGTTTCCGTAATACAATTATGAAAAAAACAGAGGAGAGAAAATTTCAAAATGAAATTTTGCTGAGTAAAATATGAATTAAAAATACATTTATACGGCATTACTGGTATTCGCAAACACTTGCCCATTTGAGAAGGAACTCTCTCTCTTCGGGTTTGCCCTTAACAGACTGTGATGCGGCTACAATCGGAAGCCAGCGGTCAACGTATTGACGGGCTGTGTCGGTCTTTGTGCAGTAAAGCTTCATATACTTTTCTGCAAGCTCTTCCTGATGATTCAAACGGAACAAGAGGTAGGTTCTTGCGGCATCGGCTGAACCGTTACCCTGTGTTGCGTGTGACCAGTCAATAACATACGGTGTACCCGACTCGTCAATGATAACATTACTCGGGTTGAAATCGCCGTGACAAACCTTTGTGTGGTTCGGCATACCGTTAAGACGGGTTTCAAGCTCATATCTTGTTGTTGCGTCAAGGTCGGTTTCGCTGATTTTGCGTTTCATCTTATCCTTGAGTTTGTTAAGCAACGGTGCTTTTTGGCTGAGGATTTTAACCTGAATGTCAACAAAGAGATTGAGGTATTCGTCCTCTTTTTCGGGATGCTCTGCCATAAGCTCCGCAAGAGTTTTGCCCTCGATGAAGGTGGAGATGATTGCCCATTTTCCGTCAATCTTTGTAACCTCTTCAATTTTCGGAATATTGAGTCCTGTTTCCTCAACTCTCGCCTGATTAAGAGCCTCGTTAAGAATATCTGATTTCGGATAACACTCGTCAAAAACCTTGGCTGCAAGCGCACCGTCTTTATAAACTACCTTGTTCTCTCTTTTTGCAAGAACTGTATCTAATTTCATAATAAAGCCCCTTTCGCTTTAAAATATTAAAAATTCATCAAGCAATCTTTCATTGCTTCGGTTATATTATACAACAATTTCAGGGGTTAGTACAGTGTAAAAATAACAAAATAATTTTAATTTTCTTTGTGCATTTAGCAAATACAAATAAAATATTTTTTACTTTTCAAACAAAAAGAGCAAGATATTTTATGCGAAGTGCATAAAAATTTGTTAAACTTTTAACTAAATATTTGTGAAATTTTTAACATTCTTTTGTGCATTGTGCATAATGGTTTGTAATATTAAAAGCACATTACACCCGAGCGGAAGTTTATTTAAATTGAAAGTTAAAAATGGAAAATGGAAAATTGCGGTATTATCCATATACAACAAAACACCCTGCCACGGGGGCAGGGTGTTCTGTAATTATGCTTTACGAGATAGATTAAACAGTCTCGCTGTTGTTGCCATAGTAAGCATTGAGGTACATCTGCTTGATTTCCTTGAAGAGCGGATATCTTGGGTTTGCACCTGTGCACTGGTCATCAAATGCCTGCTCTGTCATAGCGTCAAGACGGTTGAGGAAGTCCTCTTCGTCCGGAACATAATCCTTGATAGAGCTCTTGATGCCAACTCTTGCCTTGAGGTCGTTAACAGCCTTGATAAGGTTTTCAACGCTCTCTGTATCGTTCTTGCCGCCGAGGCCGAGGTAACGAGCTACTTCAGCATAACGAGCGAGTGTGTGCGGGTGATCATACTGTGGGAATGTACCCATCTTAGCAGGAACTTCTGCTGAGTTGAATCTGATTACCTGCTCAAGCATAAGTGCGTTAGCAATACCGTGCGGTACATGATGGAAAGCACCGAGCTTATGAGCCATTGAGTGACAAACACCGAGGAATGCGTTAGCGAATGCCATACCTGCCATTGTAGCAGCGTGAGCAACCTTCTCACGAGCAACAGGCTCGTTCATACCGTTGTCATAGCAAGCAGGGAGATACTCGAAGATAAGCTTGAGTGAACGGAGTGCAAGACCGTCTGTGAAATCTGTAGCCATCATTGAAGCGTAAGCCTCAAGTGCGTGAGAAACAGCGTCGATACCTGATGCAGCTGTAAGTCCCTTAGGACCGCTCATCATGTTGTTAGCATCAACGATTGCCATTTTAGGCATAAGCTGATAGTCAGCAAGCGGATACTTAACGCCTGTATTCTGGTCTGTGATAACTGCGAAAGGAGTAACCTCAGAACCTGTACCTGATGATGTTGGGATAGCAATGAAGTATGCCTTCTCACCCATCTTCGGGAATGTGTAAACTCTCTTACGGATATCGCAGAAACGCATAGCCATATCCTGGAAGTCAACTTCCGGATGCTCATAGAGAACCCACATAATCTTGCCGGCATCCATTGCTGAACCGCCGCCGAGTGCGATAATGCAGTCAGGCTCAAACTTACGCATAGCCTCTGCACCCTTCTGAGCTGAAATAAGTGATGGGTCAGGCTCAACATCTGCGAATGTTGTATATGTGATGCCCATTTCATCGAGCTTGTCTGTGATTGGCTTTGTGTAGCCATTCTTATAAAGGAATGAGTCAGTAACGATGAATGCTCTCTTCTTACCCATTACATCCTTGAGTTCCTGAAGAGCTACAGGCATACAGCCCCTCTTGATATAAACCTTTTCAGGTGCTCTGAACCAAAGCATATTTTCTCTCCTCTCGGCAACTGTCTTAATATTGATAAGGTGCTTGCAACCAACATTCTCAGAAACAGAGTTGCCGCCCCATGAACCACAGCCGAGTGTGAGTGAAGGAGTAAGCTTGAAGTTGTAAAGGTCACCGATACCACCCTGTGAAGAAGGTGTGTTAACAAGGATACGGCAAGTTTTCATTCTTGATGCGAACTCGTCAATCTTTGCTCTTTCGTTTACAGCGTCAACATAAAGTGAAGATGTGTGACCGTAACCGCCGTCAGCAATAAGATGCTCAGCCTTTGCAATAGCATCTTCAAAATCTTCAGCCTTGTACATAGCGAGTACAGGAGAAAGCTTCTCGTGAGCAAACTCTTCGCTGATGTCAACTGATTCTACCTCACCGATAAGAACCTTTGTTTCCTCAGGAATTGTTACACCTGCAAGAGCTGCGATTGTAACAGGCTTCTGACCAACAATCTTAGCGTTAAGAGCGCCGTTGATGATGATAGTCTTTCTAACCTTCTCTGTCTCTTCCTCGTTAAGGAAGTAGCAGCCACGAGCCTTGAATTCCTTCTTAACTTTGCTGTAAATCTTCTTTTCAACGATAACAGACTGCTCTGAAGCACAGATCATACCGTTATCAAATGTCTTTGAGTGGATAATTGAGTTAACTGCGAGTAAAATGTCAGCTGTTTCATCAATGATAGCAGGTGTGTTACCGGCGCCAACACCGAGTGCAGGCTTACCTGATGAATAAGCAGCCTTAACCATGCCGGGGCCGCCTGTTGCGAGGATGCAGTCAGCTTCCTGCATAAGTGTGTTTGTGAGTTCGAGTGAAGGAATATCAATCCAGCTGATGATACCCTCCGGAGCGCCTGCCTTAACAGCAGCTTCAAGAACAACCTTGGCAGCCTCAATTGTGCTCTTCTTAGCACGGGGATGCGGGCTGATGATGATACCGTTTCTTGTCTTAAGACAAACGAGTGTCTTGAAGATAGCGGTTGAAGTTGGGTTTGTTGTAGGAATAACGGCAGCGATTACACCGATTGGCTCAGCAATCTTCTTAATGCCGTAAGCCTTGTCTTCCTCAAGAACGCCGCAAGTCTTAACATTTCTGTAAGCATTGTAAATATACTCAGATGCGAAGTGGTTCTTGATAACCTTATCTTCTGCAACGCCCATGCCTGTTTCTTCAACAGCCATCTTAGCGAGCGGAATTCTCATCTGGTTAGCAGCAGTAGCGGCAGCAAGAAAAATCTTGTCAACCTGCTCCTGTGTGTAGGTAGCAAAAATTTTCTGAGCTTCTCTTACTCTTGCAAGGGCAGCTTCAAAGCTTTCTGCGTTATCTACGATAGGATACTCTTTTGTACTCATTTAATCTACCTCTTATCTTGCATAATTATATTAGATTCAGCAAAGCTGAAAATGATATCAAATTAATTTGCCTCAATTACTCGGCTTTCTCGGCAGCCTTACCGCTTGCCTTTGTTGCCTTTGTTGCCTTTTTTGAAGAACTGCCTAAGTCAGCCTTGAATTTAAGGTTGTTTTTCTTAGCATAGCTCTGGGCATATGAACCGCTTGCTCCGTGGATTGTAACTTCCTTACTGCATTCAGCGAATACATTGTCGGGAATACTTGTAATACAAGCCGGAATTGTGATGTCTGTAAGCTCACGTGACTGATAAAAAGCATATTCATCAATCTTTGTAAGTTTACCGCTGTCGGGAAGAACAACATTGTTAAGTGCCGCACCCGAAAAAGCTCTCGGTCCGATTTCTTTGAGTGTACTCGGAAGCTTGATTTCTCTTAACTCAGAGCAGTTAAAGAACACGCTGTTGTTAAGGATTTCAAGACCTTCGGAAAGATTTACCTTTGTGAGGCTGTGGCAGCTTGAAAAGGCATAATCTTCAATCTGCTTGATACTTGACGGAATTGTTACTTCCGTAATTTTGGAGTTATTGAACACGCTTGCACCGATTACGGTAACTTTGTAGTTCTTGTAGCTTTCGGGAATTTCAATAACCGTGTCAGAACCTGTGTACTTTGTAATCATAAGTTCTTCCTGATTGATAATGAAAAATCCGAAATCTCCGTTTGTAAGGTCAGGCTCTGTCGGCTCAACCTTGTAGCCGGGCTTACTGCTGTTTGATGATGTGTTGTCGTCACAACCGCATCCCGAGAGTCCGACCGCTGCTGATGCGCACATTGTGCATGCCATCAGAAAGCAAAGAATTCTTTTCATTTTTCTGGATCCTTTCAATTGTTGTTTCAGAATTTAGCTAATTCTCGATTGATTCTATTTTATCATCTTTGTTAAATATTTGTCAATGTTTTTTTGACCATTTTTCTACTTTTATCGGGTTCAATAATAATTACAAAAAGATTACACACTTATTGTTGCACTTCTCACAAAAAAGATAAAAATCCCGTAAAATCCGCTGTTTTTTGCGGTAAAAAATGTAAGAAAAATCCTCAGAAACTGCCGTTTTCGGCATATCATTGACGAATCAATCGACCAATGTCATATTTTCACAATAGGCGTTGTAAAATCAAGACCGCTCCTTTTTGGAATATCATACGCAAGTGCCGAAATATCGTAGGCTAAAATGTCCTTTTCAAGCAATGCCTTTGTGTTGCCGCCTGTTCTGATACCGTTGCTTGCTGAGGTGACAATATTCAGTCGGCAGTCTTTGAGCAATTCCGCCCCCTCGTTTGTAAAACCTAAAACACGGACATACTCAATCGGGATTTGCGTATGAGCTTTTTCAATTCCGAGCAATGCACAGGCGAGTATTCTCCGTATGCGTGCATGAGTGTAGCGCTTTGTCTTTACAAGGTCGGCAATTTCTGATGAAGTACTGCAACGCACTGCCGCATCGGCAATTCTGTTTTCAAGCCCCTCACCCACATCGGGCAGTTTTGCAATGTCCTCTCTTGTCATAGTACGCAGGCGGTACAGTAACGGTCTGTCAAGATTTTCGGGGAATGTGATTTCATCGGGAATGTACGGAGCGTACTTCTTCGCATTTTCACCGTTACGCAACATTTCTCTTATGTGTGACGCAGACGCAAAGCCCTCGCCCACAATTCGGCTGTCGTGTGCAACACCTGTTCTTGCAACCGAGAACGGTTCAACACCCGTACCGTTCAATGCCTTTATATACTCAACGCCAAGAATATTGTTAGGTTCGCAGAGTACGGACGAAATCTCATCTCCGAAAACCGTTTTGACGGCATTTTCAAGTTCACGGGGGTAGTATCCGCCGTTTTTCATTCCGTCACGCACAAGAGCCTGTACCCTTTCATCACAAACAGCGTTTGCGGATTTTTTGAGCAGTTCGCAGTCACCGCTTTCACTGCCGAAAGCAAGATGATTTGTGCAGTCAAAAGCCGACGCAATCGCAACACCTGCCTTTGCAAAGCCCTCAGCCCCCGAAAGTGAGAACACAACGGGCAGTTCAAGCACCAAATCCGCACCGTTTTCAAGGGCAGATTTTGCACGGACAAATTTGTCGCACACAGCAACCTCACCACGCTGGGTAAAGCTGCCGCTCATAATTGCTATAATTGGCTCTTTAAGCACATTTTTTGCACTTTCGAGCAAATATTTATGACCGTTGTGAAACGGATTGAATTCGCAGATGACAGCTGTTGCCATAACTATTCCTCCGAAGCCTTTATTTCGCATACATATTGTAAAAAACACTTGAAAACATACATAATTTGGAGTATCATATGTATGTGTGACCTGTCAATTTTGAAAAGTCTTTTTCTGATTTACATTATAGTATAAAATATGACGACAGGCAAATATATTTCTTATATTTTAAACTGAAAACAACTACCAAAGGGGACGATTGTAATGAAAATTCTCGTAATCAACGCAGGCAGTTCCTCGCTCAAGTACCAGCTTATTGATACTGACAACGAGGCAGTTCTCGCAAAGGGTAACTGTGAAAGAATCGGTCAGAACGGTGCTTTCATTGGTTTTAAAACGCCCGACGGCAAAAAAATCAACCGCAAAACACAGATGCTTAATCACACTCAGGCTTTTGAGGCTGTTAAAAATGCACTCTTAGATCCCGAATACGGTGCAATCAGCGATTTGTCCGAGGTTTCCGCCGTAGGTCACAGAGTTGTGCAGGGCGGTGCGTACTTTGACAAGTCGGTGCTTGTAGATAACTCGGTAATCAACAAAATCAGAGAGCTTGCTCCTCTTGCACCTCTTCACAACCTTGCACACCTTCAGGGCATTGAGGCCTGCACAAGAGTTTTCGGTCCGAAAGTTCCGCAGGTTGCGGTTTTTGATACTGCTTTTCACCAGACAATGCCCGAAAAAGCATTTATGTATGCAGTGCCTTACAAGTATTATGAAAAGTTCGGTGTAAGAAAGTACGGCTTTCACGGCACATCTCACCGTTATGTTTCCGAAAAAATGGCTGACCTTATGGGCAGAAAAAAGGAAGAGCTCAAGCTTATTACCTGTCACATCGGCAACGGTTCTTCAATCACAGCCGTAAAGGGCGGTAAGGTTATCGACACTACAATGGGACTTACTCCTCTCGGTGGTTTTATGATGGGCACCCGTTCAGGTTCACTTGATCCGTCTGTTATCACATTTATCGCTGAAAAAGAGCATCTCACTCCCGAGGAAATGTCAAAGATTCTCAACAAGGAATCGGGTCTTTTGGGCATCTCGGGCGTTTCGTCTGACGACCGTGATGTTTGTGCAGCCGAGGCAGACGGCAATATGAGAGCTCACCTTGCCCACGAAATGCTTTACTACCAGATTGCAAAGTACATCGGCAGTTATTATGTAGCGCTCGGCGGTTGTGACGGCATCGTATTCACGGCAGGTATCGGTGAAAACCAGCCTATGCTCCGTGAAAAGGTTTGCGACTATCTTGAATGCCTTGGCGTTAAGTTGGATAAGGAATTCAACAAGCAGGCTACATGCGGTGTTACAGGCACACTCTCAACTCCTGATTCTGCAATCAGAGTTGAACTCATTGCAACCGACGAAGAAATGGTTATTGCAAGAGATACAAGAGCCATTGTTGAGGCACTTTAATTGAAATAAATCTGAAGTTTTCGGATGACAATATCGCCCGATTAATTTATATTTGATTAAATTTGAATATTTATTACATAAGAAAACAGGTTGTCAATTGACAGCCTGTTTTTTGTTTATGGTTATTTCTTATCCGTATTTTTAAATTTGAACGCATTGCGTTCAACCGTGTGCAACACACACGGCCGGCGAACACGGTTCGCCCCTACATTACAATAATTCATAAAATCTACGAATTGGTAACTGTTCCGTCCGTCACGGTGTCGCTTGTGTCCCTGAATAAAAGTGTAATGCACCAGATTGCGGAAAGTCCGACAAGGATATAAACAATACGGCTTATGATTCCTGTCTGTCCGCCGCAAATCCACGCAACAAGATCAAACTGAAAAATACCGACACTTCCCCAGTTGAGTCCGCCGATAATAAGAAGCGTCAATGCTATTTTATCGAGCATTCAAAGTCCTCCTTTGTATTTGCTGAAAATAGTATTGACGCAATTTTTCGTTTTATTCAATTTAAATCAGAATTTAATTAACAATGCAAGGAGCAAAATCAGCACTCCGAGGAAAATTACCGCACCGCCGATCATTCTTGTGATTTTTACGGCTTTCTGAATTTTGAATTTTGAAATCATATTTTCCGTAGGAAACGGAAGAATAATGAGCATAATTCCGAGAATTACACAGCTTGCAAGTGCGACGGTAAGACCGACCTCTCTTGCAAATGAGAGCATAAAAAGTCCGATTGGAATTCCGAACACACAAATCATATTGATTACCGCAAACAGCTTGCCGAAACGCTCGCCCTTTTCGTAAAATTTATTTGCTTTAATATGGCACTCATCATCACAATACTGGTCAAAATACGATATCTGTTTTCCGCAGAATTCACATTTTTTCATGGGCACACCTCGTTGTTTCATTTTAAATCGTTCACGGAATATTTTAACACACAAATCGACATATTTCAACTTGAATAAATGTACATTTTCGGGTATATGCTTTGTTGAAAAAATTTTTGCAATGTGGTATGCTGAAAAGAGGTGATTTTATGGAGAGCTTTTTCGTTGCGCTTAATGCGGTTCTGCCGATGTTCATAATGCTTTTCATCGGTTTTCTTGTGAGAAAATTAAAAATTTTGCAGGACAGCTTTCTGCCTCAACTTAACAAAATTGTTTTCAATGTATTTTTTCCGTTTCTGATGTTCAATAACATCTACGGCTCAGATTTTTCAAGCGTTTTCAGCCCGAAGCTGCTTGCCTTTGCGGTTATTGGCGTGTTCACGATTTACTTTTTGTCAATCGGGTTTACACTACTTGTTGAAAAGTCAAATTACAGCCGTGGTGCGATGATTCAGGCGATTTACCGCAGTAATTTTGTACTTATGGGACTTCCGATTGCGGCGAATATTTTCGGCAAGGATAAGCTTGGCATGACAGCCGTGCTTGTTGCTGTTGTTGTTCCGCTTTACAATATGCTTGCCGTCATCACGCTTGAAATTTTCAGAGGGCAAAAGATAAATGTGCTGAAAATTTTAAAAGGCATTGCCAAAAATCCGCTGATTATCGGCTCTGCACTCGGACTTTTGTCTGTTGCGTTCAATATAAGCCTTCCGGAAACAATTGACAAAACGGTTTCGGATATTGCGGCGGTTGCAACTCCGCTTGCGCTGATTGTACTCGGTGCGTCTGTCACATTTGACAGCATAAAAGGCTGTTCACGCAACCTCATAATCTGCATAATCGCAAGACTTGTTGTTGTGCCGGCACTTTGTCTGGGTACGGCGGCGCTTATAGGAATCAGAGGAGTTGACTTTGTGTCGCTTATCGGACTTTTTGCATCGCCGTGTGCGGTTTCATCATTCACAATGGCTCAGCAAATGGACAGCGACTTCAAACTTGCAGGTGCGGCGGTTGTGTTCACTTCGGTTTTAGCGTGTTTCACGATGTTTTTGTGGATTTTCTTCTTCAGACAGGCAGGTTTCTTTTGATAATCTGCATAAATTTCAGACACATGATTTATTCAATGTGTAAAGTTAAACGATATTATTACTATCAATAATAAAAAATAGTATAACAGTCTTGACTTTTATTACTATTAGTGTTAGAATACTCGCATAGGGTAACGGTTTGCAAGAAATTACTTGAAATACTGCAAGGTTAAACTGTTACTTTATTAAACAGCTATTTCCTTCTTTTTTTATTATTTTGTGGGCGTAAGAAAACGGAGTGCGTAATGCACTCCGTTTTCTTTTATATGAATTTTCTGAATATAACAAAATAATTGCAACACCGTAGCATTCGCCCATACATTTAAACGCAACTTCTATATATACAAAAAACAGTCGGGCGACAATGATTTGCATTTTGCAAACTGTCAGCCCGACCGTAATTTTCAATTTTACATTTTCAATTTTACATTTAATTAAAACTTCCGCTCGGACATAATATGCTTTTTGACATTTACAAACTATCTTCACGAATTGGGAACGGCGGCTCGCCGTGCGAGCGTCCAATGAACGCCCCTACCGATTGTTTTGGTTTCACAACCAAAACAAATGGCGGTCACTGACCGCCGCTACAGTATATTAACAACTTTCATATATACAAAAACAGTCGGGCGACAATAATTTGCATTTTGCAAACTGTCTGTCCGACCGCAATTTTCAATTTTACATTTTCAATTTTACATTTAATTAAAACTTCCGCTCGGGCAAAATATGTTTTTATTATTACATACTATCTTCCCGAACCGGGTGCAGCGACACACTGCCGATCAATCTGTTTTTTGATTTTGTCAAAGGTTACACCGTATTTTTCGGCAATGTCTTTGGCATAGCTTACACCTTGAGGCGGAGCGATGAAAACCTTGAACGAACGCTGTCCGTTTTCGACACCTGTTACCAGACTTTCAATCTTGCTGTCGCCCTTTACGGTTGTGTTCACCTCGTCAAGATTGCGAGCCAAATCGTGCATATGGGTATTAAAAATCGCTCTTGTGCCGAGATATCGCATTGATTTGACAACATCACGGGCAATGTACAAGCCCTCGGCAACATTGGTTGTTGCAAGGCTTTCGTTGAGCAAAAGCAGGCTGTAACGGCTTGCCGAGGAGAAAATTTCGGCAAGTCTTTTGCTTTCTTCACCGAGTCTGCCGAGGTCAACGGTATCGTTTTCATCGGCAGGAAAATGCGTAAAAATGCTGTCGCATGGGCTGAATTTCATCTGCGTTGCAGGAACATATATTCCGTTCTGAGCAAGCAGAAACGCAAGTCCGACCGCCTGAGTAATCGTGGTTTTACCGCCACGGTTCGGACCTGTCAGAATGTAAATTCGCCTGTCATCGTTAAAATCAATATCGTTTGTGACAATATCCAAATTCTCACCGTTTGCCGATTTTATGCCGAGTTTGAGGTTGTAAACATCTCTAAGACAGCAGTTTCTGTCCTCTTTCGGCAAAACTTCTGCCTTGCACAGCGGAAGATTTTTCTTTTTCATCTTATCACAAAGCTCTGCAAAGCGAATATAGAAAATGATTTCGGGCATAAGCGAAACGAACGAGTAGCCGTTGACATTGACATATCTGTTGAGCATTGATTTTATTTCATTTACGGTTCTGCGGAGGATATCGGTCACAACATTTTTGAGTGCGTCAGACATAGGATCTGCGCCGGTCAGCGAGCTGTTCATAGTGTGGTTTACATCCTGCTGAGCGCCCACAACAAACTGTCCCAGCCCGAACTGCGAGGTTGACGGATTGGACGGATGAAAGCTTAAAAATCCCGAAACATCGTTGCCGTGGTGCAGTTCGCTGTCACGGTTTGTAAACTTCATAAATCTTTTGAGAATACCGCTGTCGGTAAATTCTTTGTCATTGAGTGAGATTACACCCACACTCTTTGGGCGGAGCAAATCGTCAAGATTCACACCGAGGGTAATGCTTTTGAGCTTTTGAGCCTTTGCAAGCGTATCTATTATATCCTTTTTTAGTTCGGGAAAACCGCTGTCATTGTAAATTGACTGGACATTTTTCTTGAGCTCAAGCAGGCCCTGCGACTTTACTTCAATTGTTTCAAGCGTGTTTTTTATTCTTGTAATGCAATCGACATAGCCGTCCATTTCACGAAGTCGGTTTACAAGCTGCCACAAGGAAGATGCCTCGGTATCCTTTTGAAAGCGCTCGATTTCACGCAAATCGTTCAGCTTCACAAGGAGTGCGGATAGATCATCACGAAGTTTCGGAAAACGGAAAAAATCCTCAAAAACATCGCAACGATATTTTATAACTTCCTCGTCATCCGTAATATTTATCAGCAGCTGCTTTATGCTGTTGCGTTCATACTGCTCTTTTGTGAGAGCGTCACATATATAATCAACCGACAAATCATTCAGCGCCTCTTTGTTGAGAGTTCTGTAGGATGCATTTGAATTTGTCGGGTGCAATAAGCTGAAATTTTCCATAATTCACCGCCGAAAAAATTTGCCGTATAACGGCTTTAATTGAATGATAGCACAAAAAATTTTTGTTTTCAACCGACAAATCGAAAATTTGCACTTTGGCTGATTGTGTGATATCATAGCTTTGGAGCAGATTGCTCTCAAAACCAAAATAACGGTCGGGAGGATTGACTTATGGATAAAAAGATGCTTGACAGAATTAACGAGCTTGCAAAAAAGAAAAAGGAACAGGGACTTACCGAGGCTGAGCAAAAAGAGCAGAAAGAGCTGTACAAAATTTATCTCGGCGAAATCCGCACACAGTTCAACGCAACACTTGATAATGTAAGCGTTGAAGAAAAGGACGGCACTGTAAAACCGTTCAAAGAGGCATACAAAAAGCCCTATGACAAAAACTGATTTTGACATTCAAACAGAAGTCATGCGAAAATTTAATTACACAGTCAAACAAAAAAGCAGTTCCGATTTTGGAACTGCTTTTGTTTTATAAAGTTATTTAATTACTTGTATCTTCTTCCGCCCTTTTGGTTGTTCTTTGGAAGCTGAATTTCGGCAGTATCGTACTTACTGCGTCTTTCGGACTTTCTGCCTGAAGATGAGTAATCATCGGCATAATCATCGTTACTGCTGTAACGCTGTGGCTGTGCAGATTTGCTCTTTGGAGCGTTACTTCTGCCGCCGACTGTGACTCTCTTCTTTCTGTTGAGAACAGTTGAAATTACAAAGTATGCAATGCCTGCAACACCGAGTGAGAGTAAAACGAGTGAAACATAGAACATCCAATGACCGTTGTCACCCTTGCTGTTATTGTTCTTGATGAAGTTAAAGTCATCACCGTCAGAACTCGATGTGTCGGTATTTTTAAGATTTTTTGCGATATCCGACCAGTCGTTGCTTGAAAGAGTTTTTTCGTCAATGTTATCGTCAGACTTGATGAGCGACGCTGACGGAGCAGTATTTGACGGAGCAACATAGGACTGACCGCCGCCTACATATGACGGCTCAGAGTAGTAGTAAGTCTGACTGCTGCTGTAATTATTGTCATAACTGTTATTGTTGTAGTCATAGCTACTGTCATAGTTATAGCTGTTGTCATATGACGAATCACTTGACGAATAGCCGGGATCTACATATGATGAACTGTCCGACGAGTCCGGATACACAGGATCGGGCTGTGGCTGCGGCTCCGGCTCAGGCTCCGGTGATGGTTCCGGTGATGGTTCCGGTTCGGGCTCAGGCTCCGGCTCTACGGGATCAACAATAACGCTTGAATCTCCGCCGGGATCAACCTCCTCACCGACTGCCGATACGGAAAAGCTCACAGCAGAAATGCTCAAAAGTGCCGTCAGAAAAATTGCGCAAAGCTTTGAATGTTTTTTCATAAAAGCCCCTTTCTTCAGAATAATCTGAAAATGCGTCTGTTGTATGTCCGATATCAATTATTTTGAGCTTTTATCGGATGCCGATGTTGTAGGCTCAACCGCAACGAAGAAGAGTTCGGGCTTATACTTGTCAATAACCGAAGTGTTTTCTTCATACTTGAGTTTCTCTGCAAGACCGTCAATGTACTTTGAAAATTCGTCTGACTTCATTGACGCAAGTACACCGGCTCTGTTTGATTCGTTGCCGATATAGCTGTCAACATCCTTGCTGACGTCTTTCTTATAAACGAGATAGTAGATTGCGCTGTCGCCGCTGCCGACCTTGAGAGTTTCAGCCTTGCCTGTTTCAAGCTTGCCGATAGCCTTTTTAAGCTCGTCACCGATTGAGCTCTTGTCGAGAACTTCTACTTTTGAAACAGAAGAATCTGTTCCCGAACCGCTTGACTTCTTGTATGATGCAATAACATCATCAAAAGAACCGCCCTTGTTAAGGTCATTCTTGTAGCCGTTAAGCTGATCCTCAACCTTCTTGATTTCCTTGTCGCTCATTGCAACATTCTTTGATGAACCTGCCTCATCTTTTGTTGATGTATAAAGGTTCACGGGAAGATATGAGTAGTCCGTATAGTTTTCCTTGAAATACTTTGTAAGGTCGGCGTCGGAAACTTCCTTTGAACCGCCCTTGCCGTAAACTGCTTTGAAGAGAGCCTCATACTTTGTGTTGTAGAGAGTTGTGCAGTACGCAAAGCTGTCGAGTGAAACGCCGTACTTTTCATACTGCTTCTTCATCGGCATTACATAACCCTGTGACGCATACGGGCCGACATTCCAGTATGATTCAGCCTGACTTGTTGCGGAGTCAAGAGTTGCCTGACCGATGTTTACATTTTCCTTTTTAAGCTGTTCGTCAACTACGAGGTAGCTGAGGCACATTTTCTTAGCCTGATCTTTAATCCACTCTCTTGCAACCTGCTCGTTGCCGTCATCGTCCTTGATTTTTTCATCAAGCCACTTGTCAGATGTCGAATCATAATCGTCAAGCTTTTTAGCAAATGACTCAGCCTGACTGTAAGCTGCATTGAGTGAGTAGATATAAACGCCGATGGCAAGCTCGTTGTCGCTTGTCTTATACGACCATTCTTTGTTAAGAGTTGTGGGTGTACAACCTGCAATTGCAAAAACTGAGAACATCATAACAATTGCAAGTAAAAATGAACCAACCTTGATATTAGGCTTCATAGTTTTTTACCGTCCTTCTGAAAAATTAAATGCAAAGTGTCCTGCAAACACACTTTCACAGGATAATGTACCTTACGATTATACACAAAAAAATCGTCATTGTCTACATTTTTATAAAATTTTGTTGAGAATTTCCACCGAAAAACAGCATTTTTGTAGTTTTGGGAGGTTTTTTCTTAACAAATTACGGCTTTATACCGTTAAATTACTGCACACCGAAAATTTTGGTGAGGATTTCAAGCGGAGCGGAACTGTTTTTGCACTCAACCGCAACGCACGGTTTTGCTCCGGCAACAAGCTTTGCCTTTCCGCCCAAAGCAATGAGCAAGTCGGCAACCTGAGGGGATTTGAGTTCGTTTACAAAGAGCATGAGCGTTGTGCCGTTCTGTCTGATTTCGTAAATGCCCATTGAGTAAGCCTTGTTACGCACAAGGGCAATGTCGATAAGTCCGAGAACCGAGTTTGGAATCTTGCCGAATCTGTCCTGCAACTCGTCAATAACATCGTCTGCGTCCTCATTACTGCGGATATCGGCAATTCTGCGGTAAACATCAAGACGAAGTGTAAGACTTTCAACATAGCTTTCGGGAATATGAGCGTCAACCGAAATATCAATAAGACAGTCGAGGTCTTTTGTGATATTCTGCTCGCCCTTTTCCTCGCTTACTGCCTCATCAAGAAGCTTGAGGTACATATCGTAACCGACCGATTCCATATGCCCGTGCTGCTGTGCGCCCATAATATTGCCCGCACCTCGCAGTTCAAGGTCACGCATTGCAATGCGGAAGCCGCTGCCGAATTCTGTAAATTCCCTGATTGCGGCAAGCCTTTTCTGCTGAATCTCCGTGAGAACCTTGTTCCGTCTGAAGGTAAAGTAGGCATATGCCCTTCGTGAACTTCTGCCCACACGGCCTCTGAGCTGATGCAACTGTGAAAGTCCCATACAGTCGGCATTTTCTATAATAAGGGTGTTGGCATTCGGCAAATCGACACCCGTTTCGATAATTGTTGTGCAGACAAGCACATCAATCTCCTGTTCAAGCATCTGTCGCCAAACTTCGCTGAGTTCGCCCTCTTTCATTTTGCCGTGACCGATTGCGATTTTTGCCTCGGGAACAGCCTCCTGAATTTTTGCGGCACATGAAGAAATTGTTTCAACATTGTTGTGAAGATAGAACACCTGACCGCCACGGCGGAGTTCACGGCGGATTGCCTCGTTGATAACCGCATCATCGTGTTCAAGCACATAGGTCTGAACAGGCTGACGGTTTGTCGGAGCTTCTTCGATAACGCTCATATCACGCAGACCGCTCATCGCCATATTGAGGGTTCTCGGAATAGGAGTAGCCGAGAGCGTAAGCACATCGACATTTTTGCACAGTTCCTTGAACCTTTCCTTTTGAGCAACACCGAAACGCTGTTCCTCATCTATGATTGCAAGTCCGAGGTCACGGAATTCAACATCCTTCTGCACAAGTCTGTGAGTTCCGACAATCATATCAATTTCTCCTCGCTTTAGCTTTTGGAGAATTTCTTTCTGCTGTTTTGCTGTACGGAATCTTGAAAGCAGTTCCACACGAACGGGATAGCCCTCAAAACGCTTGATTACCGTCTGATAATGCTGCCATGCGAGAATTGTTGTGGGGCAGAGCAATGCGCATTGCTTTGAATCTGCAATACACTTAAAGGCGGCACGGAGTGCAACCTCTGTTTTGCCGAATCCGACATCACCGCAGAGAAGTCTGTCCATCGGTGACGAACGCATCATGTCATGCTTGATTTCCTCACAACAACGCAGCTGGTCGGGAGTTTCGTCATACTCAAAGCTGAGTTCAAAATCTCTCTGCCACTCGTTATCAGCCGAAAAGGCATAGCCCTTGGCTTTCATACGCTGTGAGTAAAGCTCGATAAGCTCCTTAGCAATGTCCTTAACAGAGGTTTTAACCCTTGCCTTTGCCTTTTGCCAGTCGCCCGAACCGAGTCGGTTTAGCTTAACCCTTGAATCCTCTTTCGGACCTATATATTTTGCAACCATATCAAGCTGTGTGACAGGCACATAAAGCACATCGCCCTTTGCGTAGTCAATCTTGATATAGTCCTTTATAACTCCGTGAGTATCAATTTTTCTTATACCGCCGAACACACCGATACCGTGAACATTGTGTACAACATAATCACCTGGGGCAAGCTCTGAAAGGCTGTAAATTTCCTTTCCCGTCTTTTTTTTCTTCTTTTTGGACTTTTCGGGACGGTACGAAACCTGACTGTAGGTTATTGCAAAAAACTTTTGTGACGGATACTCAAAGCCCGCACTCAATGCACCCTGCATAACAAGCAATTCGCCCTTTGAAATCTTATCCGCACCCTCGCTGTAAACAGCGTTTATGCCGTCTGCGTTAAAGGTGTCACAAAGATTTTTGGCGGCTCTTTCTGTTCCTGCAAAGATAACGCCCTTGCTTTCGGGGGTAAAAAGTCCGTCAACATCTTCTTTTAGCTGTTTATACGAACCGCCCCATGCCGAGAGCTGTTTTGTTGAAAAGCTGATGATTTCCGACAGCTTGATAGGCATACTTCCGTGAACAAAGTTTTCAAGCACGATTGTTCCGTGACTTTGCAAAAACTCGGTACATTCGTTGAATGTGAGCGCAAAGCGGTCAAAGCCTCTGCAAAGAGTTCCGTCCTCAAAGCCTTGCATAAGGGTTTCATTGCTGATAAAGTCCATTGACTTTCCCCGTTCCTGAATTGCAGTAAATTCAGACGCAAAAACGAGGGTATTTCTGTCGAGATAATCAAAAAGCGACTCGGGTTTATCGTAAATCTGATTGATAAATTTGTCCGCATTGGCAATCATTGCACCGCTGCGGATAAGCTCTGCCTCTGAAAAAAGTTTTTCCTTGGCTTTGGCGCTGTTCTTGGAACGGAGGAGCTTTGCCTTGTGTTCAATTTTATCTGCAAGGGCGGCTCTGTCCTCAATTACGATTTCGGTTGAGGGCGAAAGCGTAATTTTGTCAGCCTTTTTAAATCTTCTCTGTGTTTCAATGTCAAAATAGCTGAGGTCGGTAATTTCATCGCCCCAAAATTCACATCTCACGGGATAGTCGCTGTCGGGCATAAAGAAGTCGAGAATGCCGCCTCTCAGAGAAAACTGACCGCTGCCCTCTACCGCATCAAAGCGTTCGTAGCCGAGCAGAGTAAGCGCCTTTGTCGCCTTTTCAAGCGAGAGCTCCCTGCCCTCTTCAAATTCAATAACCGACTGTTCAAGCACATTTCTCGGAACGGTAAGCTGTGCCGCCGCATCAACACACGCAATTGCAACATCGCATTCATGATTGATAAGCTTGAGCAAAACTTTAAGTCTTGCGTGCTCGTACTCGTGCGAACGGCTCTGAAAGTCGAGAAAGTTGAAGTCACGCACGGGATAAACATAGGCACGAAGTCCCATGCACGAAAGGTCGTTGCACAGAGTCTGCGCCTCTTTTTCATCGGAGGCAAGACAAAATGCCGTGACGCCCTTGAGGCGGCACAGCGCATAGATGATATTTGATTTGTTAATTGTTGAAAGTCCCGAAGCACAGACCGTTCTGCCCGGCTTGACATTCTTTTCAAGCGTTTTGAAAACGGGCGAGTCTTTCAGAACATCAACAAGAAAGTTGAGATTATTCATTTCTTTGTCCCTTTTCAGTTGAACAAATTCATAGCACGGTCGGTTTTGCCGTCAATAATCAGCTCGATTGCTTTTTCGGCATTGTCAAAAATTTCATCAAGCTTTTTCATTTCATCGGGAGTGAACTTTGAAAGCACCCAGTCGGCAAGGTCCCAGTCGGGATTTGGCTTTGCGCCTATGCCAACCTTGATGCGGGGGAATTTATCGCTTCCGCTGAGATAGATTATACTGCGCATTCCCCTCTGACCGCCGTCACTGCCCTTTGAACGGATACGCATTTTTCCGACATCAAGCGAAATGTCATCAAAAATTACAATGACATTTTCGGGTGGGATTTTGTAGAAGTTCATCGCCTCAACAACTGCCTGACCGCTGTTGTTCATATATGTTGTGGGTTTCATCAGCATAACTTTTGCGCCGTTTACAGTGCAAGTGCCGATAAAGCTTTTGTATTTTATTTTGTTCACATCACAACCGAGCTTGTCGGCAATGCGGTCAATTGCAAGCCAGCCTGCGTTGTGACGAGTGTTTTCGTATTTTCTGTCGGGATTTCCGAGTCCCACTACAATGTACTCGATTGAACCCGTTGATTTGTTTTTTCCGAACATATCCGTTTTCCTCTTATTTATATTATATGTATTCTGAAATTTAAATTAACCTTTTCCGAAGCTTACAACAACCCAGTCATCGTTGCCGAGATGATAAGGATTTCCGCAATACGGGCAGTTGCGTTCTCTTGTTGCATCAAAGCTTGCGCCGCAGCTTTTACAGGTTACTTTTTTCATTGTGAAAACTCCGTCATCCATGGCGTTCACACTTCTGCAAACGGTAAGTCTGAACTTTTCGTTTTTAACCCTAAATGAAGAATTTTTGTTTTTCACGGTCGTTGCGTAAACGGTCATATCAACATAGCAACAGCCGTTTGTGACATTGAATGAATTAAGCTTTGACACTCCTCTGTACTTGATGTCAACAATATCTCCGAAAGGATTTTTCATCGGATTGCCCTCATAGACTGCGAGGTTTGTGTAATCATCGCTGAAAATCATAATCTTGAGCAAAGCAAGCACCTTGCCGATAAAGTATTCATATGAGAAGTTGGGATTAACCTCTTTCATAAGCCACGGAAGTCTTTTCTGGCAATTGAAGTGCGGACCTATCATAGGAATGCTCTTTGCCGCACCGACAAAAAGTCCGAAAAGCGTTTTTAATGCCCATGCAAGGTACCCCGCCAAAAGTCCGCCGAGCAGTACGGGGATTGCTCTTACGCCGATTTCATAGACCATATTTGCGGTTGCGGGATCAAAAGTTCCGTCCTTTATAACCACCCATACCGTAAATGCCGCAACGGCGGCAATTCCGCCGAGAAGGTACGGAGCAAGCACCTTTTTCGTTGACTTGTTCGCAAGCGAATAGGTTTTTACAAAGTAGAAGTTTGTAACCTTCGGGAACAAATCGTCCATAATAAAGCGAGTTTTGCAGTTTTTACAACCGTTGAGAAGCTCTCTTACACTGCTTACCGCACCGCAGTTCGGACACGAACACGCAACCTCGGAATTTCGGTTTTCAAGCCTTGTAATCATTGTGTAAAAGAAAAATCTGTCCTTGATTTTTTTCTTTTTCTTTCCGTCTTTAAAGTATTTCTCCGTAACCTCATATGTCTTTGACGCAATGTTACTCTTACATTCGCCCATATCGTAGGCAGTACAAGCATTTATGGGGACTTCATTCTTCACCGTTTCCTTATCGGTAAAAGCGGTCTGAATCTTTACACCCTTTTCGTCAAGTCTTTTCTTCTGTAGGTCAAGCGCAAAGTCGAGGTCGATTGACGCAATATCCGGATTTTTGCCCTCATTGCACCACAATTCGTACTCATCGACAAAGCGGTTCATTATTTTGTTATCTGAATCGGAGCCGTAAACTATACCAAACAAAATTAAATCACCCTCACATATTGTACCGTTTTATTCCTGAAAAATTTGCAGTAAAACAGCGAAATGGCGGGTTAGTTAAAACCCGCCTGTTTAATTACATAATTAAATTGTTCGCTTATCAACCGAAAGCGGCTGTGAACGGCTTGTCGTTGTAGATTCTTGCGATAGCCTCTGCAAATGTAGGAGCAACAGGAAGAATTGTGAACTTGTCAATCATCTTTTCCTTCGGAACAGGAATTGTGTCAAGAAGAACAACTTCTTTGATTGCGCTGTTCTGGATTCTCTCGATTGCAGGACCTGAAAGAACTGCGTGAGTAGCGCAAGCGTAAACCTCTGTTGCACCGCCCTTTTCAACAATAGCGTTAGCGGCATTGCAGAGAGTACCTGCTGTGTCAATCATATCGTCAACGAGGATAACTTTCTTACCCTTAGCGTCACCGATGATGTTCATAACCTCACAAACATTAGCCTTTGGTCTTCTCTTGTCGATAATAGCAAGACCTGTACCGATTTTTGAAGCGAAGTTTCTTGAACGAGTTACAGAACCGAGGTCAGGAGAAACAACGATATAATCATCATTGTTGCCGCCGATTTTCTCTCTCATATGGTTTGCGAGAAGTGATGCGCCCTGAAGGTGGTCAACAGGAATGTTGAAGAAGCCCTGAATCTGATTTGCGTGAAGATCCATTGTAAGCACACGGTCAGCACCTGCACAGGTGATGATGTCTGCACAAAGCTTAGCCGAGATCGGATCTCTTGCCTTAGCTTTTCTGTCCTGTCTTGCATAGCCGAAGTATGGCATAACAACTGTGATTCTTGCAGCAGATGCACGCTTCATGGCATCAATCATTATGAGCATTTCCATAAGATTGTCGTTGACGGGAGCACAGGTTGACTGAACAATAAAGCAGTCGCTGCCACGAACAGATTCGTGAAGAGAAACAGAGATTTCGCCGTCTGAGAACTGTGTACAGTCACTCTTACCAAGCGGCAGACCAAGACAGCCTGCAATTCCCTGAGCTACATCAACATTTGAACTGCCGGTGAAAATTTTAATGTCCTTACCGTGAAAATTCATTGCAATAACTCCTTTGAATTTTAATGTGTGTAGTATATGTTTACCAATGATTAACCGAGCAATTAACAGCTGTAACCCTTTGCCCTTGCAATTTCGTTAAGCTGTTCAAGCTGAGCCGGATCATTTGCACCCAAAACAGTGTCGCTGCACTGAGCCGTGAATGCTCCGACCTTTCTTCCGTCCTCAAGCAAAAGCTTGATTGCATCGGGAAGATAATATTCCTTTGCACTGTTATCCGACTTGATTCTGTCGAGAACCGAAAGAAGAAGCTGACAGTCAAACCAGAAACCGCCCGAGTTTACCTCATTTATTTTGAGAGTTTCCTCATCGGCGTCTTTCTGCTCAACAATTGCACGCAGATTTCCGTTTTCGTCACGGACAATTCTGCCGTAACCTGTCGGATCGTCAACCTTTGCGGAAATAACCGTTGCGGCACAATCGTTCTCAATATGAGCCTTTAGGGAATCCTCAATAGTCTTGCTGTCCATAAACGGAGCGTCGCCGTTGAGAATAACAACATTGCCGCTGTGCTTTTTAAGGAAATCCTTTGCCATCATCACAGCGTGACCTGTTCCGAGTCTTTCAGCCTGAAACACGCTTTCAACGGAAAAATCGAGGGTTGAAAGATACTCTTCGACACACTCTTTTTTAAAGCCCTTGACAACACAGATGTCATCAATACCGGCTTTCCTTAAAGCCGACATAACCCAGCAAAGCATCGGTCTGCCGAGCACCTCCGACAATGTTTTCGGTTTGTCGGATTTCATTCTTTTGCCCTCGCCGCCTGCGAGGATAACGGCACAATTCTTCATTTTTTCTCCTTTTATCTGTGACAAAACAACAAAGATGCAGACAGTCCTGTCACAAGGCACTCGTTCATACCATAATATTATCTCACAAAAATCACAAATTTCAAGAGAAAATTACAAAAATCGGGCAAAAAAAGGCATTTTAAACGATTTATACAATATTGTCGAAAATAAAACTCGTTTTTTATAAGAAAAAAGTTTGAAAAAATATAGCTATTTTGACCAAAGTTTGTTATAATATTCGATAGGCTTATACAAGCAGGCAGGTTTTACCAAGGGGTAAGTCTGCCACAGCCGTATATCTTAATTTATTTTTAGGAGGATTACCAGTTATGGCAAACAAATGGGTTTACCTTTTTACAGAAGGTAATGCTAACATGCGTGAGCTCCTCGGCGGTAAGGGTGCCAACCTTGCAGAAATGACAGGTCTTGGACTTCCTGTACCACAGGGCTTCACAATTACAACAGAAGCTTGTACTCAGTATTATGAGGACGGCAGAGAAATCAACGCTGAAATTCAGGCTCAGATCAACGAGTACATCGAGAAGATGGAAGAGATCACAGGCAAGAAGTTCGGCGACAAGGAGAACCCCCTCCTCGTTTCAGTTCGTTCAGGTGCTCGTGCTTCAATGCCGGGTATGATGGATACAATCCTTAACCTCGGTCTTAACGAAGATGTTGTTGAAGTTATCGCTAAGAAGTCAAACAACCCTCGTTGGGCTTGGGACTGCTACAGAAGATTCATTCAGATGTATTCCGATGTAGTTATGGAAGTAGGTAAGAAATATTTTGAAGAGCTCATCGACAAGATGAAGGCTGAGAGAGGCGTTACTTATGACGTAGAGCTTACAGCTGACGATCTTAAGGAGCTTGCAGGCCAGTTTAAGGCTGAATACAAAGAGAAAATCGGTCAGGACTTCCCTGACGATCCTAAGGAACAGCTCATGGGCGCAGTTAAGGCTGTATTCCGTTCATGGGACAACCCTCGTGCAAACGTTTACCGTCGTGACAACGATATCCCTTATTCATGGGGTACTGCCGTTAACGTACAGTCAATGGCATTCGGTAACATGGGTGACGATTGCGGTACAGGTGTTGCATTTACAAGAGATCCTGCTACAGGTGAGAAGAAGCTCATGGGTGAGTTCCTCATCAACGCACAGGGCGAAGACGTAGTTGCAGGTGTTCGTACTCCTATGCCAATCGCTAAGATGGCTGAAGAGTTCCCGGAAGCTTTCGAGCAGTTCCAGAATGTTTGTCAGACACTCGAAAACCACTACAGAGATATGCAGGACATGGAGTTCACTGTTGAAAACAAGAAGCTCTATATGCTCCAGACAAGAAACGGTAAGAGAACAGCTCAGGCTGCTCTTAAAATTGCTTGTGACCTCGTTGACGAGGGCATGAGAACAGAAGAAGAAGCTGTTGCAATGATCGATCCTCGTAACCTTGACACACTTCTTCACCCACAGTTCGATGCTGCTGCTCTTAAGGCTGCTACACCAATCGGTAAGGGCCTCGGCGCTTCTCCTGGTGCTGCTTGCGGTAAGATCGTATTCACAGCCGAAGATGCTGAAAACTGGAACGCTAAGGGCGAAAAGGTTGTTCTCGTTCGTCTTGAAACTTCACCTGAGGACATCACAGGTATGAAGGCTTCACAGGGTATCCTCACAGTTCGCGGCGGTATGACATCACACGCTGCCGTTGTTGCTCGTGGTATGGGTACATGCTGTGTATCTGGTTGCGGCGACATCGCAATGGACGAGGCTAACAAGAAGTTCACACTCGCAGGCAAGGAATTCCACGAGGGTGACTACATTTCAATCGACGGTTCTACAGGTAACATCTACGACGGCGTTATTCCAACAGTTGACGCTACAATCGCAGGTGAGTTCGGCAGAATCATGGCTTGGGCTGACAAGTACAGAACTCTTAAGGTTAGAACAAACGCTGATACACCTGCTGACGCTAAGAAGGCTCGTGAGCTCGGTGCTGAAGGTATCGGTCTTTGCCGTACAGAGCATATGTTCTTTGAAGAGGACAGAATCGCTGCATTCAGAGAGATGATCTGCTCAGATACAGTTGAAGAAAGAGAAGCTGCTCTTAACAAGATTCTTCCTTATCAGCAGGGCGACTTTGAGGCTCTTTATGAGGCACTCGAAGGCAATCCTGTAACAATCAGATTCCTTGATCCGCCGCTTCACGAGTTCGTTCCTACAGAGGAAGCTGACATCGAAAAGCTCGCAGCTGCTCAGGGTAAGAGCGTTGAAGACATTAAGACAATCATCGCTTCACTCCACGAGTTCAACCCAATGATGGGTCACCGTGGTTGCCGTCTTGCAGTAACATATCCTGAAATTGCAAAGATGCAGACAAAGGCAGTTATCCGTGCTGCTATCAATGTTCAGAAGGCACACGCAGACTGGACAGTTGAGCCTGAAATCATGATTCCGCTCGTATGCGATGTTAAGGAACTCAAGTTCGTTAAGAAGGTTGTTGTTGAAACAGCTGACGCTGAAATCGCTGCTGCAGGCATCGACCTCAAGTACGAAGTTGGTACAATGATTGAAATCCCAAGAGCTGCTCTTACAGCTGATGAGATTGCTAAGGAAGCTGACTTCTTCTGCTTCGGTACTAACGACCTTACACAGATGACATACGGCTTCTCAAGAGATGACGCAGGTAAGTTCCTCAACGCTTACTATGATGCTAAGATCTTCGAGAACGATCCGTTCGCTAAGCTTGACCAGACAGGCGTTGGCAAGCTCATGGAAACAGCTATCAAACTCGGTAAGCCTGTAAACAACAAGCTCCATGTTGGTATCTGCGGTGAGCACGGCGGCGATCCTTCTTCTGTTGAGTTCTGCCACAAGATTGGTCTTGACTATGTATCATGTTCACCGTTCCGTGTTCCGATTGCTCGTCTTGCTGCTGCTCAGGCTGCTATCGCAAACAAGTAATCCACACAGGATGTATTGACAGGTAACTTAATACAAGTTTATTCCTGATATAAAATCAGAGGGTGTTCCAATCGGAACACCCTCTTTTTGATGTGTTATGCAAAATAAATTCATATTTTGTTGCTTTTGAAAATATAATGATGATTTTCAAAGGAGACAAATGTATTGGAAATAACATTATATCTAAGGTACTTAAATTTGTGGGTATAGGCGTAATTATAGTAGGAATTGCGGCTTCACTGATATCAGGCGGTTCTGTCAACACTTTTTCGTACGAAAAAATGTGTAAGTCACATTTTTTACAACGAATAACAACATCTACGCAAAAAATGACAAGCTGAGATTTTTCAACTTGTCATTTTTATTTTTGGTCATGGTTATTTAATTATTTGAATGGTTTTGCAAAGCTGCAAAATTTATTAACATAGCTTGATTAAAATTTTAATCAGGATTTTATGCATTTACATAAGAAATTATCACATTAAGATGTAACGGAAAATCTGCTTTCACACGCTTTTCTATGAGCTTCTTCTCTGCGTCTGTTTTTGTATCCGAAATTTTAATGTCCACACGGTTTCTTGTGGGAGCTTCAGCAATTGTAAAATTTTCCACACCGTAACCTCTGACAATTCTTTTGAAATCGTCGGGAGTGCATTTTCCGCCGACCTTCTGCTCAGATATTTTAAGCATTTCCCTTCGTTTTTCAAGCGGATAATCGGCATTGATTTTACCGACAAATCTTTCCCTTTCGGTAATTCCGCAGTTTTCCGCTGTGTCAATAAACAACTCCCGTTCCATAGTTTCAAGCATATCAAATTCCGTGTTCAAACCCTCTGCATATGCCAAAAGTTCCGCTCTGATATTTGATTTTGCCGTAACTTCGTAAAGCCCCGTACATTCCAATTTGGCTTTCATCGAATCAAAGCTGTTCATCACTTCACCCCAATCGTAACTGTACCAACAGTAAAACATTGCGACTTTGCCACCGTCACATCCTGCATATCCGTGTTCCAGTTGTAGTTGGTTATACAACCCGTGTCAATCAGTCTTGCACCGAGTTCCGACAATCTGAAAGTTCCGCCGATAGGGATTGAATTCACATATTCCGCAAAGGCATTTTTGAGCAACTCCTTGACTTCACCTGAAGAATATCCGTCCTCCGCATAGGCAACAACGCTCATATTGCAGGCGGTACGCTGGGCATTCGACACAATAACATCAACATTAAGCTCTCTCTGCTTTTCCAAAAGTGACTGAACCCTTGCAACAACATTCGTACCCAATGATGCATCCGCACCCGTGACATAGACATTAACCGTACCTACGCCCCTCGCTTTGCCGATGGCACTCGCCTTTGCAACACCGTCAACCGTGAGTGCAAGCTGTTCGTAATATGCCGCATTCGTGCCGTTGGAGGTGTTTATATATGTATCTCTTATGCGTTTGCGAAGTTCATCGTCCGTTTCGGCATCGCAACCGCCCGTAAATTTCTCACGGTTTGTAACCGTTTCAATCTCTGTCGGCACACTCACGGGAACAACCGCACAACTAAGCCCGATATTACCGTTACTTCCCGCCTGTTCAGCCTCGGCATAAACACTCACAAGCGTGTTTCCGGCACTGATTTCTTCATCTTCGGTCGTAACAAATCGTATCGGCACAAGGTCGGCAGTAGCCACAACGCACCCCTTTGGAATTATAATATCGTGACTGCACGGCTGAGAAATATTGAAGGTAATTTCGCCCGTTGACTTCATCGCCTTTTTGCGTTCAATACCTCTCTGCGATGCGAGTTTATCAAGGCATTCACCGCTTGCGCTCACTGCAAACATCTGTCTTTTCCACCATTCAAGATTCGTCTGTAGCTTAAAAATCTCGCCGGCAAGCACCTTGAGCCTGATTGCAATGTCGCTCACCTCGTTAAAGCTGTCACCCGTTTCATGCTCATAGGCATTCTTCATTCTGCCGTAAATTTCATCATAGGTTTCCATTTATCTGCACCTCCCTTGTAATATCGTCAACCGTAAGGTCAATCGTAATCTGTCTGCCAACCGACTTAACGCTTGCATAGGTATTTTTCATTTTTGCAAGCGATTCATTGGCAAGCAGTTCAGTCTGCTTTGCCGAGAGTGTTTTGTCCTGCAAAAGCACCTTTGAACCGAAATTTCTGTCATAGACAAATCCGCCGAGTTTTGCCGAAATGCAAAGCACAGCCTGTTGGAATTTTGCGTCAGTCCCCTCAAGCAATACCGTATTGCCCGAAGAGCCGATAACGATATCACCGTTTTTAATCATCGTATCCCTCATACTACACCGCCTTGCCGTTGATAAGAACCCTGCCGTCATTTTTCAGCACAATACTTGCTCCGCCCTTTGACGAGAGCATAACCTCGCCCTCATCAAGTTCAACATTTTTTGCAAGCACGCCAAGACTCACTTCACCGTTAGCAAGCGGCAAAACAACCGCCGACTCTCCCACGGGAACAACGCTTGCAAAGCCATACGGCACGCAACATTTTATCCCTCTGTGTTCTTCCGAGGAATCCACCGAAACCGTGTTTCCCGAACTTTTCACACCGCCCTTTTCGGCTTTCGGGGCGGTAATCGAATTTTTAGTTATGTAATTCATCAGCCACATCGCCGTTCTCCTTTCCAAGCACAACCGTTGTGCTTTCACCGTTTTTCCCAAGTGAATATTTAATGCTTTTCACAATCAAGCCCTCTCTTTTTCCGATGAGAGAGTCATCAATCACAACCCTTCTGCCGACAACTCCGCACAGACATTCTGCACATTCAAGCATTACTTCAAAGCTCTGCCTGTTGCCGTTTTCAATCATTCTGTCGGCTGTTTTTACCGCATTGTTGTCGAGAAAAGCGTTTACATATCTCACCCTTTTAATCCTGTCGGCAACGCATTTGTTGCTTATAACGCTCTTGTAACCGCCGTATTCCTCGGTGCGTAGTTTGACCTGCGAAATCACCTTGCACGGCTTTATGTACTCACGGAGAGATGTGTAGCCTACTCCGTTTCTGCCGAACACAATCGGCTTTGCACCGCCGTAAGTTCCGCACATCAAGGCAAATCCCGCCCCCGTAATTCTCGGACTTTTGCCGTATCTGCCGTTGCAGAATTTTTCAAGCACCTGCCACTCGGTCATGCCCTTTTCAATTTTGATTGTGCCCATAAACGGATGTTCGTCACCGTCATATCCGACAATTCCGAACGGCTTTAAATGCCTTTCAAAAATGAACTTTGCCGCCGGGTTCACATATGTAACAGGCTCTGCCTCATTATCGAGAAGCCTTCCGGCAAGACTTCTTGCACTCAGCCTTACAATCGCACCGTCGGTTCTCACAATGCTGACAATCTCGTCAGCCTGTCCCACAAACACAAGCGACTTGCCGTCATAAGCCTCAAGTATATCGGCATTTCCGAACTTCTCGTCATACGGCACAGTCATCACAAGCTCATCGGCAGGCACATCGACATCTGCCGAAATTTCTGCCGTGAGAACATTTTTTATTTCACACCTTTTGCCGTTTTTATCAGTAAAAAAGTAAGTCAGCACAGCTTAACCCTCCTTGTTCCGAGGTTTTCATCGGGGAACTTAACATCGGGATTCAGCCGCACAAGCTCGTCAATTTTCACCCCTGTTTTGTATGCAATGTCCCACAGGGTTTGTCCGTTTTCACAGTCAAAATATGTAATTACCGTTTTCTGCTTTTTTTCCATAACCTCACGGAACACAAAGCTGTATTCAAGCACATTCGGCTTTGGCTCGCCCTTTATTTCAAGCTTTTCAAACACAGCATAAATGCTCGGCAGGTTTGGCACGGAGAGCACTTCCTTTCCGCTGTTTCTGAACACCTCAAACAGCCTTTCAAACTGTTCTGCACAATCCTCGCCGTACAGCTGTCCCGAACCGCTGATTTTCATATTCTTCCGCCCCATATCCTGAACGGAAGATTCGCCGAACGGACTTTTCATTTCTGCAACACTCTTGTCACATTCAAAGCTGATATTCTGCGGATTGTGATGCCACACATATTCACCGAATTTCATCGGCACCGGTTTCATAGGCTTTTCGCCTCCTCTTCTTCGTCAAGTCTGCGACTGTAACGACGGCTTTCCCTTTCAAGGAATTCACCGAACATTTCGGTATCTTTACCGCCGTTCTCAGACTCCGCAAGCCTGTAAAGTTCGTCTGAATTTTTATCATTCATATAATTTTCCTCTCGTCGGCACTGATTTTCACGGTTGCAAGAATACTTCCGCTGCCCTGAGTAACACTTGAAAATTCAAGCACTTTGCAATCCGTGTAAATGATTTTCTTCTTTGCAAGGTCAAGTTCAAGACTCTTAAAGCTGTCACGCTCCAAAAACGGAGTTTTATCCGTAATCTTCATCACAAAGGTAAGTTCCCATTCATTTGAAACAATCCTTTCAACGGGCTTGTCATTGAAAAATTCCTTGATTTCCGTGAAGGAGTTCTTTCTTGTACAGGTTGCCTTTTCAACGCCGCCGAGAATTTTCCCCTCACATTTCAACACGGCATTTCCGCAATTTTCAAATTCAAAGCCGTCCATTTAAACCTCCTCGCAAAGACAGAATTCCATATTAAAACTCACCGTTCTGTAAATTGCGTTCATATCGGGATCAAATTCAATTGACGCCGCCTCGCTGTGGGTAATCGTCTTTTCCGCATCGGCAGTTTTAAGTCCGAGAAGAATTTCACTTACCACTTCCGAAAGACCGCTTCCGTTCTCGGTTGCAGGAGCATACACCCTGATTTCAACTCCTGCATTGTAGCTTTCACCCTTGATAGACGGCGAAAGGTATCCGCCGATATAACTTTTCTCCGTTGACATATCTCTCACCGACACAACGGCAATCATTCCGTTCACGGGTGACGGTGCTTCATCAGAGCCGTATTCTCTTATAAATCTGACATTTTTCAAAGCCTCGTTTACCTTTAATCCTGCAATAATACGGTCAACCTGTTTCTCAATTCGATTCAAAATCATCCCTCGTTTCTTCTCTGTATGCACACAGAACAGCCCTTACATAAATCGGATTGTCCTTCACATAATATTTTTCGCACCTTTTAACAGTATATTTACCGTTTTCACTTTCTATTACGCTTTTTTCCGAATCAAGCAGAACATCGGGCGGTGCAATAAATAAAAACAGCTTCGTTTTTCTCATACCCAGTTTATGCCGTACATTGTCGGAGTTTTGATTATAGTTATATCTCAAAGGTGAAATAAAGGCCTTTGTTCTAACCGATTTACCGCCGTTTTTAACGGTAACATCACAGCCGTATCTGTTTAATATTTTCCCGATAGACGGTGAAATATTCATCATATCACCCCAAGCAAAAATTTTTCTCTGCCGATAAGATCCTGCGACTTGTCGGCATATTCCCTCCACAGCTTTTCGGCACGGCTTTCGCCGTCCGCAGATGATGAAATTTTCAAATCACCTGCGGAAAAAGAAGAAATGCTGTCATCATTGCAAAGGGAATACAACCTAAAAGCGTAAACGGCACACAGGTTTTCAAGTCTTAATTCGTCATCTTCCGAAAGATTTTCCTTCGTAACAATCGAATTAACATACACCACGGCATCGTCAATAATGCTTTTCCATTTGTATGCTTCAGCACCGTCAATACCGCTGTATAATGCAAAACGCTTTGTAATGTTTGCAATGTTCAAGGCAATCCCTCCTTAACAGCTCATCACCTTTGACGCCTCTGTAAAGATTTTTGAAAAACCGGCGGTACAGGTAACTGCGGCTCTTTCAAGCTGACGGTCAATAAGCTTGTCGTAATCTGTAACAACACCGCCTGCCTGAACCATTTCAAGCGCACAGTTTTTGTCAAGACCGATAATCTTACCGCCCTCAAGCTCGGGAGTGTGAAGAAGGCTTGCACCGAGAGGTGTAATCATTCTGCCCGTAGCCTGAAAATCAAGACCTGCGTTTGAATCCTGAAGCTGAGAAAGCGAAAGAATCTTCTGCATTTCGGGAGTTGACGCAAGAATTGTGTTGAGTTCATACGGGGCAAGCTCCGTCCAGAGCTTTAAAAGGTCCTCATATGTAACCTTGCCGCCTGTTGCAACATTAAGTGTGCCGGCGGGATTTTCATTGCCGTCACCGTTCACAAGCACATCAATCGCATCTTTAAGCTGTGCTCTTGCAATATATGCGCCAATCTGATTGAGTGTTACGGTAAAGAGGTCAAGACGCTGGAAGCGAAGTGCCTCATATGATGCAACAAGCATTCTGCCGCGCTTGTGAAGCTTAACAAGGTTTTCTCTTGTCTTAACCTCAGTCTGCGGAATCTTTGCACCCTCGCCGACGAGTTTAAGACTCTTGTCATCCTCACTCGGAACAGATGCAATACTGCGGTAATCCATACCCTCAATATCTGTCACGGTTGCCACAAGATTTGGGAGAATATCCGCTCTCTCCATGCCCTGCATAACGGCTCTGCTCACATATTCGGGGAAAAGTGCCGCAGAGTTTGAACTCTGAAAAAACTTTTCAACACAGTCGCTGTTTCTGCCCTTAACCTTAATGTCAAAGCGTTTGAGCTGACGGGAAAATGCGTCAAGTCCCTCAAGTGCAGTACCTCTGTAATTTTCTGACGGATCAAGCTTTTCAAGTGCGCCCGAAATTCCGCCCTTTGTCTGATACATACCCTTTTCAATTGTAATATTTTCAAAATTTGCCATAATATCTTCCTCCCATTATCAAAGAATAAATCCTACCGAAGTGTCTGTTGAGTCAAGCACAAGGTACTCTCTGCCGGTTGTTGTAACCGACACGCCGCCGTCTGCCGTTGCAGAAAGCTTTTTGTAGCCGACAGCGATTTTCTTGTCGCTCTTAACCTTTACATAGCCCGAAAGCTGAACAACCGCATAACCGCCTCTCACGCTTACGCACACACCGCAAAAGTTCTCGCTTGCGTCACATTTTGCAACAGTGCCGTTGTCCTTCATCTTAACAGGCACGCCTGCCTCTGTAAGTGTTTTGTCTGCAATAAATGTTGCGGCATTTTCGCCGAATCCGTTAAAATTTACATTCATAATAATACCTCCGTTAAATACTGAACTGACCGTTTTCCACGGTGTTATTTCTCTTGTCCTGCTTGCAGTAAAGCTGCGGAACAGGCTCAAAAGCTGCTTTCTTTTTCTTTTCAAATGCTGACTTAAATTCTCTGAGCTGTTCAATTGTCATGCTCTTTGCAACGCTTTCCATTGTTTCGCCCGAAATGTCAGGCTGAACAAAAGCGGCAAGCCCCACAACATCACGGGTAAGGCTTTCACGGTACAGCACACCGTCCTTAGCCGACTTTTTAAGCCCGTCAATATATTCGCACAGCTTTCTGCTGTCGCTCTCATCAAGTGCAAAAGCCTTTTTGTTTTCAATGGCCTTAAGAATTTTCTCCATATCATTTTCCTTTCCAAAAATTTTGTGACCTTTCGTAATGCCTGCCCTCTTTTGTGACGGCACGGCAACAAAGCTCCATTCGTATGCGTCATACGGGTTCACAAGTTCACCGCAACAAAGCTTTGAGCCGTAAACCTCGCCCTTTTTGTGAGTACAAATCGCAATGTCCTCACCGCACACATTGCACACAACCCTGCCAACGGCACAGCCAACGCTTACTTCCTTGATAATTCCGCTGTCAATCGCAAGGATAATATCCCTGTTGCTCTCACAAACGGGAAGATATGCCCTTGCCTTGAGCCTGTAGTAATCGTCACCCAAAGCCGTTTTCTGACCGTCAATTTTCTCAACCTTACAGCTGAAAATTCTTGCCGTCTGATTTTTGGCACTTGGATTGTGGTCAATAATTCCTGTCTTGCCGACAAAAAGCTTTTCAAGCTCATAAAGCGAATCTGTTGTAAAGCGTTCGCCGTCACGGTCAACATCGTTGTCACACAGCACAACCGAAAACGCATACACCTCATTTTTTGCAAGATTTCGCCTTGTAAAGCGGTTAATCAGTTCGAGTTCATCATCGCCGACAGTCTGATTTTCACCGTCAACAACGCCCGAAACACCGCTTTTAATAAGTTTGTTATCCTTCATTCTGCACCTCCGCTCCAATCTGTCTTTCAATGTTCATCGCATTTGCATTGTTAAGTCTTGCCTGAGAAAGCTCAACCGCATCCTGAAGATTAATCTTGTCCCACTCAATCTTAAAGCTGTCGTTATAACCACACATTTTAAGATGAGCCGACACAATTTTTGTAATCACGGGTTCAAGCACTGTGCGGTAGTAGGCAAGCTCGCTTGTGAGAATATCCGCCTGCTGTTCGCTCATTCTCTCCGTACTCGACCACGAAATGCCGAGCAAAAACGGCGGAATACCAAGCTTTGCAATAATCTGCTCAAGAATATGCCTTACGGGAATGTCGCAGTCGGGCATATCGCTTTCAGCGCCGATAACCTTAATGCTGACATCGCCGACCGACACAAAATCACACACGCTGTCGCTTCTCATCGCCTTTTTCCACTCATCGGCAACCGCCTGTGCATTTTCTCTGCTCACAGCCGAACCGTTTGAATCGGGATTGAGAGTAACCGCAAAACGGATATCGCCAACCCTCTCCCAGTTTGTTTTTACCGACTCAAAAATCCTCAAAAGTATTGAGCTGACAAACGGCAGACCGCTGAGTATGGAAGTACCGCACACAGTACCCGGCTTGGGATTAAGCAGTGTTGCAAAAATCCTTTCCGGATGCTTAGGTTCTTCGGCTGTACCGTTGCCGAGTGTGTAAACCGCAAGCTTCAGCGGAGAAGAATCCGCTCTGATTTCAACATCGTCAAGGCTTGCATTGTACAATGCGCAAATTCCTTCACCGTCACTATCGGGAACAATCTCACCGACCGCCTGTCCGTAGGTGAGAAGCGAATCAAGATAGCAAAGCACAAAACTTTCAAGTCCCATCATTTCACCGTTTGTACGGACATTTTTAACAAAGCTGTCGGCAATCTTCTGACTTTCAGCCGATGAAGTCACAATTTTGAATCCGCCGATAAGTCTGATAATTTTGCAGAGTGCCGCATCAATAATCGGCACAGACTCACGCAAAGTTGTGTACAGCTGCCTTTCCGTTCTCGACTGAACGGCAAATCGTGAGAAAATCGGCGAATTATTTCTCGTTTCTCTCAAAACGGTCTGCACCGTCTTTATGCTCTCGGTCTTTTTATTTTTTCTGCCAAGCCTCAAGCTGTTTCCTCCTGTCTTTTGGTTGCAACGGCAAAGAATCCGTCACAACCGTAAATTTTCGTAGCGACAAAATATCTTATGTCGTCCATTGCATGATCGTTTTCCTTAACAGGTGCGTCACTGCGCCCCGAGCCGTCCCAACGGTAAAGCGAAAATTCCCTTCTTGCGGCTCTGCAATTTTTGCAGATTCTAATTTTTCTGTCCTTCAAAGCCTGCGAAGTCTGTCTTATGCCGTTGATAACATTGTTTTCAGCCGACACAACCGTGTATTTTCCGTGTCTCCTTATAACCTCAATAAAGCTTGCGGCAGACGGATCGACAATCACACATTCGATTTTCCGCCCGTCAATCAGCTTTTCAAGTCCGTCATAATGCTCCTCGTCGGTCTTTTGAAAGCCCTGAGTGCGTGAGTTGAAGTAGTATTCGTCAACCCTGTACCACACGCCGTTTTTTCTGCCCCACAAACCGAATGATGCGGGATTTACAGTACCGTAATCGCACGATACCGCCCAGCTTTCAATATCTGACGGAATATCGCAGTACATCCTTTCATTGTCCATAAACGGATAAACCGCACCGAAAACGGCTACCCATCTGCCTTTTACGAACCTCTCGTAAAACACACCCGAATACAGACTTTCATACCTTTTGACAACTTCGGGCTTCAAAGACGGATTGTCCTGCATTGTAAAGTGCAGATATAACGCATTTTTGTCACCGCACTTTTTAATCCACTCACGGTAGAACCAATGCTCAGGAAATTCGGGATTGCAGTTAAACCAAAATCTTGAACCCGACACGGAACATCTCGCCAATGCCTGTTCAACGAACGACCTCGGCATCAACGCAACCTCGTCAAAAAGCACACCCGAAAGCGTCATGCCCTGAATGAGTGATGCGGATGACTCGTCCTTGCCTCCGAAAAGATAAAACCTGTTCATCACTCCGTTAACGCTCACGGTCAAAATATTCTGCGACAGCTTTTCTTCACACTTAAAACCGAGTGATTTCAAAATCGGAATCACGGGCGTAATCATATTTCGCCTTAAAGAACGGATTGTCTTTCCGCAAAGTGCAAAATCCGAATTTGCAAAATCGTAAAAGCTCCACAAAATGAACGACAGCGACATACAAAAAGTCTTTCCGCTGCGCACAGCACCGTCACAGATGATTGCGTCCCTGTCACGAAAAGCCGACTCCCTGTTCCACCACGAAAGCACGGTAAGCTGTTTTTTAGAAAAAGCTTTAATTTCCATTTTCCCTGTCATTCACCGCCCTTGCGCTGTTTGAAATGGCATCAAAAAGCTGTTTTGCGCCTGTTTCATGCTCACCGCCTGCACCGAGTTTTTCAAGTGCCTTTAGCCTGTCAAAAAACTTGATTTCCATTGAACCGTCCTTCGGTCTTTTAATCTCCGACACAAGGAACAAATCCATTCCCTCAAGATCCTCCTTGCTCGGATCACTTTTGTAAAGCAAAGAAATTGCATCGCAAATGCTCCCGAAAGCCAACCGCTGATACCCTGCCGCCGCCATGTTGGCAAGAGATTTTTCTCTTAGCCGTGACAGCCGTTCAAGCTCGGCTGAAATTTCGGGACGGCAGATAAGCTCTTCCCCCTTCTGCTCACAATCCCCCGTGTAGCCTGCCTTTTCTGCGGCAAGCTCGGAATTTCCCGAACCGAGAAATAAACTGCAAAACTTCTTTTCCCTACCTGTCAATTTTCTGATATCTCGTCACCTCCGTTTTTCGAGAGGCCTTATCAACGCCCCTCACTTATACCTGCAAAATTCAAAAAAATTGCATACTTTAATGCATTTTTCCAAAAATATTTTTAAAAATAATTATTCACAACCAAAAATCAATAGTCAAAGATATCCGCCTGATCCCCCTCAAAAAAACCGTCTTTTCCGAATCAGGTAATAAAAAAAGGATTTACACATACAGAAAATCTGTATGTGCAAACCCTTTGCTTAATATTATTTACCACTTTTGTGAGGTAAAACCGATTAATATAATTGTCAGTCAAGCTTTCTTCCGCAATTCTGGCAAAATTCGCTGTCCTCAGAATTATCCGTGTAACAAAACGGACAGCGTTTTAAATTTACCGTTGCAACATTGTCATTAGCCGCACCGTTGTATGTCTGCGGATTTTGATACTGCGATTGATTTTGATATTGCACCTGATTCTGATAATACGGTGCAGTAGGCATTGCCGAACCTCTGTCATCAACGAATGTCGTATGTTTTATTACCCATTTTTTAATGTAAACAGAATAAAACGGAACAATAAACATCGAAATTATAGCATCAACAATAATTGCGACTATCAAATTCGGCAAAATATTATATGAATATTTTGTGGTCGTAATTGCCATAATAGGAAGAATACTAAGAATCAGACCGACAATAATCTCCCACGCAATCATTTTTCCGAAAAGCTGAGCGGCTGTACCGTTAAAATAAAGTCTTTTTCCGTTCACAACCGTGTGACTTGTTTCCCACCTCAGTTTAAGGCAGGACGCCCATGCCGCACCAAAACCGAATGTTATAAAAATAATAATTGAACAAAGTATGTTCCAGCCCATAAGTTGAAAACCTGTTCCGTCAAAATACGATTTCTGATATTCAACAGCCGGCGGAACGCCTATCGGTTGACCGTAACCGCCTTGATTATAAATAGGCTGAGCATATGTGTTGCCGTAATAATTTTCCGCCCCATTTTGAGCGTCTGCATATGTATTGTTGTTCACAACCCCGCTCAATTTTTCACCGCAAGATTGACAAAACACGCTGTCATCAGAATTCTCCGTACCACATTTTTTACATATCATATTTTTCACCTTCATTGTTAATATTTTTGATTAACCTTCCGTCAATCCGTTTTCTGTCGATTGATATTTATCCGAAGCATCTGCAACAACCGTTCCGAATTTCAAAGATTTTTCCGAAAGCTGTGAAATATTTTCAGCTTCCGAACGCAAATTTCTTTTAAGAAGCTCTTTTACATCATCCGATATTTCAAGCTTATTTGCAACATTTAAAACCGTATCGGCATGTTGCGAAAGTTTTTTTGAAATATTTGAAAATCGGTCAGATTCACTTCTTATTTTATCCCATTTGATATATATTTCCGACATCTCAACACCTCATTATCGGTAAGACCTTTTTCTTGCCATATCAAGAGCCTTCATTTCTGTATTATATGTGCGCAAAGCAATGTTTTCAATCGTTTCTGCACTACGCTCCAACGAGTCGGCTTCATTTGAAATTTTCTCTGAAAATTCTCTGCATTTACCTACAAAACATCCGCCGGATTCTCCGGTCCAGTTTCTCTCTACATTTTTTATTGACTCTTCAATTTCATCACCGGCTATACGCCTTAGCTTTTTGGAAACTGACCTTAATTTGTTTGCAGAGCGTCGTGTATGTAAATAATTGAAATATATTTCAGTTCTTGTCAAATGTATCACCTCAATTCAAAATTCCGGAAGGCAACTCGGCAGATGCTTCCGTAGCATCTGATTCTGTTTTCTCATAATTGGCGGTTATGGTACTTAACTTTTCCGCATATACAGAAACATTGTTCAGCAACGACTTGATATTGTCTTGTTCATTACTAAAACAATTTCTCGTTTTTTCGGCATTTGCACCCTCCCAATAAGAAATTGTAAGCTTAATTTTATCAAGTAAAGAATCAAATCGAGTAGTCAGCTGTGTTACCGATTTATTTATCTTATCAGCTGTGCTGTGCATTACCTGTGGTGCAACTTTAAGTTCTACCGAACCGAATGAAGTATCAAATTTTTCACTCATTTTCACTCACTCCTTAAACGCTTATACTCTCCACCATACTGTAAATCTGTTGTTCACAACTGTTATAATCTTCAGCCGAAATTTTTACATGATCCACACACTTTTTCAACTCGGTAAGATACTCATTAATCTTTGTGTACTCTTCACCAAATGATGTTGCAAATTTGTCACTTGCAGTACCCTGCCACATTGCTCCGAGTGCCTGTACATCATCATAAACAGAACGAACTTCTTTTAAGATTTCTTCTATCTCAAAACTCATATCATCTGCATCGGATAAAAGTTGAGAAATAGTTACTTTTAAATACACTTCAGGAGAATTTCCGGTTATTTTCTTTATAAAGTCAACTATCTTATTTCCTTTATTATTAAGTTCAATATATTTTGTTATAGGAGCAATAATGCACGCAAATCCATCTTTTTCACCTGGCATCAAATTGCCATTTTCATCATATTTAAGATATTTCGTATCATGTCTCCAAAAAATAGCCTTTAAATCTCCATTATCTTTTACTACCTCATCCTCATTAATTGACACATCTTGGTATTCTACGCCAGGTAAATCAAACAGTAAATTACCTACCCAACTCCACCTGTAATGTTTTATAACGCCTTTCATATTAGCAATATGTTCCCTATTTGCTCTAATAAATTCATCAGAAAAACCGGGACCATCCATACTAACACACTGTTTAATTTTAGTGTCTAACCCATATTTATATGACATTATTGTTGCATACTCAGCGAGATTACCTCCCAAAGAATGACCTGTCATTGTAATATTGTCATACTTAGACAATAATTCTTTATTGGCCGCTAAAAATCTTTCAACCTCTGCCTGTTGGTTAGTACAAGTACTATTTAGCAATCCCATGTCTGCATATATCCAATCATTTTTCAAATTATTAGGATCACTCATATCCTCACTTCCCCTAAAACATACAACAGCATTTCCGGGTGAAGTTTCGACAATACAGGCATAAAAACCATTTTGTGCATTTTTGTCGTGGATCGAAACTATTTTCCAATTTTGTTTTTGATCATCTGTTATAGTTGTATTATAAGGATATCCGTCTTTCGGTGGATTTGTTTTTGATTCCAAATTTGCAATGGTACAATCGACATTACCGTTATCAGAATCTTTCACTAAAATTTCCGCTGCATCACTAAAATTCGTATAGGCTATTTGCGTAAATGTCCTTAAATCTTTATCTGAATATGCCATTTAATTCACCACCTGATTCGCTATCCATACTATTTAACAATTCCGTTGCGGTTTTGGTAGCAACTCCGTTTTTAATGCTAAAATAGAACCGTTTCAAAACATTGTATCCGCCATACCAAGGTTCATTAACGCTTGGTGTGGCTTTCATATCATTTACACATGACTCATAATCATCAACAAGCAAATATCCGCTAAAAAGAAAGTTCACATTATATTCTTTAGAAAGTTCTAAAACCGTTTTAATCAAATCATTAGCCATATTTGTATCCATTGTATTCATCATCAATGAAGTATGGATTATAATTTCCTCTGCACCGTTTTCAGCAAGGTATAACTTTACATCCATATCGGTATCTGTAATGTTATGTTTATTTTTCAGCAAAAGTGTTACTTTGGAATAAGACCTTATATCACACTCATTTAAGCTTTCTGTTAATTTCTGTTGAATTTTAAATCCGATAAGCATTGATAAATAATCATCAGTAACTTCTTTTGTCATTCTATCAACCCAAGCATCAAAAGTTACATCGGGATATTTTTCAGAAGTTACATATGCCTGAATATACTCTGTGCCTGTAATATTTCTGACCTTTTGAATTTCAAAAGAACCCCCGTACTTTTCAGAAAGTTCTGTAGTAATAGCGTCAAATGATTTTTGAGTGTTATTATTATATTCTTTAAAAGCCTGTTCAACTTTCTCAATATCATTTTCGCTGAACTGAAAATCATCTTTATTCTCCAACATACAGCCATTCACTCCTATCATAATCAGTAGTCCGAGTAAAAATATCAGACAAATTTTAAAAAATCTTTTCATAAGGTCATCACCTTAATACACAATTCCAAGTTCTGTTTTGCCAAGGCGGATGGTGTCGCCGCTTTGAATATGGGTTGGTTCTGTAATAATTGTGCCGTTTAAGTATGTATGATTTGCCGAGCCGAGGTCTTCAAGGTACAAATCACTGCCCGAAACAAAAAGTCTGCAATGTTGCTTTGAAACCATTAAATCATTCGGCAGAGCATACACATTTTCGCCTGAAATTCTGCCTATAATCAGCTCGTTATTAACATTGAAATCTGCCTTATCGCCGTTACTTATATTCATAATTTCAATAAAGAATCCTCTGCTTTTGGCACGACTGCCTTCCACAACAACAGTTCCGCCGAGCTTTCCTGTTATTCCTTTAAAATAATTTTGATCTCTCGATACTCTGCCGGTCTGAATATCCGCACCGCCGTTTATATGAACATCATTTCGTGAAAAATCTCTTCTCGTCTTGGCAAAAAAACAGGCACAAACAACTGCCGCCGCCAAAATTACAACCGCCAATATTGTGTAAATAATCCATTCCACGACAATCACTCCGTATCTCTCGTTTTTGCAATTTTTTCAGCCTCTTCCTCGGCAATTTTCATATGCCTTGAGGCTGTTTTGATTTTTTCAGACTGTGAAAGCAAATTTTTCTGAATTCTGTCAATTTCTTCGTTTATTCCGTCAAGTCCTTTAATAAAACGAATTGACGCGTCGTCATTCCAATAATTGCTTATATCATCAATTTTGGAACTGATAACGGAAACAATTTCACGGGATATGCTGTCAGATACAGATTCTAAATTATCCGACGCAGTTTTTGCGGCATCAAAATCATAATTTATCATTTTATCCAACGCAAAATCCTCCTTATGTTAAAATTGATGACGGAAGCTGTGAAGAATCTTCTGAATTTTTCTTTTCCGCAGAATGATATTGTTCCGTTATAAGTCTGAGATTTTCAATTTCTCTCGTGAGGTTTTTATGATTATTCTCGGCAAGTTTTACTCCCTCTCTTGCCTCTGTTCTGACAATCTCAGCGGCATCCCCAACCCAATATGCATCGGTTCTCTTAACAATTTCGGCGGCCTGTGTAAGAGCAGAATCAAGTTTTTCCACCAGAGCTTCAAGTTCCGATGCTTTTTGATACATCCTGTCAGTTGAAACCGTTACTGTGTAATTCCCTAAAGATAGTTTATTAACGCTCATAACTTATCTCCCGTCACTTATCCGCCGCAAGAAAAATATTAACTGCCTCTTCGTTGTCATTCCCATACGTAGTAAGTGCCGTCTGCATAGCATATCGAATAAAATCGAACTTATCCGTCACAATAACGCTTTCGGCAATATCGGAAGCCATACTTTTCATAAATTTATCTTTTGCAATACCGTCCCACATTCCGTTAAACTCAGCAACTTCATCGGTAATCTTTTGCGTAAGATTTTTAAGCTCGCTTATCAGGTCGGTCATTTTATTGCAATCGGTTGAAAGATTGTTAATATCAACATTGATTTTTAAGCCCATACAATCACTCTGCCTTCAATGAAATTTGCGGTATGTCAATCCTTGCTTTATACAAATCATTCAAAACATCTGTATCTAAAGTACAGGCAAAAACATACTGTGTGCCGCTTCCGTTTTCCATAATATCGCATATACTGCTCTCGCCTTTTGCATAAAGTGCAACAATTCTTTTTAAAGCAATGCCGTAACGCTTTAATTTTTCTGCCTGCTCTTCAAGCTGTTTTCTGTCATTTTCAAGATTTTTCAAAATTTCGTCCATCAAAGAATTTTCGGCGATTCGCAATTTTTCAATATGAATTTCCTCGGCTTTTTCATAACAGACATTTGAAAGCTGTGCCAATCGGTCTGAAAGAATCAAAACTCTGTCGCAATCAATCTTCATATTAACAATCCTTTCATTTCGGGGCAGAAGCTACTGCCCCGAAACAAACCTGTGATTTATTTATCAGGAAATAACACCCGACGAAAGAGAAGCGGCGTCATCAACATTCTGCTGTTCGGCGGTTGAATAAAGGTTTGCCATCTGCTCAAGGTCGTTTACATGTTCCTGAATCATTCTGTTGAGAGTCTGAATATCCGACTCAAGGCTCTTGAACTTTGTCATATAAGATGAGGCAGCCTCGCCTTCCCATACACTGCTCATTGATGCTACAATGTTCATCATCTCGCCTGTAAGTGAGATGATTGTATTGCCCTGTGAAGAAAATTCGGCTGATGTAGATAATAATTTTTCGGGTGAAACCTTAATTGTTCCTGTCATAATAATGCACTCCTTTATTTTTGGTTGTTATCAATATGTTCTGTTGCTTGCAATTTCTGTGTTTGTTCTCTCTGTCTGCTCATAGCGCGTTGCAATGGAATTGAGTCTTTCAATATATGTAATAATCAGGTTGTAGAACTCATCCATTTTGGCCTTATCACTTGTAAAAGCGGCATGGAAAGCGTCGTTTGCTTCGCCCTCCCACATGGATTTAAGACTTGTTTCGGATGTCACAAGCTGTTCTATTGCCGACTTGAATCTGCCGTTAAGATCCTGAAGACTCTCTGCCTGTGTGTTAAGCTGGGACGCTGTAACTTTAAAATCTGCCATAACTAATTCCTCCAAATTGAATTTGATTTTTATTAATTTCATCCGTTTGTTCATCGGACGATTATATTATATTTAATTGTGCCTGAAAAAGTTTTAAAACTGACAAACGACACATTTTTCGGACAAACAGACATATTTTACACAAATACCAAACTGTCACCCGTGGTAACACCGTTTTCATACAGGGTAAGATTTGCGGAAAGCGACTGTCTGTTCTCAACCTTAAACAGCATAAACTGCGTTTTATCGCCTCCGATTTCGCACTGTTCTTTCTGACAGATAACGCTTGCAATTTCTTCAATCACAACGCCTGTCGGCACATTTTCATCAAGCTTAAAATCATATGAAACATCAAGAACCGGCACATAAATTTCGGCAACAATCATACGCTTTCCTCCAACAAATTTTTTATACTTTTTTTCATTTCCGAGTTTGACAACTGCTTCCTTTTCACATTTTCGCCGTCAACATCAAGTATATAGTCACACAAAAAATACTCTGCAATATCTATATATCTTTCTGTGCCGTCAGCCCTTATTTTGTCAATCGAAAACACTCGCCTTGAACTGCCGTTGTTTTCACAGGATATATCCCTTTTCTCAAGATAACGAGCTTCAAACTCCCTAAGTTCATCATCACCGACAAAATATTCATCAAAGCAATTTTCAAAATACCCTTCGTCAAAAAGTTTTGAAAAAAGGCTCTCAAAATCACAAACCGAAATTCTTATGCTGTCTGCTTTGGTTACCATAACTTCGCACACGGCAAATTGCTTTTTATCTCCGTAACAGCACAAATCCGGAACATTGTTTCTGCCTTTGATAATATAAAAGTCGGGTGCAAACATAATCAGCTTTATAATTTTGTCGATATCACCTACGGTATGAAAATTGTTTCCGTCCGAAACAACATATCCTCTGTCCGACAGTTCACCGATAGTTTTGATGATTTCCGCCTTATCGGGAACATCACCGTCAATTTTCAGTCCTCTCACCGATTCACCGCCGCAACCCACAAGCAAAATATAAAGTTGCTTTTTAGTCAAAACATAGTTTTGAGTGCCGTTATTCATATTTGAATTGCCTCCTTGACTTTGCCTTTGTATGACCTTGAAAGCGGAATTTCACAACCGTTGTCAAGCACGACAATATTTTTTGAGAGGACAATTTTACTTATTCTTTTCTTTGCCGCAATAAAACTTCTGTGACATCTTATGAACCTGTCATCGAGCGTTTCTTCAAGATTATCAAGCGTACCGTAAAATGAGTATTCTTCGTTATCAGTGCCGAGAAAAATCTTTTTATTCCGTGATTCAAAATAAGCAATCCCCGAATACGGCACAAGCCGTTTGCCCTCACGGGTTTCAACCACAAAACTTTTACCGCCGTCCTCTTGTTCAAAATATTCGCAGTAATCCTTTAAAACCGTATCAAGAACATTTTTAACAGCAGCTCTGTCAAACGGTCTTATCAGCAAAGAAGCAGCCATAATGCTCGGAATAATATATGTTGCAGGCGAAAGGCTTAAATCAACAATAAGTAATATCGACATATCCTTATTTGTACTTCTCACCTTTTTTGCATAATCTATTCCGCCGTTTCCGCAAATGTCAACGCACGAAATATCCAGCACGGGACAGTTTTCCAGAAACTTTTCAAATTTATCTCTTGATAAAAAGCCATACATTTTTAAGTCCTCATCACTGAGTACCGAGCTTATATCCGTAACAGTCTGCTTCAGCAAGGTCAATTCGTTTTTACTTTTGGTATAAGCCAAAAAAGATATCATTCTTCTCTACTCCCAAAAAGAGGTACGATAATTTTAAGTGCAGTTGTATCATCATCCTTTGAGGGCGTAAGAGCGTGACCTTTCTTTGATGACTTTGACATCTGCGAATAGTGTATATTCTGGAAATTGAATATCCTCTGTGATGCAACATTTCCGCCGAGGTGAACTCCCGTTTTATAGCCTGTAAAAAGTCTGTACAAATTGCTTCCTGCGGCAGATGCAAGGTTATCCGTGTTGATACACGCAAAGAAATATATGTTATGTAAACTGCCTTTTTCGATGATATTTTCAAAATATCCGCTCATATTCGTAATATTCCCCTCGGGGTGATATACGCAATCAATAAACTTTGTAATGTCGGATATAAAAATAAACATCGGTTCTTTAACGCTCATTTTTTCGTATATTTGCAGATCTGACAGTCCGTCCTCCTCAAGAGTATGCTTATATTTATTTCTTGCAACAAACTCATCGGTAATTGACTTAAAGTAATCGAAAACTCCCTTATCGCTGTCAATATACTCAAAGCCGAGTTCCGAAGAAAGCAGTTTTAATTCATTGCTTTCTTTCTCAATCACCACACCCTTGCCGTTCTTTTGACTTACTGCGTACATAAGCAATTTAAGCAGGTTGGTTTTTCCGGTTCTCCTCTTTCCGCTTATTGAACAGCAATATGTATCCGCCAAATCAATGCTGTAAACAGATGCGTCAACATAGTTGTATGCAAACGGTATCAAGCGTTTATTGCTTACGGCAACGCTGTATTCATCAAGATTTTTCAAATCGTCAAACACGGGATTTTCCGGAATAAACGGTATCTGTTTTGCCGTATTTCCGTCCCACATATCACGCATTTTCTGACTCATTGCCTCAATTTTTGCGTTTCTCTTGTAGTCATCCTCTGCGTCAATCGCAAGAGCGGTCTGAAATTCAAGCAATCTGCCCTCAACAAATGCAATACCTCTGCCTTTAATACCCGATTCGGGAATAACATCAATGTGAGTTGCCCTCATAACATCCATATACTTAAACTTGTCGCCCATTTCCAGACTTACAACGGTACGAATATTATCGCCTATTCTGTTTTGAATTTCAGCCATACCGAATCCCGCCGATGATAACGCAAGAAAGATACCGTAGCCTACACCCTCTCGTGAAAGGTGGATGAGAGTATCCTCATAAGCATTCTCTGTCTTTTCCTTAAAGCCTGCAAAGTTGTCAATCACAATTACAATAGAGGGGATTTCTGTTCCGTGTACTTTAACATACTGACGATAGTTACCGCCGTTAAACAGTTTCTTTCTTTCGTCAATAATACCCTTGATCATACTGAAAAATTTGCCGATTTTTTCAACATCATTTTCACGCAAAACACCGCCCGTATGCGGTAATTTTTCAAATGGCGACAACATTCCGCTGCTGAAATCGAGAATATAAAAATTCACAACATTCGGAGAATACTTTACTGCAAGCGAATAAATCAATGTCTGTAAAAATGTACTCTTACCCGTAACTACAGAACCGCAAACGGCAAGATGACCGCCGTTTGCAAAATCAACCGACAACGGCAATTGTGCCTGATTTTCCGGATCGTCATAAATACCCGTCACTGCATTAAGTGACCACGAATCGCTTTCATTCCAACCGTTGAACTTGCTTTTTGTAATATCGGAAAGAATGATTTCTTCTTTCAGCAACGGCATCCACAGTCTTGCTTTAAAGCTGTATCCGTTGCTTTTTGCGGTTTTTGCAATGTATTCAACAACAGCCTCAAGCTGAGTTTTTTCCTTAACCTCTGGCAATTTAATATTGTTAAGCGACGCCGAGAAAATAATTTTCTTTACCGCCTCGGTATCGTCGGAAACATCTTTCGGAATCAGCTTTAAAAAATTCTTTACGGCATTAATATCCGAGTTGCCGTTTCCGATATTAAACTTATTCTTTCTTGCGTTTTCAATAATCTTATCCGCAAGCAAATTAATAACATCGCCCTGATTGCTGTCTGCCTCTTTTAAAAATTCGTCACTTTTTGAAATTGACCTTGCACACCTGTAAAGGAACAGATACCACCTCAGTTTTTCCTGTTCTTTGCGTTTCATTTTTATATGACTTCCGACAATGGCGGTTTTGCCTGTAGGAGTAATCATTGTTGCAATCTCCTGCTTGCCGCCCTCGTTGCTGTCGTCATACGGTGCACCGCTCCAACCGGATTGAAACAGCTCATATATTTCATCATTGCCGACCTGAAGATAACACCTGCCCGCCTGTGTAATATAAGCCGCATCCGGCTTGTGCAGCATATCGTTACTGTCCTGTCGGTCCTGAACACGCAGACAAAGTCTGAATTTTGCATTTGACCAAATGTTATCGTCAACCGTACCGCTCGGTTTCTGCGTTGCAAGAATAAGGTGAACTCCAAGACTTCTTCCGACCTGTGCAACACTGATCAACTCACGCATAAAATCGGGTTCTTCCTTTTTCAGCTCCGCAAATTCATCAATTATGATAACAAGGTGCGGAATCGGTGTGGGAGCTTCACCGCTCTTATACAACCTCGTGTAGTTGTTTATGTTATTCACACCGTATTCGCCGAAAATTCTCTGACGGCGAAGGTTTTCGCTCTTAATTGAAATCATCGCTCTGCGAACCTGATTACCCGAAAGGTTAGAAATCTGACCTGCCATATGCGGTAAATCCACAAACAGATTTGCCATGCCGCCGCCCTTGAAGTCGATTACAAAAAAGGCAACATCATCGGGACTGAAATTGATTGCAAGCGAAAGCATAAATGTCTGAATAAGCTCACTTTTACCCGAACCCGTTGTACCTGCAATAAGTCCGTGAGGTCCGTGATACTTTTCGTGAATATCAAGATAACAATCAGCTCCGCCTGCCTTTTTGCCCACAAGAGCTTTCATCGTGTTGAAAGTTCTGTTTTTTTGCCATTGCTCAATAATGTTAAAATCATCAAGCTTTTGCACACCGTACATTTCAAAGAAATCAAGTGATTGTGCAATGCTGTTGTCGCCCTTGATTTCTCTTACGGCAACTCCCGACAGAGTCTTTGCAAACATATTCATTTTTTTGCTTGACACCGAATCAAAATGAACGGAACAAGCCTCTGTATTGCGGCTCATAACATTATAAAACCCGCAAAATTCACTGTCGTTCTGAATTATATTTTCACACACATTAGGTAAATTACGGCAGTAATCCGTTATAAGAAAAGTCGTAAGCCCCGTGTTATTTTCTCTGTCAAATACATATTTTGAAATAAGTTCGCCGTCAAGCAAGCTTACATCAGATACAAATAAAATGTAATGTGGCTGTACATATATATCTTTATTCTCATTTTCACAACGAACACGCATTATATTTGCAAGTTCAAAAAATACATCGGCACATTCCTGCCTGTTTGTCGCATAATATCTCGTGTTTTTATTTTCCGACCATACATGCGGCAGCCAACGAACATAATCCCACCTGTTTTTATCTTCAAATTCTTTTTCGTCAAAACAAAATGCAATTTTGACATCCGTATAGCTGATGTTTGCCGCAATCTGTGCAATTATGTCGTCAACAATTTCAAAAGCTCCGGTTTTATTTTCACCGCCTGCAATACCCCACAATTTTTTTGACTGCAAATCAATTCCCACGGGAACATTGTTCAGCTTTTTAAAGTTGTCATAAAGCATTGCCGGTTTATCCTTTAAGCCGTCATATGTAACGGAAAACTTTTCTTTCGGAATTTGAATATCAACCTGAAAATCAATGTCACCTGTTCCGAGTCGGCAAAAAAGAAAATCGCTATGGGTAAAGTTTCTGCACCACAGCTCCGGATTGTTTCTTGTATACTCTGCGCATATATCCGCAGACGGATACATTGTGTTCAATGCCTCAAAATTTTGTCTGTATTTTTTCTTAATGTAATCGGCAATTTCAATAAGGTAATTACCGTAAATGTTAAATCTTTCGGATTCGTCCTCTGCTTCACGCTTTTTTGTTTCTTTAATATTGTAATATGCCCACAAGCCCCCCATAAGAGCAGAACCGACCGAAGTGATGATACCTGTAAACATAAATGCGTTTGCACCCGAACCGTTAAGCGTGGTGCTGAACACGGTAAGTCCGCAGCCAAGCACCATAGGAATTGCCATGGTAAATGACGGGCCTATAACGCTTAGCATAGAACGCTTTTTTGAAAACTGCGGAACTGTAGGCGGTTCAATAACAACCGTTTCGCTGCATATCTCTCTGAAATTTCTCGGCGAACGGTTAAACATTTCCACATTTGAAACAGCGTGAGCAGTATCATATGAAACTTTCGGAAGGGTGAATTTTTCAATTTTGTCGGATACCGAAAATTTTGAAAACAACGAGCCCACCGCAATCATATCTCCGAAACAAATTATTTTCAGACCGAAAACATCTATTATTTCTCCGAAACCGAGGACTTTTCTTCCGCCTACCCTGATATGATTTACAAAAGTTCCGTTTGAGCTTGTATCTTCAAGAACAGTGTCAGCTCCGTCAAATCTGAGACTGCAATGGTGTTTTGAAATCAAATTCAAAAATGAACATTGCACGGTATTGTCAGCCTCACTACCAACCGTAACAAGCCCGTTTCCGATAAAATACTTTTCAAAAGATGCAAGCACGGGATCGGCGTCAACGACAATGCAACGAAGAGAATCCTTTTCGGGAGTGATAATAGAAACAATATCTCCTCCGCCGAGGGATGTTTTTTCAAATTCAGTTTGATTTTTTACAATTTTATACTCGCCGTTTTCGTTTGTTATTGACCATTTATGAGCAATTACTTCAAGAGAAAGATAAAAACTTTTTTTCAGTTTAAATTCCTTGCTGTCAATGAAAATACGATAATCCGTATTATCTGCATTCGGGAGAACAATTTCTCTGCAAACCTGACTGCGGTAAATTATCAGTATCATAACAAACCTCCGTTGCTACATAGTCACCATATCATAATAAAACAGCGTAATTTTGAATACATTCGAGCCTATGCAGACACGATCACCCGACATAAGCTCACATGAACTTCCGCCTTCAAGCAAGTAATTTCCGAACAGACCTCTTTTAAGAACTGTTCCGTTAGATGAATTAAGGTCGCATATATACACTTTCATATTATCGGAAAAGATTTTGCAATGGTTCATAGAAACCGATGCTTCATTGATAAAAATATTATTTTTCTCGGAATCTCTGCCGATATTTACACCTTTTTCGGGATCAAATACAAACTGTGCCTTTTGTTTACGGTTCAAAGTTTTTATGTATATCATAATTTTCTGACCGTTAGGAGCGTCAGCCTTGTTATCTGAATTCATATCGTTTGTAAGGCAGTAGTTAAGATATTCTTCCTTGATTATATTGCCTGCGGCGGTATAGTATTTGTCCCTCTCGCTTTTTTGAGAATTAAGCTTTACAATCGCCACGGCAATCAGAATAAGCAAAGCAACTGTCAGCACTATTACTAATACCATCATCAGTTTGTTGCCCCGTCAATTTGCTGTAATTCGCCGTTCCTTATTTCAAAAGCTGTCCAATATGAGCCGTTTCCTGAACCTGACGGATTGGTTATTACAATAGGCGTCGATGAACCGGGCATATAAACCTTAACCTTTACATCAGATGCCGCATAATCCGAATGAACATGATAAGTCAAAATTCCGTCTGTGTTGTACCATGTCATAGTTTCGGTTTTTGCCGATTCATCACGACTGTACTCGGCAATTTTGGTACCGTTCTTTTCAAGAGTATCCCCCTGAAAAGCCGCATAGTGACCGACTTCACCGTATGCCATACCGTTGTTGCCGTCGCAGTAAGCATGAGATGTTACATAGGTAGAAGAATCGGACCATTCAAGCACAATCTTCACAGCTCCTGCTTTTGCCTCAAGTGCAAAGTCTTTTGTAAGGTTACTGTTTCCGACGGTAACATCAAAATACTCCGTTGTATAGCCTGCCGCCGAAACCTCAAATGAATAATCTCCGCTTTCAAGCGAAAGACTGTAAGCACCGTTTTCTATAGCGGACTCGGCAACAGAAGAACCGCTTTTTACACCGTTACCTTTTCTGACGCTGATCTTACCTGTAGCTACGGGTTGCAAGGAGGTTTTGCCGGTTACCGTTCCCGTAACTGTAAACTTTTGGTTGGATGATACTACCGTATCGGGCTTTATGCTAAGGTAAGATGAATCAGCCAAAATTGTACCGTTCTTGTCCGTTTCAACAGACACGGTACATTTTTCGCAACTGAAAGTAATAATATTTTTCTTTAGTGTATTATCGTACTTTGCAACGGCATTTGTAATGCCTGCCGATTTTTTCAACTCGTCAATTTTCATTCCCTGTGACGGAAGATTAATAATATCCGAAATCTTATCCACCTTAATTTCTGTCGGGAATGAGTAAGAAAACGGTTTCATGGCTTTCTCGTCAACAACCTTAGTCGCATCATTGTTGTAAGAAAACTCTGCGTCAATACCGTTGTATCTTACTGTATAAACACCGTCGCTGTAATTATCCGACACAACAGTATAATTTTTGCTGTACTGCTCGTAATTATACTGTCCGAACATATTCAGCAAAGTAATATTTACGGGATTTGAATTATAATCCGTTTTGCCTGATGAAACAGTAGTGCCTTCCGCCGAACCAAGATAAACCGCAAGTGCATTTTTAATCTGCTCGGATTTGGTTTTCTCATAACCTTCGTTAAGAATTGCAACAGCCTTTTCCATATCATTTTTGTTGTCATAATAAATCATTGCAAGCTTAAGATACGGTTCTTCCTGAGTTTCATCCGCAGCCTTTGCCATTTCGTAATATTTTATAGCACCGTCATAATCTTTGTCTGCAAGATATTTCTCCGCCGTTTGAATTTGTTTTGTATAAACCTCGTAGCTTGACGGAATAAATATAACGCATATTGCCGCAATACAGCAGGCGAGCAAAGCTATTGCAGGTATAATCAAAAGCATAGTTTTCTTGTTCATTCTCAAATTCCCCTCTACCGTCAAATAATAATTGCAACAACACTCAACAGCAACAATGTTGCCGCAAGGAGCATAAGTGCAGAAATTAACATAATCGGACTGTTATCATCAGTTTCCCGTCTGTACGCAGACGCATTTTCTGTTTTATAGTTTTCACAATTATAATAATCATCGTATGCATAAAATTCATCTGCATAATTATCACAGTTGTAATCATAATCGTATGTTTTAAATTTATATGCTTCTTCAATCGTCAATGTTTTGGCACTTCCCGACATAAAGTCATATCCGCAATATGTGCATCTGCTTACATTGTTAGGAACAATACACCTGCAATTAGGACATTTCATTCTGCTCATCCTCCCATTCCTCATTAAACTTTTTTATTTTTTTCCAAAGAACAATCTGAGTCACTGCCAACAGAACTATGCCGGCAATAACAAGTGCAATGCCAAAAACCAACAGCATACAAACACCCCTTTTACCACACACTTCCAAAAAATCGTCTGTACAAATTTTTAATTTCATTCAATCTGTTACCGTCGACATTTTGCTTAACGCTGTCGCTTGATTCCTTATACAAAGCTCTCGCTTTTTCGCAATACACTCTGCTTTGAGTATCATTTTGCTTATCGCTGACAATTGCCAACTGCATATATACCCTACAGTCATCGGGATAAGTTATTGCAAGGTCATCAAGCAAACCTCTTGCCCCCGACAAATCTCCCGAAAGGCTGTATGCCTGTGAATAATTTATTCCGTCCTCTGCGGAAAGATAATATCTGTCACGAATGGTTGAATAACATTCTTTTGCTTTTTGCAGACCGCTGTTTTCCATTCCCGAACCAAGCGAACCCATTCCGAGATATGCCTGTCCGAGTTTTCTCAAGACACTTAAATTCTCATCAATACGCCTTGCACTCTCATAGCTTGATACGGCGTCGCCGTATTGATTTTTGTCCGTATAAATATCGCCTTTGAGCAAAAATGCGGCAAATGCGTTATCGCCGTTTGGTTCGGTGTTAAGACATTCATTTGCATAATTTAAAGAATTTTCTAAATTGCCGTTTTCATATTCAATTTCCGCCTGAAGTAATTTATTGACAGATGAATTCGGAAATTTTTTCTCTGCCATAGAAATAACGCTCTGAGCCTCTGAAATTCTTTTACCTTTTACAAGGGCAATTGCGTAATCTCTTAAGCAAACTTCGGCATTGTCATCGTCAGCGATTTCATATGCCGACTTATAATTTTCAACGGCATTGGCAAAATCGCCCTCATCAAAATAACAGTCGCCCATATAACGGAGAATTTCAGCCGTTGTTTTATCGGTCATAACACTGCGATATTTTGAATTATTCAGCAAATCCGTTCCGAGCCGTTCAGCATTAACCGTGTCGCCTTTATCACAATATGAAACAAACAAATCATACTGCTCTGCAAGCTCGGTACCTGCAATTTCATAATTACCGAACACAAACATAAGCACGCCGGAAACTATCATAATTCCCGAAACAACCGAAGACAAAACCTGCAATAATATGTATCTCTTATAACGCTCATCCTGTTTTTTGATATTGTCAACAGCCGAAAGCATTTTTGTCGCAGATTTATAGCGTTTCTTTATGTCCCACTCCATAGCCTTGCTTATTATCGAAACAAACGGCTGAGAATACGGAAGTTCGTATTCTTCAAGAGGCGGAAGTGTTTCGTCCTCAATATCGGGAATACATCCTGTCATAAGATGATAATAAGCAGCACCAAGGCTGTAAATGTCTGTCCGTCCGTCAAGCGGAGCGTTGAATTCCGGAGTTCCGTTCAATATATTCATCACATTCATATACTGCTCGGGTGACGAATAATTCTTGCTGTAACCCTTTACAGCGTCATCGGCACTCAATGAAATGCCAAAGTCAATTAAGCAAATGTCGCCGTTATCCCTCACAATTATATTTGCGGGTTTAATGTCCGTATGAATAATCGGAGGATTATTGCAATGCAAATAGTCAAGCACCTCACAAAGCTGTCGGAGCCACTTGATTAACTGACTTTCCGTAAACACATAACCGTCATTGATAAAATGTTCAAGGTCCTTGCCGTCAATATAATCAATAACCGTATAAAAATCACATTCGTATTCGATGATGTCATATACCTGCGGAAGATACGGATGATGAAGTTTTTTAAGAATATCCACTTCATTTCGCAGAAGGGAAGAATCAAGATTTCTGTTCTTGATTTTTTTCATAACAACATATTTTTCCAGTCTGAGGTGATAGGCAAGATACACCACTCCCATACCGCCGCTGCCGATTTCTTCAACAATACTGTAAGTATCATTTACGATATCACCGCCGAAAAGCATATCTTACCCACCTTTCTTTTTCGGGCATATCCCGAAAAGAGGATACGCCCGAATCATTAAAAATATTGTCTGACTTTATTCAGCCTTTTTTCTTTTCTTTACAACAAAGAAGATTACTGCCGCAATAACAAGTGCAAGACCTGCAAAAGTACAAATTACCAGTACGGGATTTGCAAAGAATCTCTGGAATATATTAGCAGAAAGAATGAAGTTATCAACACTCTTTTCTCCTGTGTTTCCTGCAAGGTCACCGATTGTAACCTTAAGATTTTCTTTAATACCGCCTGTTTCTGCTTTAAGAACAATTTCTGCGGTAAGCATACCTGCAATAGAACCGTCCTTATCATCAACAATCGTGTAATCCTCACCCTCGGCAAGCTTTTTGTTATCAAGAGTTACAACCAGCTTGCTCTTATCAAGATTATCGTCCTCACAAACAATTTTAACCTTTTTGCTTGCTTCCTTGTAAAGCTCATTATCCTTGATACCCGTAATGCTTACGAGAGGGCTTGTCTTATCAACAACAAATGAAATTGCACATTCACGCTTATTTTTCTGTTCTGTGCTGAGAGAAGAATCTGCCATACGGTTGTTATTTGTGTTCTTAGCCTTATCAACCGACATAATTGTAACTGTATATGCAGCCTCATCAGAGAAGTTCTTCTTGTTTACGGTATAAACACTCTTGCACCACTCATTGCCGTTGTTGCTTGAAGTAAATGTGTAATCGGTATTTTCAACAAGTTCTGTACTATTTCCGCCGCTCTTGGCAAGTGTTACGCTGTGCTTTGTAAGCGGAGTAACATTGATTTCTTCAATCACGATATCCTGCTCGGCATTTGTGTAACCATTGTTAATGAGCTTTTTCGACTCATCGGATGCTTTAAATGTTGAGCCGAATCTGTTTACAGAGAATGTAACACTCTTTGATGTGCTGTTGCCTGCCTTATCGCTTAGCTCAACGGTGAAGTTATAAATACCGTCATTTTCAAGAACCTCGGCAAAATCTCTGTACTTATAAATAAATTCTGTCACGCCGTTGCCGCCGGTATCGTAATCAAACTTAGAAGTATCGTCACTCTTGCCGTTGATATCAATTTTTGTGAATCGGAAGTCGTGATCATCTGTAAAGTTATCGTCTCTGTATGTTACAACAGGAGCAACCGTGCCGTTATAAGCCTGATGATCTGCAACACCTGTGATTTCAACTTCGGGAGCGGTTTTGTCGATATAGAACGAATCAACCTTTTTCTGAACAGCCTTGTTACCTGCAAGGTCGGTATAGTCAACAGTAAATGAATACTTGCCGTCCTTGTTGAACGAAACTGTTGCATTGTGGTCATCGCCTGAACCTGACCAACCTACAACTGACGGAGCAGTTGTACCCTCTGCAGTTACGGGAATGTTTACATACTGACTTCCGCTGTTGAAGTTATGTTCCGTAATCTTGATAGTTGCGGTACGGTCAGCCTTGTAGTAGTTGCCGTTCTTTGCAGAGTTATTGTCAAATGAAACGTCAATTACAGGAGCAGTCTTGTCAACCGTGAACTTCTGCTGAGTAAACTTGTCGGCAGAATTCATAGCCTTGTCCTTAACGGCAATGTCAAATGTAAAGTCGCCGTCTGTGTTGTAAACAATCTTAGCAACATGAGTTGACTTGTCGGGATCTGCGGTATTGTTGTTGTGAGTCCAGCCGCCGATTGTTGTGTATCTGCCGCCGTTTCTCATAATTGTCGCCTCAACAAGCGACTCGTCAAAGTTACGCTCTGTAACAGTTACGGTAGCCGTCCTGTCAGCCTTGTAATAATCATTTCCGCCGTATGTAGTATGCTCGTTGTTGTCATACTTAACATCAATAACAGGCTTAGTCTTGTCGATGCTCAAGCTGTCCTTAACATTGTCTGTCTTATTACCTGCTCTGTCAGTCATTGATGTTGTAATTTTAATATTATTACTGTTATCCGTAACAACATAATCAATAACAATATTTGTAATAAGGTTATCATTTGTATTCTTAGCCTTAGTACCTGTCACAGTTACAGAACCGTTCCCTGAGGAAGTAATATTACCGTTATTGTCAACAGAAACACTAATCGTGTTAGTAACGGTATTTCTATAATCAGAAACCTTAATTTCAGCGTCTTTAATACCTGCGTAAGCGTCTTCAAATACAACCCTTGCGTTTACATTTCCGCTGTAAAGGTCAAGTCCCGAATTGTCCTTGTAGCTTGCCTTTGCTCTTGACATAGTAACACTTGCATTACCGTTGTGGTGCTGCTGTGTTTCAACAATTAAGTCATCAGGCTTTTTCTCGCCATGCTGAGTTTTTCCATTGTTATCTACATTATCAACAGCATAAGCATAAAGTTCACCTTTAAAGTTTGCTTTAACAGTAAATGTTGCTGATGCGGTATCATTATCAGTGGAAACATTCTTACTTGATTTGTACTCTTCGCCTGTCACTACATCATATGCTCTGAAATAAATAGTCTTAATTCCCGAGTAATTACCTTTATCTTCAGCATTATCGTCAGCATTTACAGTTACCTGAGTATCCGTCTGGAAATAATAGTTATAATGCTGCTTTTCAGGTGTTAAATCTACGATTTTTTGTTTATCATTATTTTGAATATCAAAGCTTGTTATTTCAGGTGCTGTTTTATCAACATAAACATCATATGTCTCATTTGAAGACACACCGCTGTTATTAACAACTGTTACCTCAACAGTATTTGTACCCTCGTTTAAATTCAATCCCTCTGTATTAAAGGTTATGTCATTAACACTTTCAACCTTTTCAGCAGTAAAAACAGGAAGACCTTTTAGTTTTTCAGAAACATCAGTTCCATTAAATGTAGCAGTTACACTTTTGATACCTGTATGATGTTTGTTATCACTGCTATCCTTTGCAGATATATTAAACTCAATATTTCCTGAATACCATTCTTTTTTATCTGCTTTTGTATATTTAACAGAACCATGTTCCTTTGATGTAATCGATGTTACAATCGGAGCAATTGTATTTGTTACAACTTCTGTATCTGCGCTGTCTGATTGCTTAGCTTTAAGTCCTTTTGAATATAAGTCTTCCGCCTTATCAGGCTTTTCAAAAGTATAAGATGTCGACACATTATGAACATTATCCCAAGCCTTTGCAGTTAACATATACTGCTTGAATTCATTTTCTCTGCAATCAAGTGTAAATGTTCGGCTCAGTATACCGTCTTTATAGTTATAATCTCCTGCAGTGATTTTATCCTGATTTGCAACACTGTAAAGCTGAATCTCTGCATGATTTTCTTCAAGGTAATCAATCCCTGATTTAGCATTTTCAGCGTTATTCACATCATATGCACTGACTGTTACCTGAATTTTCTCATTGTTATAGATACCAAAAGTCAGGAATGAAAGAATCTTGTCAACATCGCTTTTTACTGTTTCAAATTTAAACTGTGATACTTCAGGCTTAATTGTATCAACATAAACATCATATGTCTCATTTGAAGACACACCGCTGTTATTAACAACTGTTACCTCAACAGTATTTGTACCCTCGTTTAAATTCAATCCCTCTGTATTAAAGGTTATGTCATTAACACTTTCAACCTTTTCAGCAGTAAAAACAGGAAGACCTTTTAGTTTTTCAGAAACATCAGTTCCATTAAATGTAGCAGTTACACTTTTGATACCTGTATGGTGATTAGCAACTTCACTATCATCTGCTGAAATATTAAACTGAATATTATTAGAATACCATTCTCTATTCTCTGAATCAGTATATTTTACAGAGTTATCGCCATATGCATTTGATGTTATTGATGTCACATCAGGTTTAATAGTATTCGTTACAATTTCTATATCTGCAGCGGAAATTTTTGCAGTAAGTTCTTTTGAATACAAATCCTCTGCTTTTTCAGGCTTTTCAAAAGTATATGATTCTGACTCGTATAGAACATTATCCACAACCTTTGCAGTTAACATATACTGTTTAAATTCATTTTCTCCGCAATCAAGTGTAAAAATTCGACTTGCCTTATTTCCTTCGACCTTACAAGCGGCACCCTCAATTGCATTTTTTCCGTCACAAAGGACAATATCTTTAATACCCGATGAAATATCCTCATCCTCCGCATTGACTGTTACCTTAATTACGTTATTATGATAAATACCAAAAGTAAGAAATGAAAGTAACTTATCACTGTCGGATGAACCATTTTCAATTTTAAACGATTTAATTTTTGGGGCTTTATCATCAAGATAAAGGTCTTTGTCCGTTATTTCTACAGTTTGCACAAAGCCTTTATGGCTAAATGTAAATATATAATCATCCGATTTTTTTATTGTTGCTTTCCATTCTTTGACATCTTTATCAAAAGAAATTTCAACATTTTCTTTATTACAAGTTACTTTTGCATTTTCGTCATTAAAGAGTTTTTTATCTATTCCGACAAGATTAAATGTTACTGTAACACCTTTTTCAGCATTTACATAATATCTTTCGTTATTTTCGTTAGTATTGCTGTATTTAAGATTGTCTTTTGAAATAGTATCGTAACTTATAGTGTAGGTCTTGGAAAGATTATATTTTGAGGATGTAATTGTAAGAGTTGCCCTTTTAATTTCTGACAATTTTACATCTTTATTACCTATTGTGATTGTGCCTTTTTCATTGTCAAACTCAATAGCATTTTCAATCTTATTTTTGCTGTCAGGTGTGGAATCACCCTTATATAATTTCAATGTCAAATCTTCAATTTTTGATTCGTCATTTAAGGTAAGAGTTACAGAGTCGCTGTTGGTATAGATATTGTTGCCGTCAAAATATACGGTGTCACCATCTTCATTTTCGCTCAGTGTAACATCGCCCTCAGCATAGTTGAATGAAAATTCAGATTTTGTACTGTATTTTTTACCGTTATCGGCTTCATAGTAAACAGTTGCAACAAGTTTGTTCTCTTTTTCCAACTCATTTGATCCACAGGAAGAATCAAACGAATTACCATTTAAAGTTGTTTTTGCATCGTAACCACTTATTTCCTTACCATTGAAAGTGACACTATCAATCTTAAAAGCTGCTTCTAAGTTTTTTACTGAATCTTTCTGATTACATATTGTGTCACCGTTTTCATATTTCTTACCGTTAAAGGTTACTGTCCATTTTCCCTCAAGAACAAGTCTTGGCTTTTTAATGAAAGTAACTGTGTTTTCAACGGAAAACTGCATACCGTATGTCTTATTTGTGTAAGTGACGGAATATGTAATCTGATTGTCACCGACAACGCTATTAGTTACCTTGGCAGTATAACCATCAACCGTGTTTGCAGTAAGTGAAGTGATTTTATCATCCTCATAACAAGTAATTTCACTTTTAGCACCGTCACCGCAAACAGTATATTTTGTACCTGCAATTTCAATTGTTGCACCCATGCCCTGCGGTGCTGAAATATTTTTACCGCTTAATTTTGAATCTGCATATTCATACACATTAAAATTGTCGCTGACATCACATTTGGTTAAAGAATCGCAGATAGGCCTACCAGCACTTGTCTTTGTATATACATTCCAAGCCTTTAAATCTTTATTATCGGTCTGATCACCATTTTTTTGATCGTTGCCGTCATTAAAGATAACTTTGTCAAATCCTTTAGCTGACCCATAAACATAATAGTACAGGCTACTGTTAGAATCGCCGTATTTTTTCATAGCCTCACCGGGCCATGCGGCATTTTTATCAGGATTTTCCGAACTGTCTTCTTTCCACATATACGCAGACGGAGTCCATTCTGTTGTTTTATAAAAGACTACGGAGTTACCATTACCTATATCGGTAAATAAAGCAATCTTGTCACCATTTTCAGCTTCTGTACTGTAAATGTTTTTCTTAACTTTCGGTATAATTTCTTTAAAATTACCGACAGAATCAAACAGTATAGGCTGTTTTGTTGAATTGACATAAATAGTCTTTGTTGAATTTTCTGAACTGCTGCTCTCAGCACCCGAAGAATTGCCTGTCAAGCCGCTAACGGGCAGAACTCCGAGGAGGATTGCCACAGCAAGCAATGACGCAACGATTTTTCTGGTCTTTTTTGAAAAATTCAAATCCATTGTTTACTCTCCTTCTTTTTTGTCAGATATACTCTTTATATATTTATAATTCACCCCGTTAAAGATACTGTGCATATGCAGAGAAAAGAGAAATACTGCGAAAGTTTCTATCACAGCACAGTTCAAAACAGGAAATATCCAAAATATAATCGTCAGCACAAACGAAAGTCCCATAATCATATCAAAAACAATGGCAAATCTGTTTGAGACAAAACAGATAACACCCGGTTTTGTCTTTTTAAGTGTCTGCTTGCCTTTTATTTTTGACTTTCGACTTTTATTAATCATTGCAAGCAAAGCATAGCCTGCAACCATACATCCCCAAAAAATAACCTCTGTAATGCAAATTAAGGGAATGTTTACCGAATCTCCCTCAAAACTGAGGAAAAGAAGAATTAATAGCGAAAGCGGTGAAACAGTAAGCAAAACCAATACCGCCTTAAACTTGTTTATATCACTTTTCAAGTAGTTCACCTCAAAATATGCGAATTCTCAACAGCAGAAAACTGCTGTTGAGCTTCTAATTATTATCAGTTAATAATTTCATCGGTATGAATAACCACAAGTTTTTTGACAATCTGAAAATTCACATTCTGCACATTGTCATATGCAAAAGAATTGTCGTAACCTATATTATTCATATCGCTTTCGGAAAGCTGTTGCGTTGTCTGTGCGCCCGGATCATAGCTATGAATATCAGGCTGTGAAAGAACGGCTGTCGGCTCTGCGTCCTGCGGAAGAACCGTTGTATTTTCCGAACCGTCGCCGTAAGGCGTCTTGCTCTGATTTACATACTGTTCTTTAACAGGCTCCGTCTGTGGCGGAACGATAATATTTTCCCTCTTCTTCTTGATATTCTTTTTGTCATTTTTTGAAAGCTGTGAAGTAAGCGTCTTTCCGTCAACACGAAGTCTGCCCGTTGAATTATTTGCCGCCTGCATTTCTTTGATTGTTTTCTGCTTTGCACGACCTGTTCTGATATTAAAAATTGTTTTGATATCAAACAGGAAAAACAGAACGACTGAAATAATGAAAAACAAAATCGTAAACGCAAGGCATATGTAAAAACAAATCCTAAAAATCGAAATTAAATCCATTATTTCACCCCCGAATTATCCAAACTTCTTGTATTTTCAATGTTACCAAGACATTCATTAACAAGAATTTGAAGTTCCTCATCATCCGGAACAGCTACTTTGATTTCATTAACATACTTTTCAATATTATCAAGTTCGTTGCTTATATCCTTAGCAGTTGCAAGACTGTTTTTTATAAACCAATAATACTTTGTATATATTTGCGAAGTAACATTTCTGTAAATCAAAAGTGCAATCTGGTTGTTTTCGTCTTTGGCAATATTTGGGGACGCAATCTCAACAAGATTGTTCCAATACTCCTTAACTTCTTCAACGGGATCGCCCTCAAGAGATTTGCCCGACATATTCTGATATGCCTTTGACATCGAACTCAAAAGTTCCGCCCTGTGCTTTATCTGTTCGGTACTACCCATTTTCTGTGCAATATCAAGCCATCTTTGAGAAACCGTTATGCCTGCCATACTAAAGTTCTCACTTTCAGATTTCTGTGATGACGGCACATATGAAAAGTACAATGCCTGACCGAGTTTATATGCAACATTATCGGCATATTCCGACGGATACTTTGATTTGAGTTCGTCCTCGTGTTCATATATCGCATCTTTAATGGTGTTGTACTCATCTTCGGAAAGTTTCGAGTCAGAGGTACATCTTTCAAGAAGTTTTTGATATGCCAACGGATTTGCAGGATCAACATTTATAGCATCCAAATAATATTTTTCAGCCGCATCCTGACTTACCGCACTGTCGCCGTTTGCAATATAACTCTCATAAGTTGATGAAGTCTGAACCGTAAGACCGGCACTGAATCCGATTGTACCGACAAGCATAACAATCGTCATAATAAATGAGGCAAGGAAGGTTTTCCACTTAAACGACTGAACCTTTTTATTTTCAATATCAAGATCCTTGTAGTGGTCGAGAGCATACAAAAGCTCTGCACAGGACTGATATCTGTCCTCGGGATTTCTCTGCGTACACTTGAGAATAATTTCTTCAAGACCTGACGAAAGCATCGGATTCCATTGGCGAATCGGGTACATCTCATACGGAGGTGTTGCAGGATTATGTCCTGTTACAAGGTGATACATAGTAGCGCCGAGACAATAGATATCCGTTCTCGCATCGGTTTGTCCATGACCGCCGAACTGCTCGGGTGCGGCATATCCCTGTGTACCAAGACAGGTTGTGTCGGCAACACTTGAGTACTTAAACTCTCGTGCCGTACCAAAATCAATGAGCATTACATTTCCGTCCGGCTTGAGCATAACATTTGACGGTTTCATATCACGGTAAATAATCGGGGGTTTTCTTGAATGAAGATATCCAAGAACATCGCACAGCTGTTTAGCCCACTCAATAACATCGTCCTGATTTTGAGCGCCGCTCGTTTCAAGAGCCTTGCTGAGCGGATTACCCTCGATATAATCCATAACGATAAGGAATGTATCGTCACAGTCGATAACATCAATAATACTTGGCAAATGCGGATGATTAAGTTTTTTCAACAAATCGGTTTCAGCAACGAGGTTTTGCTTTACAACCTCAAAGCTCTGCATACCGTCTTTACGAACTTCTTTGATTGCCCATTGTTTGTTTGCCCTTTCATTCATGGCAAGGTAAACAACGCTCATACCGCCTTTGCCAACTACATTAAGTATTTTATATTTTCCGTCGATTACGGAACCAATCTCAAGCATACTCTCACTCTACCCTTACTAAAACAACCGTAATGTTGTCCTGTTCTCTTCTGTATTTATCAAGCTCGGTAAGATAAACTGCATTATCTTTCATCTGCTGTTCATTGTTAAGCACAAACGGATTAAGTCTTTCATACATTTCTTCATCGGTGATAACATGTCTGAATCCGTCGGAGCAAAGCATAAATATCTGACCCGACACCATACTGCCGTTATAGAATGCGGGTTCAATGTATTCGCTTGCACCTATGCATTGTAAAAGAACATTTCTTTTCGGACAGGTTTCAGCCTCTTCGGGCGTCATTCTGCCCATATCAATTTCCCGCTGAACATACGACTGGTCTTTGGTCAGCTGATATGTTCTGTCGCTGAAACAATACGCTCTTGAATCACCTATATTTACGATATAATATTCATTGCCTGCAAACAGACAGGCAACAACGGTAGTACCAAGACTTATTCCCGTTCTTTTTCCAAAAGAAGAAATATTTCTGTTCATATCAAAAACAATCTTTTCCCATGAACGGAAAATCATATCTTTCATATCGGGTGAACCTACAATTTTCGGAAGATCATTTTCAAACCATTTACTGAACGCATCTATAACGGCAGCACTGGCGACCTCACCTTTAGCAAGGCCGCCCATACCGTCACAAACAACAGTCAATAATACATTTCCCTTGTCGGTTGTTGCCTCCATAACAAGAGCCGAATCCTGATTTGTTTTCTTCCTGATTCCTACATCTGTATGTACTGCTGTTAAATAATTCATATTAATACCTGCTTAATCAGCCCATAAACTGGAACTCTTCATCAGAAATCTTAATCTTGTCACCGTTGCTAAGAGCAACTTCCTGATTCGGAGTAAGCTTGTTTCCGTTTACATAAGTGCAGTTAGTTGAACCAAGGTCTGAAATAAAGAACTTGCCTGCACGAGCCTTAATCTTTGCATGTGCTCTGCTGACAGAATTGTTATTGCTGATGCAATAGTCAACTCTTCTTCTTTCCTTACCGATTACAAATTCGGGCTTGTTGATGCTGATTCTCTCGTTTGTTGAAGTTCTCACGAGAACAGCGCCTGTCGGCTGATAACCGAGAACTGTTGTTTCGCCTGCACCTTCGTTGAGAACGGTTGTCTGACCTGCACCCTCATTGTTCGGAACTGTCGGAGCAGCACCCTGACTCGGTACATTAGGTCTGTAAGCACCGCTCTGCTGCGGCTGATTGCCGTAAGGTGATGATCCTCTGTTTGGCTGAGGCTGGTTGCCATAAGCTGAAGGACCTCTGTTCATACCTGTCGGACCGTTCGGAACATTTCTTACGGGTTTAGACTTCTTCTTGCTGCCTGAAACAATAATAATAATTACTACGATAATAATAATTACAGCTACTGCGGCAATTGCAATAATAATAATCATCTTTGAAGAGTCGCCGTTGTCGTCGTTCTTATCTGTTGAAGCAACTGCAGTTGTTGTAGCTTCCTGTTTCTCTGTTGCGGGAGCAACTGCCTCTGTTGCCGGCTGTTCCTCTGTTTCCGGTGCGACTGTTTCACCTTTGCTTACAGATGCACCCGTACCGCTCTGATACTCAACGCCGAGTTCGTCAAGGATATTCTTAACCTGATTCATGCTTACGGAATAGTAGTAGTTGCTCTTTGTACCCTTGTTGATACCAACTACCTCGCCGTTCTCATTTACAAGAGGACCGCCCGAGTTACCGTTATTAAGAATTGCACCGTGCTGAATATAATCAATACCGTCAGATGAAGTAATCTTTGAAACCTCACCGCTTGTGATTGTTACATCATCGCTTGTGTATGTATTTTTGTTCTGAAGCTCTGCAACTGCTGCAGGGAAACCGAGAGCATAAACAACCTGTGTTTTGTCAACACTGTCGCTGTCGCCGAGAACAGCGGGTGTTCTTCTGTTCATCATCTCGGTAAGGTTTACAATTGCAAAGTCCATTTCCTGACTTTCCTTCTTAACCTTAACAGGGATTGTTACATCACCTGAAACAACAACTTCAAGGCTCAGGTTGTCAATGCTGTAATTTGAACCGAAAATATCTTTACAAATTGCCTTAACATCGTCATTTACATCAACAACATGAGCGCATGTGAGAACTGTGTTGCCGTTGATAAGAAAACCTGTACCGCCCTGAATAGGTGTACCCTTATCACGACTGTCTTTCTTGTAAATCATTCTTACCTGAACAAGACTTTCGCTTACTTTTGTTACACTTGCGTTGGCTGCTTCGGCATTAACCGGAATAACAACCGAAAATGCCATACACAGAACGCACGCTAATGAAAGCAAGAGTTTTGCAAAGCTTTTTTTGCTTTTTGTTTTTGAGATCATTTTTTACTCCTCCTGTTTGTGCGGTTATTTCCGCTGGTTTGATTATATATTAGCAGAATTTCAGCAAGCTTCCCCAAAAACCGACAGACGACCTATTTTTCGGACAAACAGCACGATTCTGCAAAAATACCTGATAACTAATCGTTTTTATAATGTGAAAATAAAGTTTTAAAAGGAATATCCGGAAACAGCTCCACATTTATGGTCATTGCTTCATTGATAATAAAATCCTCTTTACCGCATAGCTTTTCCTTTATAATCACAACATCTTCGCCAACACTTTTTGCAATGTCATCAACAGTGATATTTCCTTCTTCAATAGCCTTTTTTATTAATGGAAAAACGCAATTCATTATATCACCGCCCGAATTTTCGTTTATTTACTACTTAATTTTATACGATTTCGTGTTTATTGTCAATATCAAACAAAAAACTTGCCATACAATTTCTATTTTGTAATTGATTATAGACAGATAAACGGCTATAATTATGAGAAAAGGAGGTTATGCCATGAACACAACTGATTATGCACAAATTTCTTCTTCAAATATCAGGTTCCTTTTGACAAAAAATAATATGTCAATTCGCCAGCTTGCAGAAAAAATCGGAATTGCGGCCACCACCTTAAATGATTCATTAAAAAGTAAAAAAGGAGTATCCGTTGATTCACTTATTAAAATAGCCGATTATTTTAATCTTACCGTTAACGACCTTTGCAATGTTTCACTTGACCGAAAATCAGCACAGGATGAAGAGGAGTATGATATAATTTACAACAAATTCAAAAAGCTTGATTCTCATGGAAAAGAACTTGTTGCAATGATAATTGACAAAGAGCTTGAAAGACTTCGGAAGCACTAAAATATCTTTGACGACGATTAACCGAGCCGTTTTTTATTATGACGGTTCGGTTGCTTTTTTTCTGTCCTTTTATCGTACCCAAAAATATTCCCCCTCTCATTAATTCCTTTATCAAATATTTTACATATAAAAATTCACTATCTCAATATGTGCAATTTTGTGTGCAGTAAATAAGAACATATTTTTCGTGTTTTTTTGACATATTTTTTACCGCAAGTTACATTGACCTGCTATTTTGTTTGTAGTATAATAGTTATATCAAAAGTACAGACAGTAATTATATTTTATGTAATAATAAACGTATCTTATTGTTATATGTACTATAACTGATTGTGGTGATAATTATGTCGTTTTGTGAAAAATTTCAAAGAGCTGTCGGGGATACAACTATATACAGATTGAGCAAAATCACGGGTATTGAACGGACAAAACTCCAGCGTATTAAGAGCGGTCAAAAACTGCCCACCATGGAGGAACTTGAACTTATCTGTGCCTCGCTCTGTCTTTCTCCCGAAGAAAAATTTAATTTAACAAAAGAATATGAGATAGCAATTATAGGCGAAGACAGGTACAAAAGCAGAATCTGCACGGCAAATTTTATCGAAAATCTGTATAACATTTTCGAGGTTAAGCATTGCCCTATCGAACGGAGTTTTAAAATATCGCTTAATATAGAATATCCTGCTGTGATCAAAGGCGAATCCGACACCTATAACGCAATTGAAACCATAATGCGACAGGAAGCTGTTGAAAATAACACCATATATATGTACGGCGATATTTTCGAAGACAAGTCACCCATTAACAATTTATTAAAAAGTATAACCGACATAGCAGGTTTGTCGGTATGTCATATTTTCGGTCTTAAACCTTATGACGACTCCTATGATAACTACTATTCAAACATAAACATGATAAACAAAATTTATCCGATTTTTCTCAGCAAAACAGATTACCGTGCTTATTACTACTACGATAAAACAACAAACAGCTCCGTTCTGCCATATTTTATTGTTACCGACAACTGCCTTATTACGATTTCATATGACAAAAGAAGTGCTGTAATAACTCAGGATAAAAACATAATCAAACTTCACAAAGAACTCTTTGAACAAAAAATGAATAACTCCTATGCTCTGATTGCCGATATCAACACGCTTATGGGATACAGCAGTATTTATGTTGAGCATTTGCGGCACTACGACATTGCAAACACAAATTTGATTACCATTGAATACGAACCATGCGTAACGCCGTATATAGGTGATGAATTAATTGAAATGTGCATGAGAAAGGACATTCCAAACTTTCCCGTCATATTTGACCGTGCAAAAAGCTGTCTTTCGCAATACCGCAACTTTATGTTAAAAACTTCAATTTTTACCGAACGAGGGCTTGACAATTTTCTTATGACGGGCAGAATAACCGAGATACCCGAAATTGCCTACAATCCTATTCCGCCCAAATATCGAATAAAAATCTTGAATGAACTTTGCAAATCCGCAATAAATTTAAAGCAAAGCAGTCTGCATCTTATTCGTGAAGACAAACTCCATTTACCGAAGAATCTTCGTTATTGCGGAACCGGTCAGATTAACGACTTTTTCCTTCTTCTGTCCGATGAAAAAAACAGCCACTCTGTTTTTAAACTTAATGAATGTGGATTTGCAAAACCCTTTTATGATTTTGCAACGAGCCTTGTTGATTCCGAAATTGTTTATTCAAACGAAGAAACAATAAAGATAATACAGAATAAGATTTCAGAATTTTCACAATCGCTTTAATCTGACAAATAAAAAAACCGTGTGTACTTTTTCTGTACACACGGTTTTGTGTTATAGTCGGTATATTTACTTGAGCATTTTAAGGATTTCGTCCTTTTCGCGATAGCCTACTGCCTTGTTGACAAGCTGACCGTTTTTGAACACCATAAGAGTCGGGATACTCGACACATTGTACTGCATTGTAAGGTCGGGTTCTTCATCAACATTAACCTTGCCGACAAGAATTTTGCCGTCATATTCGTCAGCGATTTCTTTCACAATCGGGGCAATCATCTTGCACGGACCGCACCATGTTGCCCAAAAGTCTACAAGCACAGGGATATCCGACTGCAAAACCTCCTGCTCAAAAGTTTCTTTGTAAAGCTCTATTTCCATAACAATCCTCCTGTTCGGTTATTTTAATCTTTAGATTTGTAGTAAAGCATACAATGACAAAAGCCCTCAAAATCAGGATCGGCAATCTGCTCTTTGAATTCCTTGCACATACACTTGTATTCCTCTGTACGCTGAATTCTGCACGGGCAGTAACCGCCTGTCCTCTTCAAGCCCTCTTTAACTGTCTTTACTGTTTCTTTGTCGGGATTAAGTGTTATTTTCATCTGCTCACCCCACAATTTTTACGGTGTTTGCCGTTAATCTCTTCCCTTGACTATACTATATATCGCAACCTTAAAATTGTCAAGCATGCGAGTGCCTCGCTCTCAATTCGTGTAGATAGTTTGAAACAGTCAATACTGCTACTCCCGAGATTTGCTTTGTGCTAATATTACCCTATGCATACGAGTGCCTCGCACCCTGTTCGTGTAGACAGTCTGATATAGTAAAAACTATAAGTCCCGAGATTTGCTTTGTGCTAATCGCTCTCTGTTCGTGAAGATAGTTTCTGTAATGCAAAACATATTATGCCCGAGCGTAACATTGCCACCTTCTGCACCATTCAATGTAGCGGCGAACAGTGTTCGCCAATCGTTTTGGTTGCAAAACCAAAACGAACAAACACACAATCTATTTTTTTCAAAAAATTATAATGTCAAATTGAAATTAGCTTTTATTCAATTCGTGCTTGCACACGAATTGATTGGCGAACGATGTTCGCCACTACGGTATAACGGTAAATTTCCGACATTTATATAATTTAATTTACCATAAAATTTGTACCGTTACTTGCAAGTGTTCATCGGAGCACCTACTGAATTGTGAAAACAGTAACTAAAATTATCTTTATTATTTGCCGTATAAAAAAACTCTGTTAAATTTTTCAAAAAATGCATTAAAATATACATTTTTTCGCCTTTTGTGCTTATAAGCGGAGGCGATTTTATGACTAACTTTTTTATGGTTCCAAACGAGGTGTTTGACCTCAACCTAAAACCGCAACAGTTCGCTGTTTTATGCTACATACTCAAATGCTGTGACGAATCGAACACCTGTTATCCGTCCATACACACCATTGCAGAGGCCTGTGCAATCTCCGACAACACCGTTAGGGAAAGCATAAAATTCCTTTGCAAAAGAAAAATCATTACCAAATCGGGCGGTTTCACGGTCGGCAAATACGGCAAGATTCAGTCATCGTCCTATCTGTTCTCAATCAACCCGAATTTTTATGACGAAGGTTTCGGCAGGGACAACCTTGTCGAATATTACAAATACGAAAACTCTGCCACCTCATAATCTGCAACGACACACTCTGCGAATATCACTTCATACCCCATGTAAAATACTGCACCCCCCTACTTCAAATATTACACCCATGGGGGTCAGAATTTACACCTCCCCCCTTCAAAATTTGAACCCGTCCCCTTCAGAATTTGAAGCCTAATAATACCCATAGAAAAAGACTAAGAGAAGAATACCCAAGGAACAATACCAAATGAATAACTGCGATGAGTGGAATCGAGAGCGAATACTGACGAATTGCATCCTTGTAATCGCAGAAATTTGTGTTATACTTAAGTTGAAAATAATTTGATGAGGTGATAGCATGGTAATAAGAGAGGTTCAGGACAGAGATTTCGTTCAGCTTGCGGAAATGAGATGGACCCATGCTGTTGAGGACGACGAAACTTACGGTGAACACAACACCGACGGTGTAACAAAATCGGTATTTATCGAGGAGTTCGTTGCCTTTTTATACACAAACAAGGAATATAAAATCTTCGTTGCGGAAGATGAGAATGCGAAAATTCTTTCGGCAATGTTTGTATATCTTATTCCGACAATTCCCACCCCGAATGCAAAGCGTGAATTTATTGCGTATCTCACAAAGGTGTTCACGCTTGAAGAATATCGTGGCAAGGGCATCGGCACTCGACTGCTCGATTATGTAAAGAACTACCTTTCGTCAATCAACTGCGAACTTGTCTTTGCATGGCCAAGCGAAAATTCAGCAGAATGGTATAAATCACATGGATTTTCCGACACCAACGAAATTTTTGAGTGCAGATTATAACAATAAAAAACATAAGAGAACAATCGGGTAACAGATTTACTGAATGTAAACTTCTGCTACCCGATTGTTATTCTATACCGAGAATATTATGGAAATATTTAAGCGTGGAATATTTGTATTTTCGTTCAAAAGGTTTTTTGTCAAGCATTTTTATGCTGACATAACACTTCGGATACACTTTTATTATAAGCACATTTTTTAAAATATTACGAACAAATAAAATAACAAAAAAACGGCACCCCGATTTTACTCGGAGTGCCGTAATTAATTTTGATTACAGAATCAGAATCGTGTTGAGTGTGGAATATTCCGCATTATTTAGCGTAAGCAGAATCTCCGCCGATCTGACCGTCGATACCTGTAAATCCGCTTGCGCAGCATACATAAACTCTCATGTTAGCCTTAGCAAGTTCCGGAACTGTAAGTGTACCGTCAGTAACATACTTAACATCACCTGTAACAGCGTCAACATACTTGCCGTTAGGAATGTTCTTGAATGTTGCACCTGAAGAAATTGAAACGAGTGCAAGGCTGTCTGTGTTGTCGTCAGTATAACGGCGAACATAAGACATATCGCCACCTGTTACATATGTGCTTGATGCTGTGTACTGTCCCTTCTGGAGAGCGGGGATAGCACGACGAATAGCATTAACCTTTGAAAGGTGCTTACTGAGCGGGCTTGCAAGAGTGTCAGCAACAGTGCCTGATGCTGTGTACTCACTGAAGTCAGTAGCGTTTACAGTACCCTCAAGATAATCACCGAAGTATGCACGACCTGAGTTTTCAAGAGAAATAAGTGTACCCTTATCAATAAGCTTACCCTTCTTGAACTCAACTTCTGAACCATAGTATACGCAAGGAATACCACGGAATGTGAACATAAGATCCATATTCTCTGCCCATGTCTGTGTACCGCCTGTGAAACGAGTTGTTTCATCCGGCTGTTCAGGAGCATAGTCGTGTGAATCAACATACATTACGCTGTATGTTGCATCATTGTAATACTGGTCGTTGTTAACAGCGAAGTTATAAGCGTTCTTAGCGCTACCGAACATTCTGTGCATCTGGAAGTCAATTGCATCCATGCCTGATGCCATAGAACGGTCGGAACCGTGATATGTAATACCGTCAAGGAAAGCGTTGTCGCTCTTTGGCTGTGTAGAATCCATATCACCGTTGTAATTATCTTCTTCAAGATAATGCTGAAGAACGAGGTTCATGTTGTCGTTGATGTCTGAAGCTGATGTGCCCCAGTTCCAGCTGTCTGCCCACTTAGAGTTAGACTCTTTCCATGTGTAGTAAGGAGTTGACTCCTCGGCATGGCCACGATACCAAACTGATGTGTATCTTGTGCAGATTTCGCCGAACATATAGAAGTTAGGCTTGCCTGCTGCCTTAGCAGCGTCCATAAGCTGATCATTGAACATAATGTTGAGAGATACTCTCGGAATGTGACGAACAGTATCAACACGGAAGCCGTCAACGCCCATATCCATATACTTTGAATATGAATCTACAACATATTCTGCAACTGCAGGGTTCTCTGTGTTAAGGTCAACGCAGTCGCCTGCAATCTGGCTGAACTTTGTTGTCCAGTCATCATAGTTAGGACTCTGGAAATAGCCTGTATGATAGTAGTTGTTCGGGTTGTAAGTATCACTCTGTGAAATCTTATTCATAGAGAAGTCCTGAGCTGCAGGCTGAGGTCCTGTTGAGTTACCGTTGTCGCCTGAGTAAGTAACATTCTTCATAAGATTAAGTCTCTGCTGATACTGAACACCCGGCTTCTGAGCCCAGTATTCCTCAGGTGACTTAAGGCCGTATGTATCAAGAAGATACTGTGTAGGAATCAATGACTCCTGAAGGTTGCCAAGGTCTTTAGTTGTATCCTTTGTGAAAAGATCACAGAAGTGTGCTTCACCAAAGTTACCTGTGTGCTGAAGAACTACGTCCTGAATAATCTTCATGCCCTTCTGGTGAGCATCGTGAATAAGATCTTCGTATGTGTAGTCTGAGCTTTCATAACGAGCATCAACTGTTGACAAGTCCATAGCATGATAGCCGTGGTAGTCATAGCCTGATCCGTTTGTAACAACAGGTGTTACCCAGATTGCGCTGAAACCGAGAGCCTTGATGTAGTCGAGCTTTTCGCCAAGACCCTTGAAGTCACCACGCCATGCAGGGTCGTCATCACCGTTGCCGGCTGTGCCGTCATCCCAGCAATGAACATCGTTGCCTGTATCGCCGTCATAGAAACGGGTTGTCATAACGAAGTAAATTGTTTCTTCACGCATATCAACGCTGCCAACCGGATCCGGCTCGTCAGGGTTGTATTTTGACCATTTACCGTTTTCACAGTACCAGTCTGCGCTTGCAGCAGATTCAAGTTTTTTCTCCGAAGAATACTGCTTGCCGTTAGCGTCTGTAACAATGGCATTTACCTTTGTAACATCTGCTACATGGTAGTTATACCACTTGTCACCCTTTGTCATTTTCTCACCGGGGTAAGACTTTGACATGGCGCTGTTTGTGGGGAGCGAGTTCCACAAATATACATATGGCTGTGTACCGTCACTCATTCTTACATGAATTGTGATGCCTGTTTCTGTTGTATCCGCAGATACAGCGTCAGAGTCGGAACTCTGAGCTGCATTTACAGAAATTACTCCTGCGGTTACAACCATCATCACAGCAAGAACAAGTGCGCACAGCTTCTTTATTCTTGTCATAGGTATATCTCCAATCTTTCTTTTACTTAATGTTTGGATTATTCAAGGTTTACAACGATTTTCTGAATGATTGTTGCATCCTTAACACTGATTGCACCGTCACCGTCAAGGTCGCAAATTTTGAGGTCAAGTGTTTCGAGAGCCGGAACATCCGGAAGTCCTACAATTGACTTCTGAAGATATGTTGTGTCCACAACAGTTACATCTCCGTCACCGTCAACATCGCCACGGAGTCTTTCGGGAGCTGTTGTAGGCTGAACTGTTGTTGGCTGAGGAGTTGTAGGTTTAACAGTTGTGGGCTGTGGAGTTGTAGGCTTAACAGTTGTAGGCTGAACTGTTGTTGGCTGAGGAGCAGTTGTAGGAACAACAACTGTTGTAGGCTCAGTAACATCGTCTGCAGCTGTGTAAGCATAAGTCTTGTTTATTGTGCTGTTGTCAGAACTCTGTACATAAACATTAACCTTGTATTCACCCTTCATTTTAGGAACGAATGTGTAAATGTTGTTGAGTGTGTAGTAAGGTGTGTTCTGAGCACCGTTAGGATCAGTTACAACATACTTGTAGAAAAGAAGGTTAGTACCTGTCTTACCGCCGCCTGCCTTAACTGTTACAGTAGCAGTTGAGTTAACCTTGATAAGGTTAAGGTTTGCAGGAGTAACGCTCTTGATGATTGGCTTAACAAGTGCTGAGTCGTCCTTAACTTCAAGAGTCATTGTACGGTTGTTTGTGTTACCGTCTGTGTCCTTAAAGTCAAATGTAATTGTGTATTCACCTGCAACTGTAGGAGTCCATGTTACTGACTTAGCAGAAGAGAAGTCGGAAAGTGTTGATGTTCCGCCCTGTGCGTTAGTAACAGAGAACTTGTAGCTTACTGCTGCGCCGCTCTTATTGGCAGCTGTTGCAGAAAGCTGTACATCTGTACCTGTGTAGATGTTTGATGCAGGATCAGCAGTGAATTCCTTAACCTGGAGAGGGCTTGTATCGTAAACAGACCATTGATTAGTCTTGTTGTTGTATATATAGCCGTCCTTTGCAGTAAGGTCTGATGTCTGTGACTGACCGCTGTTGCTGAAGATGCATTTTGCATATGACTTTGATGCGGTGTACTGATAGATGTTGCCGCCGATGCTTGTCATCTTTACGCCCGGCCATGAGCCGTTGCTGTCAGTACTGCCGTTCCACATATAAACTACCGGTGTTGCCCAACCTGCCTCGTTGTTGAGGTAAACAGTTGTGCCTTCACCGCTGGGAGTTGTTGCTGTTGTAGCAGTTGTTGCTGTTGTTGCGCTTGTAGGTGTCTGAACAGTTGGACCCTGTGAAGGAGCACCTGCATAATCCGACCATGTACCCTTTGAAAGGTCATAGATTTTGCCGTGACCCGGGTATGTAAGGTCTTTTGTCTGATTTGAGCCGTCGTTGAAGATTACCTTTGTATAATCCTTGTCAAGAGTGTAGGAATATACGCCGTCTTCAACCTTTGTCATTGCCTTGCCCGGCCAAGATGCGTTGTTGCCGAGGCCGTCAGTCCACATATAGCAGTTAACTTTTGACCAGCCGTTGTTTACTCTAACGTAAACAGTATCGCCTGTTGCAGCAGAAGCACTGACTACACCGACGAATACGGTTGAAACCGCCAGCATAAGGCAAAGCACAAGGCACATGATTTTGTGTTGTCTTTTTACCATTTTGATTTCCTCCAGAATTATTTTTTTGTTGCACGTGTGAAGCTACTCAACACTACTCCACAATTACTCTTTAATTCTACATTATTGAACCGCTAATAATTTTCCTTTAAAGAATAATAAAATTTCTTGCGTCACAAATTATTCACATTCAAATTGTGCATAATAGACAATGAAACAATAATTAGCAAAAAAACAGGATAATAAAAGCAAATAGTCAGATGTTCGGTTAGCAACATCTGACTTTATTTGCAGTTTCATGTCAAAAAATTTTCATTTGATTACTTCTTTTTGATTTTGTCCCAATAGGCTTTGAACGCCTGCTCGTTTTTATTTCTGCCGTATTCATAATACTTCTTGTCCTTTAGGGCATCGGGCAGATATTGTTGCTCAACATAATGGTTTGGAAAGTCGTGGGGATAAAGATAGAACTGTCCCTTGTTTGGATTGTCATCTCCGTCACAGTGCCTGTTCTGCAATTGTCTGGGTACAGGACCCGAGTTACCCGTTCTTATGTCAGCCAAAGCTCTGTTTATACCCATATATGCCGAGTTGGATTTTGGGGCATTGCACACCATAACCACGGCATCGGCAAGCGGAATTCTCGCCTCGGGAAGTCCGACAGCCTGTGCTATATCAACGCACGACTTTACAATCGGCAAAAGCTGTGGATACGCAAGTCCCACATCCTCGCTCGCACACACCATAAGTCTGCGACACGCACTCGGCAGATCGCCTGCCTCAAGCAGTCTTGCAAGATAGTGAAGTGCGGCATCGGGATCGCTTCCACGCATACTTTTCTGATAAGCCGAAATAATATCGTAATGCTCATCGCCCTCACGGTCATATCTGACCGCACTTTTCTGCACAAGCTGTTCAACGGTTTCAAGTCTTACAACCTTTTTTCCGTCAATTTCATCTGTTGCAATCACGGAAAGCTCAACGGCATTCATAGCCTTGCGAACATCTCCTCCGCAACCCGATGCTATTTTCTTTGCACATTCTTCGGGCATTTCAATATCCGTACCGCTCTCCTCGGCAAGAAAATCACTTGCACGGTAAACCGCCTTTTCAACCTCATCCGGCTCAACCGGCTTAAATTCAAAAACAGTCGAACGGCTCAAAATTGCGTTATATACATAAAAATACGGATTTTCGGTTGTTGACGCAATCAGCGTGATGCTGCCGTTTTCAATGTATTCGAGCAAAGTCTGCTGTTGCTTTTTATTAAAATACTGAATTTCGTCAAGATAGAGCAGAATTCCGTTAAGCCCCGAAAAAGTGTTAAGCTGTGCAACAATCTCCTTTATGTCGGCAGTTGAAGCCGTTGTGCCGTTAAGCTTTTTGAGGGTACGGTTTGTCTTTTTGGCAATATATGTGGCAAGCGTAGTTTTTCCGACCCCCGAAGGACCGTAGAAAATAAGATTCGGAATATCTCCGCTTTCAATAATTTTACGCAAAGGTCTGTCGGGTGCAATAAGATGCTTTTGTCCCACAATGTCATCAATTGTCTTTGGACGAATCCTGTCCGCAAGCGGTTTGTTCATAATTTTTCTCCCATGACTTCAAGTTGCGTATTTTATGTCAAGCCTCGTTGTTCTCGGCTCTTCTAATATAGTACATTTGTTCGGGTGATTTGTCAAGCAAAAGTTACAGTCCGCACGGCGAGCCGACTTTTTATGTTCGTGCAGATAGTTTGTAATGTCAAAAAAACATATTATGCCCGAGCGTAGTATTGTAATTGTTCCCACAATCCAGTAGGGGCGTTCATTGGACGCCCGCAAGTAAAGACACAAACATTGTGATAGAAATAAACTGTATAAATATCACAAAGTTACCGCTATTTTGTAGGAGCTAACCATGTTCGCCCGTTCGTGTCCAACGCACACGATTGCACGCATTGCGTGCAAAATTGAATACACAATTTTCATCACATCAAAAATATATGTATAAACATAAACATTCATCAAGGCGGGCGGCCGATGACCGCCCCTACTGATTTGTGACATTTATAAAATTTGTTTTAACATATAATTTGTACCATTACTTGCAGGCATACACGGTTCGCCCATACATTTAAACGCAACTTCTATATATACAAAAACAGTCGGGTGACAATGATTTGCATTTTGCAAACTGTCTGCCCGACCGCAATTTTCAATTTTCAATTTTCAACTTTCAATTAAAAAAACTTCCGCTCGGACATCTACGCTCTCGCCTTGAAACGACTGTATTCACGAACCGAGAACGGTGGCTCGCCGTCCATTTTCAATTTTAATTAATTCCCACAACTATTTTCTGAATTTTCGTGGCATCGGCAACCGTGATATCTCCGTCACCGTCACAATCGGCATTGCAAAGCTGTGTGTTGTCAAGCTGTTCAAGCTTTACTATATACTTCTGAACAGTGGTTGCGTCAATGACGGTAATATCTCCGTCAAGGTCAACATCGCCGTTCAAAATCTTATCATTTTTGAGTGCAACAGCTTTGATAACAAATGTACCGCCGAGCATATCGTCTCTCTCGGTTTTGTACCAGTCGAGCAGTTCACATGTTGTGCCGTCATATTTAATGTAGCTGTTACCGTAAGATGAATCATTGAGAAAAGTCATTTTCGTTGCACTTGTAAGCCATTCGCCTACACCAAGCTGACTTGATTCCTCTGAATTTGTCTTGATTCTCACACCGACTGCACCTCTTCCGAGCGGTACAACAAATCCGTTTGCATCAACAGACTGATAACCGCTGTATGCAACCTTGCCCGATGCAACAGACTTCCATTCGCTCTCATCATTTGAGGGAACACCGTCTCTTACGGGAATGTAGTAAATCTCATAATCCGCACCGTTGCTCTTTGTTTCAAAAAGCACCTTATCAAGTGTACGGCTGTTTTCGCCAAAATCAAAGCAATTGATGAATGTAATGTCGTTGCTGTCAACATAATCAAAGCTGTATGTAGCACCGTAGCGTTCATCCTGCAACAATGTCATATCGTCGGTAATCTCCGTCACCTCGTCAATTGTGAAATTCGGGGAATACTTTTCGCCGAAAATGTACTTATCCTCATATGAAAGCCAGAAATAACCGCCCATTGTGTTGTTGTCGCCCCAGCTGTTGCGCACAAGCCATGCTCCGTTGTTCTGCGGCAACACACCTGTTCCGTTAGAGAACCTGTACTTGCTGAGATTATCGTTCCAACCCACAATGCTGATTGTGTGACCGACATAGTCGCCGTCATATGACTGCGGCATAAAGTAGGTTGTGCCTGCATTGTTAAAGCACTTGTTTGATGTGGCATATGACGCTGTCACCGAGCCGTTGTCGATAATTGCCTGCTTGATTTCGTTTGAATCAGCACCGTCAAGATAACGCAGTTTTGTTGTGCCGTATTTAGTCTTGTCGGCTGTCATATCATCGCCGTGAATGCTTTTTGAAAAATCAATCTTACCGACATCGGCAATCTCTGCACCGCCCTGCCATGAGATGAGATAGCCGGGATAAATATTTGTAAATCCGCCGTCACGGTATTTTCTCTGCCAGCCCTTACCGTTTGTCTGGGTTGTGGAACTTGCGTTTGCGTGGTCATGTGACATCTCGGTAACGGGATAGCCAAGCTTCAAGAGCTTTGTTTCAAAGCCTTCTGTGCCTGCAACCGCCCAACAATCGTTATACTGCTGAGCCTTGATAGGTGTTACAAAGCCGAGTTTTTTTGAGCTGAAATTACTCGGAAGTCCGTTTTCGTCAACAAGCGAATAGCCGATTGCGGAATATGCAGACGGAAAAGACGAATCCGAAGATTGTGCATTCTTTGTGACCGACTCAAATCCGTCATCAATTTCAGCCGCATTTACGCTTGCAATGCCGACCGAAATCATACACACCGCAGAAACCACTGCGGTAAATTTTTCAGCAAATTTTTTGTTCATAAAATCACCTGTATATAATGTAAAGTTGTGTGTTTGTTTTAGAATTATAATCTGTCTCTTTTTCTTCATAATAAAGAATTTAAATCTGAGCAATTTCCGCTTTGCCTTATAACAAAGAATTTAATTTTGCTTAGCTTTATAACAAAAATTTAAATCTGAACAATTTCCGCTTTGCTTGCAAGGAGCGGAAATTGTGACAGAAATAATCTATGATTGAATTATAACAAAACAAAATAGTCTTGTAAATAGAATACATAATATAAAATTGCACAATAATAACAATATACAAACAAATTTGCGAAACGGGGGATTATTTTGCAGTTCAGAACCGACCTTGCAATTGAGGCAAGAGAAATTGCAGGAGAAAACACAGGCGGTATTGAATTCAAAAAATACAGTGAAAACGGTCTTGAAATTTCACGGCTGATTGTAAAGAACCAAAAGGCAAGACAGGCACTCGGCAAGGAAATCGGCACATACATTACAATTGAGTTGCCGTCACTCACCGACAATTTTACCGAAACCGACAAACGGCTTGAAACCGTCGGCAATGAAATCAAACGGCTGTTGCCCGTAAACGGACTTGTGCTTGTTGCAGGACTCGGCAACATGGAAATCACTCCCGACTCACTCGGACCGAAAACAAGCCGACGAGTGCTTGCCACCCGTCACATAGGCGGAGAAATTGCCCGTTCAACGGGACTTGACCGACTTCGCCCCGTTGCCGTAATGCAGACGGGAGTCACGGGACAGACAGGCATTGAAACAGGCGAATACATTCTCAGCATTGTACGGCGGATAAGACCGACAGCCGTTGTTGCAATTGACGCACTCGCCTCACGCAGAACCGAAAGGCTCGGCTGTACACTTCAGATAAGCGACACGGGAATCTCACCCGGTGCGGGGGTGGGCAATCACCGAACCAAAATCACAAAGGAAACAATCGGAGTTCCTGTTATTGCAATCGGAGTGCCGACCGTTGTTGACGCACAAACGCTTGCGGTTGACATTCTCGGCAATGACTGCAACCGAAAAACGCAGAAAATGCTTATGCCGCAGGGCAGACAGCTTGTAGTCATTCCAAGAGAAATTGACCTGCTCACGGAAAGAGCCTCAAGGCTCATAGCCTTTGCACTCAACGGAGCGTTGCAAAATGAATTTGATTTGCCCGACCTCATCTCGTTGATGTAAATCCACGCATATTTACACATATTCACCTACGGCACGGCATATATTTATTGCAGAAACCGATAGCCAACATATGTACGGATTGCAGGTGATTTTGTGAAAAGTGAAGGAACATCAAAAAAGAAACTGAAAAGAGCCTTAAAAACAAGCACAGCCGTTGTACTGTTGACAACGGCTGTTTTAAGCGTTATATACAGACTGCCTCTCTGCTTTGAATCACAGAATCCTGCGGCACTTGCCGCTGCCGCTTTTACTCTCACAAACGGAGAATACAAGCTTGAAAATTCAAAGGCGGAAAAGCCGACAGTTTCCGACCAAAAGCCCACAGAATCAGCCGACACAGAACCCGTAGTCGAAAAAAATCACAAGCGTGACAAAAGCACCTATTACGATTCCTACGGCAACCATGACGGCGAGAACAAATACACGGTTGAGGAACGCACCATAGGCGACACGGGAACTCAGGTTGACAACTGCTTTGTCAAAAACAAAACAGGACTGTCGCTTGACTTTGACGGACTTCTTTCGGCAAAACTGCCGTTCTCAATTGACAAGGGCATAAACTCACCGCAGGTTCTAATCTACCACACCCACACAAGCGAGGCATATCTTGACGAAGATGTTGACTTTTTCTATGACAGCTTTTATTCACGCACAAACAACAACGATTTCAATGTTGTGGCAGTCGGAGATGCACTCACCGAACAGCTCAACAAGCGTGGAATAAAAACGGTTCATGACACGACAATTCACGATGAATCCTACAACGGTTCGTATGACCGTAGTGTTGACACAGTGTATAAAAATCTTGAAAAATATCCCGATATCAAGGTTGTTATCGACCTGCACCGTGATGCAATCGGAACGGACGAAAACAAGGTTAAGCCCGTGTTTACATACAACGGCAAAAAGGGTGCGCAGATTATGATTCTTGCGGGTTGCGACACGGACGGTGAACGGGGTTTTGACTGCTGGGAGGAAAATTTAAACTTTGCCCTGAAAATTCAGGACAAAGCCGAAACCCTCTATCCCGATATGACCAGACCGCTGAATTTCGACTACTTTGCATACAATGAATATGTCTGTAACGGTTCGCTGTTAATAGAAGTCGGCACAGAATCAAATTCCATTGACGAGGCAACCTACTCGGGCAGTCTGTTAGGCAACGCAATTGCCGATGTGCTTTTAAATTGACGGCAAGCCGTCTTTCCCAGTTCGTGAAGACAGTTTGTAATATTAAAAACATATTATGCCCGAGCGTAGTATTGTAATTATTCGCACAATTCCACATATAAAAAACAGTCGGGAAGACATTGTTTTGCATTTTGCAAACTGTCTTCCCGATCTTTATTATAATCTTTTCAATTTACTTACGATTTTTTCCACGCTGACGGGGCGAACAGCAACATCAACGGGAACAATTCGAGTCTGCCTGCTAACATATCGAAAATCAAAATAATTTTTGACAAAATACTGAATTCCGAATAGTTGCCGACAGGGCCAACCATTCCAAGACCCGGACCTGTGTTGTTGATATTTGCGGCAACAGCCGTGAAACTCGTCACAAAATCCGTCTGATCAAGCGAAAGCACAAGCCAGCTTAACGCAAAGATTCCGATGTACAGCACAAGGAAAATTGAAGTTGACCTCATAACGTTGTGGTCAATCGTCTTGCCGTCCATTTTAACGGTCTTAACATTTCTCGGATGAATGAGGAGTGAAAACTCCTTTCGTGTTTCCTTAAAGAGCAAAATAACTCTTGAAACCTTAAAACCGCCGCCTGTACTGCCTGCCATTGCGCCGATAAATGTGATAATCATAATCACGGTTTTTGAAAATTCAGGCCAGTTATTGACATCCGTCAAACCAAAACCTGTTGTCGTGATAATTGACGAAACATAGAAAAAGCTCTGGTGAACCGCATCATACGCACTCGGATAAAGTGACCTGATGTTAAACGCAATCAAGGCTGTTGACAGCACGATAATTCCGAAATAAACCCACAGCTCCTGAATGCGGAAAGCCTGCTTAAACTTCTTCGCAAGAATGAGGATATACACGGAAAAGTTAATTCCGAACAGCATCATAAATACAGCAATAACGGTTTGCAGATAATTGCTGTATGAAGCGATACCTGCGTTGGTAACACCGAAACCGCCCGTACCTGCCGTTGCAAAGCTTATGTTAAGTGCGTCAAAAACAGGCATTTTGCCTACAATCAGAAATATAAATTCAAGTGCAGTCAAGCCGAAATAAATTCCGTAGAGCATCATTGCGTAATTTCTCATTTTCGGTACAGCCTTGCCCACAATCGGACCGGGGCTCTCGGCTTTCATAAGGAAAATATTCTGCTGACCGCCGAGCTTCGGGATAATCGCAAGCAAGAACACGATTACGCCCATACCGCCCAACCAATGGAGAAAGCTTCGCCACATAAGCATTCCGTGGCTCAATGCCTCAACATCGGTAAGTATAGTTGAACCTGTTGTTGTAAAGCCCGACACGGTTTCGTAAAAAGCGTCAATAAAACTCGGAATCTCACCGCTCAGCCAGAACGGAAAACATCCTACAAAAGACATAAGAATCCAGCTTAACGCAGTAGCCGCAAAGCCTGCCTTCTGATAAAGCACGGGATTTTTCGGCTTTTTTACTTTTACGGCAAGCAAGCCCAAAAGTGCCGACAAAGCACCTACTCCAAGAAAATAAAATCCCTCGTGTTCGCCGTATATAAATGAAGTAACGGTTGCAATCTGCATAGCCGCACCCTCGACAATAAGAACCCAGCCGAGGATATACACAATTAATCGTTTATTCATTATGCTCCCCTCAACGCTTTACAATATCTTCAAGCTTGCTAAGACCTTTTTGCATGGTAAGCACAATTACCGTGTCCTCAGGTTTAATCACATCCGTACCTTGCGGAAGAATAATTTTTCCGCCTCTGTTAATGCAGATAATCTGAAGATTAGCCTTCAGATTAAGGCTCATAATCGGAACATTCGTAACCCTTGATTCCGCATTAACCTTGAATTCAAGAGCCTCAACCTTGTCATCGTTAAGGCGGTAAAGCGATTCAACATTGCTGTCGCCCGTATTCTGCATCGCTCTGATATATCTTGCAATATATTCGCCTGTAAGGCTCTTTGGATGAATAATACATTCAAAATTCTGATCATGCAAAAGCGGATCAAATGATGCATTATTTACCTTAGTAATCAATTTTGCCTTTGTAATGCCCTTTAGGTACATCGTTATGATAATATTTTCTTCGTCATAATCCATAAGAGCGGCAATGCCGTCAGCGTGTTCAACACCCTCCGAAAGCAACAGCGACTGATCCATGCAATCGCCCTGAATTATAACAGCCCCGGGTATAGCCTCCGAAAGAAAGTTGCAGCGTTCGGGATTTTTCTCGATAATTTTGACATTCGCACCGGATTTAATAAGCGTCTTTGCAAGGTAGAACGAAACCTTGCCGCCGCCGAGAAGGATAACATCCTTACTTCTGCCGATTGCAATACTGATACGCTTAAAGAATTTTGCGGCAATTTCGGGCTTTGCAACAACAGAAATTCTGTCACCGCCGTTAATAACAAAATCACCGTTAGGAATGAACATCTCATCCCCTCTCTCAACCGTACAGATTCTCACCTTACCTCTGAGGTTGTCAACTCTGCTCAAAGCAGTTCCGACAATTGACGAATTCTGCGGTACAGTTACCTTGATAAGCTCAACAACGCCCTTTGAGAATGAATCAATTTCAAGCGCACCCGAAAATCTTAACAGACGACTGATTTCATTAGCGGCGGTCTGTTCGGGATTGATTGCCATAGAAAGACCGAGATGCTCTTTGATTCTGTAAAGGTCGTTTGTGTATTCGGGATTACGCACTCTTGCAATTGTGTGGGTAACGCCTGCCGCCTTAGCCATAAGGCACGAATACAGATTGATTTCATCCCTTGCGGTTGCGGCAATAAGCAAATCGGCATACTCTGCGCCTGCCTCAATAAGCACATCATATGTTGCACCGTTTCCCTCTATGCCGAGAACATCAAGCGAATTTGCAAGCTTATCGACTGCACCGTGGTTAATATCGACTACGGATATTTCATGTCCCTCCAAATTAAGCTCCGACGCTATTGAAGAGCCAACCTTTCCGCATCCAACAATTATAATCCTCATAAATTTTCCTCTTAACCAATATTTAAAAACAAGGTGCGGACCACTGAAAAAATTCACCCGTCCGCATATCAAAGTCATAATACACCTATTTTATACTAAAATCAATACCAAAATAGAAAGAATCCGACTATATACAAATTTAATTTATTGTACAAAACAGAAGAGCCGAGGTTTTGTATAATCCCACAACCCGTTTGGGCGGATAATGATTTCCATACGAACAAAAATTGCATCAGAGCCTTTCTCGGGCATCTGATGCAATCTCTTTATCTAACTATCTTCTCGAATGGACAGCGGTGGCACACCGCCGACCTTAATTTTACATTTTCAATTTTCCATTTTCAACTCAGAACAAAATTACTTATTTTTATTCCGGATGTATTCGTCAATAGCGGCTGCGGCTGTTTTGCCTGCACCCATTGCGAGGATAACCGTTGCAGCGCCTGTTACAGCGTCACCGCCTGCATATACGCCCTCACGGGATGTAAGACCGTTTTCGTCAGCGATGATACCGCCCCACTTCTGAGTGTCAAGTCCCTTTGTTGTAGCCTTGATAAGCGGGTTAGGTGATGTACCGATTGAAATAACAACAGCGTCAACATCAAGAACGAACTCACTGCCGGGGATTTCAACAGGTCTTCTTCTGCCGCTTGCGTCAGGCTCGCCGAGTTCCATCTTAATGCACTTCATACCCGTTACGAACTCATCTTCGTTGCCGAGAATTTCAACAGGGTTATTGAGGAGCTTGAAGATAATTCCCTCTTCCTTTGCATGCTCAACCTCTTCCTTACGGGCAGGAAGCTCTTCTTCACTTCTTCTGTAAACAATATAAACCTCTTCCGCACCAAGACGCTTTGCACAACGAGCGGCATCCATTGCAACATTACCGCCGCCGACAACTGCAACCTTCTTTGCGTGCATAATCGGAGTTGTGCTGTCATCCTTATAAGCCTTCATAAGGTTTGTTCTTGTGAGGAACTCATTTGCCGAGTAAACACCGCAAAGGTTCTCACCGGGGATATTCATAAATCTCGGAAGACCTGCGCCCGAACCGATAAATACTGACTCAAAGCCGTAATCGTCCATAAGCTCGTCAATTGAGAGAACTCTGCCGATAACCATATTTGTTTCAACCTTAACACCGAGCTCTTTGAGTGTGTCAACTTCCTTCTGAACGATTGACTTTGGAAGTCTGAACTCAGGGATACCGTAAACGAGAACACCGCCTGCAAGGTGGAGAGCCTCAAATACTGTTACATCGTAACCCTTCTTTGCAAGGTCGCCTGCACAGGTAAGACCTGCAGGACCTGAACCGACGATAGCAACCTTGTGACCGTTTGACTCAGGCTTATTTACCTTAACATCTGTCTGAGCGTTGTGCCAGTCGGCAACAAATCTCTCAAGTCTGCCGATTCCGACAGGCTCAGTCTTGATGCCTCTTACGCACTTTGACTCACACTGTGACTCCTGCGGACAAACACGACCGCAAACAGCAGGAAGTGAGCTTGACTGCGAAATTACATCATAAGCGCCTGCAAAGTTGCCCTGAGCAACCTCTTTGATAAAATCAGGGATTGCGATATGTACGGGACAACCGTTTACGCAAGGTCTGTGCTTACAGTTAAGGCAACGCTGTGCCTCCTCAATTGCAACTTCTTCTGTGTAGCCTGTTGCTACCTCAAGAAAGTTTTTGTTTCTTACATTAGGATCCTGTGATGGCATAGGAGCCTTTTTTGGTGACATATTTGGCATGATTACTCAACCTCCTTCTTGAACAGATTACATGTTTCTTCGTGTGCATGACGCTCAAACGGCTTGTACATTGCGCCACGCTTCATAGCCTCGTCAAAATCAACCTTAAAGCCGTCAAAGTCGGGGCCGTCAACACAGGCAAACTTTGTCTGTCCGTCAACTGTAAGACGACAGCCGCCGCACATACCTGTGCCGTCAATCATAATCGGGTTCATGGAAACTGTTGTGGGAATATTGTAAGGCTTTGTTGTTTTAACAACAAACTTCATCATGATAAGCGGACCGATTGTAATAACGAGGTCATAGTCCTCGCCTGCCTTAATCATCTCTTCGAGAGGAGCTGTAACAACGCCCTTTTGACCGTATGAACCGTCATCTGTCATAAGAATAAACTTGTCTGAGCAAGCCTTGAATTCATCTTCAAGAATAACAAGATCCTTGTTTCTGAAACCGACAATTGAGTGAACCTCACAGCCGATTTCGTGGAGCTTTTCGGCAACAGGAAGTGCAATTGCACAGCCAACGCCGCCGCCTACAACGCAAACCTTTTTAAGACCGTCTGTATGTGTGGGAACACCGAGAGGGCCTACAAAATCGTGAATATAATCGCCTTCGTTAAGGTGATTGAGCTTTTCTGTTGTTGCACCGACAATCTGGAAGATAATACGAACTGTGCCGGCCTCTCTGTCATAGCCTGCAACCGTAAGCGGAATACGCTCACCGTTCTCGTCAACACGGAGAATGATGAACTGTCCCGGCTCTGCCTTTTTGGCAATAAGCGGAGCGTCAATTTCCATAAGTGTAACGGTTGGATTCAGAGATTTTTTCTTAACTATCTTGTACATTTTTCTCTTTTCCTTTCGCAATTGAATTCACATCAGTAGCGGCGAACAGTGTTCGCCAATCATTTCAAGTGCAAACTTGAAATGACTGAAATAACAATATGAAAAGTCTGAATTATCAGACCTTTCCGTCCGAGCATTGTCGGACATTTTCCTATAAAATAAAAATCGGAATATGCCTAATGTATTCCGAACACCTTGTCGAATTAATTTTAGCACAATTATATCTGCGTTTCAAGTGAATTTTGATGATTTTTACATATAATCTTTGCCATTTCACCAAACAAACAGCCGATTCTGCCGTTATTTTTTTCACAACCCCACAAAAAGCACAATTCAATCAATTTTTTGAACCTAAGAATAATTTTTGCACATATGAAAATCCTAAAAAAAGAATACAAATGAAAGGGACGGTCATATGTCGGGAAACAAAAGAAAGGTCGTACTTGTGGGAACGGGAATGGTCGGAATGAGCTTTGCCTATGCGGCACTCAATCAAAATGTGTGTGATGAACTCATTATGATTGACCTCAACGAAAAGCGTGCCGAGGGCGAGGCAATGGATTTGAACCACGGGCTTGCATTTTCGCATTCAAGCATGAAAATCCGTTGCGGAGGTTACGGTGAATGTGCCGACGCCGACATTGTTGTAATCTGCGCAGGTGCAAATCAAAAGCCCACCGAAAGCAGGCTTCAGCTTTTGCAGAAAAACGCAGTTGTATTTTCTTCAATTGTGCCAAAGGTTGTGCAAAGCGGTTTTGAGGGAATTTTCCTTGTTGCGACAAACCCCGTTGACATTATGACACGGGTGACCTATGAGCTTTCGGGATTCAATGCGTCAAAAATCATCGGCACGGGAACTACCCTTGACACGGCACGGCTCAGATATCTCCTCGGCGAATATTTTGAGGTTGATCCACGCAACATTCACGCATATGTAATAGGCGAACACGGAGACAGCGAGTTTGTTCCGTGGAGTCAGGCACTCCTTGCAGCCAAACCGCTAAAGGATGTCATGCGTGATAACCCAAAATCGTACTATATGGAGGAGCTTGAGCAGATAAGCGATGATGTGCGTTGTGCCGCCCACAAAATCATTGAAGCAAAGGGCGCAACCTACTACGGCATCGGTATGTCAATTGTTCGTATCGTCCGAGCAATTCTTCAAGATGAAAACAGCGTTCTGACAGTATCGGTTCGTCTGCGTGGCGAATACGGCGGCAAGAAAGATGTGTTCATCGGCAACCCGTGCATAGTAAGCGCAAACGGTGCAAAACGCATTCTGGAACTTAAATTAACCGAACAGGAATTGCAAAAGTTAGATAACTCCTGCACAATTCTGAATGACAACTTTAAGAAATTGAAATTATAAAAACCCCGTATTGTCTGTAGGACGGATAATATCCGCCCTACGAAACAGCAACGACTTTTATATAAAAAATCGCATCAGAGCTTTTTCGGGCATCTGATGCGATTTCTATATTATACTATCTTCTCGAATTGGTAACGGCGGCTCGCCGTCAACTTTCAATTTGTAATCCGTCAGAACGGCAAAAACCCTAAATCTTCAAGCAAAATCTTGAGTCCAAGCAAAATCAATACTGCACCGCCTAAAAATTCTGCTTTTGACTTATACTTTGCACCGAATACATTGCCTATTTTGATGCCGACAGCCGAAAGAATGAATGTTGTTGTGCCTATAATTGCGATTGCAGGCACGATATCAACATCAATACACGCAAACGAAACGCCTACCGCAAGTGCGTCAATACTTGTTGCAACGGCAAGGGGCAGCATTGTCTTGACCGAAAACGAATCGTCAAGCTGTTCTTCCTCACCGAAAGCTTCTCTTATCATATTTGCACCGATAAGTGCAAGCAGGATGAATGCAATCCAATGGTCAATGCTTGTGATGAGCCACTCAAACTGCTTTCCGAGAAGATAACCGATAAGCGGCATAAGCGCCTGAAATCCGCCAAACCACAATCCGACAGTAATTGCGTGTTTAGGTCTTAACTTACGCACGGAGAGCCCCTTGCAAATTGAAACCGCAAATGCATCCATAGACAAGCCGATGCCGAACAGCAGTAATTCCACAAAACTCATAATATTATCCTCCGTTATATTTTAGTCGGCGGTGAAAGGAAACAGAACACCATTTGCCGACCGTTATTTAATCAAAATGATATTCAGCTGTTTCAATCAGTTTGAAATGGCTCTTTTTAAATTCAATAATTCCTGCTTTTTTCAGTTCACCGAGTGCTCTTGAAAGTGACGCTCTGTCAACCGCAAGATAGTTTGCAAGCTCGTCACGGGAGAACGGCAGATCAACCTCACAGCTACGCTCACGCCTGCAATAGATTTGAAGAAGGTGCATAAATTTGCCCTTGATACTTCGCTTTGAAAGACAGGCAAGGTGTTCCGAAATCTGCAAAAACACCTGTCTTTGTGACGCAAGCATATTGACGAGGATTTTCTGCTGAATCGAAGCAAGCGAATCCTCGGTTATAAACATCGGTTCGGGGGGAATAAAAAGGATTTCGCAGTCCTCCTCTGCCATAATTTCAACAAGCGTGTTGTAGTAGTCAAACATTGCGTAAAGCGTTCCGCTTGACTCGCCGCTGCGAATTGTTTTGAGCAGACTTTTGTTGCCGTTGTAGTCCACAGAATAAAGGTATGCAGTTCCCGAAAACACAAGTCCCGTCATATGGCTGAACTTGTTTTCAACCCTTGCCGTTCCGCCACGGTTCAGCGACAGATAGTACGGCTTTGCATATTGTATAAACATAAAAATTTCGTGATCCGTCAATCCCGAAAATAACAACTGATCCCTCAGCTTTGGCAAATGATCACGAGTAAAAACTTCTACATATTTTCTCATTTTATATCACGGCGTGTTGCCGTCCCCCTTCGTTCAAACGGTTTGCAACGAAAAAAGCCGTAATTTGTACATCGGCACACAATTCCGTCCTCTTAATTGTCACGGAACAAACCGTTTTTCTTCTCTTCTGTTTAAGTCAATTCGTTCAAATTATTCAAATTAGATTATATCACAAAACATTGCAATTGCAACCGTTCCCCCCTCGTGACGGGAAATTAAAAAAATTTCAAAAATTTTTCTGAAAATTGCATAAAACAATGCATTTTTTCGTGTTTTTGCCTCTTTAAGTGGAGGTGTAACAATGATTATCTATGACAAACGAAAACCAAAAACTTTTGACGGTGCAAACTGCGTCGGCATCACGGGTGAAAATCTTGCCGAAACACAGGAATTTTTAATTCGGGGAATGTGCGACATTACGGTTGACTACTTCATTCATCTGCGTTTTGCCGACGGCAGTGTAAATTCGGTAATTCCCGACAGCACCGCAATTGATGAAACAGGCACAAAACTTGTGTGGAAGGTCAGAAAAAACGACATTTTCATGCACGGCTATTTTGAACTTCAGCTTGAAGGCAGAGGCGAAAACGGCTATGTTTTCCAAACTCAGATCGTCACGCTTTATGCAGACGAGAGTATTCCGATTGAGGACAAAGAGTACCTTAATCCGAACTCAGAAACGCTGAAGCTTCGTGAAGAAACGCAAAAGCTTCTTGACGAAACAAAGCTTTGTCGGACTGAAATTGACAAAACCAAAAAGTTAATTGAACAGTCCGACATTTCAAAAAAAGAGGACAACTCAAACAAGGTAAGTGATTCCTCTCAGATTACCGACTATACTCAAAATTATCCGAGTATCAAGTATCTTACCGACAACTACTGGGATAGTGCCGACAGCTACTCGTCGGATGAGGTTGACATTCTGCTTAACGCAAAAGCTGACAGCAAAACCCTTAACGAAAGATTAACCCGTATGGATATGAGCATCGGCTCAAAATACGATTCGTCAAATATCGAACTTGGTACAGCTACTCTTACTCCGTACTCTACTCAGATTGATAAAATAAAATCTGCAACTTGCCTTTATGAAAGAATTGGCGATATCGTTATTGTAAATGTCACCGTCATTATGAACGCAACATCTTTAGGCGGAACATCTACAATAGCTTTGCTCAATATGCCTTTCTCAAACAAATCGGATGTGATTGTTCATGATATCGGCATAAGCAAAAACGGCGGAATGTTCAGAGGAAGTGTAAATAAATCGGCTTGGTTGCAGTTTACTCCGCTCAATAAACAGGCTTATAATTTCGTCGCTGATGAGCAGGTAAACTTTTCTTTGATTTACAAAATATAAAAATAACGGAGGTATGAAAAATGGAACTTAAAGAAAAAATCACACTCGATATGCTCACAAAGGACAGCGTGTCGGTACTCAGACAGCAGTTTTTGACCTTTAACGGTGAAGAAATGCAGGTCGGCGTAAACATCCGCAATGCATATATGAACGATGAATTCGGCAGAGAACAGTTGAGAAAGGTTCTCTCTGACGAATATTACAATGCCGTTATGGCGGTGTGGGGCGACACTCCAACCGTTGATGAGCCGACGACAGAAAGCGAGGTGTAAACAATGAAAGAAAACATTTTACAGGCATTATTTGCCACGGTATGCGGTGCTATTGTCGCATATCTTAACATCTTACTTGTGCCGTTTGCGGTGATGATTGCGGTAATGATTATCGACTACATCACAGGAATGGCACAGGCATACATCAGCCACACGCTTAACAGCCGTGTCGGTGTAACGGGCATTATCAAAAAGGTAGGCTATATCGTAGCCGTAGCGGTCGGTATTGTTGCCGACTATCTCATCAGCTCGGCACTTGTCAACTGCGGAATCGACCTGCGGATTAACTACTGCATCGGCATGATTGTTACGATTTGGTTTATCATCAACGAGTTGATTTCAATCTTAGAAAATCTCTCGGAAATCGGTATTCCATTGCCGAAATTTTTGGTGTCAATCGTCAAGAGATTAAAGACAACAGTCGAAGTAAAAACAGATGAAAGCGAGGAGTAATTATGGTTTTATCTAATACTGTTGACAAAATGTTAAGCGAAGATTACAAAGAAAGGTTTATCGCTGAATATCAGCAGTTATCAATCCGCCACGACGGCTTAAAGAAAATGCTTGATAACTGGGATAAAGAGAATCTGAATTTTATTCCGACTTGCCCACGCAGTACATATGACTTGCAAATTAAAGCAATGAGCGATTACAGAGCCGTACTTGAAGCAAGGGCAGTTATGGAAAATATCGACTTGAAAAAATTATACGCAGAAAGCGAGGAATAATTATGAGTAATTCAAAACTTGTTAATTACACAAAATTAAGCCCAAACCACAGCGGTAAACGCACACACAGTATCGACCGCATTACTCCGCATTGTGTAGTAGGTCAGTGCAGTGTCGAAACCCTCGGCAACATCTTTATGAATACGGCCTGTGAGGCAAGCTGTAACTACGGAATCGGCTATGACGGCAGAGTGTTGCTTTGTGTAGATGAGGGCAATCGCTCGTGGTGTTCATCAAGCAATGCCAATGACCAGAGGGCGGTAACAATTGAATGTGCAAGTGATACGGTAGCTCCGTACACGATGAACAGTAAAGTATACAACAAACTCGTTGCACTCTGCGTTGACATTTGCAAGCGTAACGGCAAGACTAAACTGCTTTGGTTTGGTAACGAGGACAAGACTTTAAATTATTCGCCGAAGTCGGGCGAAATGGTCTTGACTGTACATAGGTGGTTTGCAAATAAATCTTGCCCTGGTGACTGGCTCTATAACAGGCTCGGCAATCTTGCAGACGAAGTAACCGCACAACTCGGCGGTAAAACATCAAATAAGGAGAATGAGGAAATGATTAAATACGGCGCACACAATACAGCAACACTTGCGTTTAAGAAGCAGTTGATTACTTTATACAATATGAGAATCATCAAGACGAAAGTCGATAATTCAAACGGTTTCGGTGACGGCACTTTGAAAGCTGTAAAAGAGGCACAGAGAGCAGGTAAAGTCACAGTTGACGGTATCGTTGGCGAGAAGACCATCAATGCTATCTATCATCTCATCAATGACGGTATTCGAGCAAAAGACAACAAAATTGCCAACGCAAAAAAGGCACTCGGCTAATTAAAACCTAAAGGACATTTTTAATGTCTTGACAAACACATAATTGCAAAAAAAATCCCCTCATCCGCCGTAAAAAGCGAGTGAGGGGAGTTTTGTCATTTGTAGATTTGTTAGCTACTTGTTAGCTGTGTGTTAGCTACGATATGTATTTTTCCGTGTTTTAGAGTGATTTAAGTATAGCAAAACCCCAGTAAATATCGTATTTACCGGGGTAAAAAGCTATGGTGCAGGTAACAGGACTTGAACCTGCATGAAATTGCTTTCACATGGACCTGAACCATGCGCGTCTGCCAATTCCGCCATACCTGCTTATTAAATTGAAAATTGAAAATGGAAAGTTGAAAATGATTGTGTCAACTTTTGCATAATCAATTTAAATTCCCTTGATTTTTACACGGTGGGGAAACCGAGGCGGAGCTTACTTTCAGATGAATCTTACTCCTCAGCTGATTCCGCAACAGCACTCAAAATATGCTATATTATTATAGCAGACCGACAGGTAAGTGTCAAGTGACATTTACTTTATCGGTCTGTTTTACGCTGATTATTTTTCAGAATCGGGTTTGCGGATTTTGAAACCGTCATATTTTCCGATGTCGCAGAGGGCAATTTCGTGGCAACCCATTCTTGTTGACAGCGGTGCAAGCTCCATATAGTCGCCGTAGAGGAAAGTAAGGTACTTGTCATATTCCTTTGGCACAGGGAACTTGTAACCCTCAAAGTCGGCATAAGCAACATCGTCAAGATATTCCTTTGGAAAAGCACCGTTATAAATATTTCTGCCCATTCCGTCATAGAGATATTTTGCGTTCTTTTTGTTTTTAAAGAATTTTAAAGTACGGACTTCAAGCCACATACTGAATCTGAGCGGAAATATTTTCTTGCAGAAATTTGTTACAATGCTCTGGATTCTACTGCCGTTTTCAGCCTTGCGATTGTTCCATTTATTGAACACCAGCGCTCTTGTGAACAGAGTCACAGCCATATGAATTTTTCGTCCGATTGCTGAATTGGCTGTGTTATCATGACAGAAAATATCAAACGCAATTCCGTTGTGCATTGCGTGATGGTCTTTTGCAAAGTCGGTTGCAAAGAAAGTGCCGTTAAGGCGAACCTTGGCAAATTCATAGAAACAAGCCTTGTCCGTATGGTACGATTGAAAAGTCATATTGCTCGGAAGTTCCTTTGGCGCAATCTCGCAAAATCGGTCAAAATCTTCACGCAACATCATAATATCGGCATCATCATCCCACGGAATGAACCCTTTGTGACGGATTGCACCGAGAAGTGTTCCGCCGCCGAGAAAATATTTTATGTTGTGCTTTCGACAAATTCTGTCGGTTTCAAGCAAAAATGCAAGCTGAATTTCGTGGATTGAATCAAGTCTGCGCTCGTGTGAGTGGGGGATACGCAGAACTTTTTCGGACTTCATCTTGTCCATTATGCAGATTTTCAGCATGGTTTCCAGGTCTATGTCGGGAGTGCATTCGTTTACGGAAATTTTGTTTGAATTAATTGCACAGCCGTCAAGCTCCGTAAAATTGCCCGACTTAATTGTACAGCGACTGCCGTAAATATCGTTGAGAACAGCCGCAATCATAATCAGCGATGCGTTGCAGTTTTTGCCGCCGACATTATAAACTGCGTTTTCTTCAAGAGTTGTCATTGCGAAAACAATCGCCTTTAAAACATCGTTGATATAAACAAAGGTGCAGCGATCCCTTGTTGCCGGAACAACTGTGTCACGGCGGTTGGCTATATCGTCAAAAACAGGATCAAGCACGCTTGTAAAGTTGCTTGACGCTCCCAAAATTATGCCCGTTCTGAGCGTTGTAACTGTTGATTCGCTGTTCTTCAAAACCGAGTGCAAGGTGGTTTCTCTCGTTCTCATAAGCTGACCTGCAAGCGATGAGGGAGAGGTTGTGTCAAGTTCTGCGTACTCGTTTTCGGAATAAACTCTGTGCGGTTTGGCTTTGCCGTAAATTCTGCTGTCGTTCACAACGACAACCCTTGCGCCTGTGGCTTTTGCAATTTTGGCACAGGCATTTATCTCTGCAATGCCGTCAATCATAATCTGTGGGTTGTTGTCTGTATGTTCACCGCAGATTCCTGTTGTAATTACATAGTCGGCACTTGAAATTTCTGATGCGGAATTATAATTGACAAAATCGAAATCATCTCTTAACAAGAGTTCGCTGTGGTATGATGCCATTGCGTTGCGTGATTTGCCGAGAAGGATAACTTTTATTCCGAGCCTTTTAGCATCGTTATTGTACAGAAAGGCATAGCAAAGACACCTTGCAAGTTCACCGCCCGAGATGACAATTGTTTTGTTCCTGAGCTTTGCAAGAGTTTCTTTTTCAACTCCGGGCAATGCCGCCCTGTCGGCCTCAAATTCGTTTAAAAAATCTTTAATACGCATTACTTTATCCTTCGCAATTCTGCTCGCAGTTCTGTTGCTCTTATACTGCGTTTTATTCCGTCTTTAAGCGTGGTTTTCGGACTAAAGCCGAGTGATTTTATTTTATCGTTGCACAAAACATACGGTGTGGGGGATGACGGAGAAAATTCGGGTTCTTCTTCGTCTTTTCTGTGAACGAACACTACGGAGAGATTCTTTTCGGGATTTGCCGATTTTACAAGCTGTGCAAATTCCCGCATTGTCACATTTGCGTTATCGTTTGAAATGTTGTATGCCTCACCGCTTTTTCCGTTAAGCAAAATATCAATCAATGCAGAAACCGTGTCCGTCACATAGCAAAAGCTGAACTTTTCACCACCGTTATCTGTAAGCATAATGCTCTGATTTTTTGCCGCACTGACAATCAGCTTTGCCCATTTTCTTTCATCGCTCATTCTGACACCTCCGAGTGTGGGGCAGGGACGGGCGATTTTTACATTCATACCGAACTTTTCAGCATAGCAAACAGCAAGTGTTTCGGCTGAACGCATACTTTGTGCGTATGCACTGTCGGCATCGGTCGGATCGAGATAGCCGAGGTCGTTTTCGCAAATGTTATTTTTACCGCTGAAAACCTCCCCGTAAACCATATATGAAGATACGAGCAGAACCGATTCGGCATTTGACTCTTTTGCATATTCAAGCACATTTGCAAAGCCCGAAGTGATTGTATCCGCAATTTCGGGATTACTGCAATCTTCCTCTGCAACCTCACACGGGCAGTTGCAGTATATTACAAAGTCGGCTTTTTCATTCACGGAAAATGCTCTTGAATCTCCGATTCCAACAACAAAATCTTTACGGAGAGTAAGGCTGCCGAACTGCTTTTCGGCATCTTCAAGGCTTTTTGCAAGGGTGATTACCCTTGTGTTGTTTTCAAAAAAATCATTGCCCTCAAGCAATGTGCATATAATGTAATATGCAATAAGTCCGTGACAGTCCGACACGAAAACAGTCTTGTTTTTTAACTGTTGAAAATTTATCCTGTTGTCTGCAATTTTTTTAATGTCCTCAAAAATTTCGGAGGACAGATTGCCTTTTACGGTACAGTCCATATGGGTTTACCTCTCAGATAAATCAGAAAAGCTCCGCAATTGTGGAGCTTTTGCTTTATTCCGAAACGGAATTATTTTTTCTTTTTTGATTCCTCATACACTCTTAGGGTTTCATCTGTCGGGCCGTCAAACATAACAGTTCCTTTTTTCAGGAAGATTGAACGCGCGCAGATTTCTTTAACCGAAGCGGCATTGTGACTTACATAAAGTACGGTTACACCGCTTTCGATAATCTCTTTAATTTTATTTTTACACTTCTTTTTGAAGGTTGCGTCACCGACCGAGAGCGCCTCATCAACAACAAGAACATCGGGTTCAATGTTGACATTGATAGCAAAACCAAGACGCATTTTCATACCGCTTGAGTATGTTCTTACAGGCTGGTCAATGTAATCTCCAAGCTCTGCAAAGTCGATGATTTTCTCCTCGATCTGCTTAATGTAGCTGTCCTCAAGACCGAGAACATAACCCTTCAGATAAATGTTTTCCCTGCCTGTCATTTCCATGGAAAAGCCTGCAGTGAGTTCAAGCAATGCGGCAACCTTGCCGTCAACGGTGATTTCGCCTTCGTCGGGAAATGCAACGCCCGTAATCATCTTGAGCAGAGTTGACTTGCCTGCACCGTTGTCGCCGACAATACCAACCGATTCGCCACGATTGATTACCATTGAAACATTGTTAAGCGCCTTGTTCGTTTTTGCATTCCTCGGCTTAAAGAAAAGAGCCTTGAATCTTGCCTTGTCATCTTTGTAGAGTGTATAGGTTTTGCTGACATTTTTAAAGGTAATAATCGGATCGGATACTTTTGTTTCAGCCATAATATTACCTCCTTAAAGTACATCAGGAAGTTTTTTCCTGAGTCTGTTGTAGTTGAAAATACCAAGGGCGAAAATTACAACAAATTCAATTGCAAACACAAGACATTCCGTTTTGTTTGCATAGAACGGTCTGTTGTAGAGGAAACAGTTGCGGTAGCCGTTTACGAAAAAGTTAATCGGATTGATAAGCATGAGCTTGTTGAGAAACGGCGAATCAAAGCCGTAGGAGTTGTACATAATACCCGATAACCAGAAAATACCTGACATAACGGAAACAATCAGGCTTTCAAAGTCCTTACTGAACGCAGACATCGGGGCTGTTGACCATGTGAGCGCAAGGAAGAAGATAAACATCAACGGACAGTACAGGAAAAATTGCAGATTGTACCAGCTCGGTCCGATTGTGAAAAGTACATATGCGTACATAAATGCCATAAGAATCAGGTGAACAAAAAGCCTTGAAACCTCTGTATAAGTAAGGATTGTTGAAACGGGGAACTTAACCTTTGTAATAAATTGACGGTTGATTCTCAGTTCCTTTGCACCCTGCGTTATGCTGTCCTGAATAAAGAACCACGGAATGATACCGATGAACATAAAAGTAAAGAAGTCAATGGAAAAAGGCTGTGCTCCGCCGATGTCAAGGTGAAGTGTTTTAAGCTGTTTGATACCGCAGGAAAAAGCGAACCAGTAAACAAAAATTGTAAACGCAGGCTTAACAACAGCCCAAAGAGGACCGATTACGGCGCCTTTGTAAGTTTTAATAAGTTCGTTTTTGGCAAGGAGCAAAATCTGCTTTCCGAAGCCACGATGTTCTTTTAAAATTGTAAACAATTATTATACCATCCTATCTCTTTTGTGATGCACAGGCGCCCGCCTGCAAGTGAATAAAATCGAAAAATGTATTATGCACTCTTTAACAGTATATATTATATTACTTTTTCCTAATTTGTCAATCAAAACAAGGCAATTGAAATCTATTTGTAAGATTGAGCGAATCCCCGTTAATTCTGTATATTTTGAGTGTTCGCAGAGCGAATATGACAACCTGTCACGGAAACCTTTAAAAATAAGGAATAATACTTTTCAGATAACATAAAATTTAAAGGCTGTATAAATGGGGGATGATTAATTTTAAAAATTCACAAAAATTAAAATCCCGAACAGAGCCTTTAAAAGCTTTGCTCGGGATTAATTTTATTGCTTATCAGTCTGCCTGGATTTTTACAAACTGTTCCTGCATATAGGAATAAACCTCATCGGAAACATTTGAAAATACATAGCATTTGTCAAGATACTCGTCACTTGGGAAGATGAATTCGTTTTTCTTTGCGTCTTCATCAATGTAATCGTCATATGCAACCTGATTGGGTGTTGCATAGTTGAGATATTCAAAGTTTGCGGCGGCAATTTCAGGATCCTGCATAAAGTTGATGAACTTCTCTGCATTTTCCTTGTTTTTACTGCATTTCGGAATACACATTGCGTCATAGAAAAGGTTTGAGCCGTCCTTTGGCATTGCGTAGTCAAGATCCTCGTTGTTATCAATCATTGTCATAATGTCGCCTGCGTAGTACGGAGCAATTGCCGACTGGCTGTTTTCCATTTCGGTAAATACCTGATCCATTACATATTTTTTAAGAAGAGGCTTCTGCTCTTTAAGTTTAGCGGCGGCTTTGTCAACATCTTCCTTGGTGCAGTTAGCAGGATTAATGCCCTCAAGCTGCATTGCAATTGCCATTGCATCACGGCTGTTGTTAAACATAAGAATCTGACCTGAAAGGTCTTTGTTCCAAAGTGCGTCCCATGAATCGGGCTTTGTTTTAACCTTTGTTTTGTCATAAACCATACCTGTTACGCCCCAGCTGTAGCATACGGTATATTTACCTTCGGGATCGCAGGCAAGCTTTTTGAAACGATCCATAAGATTGTCGTAGTTAGGAATATTGTCAAAGTTAAGCTCCAACAGCATATCCTCATCAATCATTCTGCTGATCATATATTCGGACGGAATGACAACATCATAGCTTACATTACTGTTTTTCAGCATATTGTAAAGCTCTTCGTTGGTTTCATAGGTTGTGTAGTTTACCTTGATGTTGGTGCGTTTTTCAAACTCCTTGATAATGTCGAGTGAGTCATCTTCGCCGTTTGAAATGTACTCGCCCCAGTTGTAAACATTAACTTCTCCTGCGTCAGCTGAGTCAGCCGAAGCACCTCCGCCGCAGCCTGAAAGGCAAGCCGCACATGTTGCCGTCATTGCAGATGCAAGGACAATGCTGATGATTCTTTTCATTTCTCAATCTCCCTTTAATAAAATTTTTAAAATCAAGTTCTCTTTTTCTGCACCTTTTCTTCGTGTCTGTCACGCAGATTAATAATAACCATAACAATGAGTACAGCAAGGAAAAGCAGTGCGGAAAGAGCGTTGATTTTCGGTGAAATTCTCCTGTGAGTCATCGAGTAAATTTCAATAGAGAGGTTCTGGAATTTTGCACCTCTTGTGAAATATGTTATGATGAAATCGTCAAGAGAATATGTAAAACTCATGAGCAGACCCGAGAAAATACCCGGCATAAGCTCGTGAATAATTACCTTGTAAAATGCCTGCCATTGGTTACAGCCAAGGTCAAGGGCGGCGTCGTAAATGCTCTGATCCATTCGTTTGATTCTCGGCATAACATTAAGCACAACAAACGGAACACAAAAGCATATGTGCGAAATTAAAACCGTGAAAAATCCCATTTCAAAGTTAAAGATAACTCCGAGAGTCGTAAACAAAAGCATGAGAGAAACACCCATTACTATGTCAGGGCTGATGATCGGAATGTTTGACGCATTCTGAATAAGCATTCTTTTTTTGCCCTTGAAATTGCTGATGCCGATTGCGGCGGCAGTTCCGAGGATTGTTGCAAAAACAGATGCAAGAACGGCAATAATAACAGTGTTCCACAATGCGTTCATAATATTGTCGTCACGAAAAAGCTGTACATACCATTTGAATGTAAATCCTTTCCAGACGGTAGTTTTGCCGTTGTTGAAGGAATAGAAGATAAGTACGGCAATGGGCGAATAAAGGAAAATAAGCAGGATTGCAATGTAAATTTTTGAAAGAATACCTGTTTTCTTTTTCATTATGCAATCGCCTCCTCATCACCGAACAAGTTCATAATTATCAGGAACACGAAAATAAAAATCATTAATATCAATGAAATTGCCGAACCCGTGTTTTGGTCTGTCCAGAATATTTTTTCAATGACATCACCAATCATAATGTCGTCCGGACCGCCGAGATACTGTGCAACCAGGAATGTGCTTGCACTCGGAACAAATACCATTGTCACACCCGAAATAATTCCGGGAACGCTGAGCGGTGCGACAACCTTTCTGAATACGGTAAAGTTGTTTGAACCGAGATCCTGTGCCGCCTCAATAAGACCGTTGTCGATTTTGCTCATAACGGTGTAAATCGGCAGAACCATAAACGGAAGATATTCATACACCATTCCGAGAATTACCGCACCCGTGTTGCCGATGTAGGTTGAATGAATACCCAAAAGCGAGAGCATCATATCAATCGGACCGTTGTCCTGCAAAAGCGTTACCCATGCGTAGATTCTTAGCAGAAAGTTCATCCACATAGGAATCATAAGCAACATAATGAGCGTGTTCTGGGTTGATTCTTTCATTCTCGTGAGAAGGTATGCAAGCGGATATGCAAGTACAAGACAGATTGCCGTTGAAATAAGCGCAATCCAAAGTGATTTTACAAAAATGTTTGTGTAGTAAAACGCATTTGTAAATGCCTGAAACGAAAAATTACCGTTCTTGTCGGTAAAGGCGGTAAAGCCGATCATAATAATCGGAATCATTGTGAAAACAACCATCCAGATTATGTAGGGAATAGAGGGCTTGCGTGATTTCATTTATCAGCCCTCCTTTTCCGAAAACTCTGAGATTACCTCAAACCGAGCCTTTGAAAAGTTGAATGAAAGCGGAACATAGGTTGCGACCTGCTCGTCCGTATCGCTGAGCATAAGCCACTTTCTTTCGTCCGATTCAAGAATGATTTCGTTGTGTTCACCCTTGTAAACTACGGATTCAATGTACAAATCCTTTAAATCGCCCACGCCGTCGCCTGCAAGCGAAAGAGCGTCGGGCGGCAGAGTGATTTTTAGCTTTGTACCTTCTTCATAGTATTTATCGGGAACGGTAACGGTTTCGCCCTCAAGCTCAAATTCAAAGGAATTGTCATTCTGATTTGCGTATGTAACGGTTGTCTCAATAACATTATCGTAAAACGGAAGAAGCTTGTTCATAATCTGAATGTTAAACGGGATAACCCTCATACCGATTTTGCTTCCGATTTCAGCCGATTTGGTGGAGTGGATAAGAATTTCACACTTTCCACATCTTACGCTCATCTCATAGTGAACGCCCTTGAAGGTTGTGTTCTCAACAGTTCCGACAAGCTGACCGTCCTCTGGAGAGGTAACTTCAATATCCTCGGGACGGATGACAACATCAACAGGAGTATTCCTTCCGAATCCCTTGTCAACACATTCAAGCTCTTTGCCGAGAATTTGAATTCTGCAGTCATCAAGCATAATTCCGTTGAGAATATTTGCCTCACCGATAAAGTCTGCAACAAATGCGTTCACAGGCTCGTTGTATATATCCTCGGGAGAACCAATCTGCTCGATTACACCGTTGTTCATAACAACAACACGGTCGCTCATGGTCAGAGCCTCTTCCTGATCGTGAGTAACATATATAAATGTTTTCTGAGTTTTCTGCTGAATCTCCTTAAGCTCAAGCTGCATACTCTTACGCAGTTTAAGGTCAAGAGCACCGAGAGGCTCGTCAAGCAGAATGATTTCGGGATCGCACACAAGCGCTCTTGCAATTGCAACACGCTGCTGCTGACCGCCCGAAAGCTTTGCAACGGAACGCTTTTCATAACCCTTGAGGTCAACGGTTGCAAGCATATCGGTTACACGCTTTTTTATTTCATCTTTCGGCATCTTTTTAAGCTTGAGTCCGAAAGCCACATTATCAAAAACATTGAGGTGGGGAAACAAAGAATATTTCTGGAATACCGTGTTTACATTTCTTTTATTCGGAGGAGTTCCGTTAATTCTTTTGCCACCGAAAATGACATCGCCGCTGTCGGGTTCAACAAAACCGCCGATGATGCGCAGGGTTGTGGTTTTACCGCAGCCTGACGGACCGAGAATAGTTACAAATTCCTTTTCATTTATATCAAGGTTGATGTGGTTAAGAATTACCTCACCGTCAAATTTGATGAAAATATCCTTGAGTGAAACTATTGTTTTCTTTGATGTCTGTTCCATTTATGCACCCCTGTTCCGTTGTGATAACAGTAAAATCTGTAAAAAATAAAGCGGATTGTGTCAGCCTGAAAAATGCAGGCGAACACAGTCCGCTCTGCCGTTTCTGCAAAGACATAACCATGATGCTCAGAATTTTTGAACAGAAAAATAAGACGGCTGTGTCGCCCCGTCCTTTTTCTTTACACAAAATCCTTATTAACCGCTTAAAAGCGATTGCACGCAATACAATTTAAATTTTCCGAAATGTCACCCGTCACATAAGCATCAGGGGACAACTGCTCTTTGATTATATTCTAAATGCACAAAAATGTCAATCAATATCGTGTAAAAAGAAAATCAAATTTGCATCACTAATATTCTTTTAAAGAAGTAAAGTTCATACAGAGTCAGAAAAGGTTAAATATAATGCTTTTTGGTGCAAAATTATTGTTGAAAAATTTTTACAACCGTGTAATCTGCACAAAAAACAGCCCTCGAATTTGTAACATAAAGTATATACTTTTTTGGTGAAATTTGTTATAATGAAATCGAGAATTTTATGAAAGGATGTTTTCCCTATGAAGAAAGCAAAAAAGATTGCAAGTCTTGTTGTTGCGTCTGCGCTTCTGACATCTTCTTTTGCGGCAATTACCTCCGTAAATGCTGCCGAGGTTGATTCCGCACAGACTGCATCTGCCGACAGTACCCTTCGTGATAAGGTCGGCGACGGTGTTATGCTCCACGCATTCAACTGGTCTTACAATACAATCAAAGAAAACCTTCCCGCAATTGCAGCGGCAGGATACACAACAGTTCAGACTTCTCCCGTTCAGCAGCCAAAGGACTACTCAACCTCAGGCGATGTAACAGGTCAGTGGTGGAAGCTTTATCAGCCGATCAGCTTCCATATTGCAGAGGAGTCATGGCTCGGCACAAAGGACGATCTTAAATCACTTTGTGATGAGGCTGACAAATACGGCATCAAAATCATCTGCGATATCGTTTCAAACCATATTGCAAATGCCGATGAAGCTAGGCCGGAGACTGTGAGCAATCAGGTTAAAAAATATGAGCCTGAGTTCTATAAGAAAAGAAAAACCTACACCCGTACGTACAAAGGCGATGCAAACGACAGTTCGGTTCAGGCAGTTGTTCAGGGTCATGTTTCAAAGTGTCCTGACCTTGTAACAAACGATACTGCTGTTCAGGGATACATTATCAATCTCCTCAAGGAATGCATCGACTGCGGTGTTGACGGTTTCCGTTTTGATGCCGCAAAGCATATTGAAACAGAGGATGACGGCGAGTATGCGTCTGATTACTGGAAAAATATAACAACCTCGGCTTCTTCTTACTACACACAGAAAACAGGCGATGACCTCTACATCTACGGTGAAATTCTTAACAACTGCGGTGCAGACAGAAGCTACTCCTCATACACCAAGTATATCAATGTTACTGACAACAGAACGGGCGACGCAGTGCTTTACAATGTTACAAGGGGTAAGGCAAGCACAGCTACCAATGCGAAATACAAATCAGGTGTTGCAGCGTCAAATGCAGTTCTCTGGGCAGAAAGCCACGATACATACGAGGGCAGCTCGGGTTCATCGGGATTCTCAAACACTGCCGATGTTTCGGATGAAAATGTTGTAAAGGCATGGGCAATCGTTGCATCAAGAAAAGATTCAACAGCACTTTTCTTTGCCCGTCCGGGAACAGCTCTCATGGGTAACATTTCAACGGATTCAACTTACAAGAGCACAGCTGTTTCCGAAATTAACAAGTTCCACAACCTTTTTGTAGGTCAGTCTGAAAAGCTCGGTTCTTCAGGCGACATTGCTTATGTTGCAAGAGGCACAAGCGGTATCGTTCTTTCAAATTGTAAAGGTACAAACGCAAGCGTAAGTATTTCCGGCACAGGTCTTGCAGACGGCAAATATACGGATACGGTTTCAGGTGCTGAGTTTACGGTTGCAAACGGCGTTCTCACAGGTTCAATCGGCAACACGGGTGTTGCTGTTGTTTACAACGGTACAACAACCCCGAAGGCAATAAACTCTGTTGAAAGCGGTTCGTTCAGGGGCGACACAATGACCCTTACACTCAGTCTTGAAAACGCAACATCGGGTACTTACTGTCTTGATGATTCAACTCCTGTTAAGTTTACGGGTACAACATCAATCCGCATCGGTTCAGATTATAAGCCGGGCGAAACAATCAATCTCACAGTTACGGCAACCGACGGTGTAAAGACTTCTTCAATGGTTTATAAGTACGCAAAGAGTACCGCTCAGGAATCGGGAGTGTATGTATTCTTCAACCCTGCTAACAAGAAGGGCTGGTCAGCACCTTACCAGGTTTACATCTTTGATGAAACCACAAACAAGGGTACTGTTTACAAGAATGCAAACTGGCCGGGCGAAGCAATGACTCTTGATCCTGCAACAGGTTACTATTACTACGAAGTTCCGAAGTCATCAAGTATTTCAGCTGATGAGGATGATGAAAATCAGGCTGCGTCGGATTTTGACCTTTCAACTTCAGCCAACACAAGAGTAATCATCTCTGAAAAAGGCGGCGAGCAGTATCCGGGCAGAACAGGTACACCTATCAGCCTCAACGGTTCATCAAAGGCATTCTCACTTACAAAGGCAGGTACATGGGAGGATACAACTCTTACACCTACAAAGGTTGAGATTGAGGCTACTGATGTTACAAAGGGTTCTGCAGCAGAACCTACAACAAAGCCTGTTCCGTCAACTCAGCCTACAACCGCACAGCCCGCAACAGAGCCTTCGGGCAATGCTGTTTACGGTGAACTAAACGGTGACGGTGACATTACAGTCGTTGACGCTACACTCGTTCAGAAACATGTCGTTCAGCTTGAAACACTTTCGGCTGACAAGCAGATTCTTGCTGATGTTAATGGGGATAATACAATCTCTGTTGTTGACGCAACATTGATTCAGAAGTACATTGTTCAGCTCAAAGATTGGGGCCGCACGGGTGATGTTTATCAGGCAGAACAGCCTACAACACCTGAGCCGACTACCGCTGAGCCTACAACCGTAAAGCCGACTGCACAGCCTACAACAAAGCCTGCTGACACATACACTCTTTACTTCAAGACTAAGCTTGGCTGGATGACATCTGACGGTGTTTCACTCTTTGCTTATGACCTTGACACAGGTGCAAGCTATCAGTTTGAGCAGGATACAGACGCTTACCCGAATGTTTACACAGTTGAAGTTCCTGCAACAGTTTCAAATGTCAGCGTTTATCGTTCTCTTTCAGAGGTTGACGAAAAGCCTGTAGGCGGTGATGACGGTAATGTTTACAATTGCTGGGATGCAACAGTTTCAAAGACAAACAACTGCATCTCACTCAGCAATGACGAAGCTGTTTCAACAGCTCCGTATGTTCCGGAGCAGAAGCCTGCATTCACACTTTCAAGAGTTTACTTTGATAACTCAAAGGCACACTATACTGATGTTTATATCTACGGTTGGGCAGAGAGCGGACTTGGTAACGCAGCAGCTCACATGAATAAGATTGCAGGTACAGATATCTGGTACTACGATTTTGACACACCGCTCAGCCCCGGTTCAAACTGTTTCCTCTTTAAGGACACAGAATCAACATGGAAAACACAGACAAACGACTTGACAGTTGCTGACGGTAAGAACTGTTTCCGTGCAAATCCGGGTTCAAAGTCCGGCGGTGTCTGGGTAAGCTATTCAGAATAACAGAACTACAGAACAACCTTTTCTTAATATTCTGCTAACAGTAAAGCATTCCCTCCGATAAAATTCGGGGGGAATGTTACTTTTAATATGATTTTACTTGAAAAAGAATGTAATATACAGTATTATATTAGGAGTAATAAACCGAAATTTAAGTGAATTTATGGACGGGAATTTATGAAAACAGAGCAGATTTTTCAGGAATTTGAACAAAGGCTTGAAAAAGAATATTACGCACAGCTTGCAAGCAAAGAAATTCTGACTGTTCCTTTGCTTATTGAGATTTTTCTTGACGATGATTACGCAAATGCTCACTGGGCGGAACAGGTTCTTGAGTATATTTGCGAAGTAAATCCGAAGCTTGTATATCCGTTCTTTGAATTTGTTGCCAAAGGTCTTGACAACTGCAACGGCTTTCTTGCGTGGAATACCTGGAAGATGATTACAAAGCTTTTGCCGACTGACACGGAAAATAAATTTGAAAGCGTAAAAGAAAGGTTTTACGACGCACTTGCTTCAAAAACACCGGCAGAATTTTCCATAGCCTGTGATTGTGCCGTGTCCGTTTTCATTAACAAAGCGGATGAACAGAAAAAATTGCTTGATATTTTGAAGAAATCCGCTGAACACAAGTTTTACATTGGCGATACTGAAATTGAAAACAGCGGAGAGATAGCCAAAGAAAAAGTACAGTTATTTCTTGAAAGAATAATGAACTATAAAACAAAAGCGGAGAACAATTGTTAACTGATATAATCCCCTTAAAGCAGACTCTTGAAAAATATGGTTTTCAGGGAATGCTTTAAGGGGAGATTTTTATGTAAAAAAAGAAGAAAAAAGTACGGTACTGAAACAGGATAAAGACAACTGTTAAATCATATTTTCGGATTTTACAATACCATGTTACAAAAAATCCGCAGACGGTAAAATCTGCGGATAAAATGTTTAAAATTATAATTAAAATGCCTCTATAAGCGGATTGACTGCACCCGGCTGTATTTTTTCGGGATGGTCAATATATTCGATTGCCTTGCCGCAACCGTTGATAACGCAGTCAGCGGTGGCTTTGTGAACTCTTACTTTAAGCTTTGTGGATTCGCTGAGAAGCCTTGCAAATCCCGTCAGCTTGGCAAGACCGCCTGTCAAAATTATACCGTCCGTGTAGATGTCACCGACAAGCTCGGGCGGAGTCTGTTCAAGCACATCTTTAATTGCTCTGATAATGTTAAGCGCAATATCCTCGATTACAGGTTTGATTTCGGCATAGCCAACATCAATAAATTTAGGCAGACCGCTTACGGCATCCCTGCCTTTAACTCTGAAAAGCTTAGGCTCTTTCGGAATTTTTACACAGCCAACAGCCTTTTTGCAGACCTCTGCCATGTTTGTGCCGATAATCAGGTTATGCTCTTTTCTGATGTATTTAACAATTTCCTCGTCCATTGCACAGCCTGCCGACTTTATGCACTTTGAAACCGAAATTCCGCCGAGAGAAAGCACGGCAATATCTGCCGTACCGCTGCCGACATCTGCAATCAGAATGCCGTGAGGACTTGTTATGTCGAGCGAACAGCCCATTGCCGCCGCTTTTGGTGCTTCAATAAGATACACCTTGCGAACACCGATTGAGCTTACTGCGTTTACAACAGCTCTTTTTTCAACCTCGGTAACCTCACTCGGGATTGATGCAACAACCCTCGGCATAGTCACCTTTGACGGACTGACCTCTTTTATAAGAATTGAAACCATATCCTCAACAAGTTCGGAGCGTGAAATAACACCGTCATCAATCGGGTGCATTGCTCGTATGCCTGCAGGCGTTTTGCCAATCATCTTATAAGCCTCGTTGCCGACGCCGACAATGTCGTATGTGTCAACATCAAACGCAACAACGCTTGCCTCATCAAGCACTATTCCTTTATTTTCAATAAAAACTCTTGTTCTGTCAGAACCGAGATCAACAGCTATATCCATTTTAATCACTCCAATGCTATATCAGCAGAGATGTGCAAAGCGTACAGCAACAAATCTCGCCGCATTTGCACTTGTTAAGTATTCTTGCACATTCACCAAGCGTACTGCCTGTTGTAATAATGTCGTCAATAATCAGTATTCGCTTGCCTTTGATTAAATTCTTGTCAATCGGCGAGTAAACGCCTATAACATTTTTTGCTCTTTCAGTCGCCTTTATGCTGTGCTGGGTTTTATTTTTCTTTGTTTTGGCAAGCAGGTCGGCATACTCAATGCCGAGAATCCTTGCACATTCCTTTGCGAGCAACTCAGCCTGATTGTATCCACGCTCTCTGAGAGTATCATTGTGCATCGGCACACAGGTGACAAGGTCAAATTCCCTATCACGGTAAACATCTTTTATTGAACGAACCATTTCGTGTGAAAGCAATTCGGCATATGCACCGCAGTTGTGAAATTTAAAGTTAAGAACTGCTCTGCGGAAAATTCCGTCATAGGGGAAAGGAGAGGTGCAGATGTACCCTCCCGTTGCATATCGTACAAGCGGCATTTCGGGGAATTCTTTTCTGCATTTGTCACAACAGCTTTTGTTCGGTTCAATAACCCTTCCGCAGTACGGACAACGAACCGTAAAGAAAAATCCTTTTATCGTACCGAAAACTTTCTTAATAAAGTGTGTCATCTCTCAGTAAAAATTCTTTAAGACCGCTGTACCGTTTTGTACGGCGGTTATTGTTTACCATATATTCAACGGTTGAAGGATTGCCGACAAGCACAAGCGTTTTCTTCGCCCTTGTAACAGCGGTGTAGAGCAGATTTCTGTAGTAAAGCTGAGGAGGCCCTGAAAACATCGGTATAATAACTGCATCAAATTCATTGCCCTGACTTTTATGCACCGTGATTGCGTAGGCAAAATCAAGATCGCCCGCAAATTCAAAGGTGTATCTTGCAATCTTGTCAAAAAATTTAACGACAAGCGATTTTGTCTTTCTGTCAATCTTTGTGATGATTCCTATGTCACCGTTGAAAATTCCTTCGCCCGTTTCGCCGTTTTCACGAAACCAGCGAATATCATAGTTGTTTTTTATCTGCATAACCTTGTCGCCTGTGCGAAAGTTTTTTGAACCGATTGTGATTTCCGCCTTATCGTCATCCTTCGGATTTAGCGCCGCCTGCAATTTGTGGTTAAGCTCGGCAGTTCCGAGTTCACCCTTTTTGGACGGAGCAAGCACCTGAATGTTTTCAAACGGAGAATATCCGTATGCCTTTGGCAGACGATTTGCACAAAGGTCAGCTATTACCGCTGAAACTTCTGATTTATTGTTCCTTTGAAGAAAGAAAAAGTCCTTGTCGGCGGAATTAAGAATGGGTATTTCACCGTTCACAATCTTATGTGCGTTTGTGACAATAAGGCTCTGCTGTGCCTGACGGAAAATTTCATTCAACCGTACAACGGGAATAAGTCCGCTTTCAATAAGATCGCCGAGCACATTACCCGGACCTACGGAGGGGAGCTGGTCGGAGTCGCCTACAAGAATAAGTCTGCATCCTGTGGAAAGCGCTCTCATAACGCTTTCCATAATGAATGTGTCCACCATTGAAACCTCGTCAACAATCAATGCGTCGCATTTCAGCTGATTGCGTTCGTTCTTGTTGAAAATGGGGTTGTCATGTTTATCCCAGCTGACCTCAAGCAGTCTGTGCAGAGTTTTTGCCTCATCGCCCGTGAGCTCGCTCATTCGTTGAGCCGCTCTGCCTGTGGGGGCAGAAAGCAAAACAGTTTTGCCGTTTGCTTTCATTATTTTTATTATAGCATTGAGGGTTGTCGTTTTTCCTGTACCGGGACCGCCCGTCAGAACGAGCATACCCTCGGTAAGTGCCATAGTGATTGCTTTCTTTTGCAAATCGGCATATTCGATTCCGTCCTCTTTTTCACATTTTTCAATCGCCTTGTCAATGTTTTTAATTTTCTCTGACGGAAATTTAAGCAACATTTTTATTCTTGACGCTATGTACATTTCACAGAGGTGAACATTGGGAGGGAACACAAATTTTTTGCCGTCAATCTTATCTTCGATAAGCGAACGGTCAAACAGCATTTCTTCCATGCACTCCGAAACCTTTTCACCGTCAATTCCGAGAAAATCGGCTGAAACCTTCAGCAGCTTTTCCTTTGGCAGACAGGTGTGACCGTTTCGTTCGTTGTGATGAAGAATGTGTACGATTCCTGCACGCATACGGACATTTGAATCGGGTTCTAATTTTTCTTTTTTAGCAATAAAATCCGCACTCTCAAACGATACCCCAAAATCACCCTGACAGAGAATGTACGGATTTTTCTTGATTAAATCGACACAGCTCGGACCGTAAGCGTTGAAAATTTTGACCGATGCGGTGTTTGAAATTCCGTACTCGCCGAGAAAAAGCATGAGTGTTCGCACGCCTGTGTTCTGCTTTAACTGCTTTGAAAAATCCTCGGCTTTTTGCGAAGAAATTCCTTTCAGCATTGCAACTCTTTCGGGCTGATTTTCAAGCACATCAAGCGTTGCCTCGCCAAATTCCTTTACAAGCCTTTGTGCGGTTTGAGTGCCGATTCCCTTGATAGCTCCGGATGACAGATAACGCAGAATATCAGCCGCCTCGGTAGGTCTGCTGATTTCGCAAATCTGCACGGCAAACTGTCTGCCGTAGCTCGGATGATTTGTATATTTGCCGGTAAGCTTTACAACATCACCCGACGACACCTGTGGCATAATTCCGACAGCGGTCAAATAATCATCACCGTCAGCAAGCTCAATTACCGTGTAGCCGTTTTCATCGTTTCGGAAAACCACGCTTTCAATTGCTCCCTCAAGCTGAAGAAGATTGTCGTTGTTCATCAAAACTTACTCCTCAAATCTTTTTGTGAGTTCGCCGAGAGTAATTTCGTAGCCTGCTCTTTCGTAGTCGAGGTAATCCGTACACGGCTTGAAGCTATCCGTATTTTTTGAAATCTGCAAAGCAATGTATTCAAGAAAATGCGGATTTTTAATCATAATAGGACCTGTAACATGAGTAGCAAAAAGGTTCTTGTCCTTCAAACCCTCTGCTTTTGCGTTTTCGTAGTCACCGAGTCCGTGTTTAACAGTGAAAAGATGATTTTCAATACCTTTAATTTCACTGCACTTGTTTACAAATCCGACAATCGGTTTTGTGAGAATGTCAGATGTATAAACAATATCGCCTGTAATTCTGCGTTTGTTCTGCTCGGTAACTGTAAAATCATAAATTCCGAGTCCGTCATAAACCTTGCCGTCAGAGTCTGTAATTGTTTTTCCGAGCATTTCAAACGAGTTGCCCGTCATAAGAATTACCTTGCCGCTGTTGATGTATTCAACAAGAAAATCCTTGTACTTTTTAAAATCCTGTAAAACAAGCTTCTGATTTTTTTCTGTACCAGAACCGATGTAGATAAAATCGTAATCGCCCAGGTCGGCATTGTCAAACAGGGTAAGCCTGTCGGTTGTAAATTTTACACCGCTCTTTTCAAGCATTCTTTCAAGTGCAGAAACATTGGCATATTCTCCGTACAGGTTCATTATATCGTGATACAAATGAAGAATTTTCATAATCAGTCCACCTTTACCTTTTCAAGAAATTTACCCTTGTCCGAGAAACAGGTAATTACATAAATCTTTTCTTTGCGGTCATTGTCAAGATAATCAACGGCTTCTTCAATGTCTTTGATAACCTTGATTTTGTTTCTGTCAACTTTTGAGAAAGAAAATCTTGTTGCAAGGTCGTTGCAATATGTTCCTGCAAGCACAATGTTCTTTACATTGTCGCTTTTGAGAAGGTCAAAGTTGATGTCCCAAAGCCATGAAACATCGCTTGTAAAATACTTTCTGCTGACTGCGTCAACAATAATCAAAACATCGCACTTATCCTTGTCGGATGCGGCAAGCTTGAGTGACTGATTGTACGAAATGCTGTTTTCATGTTTTGATGTAACAAGCGTACCCTTTCTGTTTCCGAGCGTGAATGTTACAACACGGAAGTTTTTAAGAACATAATTGCTCAGGCTCTTTGCAATTGTGTTGCCGTCAACACCTGTGATTGACGCAACGGTAAATGCCGCAAGCAAATTGTAAACATTATAAAGCGATTTGAGCGTAAGTTCAATCTTGTACTTATTGTTGATTGTAATTTCGCCTTTTTCAAGATCGGCAGATGTAACTGTGTAGCTTGTATCCTGTCTTTTAAGACCGCAGTTAGGACATTCATAGTTGCCGATGTGGTCGTAGTGATAGCTTGAGTATGTCATAGGAGATTTGCAGTGAGGGCAATATGCACCGTCATTATAAACACCGACAAACTCCTTTGTATCGGTCGGAAGATTGCCTGCACCGAACCATACAACATTATCCCTGCCGTAGCCAAAGCACGAAACAAGCGGATCGTCGGCATTAAGAATAAGTTGAGTTTCGGGATGAATACTATCCTTTACGGCATTGTAAACCCATTCCGGATGACCGTTTCGTGTGAGCTGGTCACGGTAAAGGTTTGTGATAACATAATGAGTCGGTGTGATGTATTTGAAGGTATATTTTGCAAAGCGTTCGTCACTTTCAATGAGAAGAATATCCGATTTAACCTTGCCCGAAAGAGTACAACTGCCGAGAATAAGAGTTGTAACGCCCTCAATCTGGTTAGAACCCTCTTTGTTCCAGGCAACTTTTTTGCCGCTTTCACAAAGAATATGTGCAATCATCTCAACGGTAGATGTCTTGCCGTTACTGCCTGTTACGGCAACAATATATTTCGGCAGTTCAATTCGTCCGAGAATATCGGGGCAGAGTTTAAGCGCAATCTGTCCCGGCAGACTGCTGCCCTTGCCGAGCAATCCTCCGACAAATTTCAGAACCTTGCACACAATAATAGTAAATAGTTTTTTCATTTTGCCACTTCCTTAATTAAAGACAACCTGTGTTGCCTCTACATACCTTGTATATATTCTTCATCATTATACCACAATTTTATTTCTTTGAATATATATTCTTAAAATTTTTTGCAAATTGAAACAGCAGGTTGAAAAAATTTTAAAACAAAAAAATAAAAAGCCTGAAATTCGGTCAGCTTGAATTTCGGGCTTTTCTGCAGACTGCAACAATCCGTTCAACGAGTGGTTTTGATTTTATCTGTACTTTTCAACAAAATCGGCGATAAACTTTTTGAAAACACTTGCCTGTGAAATTCCGATATTTCTGCATATCCCTCTGAATTCCTCAACAAGTTCCTTTGGGGCGGAAAATGAAATTTGACTGTAAACTTTTTGATTGTATCTGCGTTTTACTTCGGTTGATGTGACGGTTTTTCTTTTTTCTTCCATAATAATTCCTCCTCAAATCAAAACGGAATCTCATAATTTAATCGTTTTTTCTGCAAATTCCATTGATATTTTCAATGTAACTATATTATACAAAAGCCTGCTGTCCCATTATCCTCCCTATGAATTTTAAAATTGAATTTTGTTGTCAGTTGAAAAGTAAATTAATTTTTTGATTTACTTGTATTGAAGGTGAGATTATAATATAATAAGCGTTGTTATGTAAATTTTGTTATGTGATTTATTAACGGAGAAAATTATGATTGAAAAAGAAAAAATGCTTAATTCGCAGATGTATAATCCAATGGGTGACAAACAGCTTCGCAATGAACGCTGTTCGGTTAAAAATCTTTGCAGAGAGTACAACAATCTTCCGTTTGAAGATGAAGAGACTCAAAAAATTCTGATAAAGAAAATTGTCGGCAGTACAAAGGAAAATTTCTACATTACCGCTCCGTTCTGGTGCGACTACGGCTACAATATCGAACTCGGTGAGAATTTCTATTCAAACCACAATATGGTGATTCTCGACTGTGCAAAGGTGAAATTCGGCGACAATGTTTTTGTTGCACCAAACTGCGGATTTTACACGGCAGGTCATCCTGTTGATTATCCGAGAAGAAACGCAGGCTTTGAATATGCCTATCCGATTACCGTCGGCGACAATGTGTGGATTGGCGGAGGAGTTCAGGTCATGCCGGGCGTCACAATCGGAAGTAATGTTGTAATCGGCGGCGGAAGCGTTGTTGTAAAGGATATTCCGTCCGACTGCGTAGCTGTGGGGAATCCGTGCAAGCCTATCAGAAAAATCACGGATGAGGATATGAAAACCTGTTTTGACAAAAGTATGAATAAATAACTTCAAGTGAGGATTTTATGGAGCTTAAAAGTAACGAAGAAAAAATTACCCGTGCATTGCTCGTCAGTGTTGACACGGGTGAATATGACGCACAGGCGTCACTTGACGAACTTTTTGAACTTGTAAAAAGTGCGGGAGCAGATCCTGTTTTGTCGGTAACGCAGAATCTGCAAAAAATTGAAAAGGGTACTTTTGTCGGCACAGGCAAGCTTGCCGAGATTGCCGAAATCTGCGAATCGCAGGAGATAGATTTGCTTGTGTTCGACAGCGAGCTTTCTCCGACACAGATTAAAAATATCGAGGCTGAAACAGATGTCAGAGTAATTGACCGAACAACGCTTATTCTCGATATTTTTGCCCAGAGAGCAAGGTCAAAAGAGGGTAAGCTTCAGGTTGAGCTTGCACAGCTTAAATATATGCTCCCAAGACTTACGGGCAAAGGTATCGCAATGTCAAGACTCGGCGGCGGTATCGGCACAAGAGGTCCGGGTGAAACAAAGCTTGAAACCGACAGACGACATATCCGCAGAAGAATTGAAAGCCTGAAAGAAGAGCTTTCCAACCTTGAAAAGCATCGTCAGATGTTGCGTTCACGCAGAAAAAAAGACGGTGTAATAACCTGTGCGATTGTCGGCTACACAAACGCAGGCAAGTCAACTCTTATGAACTGTCTTACGAACGCAGGTGTGCTTGCACAGGACAAGCTTTTTGCAACGCTTGATCCCACCTCAAGAGCGTTGAAGCTTCCGAGCGGTGTAACCGTTATGATGATTGACACGGTAGGTCTTGTTCGCAGACTTCCGCACCACCTTGTTGAAGCATTCCGCTCAACCCTTGAAGAGGCGGCACAGTCTGATATTATTCTAAATGTATGCGACGCATCAAGTGACGAGGCAAGAACCCATATGCAGGTTACAACCGACTTGCTTGAATCCCTCGGCTGCGGTGATACACCGATTATAACCGTTCTCAACAAGTGCGATTTGCTTGACGAAACTATGCTTGCACAGGATTTTAAAGCCTGTGTTCGCATAAGCGCAAAGAACGGCACGGGTATTGACGAACTTCTTAATGCAATTGAGAACAATCTTCCCGTCAGAATGAAAAGAGTAAAAATTCTTCTGCCGTTTGCACAGGCAGGTCTTGCAAACGAAATCCGCAACAAAGGCACTCTCATTTATGAAGAATATGTTGCCGAAGGACTTTCGGTTGAGGCTGTTGTTGACGAAGCACTTTATGCTAAACTTGCAAAATATGAATGCGAATAACTTAAAATTTATTTAATTTGACATTCTGTTTTTTGGTTGTTATAATGATATTATGAAAGGAAAATGATATGTCATTCTTTGATATGATTCAATCATTTGACACCGCGGTTCTTGAATTTATTCAGAACACATTTAAATGCTCTTTTCTTGATCCGATTATGGCTTTTTTCAGCTATATTGGTGAAATGGGACTTTTCTGGATTGCAGTCGGCATTGTGTTTATAATTTTTAAAAAAACTCGCTCAATGGGAGTTATGATGCTTGTTGCAATGGCAATCGGCTTTCTTGTCGGTGAAATCGGAATAAAAAATCTTATAAACCGACCACGGCCGTTTATGGCGAATATCGATTATTCAGCAAGACCGTCTGAGTTGAATCCCGACTTTGGGCTTAACATAGCCATTCCGTCAGGCAGCAGCTTTCCGTCGGGACACAGCTGCTCGTCACTTGCGGCGGCAACCGTTATGCTCATCAAGGACAAACGATTCGGAATTCCTGCACTTGTACTTGCGCTTTTGATTGTATTCTCAAGACTTTATAACTATGTTCATTATCCGTCAGATGTTCTCTGCGGAATGTTACTCGGTGTGATTTGTGCCGTTGTCGTTGTGCTTGTGTTTAAAAAGACAGGTCTTGACAACAGGCTGTCACCGCAAAAGGTTAAAGAAGGCTGATTTTATGAAAAATTACAGATTTGTCGGCAAAACCTCAAAAGAGTCTTTTCTCATCAAGGGAATTAATGTTTTCAACGAGCGTTGGATTCATGAGGGCAGTTGTGCCACCGTGACAAATCCTCAGAACGGCAAAAGCTATGTATTTTCAAAGTACATAAGCGGAGGAGTTGAGTTTGTTGCGGGAAAGGACGCAAGCGGTTACTGGCTGTTCTTTGTTGAGGTATAAAACTGTAAAATTCTTTAAAAGAATAATATATTGGGAGTAAATGTTAAAAATGGAAAACGAAAAATTATTGGCAAAAAATCTGTTTGATTACAGCAGGACTATTGCAAAGCCCTTGCTTGAAACTGTTGATTATCCGTGGGAGGCTCTTCCGAAAATCAGCGAATTTATCATTGAACTCGGAAAAACTCTTGATCCCGAAATCTACGAGCAGAGGGGAGAAAATGTGTGGGTCGCAAAAAGTGCAAAGGTTTTTGACTCCGCATATCTCGGCGGACCGCTCATTATCTGCGAAGATGCCGAAATCAGACAGTGTGCTTTTATCAGAGGCAATGCAATTGTCGGCAGGGGCGCAGTTGTAGGCAACTCAACAGAGCTTAAAAATTCAATTCTTTTTGACGGTGTTCAGACTCCGCACTATAACTACATCGGTGACAGTATTCTCGGTTACAAGTCACACACAGGCGCAGGTGTAATCACATCAAACCTCAAGAGTGACAAGAGCCTTGTAACTGTTCTTTGCGACGGTGATAAGGTTAACACAAATGTTAAAAAGTTCGGCGCAATGCTCGGTGACCATGTGGAGGTAGGTTGCAACAGCGTTCTTAACCCCGGTTCGGTAATCGGCAGAAACACCAACATCTATCCGCTTTCGTTTGTAAGAGGTTATGTTCCCGAAAACAGCATCTACAAGCGTCTTGGCGAGGTTGCCGAAAAGATTGAATAATATTTATGCATTTGTCGGCAAGCATAATTATTGTGTAGTTTTTATGCGATAAAGGAAAAATAACAGATTTTAAATTTTTGCGTTTTTTTGTTGACAATTTTGATGTTATTTGTTACAATAACCAAGGTTTTGATGACTTTAATCAGAACAATTTTCTGCCGTGTGCAGAAGTTGGATTGTATAAGCCCGTAATACGGACGGGTGTTTCTACAAACTGCCTTAAACAGTTTACTATAATCCCCGTTAAGGGGCGTAGTATCATGTTTTGGCGGTTTTTTTATTGCCCTTAAATGTTACCCACAACAAATAAAGGAGAAAATGATAATGAAAAAGTACGATGTTATTATTGTAGGAGCAGGTCCGGGCGGAATTTTTTCTGCATATGAGCTTGTAACAAACAACTCTGAAATAAAGGTTGCCGTATTTGAAAAAGGTCATCTTCTTGAAAAGAGAAAATGTCCGATTGACGGTGATAAAGTTAAAAATTGCATTTCATGCAAAACCTGTTCCATTATGAGCGGTTTCGGCGGTGCGGGTGCGTTTTCGGACGGCAAGTACAACATAACAAACGATTTCGGAGGCACGCTCTACGAACATATCGGCAAGAAAAAAGCTATTGAGCTTATGGAATATGTTGACAAAATCAATATGAAGTTCGGCGGAGAGGGTACAAAGCTTTATTCCACAGCAGGCACAAGCTTTAAGAAGCTTTGCTTACAGAATAAGCTTAATCTTCTTGACGCATCAGTCCGTCATCTCGGTACGGACATCAACTACATTGTGCTTAAAAATCTTTATGATTACCTTGAAAACAAGGTTGATTTCTACTTTGATACACCTGTTGAAAATGTTGAACTCAAGAACGGCAATGATAAGGAAGGTTATCTTGTTGACACAGCCGATGAAAATTATGAGTGCAAAAAGTGCATTGTTTCAGTTGGCAGAAGCGGCAGCAAGTGGATGGAACATGTTTGTCATAACCTTAACATTCCCACAAAGTCGAACCGTGTTGACATCGGTGTTCGTGTGGAGCTCCCTGCCGCAATCTTTTCACACCTCACAGACGAACTCTACGAAAGCAAGATTGTTTACCGCACAGAACAGTTCGAGGACAATGTGCGTACATTCTGCATGAACCCGAAGGGTTGCGTTGTAAACGAAAACACAAACGGCATTATCACAGTAAACGGTCACAGCTATGAAGACAAGGCAAAGCAGACAGAGAACACAAACTTTGCACTCCTCGTCAGCAAGCATTTTTCAGAGCCTTTCAAGGACAGCAACGGTTATGGTGAAAGCATTGCCCGTCTTAGCAATATGCTGGGCGGCGGTGTAATTGTTCAGCGTTTCGGTGATTTGATTCGAGGTCGCCGAAGCAATCCGAGCAGAATCAAAGAAGGACTTGTTGTTCCGACTCTTGACGCAACACCGGGCGATTTGAGTCTTGTGCTTCCAAAGAGAATCCTTGACGGTATCATTGAAATGATTTATGCTCTTGACAAAATTGCCCCCGGCACAGCCAACGATGACACACTTCTCTACGGTGTTGAGGTCAAGTTCTATAATATGGAAGTTGATGTTGACGAGCATCTCGAGTCGCCCCACAAGGGACTTTATATCATCGGTGACGGCAGCGGTGTTACACATTCACTTTCTCATGCCAGCGCCGGCGGTGTATTCGTTGCAAGGGAAATCTTAGCAAATTAAAAATTGACGGCGAGCCGCCGTTCCTAATTCGTGAAGATAGATTGCATAATAAACAGCATATTATGCCCGAGTGCAAAATTGCAAGTGTTTATGCAGTCTTTGCTGTAGGGGCGTTCATTGGACGCCCGCATTGATGTAACATTTTGTTTATTCACATAACTTATGATCTAATCAAAAATGTGTATTCATTTGCAGCGGTGAACAAGGTTTGCCGCTGCAAAACAGACGATATCTTTCTGCGACTGCAAACAATAAAAATAACCAAAACCTATTGATTTTATTAATCGGTTATGGTATAATAAGCTCGTTGTAAAGCAGACTGAACAATCAGCTTGTCTTGCAATGGTGTTCTTTTGTACAATATATTTCTTTTTACGAACAAAGAAATGAATAATTTAGTTCAGAATTGCAAGAAGTCAAAAAGCGTGCAATTAAGTGAGCGACAGGCCCTGTACGATTGGGGTCTGTGAATCATGTCAGGCGGGGAACCGAGCAGCATTAAGCAGTATTGCCGATGCGATGCAGTAAGTCTGTCGTTCACTCATTTGTACGATTGCCGTTATTTCGGCTGACGGCTTGCATTTTTTGTTGATTGCGGGGTGAATTTTTGTATCAGGTACTCTATAGAAAGTGGCGACCGAAAACCTTTGCCGATGTTTCGGGACAGGAACACATAACCACAACTCTTTTAAACGAAATCAGCACCAACCGTCTTAACCATGCATATCTTTTTACGGGTTCAAGAGGTACGGGCAAAACTACCTGTGCAAAAATTCTTGCGAAGGCAGTCAATTGCCTTCATCCCGTAAACGGAAATCCCTGCGGTGAATGTGAAATCTGCAAGGGAATTGACGACGGCAGTATCCTCGACATTGTCGAAATGGATGCCGCATCCAACAGAAAAATTGATGATATCCGTCAGATTATTGACGAGGTTCAGTTCAAGCCCGCAAAGTGCAAATACAGAGTTTACATCATTGACGAGGTTCATATGCTCACAACCGAGGCGTTCAATGCCTTGCTCAAAACGCTTGAAGAACCTCCCGAACATGTCATATTCATTCTGGCAACTACCGAAGTTCACAAGCTTCCGCAGACAATTCTGTCACGCTGTCAGCGTTTCGATTTTCACAGAATCCCACCCCGTGCAATAGCAGACAGACTGCTCTATGTTGCAAATCAGGAGGGCGTGACACTGAGCGATAGTGCCGCAATGCTTGCCGCATCTGTTGCAGACGGTGCGTTGCGAGATGCCCTTTCGCTTCTTGACAGATGCATTGCAATCAGCTCGGAAATTGATGAAGATGTTGTTCGCAGTGCCGCAGGACTTGCGAGAAAGACATATCTTTTTGAGCTTTCTAACTGTGTAATCAATAAGAACACAGCAAAGGCACTTGAAATTGTTGACAGGCTTTACGGTGAGTCCAAGGATATGGCAAGGCTTTGCGATGAATTGCTTTCGCATTTCAGAACGCTTATGCTCATAAAGTCGGTAAAAAATCCGAGGGATATCGTGATAATGGCTGACGATGAGTTTGAACAGGCTCAAACGCAGTCGGATTACCTCTCACTTGCCGACATTGTTTATTATATGGATGTGCTTTCAAAGGCATATCAGAATATGGGCAGGGGAACAGGCGACAGAACAGAGCTTGAAATGGCGGTTGTAAAGCTGTCATCGGCTGAGCTTGACGGTACAATTGAGGCTTTGACCGCAAGGGTAACCGCTCTTGAAAAGGCAGTTAAAAAGGGAATAAAGGTGAACTATGTTCCCGAGCAGGTGCAAACTGTACCACAGTCTGTTCAGAATGAAACTCCAAAACCCGAGGTTCAAAATGCAGAACCCGAAAAGTCACAGGAAACAAAACCTGTTTCGGAAAAAATAAAGGACGAGCCGGTAATTCCGACGCCTCCTGTTGAGATGCCGACACCGAAACAGCCCGTTCAGCCAATACAGGAACAACCCGTTTCTGTACAGCAAAAACCTAAGAAAACAGCTCAAAGACCGAGCGTTGACCTTGATGCAATCTATAATAACGCACAGCCTTTTCCCGATTGGGCAGAGGTAGTCAACAATATGAAACCTGTTTCAAGGGCAATTGCGGCGGCATTTGCAAATTCTGCCGCTTACACAAGCGGAAAATATTTGTTGATTGACACAGATAATGAAATGGCTTTTGAACTTCTCAAAAATAACGAAAGACGACAGGAAATCCGTCAGCTTATTTTAGAAACAACAGGTCAGCACTATAATCTCGGTCCGTATAAAAGACCGAGTGCAAAACAGGAAGAAAAAACCGATCCCGTTGACAAGCTTATTGAAAGCTTGCAGGGAAGCGATGTAATAATAACACAAGAATAACCGAAAGGAAGATAAAATTATGAAAGCAAGATTACCAAAGGGTTACGGCAGCGGCGGAGCAAACAACATTCAGCAGCTTGCCCGTCAGGCTCAGAAACTTCAGGATGATATGGAGGCCGCATCAAAGGAACTCGAGACAAAAGAGTATGAGGCAACAGCCGGCGGCGGTGCAGTTAAGGTTACAGTAACAGGCAAAATGGAACTCACAAAGGTTGAGATTTCACCGGAAGTTGTTGATCCCGAGGATGTAGAAATGCTCTCAGACCTCGTTATGGCAGCCGCAAATGAGGCAATCAGAGCAGCCGCTAAGGAAAAAGAGGACAAAATGGAAACAATCTCGGGCGGACTTAACATTCCGGGAATGTTCTGATTATGTCGGGATATAATGTTGCTCCGCTTGAAAATTTGGTGGAGCAGTTTGAAAGAATGCCGGGAATCGGTAACAAAACCGCTCAAAGACTTGCATATTATGTTCTCAATCTGTCAAAAACAGAAGCGGAACAGCTTGCAGGTGCGGTGATGGACGCCCACACAAAGATTCACTATTGCAGTAAATGCTGTAATCTTACAGACAAAGACCTTTGTCCCGTGTGTGCAAATCCCGCAAGGGATCATTCCGTTATCTGCGTTGTTGAAACTCCGAGAGATGCTACGGCTATTGAAAATACCCACGAATTTAAGGGTGTTTATCATGTTCTCCACGGTTCAATCTCACCGCTTAACGATATCGGTCCCGACAACCTTACAATAAAAGAACTGCTTGCAAGGCTTAACGAGGAATCGGTTGAGGAGGTCATTATGGCAACCAACCCGACCGTTGAGGGCGATGCAACGGCTCTGTATATTTCAAAGCTCTTAAAGCCGCTTGGTGTAAAGGTGACAAGACTTGCCTACGGTATCCCCGTTGGCGGTGACCTTGAATATGCTGATGAATACACCCTTGCAAAGGCTCTTGAGGGCAGAAATGAAATTTAATTTCTTGATTTAAACTATTGACAAATTGTCAAAACAGTAGTATAATCTTGTATTCCACAGTAGAAAGGAGGATGTGCGGTGGCAAATATGAAAACGATTGCTCAGAACAAAAAGGCAAGACACGATTATTTTGTCGAGGAAACCTATGAAGCCGGAATTGAGCTTTGCGGTACGGAAGTAAAATCCTTGCGTGCCGGCAGAGTAAATCTCAAGGACAGCTGGTGTTCAATTGTTGACGGCGAAATTTTTGTCAACGGAATGCACATTTCTCCTTACGAACAGGGAAACATCTTTAATCGTGATCCGATGCGTGTGAGAAAGCTTCTCATGCACAAAAAAGAGATTTTAAAGCTCTACGGCACGGTTAAGCAGACGGGATATTCACTTATCCCGATTAGTCTGTATTTCAAGGACAGCAAGGTAAAACTTCAGGTTGGACTCTGCAAAGGTAAAAAGCTATACGATAAGCGTGCCGATATGGCAGAACGCTCCGCAAAGCGTGATATGGAGCGTGCCATTAAAGAACAGAGAAGATAGTTTGGTGTTATTATGAGTTTGCGTAGCTTGTACGAAAATATTTCGGAATACAGCGATTTTGCTTTAATCGGACGGGACTTTTCTGCCTTTGATACCGATTATTCCGTGCTCGGCTTTGTAAATTCGTCCGATAAAACCGAGCTTGTTCTGTTGAATTTCAATTGTTCCAAAGATGATATTTGCTGTGAAGATTTGACTTTGAGAGAAAATATCATTCTTGAAAAGAAAAATAATTCTGATTTGTCCGATGATTTTTCCGCAATTGTAATTGACGGACAGCGTTTTGACTTTGACTCAGTATGCGGTGAAACGCTTGAATGTTGCGAATTAACAAGGTCATATATCATCTCAGAGTTTATGAAACTCGGTTGGAAGAGCGACAGGCTTTTCGACGCTCCTCTTGATTCTCTGTTCATAAACTTTATTGAACTTGAGAATAAGATTGATGATTTGTCTTTGCTTGATTTGACAAAGAATGTTGAAATAATATTTTCAAAATATCAAAAGACAGATTATCCGTTAGCAAAACTCAGCCTTGAAGTTGGCAAGGAAGTAAATATTCCGATTGAAATTTTTGACGGCGAAAATCAGATTGTGATTAAAAATCTTAAACTTTTGAATTCAGCCGATAATTCCGAAATGAAGGGATTTTTCAAAAATGATATTGTGTTTCCGTATGTTGAGTATTCGTGTGACGATGAAATCTCAGTGATGTTCTGCCTTTTTGATGAGCTTGACAAACCTTTCAAAGGGATGGGTGTATTGGCAACCGATGACGGCGTTGTTGTTTTTGCAATGGATGATTCGAACAAAAGCAATTTGAAAACGGCTGTGATATATTCACCGATTGAGCAGAACACAAAGCATATTGAATGTTGTCTTGTCTGTTGTGAAAAAATATTTGATAAGCCTGTTACCGAATACAGGTTTTCAATATAGACAATTGCAGATTTCTGTAATTTATAACTAAATATGGGGATGTAAAGGTTTCGACGGGGATTTCAAACCTTGGTAAGCGAGCGGCGGTGCGGAACCGCCATAAAATCCGCAACTTTAAAATTAACTGACAACAAAACAGTTGCTTTAGCAGCCTGAGTGCTGCTCGTTCCTGCACAGAGTACCTCGGCTGTGTAAGGGGCGTCGATTAGAGGTAAATGTGAACAGGGGAGCGCTCCGAACCCTGCCACAGCTTAGGAGCTGCCAAAGTGCATAGCCTGTTGATGGGCGATGCACCGAGGGAGATTTAAAACACCAACTGCGCTCGGAGAAACCCTTGGCAAGATTTTTTCGGACAGGGGTTCGATTCCCCTCATCTCCACCAACTCGGTCACGATTGCATATGCAGTCGTGACTTTTTCTGTTTATGATAATTCCCATATCTATGCGGTGTTTTAGACAAAACGATAATCATTTATGTAGTAAAAATGCTTCAATATAAATCATATAACCGTACACAGAATAACCCACCATATACCCAAAAATTTCCATTCCAATCGGATTTTTTAGCGGTGTGAGTATGCATACGGTCAGTGTCCACCAAATAAGTCACTTTTTCTATGCTCCTTTTCTATGTTCCGTTTCGGATTTGTTCAGTTTTTCTATGTTCCATTGCTCAAAATCAACCTTTTCGCAGACATAATCAAAAAGATATTTCCTTTTTATCATCTCAGTATGAACACAAAAACAATCCCCATCAGTATTATCTGATGGGGACATTGATACTTTGAATTGCACCTGAACATTTTCATTTGAGATGTCAATTCTGTCTATATACTGAGAAAGAACATACTTTGTTCTTATTAAATTCTTAGGGTTGTAAAAGTAATCTTTGAGATGATTGATTTGTTCTCTGACTTCATCTTCTGTTATTACTCTGTCAATTTTTTGCTTTTCATACTTTTGAATGAACTCGGCAGTCTTTTTGATTTGTTCTTCATACTCTTTGATTTTGTCTGACATTATGTCATTTATGCCTGTTTTGGCTATTGCTTCAACAAGATTGTTTCTGCTCTTTTCAAGGATTTTTAAGGTTGATTTTGCTTCGTTGTATTCCAAATCCGATATACAGGATTTGTTGTATTGCTCATTGAGTTGCTTTGTTATTACTTTTATATTATCATCATTAAAGAAGAATTCCACAAACTTATCAATAACAAAGCTGTCAAGATATTCGCACCTTATTTCTTTTGAGTCACATTTTCTTTTATTCTTCTTGGAACTACATCTATATACCAGATTTGTGTTGTTTTTGTTGTAGCGAACATTTCCGTGAAATTTACCTCCACATTCTCCGCAATGTATAAGACCTGTTAGCAGATATGTATTTTTGGCATTTGTATAACTGCTTCGAGTTGCCTTTTTGACTGCATTTGCTCTGTGCCACAATCCTGATGAAACAATTGCAGGACAGCCGTTTTCAATCCTTATTATTTCTTCTTCAGGCTTTCTTCTGTGATTGTTCCTTTTATTCAGACTGTTTGCTGAACAACTGCGGTTGAAGATGTATGTACCTTTGTATTTTTCATTTCTCAGTATTTCATACAGACTGTTTTTGACAAAAGGCAATCCTTTTTTAGTTTTGTATCCGAGAATATTAAGCTTGTCTATTGTTTCTCCATAGCCGTATCCTTCGGCAGACATTTCAAATATCAATCGAACTGCTTCGGCTTCCTTTTCATTTATGACAAGTTTAAGGTCTTTGTCAACATTATATCCTAATGGCGGTCTGCCACCAGTGAATTTGCATTGATAAGCATTTTCTTTCAGTCCTTTCATTACTTCTCTTGCAAGATTTTCATTGTAGAACTGATTGACCGAACCCATTATGTGATACAACAAATGACTTTCAGGATTATTTTCAAAACGCTCATTAACAAATATGACTTGCACACCGTATTCTTCAAGAAGTTTTTTATATTGAATACTATCACTCAGATTTCTTGAAAATCTGTCTGTTTTATGCACCAACACCGCCTTAAATTCAGGATTGTTCTTTGCGTCATTTATCATTTTCTGAAATGCAGGTCTGTTGACTGTTTTTGCTGATTTTGCTTCATCACAATACCAATCAATGACTTCCATATTGTTTCTTTTGGCATACATCATCATATATCTTTTTTGAGCTGTTATAGATTCTTCTCGTTGCATTGAAGAAGAAAATCGTGCATATCCGACTGCTTTTATTGTTTCTTCCATATATACCACTCCTATAAGAATAATTCTTCATTTTAATAATATGTATTTATAATTTAATAAAGTGCAGTCACTGAAAAGCAACTGCACAGATGATTTTCAAAGTTTATATTTTAATCTATATTAAGCATTTCGATGAGGACATCTATTATTACATTATAGAAATCCGAAGAAATGCGGTTGTCTGTATGTTCAGCTTTATCTATACCCTTGTCGTAATCCTGTTTAAGCAGAAGATTGCGGGGTATACTGCAACACACTAATGATTCTTTCATATTAAAACCTCCTAATATTATATATATCAAGAGATTAAAATAGAGTAAAACTCTATATGCTTGGCTTGTGTATCCCAAATTACACAACTCTTATGCCAAACCACTAATAACCATTTATCTAATAAAATCTGATGATTATTTTTTGCAGATAATACTGCAAGTAGGGAGTCTTTATTTAATTTCAGGAAATATTATTCTTTATCAGAAATAACTTTTATTGCTGTTATTTTTGAAAAAGATTTGTTGCCGTATTTTCTTTGACTTACAGAAAATTCAATTTTTTTGCCGAGTACATTATCACTGCAAAAACAGTTATTATCATCTACATACTCACAACAGAAGTTATTTAAAACTATATCCATATTAGAGAACATACAGTTAAAATAGCCGTTTTCTATTGAATCTACCTTTATTGTGAACCAGCAGTTACGGCAATCGGGACTGAAATATATATCGTCAAGAATACCTGTGTAGGTACCGTCATTAATATATTCATATTTTTTCTTTGGTATAAAATCAAAAGTTGGCATAATCATTCACCTCCAAGACATTCTTCTATATTTTGTACTTCATCATCTGACAGAAAGTCTTTATTATCGGGGTTTTCTATTTTGTCAAAGTACATTTCTTCATAAGCATTGTGAAGTGACATCATCTTGTCATTAAACTGAAATCTGAAAATATATACTTTCAGGTCAATGATTTCTATGATTTTCTCTCTCGCAACAAGTCTGTCTTTTTCTGCAATGAGTACACCTGTTGCTCTCAGATTTTTAAGTCTTTTGCGGAAATCAACTATTCCGTTATTCTTCATCATTTGCTCAAAGTAGTTTTTAGCTACGCATATTTCATAGTGATTGTCGCTTGCACTAAGTCTTACCAGTCCGACATAACCGCTATTGAGCGAGTCATAGTCAATCGCTTCTGCTTTTCTCTTGTCAAATACTTTTAAAGCAAAGGGATAATTCATCTTGTACTTTTTTATATTCTTGACAAAATCTTCGTGAACTATTGTCATCAGTTCATCCTCGGGTGTCTGAGTGGACTCTATCTTGCTTGTAAGATTGAGGGAATAATCTATCATATCAGATATTTCAATATTGAAATTGAACAATTCCTTTGCATATGCTGTTGCTTGAACAACAATTGCAAGTTTTGATAATATTCTGTCTGTCAATCTTTTTCTCTGCTCAAAACAAGCCAAGGAGCTTTCACTCATTATATTTGAGTGTTCTGACTTCCACTTATCATCAATATCTTTATTCTTTTCAAGAAGAATATTTTTGTATTTCTGATAATCTGATTCAATTTCTTCCTGACCTTTGTCAACAAGCATTTGCAGATACTTATTTCCTGCAACACCATAGTTTGCCATTGCAATACTTTTGATGTTGTCAGAATTCTCTGCATTTTTTGTAAGCGTATCTTCAATCTGAAATACACGGGTTTTTATGCCGTCCATAGATTTCTCACTTACAAAGCTTATTTCTGATGTGGTGAAAATCACTGAAGAAAATTCTTTGACTTTCTGAAGTGAAGCATCACCATTCAGTCTTAGTTTACTTCTGCCTAAACAAAAGTTGTACATAAGTCTTTCAAGGTTAGTGATTGTTGAAGAACCGAGTTCATCAAACACAACACTAAGACCGTTTATTTGGCTTAAAAACTCTTGGAGTGCATTTTCTGTACCGTTAAATGTGATTGCAACACCTTTATTCAATACAGGAGATGAATACACACTTGCACACAACATTGCTGTTGTACTTTTGCCTTTGCTTGAATTATTACAAAGACAGAAAAGTATTGAGCCGAAATCGTGTGAAAAATTTAAGATTGAAAGAAGTGGGGAAGCGAAAGAAGCCATAAGAAGATATGACATAGGAATATTTCCGCAGACTTCATTCTGTATCATATTGCACCATTCATCTAAAGAACCTTTGTGATTCAGACAAAGATTGCCGTTGTATATGTATTTTTTCTTTGTCGGTTCTTTGGCAATCAGATTGTTGTATCTGAATACAAGACTGTTGTCTATTTTGTCCCAACCAAGCTTTGAATAGCCATATACGATTTCTGCTTTCATATCGGTTCCCATAAGATATTTATTCACTTCATCAATATCGGTTTCATTAAATCTGACACCGTATGACAGAAGTGTTTTTAAACCGAATTTTGACAGAGATTCACCGTCAAGCTGTACGGTATCAATTTCAATACCATTGTTGTATTCATACTCAATCTTGATTTGCTTTGTAGTCACATCAATGATTTTTCTTAATACCTTGCAATAGGTCATTATGTATCGGATTTCGTAAGAATATTTATTCTTCTTAACAACACCGATGAAGTTATTTTCCTTATCGACAATGTAATATGTCTTTAGGGTATGGATGATTGTTTGATATTCCTCTTTTGAAATATCTACTTTTTGAAATTTTTTACTCAGAGAAATTTTTTCTTTTATGCAATCATTTGAATTTATATTATTTTGCATAATAACACCTCCTATTTATTTGGTATTGCTATTATAGACTCGAATTTTTTTGTTGTCAATGCTTTAAAAAATAACTGTGGATATGAACAAATTGTGTATTATTGCTATTTAACTACTGAATTGTTGTGGCGGAGATTTTTGCCCTTGAAAGTCTTTCTCAAAAGTTTCTGAAAAATTCTGACAGAGGTCGTTTTTGACAAAAAAATAAAAACCATGGTTTGTGCAAATTGACGGAGATTTTGTCAGACAAAATTCCAAAAGAGAAAAGAGGCATTTTCGGGGCAGACCGAAATTGTGGATGGAATTTCGGGAGATTTTTCACTTTGAGAGTCCTTTTGAAAAATCTTCTTCCCCGAAATCCCGTTTTTTCAATCAATGCACACTCTCACACAAAGAGAAAATCTCAAGGCAATGCAATCATCTTTTCAAATCCAATTTCTGAATGTTCCACTGGTGTGCAAAGGGTGAGAGAGGGTGCGAGAACATCAAGCCTTTTGAGTCAATGATTGTGTGCAGTTTGTCTTTATAGTGTTCTGTCAAAGCATTGAGAAAAGCCTTCTTTTCTTCCTCAAAGCTTGTGCTTCTGCCATATGCAACGATTATGACATCTGCATTGTCACATTCTCTCATCACAAAAGAAGTGTTTGTTTTGTCTGTTTTAGGCAAAGGGTTGTCGATTGATGAGAAGAGATTGATTATTGAAACAGAGCCGAAATCATTTTTTACCGCTCCGTTTCTGACAAGCATTGTTGTTTGGTCAAAAATCAATTCGTCGGCAGATGAGGGATAGGTCATTATTATTGCAAGCGACTTTTTGTTGCTGTCCCATTCAGCTTTCAACAAATAGCGGTCTTTTCTGTTTTTGGAAAAGACCGCTGTTGTTTTTACTGTGCTGTTTGTTTCAATTGTGTTCGCTATACTCATAGTTCAATACTCCTTTTTTAAAATAGTCAGCTTTGCCGACAATGTTTATTGCCCTGTCATTGTCAAGAACAATACATCCGTCAAGAAAATCATTGCCTATCAAGTCAATCCATTCAAATCTGCTTTCTGTTATTTTTGAGGACAAACCAAACTTTTTGTAATTATCAAAGTCTTTTTCATTCTCAACATAAAAAATACCTCCGACCGTTTCAAGCGAACAGTCAGAGGTTTGTGTCAGAAGACTTGTGAGAAGATTTTTAATATATTCTGCAATGTAACAGTCCTTGATTTTTGATACATCATCAGGTGTTAATATTTCAATCATTTTCTTTTCCTCAGCTTTGTTCCTGTGCAGAGAAGTGTAATAGCCGTTCCTGCACCTTTTGCAAACATTTCTACTGCTACTTTTGCAGTCAATGTCATTATAAGTCCAAACATTTTTACCTCCGATTTTAGTTTTTGATGATAAGTTTTTCCGTTGCAAGTACAACTGTTATTGTCACAGCAAATCCAAGCACAAACCATAATGCTTCCATTGTTCTGCTCCTTTCTGTCATTTATTTATGCAAAAATGCACCCACCGCCTTTTGGTGAGTGCATTTTTATTTATTAAAGATTATGTCTTTTTTCGTGATTACTGCAAGACTGCCATGTTGCTTTTTTAACACCTGTTTTGTTACATATTGCACGCTCTTTTAAATCGCATACTATAAAATTCGGACTGTCAGCTCTTGCACTTTGACCTGTCCAATATTGGCAAGTGACACATTGTCTTGCGTTGCGTCCTACTTTACTCTCCAAAATCATCGCCTCCTGAATCGTGTACAAAGAAAATTCTGAAAAGCATAATAACAAAAAATATACCTGCTAAAACATACGAGCCTGTTGATATAAACGATAAAAAGCCAACTTCTGTTGTTACTGATACTATTTTTGTAAGACTGCCTATAATGAAGAAAAACACTATTAGTTTAAGTAGAAAGAAATTTGTACTTTGTTTTATGTTTTCCCACATAGAAAAACTATGTGATTTTGAATAGAAGTATAATATTAACAGTATGATTAAAATTACTATCACGACAGCCATATGAATTTCCTCTTTTCATTACATTTTATTTAATAATTCTTGTTTCTTTAAATTAAATTCCTCATCAGTCAAAATGCCTGCTTCTTTGAGCTTTTGCAGTTTTTCTAATTGTGCAAACACATCATTTCCATCCGATGAAGTATCTGTTTTATTATCTTTGCTGTCAAATTTGTCAAAAATATCATACTGTCTAAGCAAATCCATAAATTCACGGCACTTTGCAGCCTGATTAAAAATTGTTGTACCTGTCAGCATTTCTACTCTTAGAGTTAGCTTTTTATTGTCCTGACTTGTGTATAAAATGCAGATAACATTCTCCTGTTCCTGATTTGCACTGTCACCACCGCCAAGAAGAACTTCTGTTGTTGATATTGTTCTTTTCTCAATGCGGAGTTCGGATATTTTATTATACGGAATATCATAATCGGAAAACCATTCTTTGGTTGTTATGGTCGGTCTGAAAGAAAATTTATCGGGCATAATGTTTAGTCCAATTGCTCCTGACTTCCTTTTTGGTATCTCAGGAAGACCGCCCACATATGTAACTTCATATCTTGCAATTGCGCCGTCAAGTGCTTTTTTCAATTCCTTGCTTTCTTCATTGTGAGCTTTCATAGCGGCAGATGTTTCGTCAAAAGACTTCTTCATAGAATCTTTTGCACTTGTAGCAGTTTGTTTTAATTTGTCCATAAATCCCATAGTTTAATATCTCCTTTTTAGATTTTTAAATTGAGTTTAAATGATTTTTTAATAGTTTTCTGATTGTTCGTTCCGAATACGAGTATTTTGTCGCAATCAGATTGATTGATTCCGATGTTCCGTCATATGCCTTGAGCGCTTCTTCAAGGACAAATTCCTTAGAAAAAAGTCGGGTAGGAAAGTTTATCTGACTCCCTTTAAAGTTTTCATACAGTTTTACCACATTGTCAAAGCCTATGATTTCGCTCATTGTTTCATAAACTCCGTTTAATGTTGTGCATTTTTGTTGATTTTTATCTATATCAATCACCTGCCTTGTTTCACCCTCTTTTTACATTATATGACAGCAAAATGAAAAAATCTTCCGTACTTTTCCACGCAAAAGTGTAAAAATATATATAGACAAAAAATTCGGCAACAAAAAGTATATTGCAAGCCAAAACACCACACCACGCACTGAGCGTGAGGTGTGGGGGGCAGTTTTAACTGCCTTGCAATATCCTTTTCTGTTGCCGAAAATTGGTGAGTTAAGGATATTCAAATTTATAGTATTTATATAGGTATTTATCACACTCCTTAAAAGCCTTTTAATTCACTCGGCAGACACAAGTATTTTTAAACCGTGACTTTCTCCGTGACCGAATCATCTCCACCAACTCGGTCACGATTGCATATGCAGTCGTGACTTTTTCTGTTTATGATAATTCTCATAGCTATGTAGGTAACTTTGTTGTTACGGTTCGGTACAATGTTAAAAAACGATAAAAAGCAGAGAGCTTTCGGACTCTCTGCTTTTGTTTGTGTGTGGCTTGTATTTTTGTAGCAAAATGAATTTGTTGTTAATCGGTGCAAGTAACCTTTTTATCTAATCAAAAAAGTAGAAATTATATAGGGTTATTAAACCTGCCGTTGCTTTTGCCCACTGTTTTGATCTACAATAGTAGAAATTATATAGGGTTATTAAACTAAGAATGCTTCTGATTTAGATATGTCATCTACAATAGTAGAAATTATATAGGGTTATTAAACCCTTACGTTGTATGATGTTACATAAATTTCAAAATAACTTAAATAACATATGTGAGATTGTAATAACTTTTTCATTGTTCAATAACCCCATATGGACAAAAATAAATATTAAGACTTGGGTTTGCAGAAGTTAGCCGACTATCAGCAAAGGGGAATCTTCATTCTTGGCAAAACCAAACTTTTTCTATGTATCCTCAGTCTGATTATATACTCTTTTATTATCTGTGTCAAATATCAAGCCTTGACAACGGTACTGTCGGAGTAATATTTAACGACAGTACCGTGTTAAAGAGTCGGAATTTAATTATTCGACATATCATTCTCCTGAACAAATTTCAGCCATTTGTCATTGTGGATTACCGGTTCGACAGCTGAAACATTATCGGCTTTTTGGAATTGTTCAACAATCCACAAACCTTTGCGGGCAATGTTGTACGCACCGTTTGCATCGGCATCACACGGAAGCTTGCTCTTTTCATCATATTTTGAACTGTCGTAAAAATTGCCGTTTTTGTCCTTGACGGGAGAAAGAATACGGTCCTCGCCTGTTTCAGGGTTACTGTTTCGCATCTGTAGGGTAAGTCTTAATAATTTGAAGAAATCCTCAAAAAATTTGCCCTTTGTCTGTGAAAGAATTTCAGCTTTCAAATCGTCAGAATCACGATAATTTATAGAATTGTTATCAAATAATTCTTTGAATTTTTCTGCAAGAATTATTGTACGGTAACTCCATTCGTTATTCTTTGCGGGATTTCTGAAAGCTTCAATCCTTTCGCCGTTAGTACAGATTGTCCACTTCTTGCGATAGTCAGACGCAGTCTTTGGAAACTTATCGTAATCAATGTCAAATTCAAAAAAGTCCTCGCCGGCATTGTATCTTATATCGTCAAATCTTGAAATCATATCTTTGGCTTTGTCAATTTTTTCGTATCGAGGATACAACAAATTTACAAAGCCGGTAACGGGATCAATTTTGCTTGTAAAATCAGGACGAACATAGAAAATAAAACCGCTTTGCGTACCAAGCTTATCAAAGCTCTTAAGCTTGTTCGTAAGCTGGTAGGCATGAAGTAAACCGCCTTCTTCGTCGGGATCAAGCTTTTTGTCAACATAGTAATTCAGTTTGTCAATCAGCATTTTTTCAAATTTCTGATATACCTGTTTTTCAAACTTTGTTCTGCCTCGTTTGAATCCGTCAGTCAGCTTTTCCATAACGATGATTGCATCGTACTTGACAACAAGCTGACATATAACATGCACAGCCTGACTGATATAGCCCTCTTTGAGTTCTTTTATACTCTCAATTGCTTTCCAGTTACGGCGCTGTTCCGTACGATCTTTTTCTCTTGTTGCAAGTTTTTCCCGGTAGTTAGTTTCGTATGTTTTTCCTTTAAACTTGTTTCCGATAATATTGAGTGAGTGCTGATATATTATAGCACCGTTGCTGTCAATTACGCTGACATAAAGCAAGTTCCTTTCGCCTCTGTCAATTCCTATGATGAAATTGTTGTTGCAGGATTTCAGCAGATTTCTGACATCATCATTGATCATTGCCTTATCCGGATCTTTAAAATTCATGGTAATAGGGAAGTGAAGTGAAAACTGCCATTTAGTGTAGCGTTTATCTTTAATTAAGTCATAAGGAAAAGTGCTTGCTTTTTTATCATTGAGTGTATTTTTATTTTTTATCGGTGTGTTTTTGGGATGAGTTGGTTTGTCATATTTTATACTTGCAGGACGATAAAACATTTCTGCCTCACCGTTAAGCCTATACACCACATCTTCAAGATTTCTTTCATCAAACAACATTTTAAAATAAAGTGTATGCAGATTAGGAGTACCCTTGCTATGCGGTGAAAAGTCTTTGTTGTAGAGTTGGAAAAGATAGATTTTTCCTTCATCTACAAGTTTGTCAATAAATGATGTCGGGATTTTCATTTTTGAAATATTATATCCCTGTAAAGCAACATCATTATAAAATTCGCGGATATCGTTATATTCGTTTGTTTTTTTGAATTTAAAGTTATAAATTAACCATTTTGGGTACTTTTTGAATGATTCTTTGTAGAAATCAATTAACTTATGGCAATCATCAAGGCTGAACTTATCACCTTTTTTGAAAGTGCCGTTTTTATAAATTTTAAGTATTTCGTCTGACGGTGACAAAAGTTTCTTGCACTTTTCTGAAAAGAAAACTTTTGGAAGCATTTTATTTGGACCGGGGAGAAGCTTGTAAATTATCTTTTCGTAACAATCGCTTTCATCGCAGTCTTGAAAATCAATATTTTCCAAAATACTATTATTACTTTTATCTATGATTGCAAGATAATACTTTTCATCTTTACAAAGCCAAACGGCACCGCAGTCTTTTTCTTTGTTTCGATCCCAGCCGTTTAATAGCTGTGAATTGCCAAAGTTAAGCTTGATTTTATCTGTTGAAAACGGTTTTTGTGTAACATAGTTTCTGACCTTATCATATAATATGTCTATTCTGCTGATATTATCAAGTAATGGTGTGAACTGACTGTAAAACAAATCATTTTTCTCACCTGTAATATTAGTTTCGGACAAAGGCTTGATGAATTTTTCAATTTCTTTTATGGCATCAAGAAAATTTTTAATTAATGAAATAGATTTATCGTCATTTTTCAAACCTTTTTTATTATCGTAATTTTCACTGAGCAGAGGTGCTGCTTCTTTGTATTTGTCTGACAAATTGTCGTTAAGTTGCATTAAAGAAGTCTTGTAGTAATCTACGATAGACTTTTCTCTGATTTCATCATTTTCAGAATTGGAAATCAAAACCTGTAAAAACGAAAGTGAAAGTTTCTTTTCTGCTTTGTATGCTTTTTTTCTTTTGTCTTCATACTTTTGAATATCTTTGATTCTGCTGTTTAAATTAACGGAGTCATAATTTTTGTTCCATAAATCTTCTATTACTGACCAAGAACCGAACATACTGTTTGACAGATTTGTCACGGATCGGTCATTTTGAATGTAAATTCCATTAAGAGAGGAATTATCTAAATTGCCGAATAATAGCTTTGTTTCATCAATTGCTTTTTTTAATGGCATCCCGTCAAAGGTTTCGTCATTTGCGTAAAACTCTGAAACAGCCGATAAAAGTTCGTTGTCATCTTCAAACTTTGGCGGTATGAATGATACCTTTTCACTCTCACTTAAAATTTGTTTATACAAAATTTTAAGATTAGGAATTTTATCCCGTTTGGATACTTGTTGATTGTACAAATTTATATATTCGTTAATACCCTTAACTTTTGTACCGTCGCTTGTTGTGTAACCGCCGATGATTTTGTTATATTCGGTAATTCCGGATTGTGGAAGCAAAAAGTTAAAATAATCAACTGTAAAAACATCATACAAATTTGTACCGCATAAGCCGGAATAAGTGGCATCTAAATCATCAATTGCGTTTTTGGATAGTTTAGAAATTGCTTTTTCAAAGGCCTTGACATTGTCAAGATGCTTAGGCAAATTTTCGTTAATGCATCTATATGCAATTGCCGTGGATTCTTCTCCGTCCGAATACATATTTTTTCTGTTAGTGAAGAAACCTGTAAAGTATGTTGTGAAATTTTTAAATGAGGCTACAACTTCCTTTTCGTCCTCATTTTTAAGATGTTTGGGAAGAACTATCTCAATCATCTTTTTATTGAATAGTTTGTTATACTCATCTCTATTCTTAAAATTTTTGACGATTTCTTTCCTTAATTCCGATGCACATTTATTAAGTCTTTTTCGGTCTGCATCCGTATTACAGTGATAGTAAATTTCAGCATAATCTTTTAATTTATCTAACCCGGTTTTTGAAAGTACATCCTCATTTAAATTTCTGTAAAACCTGTCTGCTATTTCCTTGATTTTCTGATAGTTCTCTTTAAGCTTTTCATCATTCTCAAGAATTTGCTTTGCTTGAAAATAATCCATTGTTTTACCTACAGGATTCAGTTGCATCCTAATTGTTTTTTGAACTGAATTTCTGTGTGTAAGATGCGATATTTTTTTATGCTCTTGCATAAAATATTAGCTCTCCTTTCGTGTTTAAAGTTATTTTTTCTTGTCTACAATAAAACTAATAATCTACCAAAGTAGAAATTACAAAACTCACAGCACTCACAACATTAATTTTTATATTAGTTTATTGTAAGGGCATTTGTTTTGTTAATTGAATTTTACCATATTTAAACAATAAAATACAATTATAATTGTCTACAAACTTATTCATATTTCTTTGTACAATATAACAGATACATATGTAATTATAAACAAATGATAATAGTGTTTTTTATAATGCCTATTCTTACACTCTTTTTCGGTTTATGCAAAAATGCACTCACAGACTTTTGACAAGAAAAAGGCTTTGACCTTTTACAGTCAAAGCCTCATACTGCCATGGCAATGTCTTGGGTTATTAAGTTTTATCATACTGCCTTATAAAACCTCGGCATATTCCGTGGCAGTATTTTTGTTTAAATTTCGTTTGGATTTTTACTTTATCATTTCAAAAAATTCCTGTTTTGTCAAAAGCTTTGCAAAGCCGTAGTCACGACATATTTTTTGGCAAATCCTTTTTGTTTCATCGTCCATACCGCAGTCAAGGCAAATTACACAGTCATTTCTTCCTCTGCTTATCCATTTTACCTTTGCGGCAGCACTTCGCAAAATATATTCAGCATTTTCACATTTTCCGCTGACGGGAGCAACAAACATAACGGTATTATTTTTTCTGTTACGAAAGAGAAAAAATGTTAATTCACGGACAAATGCACAAATTCCGATTACGGCAAAAACAACAAGAAAAACAGCCGATACAACATTCATGTAATTCACCTCAGTACATTTTATTGCAGATGTTTCAAAGTGTGCGGTATAAATCCGCAAAATGCAGAAACAATATAAAAAGCGGCTAATCCGCAAAAATGAATGAGGAGAATGAATACTATGGAAAACAATGCATATTGTAACCAAAGCATTATGTGCTCGGTAACAAACTGTAAGCATCACAACAGCACAAAGGACTACTGTTCGCTTGAAGCAATCAAGGTCGGCACTCACGAGGCAAATCCGACTGTTTGTCAGTGTACGGACTGCCAGAGCTTTGAAGCAAAGTGCAGCTGCAAGTAATTTGATTTGAAGCTTACACCCTCAGCCCCTCGGACTGGGGGTGTTTTGGCTTTAAAAGGGGATGAATTTGTGGAGATTTTTTCATCGGTGATTTTTCAGATTGCGGTTTTGTTTTCGTTTATATTTATCGGTTTTACAATCCGACAGGGCGGATTTTTGCCGGAAAATTCAGCCGAAATTTTTTCAAAGCTTGAGAACAGAATTCTTATGCCCGCCGTTGTAATTAACACATTCCGCACCAATTGTACAGTGAAAAACATAAGCGAAAAATGGGTGTTCATTGCCTACAGCACGGGGGTGCTGCTGTTTTGCATTGCAACGGGATTTGTTGCGTCAAGGTTTCTCGGAAAAACGGAATATCTGAAAAAGGTGTACCGCTATTCAATTTCCGTTTCAAATTTCGGATTTGTCGGAACTGCAATGGTGTCGGGAATATACGGCGCAGAAAGCATGGAGCTTTTCGACTATCTTATGTTCACTTTACCGCTTAACCTGTTTACTTATTCAATAGGAATTGCGTGGCTTGTGCCGAACGGACACGGCAAATTTTCAATGAAAAATTTTGTTAATCCGATTTTTGTTTCAATTTTTATCGGAGCAATTCTCGGTTTATTGCCGATTCCGAAATTCAGACTTGTCACAACAATAATCAATTCAACCGCCGCCTGTATGTCTCCGATTGCAATGATTCTGACAGGCTTTGTAATAGGCGGCTACAGCTTTGCAAATCTTTTCGGCAAATGGCAGACCTATGTTGTTGCAGGAATCCGCCTTGTGTTTCTGCCAACGGTTTCGGTTCTGATATTAAAGCTTTTTAACGCACCTCAGGAGGCAGTTGTTGCAACACTTTGCGCAAATGCAATGCCGCTTGGACTTAACACGGTAATCATTCCGTCAGCTTACGGAAAAAGTCCCGATGACGGTGCAAGCATGGCGCTTGTGTCACAGCTTACGGCAGTTTTTACAATACCGATTTTGTTCTATATTCTGCTTTAACCCTTGATTAATTCCCACTCCATTGGTACAATATAGGTATAAAAATTTTGGAGGTTTGATTATGGAATTATCTGAGGCTTTAAATAACAGAAAAAGCACAAGACATTATATAGATAAAAAAGTTGACAAAAGCCTGCTTGATGAAATGCTGTCGGCGGCAAATCTTGCTCCTTCGTGGAAGAACTCGCAGACACCACGCTTTTATGTTGCAACAGGTGAGAAAAGTAAGAATGCCGTAAGAGATGCACTCCCTGAATTTAACAGAAAAAATTCAGAAAATGCGTCCGCATATATCGTGACAACAGTTGTTCTCAACCGTTCGGGTTTTGACAAAGACGGTACTGCCGTGACTGAAATCGGCAACGGCTGGGGATATTACGATCTCGGTCTTAACAATATGGCACTTTTGCTAAAGGCAACCGAACTCGGCATTTCAACCCTTGTTATGGGTATCCGTGACGGTGAAAAGCTCAGAGAAGAATTTGACATTCCCGAAACAGAGGCTGTTGTCAGCGTTATCGCAGTTGGTTACACTGATTCCGAAATCGTAAGACCGAAGAGAAAATCCGTTGAAGATTTTGCAAAATTTTATGAGGACTGAGAGGTTTACATAATGAGTGAATTTATCGAAAAACTGAAATCAAGAAGAAGCGTTCGCAGCTTTAAGTCTGAAATGCCGCCAAAGGAAGTTATTGACGAAATCATTTCCGCAGGTCTGTATGCACCGTCAGGAATGAACAGACAGCCGGTTATTATCGTTGCCGTTACAAACAAAGAAATGCGTGACAGGCTTTCAAGAATGAATGCCGAAATTATGGGAAAAGATGTTGATCCGTTCTATAACGCTCCCGTTGTTCTGATTGTGCTTGCCGACAAAGCTGCTCCTACATATCTGTATGACGGTACTCTTGTAATGGAAAATCTTATGCTTGCCGCCCATGATGAGGGACTCGGAAGTTGTTGGATTCACCGTGCAAAGGAAGAATTTGAAAGCAAAGAGGGCAAAGAAATTCTCAAATCACTTGGCATTGAGGGTGACTATGAGGGTATAGGTCACTGCGTTATCGGTTATGTGAACGGTGAATATCCCAAAACTTCACCGAGAAGAGAAAACCGTGTTTTCTATGTTGAATGAGGGGATTTGTTTTTGAAAGGATTGAACAAGGTTGACTTTGCAACAGTTAAAATATGTTGTCACCGTTGCCCGCACAGGCTCAATGAGTGAAGCGTCAAAAGAACTTTTTATTTCCCAACCGGGACTTACAACATCAATTCGTGAGTTGGAAACGGAAATGGGCATAAAGATTTTTACACGCACAAACAAAGGCGTTGTAACTTCAAACGAGGGTGAAAGATTTCTCGGCTATGCACGACAGGTTCTTGAACAGGCAAGCCTGCTTGAGGGAGTGTATAAGTCGGGAACAAAGATAAAGCAGCAATTCTGCGTTTCAACCCAGCACTACTCGTTTGCAGTCAATGCATTTGTTGATCTTATCCGACGGTTTGCAGGCGAGGAGTACGATTTTTCACTTCGTGAAACCGAAACCTACGAAATTATTGACGATGTTGCAAAGATGAAAAGCGAAATCGGAATTCTTTATCTCAACAGCTTTAACAAAGATGCGCTGATGAAAATTATAAAATCAAAGTCGCTGACATTCACCGAGCTTTTTACGGCAAAGCCTCATGTGTTTGTATCAACCGACCATCCGCTTGCAGACAAAAAATCCGTTACAATGGAGGAGCTTGCCGATTATCCGTATCTCTCGTTTGAACAGGGGGAGCATAATTCTTTTTATTATTCGGAAGAAATTTTCAGCACGGTCGGGCGTACAAAAAATATCAGAGTGACAGACAGAGCAACCCTGTTCAACCTTTTAATCGGACTCAACGGCTACACAGTTTGCAGCGGTGTAATCGACAATGAGCTAAACGGTGATAATATAACCGCAATCCCCCTTGATGAAGAGGGCAATATGAAAATCGGTTATATCGAAAATAAAAAGATTTTACACAGTAACCTTGCCGAGGCATATATTGAGGCTTTAAAGAAACATATTTGATATAAGAAAAACTAATAGCAAACGGCTGATAACAAGTATTTTACAAGTCTGTGAATTCATAATATAATTAACTCATCAAATTTCCACGGAGGTATTTAAGATGAGTAAACAGCACACACCATTTAGATTTGAAACAGTAGGCAGCTTTTTAAGACCCGATTATCTTAAAAAAGCAAGACTTGATTTTGAAAACGGTAAAATCACAAAAGAAGAGCTTACCGCAGTTGAGGACAAGGCTATTCTTGACCTTGTTGCAAAACAGAAAAAAGCCGGTATAAAAGCGATTACCGACGGTGAATTTCGCAGAGCAACATGGCATCTTGACTTCATGTGGGGATTTAACGGAGTTGAACACAAAAAAACCGAAAACGGTGTTGCATTCCACGGCGAACAGGCTTTGATTGACGATACATGGCTTTCCGGCGAAATCTCGGTTGACAGTCATCCGTTTGTTGAACATTACAAATTTGTAAAGGCTCTTGAGGATGAAAACACAGTAGCAAAGCAGACAATTCCTGCTCCCGCACAGTTTTTCCAGCAGTTCATCATTCCTGCAAATATTGAAACGACAAGGAAGTTCTATTCGACAGATGAAGAACTTATCAACGATATTGCGAACGGATACAAAAAGGTAATCAAAGATCTTTACGATGCAGGTTGCAGAAATATCCAGTTTGACGACTGCACATGGGGCGTTCTTGTTGCGGAGGGTAGCGTAAACCGCTATGGCGAGGATGCAGATTTTAAGAGTATCAGTGAGAAACTTCTCAAGGTAAACAACCTTGCAATTGAGGGTAAGCCCGATGACCTCGTAATCAATACTCATGTTTGCAGAGGTAACTATCATTCTGCATACTTCAGCAGCGGTGCATATGATCCTGTTGCAGAGAAACTTTTCGGTGAAGAAAATGTCAACGCTTATTATCTTGAGTTTGACGATGAGCGTTCAGGCGGTTTTGAACCGTTAAAATATGTGAGCGGTGACAAAAAGGTTGTTCTCGGTCTTATCACAACAAAGTCACCTGTTCTTGAGGATAAGCAGACTGTAATCAATCGTATTCATGAGGCGGCAAAGTATATTCCGCTTGACAGATTGTATCTCAGTCCGCAGTGCGGTTTTGCATCATGCGAAATCGGTAATAAGCTTACCGAGGAAGAGCAGTGGGCAAAGCTTGCTCTTGTAAAAGAAATTGCAGAAGAAGTTTGGAAGTGATTATATATAAAAAAGCCGACACTTTTCGGAGTGTCGGCTTTTTATCTGTCATAAATCAGTCCTTGCGTTTTGAACTGAATCTGTATGATATAAGGTTGAGGATAAGGAAAATTAAGATGGCACCGATTGAGTACATCATCATAAATGTGAAATCCACTTCGTTTCCGAAAAGGTTGAGGTTGGTTGCAAATGCCTTTTCCGCCTCTGTGGCAAACATTCCGTGGTCTGCTCCTGCTAGTGAGGTCGAAATATCGTTAATGCACGGACTGACAAGCACATTTCTTATCATAGCCGCAATGTGTGAGCCGGGGATAAGATTTACAAATGTCTGAACTCCGTCCGAAAACTGGCTGACGGGAATGTATGCGCCGATTACAAAACCGATTGCAACCGAAATAAGTGTGTTGAATGCTGCATAGGTTGAATTTTTTTTGAAGAATGACGCAACAAACATAAGAATAAGTACAGCCGAAACAGAGCCTAAAATCACAAGTCCGTACAATTTTAAAAGCTCTGTAAATTCGGGAAAGCTTGAACCCGATATGCACGAAAATGCGATGCCTGCCGTCAGCAAAATTGCGCTGATTACAATTGTGTTTATAACCGCACCCGAAAAGTAGGAGAGAACAACCGTACTGCCCTTTACGGAAGAAGCGTTGTAGTCGTAGTCAATCTTGTTCTGCTTGTCGGAAATCATTACCGAAAGCGAGTTCATTGCAACCGTAACAACAGATGTTCCGATAACGCCCGATACAAGCCATGAATTTACAAGTGCGTTAATCAAATTGTCCTCTGTTTTGATGTTGAAGCCGTCAAGCATTGAAGTCATTGAATCTACATAATTCTGTTTGAGAAACAAAAGATAAAGTCCGAGTATGATAATCTGCGTCATCATTGAGAAGATAATTGCGGTTTTGTCCTTTAAATATACCTTTATATTTCGTCTTGTCATACCCTTGTATGAGCAAAGTGTTCTTTGAAATTTCATATCAGTCACCCAGCCTTTTACCCGTTACGGTCAGAAACACATCGTCCATATTGCCTTTGATAATCTCAAAATCGACAATTTCAGTATGTTTGCTTGTGATTTCAAGAGCCTGTCTGCTGTTTTTGATTTTGATTTTATATGCATCTCCAACTCTTTCAAAATCAAGATTATCTGCCTTGAGAAGATTATCGTTTTCAGAATTTTCTTCCGTGTACCAAACAAGGCTGTTTGACGAATAATCTTTTTTGAGATTATGCGGAGAATCGTTGGCAACAATTTTGCCCGAATCAATAATCACCACATTGTCACAGTCAACTGTTTCTTCCATATAGTGGGTTGTGAGGAATACCGTAAGTCCTGTTTCTTTGCGAAGATTGTGGATGATTTCCCACACCTGCAGCCTTGTTTTCGGGTCAAGTCCAGTTGTCGGTTCGTCAAGGAACAGGAGCTTAGGTCGGTTAATAAGCGCCCTTGCAATGTCAACCCGTCTGCGCTGGCCACCGCTCAATGTGCCGTATTTTCTTTTGAGAATTTCCGAAAGGTCAAAGGTTTGTGTAAGGCTTTCAATTCTTTTGGCAATTTCTTTTTTGTTGAGTCCGTAATATGACGCTCTCGATTCAAGATTTTCTTTAACGGTAAGCTGTTTGTCAAGTACAGAACCCTGAAAAACAATTCCGATAAGCTCCTTGATTTTGTTCTTTTCTTTGTCAAGGTCATATCCGCCGATTTTAACATCGCCCGATGTTTTTTCAAGCACCGTACAAAGAATGTTGATTGTGGTTGATTTGCCTGCGCCGTTAATTCCGAGAAATGCGAAAAACGAACCCTCTTCAACCGTGAATGATATATCATTTACTGCGTGAACATCTTTATAATTCTTTACAAGATTTTTAACTTCGATTATGTTACTCATTAAAAATCCCCTCCTTCTGTCAACATAGTAGCACCTTGCAATTCAAAAGAAAAGCAATTTTAGCTGTGTTGCAAAAAGAGGGGAGTAACTTGCGATTTTGTATGTCAAAATGCAGTTATTCGTCCTGATAATCCTCGTCTGCGTTAAATCTTTTGAGCGATTCATTAATTGATTTTGCCGTGCTTGTCCGTGTAATGTAGCTGAAAAGAAATGTCAGCAGATACACGGCGGTAATCATTGCAAAAACCAAAAGCGCCATAGGAAAATTCTTGTACCAACCAAGCAAAAATCCCTCGGTCATAACAATTGCCTGAATAAGGCAGAAATGAATGACAATTCGTATGCGAGCCTGCAGTTTGGTGGGTTCTTCTTTAAAGTAAAAAAGCAGAGTCGGAATTGAAGTTACCGCACCTGTTCCCATTACAACCCACGGAAAATCGGGGGGATAGTATTCGATTAACGCAATTGAATTTGCAAGGCTTACAACAAAAAGCATTGCAACCGTGATTATGAAAAAGTCCTTTATGACTTCCTTTATAATTTCTTTTAAAGAATCATTCATAACAATACCTCACATTCCAAGCTTTTTCTTCAAGGTCGGCACATACTGCCTTGAAATAATTGCCGTTTCACCGTTTACAAGCTTTGCCTCAAAACGGCTGTTGACAGACGGTGACACGGAACGGATTTTACCGATATTCAGTATCATCGACTTTGAACATCTGAAAAATTTTGTTCCTTTTAAAATTTCTTCAAGCTCATACAGCTTTTGTTTGGTTTCATAAACATTGTTTTTGCAGTATATAAAGGTTTTGTTGTCAACCGATTCTATGTAGAAAATTTCCTTCGTGTCAAGCTTGAACATCTCGCCGTCTTTTGATGCAAGAAGAAAACTTTTCTGCCCCTTAATGCTGTTTGCAAGCGACATAACCTCGTCGCTGATTTCATGACAGCAAATTATAATTTCTTCCCGTTCCTCAATCCCAACCTGACGGATTGTAACATTAAACATCGCATTCCCTCCGTTCATCAACCATTTTACCATATCAAAAAGAAAATTAACAGTACCGAACCCTAACTTGCAAAATTATGTCGGTAAATTACAATTTTTTGTTGACAAGAATATAACATAATGATATAATCAGCTAAACAAAAATACTAACATTGTATTGCTTTTGAGAGGTGTTGTTTATGTTTTGGTTAGTTTTCTGGTTTTTGGTGTGTGTTGCAATTCTTGCTTACGGAATTCGCAGAATGGCAAATCACGATTATCGTTTTGGCTCGGGACTTTTCAAGAGCAGTGACAGCAATCTTGACGAAAAGGACGAGTTTGTCGATAAGGATTATTATGACAAAAAGAATCTTTTTAAATAATATAAAGCAAAATCTAAGGCTCTTGAGTTGTTTTCAAGAGCCTTTTGTTGTGTAAAAACGCTCCCGCATTGTACGGGAGCATTTCTTATTTTATTGCTTTTATAAACTTGTAATACGGCTTTTTGATGCGAGGGAGATTATTATAAATTTCTTCAATGGAATTATAGTAAGAGTTTTCAATAATCTTTAGTTCATCATCGCTTATCGTGTGATTACTGAACCTCGCCTTTTCATACACGGATTTCACTTCATCTGTAATCAGAATATGTGAAATTTTCGTTAGATTTTTAAGTTCTTTATAAATGCAGATTGCCCTTTTATTGTTTCTTCCTGTTTCAAATCTTTGTTTTCTCTTTTTGATAATGATAATTCTTCTTGAGAAAATTGCGATTAACGCAAGGGCAACAATTCCCAACGACATCATAGCGATTGTAAATCCGTTAAATTCAAATGAAGATTTAATGTCATTTTTCGATTTTGTGCTGTGAGAAACCGTGCCGTTTGTCGGAGCAGTCGGTGCTGTTGTCGGTTCAACGGTTGTTGGCTGAGTTGTGTCCGTACTGCCGCCGTTTGCTCTTTGAGAGCCGACATACCTTGCCGGCTGAAACGATGATGGTGTACATTCAAGCGGAATCCAACCCGCCGTATCGCTGTAATACTCAATCCATGCGTGAGCGTTGTCGGTTGTTACGGTAACGGTCTGATTTGCGTATGCGGTTGCATAGTAGCCTGTAACATATCGTGCCGGAATCCCGAGTGTCCTTAGCATAAGCGTGCCGGCTGTGGCAAAATGAACACAATATCCCGTGTCGCTCTCGTTGAGAAACCAAGTTGCAAAATCTTTGCCCGATGGCATTTTCGGAGTTTTCAACGAATAGGTTTTACTGTTTGAAATATAGTTCTTTACCATTTCAATCTTTTCGGAAACGGTAAGCTCCGAGTCGAGAAAGCCCTCTTGGTCTGCAATTCTACGCAATTCAATTTGTGTTTTTCTCGGAATTTCAAGATAGGTGTCATACACAAATGCTTTGTAATCTTCCGCTTCGGCTGAATTATTGTATCTGTATGTGTTTTCGGCATAAAACGGATAGTGCGAATAATTAAATTCGTTTTTATCCGTATCGTTTTTTACGCACACATCGGCAACCGAATTGAGAGTGTTGGGTAGACTTTCCAAAAAGTAGGGAACATAGGCAATCTTACTTCCATTCAGCATATGAACCCTTGTATCGGTTAAAGCATTGTTTCCGATTGTTGCCGTAAACGGCACGAAATCCTGCGGATATCTTGCGGCATTATTGTCGGAAATAATACTCCATATATTGTCCCTGTAGTCAGCATATGCTGTGCCTTTGAGATAAATATTACCGCCAACTGCCGAAGTTACCGTCATAACAGGTGTATGCGTCTGCGTCAGCGGAGAAATATCGATGAGATTTTCTTTTTCTTCAAGTGAACCTTTGATTTCATTAAGGTTTTTTTCTGCGGTAGTTTTTCGTCCGTCATCAATATTAAAGCCGTTTTCAATGCTCTGCAAAAGGTTTTCCTGCCAGTCAAATCGCTCATATTTTTCAATCGGATTGAACGCAAGCAAAATTGCCATCACAACAAGCATTGTTCCGAATGAAATTGCCGCAATCACACCGCCCTGTGACGGTCTGAATTTGCGTGTGTTCTTTGAAATGTACAAGGCAATAAGACTTGCAATTGCAATAAAAAGACAAACTAGCGACGGCAGAGTGTTTACAAGAATGAAGCAGGGGACGAGCAGTACCATTGACAGCAATGACGGAATCAAAATACGCTTGTATCGTATCAGGCTGATTGTAAAAACTGCACTCAGTATTGCCGAAATAAACACAAAAAGTCCTGTTGAGCTTGTACCGAGGGTATCTCCCAAAATAATTTTGTTCTGTACGGGAAGATATTGCGAAAGCAGTTTTAAAGCCTGAGTAATAACATAACTCAATTGCTCAAGTATGCTTTCAAGTGAAAACAGCAGAGTGAATACAAAAACAATCATAGTGATTGCTACGCTGATAAACAGTACACCCGACTTTTTGACAAGGGAGGCAAGCAATCCGTAAATTGTGCAGAAAATTGCCGTAGGAATTACTATGATGTACCATTCTGTTTTTATATCAAAAGAGGTGACAAGACAGTAAAACAGGCTTGAAATCAATGTTACGCAGAGAAGAATGTCAATCGTAAAGCTTGTTTTGTTTTTCACAACAAGTCAACCTCCTCACGATCGGCAAATATACTATAATGCTGAAAATCATTTGTGTCGGCAACAAAGCTGCTTTCCGTGTTTAGATAGAGTGCGGAAAAATAGTTTAATATATCGTTTTCGCATCTTATCTCAAAAGGATTGCCGTTCCTGTCGCAGGCAAAGCAAATGCCTATGCTCTTAATCATATATCGGCAGACATACATCAGCTTTGCAAAAACAACATCATTTTCGTCTGCATTATCTCCGAAAAAAGGCATTATAAGACAGTTCTTGATTATCGGAACATTCGGTTCTTTTACAATCAGCCCATCGTTTTTTGACGAAAGCTTCCAATGAACATTGCGCAGACTGTCACCGTGACGGTATTCACGAAGCTCATAAATTTCGCTGTTGCCGACAGGCTTAGGCTTATATCCCGTAACCGTGAAATTACTGCTGTCGGGGATAATTTTCGGTTTTTGTTGTTTTGGAAGGACACGAACAAAGCTACGCTTTTTAATCCTGATCGGAAGAAAAAATATGCCGAGCATATCGTAAATTTTACCGTTTTTGCATACAATGTCAAGCTGTCCGCAATGCTGTGTAAGACTGTTGCATTGTCTGATTAACGGCTTTGTAAATGTACCCGAAAATCTGATTTTTATGTTTTCACAAAGATTTGCTGTAAGGTTGGTTGATTTTATATTCAGCGTGAGCATAGGGCAGAAGAGCGGTTTCTTCTTCTTGCCTGATATTGCAATGTAAAACTCATCCTTGATAAAAACATTTTCTTTTGCAAAAATTTCAATATTGGAGCGTACACTCCGTATCATAAAAGGCAGACTCAGCAAAAGCGAGATTATCGGAATTGAAACAACCGTCAGGAACAAAAACCATGAGAACCAGGCGTAATAAAAAATGCTGAACAAAAATGTTCCCGTCAGCAGACAAAGATAAATTATTATGTTCCTTATCATTTTCAAGTCCTCGGCTTTGGAGTTTTTCTGAGAATTTCGTGCAGAATTTCTTCGCTGTTCTTTTTTGATGCAGAGGCTTTTGCGTTGAGAATTATCCTGTGATTTACGGTGCAGATAAAAATATTCTGCACATCTCTCGGCACAATGTAATCTCTGCCCTCGGCAAATGCAACAGCCTTTGCCATATCGGTCAGTGAAAGCGTTGCTCTCGGGCTTGCACCTCTTGAAAGCAACGGATGCTTTCTTGTTGCCGAAATGAGTGACACAATATATCTTGCCATATCGTCGCTGACAAAAACATTCTGAACCTCCGACTGCATTTCAAGAAATTCAATCTTGGACACAATGCAGTTTACTGAGTTAAGGGGATTTTTACCGCTTCTGTTAAGCAGCATTTTACATTCCGCATCGCTGTCGGGATATCCCATTGAAAGCCTTACCGTGAATCGGTCAATCTGTGAATCAGGCAAAAGCTGTGTTCCCGACGCTCCTGTCGGGTTTTGCGTCGCAATAACAGAAAAAGGCTTTTCAAGCTTGAAAGTGTTGCCTTCAACAGTAACCTGCCGTTCTTCCATTGCTTCAAGCAAAGCCGCCTGAGTTCTGCTTGAAGTTCTGTTTAACTCGTCTGCAAGAAAAAGATTACAGAATACAGCGCCCTTGTTGAAAGTGAATTTTCCTGTATCCTTGTTATAGACCGCAAAGCCCGTGATATCTGACGGCAAAGTGTCGGGAGTGAACTGTACTCTGCCGTATTCAAGACCGAGCGCCTTTGAAAACGCAACCGCCATTGTTGTTTTTCCCACACCCGGAATATCCTCAATAAGAATGTTTCCTCCTGTGAGCAACGCAAGCAGAGTGGTGACAATCGCCCTGTCTTTACCGTTTATTACCTTTTTTACCTCATTGGTTATAAGTTGAAATTTATTCATTATTTGTTCCTTTGTGTTAAAATTTGTTGTTATATTATTTATACAATAATTGAATCTGAGCAACGCTCTCTACTTAAATTATATTTGATTTGCTTTTTTATTGCAAGTCTTTTTCGTAAAATACAGACCAACTTCAGATGTGAAAATATGTTTTTAGGTTATGCAGAATATATGCAAAAAAACGGCAGTCCGTAAAGAACTGCCGTCTGAAAATTAAATTGACAAATAAGAATTAAACTGTTAGAATAAAACCGTGATACCTGCATTAAACGGTAGGCGGTTTCTCCTCACAAGAGGAGGTGATAACCATGACAATTTCCGATGTATGTTTACTCGGCACTTTAATCGTCAGCGTTATCGCTCTTTGTTACCAAGTTTTCGGTAACAAAAAATGACTTCTTTTTAGTACATAGCAATATGTACACTTAAATAAAAAAGAAACTAACCGCCCAAAATTCTCCCAACGGCGGTTAGCTTCTAACCAATACAGTGGAGAACCCGCTTATCGCAGGTATCTCTTTCTATAAATATATTAAACCAAATAAAGAAAAATGTCAAGCATCGTTTTGATACTTGACTTTTTTTATTCAACCGAAATTATCTTCCGAGAATTTCTTTTTTCTGCTCATGGTTTTCATCGTACAAAAGACCGCAGACAGCCATTTTTCTGATGATATTTTTAACGGTGAGGTCAAGACCTGTATTTTCCGAATAGTCGGCAGGATAGATAAAATCAACTCTGTCTTTCATCAGCAAGTCCTCAACCTTGCTGTCCTTTTTTCGGTAAACCGCAATTGAATATCCGCCGTAGGCTTTCATCATTTTCATACACGGAACATCTGAAAGACCGTCGCCTATGTAAATCATATTGCAGAACGGAACCCGTTTGCTGTCCTCCGGCATTGAACGATTGAGGTCAACATCATTTGCAACATCAAGAACACCTTTGTTGATTCTGTAAACAAACTGCGTTTTATTGGTGTAATTTACATCGGTTTTAGGCCATACGGCATTGCCGTTTTCATCGTAAAGAAATTCACACGCAAAAATGCTTTTAAAGTTTTTGCTGATTTCCGTACCTTCAATAATTTCTTTCATACCCGAAGAAATTACATAATGTTCAACCTGCATTCCAAGCTTTTCGCCAAAGTCGGAAATCCTTTTGAACCAATCCTTTACGCCGTCAAAAAACTCAACATTTTTTCCCATTTCAACAAGGTCATTTCGCAAAAGAGGCATATTTCTTTCACGGGACATTTTTACCATTGCGTACATATACGCAAGAATTGAGTCCATATGTTCGCTTTGACCGAGTTCGTTTGAAAATTTCCAGAACTCGTCTTCGGTCATATTAAGACGAGGGATAAAGCTGTAATCCTGCATATCCTTCGTACATAGGGTACGGTCAAAGTCATACATAATCGCTGCAACGGGCATTCTGTTCATAACCGCTCCTTATCCGACTGTGGTCGGCTGTGTGACGCTTTTGGCAGATGTCGAATCTGCCTGAGTTGTTGGTTCCTCTTTATATTGTGTAATCTTAATGCTTTTGATAACAATGTTCTTAACGGGGATGTCATCCTTGTCAACCTTAGCCGAGGCGATTTTATCAACAACATCCATTCCGTCAATTACCTGTGCAAATACCGTGTAGCCTCTGTCAACCGCATTGTATGCACCGTCAAGATAGGCGTTTCCGCCGTTTTCCTCATACAGCTTTTTAACGCTGTCGGGAACGCTGTCGGTATCGTAACAGTTTGTGCCGTTTTTCTCAATGAATGCAGTCAGAAGGTTTGAATCCTTGTAGTTTGCAAGCTGAGTTTTGATAGAATCCCATTGACTTGCAAGATGTTCCCAGCCGCCTTCATTCTTATATGTTTCGGCAGTTTTCTGATTGATGAAAAATGCACTTTCGTTTGTGTCCGCACCCGTGTTTGACATTGCAACAGCGCCTCTGATATTGAAAAGCCTGTCGCAAAATTCATCTTCAAATGCCTCGCCGTATGAGCTTGTACCGCAGTAACCGCCGTTGATCATAAAGTCTTTTGTTACTTTGCTGAAAAGTGAATTGTTATACTTTCCTGCTTTTGCAAGGTTTACAAAGTTTGTAACGGTCTTTGGTGCCTGTTCGGGGAAAAGCCGCATTGTTATGTCACCGTATGAGGTGTGAACAACTGCGATTGTATCGCCGTTCTTCGGCATATCAAGCTGAAAACCGACAGGGTTTGAATCGTGAATAATGTTCGGATTGATTCCGAGAGTAGCGGTATCAATGCCGATGCTTTCAAGATAGTTCTGTGCGGTAGGTTCATCAGCCGTGCTTACGGCAGTAGTTGCCAGAGTTGTTTCGTCGGGAGTCTGCGAGACTTCAGCCTTCTTGTTACCGCAACCCGAAAATGCCAATGCAGAAACACACATAATTGATGCAACCGATACGGCACACATTTTTTTAAGATTGTAAGTATTCATAGATTTGTTTCCTTCCTGTCAAGCCTCGTTGTTATGTAATGTTTCCAAAAGCAACCTCGGCTCTTCTAATCTGGATTTTATTCTAAAACACACACATTTTTTGTACCATAATCACAAAGTGCATTATGGTACATCACCCATCAAAAATTTTGCATAGCAAAATTTGAGGGGGATATAAATTCGTATAATAAGCACTCAACAAAAGCTCAGATTTCATCGTACTTTTTGTGCTTATTATATCATAAATGAAATAAAAATGCAAGTTTGCCGCTTTTTATGAAGGAAAGCGTAGCAAATGCAATAAAATTTTTCTGCAAAAAATTGCGTCAGTGTAATAAGGCAGAAAACTTTTTCATATGATTTTCTGTAAACCTAAATATGACGGAGGCTTTAAAATGTCAGAATATTTACCCGAAGGAAAACTTATATCCGAACAGGAAAACATAAATATACTTCAATCATTAAAGATGCTTGAGGATGCAAAAAACAGCGAAAAGATTCTTGAGGCAAAGGCTTGTGTGTGCGACAGCAGTCACAACCTTATTGTTGACCTTGCAGGCATAAAAGGCATAATTCCGAGGGAGGAGGGTGCAATCGGAATTAAGGACGGCTCGGTTCGTGACATAGCCGTGATTTCAAGGGTGAACCGTCCCGTCTGTTTCGTTGTCACCGACATAACCGAGGACGAAAACGGCAAACCGATTGTAATGCTCTCCCGTGAAAAAGCACAACGCAAATGCCTTGACGCATACATTTCAAGGTTGCGATGCGGAGATATTGTGCCTGCCCGCATAACTCATCTCGAAAACTTCGGGGCATTCGCAGACATAGGTTGCGGAATTGTTGCACTTATGCCCATTGACACAATTTCGGTTTCAAGGATTGAACACCCTACCGAGAGATTTACTGTAGGAATGGACATCAAAGCCGTTATCAAATCTGTTGAAAACGGTCGTATAAGCCTCAGTCACAAGGAGCTTCTCGGCACATGGGAAGAAAATGCCGAAAGGTTTTGTGCCGGTGAAACCGTGTCGGGAATTATCCGAAGCGTGGAAAACTACGGTGCTTTTGTGGAGCTTACACCAAATCTTGCAGGACTTGCAGAAACAAGAGAGGGAGTCCGTGCAGGTCAGCAGGCAAGCGTTTACATAAAAAGTATCATTCCCGAAAAAATGAAAATCAAACTGATAATTATTGACACCTTTGATTACAAATATAATCCGAAATGCCCCGAATACTATTGCGACAGCGACCGTATCGACCGTTTTGTATATTCACCTGAAAATTGCCGGAAACGGGTTGAAACAATATTCGATACCTGAGTTGACAGAAAAACTCCCGAATGATATTATTTAATTGTGAAATCGAATTATTGTTCGGGAGGTTTAATATGCAGTTTACGACATCCGAGATTATTGTGCTTTTATTTTGTGCAATAACGCTCATTCTAAGCGTTGTCACATTAATAATAGTTCTCAAAAAGAATAATAACAACAGAACGGAGGACGAACTTCAAAGGATATTGCTCAATCAGCAAAGCTTTGCACAGTCGCAAAATGACAGGGCGGTTCAGCTTGAACAAAGACTTCACAGCTTTTCAGCCGATAATGTTCAGAGCCTTGAAAATATCAGACGCTCGGTTGATGAAAAGCTTGAAAGTATAAGGCGGGAAAATCTCCGTCAGCTTGATGAAATGCGACAGACAGTTGATGAAAAGCTTCAAAAAACACTTGAGGAAAAAATGAATAAGTCTTTTTCGCTTGTCAACGAAAGACTTGAACAGGTTTATAAGGGACTCGGTGAAATGCAAACGCTTGCGGTAGGTGTGGGCGATTTGAAAAAGGTTCTTTCAAATGTCAAAACAAGGGGCATACTCGGCGAAATTCAGCTTGGTGCAATTCTCTCCGAAATCCTTACAAAGGAACAGTATGAGGAAAACATTGCAACAAAAAAAGGCTCAAAAAATGTTGTTGAGTTTGCAATCAAGCTGCCCTCTGACGGTGCCGGCACAGTATATTTGCCTGTTGATTCCAAATTTCCGGGCGATACATATTCTGCTCTCCGTGATGCGGTTGAAAGCTGTGACAAGCAACGCATTGAATCGGCACAAAAAGCACTTGTTCAGCGTATAAAGGGCGAGGCAAAGGATATTCACGATAAGTACATTGATCCGCCGAACACAACGGAATTTGCGATTATGTTTCTTCCGTTTGAGGGGCTTTACAGCGAGGTTGTCAATATGGGACTTGTTGAAGTTCTTCAGCGTGAGTACAAGGTGAATATTGCAGGTCCGAGTACAATGGCGGCTCTGCTCAATTCGTTGCAAATGGGATTCAAAACCCTTGCCGTGCAAAAGAGAAGTGCAGAGGTTTGGAAAATACTCGGCGGTGTAAAGACCGAGTTCGACAAGTTTAATGATGTGCTTGTAATGACACAGCAAAGACTGGATCAGGCAAACAAGGAACTTGACAAGCTTGTCGGAGTTCGTACCCGTCAAATTCAGCGTCAGCTTAAAGATGTTGAATCGGTCAGCCTGTCGGAACAGAATCTTTTTGAATAAGCAAAAAATTAAGGCGAAACAGATTTGTGTCTGTTTCGCCTTTGTTGTTATTGCAGATTAACCTTTGTAGTCAATCCATTCGTCGTCAACCCATTTTTGCTTTGTATCGTTCCATCTTCTGTACTGGAGCTGTCCACGACTTCCACGACGCCATTTTATAACTATTTTATCCGCTCTCGGCTGGATAGAAGTTGAATCGGCACCGCTCTCCAAAGCTGAACTGTCGGGAGTTGCTACTTCAACAACTGCAATGCTGTCGGGGGTTGAATCTGTTTCTGCTGCATTTGCAACCATAACGGTTCCTTGTGCGATAATTGCTGTCATAATAAATGCTGTAAAAATTCTTGCGGCTTTCTTTTTCATCTGTTATTTCTCCCTTAATATAAGACAATAATCATAGTAGCCGTTTTCTACCTCGGAGTATGGAATAATAATAGAATCATTTTTTGTATAGACAATGCCTTTCTTTTTATCGTAAGGCTCAAAAATGAGGTGAGTGGTTTTGTCTTTTTCAACATACACATACATATTTGTTTCGTCATATACTTCGACTTTATCGTTGTATTCGCCCGATGATACAAGATCGGCTACACAATCCTCGTATGTGGCGTCCCAACCGGGGACAATCAAAAAGCAGTATGAAGCAAAGAATATACCGACAATAAGCAATGCCATAAAAGCTGTAACAATATTGTTTATAATTGTCTGCTTTTTCTTCGGGTACAGAATCATTTCCATTCTGCTTACAATTTTTTTGCCCTTTTCGTTGGTTACAAAACTCATTCCGACAAGCGCACTTTTCAGTGCAGTTTCCCTGTCGCTCTCTTCACTTTCTTGTTGTTCTTTATAGGCTTTCATTTGCGTTACAAGAACTTCGTAATACACAGTACATCTGTTCTCGCTAAGCTTGCTTGTAACACGCTTGTCACACCTGAGTTCAAGACAGTAGGTTAAATCCTTTTTCAAAAGGAGGGCAAACGGATTCCACCAAAAAATTCCGCAATAAATTTCCGTCAGCAATTTAATCCAAATATCCTTGTTTTTTATATGACAGCATTCGTGCGTTGCGATATATCCAAAATCCCTGTTGTCAAATTCACGATTCGGAATAAGAATAACAAGATTGAAAAATCCGTATGTAACAGGGGAGATAACGCAATCGGTAATTTTTAGCTTAACTTTTCTTCTGATTCCGCACTTTTGCGAAATGAGGTCAAGCTTTGCCTGCATTTCGGGTGTGCCGTCAATAACATTTGCTTTCAGAGCTTTGACTGCTTTGTAATACTTAATCATCACCCATAAAATGTATATCACACTTCCGACAATCCATACTGCTACAAGCAGGTTGAGCCATGTGAATTCCGGAACAAACAGCACATCTTTGTTGGGAGTCAGAACATCCATTATTGCGGCATACACATTTTTATCGGAAACTGTATATGTAAATTTGAATTCAAACGGAAATGCCATTCTTACAAATGTTACAGCATACAATCCCAAAATCGTATAAAGACCGCAGTAATTACAAAAAGCAATCTTTTTTCTGAAAAAGTAAAGCAGCACTATAAAAATGCTGCTTATTGCAATAGAAAACAAGAATGAATAAAAACTTATTTGCATAAATTATTTACCGAGTTCTTCACGGCGCTTTTTAAGGAGAACTTCGAGTTCATCAAAAACATCTGAACTTTCGGTTTTCTCAATAAGCTCTGAGAAGAGAGTCGGAATATCGCTGTCGGCAAAATTCGGTCTGTCCGAAATCTGCTTGATTGCATAAGCGTCCTTTGTCATTGTAGGAACAAAAGTACGGGCATAGTTCTTAGTCATCTGCTTAACGCCGACAACCTTAATCATGTCCTTCTTGAGAAGAGAATTGATAAGAAGGTTAATGTAACTCTTTTTCCATGTTTTGTTTACAGCCTTCTTAACAATTTCTGAGCTTGTGAGCGGTTCATCGAGGTCCCACAATAAGTACATAATTTCTTCTTCACTTTTAGTAAGCATGATATTTACCTCCAAAATTAAGTTTATAAATAATATTAAGCATTCAACTTGACTTCATTATACTATTTGGTACAGAAAAAGTCAATAAAAATCTTAAAAAATTATGTGATTCAGGATAAAATCAGCCATTTTCGCACATATTGTTAAAAAATGACTATAAAAATGCGGAATGTTGTATATTATAAAAAGCATAATATTATGGTTTATTCACAAAATCCTGAAAAAGCACAACAAGTCACCGCAAAAAATATTGCGATGACTTGTCTTTTTATTGAAAATATTCAATTAAGCTGTTTTTATTCCGAAATCTTTTTCTGTTCCTTTTTATCATGGATAAATCTTGCAAGATACACCGCAGGGGTGTCGAGCAGACTTGTGAAAATGTAGATTACATAGCTTGAAAGGAAGATTGAAACGAGTGTTCCGAAATCATAAGTTCCCCAGAACGCAAATGCGGTGAAAAGGGCGGTGTTGAGAATCTGACTGATGAGCGTTGAACCGTTGTTTCTCAGCCACAAAAATCTTCTCTTGTCGCCGAATTTCTTTTCAGTAAACTTCCACCACTTGTGGTAGAGCCACACATCAAACAACTGACTTATTGCATATACAATAAGTGATGCAAAAATCATTCGGGGAGTGTTTGAGAAAACCGCCTTGATTGACGGCATAATCGTGTCGTTCGGACTCGGATTGTAAAGCATCCAGCTTTGTGAAAGCACAAGAAAAAATACCGATGAAAGTATTCCCGTAAGAACCGCCTTGTTGGCGGCTTTTTTGCCCTCACATTCCGAGAGAATGTCCGTAATCAAAAATGTTACCGCAAAAAGCACATTACCGAGAGTCTGTTCCATTGAAAAAGCGTTTACAAGGATTAAAGCCTCAATGTTCGCAAGAATTGTCGCAACGGCTGAAATGCAGTAAAGTCCCGCTTTTCCGAAAAGCGCATATCCCAAAAGTGCCGCTCCGTAGATAAATACTACAGAGAACATAAGTAAAAGTTCATTAATCATATCAGTCACCCACTCCAAAATCCGTGTTGTTAATTAAAATATCCGTTCTTGGGTTATCCTTATATACAGGATAGATCTTCTGCATAAACTCTTTTATGACAGCTTTGTCGGGTTCAACGTCCGTTGTGTTGTCACACATAATGTTAACGCAAATTCGTTCAAAATATTTTAATCCCAACTCAATATCCTTTTGCATGGTTTCGGCTGTCTGACCTTTAATTCCGAAAAGGAAATTAGCTTCGTCGAAATTCTCAGCAATAACAGCTGGACTGCTCTCTTTGATTCCTTTTTTCAGAACATTTTCTCTGAAATCGCAGTCAAAGGTTTCAAGACCGAGCTTCATTTTCAAATCAAAATCCGCAAAATCTTTTCTGAGCTGACTGATTTTGTTCCGATAAAGATAATGTGCCTCAAAATGAATGGTATTTATCTTTTTTTCTTTGCACACCTGTTTGATAAAATCAAGTGTTTTTTTGTCAAGCTCAAAAACCGAGCCTGAGTTAATGACCTCAAGGTCACCGAAAATTCCCGTAACTTTTTCAAGCACGGCTTTGTTAAGACGAAAGTTTTCGTCCTCGTCACTGCACCTGTCGATGTAGTAGTCGCAGAAGATGCATTTTCTGTAAACGCAACCGCTTCCACGCAGAAGAACAATCTCCCGACTGTTCTTTTCATTAATAATACTGTATCTCTCCATACTCTCTTTCCGGCACAAAAAAAGCACCCACACAAAAGAGGGTGCAAAAAGGGCGTAAAAAGCCCTGTGCCTTTCTCCTTAGTTTTGATAGAAGGAGCAGCCTATCAGCGTCCTTCCGGCAGGATGGTTACGAACTGCCACACAGTATGCTATCACAAATTCCGTTTTATGTCAACTGCAATTTATTATTGCATTATATATGTTTAAGAGGTATAATGAAAAGCGAAAATCAAGTGCAAAGTAACTTTCTGAGTGACTTTGCAGGCTCAAAATTCCATATGGGAAAATTAGCGAATATTGTCATAAATTCCCGAAAAAAACAGCCTATTTTCTTGTATTTTTTAGTTGACAAAGGGACAAACCTTTTGTATAATAATAAACAGCGTTTTAATATGTGTCTATGCTGTCAAGAGGTGCAGATATGCTTTTTGAGCTTAAATCCGTCTTTCAGAATGACGGTGAAGAAAAACAAGTTGAATATAACCTTGACTTGTCTGGTCTTGATGTTGACGGAGTTTATCCATTCAAAACTCCCGTTGTCGTGACTGCCAAAGCAACAAACAGAGCAAGTTTGATTACTCTTGTGATCAATGCACACTTTGATTACAGCCGTGACTGTGACCGTTGCGGTGAGCCTTATACAAGAGAGATGAATATGAGCTTTGAACACAGGCTTATTCAGACTCTTGCCGATGAGGAAAATGATGACTATATTGAAACACCTGATTTTACACTCGAGCTTGATGATGTTGTAATTTCTGACATTTTTCTTTCGCTCCCGTCAAAGAATCTTTGTAGGGACGATTGCAAAGGTCTGTGTCAGATTTGCGGACAAAACCTCAACAACGGTGAATGTTCCTGTGATAAGCGTCAAACGGATCCAAGACTTGAGATACTTAAACAGTTGATTGACTAAGATAAATTTTGTAAGGAGGTTTTTGTAATGGCAGTACCCAAGAACAAAACATCACACGCAAGAAAGAGCTCAAGACGTTCAACAGTATGGAAGATTAATGCTCCTGAACTTACTGCTTGTCCTAACTGCGGTGAATTAACAGCAGCTCATAAGGCTTGCACAAACTGTGGTATGTACAACGGCAGACAGGTTGTTGTAAAGAAAGACGAACAGTAATTTTTATTACAAACATTACGGGCGGCAGTTATCTGTTCGCCCTTTTGTTTTGCAAATTTTACCGTATATCCAAAAACAATTTGCAAACCTGTTGATTAAAAACGGTATTTTGTGTAGAATAAAAGTGTATGTAAAAATGTTTTGCGAGGTGAAGGTGTGGCTGTTAAAATTTTTGATGTCACAACCGGCAGTCATGCCGACAAAGCAGGGATAAAAAAAGGGGAAACCCTCCTTTCAATCAATTCAAACGAGATTGTCGATGTTCTTGATTACCGATTCTATCAGGTAAACCGCAAGCTGACTCTTGAGGTTGCGGATGAGGACGAAAATGTTCGTACCATAGAAATGACCAAGGGAGAATATGAGGAAATCGGTCTTGAGTTTGAAACCTATCTTATGGACAAACAGCATTCGTGCCGTAATAAGTGCATTTTCTGCTTTATTGACCAGCTTCCGAAGGGTATGCGTGAGTCGCTCTATTTTAAGGATGACGACAGCCGACTTTCGTTTTTGTTCGGCAACTATATCACGCTGACAAATATTACAGAGCACGAAATTGACCGAATTATAAAAATGCACATAAGCCCGATTAATGTGTCGGTTCACACAACAAACCCCGAGCTTCGTTGTAAGATGATGAATAACCGTTTTGCAGGCGATACATTGAAATATCTCAAACGCTTTGCAGACGCAGGAATAACGCTTAACTGTCAGATTGTTTCCTGTCCCGGAATTAATGACGGTGACGAGCTTGTCAGAACATTGACCGATCTTGAAAACCTCGGTGTTAATATGACTGCGATTGTTCCTGTCGGACTTACACGCTACCGTGAAAACCTTTATCCGCTTGTTCCTTATAATAAGGAAACGGCAGGGCAGACAATTGATATAATTGAAAAAATGGGTGATGAGTGCGTCAAAAAGCACGGCAGACGAATTTTCTTTCCGGGTGATGAATTTTACCTCCTTGCCGAAAGAGAAATCCCGTCACCCGAATTTTATGAGGACTTTTCCGCTCTTGAGGACGGAATCGGTATGATTGCGTATCTGACCGATGATGTCGGCTGGAAGCTTGAAGAGCTTGATGCAGACGAAAGCCTTTGCCATAAGGTAACAATTGCCTGCGGCGAGGGAGTGTTTCCGTACATGAAGCGGATTATGTCGATGATTAACGAAAAATTCCCGAATATAACTATAAATACAAGGGCGATTAAGAACAACTTTTTCGGCGGAGGAGTAAATGTATCGGGACTTGTCACAGGCGGTGATCTTATTGATCAGCTCCGTGGCGATGACCTTGGTGACAGGCTTATTATCACGTCATCAATGCTCCGTTTTGAAAACGATTTGTTTCTTGATGATGTTTCAACAGATGATGTTGAACGGGAACTCGGTGTAACTCTTGTTCCCGTCAATAACAACGGAAACGACCTTGTAGAGGCTGTAATTGCAGGAAAGGACTGATAAGATGAACAAACCCGTAATTGCCGTTGTCGGCAGACCAAATGTGGGAAAGTCAACGCTTTTCAATAAACTCATCGGTCAGAGATTGTCAATTGTTGACGATACTCCCGGTGTTACCCGTGACAGAATATACGGTGAGGTGGAATGGTGCGGAAAAACTGCCTTTATTGTTGACACAGGCGGTATTGAACCGAAATCAGATGATATTATTCTTGTGCAGATGCGCCGTCAGGCTCAGCTTGCAATCGACACGGCTAATGTTATTATCCTTGTAACAGACTGCAAGTCGGGCATGGTTGCAACGGATATGGATGTTGCGCAGATGCTCCAGAAGTCGGGCAAGCCCGTTGTGCTTTGTGTAAACAAGTGCGACACACTCGGCGAACCGTCACCTGAATTCTATGAGTTTTATAATCTCGGTTTAGGCGATCCTATCGAGGTTTCAGCCGTTCACGGTTACGGTACGGGCGACCTTTTAGACAAGGCTTTTTCAAGCTTTGATTATGATGAAAATGCGGAAGATGACGACACAATCATCAATGTTGCGGTAATCGGCAAACCGAACGCAGGCAAGTCATCTCTTGTAAACAAAATCACAAACGAGGAACGCTGTATTGTGTCTGATATAGCAGGCACAACCCGTGACACAATCGATACGCTTGTTGAAAACAAGTACGGAAAGTTTAACTTTACCGATACCGCAGGACTTCGCCGTCAGAGCAAAATCTATGATAATATCGAAAAATACAGTATTATCCGTGCAAAAATGGCTATTGAACGCAGTGATGTGTGCGTTATTATGATTGATGCGACAGAGGGCGTTACAGAACAGGATACCAAGGTTGCAGGTCTTGCGCATGAGGCAGGCAGAGCGTGTATAATTGCCGTAAACAAGTGGGACGCTGTCGAAAAAAACGATAAGACAATGCAGGAGTTCCGCAAAAAGCTTGACGCAGATTTTGCGTTTATGTCATATGCGCCAAAGGTATTTATTTCCGCAAAAACAGGTATGCGTATCGACAGGCTGTTTGAATATATCATAAGCTGTAATGACAGCGCAAACCGAAGAATCAGAACAGGTATGCTCAACGAACTTCTTGCACAGGCTACAACAAGGGTTCAGCCGCCGTCGGACAAGGGTAAGCGACTTAAAATTTTCTATATGACTCAGGCTTCCGTAAAACCGCCGACATTCGTTTTCTTCTGCAACAATGCACAGCTTTTCCACTTCTCATATCAGCGTTATCTTGAAAACAGAATCCGTGAGGCTTTTGCTCTTGAGGGTACGCCGATCAAAATTGTGGTAAGAGAGAGAGGAGAAAAGTAATGGAGCATATTTCGGCAATTTTAGCAAACTGCTGGTGGATGATTCTGCTTTCGGCATTGATTGCGTATCTTCTCGGCAGTATCAACACGGCTGTTCTTGTCACAGGCATTGTGACAAAGGGTAAAAAGGATATCCGTCAAATGGGCAGCGGCAATGCAGGCTTTACAAATGTACTGCGCAGTGTCGGTAAAGTTCCGGCAATCATCACCATTGTGTGTGACGCACTGAAGTGTATTATCGCCGTGCTTATCGGAGGTTTCATCTTCTCGTTTGCATCGGTTGCATTTCAGAGTGAAAGCCCTATTTTTATAAACGAGCTTATCAACTGCGGAAAATATGTTGCAGGTATTTTCTGTATTCTCGGACATTCATACCCCGTGTATTTTCACTTTAAGGGCGGCAAGGGTGTTGTAACCGCCGCCGCTCTTATGCTGACAGAGGATTGGCGTGTATTCATCGCAATTATTGTAACTTTTCTAATTATCTTCCTCTGCTCAAAAATTATATCACTTGCAAGTGTTCTCTGTGCGATTCTCTATGCGCCTTACACCTTTGCAATGACATTTATCTTTGACTTCATAATTTACAAGGATTATTCCCTTACATATGTAATCTTCTCAACTGCGGCGGCTCTTTTAATCGGCGTTTTCGTTCTTGTAAAGCACAAAGAAAACATCAAAAGACTTCTTAAAGGTGAGGAAAAGAAAATTACAGCCAAAAAATGACGGCAGTATTGACCGAAAAGTGATTTGGTTGTACAATAACTTTGGTATGATATTTGTTATATTTTAAATATTTCTGATACGGAAAATAAATTATATTGAGAGGTTGAATTAAAATGTCAGATTGTATTTTCTGCAAAATCGTTGACGGCTCAATTCCGTCAAAAAAAGTTTATGAAGACGAAAAAATTCTCGCTTTCTACGATCTTGAACCACAGGCTCCCGTTCATGTGCTTGTAATTCCAAAGGAACACATCTGCTGTGCAGACGCAGTTAATGAAGAAAATGTCGGCAATATTGCTCACATTTTCACTAAAATTCCTGAAATTACAAAATCACTTGGACTTACAAACGGTTACCGTATTGTAAATAACTGCGGTGAGGACGGCTGTCAGAGCGTAAAGCATATGCATTTCCACATCCTCGGCGGCAAAAAGCTCAACGGCACAATGGCATAAGAAGGGACTGCAATAATGGATACATATAAGATTAACATTGAAGGACTTGACAGAGAACTCAGAAAATTCCCTGTAAACGATAAGCTTGATATTGCCGCATTTATTATGTTTGGTGACATTGAGATGACAGAGGTTGCCGCAAGAGAACTCCTCAAGCGTGTTCCCGAACACGATGTTGTTGTGACTGCCGAAGCAAAGGGTATTCCGCTTTGCTATGAAATGGCTCGTCAGGGCTGCAGAAACTATGTTGTCGCAAGAAAAAGCGTTAAGGTTTATATGGGCAATCCTATCGGAGTGACCGTTAATTCAATCACAACAAAAAACGAACAGAAACTCTACCTCGGCGAAGATGATGTAAATCTTCTCAACGGCAAGAGAGTTCTTCTTGTTGATGATGTAATTTCAACAGGCGAAAGTCTTCACGCTCTTGAAACGCTCGTTGAAAAAACAGGCGCAAATATCGTTGGCAGGGCGTCAGTCCTTGCCGAAGGTGACGCTAAGGACAGAGATGACATTATATTCCTCAGCGAACTTCCGCTTTTCTTTAAGTAATACTGAGTAATTATAAAATCAAATTTAAACAGCTGTTGAAGTGTGCAGATTATACCGTCCGCATATTTTGACGGCTGTTTTCCTTTTTTATACCATAGATATAAAGTGTAAAAATTAAAGTGCAGAAATTGTTCAACTTATAAATGATTGAATAGAAACAGTGGTGAATAGATAATTTAATGAGAAGAGATATCAGCAAAATTAACAAAAATAAAAATATTTTTTAAAAATAATATTTATATTGACAACTGAAATTCTACATGATATTATAAAAATACCAAAAACGATATACTTGATATGATGAAAATTGACTAATTGTTTTTTGCAGATAAAAATAACCAAATAAATAATAAAAGGAGATGCCATTATGAAAAAAGTATGTTTATGCCTTGCTTTTGTGTTGGCAGCGGTATGTATTCTATGTTCCTGCTCTGATTTACCTGCACCAAGTACCTCTGAAACCGTGAATCCTTCCGTAGATGTTACTTTGAAAAAGTGGGAAGATTGCGGAGCGAGTATTGATAAAGCGGAAGAAATTTCCGGAATTAAGTTTGGCGAAAGTTTGAAAAATATTGTAAGTGTAAGAGCTATTCCATACACGGCGATCGAAGTGGTTTGTTCGTTAGATAAATCTGCCTCTGACAATACTGTGACCTTGCGCAAGGCTGTCAGCTATGCTGTAAAAAACAGTGAAAATCTCAGCGGAGTCAATACAAACGGACTTTCTCCCACAATGGCGACTTTTGAAATTAAGGGTGCGAATTTTGTAAATGAAAAAGGTGAAACTGTAGTAGGAGAATATAATGATAACAATTATAAATATTCTTTTTATTGCAAAAAAGGATTGAATGGTAACCGAGTGTATAATTATATTAAAAAAATGATTACTGAATAAGGATTGATTTTTATGAAACGGCTGTTTGGACTTATAGGATTTACTTTCCTGTTTGTCCTTTCAGCCGTTTTTTATTCGGATTTTAATGAAATTGTCTTTGCAATAATCGGCTCGTTAGGAGTGTTATCCGTTGCTGTCGGTATATTTTTAATTATTTCAAAGAAAAATAAATCATTCGGCAAGTCGCTGTGCGTATTTGCTTTTGCCGTAATATATTCTGCGGGCAATATGATCACCTATTCCGAATATATTAACAACACGATTATAAATAAATATTCCGATAAAGAAATTACAGCAAGCGGATATATTTGTGATGAAATCATCACCACCGATTCATCATGCAGTTTCGTAATCAAAACCGACAAAATCAACGGTCAGCCGTCAGATGCGAAAATTCAGATTATTTCGTACTCAAATGTTGACGCAGAGCCCTTTGAAAAGGTCAATTTCACGGCTCATACATACAAGAATAATGTAAACTCTCAGATCAGTCACGGAATTTTTCTGAAAGCATATTCCTATAACTGCTTCAAAATTGATGCGACAGGAGAGAAGGCAACAACTTTTTATTCATTTGCGGTTTCAATAAGACGGGCGATGAAAAATTCCCTTGATATGCTGTTGCCGGAGGATTATTCAACGCTCTGCCGTGCCGTTCTTTTGGGCGAGAAAACAGCTCTTGATTCAAGCGTTAAAGATGATTTTTCATTGACAGGCACTTCGTTTTTAATAGTGGTTTCGGGAATGCATCTTGTTATAATCACTTCGTTTGTATTGTTGTTGGTGAGAAAATTAACAAAAAACAGATTCATAATAACAGGCTTTACCACATTCACGGTTATTGCTTTTATGGCTGTAACGGGCTTTGCGCATTCGGTTGTCCGTGCAGGCGTTATGATGATAATTGTGTCGTTTGCATCATCAAATCTCAGAATAGCCGACTCGCTGAATAATCTCGGCTTTGCCGCAATTGTCCTGACAGCTTTCAACCCATATGCGGTAGCCGATATCGGAATGTTGCTTTCATTTTCGGCAACGACGGGTATAATTCTGTGGTCAAGACCGATTGAACGCTCTGTGCTGAGATTCTTTCGCTACCAAAACAAGCGTAAGGACGGTTTTGTCGGAACGGTTGTCTATTATATCAAAAGGCTGTTTAAAATCTGCGTAAATATGCTGTCGGTTTCAGTATCTGCATTTTTGTGGATTTTGCCGATAACCGCCGTTGCGTTCAACAGAATTTCCCCGACAGTCATACTCGTTTCTCTGTTATGTGAACCGTTTGTTTCGGCACTTTTGGTGTGTTCTCTGTTGTGTTCGGTACTTTTTATTTGCCCGTTCATATCATTTTTTGCTTACCCGTTTGGACTCGTTTCGGGATTATGTTCAAAGGCAATTTTGTGGTTGGTTTCAACTTTTTCACAACTCCCATTCAGCACAATTAAAACCCATTCGCTCTATTGGTTTGTGTGGATAGGTGTCAGCGTACTTCTCGCAATCGGCGGATTGTTTGTAATAAATCGAAAATTCTATGTCAGAATTTCTGTTTCGGTATCAATTTCGGTCCTCGTAATCGGAGCGTCGCTTAATGTGCTTTTAACAGCCGATAACGGCGAAATGAAAATCTATAATGTCGGCAACGGTGTTTTTGCAACAGTCAACTGTCCCGACAGCTGTTCCGTGATTTCATGCGGAGGCAACAGAGCAAGCGCAGACGATGTGACTGCCGATATCAGCGAAAGCTATTCCGATATTGAATATATGATAATTCCAAATCAGAATAATAAATATTCTTCTCTTGAACGCTTTGCGGTCACAAAATTTGACTTAAATAATATTTTGGTATATGATAATGACATTGAAAAGCAAAATCTTTTGAACGCTTTTGACGGTAACAGCCGACAGACTTTCGGCGGAAACAGTCATTTTACGCTGAATCTTTCCGATACGGTGACGGATGAGGTAATCTGCGTTGACAACACAATGTTTCAGTTCATAAAAGGGAAAAATATGACCGTATTGTTTGTGCCGACAGATGCAGACCTTTCAAATCTGCCCGAAAAGTATCGCAATCCCGATTGTTTGCTGATTGATTCCGTCCCAGAAAATTTCGATTTGATATCATGCGATACCGTGATATTTTCGGGATTGGAAAAGCAGTTTAAGAAAAATTATGATTCTATTAAAGAAATCAGTTCAACCGTTATTTCAACATCTGAAAGGAACATAACGGTCAATCTGAACGGAGGATAAAATGCCGCGCATCACCGAAGCAGACCTGAAAAAACAAATTAAAAACAAAAGCTTTTCGCCTGTGTACCTAATCTACGGTTCGGAGCAGATGTTTGTCAAAAGTTACACAAAAAAGCTTTGTGAGGCTGTTGCAGGCAAAAATCCGTCCGATTTTAATTATCATACATTCAGCGGCGACATCGATTTTCAGGAACTTGCCGCATCCCTGCAAATAATGCCGTTTATGGCAGAACGCAACTGTGTTGTTGTGACCGACATTTACTTTGATAATATGGTAAAGGATAGGCTTGATACTCTTAAAGAGCTTACAAGCAGAGCATGGGACGGTACGGTTCTCATAATTTCAATGCCGACTTATGTTCCGTCAAAGAATAAAACTTCCTTTACAGCTCTTATAAAGCGTGTTGAAAAAATCGGCAGCGTCTGCTGTTTTGAAAAAATCAATTCACAAATTATCGAAAAGTATGTTGCAAAGTGGGCAAACGAAAACGGCAAGCTGATTTCACACCTTAATGCGTCAAAGATTATTTCAAATGTCGGTGATGACCTCAATCTTCTGAAAAACGAGGTCAACAAAATTGCCGCATATGCAAAGGGTGAGGAAATTACCGACAGTGATATCGACCTTTTGTCAACCGTAAACCTTGAAGCAAGAACATATGATATGGCTGACGATGTTATTAACGGCAGAGGTGACAGAGCGTTCAGAAAGCTTGACACACTTTTCTGTCAGCGGGAAGAACCGATTAACATTCTCTATGCACTTTCATCCGCCTATGTCGATGCGTATCGTATGCGTGTTGCAGATGAATGCTCAGTCAGTAAAGAAACCGTGGCGAAAGATTTTGCCTACAAAAATCGTGCGTTTGTGTTAAACAGGGCGAGAACCTCCGTTTCAAGGACTTCAACCGAGTCACTTCGGAAAAGCCTTGATGTGCTTGTTGAAACAGACGAAAAGCTGAAATCAGTTTCCGTTAATCAAAGATTTTTAATTGAACAGCTTATTTCCCGTTTGCTTTTGATTGCAAAGGAGGGCAGAATCTAATGCTCAAAATCCGTGAGGCTGTCATAGTTGAGGGTAGATATGACAAGATAAAGCTTTCATCAATTGTAGATGCTCCGATAATCGAAACCAACGGTTTCCGTGTTTTTTCCGACAAAGAAAAGCAGTCGCTTATCCGCAAAATTGCCGAAACAAGGGGAATACTCATAATGACCGACAGCGACGGTGCAGGTTTTGTAATAAGGAATTTTCTTAAAGGCTCGGTCGATAATTCAAAAATTAAAAATTGCTATATTCCTCAAATCAAAGGCAAGGAAAAACGCAAGGCAAAAGGCGGTAAAGAGGGGCTTTTGGGTGTTGAAGGTGTCAGCGATGAGGTTATAATAAATGCAATCCGCAAAAGCGGTGCCGAGATAATCGGTGAAGAAAATAATATTCCCGAAAGGAAAATTACTAAAGCCGATCTATTTGTCCTCGGACTTACGGGAACTGAAAATTCAGAAATAAACCGCAAGAAGATTCTTAAAAAACTCGGTCTGCCGTCATATCTTTCAACAAACGCATTTTTGACCGCAATTAACTGTCTTTATTCTCTTGAAGAACTAAAAGAGATGCTCTGACAAAATAAAAAATTCATAGGTTAAATAAATCACCTGTTTCGGCAAAAACTAAAACAGGTGATTTCTTATGAAAAAAAGTTTACGGTTGCGTAACGATTGCATTCTCTTTTCAATAGGCGGAGCAGGCTACGCTCTGCTTGAAATTTTGTGGCGGAGAAAAACTCATTGGTCAATGGCGGTTACGGGCGGAACTGCGTTTGTGTCGCTTTTCAGATTTTACAAGCGCTTTTCAAAAATGAATATGCTGCAAAAATGCATATCGGGAAGTGCGATAATTACCGCACTTGAATACTGCTGTGGCTGTGTTGTCAATCTGAAATTCAGGCTTAATGTCTGGGATTATTCAAACTGCCGACTTAATTTAAAAGGGCAGATTTGTCCGTTTTACAGCACCCTGTGGGCATTTCTTTGTATCCCCGTCAGCGCATTATGCACTTCTCTCTGCAAAAAAATACAGTAAAAAACAGGAGCAGTAAGTAAAAATACTGCTCCTGTTATGTTTTATTTATTCAGACTTTTTGTTCTCGCTTTTTTCATCGGATTCGTTTTCTTCGGAAGTGTCGCTTTTCTTGACAACAACCCGTAAAATACGCTGATCCTTAACCTCCATAATGGTAAACTTAAAGCCGTCGGCCTCAATGTTGTCACGCTTGTGGGGGATTGTTCCTGCGTGTTCAAGAATATAACCGCCGACCGTTACGCTGTCACATTCAAGACTGTCCTCGTCCATATCAAACAGACCGAGCATATCTTCAAGCTCCATATCACCGTTTACAAGGAACTCGCCCTTGCCGATTTTGTAGTAGTTATGCTCAATTTCCTCGTCCTCGTCCCATATTTCGCCGACAATTTCTTCGAGCAAATCCTCCATTGTAACAATACCGAGTGTTCCGCCGTATTCATCCGTAACGACCGCAAGATGAATTTTTGTGCGTTTGAATGCATTAAGGATTTTTGAAAGCTGTTGTGTTTTGAACACAAAGTAAGGTGGCTGCATAAGCTCCTTAACATCGGGCGCTTTACCGTCTGCAAGTCGTTCGAGATAATCTCTTGTATGGAGAATGCCGACAACATGGTCAACCGTGCCTTCGTACACGGGAATTCTTGAATATCGGTTTTCAATGATGATATTCTTGATTTTTTCAGGCGAGTCATCAACGCTGATAAATGTGATGTCAACCCTCGGAGTGAGAATTTCCTCGGCAGTAGTTTCGTCAAAGTCAAGTGCGGAGCGAACCATCTCGCTTTCGCTCTCTTCAAGAACGCCTTCTTCCTCAATGCTCTCAACAATGTATTTAAGCTCATTTTCAGTAACTGACGGAGCGTCACCGCTGCTGCCTGCAATCTTTAAGGCAATCATTTTGAATCGTGTGAAAATCCACACAAGCGGCGTAAGAAGTGTCATAAGTCCTCTGAGCAATCCGGCTGTTTTGAGTGAAAAGGCATCGCAATGTTCCTTCGCAAGACATTTCGGCACAATCTCACCGAATGTCAGAACAAGAAAAGTTGTTGCACCTGTTGCAATTGCCGAGCCTGCGTCACCGAAAAGATTCATACACAGCACAGTCGCAATTGAAGAACAGCTCAGGTTTACAACATTGTTGCAGATGAGAATTGTTGTAAGGGCATTGTCGAAATGCTCGATTATGTAGAGCGCTGTTGCCGCTTTTTTGTTGCCGTCATCCTTGTAACGCTGAACACGCACCTTGTTTACAAACGAAAATGCAGTTTCAATCGCCGAAAAGAACGCCGAAAGCAAAATAAGAACTAAAATGACAACACCCATAATTATGTCAGATGTCAACTGAATATCACTCCATAACAACTTCCGACAGGTTCTGTCGGAATAATATTTCTTTAATACTACTATAATTCTTTTAAATAATTATTGCTTATTAGAAATAAAGAAATAAAATTATTGAAATAATTTTGCTGTAATGGTATAATAAGCACTAAAGGCTTTTTACAATTGAACAGTGTGGCTTGTGCGTCTTATTTTTTGTATGCATACATTTTGCGTGAAATTTCGGTGAAACTATTCTCGGAGGTGCATACAATGCCACAAAAATCAAAATCTTCAAAAGTCTCATCAAAAAAAGGGAACTATGTTAAAAATCCTGCACCGGATGACGATCCGCAAAAGCTTGCAAACGACAGCCCCATAAGTGAAGAACAAACAGACCGAATCGGCGAAACAGGTTCTGTTCTCACAACTCATAAGGACTGTGTGCTGCATTGCCTGACGATTATCGGTCAGATTGAAGGTCATTACATTCTTTCACAACAAAACAAAACCACAAAATACGAGCATGTCATCCCTCTGCTTGTTTCGGTTGAGGAGGACGAAAGAATTGACGGACTGCTTGTGCTGATTAATACAGTCGGCGGAGATGTTGAGGCAGGTCTTGCAATTGCCGAGGTAATTTCGGGAATGAAAAAGCCGACCGTTTCCATCGTACTCGGCGGAGGTCATTCAATAGGAATTCCGCTTGCTGTTGCGGCAAAGAAAAGCTTTATCGCAAAGAGTGCGTCAATGACGGTTCATCCCGTTAGAACAACAGGACTCACACTCGGAGTTCCGCAGACCTTTGAATATTTTCAGCGTATGCAGGACAGAATCACAACCTTTGTTGCCGAAAATTCCAATATTACAAAAGACCGTTATAATCAGCTTGTGCTTAACACGGGTGAGCTTGTAATGGATATCGGAACTATTCTTGAGGGAGAAGAGGCTGTTGAAGAAGGCTTGATTGACGAAGTCGGAACAGTTTCCGACGCAATTGACGCTCTTTATGATTTGATTAAAGAAAACAAAGAGAGCAAGTCGAAGTCTGCAAAATCACGCTCAAAAAAGCAGGAAAAATAATTTCGGGCGTTTTGCCCGAATACATATATATTGTGACGCTTATGATTTGTATGAAATCTTAATTATGCCAACCCATACGGCTTTTCAGCGTACAAATAACAAAGAAGATTTGTAAAACTTATTTTTTGGAGGGAATACATAACCATGTCAATTTTAGATGCTATTATTCAGGGTGTTGTTCAGGGACTTACCGAATTTTTGCCCGTATCAAGCAGCGGCCACCTCGCAATCACACAGCACATTCTCGGTGCAGGCACAGGCGAAAGCAATCTTTTCTTTAATGTAATGCTCCATGTCGGCACACTTGTTGCCGTTGTTGCATTCTACCACAAACTTGTGTGGGATCTTATCAAAGAATTTTTCCTTATGCTCAAGGATATTTTTACGGGCAAGTTCAAATGGAGCAAAATGAATTACAACCGTAATCTCGTTGTAATGCTCATCATCGGTCTTATACCGCTGTTCTTGCTTTTTCTGCCGATTCCCGGAACAGATATGAAACTCAAGGACCTTGCAGACCGGCTTTCCGCAAGTCCTGTTCTCATAGTAACTGCCTGTTCGCTCATTCTTACAAGCGTACTTTTAACAATCGGTATTATCCGTAACCGCAAGAGTGTTGCCTCAACTCACAAACATCTTGCAACAAAGAGCAATGCAAAGGCAACAAGAGATAATTTTAATGTTGTTGACGCAATCCTTGTCGGTGTAACACAGGTTTGTGCCGCACTCCTTCCGGGACTTTCCCGTTCAGGCTCAACACTTTCGGTCGGTGAGATGAGAGGAATCTCAAAGCAGAAGGCACTTGACTACACATTCGTACTCGGTATCCCGTCAATCCTTGCGGCGGCACTTCTTGAGGGTGTGGATGCAATCAAGTCACCCGAAGGCTTAAGCAATATTGAATTTCTTCCGCTGATTATCGGAATGGCGGTTTCCGCAGTTGTAGGCTATCTTGCAATCGTAATTTTCAAGTGGTTCCTGAAATCCGACAAAATGGAAATTTTCGTAATCTACACAGCAATTGTCGGTGTTGCGTTTATTGTAATTTCAATCATCGAAATGAACACGGGCGTAAACCTTTTCACAGGTGCGCCAATTGCATAAATTTTAAATGGAGTGATTTTATTGGCAGCTAACAAAAATAAAGCTGACAAAACTAAAAATACTGCGTCGGGAAGAAAAAAGACTTCTTCAAAAACCTCATCAAAAGGTGCAAAAACTGCAAGCAGAACCAAGGCATCCGCTGTTCCGAAAAGGAGCAGCGGACTTTCGCCGCGTGTAAGGGCAATCCTCTATGCCGCCGTTGCGGCTGTTTTTGTCTGCATAATTTTCATAAAAGGTTCAAATGTCTGGACAATGATACGCAGTTTCTTTTTCGGAGTTCTCGGATTCGGGATTTTTCTTGTTCCCGTAACGCTTTTTTATTTGTGTGTTATGACCGAAAAGGAGAAACAGGTTGCACGCTATAAGCTGAAGCTTTTCATTTGTGTTGTCATAATTCTGTTTATCGGTGCGTTGATTTACGCAGGCAGCGGTGCAAAATATTCTGATATGAACTTTTTTGCGTGTCTTGGCAATCTGTTCAAGGATGCCTCCGACACCTCAAGGTATATGACTTTCGATTGCGGAATAATCGGCGGACTGCTCGGCTATCCGCTTGTTGTCTTGTTCGGCAGTACAGCCGCACTTTTTACAAGCTTTGTTGTAACAGCCGCACTTATTCTTATTGTTGCTAACATTTCTATTAAAGATATGACAGCGGCGGCGTCAAGGACAGCCGTACATATCCGTGAAGCAGGTGAGGAAAGGGCAAGAGTTCGCAGAGAACGCAGAGAAGAAAACCGTGAGAGAAAGCTTGCCGAAAGAGGCGATATCGACATTGCGCTTGAAGGCGAAAACAGAAAGTCCTCGGGAAGTTTTATTGACATTCCGCTTGATGACAAAAAGACAAAGGTCAAGAAAGCAAAGTCGGCAGTAAACGGAATTGACACGGATATTGCCGATTCAAAGGAAGAAAATGCCGCAGACAAGGACCTGTCACAGGATCTCATCAACATAATCAATCGTGCAAGCAAGCCTATGGGCAAAAGTGCCGACAATACGGTTTCTGCAATTGCAGAGGATATCTCAAACGAAAAGTCAGCTTCTAAGGCTGAACAGACAGAGGTTAAGCCTGATGCCGAAACTGAGAACATCGTCAAAAAAGCACTTCTCAAAAGCAAAAAAGACAACAGCGAGGAGGCCGGCGATGAAATTGCGGAACAGCTTGACAGAGCTGTTCGTTCCGATAATTCTCAAAAGGAAGAAAAAAAGTATCAGTTCCCACCGATTCAGTTGCTCAAACCAAAGCTAAATTCCGATGACAGCGATGCAATGGAAGAAATGCAGAATAATGCCAAAAAGCTTATTGATACCCTCACAAGCTTTGGTGTAAAAGCAAGCATTGTAAACATCTGCCGAGGTCCGTCTGTAACACGCTATGAGTTACAGCCTGCCCCCGGTGTTAAAATCAGCAAAATTACAAATCTCTCCGATGATATCGCACTCAGCCTTGCCGCAAACGGTGTTCGTATTGAAGCGCCTATTCCGGGTAAGGCGGCAGTCGGAATTGAAGTTCCGAACAAGGTTGTAAGCATGGTAACAATGCGTGAATTGATTGATTCGGACAAGTTCAGAAACAGCAAGAGCAAGCTCACAACCGTTCTCGGCAGAGATATATCCGGTGAAATTGTTGTTACCGACCTTGCAAAAATGCCGCATCTGCTCATTGCAGGTACAACCGGTTCGGGTAAATCCGTGTGCGTAAACTCAATTCTTATGAGTATTCTCTACAAGGCAACTCCCGATGAAGTAAAGCTGTTGCTTATCGACCCGAAAATGGTTGAATTTTCAAAATACAAGGGCATTCCGCATTTGCTCATTCCTGTAGTGTCTGACGCAAAAAAGGCGGCGGGTGCGCTTGCATGGGCAGTAAACGAAATGCTCCAGAGATATAAAATTTTCTCCGAATACGATTGTAAGGATATTGATTCATATAATTCTCTTATCGAAAAAAATATGAATTATATGGAGAAAAATCCACCCGTTGTTAATGAAGAGGGAGAAGAGGTTCAGCCTGTTCTTGAAGTGAACGGACTTCCCGTTGCCAAAGAAAAAATGAGCCGTGTTGTAATTGCAATTGACGAGCTTGCCGATTTGATGATGGCGGCTCCGAGCGAGGTTGAGGACTCAATCTGCCGACTTGCTCAGATGGCTCGTGCCGCAGGTATGCACCTTATCCTTGCAACCCAAAGACCTACCGTTAATGTAATCACAGGTCTTATCAAGGCGAATGTACCGAGCCGTATTTCACTCAAGGTAAGTTCAAACACAGACTCCCGTACAATTCTTGATACAGGCGGCGGTGAAAAGCTTATCGGCCGAGGCGATATGCTGTTTTCGCCTGTAGGCGCTCCAAAGCCTATTCGTGTTCAGGGCTGCTATGCTTCCGATGAAGAAATCGAGGGTGTAACCCACTACATAAAGAAAGCATATTCGGCTCAGTATAATTCTGAAATCGAAGAAAAAATTAAAAGAATTGCTGCAGAAGAAATTGCTCAGGGCAAAAAATCGGGTGATTCAGATTCATCATCTGACGAAGGTCTTGATATTGACAGCAAAATGGAAGAGGCAATCAAGTGCGTAATTGAAGCAGGACAGGCATCAACCTCACTCTTGCAGAGAAGACTCAAGGTCGGCTATGCAAGAGCAGGCAGAATGATTGACGATATGGAACAAATGGGAGTTGTAGGCCCTCATCAGGGTTCAAAACCGAGAGATGTTCTCATGACCTACAACGAATGGCTCGAACGCAGAAATGCACTTGAAAACAGAGCCGATTAATAAATAAAGGAGGGTTCAATATGGCTTTTTTACCGATGAACGCAAAAGAAATGCGTGATCGAGGTTGGAACGAAGTCGATTTTGTATATGTTTGCGGTGACAGCTATGTTGACCATCCGTCATTCGGTGCGGCAATAATCACGAGAGTTCTTGAGGATTGCGGTTACAAGACAGCATTCCTTGCACAGCCTAACTGGAAAAACGATGATGATTTTACACAGTTCGGAAAACCAAGGCTCGGTTTTATGGTGTCGGCAGGCAACATTGACAGTATGGTTGCCCACTACACGGTTGCAAAGCGTAAAAGACATGATGATGCCTATACGGCAGGCGGTAAAAACGGCAAGCGTCCCGACAGAGCAGTCACAGTTTACTGCAACATAATCAGGAAATTATATCCCGATTCTCCCATTATAATCGGAGGTCTTGAGGCATCACTCAGAAGATTTGCTCATTATGATTATTGGAAAAACGAGGTAATGCCCTCAATTATTTTCGACAGCAAGGCAGATTTGCTTGTGTACGGAATGGGCGAGCTGCAGACAATTGAAATTGCAAAAAGACTTTCCGAGGGCTATCCTGTTGAATCGCTTTACGACATCAGAGGTGTTTGCTATAAAATTCGTACAGACGATTATGTGCCAAAGTCGGTTGTCGAACTTCCAAGCTACGAGCGTGTAAAAGAGGACAAGCGTGACTATGCAATTGCATCACGCAGGGAGCTTGAGGAGGCTGATGCGGTAAGGGGCAAAACCCTCATTCAAAGGCACGGAAAGTACATTCTTGTGCAGAATCCTCCGATGCAGCCCCTTGACACAAAACAGCTTGATTATGTCTATTCTCTGCCGTATGAGCGTTGGTATCCAAAGTGTTATGAAAGTCTCGGCGGCGTACCCGGTATTAACGAGGTACTGTTTTCAATCACACACAACCGTGGTTGTTTTGGTGCTTGTAATTTCTGCTCACTTGCTTTTCATCAGGGCAGAGCGGTAACCGTCAGAAGTGAAAAGAGTGTTATTGAGGAGGCTGAAAGTTTTCTTGATAATCCACGATTCAAGGGCTACATAAGCGATGTCGGAGGGCCTACCGCAAACTTCAGACTTCCATCATGCGAAAAGCAGAAAAAGCTTGGACTTTGTAAAAACAGAAGATGTCTTGCACCGACACCTTGCCCGAATATGCAGGTGTCACACACGGAATATCTTGACATTCTCCGCAAACTGAGAAATCTCAAGGGAATTAAAAAGGTGTTTATCCGCAGCGGAATTCGTTTTGATTACCTTATTGAAGATGAAAATGACGAATTTTTCCGTGAACTCGTAAAGTATCACATCAGCGGTCAGCTAAGAGTTGCCCCCGAGCATTGTTCAGCGGCGGTTCTTGACAAAATGGGCAAGCCGCATATTGAAAGCTACAAGCGTTTTTGTAAGATGTTCTACGATTTTACGGGCAAGGAAAATAAAGACCAGTATGTCGTGCCGTATCTGATGAGCTCACACCCCGGTTCAACACTTTCGGATGCCGTAGAACTTGCACTTTTCTGCAAGCGTGAAAACATTCACCCAAAACAGGTTCAGGACTTCTATCCGACTCCGGGTACAATTTCGACGAGTATGTTCTATACGGAGCTTGATCCGTACACTCTCAAAGAGGTTTATGTTCCCAAGTCTGAAAATGAAAAGGCAATGCAAAGGGCGTTGTTGCAGTATTTCATTCCCGAAAACAAACTGCTTGTAATCAAAGCACTCATCAAAGCCGGCAGACGGGATTTAATCGGTAACGATAAAAAATGTCTTGTAACTCCGATGGCGGGACAAACACAGGGCGGTTATTCAAAACAGAACAACAACCGCAATTCGCAGAATCAGAAGGGAAGAGGCAAAAACGGCAAAGATAAGTTCGCAAAGTACAGACGAAAAAACAAAAAGAAATAAAATCTTTTTCATACTGAAAATATCGGCATGCGTACTTTTTATTGCCTGTGTACTGCTTGTTTCATTCGGAAAACCTCTCGGAATTCCCGATTGGAACGATGTCTATACATTTTTTGGGATTTCAGCTGATATGGAGTCCGATTTTTCTGTTTCGTTTATCAATGTCGGTTCGGCTGATTGTACGCTGATTAAATGCGGCGACAAAAATGTGCTGATTGACGGCGGAACAAATCTTGTGACCGATAAAATTACTGCCTATCTCAAACGCAGTTCGGTAACTCATCTTGATGCCGTAATAGTGTCACACCCCGACAGCGACCACATCGGTTCGTTGCCCGATATCATAGATGAATTCGGTACGGATGTTGTTTATTTCGGAAAATATTCCGACAGCCACAAAACACCCGAATACGAAAAGCTTGTTAATTCTATAAAAGAAAATAATATAAAAACCATAATTCCCATTTCAGACAAACCCGTTGAAATCGGAAATATGACCTTTAAATTTTATCAACCCGAAAAGGACTTCGGCAACACAAACGATAATTCGCTTGTAACAATGCTTGAATATGACGAAAAGCGATTTCTTTTTACAGGCGACATTTCGTCAAAAAGGGAAGAATCAATGGTTAATTCCGACAAAGAATTAAAATGCGATGTTCTCAAGGTTTCACACCACGGCAGTAAGTATTCTTCAAGTGAAGATTTTCTTGCAAAGGCAAGCCCCGAAACCGCTGTAATAAGCGTTTCGGCTGACGATACGGCACTTCCCGATTACTATATAACAGCCTTGCTTAACAGCGTGTGCAAAAATGTTTATCGGACAGACAGCGATAAAACCGTTATGATAACAGTCGAAAACGGTGAGATTTGCACCAAAACTCATGCCTGAAAGGTTGACTATAAATTAAATAATGTTATAATATTATTGTTTAACTGACAAAAATCGAAAGGAATTTTTAAATATGGGAGTATATGAAGAACTCGTAGCCAGAGGACTTATCGCTCAGGTTACGGACGAAGAAGAAATCAGAGAGCTTGTAAACAGCGGTAAAGCCACATTCTATATCGGCTTTGACCCGACAGCCGACAGTCTCCATGTAGGTCACTTTATGGCTCTTTGTCTTATGAAAAGACTTCAGATGGCAGGCAACAAGCCAATTGCACTCGTAGGCGGCGGCACAGGTATGATTGGTGATCCGTCAGGCAGAACAGATATGCGTCAGATGATGACAAAGGAAACAATTCAGCACAATGTTGATTGTTTCAAAAAGCAGATGAGCCGTTTTATCGACTTTTCTGAGGGCAAGGCTCTTCTTGTAAATAACGCAGACTGGCTTCTTGACCTTAACTATGTTGAACTTCTCCGTGATGTAGGCGCTTGTTTCAGCGTTAATAATATGCTTCGTGCAGAGTGCTACAAACAGAGAATGGAAAAGGGACTCAGCTTCCTTGAATTTAACTATATGATTATGCAGTCATATGACTTCTATGCTCTCTATCAGAAGTACGGCTGTAATATGCAGTTCGGCGGCGATGACCAGTGGAGCAATATGCTCGGCGGTACAGAGCTTATCAGAAGAAAGCTCGGCAAAAACGCATATGCAATGACAATCAACCTTCTCCTCAACTCAGAGGGTAAGAAAATGGGTAAAACCCAGTCGGGTGCAGTATGGCTTTCAGCCGAAAAGACAAGCCCCTACGATTTCTACCAGTATTGGAGAAATGTTGATGACGGCGATGTAATCAAGTGCCTTAAAATGCTCACATTCCTTTCGCTTGAAGAAATTGATGAGCTTGCAAAGCTTGAGGGCAGTGAAATCAACAAAGCAAAAGAAATTCTTGCTCATGAGCTTACAGAGCTTGTTCACGGCAAAGAGGAGGCTGATAAGGCTCAGGAGGCCGCAAGAGCAATCTTCAGCAACAAGACAAATACTGACAATATGCCTTCAACAACTCTTACAGAGGCTGATTTTGCAGACGGCGAAATCGGAATTCTTGACCTCATGAAGAAGTGCGGACTCATTCCTTCAAACGGTGAGGGCAGAAGACTTATTCAGCAGGGCGGTGTTTCTGTTGACGATGAAAAGGTAACAGATGTTTACGCAAAGGTTGCAAAGTCTGATTTTGAAAAAGGCTATGTTGTAATCAAAAAGGGTAAAAAGGTTTACCATAAGGCAATTCTTGGCTGATTTTGAAAATTAAATAAAGGGGATTAGGGTGAAATGAAAAAGTTTTTTTCGGAGTTTAAGGAATTCATAATGCGTGGAAATGTGCTTGATCTCGCAGTCGGCGTTATCATCGGTGCGGCTTTTCAGGCAATCGTAACTTCTCTCACAAGCGACATCATTTCGCCGATTCTCGGTATTTTCGGCGGTGTTAACTTTGACCAGTTTCAGGTTACAATCAACGGCGCAACAATTATGTACGGTAAGTTTATCACAGCGGTAATCAACTTCCTGATTATGGCTTTCGTAATCTTCCTTATCGTAAAGCTTGTCAACAAGGTTATGTCACTCGGCAAAAAAACTGAACCCGAAGAAGCTCCCACAACAAAAAAGTGTCCGTTCTGTTTCAGTGATATTGATATCAAAGCCACAAAATGTCCCCATTGCACAGGCGATATCATCGATCTTACAGAAAAAACAGATGACAAAAAATAATATCGCTGTTACATAAACAGATATTACACAACTTAACAACCAACAAAAAGCCACAGTAGAAAGTTAAAATCTACTGTGGCTTTTTAAATTGAAAATTATGATTGAGCGTAACATTGTTACCGTCTGCACAATTTTATATTAAAATAACAAAAACAAAAATACAATTCCGCAGAGGATTGCTATTGTTGCGCCGACTATGACATCACGCACATAATGCACTCCTGCACACACTCTTGACACGGAAATCATAACCGCAATGAAGAGGTATGCAATCCCTGCCCACACATTGAACCGCAAAATTGTCATTGCAATGATGAATGCGCTTGCGGTGTGGCGGCTCGGCATACTGTCGGGCTTGCTGTTCTTTGCAAAAACAGGCGCAACTCCGTACCGCACATACGGGCGTTCTTCTTTTATGATAATTCGCAGAAGTGTTATTCCCAAAAACACCCCCGCAGGCACAGTCAGCGACTTTAAAAACAAATCTTTTTGCCATAAAAATGTATATACAAGCAAAATCGGATAGCTTGCAAATACAAACAGCGGAAAAAATCTGTATATGAATTTCAGAGTTGCTTGTGCGGTTTTATTATATTTGAAAAAATTTGTCAGCTTAATATATTGTTTACGGCTAATTTTCTACATCTCCCAATGCTTTTTACACTCCGATTTTAACATAACCGTTACACTATTTCAACATTATATTTATCAAACCAGTAGTCAAGTTCGATTATATACGCAAGAATCTGCGGTGCTTTCATCAGCTGACCGTACCACGGATTTGTGATTTTATCGGGATTTTCAATGATATCTTCAATCCCTTTTCGGTCAAGCAGTTCGTTTAGAATTGAACGCTTTTTAAGAATTTTTCTAACCCTTTTTACACACTCATTGAAGTAAATCGGATTGTGCGTTTTCGGGTACGGGCTTTTCTTTCGCCAGCAAATTTCTTCGGGCAGAATATCCTCAAAAGCCTTTCGCACAATTCCCTTTTCACGGTTGCCCCATGCCTTTAATTCCCACGGCATATTGTACGCATATTCAACAAGTCTGTAATCGCAGAACGGCACTCTTACCTCAAGTCCGCTGAACATTGAGCATCTGTCTTTTCGCTCAAGCAGACATTGCATAAACCAGTAAAAATTCAGGTAGAACATCTCTCGCATTCGCCTGTCAAGGTCGGTGTCGCTTTTAAGCTTTGGGGCAAGGCTTATTGTGTCAAGATACCTTTGTCTGACATACTCTTCGCCGTTTTTCAGCACACCGTCCTTGAGAATGCTCCTGCGAATATCCTGACTTTTTGACCACGGAAAACAATCGTCAAAAAGTATTTCGTGGTTGTGATACCACGGATATCCGCCGAAAAGTTCATCTGCACATTCTCCCGAAAGTGCAACGGTGTAGTTTTGCTTAATTTCTTTGCAGAAGAGCAAAAGTGACGAGTCAACATCAACATACCCCGGCAAATCCCTTGCCTGAACACTTTCATAAAGTGCGTCGCACACAAGCGTGTTGTCAAGGACAATTTCCCTGTGCTTTGTGTCGGCATTTTTTGACATCATCGAAATAAATTCGTAGTCGGGAGTAGGCTGAAAATTGCTCTTTTGAAAATATTTTTCGTTGTCACGGTATTCAACCGAGTAGGTGTTGATTTTGCCGAGTTTATGCTCCTTGTTGTACATTGATGCGGTCTTGACAATTATACTGCTGTCAAGCCCTCCCGAAAGGAAAAAACACAGCGGAACATCACTCACAAGCTGTCGCTGAATTGCATCAGTCAGCAGATATCTCGTCTTTTCAATGGTAGTTACTTCATTGTCTGTATGCTCCTTTGCCTCAACGGTGTAGTATTTTTTTCGGCGAAGCTTTGAGTGCCTATACATTGCACATTCGCCCGGATTAAGTTCAAATACTCCCTTGAAAACTCCGAACGAAGGCGTTCTTGCAGGTCCTAAAAAGAAAATTTCATTGAGTCCCTGTTCGTCAATTTGAGGCTTTACAACCTTGCTTGCAAGCAACGCTTTTATTTCTGACGCAAACAGCAAGCCACCGTTGTATTCGTAGTAGAACAGCGGCTTAACGCCGATTCTGTCCCTGCACAAAAACAGCGATTTGTCGCTTGTGTTGTAGATTGCAAAGGCAAAAATTCCGTTCAGCTTTTTGCAGCAGTCCGCACCGTATTTAATGTACGATTTCAGCACAACCTCCGTGTCGCTGTGACCTCTGAAATGAAAACCCGATGCTTTCAGTTCCTCACGAAGCTCGGCTGTGTTGTAGAGTTCGCCGTTATAGACAATGACATAGGTCGTGTCCTTGTGACGAACCGACATCGGTTGTTTGCCGTTTTCACGGTCAATTACAACAAGCCGCCTGTGCATAAGCGCCGCCCCTCGGTTAATGTACAAACCGTTTTCGTCAGGACCTCGCCTGTCAAGCGTTTCAGACATTCTGTTGAGCAAATCAATTCTTTCGCTCATATCCTGTGAGTGGTCAATCCATCCTGCTATTCCGCACATAAAGTAACCTCCGTCAATTTTGTTTGTAATTTTTGAGTGAATATAAAAAGCATAAAGCGGTAAAAAGCAAAGCCGCTCCCGAAAGAGCAGTTCCTCCGAAAAAACTGAAATTTTCAACCGTTGATGTTGAAAAAACATCGGTTGTGACGGAGAAAAGTTTTATTCCTAAATGCGTAAGCAATGCGGTGATAAATCCTTGCAAAATTCTGCAAAAGAAAAATAACATTTTATTTACCTTAATATCTCCAAGTGCCGAGAAAATCTGAAAATGTACGCAAAGTCCGCCGAATCCTGCCGAAAATGCAACAAGTTCAATCGGCAAATCTTTCGATACCGCAGTAACCGCATTGCAAACTTCCGTGAGTATCAAAAACGGTTTTTGAATATTTTCATCTGTAATGTGTGAGCAGAAAATCTCAGTAAATGCCGAAAACAGCACCACAAATGCGCAGATTGCAAACATTCCCCTTGCACCGTCAAGAACAGACTTTACAAGTGCGTCACCTTTTTGCGGAGTGCTTATTAATGTTTCTGAATTGGAATTATCATTAACTTTATTTCTGTAAACGAATTTTAAAGCAAATCCAAGTATAAAAACCGAGATGCATTGGGCGGCAAATATAATAAACCCGACTTCAATGCTTGAATAAAGCTGTGCACCGATAAAATTCACAAGAAACCCCGGTCCCGAACACACCAAAAACAGACCTGCCCGTTTACACTCACTTTCACTTGACACACCTTTTTTATAAAGTGAATTTACCGTCTTTGCACCAACGGGATAACCTCCGACAAGCGAGAGAATTATTGCCGATGCAAAGCAACCGTCAAGTCCGAAAAGCGGTTTTGTCAGCCATGAAAGATGTCTGCCGATTTTTTCTGCAAGACCGCTATCTGTAATATATGAGGCAAGCACCATGAAAGGGAAAAGTGACGGTACAAGCGTTGAAAGGCACAAGCCTATGCCGTTTTCAGCACCCTTTGAACATTCTTTTGAAAACAAAAGAGCCGTAATGCATAAAAGAAAAATTCCGATTGCTTTAAAAATATTCACCGCCTTTACGGCACTTTTACTCAGGAACATATTAATCACCAATTAATATATATGACGGCAGTTGCATAAAAATAAATGAGAAACGAAAACAGGGGAGATTTTTTTGCCAAAGAAGAAACGAATTGCCGATAAAAACGAAAGATTGCCTTCTCCGATGTTCGATATGGGAACAATGCCGTATATAGAGATGCTCGGAAACCGCAGAATAACCGTTGAGGGTTCAACGGGAATTTTGCTCTATGACAGCGAAAGCATAAAAATTAATACCTGCAAAACCGTAATTTCATTTTGCGGGAGAGGAATGACATTGAAGTGCATTTCAAGCTCCTGCGTTGAAATTGAAGGCTTTGTAACCGACATCAACTTTCTTTCGTGAGGTGAAACTATGCTCCTTAAAATAATACGCTTTCTCAGAGGAAGTGTGGACTTTACCGCAAGTGGAAAATTTCCCGAAAGATTTATGAATATAACCGCAAAAAACGGTGTGAATCTTTGGAATCCCGTTCCGAAAAAGAACGCAATATCAGCCTCAATGTACCTTTCCGACTACAAAAAAATCAGAATCCTTGCACGCAAATCAAGGGTTAAAACAAGAATAACAGCCAAACACGGACTGCCGTTTATTATTAACCGCTATAAGAAGAGAACAGGACTTTTTGCAGGTGCGGTATGCGGAATTATTCTCTGTATTTTTCTTTCAAATTTTATCTGGTCGGTAAAAATTTCGGGTACAGAGGAAATCAGCAATACATATCTTGAATCGTTACTTGGTGATAACGGGATTTCTGTCGGTGTGTGGAAAAACAATCTCGATACAGATCAGATAGAACGCAATATTCAGCTGAAATGTGACGATATCCGCTGGATGAGCATAAACATAACGGGCAGCCTTGTCACGGTTGAAGTTAAGGAAACCTACAAAAAGCCGAAGCTTGACACCTCAAAAAATCCTTGCAATGTAAAAGCGGTTAAGGATGGAGTCATAACACGGATTCAGGCATATAACGGCAGACCTGTTGTTACAAAGGGCAGCGGAGTTGTGAACGGTCAGATTCTTGTCAGCGGGCTTGACGAAACCAAGCAGGGCGATATGCGTTACTTAAGAGCAAACGCAAAGGTTTATGCTGACATTACCGAACAGCAAACGCTTTCAATTCCGAAAAAAGTAACCTACAGTTACGCTGACGAAAATTATGTTGACAGAAAAAATTTCAGACTTTTATGGCTTGATTTTCCCTGTAACCTTGCCTTTGAAAACTACGACAATTTTGTAAGTACAGTTCACGGAGAAAATCTGTTTATAAATGATGTTGTTCTGCCGGTAGGACTTAAAATCAGAACCGACCGTGAACTTGTAACAACCGAAAACTCTGTAAGTAAAAACAAGGCTGAGGAGATTGCAAAGGCTGATTGTATTCTCTATGAGATTTTTACAAAGAATAAAAGCGAAGTTATTTCAAAACAAATTTCCGTTAAAGAAAATAAAGGCGGATACAGGGTGACAACAGATTATATTTTTAACGAAAATATTGCAGATCAGGTTGATTTTGATGTGACAGAATAGAAAAGTTGTGTTATAATCAATTTGTATGTTTTGCTTTGAACGACTGAAATTTTGCAATCGGACCCAAACGGAGGGATAACTATGAGAATTTTATGTATAGGTGATGTTGTAGGCAGTATCGGTTGTGAATTTCTTCGCAACAATCTTCCCACGCTCAAAAAGGTGAAAGGCGTTGATTTTGTAATCTGCAACGGTGAAAATTCCGCTGACGGCAACGGACTGACTCCCGTGTCTGCAAAGCATCTTTTTGACAGCGGAGTTGATGCAATTACACTCGGCAACCATTCTTTCCGCAGAAAAGAAGTCTATGACTGCCTCGGCTCAAATCCCTTCATTGTCAGACCCGCCAATTTTCCCGAAAATTCAACACCCGGCAAAGGTATAATTAATGTTGACACAGGGCGAAGAATTGTGTCGATTATAAATATTATGGGTAATTCCTATATGGATAACAACCTGAATTGCGCTTTTGAATGTGTAGATAAAATGATTAAACAGGCTGAAAGCAAAATCATAATTGTTGATTTTCATGCAGAGGCAACGGGTGAAAAAAGGGCAATGGGTTATTACCTTGACGGAAGAGTTTCCGCAATGTTCGGAACACACACCCATGTTCAGACCTCTGATGCACAGGTTCTCCCGAAGGGAACCGGCTACATAACCGACACGGGAATGACGGGTACAATCCATTCCGTTCTCGGTGTAAAGAGCGAAATTATAATTGCAAAGCTGAAAAATAAGCTTCCGCAGCGTTTTGACCTTGCAAGCGGAGAATGCAAAATGGAATGTACGCTTTTTGATGTTGATGACAAAAGCGGAAAGTGTGTTTCAGCCGAGTCAATGCGTATTGAATAACACAAATCAGCATAAAGTAAATTGTTTCCAATTGTCAAAAAATATGAAACAATCCCGATTAAGTCGGCTTTTTTTGCAGATAATTAGTGTATTATACTATTGCAAAAAACAAGCTGATAATGTATAATGTTATAATGTGAATTATTGTAAAACTGCGTTTGTCGGTGTAAAATCGGCTTATGCAGTTGATTAAGAAATGTACATTAAAAGGATGTGCCTAAATGATAAACGGACAAATTCTCAAACAGGCTGTTATTTCGGGTGCGAATAATATTTCAAACCAAAAAAACAGTATAAATGATCTTAATATTTTCCCTGTACCCGACGGAGACACAGGTACAAATATGTCAATGACAGTCAATGCGGCTGTTGCAGCGCTTGAAGATTTTGACGGTACCTGTGCAGGTGATGCCGCAGGTATCACAGCCTCTGCAATGCTCCGTGGAGCAAGAGGCAATTCGGGTGTTATCACTTCACTAATCTTCCGTGGCTTTGCCCAGGGACTTAAAGACATTGAAGAAGTTGACGGCAAAAATCTTGCCGCAGCACTCGGAATCGGTGTTGACGCCGCTTACAAGGCTGTTATGAAACCGACAGAGGGAACAATTCTCACGGTTGCAAGAATGGCTTATGAGGCAGGTATCGAAGCCGCTAAGTATGACAGAGATGTTGTGTCTGTATGGCAGACAATCGTTGACAAGGCTAACGAGGCGCTTGCAATCACTCCTCAGCTTTTGCCCGTGCTTAAAAAGGCAGGCGTTGTTGACGCAGGCGGTAAGGGTCTTTGCGTAATCTTTGAGGGTATGCTCTCTGTAATTAAGAACGGCATTATGATTGAAGCTGACGATGACACAGCTCCTGCAACCGTCAGCACATTTGAAAGTGCCGCCGCTGAATTTGACGATGACATCAGATTCACATATTGCACAGAGTTCATCGTTGGCAGAAATGCCGAGATTGAAACCGAAATCGGCGAGCTTCGCAGTTATCTTGAATCAATCGGTGATTGCGTAGTTGTTGTAAATGATGATGAGATTATCAAGGTTCATGTTCATACGGAACAGCCGGGCAATGCTCTTTCAAAAGGACTTGAGTTCGGTCAGCTTCTCACGGTTAAGGTTGAGAATATGAAGGAACAGCACAAGAATGTCAAGTCAACAAAGAAAAAGGCTGAAAAGGAAAAGTTTGTTCCCGCAGAACCTGAAAACGATTTCGGCTTTGTTGCAGTTGCCGCAGGTAACGGTCTTAAAGACCTCTTTAAAGACCTCGGTTGTGACAATGTTGTTTCGGGCGGTCAGAGTATGAACCCGAGTACAGACGATATCTATGAGGCAATTATGGCAACTCCTGCCAAGAATGTTCTCGTTCTTCCAAACAATAAAAACATCATTCTTGCCGCAGAGCAGACAATCCCGATGGTAAAAGACAGAAATGTCATCATTGTTCCGACAAGAACAATTCCGCAGGGTATGACGGCAATGCTCAACTTTGATCCCGAGATTTCTGCCGAAAGCAACGCACAGCTTATGACGGACGCACTTGCGTCTGTGGGCACAGGTCTTGTAACCTTTGCCGCAAGAAGCAGTGAATTTGGCGGTAAAAAAATCAAAGAGGGCGACATTATCGCTCTTGAAAATGGCAGGCTTACAATTACAGAAAAGAGCACAGTTAAGGCTCTTGTCAAGCTTGCAAAGGATATGGTCAGCCGTGACACTTCATTCATTACTCTTATATACGGTGAGGATGTAAGTGAGGAAGAGGCAGAAAAGGCATACGGAGAGCTTCGTGAAAAGTTCGGTTCAAGAACCGATATTACTCTTGTAAAGGGCGACCAGCCTGTTTACTACTTTATTCTCAGCGTAGAATAAGCATTTAAATCGGATTTTTTCAGGGAGCATAATTTTTACGGTTATGCTCCCGTTTTGTATAACGGAGGTGCGGTATGACATCACTTTATAAAACTCCCGTTACAAATTTGAACGGAATAGGTGAAAAGCGTGCCGCACTTTTTGCAAGACTCGGGATTAAAAGCGTTGGAGATTTGATTAATTTCTATCCACGCACATACGAGGATTGGAGCAACATCAAGCATATTGACGAGCTTGAATACGGTGAAACCGTCTGCATAAAGGCTGTTGTCGCAACATCTGTAAACGATACCCGAATAAGCGGCGGAAGAATTATTTCCAAAACCGCAGTCTATGATGAAACGGGTTCAATTCAGCTTGTGTTTTTTAACAATAAATACATCAGCTCAATGCTCAGACAGGGCGGAGAATATTTCTTCTACGGAAAAATCTCATCCGACAGCTACGGAATGCAGATTGTATCTCCGACTTTTGCTCCTGCTGTCAAGGGAACACAAATCCGTCCGATTTACAGACAAACGGCAGGACTTCCGAGTAAATCGGTTGAATCAGCCGTACGACAGGCACTTTCAATGCTGCCGTCAAAAATTAAGGATCCTTTGCCTGATGCCATAAGAGAAAGATTTGACCTTTGTTCACTCAGACAGGCGTTGTTTGACATTCACTTTCCGAAGAACCGCCAACAGCTTGAAGCAGCCCGAAAAAGGCTTGTTACCGAAGAGCTTGTTGTGCTGAACCTCGGAATGAGAAATCTGCGTGACCACAGCAGAGGAGTAACCTCTCTTGAAATCACAAAGGATTATTCAAAAGAATTTGAATCGCTTTTGCCGTTCACAATGACAAATGCCCAAAAACGGGCGGTGTCGGACTGCATAAACGATATAATCAACAAATCATCTCCGCTGAACCGACTTGTTCAGGGCGATGTAGGTTCGGGCAAAACGGCTGTGGCAGCCTCGGTCTGCTACACGGTTGCCAAAAACGGATTTCAGACCGCATTTATGGCGCCGACTGAAATCCTTGCCCGACAACATTACAAAACATTTCAAAAGCTTTTTGAAAATACGGATATCAAGGTTGGTCTGCTGACAGGCACACTCAGGGAATCCGAAAAAAAACAAATCAGAAAATCACTTGCAGACGGTTCGATTGATATGGTAATCGGAACACACGCTCTCATTACCGATAAAACCGAGTTTAAAAATCTTGCACTTGCCGTGACCGACGAACAGCACAGATTCGGTGTTGCACAAAGAGCAAAACTTCTCGGCAAGGGCAACAATCCGCATCTGCTTGTTATGAGTGCCACTCCTATTCCGAGAACACTCGGACTTATCATTTTCGGCGACCTCGACATTTCAATAATTGACGAACTTCCGCCGTCAAGAAAACCCGTGAAAACCGTGTTGCGAACTTCTGCAATGCGTGGCGGAGTGTATGATTTTATCCGCAGTGAAGTAAAACACGGCAGACAGGCGTATATAGTTTGTCCCCTTGTTGAAGAAGGCGAGCTTGACGATGTTGCGTCAGCCGAAGAATATGCCGCAGATTTGATGTTGCGGGAATTTCCTGACATAGCAGTCGGCATTGTTCACGGACAGATGAAGTCTGATGAAAAAGACGAGGTTATGCGTAAGTTTGTCGAGAATGAGTATTCCGTTCTTGTTGCCACAACGGTAATAGAAGTCGGCGTTGATGTTCCGAATGCTACGGTTATTGTGATTGAAAATGCCGAAAGATTCGGACTTTCACAGCTTCATCAGCTGAGAGGAAGGGTTGGCAGAGGCAGTTCGCAGTCCTATTGTATTCTCATCAGCGACAAGGGCAGTAAGACAACAAGAGAACGGCTTGAGGTCATGTGTTCAACGAACAACGGTTTTGTCATTGCCGATGAAGATTTGAAAATGAGAGGCCCAGGCGACTTTTTCGGTCACAGACAGCACGGACTCCCGCAGATGTCAATTGCCGATTTTGCTGACACAAAAAGCCTTGAACTTTCTCAAAAAATTGCAGACTGCATAATGGATCGTTACGGCGATATCCGAAACGATGAAATACGATTGTTAAAAGCAGAGGTAGACCGCCTGTTTGAGCGTGGCGGACAAAATGCTTTAAACTGAAAAACTATAAATGGGAGAATTAAGTAAATGAGAAAAACCATAACCAAAACACTTTCACTTCTCTGTATGCTTTGCATCATTATCTGTTCCGCTTTCACAACGGCAGGTGCTGCGTCCTATCCTAATGATGTAAAAACCGAGTCGGACTCAATCCTTCTTGTAAATATGGATTCAGGTCAGACCGTGTATGAAAAAGACGCCGACTCAAAGCGTTACCCTGCGTCAACAACAAAGATTATGACCTACATAATTGCGGTTGAAAACATTGCCGATCTTGATAATACAAAAATTCCGATTAAGCAGTCGGTTCTTGATGTTCTCAAAAACACAGGCAGTTCCCTTGCGAATGTTGAAAATCACGTCGGCAAGAGTATGACTGCAATCGATTTGCTTTACAGCATGATGGTTCCCTCGGGTAATGATGCCGCAATGGTTCTTGCCGATTATATCGGTGAAGGCAATGTTGATAACTTTGTCAAGCTGATGAATGAAAAAGCAAAGGAGCTCGGTTGTGAAAACACTCATTTTGCAAATCCTGACGGACTTCACGATCCCGACCACTACACAACCGCCCGTGATTTGTACAAAATCACAACCTATGCGCTCACTCTTCCTCGCTTTGAAGAAATCACAAATACCTGTACATACACTTGTGACGGTGACGATACAGCCCTTGTAACAACCAATTACCTCATTGACGCCAACCGTGGCGGTGAGTATTACTATATGTATGCAAAGGGCATCAAAACGGGTACGACTAACGAGGCAGGCAGATGTCTTGTAACGACAGCGTCGGCAGACGGTTATTCATATATGGCAATTCTCCTTCACGCACCGTATGAGGAAGGTGTGACCGAGGACTACGCAACAATGACCGATGCGGCAGACCTTTTCCGCTGGGCATTGACAAGTCTTGAAATGAACACTGTTGCCACCTCGTCAAAGCCGCTTTGCGAAGTAAAGGTTAACCTTGCATGGGGCAAAAACAGTACACTGCTTTATCCCGAAACCGACCTCAGTGCAATTGTTCCGAAAGACTGCACAGATGAGAATATAATTATTGAACAGGATGTTCCCGAAAGCGTTGACGCACCGCTTGACAAAGGCTCGGTAGTCGGTAAGGCAACAATCTATTACAAAGCAGATGCAAACAGCGAAAAGCAGAAGCTTGCCGAGGTTAATGTTGTTGCAGGCGAAAAGATTGAACGCAGCGGAATTCTCTATGTGTTCAACATCATCGGCACAGTATTCCAGTCCTATTGGTTTATCGTGATTATCGCTCTTATCATTCTCGTTCTCATCATTTACCTTATTATTTCAAAAATTCACGGTAAGCATAAAAGAAAGAAGAGAAATGTTAAGCATTACCGCAATCTTTGATGCAATAAAAGTGTAATTAAATTGTAAATTTTCTATACTTGAAATTTGAAAACGGTATGTTATAATTATTTTAGGGAATAATTATTCGGAGGTTTTCATATGAAGTGTCCATATTGCAGTTATGAAGAAAGCAAGGTTATCGACTCTCGTTCTGCCGATGACGGCGAAAGAATCCGCAGAAGAAGAGAGTGCCTGAGATGCGGCAAACGCTTTACCACACATGAGGTGATTGAAACTGTTCCGATAATTGTTGTTAAGCGTGATAAATCCCGTGAGGTTTTTGACCGCAACAAGCTTACAGGCGGAATTCTCCGTGCCTGCGAGAAGCGTCCCGTTTCAATTGAACAGATTGAAAATATGGTCAATGATATTGAGGCTCAGCTTCAGTCAAGCCTTGACCGTGAAATCACTTCAAAGCAAATCGGTGAGCTTGCAATGGATCAGCTCAAGAATATTGACGAGGTTTCATATGTACGTTTTGCGTCTGTTTATCGTCAGTTCAAGGATATTAACACCTTTATGGACGAACTTAATAAGCTTCTTACTGAAAAGAAATAGTTTCTTATAAAGAATAATTCCGATACTGTACAGCCTTTCTCGGTTGTACAGTATTTTTTTGCGATGTACCGTCGCTCTCCGTTCGTGCAGATAGTTTGCAATATCAAAAACATACTATGCCCGAGCGTAAGTATAGCGATTGCTTTTGCAATTTTAAATAGAGGAGTTCATCGGATGCCCACAAGTAACAGCAGAATATTTAAGCTAAGAGTGTTGTACGGAAAGCAACCTATGCAGTTAATTAAAAATTATACGAAAAAATCAAAAATGCCTCTTGACTTAAAGTCAACTTCAGGGTGTAATATATTCCTGTAAAGTAAAAAACAAACTGAAAAATAGTAAAAATTCTGAAACAAAGGAGATTTACAATGGCAAAGTTAATTGCATTTTATTCACGAGCAGATGAAAATTATTTCGGCGGTCAGTACCGTTATGTAAAAGTCGGCAACACCGAAAAGGTTGCAAAAATGATTTCAGACTTCACAGGAGCCGATATGTTTAAAATTGAGCAGAAAGTTCCGTATTCCGCAAACTACAAGGAATGTGTTGCTCAGTCGGTTAAAGACCTTAAATCAAAGGCAAGACCCGAACTTGTTTCATTGCCGAATCTTGACGATTACGATGAAATTTATCTCGGCTATCCAAACTACTGCGGAACAATGCCTATGGCGGTTTATACTTTCCTTGAAGCATTTGATTTTACGGGCAAAACAATTCATCCGTTCTGCACTCACGAGGGAAGCGGACTTTCAAACACAGTCAATGATATTAAAAATACTGCCAAAGGTGCAACCGTAACAAACGGACTTCCCTTGTTCGGAAGTGATGCCGATAAGGCAGAAGGCATTGTTAATGATTGGATTAAAAAAATTTAATTGCACAGGGAGAGAATATTATGAAAATTGCAGACAAGAATGAATTTGAAAAGCAGAATGTATTCGGCACAGGCACTCCCAACACAGCTTATGCAAAATATTTTATCGGAGAGTCATACCTAAATTCACTCACAAAGCCCGAGGACGGACTTCACCTTTTAAATGTAACATTTGAACCTGGTTGCCGTAACAACTGGCACATTCACCACGCAAAGAGCGGCGGCGGTCAGCTCCTCATCTGCACAGCAGGTGAGGGTTGGTATCAGGAAGAGAGCAAAGAGCCTGTAAGCCTTACACCGGGTAAGGTAATCGTAATTCCAGCCGAGGTTAAGCATTGGCACGGTGCTAAAAAGGACAGCTGGTTCTCACACATCGCAACTGAAATGCCGGGCGAAGAATGTTCAAATGAGTGGTGCGAACCCGTAACCGATGAAGAATATAATAAACTCGGTTAATCGAAAGGCGGCTTCTGAATATGAAAAAAGTTATCGTTTATTATTCCTATCGTGGCAACACAAAAAGCATTGCCGAGATGATTCAGAAAGGCACGGGTGCTGACATTGCAAGAATCGAAACTGTTGTTCCGTATGACGGAGACTACAACTCGATTGTAAATCAAGGACAGGATGAAGTGAACAGCGGATATTGTCCCGAAATAAAACCGCTTAATATTGACCTCAGCAAGTATGACGAGGTAATTCTCGGAACACCTGTTTGGTGGTACACTTTTGCCCCTGCAATGCACACATTTCTCAAGGAAAATGACCTTTCAGGCAAGACGGTTTATCCGTTTGCAACCAACGGCGGTTGGATTGGTCACACATTCAAAGATTTTGCAAATGCCTGCGGTACAGCCGATGTAAAGCAGGAAATGAATATCCGTTTTGACGAATCAGTTCTGCGTACACCAAAGTCTGAAATTCAAAAATGGATTGATTCAATTAAATAAGCCTTTCTGTAATGCGGTTCTACCGCAAAATAAAAAACTGTACAGCCTTTTTCGGTTGTACAGTTTTTGTTTTATATGTTATTTTGTCGGAATGTAACATTGTGTGAATTTGCACAATTTGAGCCGTAGGGGATTGTTAATCCTACCCGATAAAGCCTTGAACGAACACAATAACAATCAGCACGGGGAGTGCGTATTTAAGGTACGGCTTCAGCACTCTTGAAAGTTTAAGACCTTTACCCGTGTTACATTCTTCAAAGTAATTGTCAAAGCCCCAGCCGAATTTTGTTGTGCAGAACAGGAGATAAACCATTGCGCCAATCGGAAGAAGAAGGTTGCTGACAACGAAGTCCTCAAGGTCAAGCACACCTTTGCCGAGAATGTTGAAGTCACTCCAAATGTTGAATCCAAAAATACACGGCAGACACGCAAAGAACATAATAATTCCATTGATAATTGACGCCTTTGTTCTGCTCATGCCGAATGTGTCGGTAAGAAAAGCAACAAGGTTTTCAAACACGGCAATAACCGTTGAAAAGCTTGCAAATGTCATAAACAGAAAGAAAAGCGTACCCCAAATCCGACCGCCCGTCATATTTACGAAAACATTCGGAAGCGTCACAAAAATAAGGGCAGGTCCTTGGTCGGGCTGAACGCCAAATGAGAAGCAAGCAGGGAAGATGATAAGTCCGGCAACAATTGCAACAAAAGTGTCCAATGCACAAATCTGAACAGCCTCACCGTAAAGCGTGCGGTCTTTGTTCATATAACTGCCGAAAATTTCCATTGATGCGATTCCGAGTCCGAGTGTGAAAAACGCCTGACTCATTGCAGAGGTGATTACCTTGCCGAGTCCTACATCTTTAACCTTTCCGAAATCGGGAACAAGATAAAAGCTCAAGCCTTCTCCCGCATTTGAAAGCATCATACTGTTGATTGCAAGAATAATAATCAGTGCAAGCAACGCAACCATCATAACCTTGCTGACCTTTTCAATGCCTTTTTGAAGTCCTCGACTGCATACAAAAAATCCGAATACAACGATTATCGCAAGCCATATAATCATCTCAACAGGCGATGCCATAAGGTTGTTAAACACTCCCGAAACCTGTTCTGAGTTCATTCCGTTTTTAAATGTTCCCGTTGCAAATTTATAGAAGTAATCTAACATCCAACCCGAAACAGGTGAGTAGTTCACTAAAAGTGTACCATCGTATGAGTCAAAACAAATTATACATAAAGAAGTATGTCGAATTATAAATAGTTATGTTACGAGCCAGTAGGCTCTTTTTTTATACCCAAATTTAGGTCGTAAAAGTCTATTAACAGGTAATTTGTATAAATATAAGTATTTTATATTGCCAGATTTTACAAAAATAAAACAACGTTCAAAATTATATTTATAACTTTGCATAATGTGATATATAATAACACTATGCAAAAAATATATGCTAAACCAATAACATATTCACCGTATAACCAAAGTGAGGTGATAAAAACAATTTTTAGTAAAAATTAAGAAGAGGTGATAGTTGTAAAAAGAAAATGAGATTGTTACAGGTGAGCCTGATGAGGGTGAATCGAAAACAAGATACAAGAAAAGAAAGCGAACAAGATGAAATGTAAAATTCATCAAAAACAATCGCTCTATGGTTAAGTTTGTCGAGATAAATAGGTCATTTAGAGAAAATTTCTCCAAATAAACGGATACATATTGACTTTTTTGTAATTCTCCTTTACAATATTAAATAAGAAGGAGAGATTGATAATGCTTATTAAAGTGACAGTTGAGAATTTTAAATCGTTTTCTGAACCAACAGAGATGACTATGATTTCTTCTACAAAAATTCAAAAAGGCACTGATCATAGGGTTAAAATTAAAAGTACGAATATACTTAAATACGCAGTAATCTATGGTGCTAATGCGGCAGGTAAATCTAATCTTATTGATTTTTTTTGGTTTTTGAAAAGTACGCTTAATGATACAATTCCTATGGTAGCTACAAAATGGTTTTGTAAATGTAAGGAAGAAAATATAAATAAGAATAGCTCGTTTGAAATTCAGTTCACGATTGGTGATAAATTCTATGCTTATGGTTTTACGGCTTTATTAAATCAACGAAGAATCACATCTGAGTGGTTATATGAGCTTTATCAAAATGGTAATGCAAAATGTTTATTTGAAAGAAATGAAGAAGAAAAATTTCCACACTTGGGCGAAGATGTAAAATTAAACAAAATTGATGAAGCAAAATTCAAAACATATACTGATGATTTTGATGGTAATGAATCAATTTTGTTTCTTACGGAAATGAATAGAAACAAAAAATATTCTGAAGACTCCAAGCTGGTTTTCTTCAAGGAGGTTTATAGTTGGTTATCACAAAACATAATTATCGTTAAGCCTAATACTTCTTTTGATAACTTTCAATATTATAATGATGAAACATCCTTAGAGTTAATCAATAAATTAATAAAAACCTTTGATACTGGTATTGATAAAGTTAGAGTTGAAAAAACTGATTTTGAGGAATTTAGAAAAGCTTTACCGGCTAAGGTTTTTGATTTAGTTATGAAGGACATACGAAACAAGATGGCTCACAAGTCATTATATTCTTCGGCACGAATGACCATGAGAACTGACAAAAGCTTTTTTACTGTTACTTTGGATGACGATGAACCGATTGTATCTACTTTGAAACTCTATCATGGAAAATCATTTTATGATTTTAATTTCGATGAAGAATCAGATGGTACAAGAAGAATTTTCGATTTACTCGATATGTTACTTAACAAAAACGATGACATTATTTATGTTGTTGATGAATTAGAAAGAAGTCTTCATCCAAAACTTACAGAACATTTTCTTGAGCTTTTTATGAATTTCCATAAAGGCCATAAAACTCAGTTGTTGTTTACAACCCACGAAGCATCTATTATGGAGCAAAAGCTTTTTAGACGTGATGAAATATGGTTTGTTGAAAGAGATGGAAATAACACAAGTAATGTTTATTCGTTGGATAAGTTCAAAGAAAGATATGATAAAACATTGAGCAAAGCTTATCTTGAGGGGCGTTATGGTGCAATTCCTGTGTTTTCTAATTTTGATTTGACGGAGGAATAAATATATGGCACCGGTAAGAAGTTATTATAATTGGAATCAAAGAAAGAGCGACACAAATGAGGCTATAGAGCCTTATAGAAAGTATTTCTTTATTTGTGAAGGTGCAAATACTGAAACGTGGTATTTCGAAAAGCTGGTTGACTATAAAAAAGAATTGGGAATTAATCCTAATATTGATATTCGCTTTCTCGAAAAGACTCAACAAGATAAGAATATATCTTTCCCCAGAAGACTTATAGAGTTTGCCGAGGAGCAAAAACTTAACTCAGATATATCTTTTGATGCTGAAATGGATAGGATGATTATCGTTTTTGATGCAGATATTTTCGAAGAAAAAGTTAAGGATTTTGATGAAGTTGTAGCATTTGGAGAAAATAATAATATACTTGGTATATCTAATCCTGCATTTGAATTGTTTTTACTTTTGCATTATAAAGATGCTTATGAGAAATATATTAAACCAAATGAAAAGGAGATAATTTCTAACGAAAAGGTAGGAAATCAAAGATATATAAGAAATTTGTTTACTCAGGTGTCTGGTATTAATCCAAAGAAAAATAAATCTATAGGAGAACTGGTTAAGCAAGTTGATTTTGCAATCGTTGAAGAATGCAAAATTAATGAAGATATCCACCAATGCTCAGGACAGGTAACTTGTAACATTGCAAAGATAATCAATGATATTCGCAATAACAAAGCAATTTAATAATACGCAAAAGAGTTAAGTCAAGAAATGAAAATTTCTTGGCTTTTCTTTTTGCGATAAAATAACAGAAATGGAGGTATGAATAAGTGCCATATATAGACCCTAAAGTAGTGCTTGAAGCAAAGAAAATGGACTTGCTAACCTATCTTAAAAACTTTGAGCCACACGAACTTGTAAGACTTGATAAGAACAATTACACCACACGAACACACGATAGCTTGAAAATTTCAAACGGAAAATGGATGTGGTTTTCTCGTGGGATTGGAGGTACAACAGCTCTCAATTATCTAATTGAGGTTAAAGGTTATAGCTTTATTGAAGTGGTGGAAACAATCACAGGTAAACAGGTTGTAGTTGCTCCAAAACCTATCAAACAGGATAATAAATATTATGAAAGACCACTTCTACTATATCGGTTCAGTTCATTATAAAATGATTAGATTTTTGTCTTGACAACTGAACCACTATATTCTATAATAGAGATGAGGTGAGTTCGGTGTTTTAATATTTCAAATTTTGAAAACTTTTAATTTTTTATTAACATTTTTATTAACAGGAGGTAAAAGATGAAGAAAGTAAAAAAGATGATTGTGTTGGGTATGGTCGTTCTTTCTTTGATGTCTGCTCTTACTTTTTCAGTATTCTCTGCCGGTAATGTTTCAGATACAATTATCAACATTAGTGCGAGAAGTAACAACGGAGGTACTCCGTGCAGATCTATTTGGCGTGAGAAGAAAGATTATACATCTGTTTGGTGCGAAAACAAGAGCACATCAGGAGGTTCTCTGAGTGCTTGGGTTCAGCGTACAAATAATAAGAATACTTCCTCCGTAAAAACTGTAGACAGATATTACGGTTCATGGAGCTATAATGGGGCAACTAAGAATATGAAAAATTTACCAAAGGGTACATATTATTATTTGCCTAACTATGTTAAAGAAGACGGCTATAAATATGCTACTTTGGGCTACATTATGAATAAGGAAGCTGTGAGTTACCACATAGCATGGAGTCCTGACAGCATATAAAATATTTGTGGCTTTGTAAGTTATGCTCTGTTCCTTTTAATGAAGTTTTGACTTTATATATGCGCGCAGAGCATGACTTTTAGACTGCGGTAGGGAGTTGCTTATAGAGGTGTTTATATATTGAATAAAAAAATAACAACCGTAATTATTTTGATTATCATCTGTACTTCATCTATAATAGTTTCCATCTTATACTTGATAAAAAATGATATTATTGACATCAACGATATATACACTAATGCTGATGCAAAAAACACACAGGTCGCAAATGAAAATTCTATTTCTTCCACAGAAAATTCAGCAGTTGAATCGAAAAGTTGTGTTCTGCTTGAGGAAGGTGCTGAATACGATACTATGTACGACGATAGAACAAGCATTTATGTTAAATTAAATAATATCAGCATTTCAAAAAATAAGGCTGAACTTCCCGGATTTGACACATTTGAGGACTGGGATGAAATTAAAGATAGCCAAGGAAATATTACAAATGAATATTCATATGTAGTGCTTAACATTACAATGATGAATAAAGGAAATGAAAATGTGGAGGTATCATTGAACAGCTTACTTTTGCATTTTGGTACAGACGGTGGATATAACGAAGCACGAAGTTTTAATTCAAGTGAGAAAAAGACTTCAAAAAATTATTTTGTAGAAAAACTTGAACCCGGTAAAAAATTGAATGTTAATGTAGCATATGTTGCTGAGGACAAACAACTTAATGAGTACAAAGACCAACTTTATTTGATGACAGTGCTCTCAGGCAATCCTTTAGGAGAAGGAACTATGCAAGTCATCAAATCCGAAAAATAATAAATGGAGAATGATAAAATGCAAAGAATGATTAAATTCGAACTGAAAAGAAGTTTTAAAAACAGGCTGTTTTTAATTTCTTTGCTAATTTCATTAGCATTGGTAACATGGTATTCGATTGAAAGAATACCATACTGTGTGCAGTTGAATTCTGAATTTTTAAATGATGAAAATTTAATGGGATTTTTTGAAATTTCATATACAAACTGGATTGGCAGTCATAATATCTATCTTCAGCAAAACATTTTTTATATGGCTATTCCAATTCTCGCCACTTTGCCATTTGGTAGTTCCTTTTATGATGATATAAACAGGGGATATGCAAGGAATGTGTGCGTTCGTGCCAAGAAAAAATATTATCTTGTGGCAAAATACATAGCTGTTTTCGTAAGTGGTGGTTGCGTGGTTGCTATTCCAATGGTTCTTAGTTTTCTCATTTCTTCAATATTTTTACCGACAATGCTTCCTGAAGCATCTTATACATTTACTAACATATATCCTGCGTATAAGTGGGCTGATTTATTTTATGTGCAACCGTTATTATATACATCGATATATATTTTTATCACATTTTTGTTTTCGGGAGTAACAGCAAGTTTGTCATTGTTTATTACATTCTTTTTAAACAGAAAATTTGTGACTTTTGTTTTTCCTTTTTTCATTTACATTTTTTCATCATTTTGTCTTGAAATGTTGGGATTTGATGCCTACAGTATCAGAAATCTTGTCACGACTACAAGTGAAAGTGGGACTACCTTTTCTGTAACAATTTTATTTTTGATTTTCTTTTGCCTTTCATTTTTTCCGTATTATTTTATTGGAGCGAAAAAAGATGTTTTTTAAAGCGTGTAGAAAAACTTTTGTTGCAATGACATATTTTAAATATTTGGTTGTTTTCTGTTTACTCTGCAGTTTTGTATTGTTTTACTTTTTTGCTTTTTTAAAAAAAAATATGATGGATATAACAGACAACATATGTATGGCAGATTTTGTGGAAGCCGCCGGGGGTCACACGACAACTATCTTTTTTGTACCAACCGCCGCATTACTTTCAACGATATTTTCCGAAAAAAACAGTAACTTTACAAATGCCTATATTCGCTTTAGATTTAGAAATACACTGGTTGTCAGAAATAGTTTGAAAGTTCTTGCTTTTTCTGTGGCTTTTTGCATTTTATTCCTCGTCGCAGTTCTTGGTATGTCGAGATTTTTTTCACGAACAGTAATTAATTGGAATTCATATGAAAGCTATTATTATCTGTGTGAAGGATGCATAAGCAATGTAGGATTTGCAAAAGTAGTGATGAAAACTTTTGTATGTCTTTTAATTCCTACAATATTTTTTTCTGAATTAATATGTGCTTTTGGCTGTATAATAAACAAAGTATTTCCGTTCTTAGTGACGGTCACAACATGTATTGCAGTTTCATTTGATGGTGATTGGAATATTGACTTTTGGCTCTTGATTTTTGGGACAATTATAGTATTCGTACTAAATTTATTGTTCATGAAAAGAAAGGATTTTTTAAATTGAAAGTTCGTCTTTTTTTTCGTTTGCTTTCGCATGATATAACAGAGGGAATCATACATAATCGTAAATTTTTTATTTTTGCTGCGTTGCTGTTCATATTTATTGATTTCGTGTATTGGCATAATATTAGCTTATATTTTAGTGATTATAATTCGGTTGTAGACTGCGGTGTTCTGGATTTTTTTATGAATGTTTTTGCCGGATGTGACCCTTTTGATCCGGAGGCAAATAAGGGTGTAGATATTCCCATAACGTGGTTTTCTTTTAATGTACTTCCTTATTTGTTTGTGGGATTATACATTACAAACGATTTGCAGACAAGTGCCGATACCTTTATTTTGCGGGTAAAATCCCGATATTTATGGTGGTTGAGTAAAATAGTTTGGTGTGTTGTTTCTTCAACTTTGTACTATTTACTGTTTTTTGTAATTTCGACAGCTTTTACATTGTTTTCCGGTAATTTTTCATTAACTCAAAACAGTTTAATAACTGAAGAATTTTTGGAGCTAAGCACTTATGGAAAAAGTATGACAGAAATTTTCATTTCCTCAGTACTGTTACCTTGGATGATTACAACTTGTCACATGACATTTGATGCAATTATCAGTATTACATTTGGACCTGTTGTCGCGTTTTTGATGATAGTCTGCCTTATGACCACATCTGTGTTTTATTGCAGCGAATTTTTGCCGTTTAACTTTTCAATGTTGATAAGAACTGATTTTTGCGCCATAAATAATATATCAATATATACAGAACTGGAGGTTGCCTTTTTAATAATCGTTATATGTTTATTTTTAGGCTTGCCAATTATCAAAAGAAAAAACATTATTTAAAGTAGGAGAGATTTATGAATATAGAAATTTGTAATTATACAAAAAAGTTATCAAAAAATCTTGTACTGGAAAATATAAATTTATCACTTTCCGGAGGAAAAATTTACGGTTTTGTAGGTAAGAACGGTTCGGGGAAAACTATGCTTATGCGTGCAATTTGCGGACTGATTTTACCTACCAGTGGTTTTGTAAAAATAAATAACAAAATCATAGGAAAAGACATATCGTTTCCTGATAGTGTTGGGGCTTTAATTGAAAATCCGGGGTTCATTTCTGAGTACTCCGGTTTTCAAAATTTGAAGATTCTCGCTCAAATACAAAAGAAAATAGACGATAAAAAAATAGTGGATACTATGAGAATGGTAGGGCTTGACCCAAACGAAAAGAAGAGTTTCCGAAAATATTCACTTGGTATGAAACAAAAACTTGGAATAGCAGCAGCGATGATGGAAGACCCTCAAATACTTGTTTTAGATGAACCTTTTAATGCGTTGGATGAAGCTTCATGTGAAAATGTCAAAAAAATGATTTTGTCCGCAAAAGTTCCCGATAGAGTTGTGTTGCTGTCATGTCATGACAAAAATCAGATTAACGCTCTTTGCGACGAAACTATAGAATTAGCGCAGGGTAAAATCATCAGGAGAGATAGTCTTTATGAGAAAGAAAAATAATTTAAAAGTTATTGTAACGCTCCTTATTGTAACAGTATTATGTATATGTGGTGTCATTAGGTTTTTTAGTATCAATTCAAAATATCCGCAAAACGAAAAAGTTGTATATAAAATGGGCGATTCATTTGTTTGTCAAAATGCAAAATTCACTATAACAGATACATACATGCTTAAGCGTATGGACATTATGAATGATGATGATTTATCAGAATATTTGGAAGAAAATTCTGACTATTTGAAAAGTGAAGATTTGAATCTTGGCTTAATAAAAATTATAATTTCCAATACAACAGATGATGAAATAACTGTTGATTTAACAGCTTTTCATATTGAATCAGGTGCTTTTTCATTACAATTTTATTACCCGCTCGTTATGTATTACAATGATTGTGGAATGTATATTAAACTTTCAAAAGGTGAACAAAAAACGTTTATTGCACCCGTTCCTATCTCTTCTGAACAATTTCTCAATTATGATTCCACCGATATTAGAAACAGAACGTATTATTTGGTATCATCTTTATATCCTCAAAAAATAATGTCAGAAGTCAAATTTAATTAAATTCAAGATATTTAAATTGGTCAAATAAATAACAATGTTGGTTTAGCATAATTAGTGCTGAATTACTTGGACATTGAAAAGTTGCCTCGTTGTATAATCATGACGAAAATCTGATTAACGCAAAACTGCAATACAGCAAGGTGTCGTAATCCGTTTCTTGTTCAAGCTTGAAAAAATATTTAAATTTCCTTTTAACGGTAAACTATTGTTTTTTCTCTTGTGTTCGTGCCGCATTGTATTTCTCGTCTGAGTTTGGTTGCAACGGCGGCGGGCATATTTACGGGCAGCTTGCACATTGATTTCATCATTCAGTTTGCCGTCAATCTCACTGTGCGGCGATATTAAAAACGGAAGTGGATTTCTTTTCATTTTGAAGTCCCTTCCGTTCATTTTTCTTTTCGTTTATCTGCTTTACGGCGGCTTTATACCGCGCCAAAGTTTCCTTTACAGACTTTGAATAATCCGTTATGCTCCACTTGCCGGTTTGAGTGTGTCGAATATGATAGTTGATGATTATCAGCCTTTCACGCAGGGTTGGTGGTGATCTGTTGACTGAGCCTGCACAATCTTAGCAAAGCATTGCTGTGCTTGGATTCAAATACCTTGTCACAGCCCTTGCAGCTAAGTGAAAACGGCTCGCCAACCTTGTGTTTTCTCGCCTTTATCAACTGATAGCATTCCCTGCTTTTTAGACGGGCTGTTTCAGCTGCTTCTGCCGCTTAATTTCTTCCTCGCTCAGCTGAGGTTGAGGAATTTCAAACTTGCCGATGAAATTGAGATAGATTTCAACCTCCTGCATACGTTCTCCGTCAATATAATACGGAGCGTGAACTAAAATTTTGTCGATAAACTCATTTATCATCGGCGTAGTAAGCTCGGAAAAATCGGTGGTTATACATCTTTGCACCGCAATCGGCACAATAAACAAGACCCGTCAGCGGATTCGCCACTCCGGTGGTGTCAACACGTCTCGGCGTTTTTGTCAGTTTCTGAGCAAGCTCCCAAGTTTCTCGGTCAATGATTGCTTCGTGCGTGTCATTGAATATCAGCCAGTTCTCCTGCGGATTTTTCACTGAGCTTTTGTCCTTATATGATTCCTTGTGCGTACGGAAATTTACGGTGTCTCCGCAGTATTTCTGTTTTGCAAGAATACTGCGGACAACATATCCGCTCCAACTGAACGGGTGGGTAAACTCCTTTTTGTTTTTCCTTATTCCAATTCCTTTTTTGTAAAGTAAACAGCCGGGGTTTCAACCTTGTCATCAAACAGCGTGCGGGCTATGTCATAAGGTCCGCAGCCTTCTATTGTGAAATGGAAAATTCTGCGGACGACTGTAGCCGCTTCCTCATCAATCAGCCAATGATTTTTGTTGTTCGGGTCTTTCTTGTAACCGTAAATAGCCGAGTTGGTTGTCGGCTTTCCCGATTCGTGCAGATAGTTTGCAATATCAAAAGCATACTATGCCCGAGCGTAAGTGTAGCAACTGGTTTGACGGTTATGTTACAAAAACAAATCCACGTCTAAAAGGTAACACAAGATAACAAAAAACTGTACAGCCGAATATGGTTGTACAGTTTTTAGTTTTATATGTTATTTTATAGGAATGTAACATTGTACAAATTTGCACAATTTGAGCCGTAGGGGATTGCTAATCCTACCCGATAAAGCCTTGAACGAACACAATAACAATCAGCACGGGGAGTGCGTATTTAAGGTACGGCTTCAGCACTCTTGAAAGTTTAAGACCTTTACCCGTGTTACATTCTTCAAAGTAATTGTCAAAGCCCCAGCCGAATTTTGTTGTGCAGAACAGGAGATAAACCATTGCGCCAATCGGAAGAAGAAGGTTGCTGACAACGAAGTCCTCAAGGTCAAGCACACCTTTGCCGAGAATGTTGAAGTCACTCCAAATGTTGAATCCAAAAATACACGGCAGACACGCAAAGAACATAATAATTCCATTGATAATTGACGCCTTTGTTCTGCTCATGCCGAATGTGTCGGTAAGAAAAGCAACAAGGTTTTCAAACACGGCAATAACCGTTGAAAAGCTTGCAAATGTCATAAACAGAAAGAAAAGCGTACCCCAAATCCGACCGCCCGTCATATTTACGAAAACATTCGGAAGCGTCACAAAAATAAGGGCAGGTCCTTGGTCGGGCTGAACGCCAAATGAGAAGCAAGCAGGGAAGATGATAAGTCCGGCAACAATTGCAACAAAAGTGTCCAATGCACAAATCTGAACAGCCTCACCGTAAAGCGTGCGGTCTTTGTTCATATAACTGCCGAAAATTTCCATTGATGCGATTCCGAGTCCGAGTGTGAAAAACGCCTGACTCATTGCAGAGGTGATTACCTTGCCGAGTCCTACATCTTTAACCTTTCCGAAATCGGGAACAAGATAAAAGCTCAAGCCTTCTCCCGCATTTGAAAGCATCATACTGTTGATTGCAAGAATAATAATCAGTGCAAGCAACGCAACCATCATAACCTTGCTGACCTTTTCAATGCCTTTTTGAAGTCCTCGACTGCATACAAAAAATCCGAATACAACGATTATCGCAAGCCATATAATCATCTCAACAGGCGATGCCATAAGGTTGTTAAACACTCCCGAAACCTGTTCTGAGTTCATTCCGTTTTTAAATGTTCCCGTTGCAAATTTATAGAAGTAATCTAACATCCAACCCGAAACAGGCGTGTAAAACATCATCAAAAGGTAACAGCCTATCATACACAGCCAACCGTGAATGTGCCATTTGCTCTTTGGCTTTTCAAGTGTTTTATAGCTTAATACGGCACTTTTTCTGCTTGCTCTGCCGACTGCAAGCTCCATTGTCAGAACGGGAATTCCCATAAGCACAAGAAATGCAAGATAAAAAAGCACGAACAATCCGCCGCCGTTTTCGCCCGTAACATACGGAAAGCGCCAGACATTGCCTATGCCAATTGCACAGCCTGCACTTACAAGGAGAAAACCTGTCCTCGACTTAAAATTTTCTCTTTGCATAAATATTCTCCTTAAAAATACTGTCACTCTAATTATACAAACTTTTCACCGATATTTCAAGGAATAAACTTTTTATTTATGCAATTTCTACAACAATCCGAAACCTATAAAAACATGAAGCCCCCACACATTTTCGTGTAGGGGCGGTTTTCTTAAACAAAGAAATTGTCCTTATAATTAAAATCTTTCTCCGACAGCAACAATGACACTTCTGCCTGCCATATTAATTCGTCTGTCATAGAGAATAACATTTCTGTCCTCAAGGATTACATCCTGAGGCTCGTTGCCTGTGTTTACATAAAGCTTCCAGTGGTATCCTTCGGGAAGGTCGGGAAGCTCAACATTTACATAATCCCAATAAGCATTGACGCCAAAGTAAACAAACTCGTCAAGCCCCTGTTGTTTAAGACTTACACCGGCATACATAACGCCAATCATTCTTGTATCATCGTAATACTTGGCACTCCACGCAACATTTGAATGGATGCTGACAGGCGGATAACTGCATGTTGCCTTGCCTCTGCTGTCTGTAATAATGTGGAATCTCTTTCTGAAAGCAATCATATATTTAAAAAATTCAAATACATCCTTATGCTTTTCTTTTCTTGTCCAGTCAAGCCATGAGATAATGTTGTCCTGACAGTAAGCGTTGTTGTTGCCGAACTGAGTGTTGCAGAATTCATCACCTGCAAGGAAAAGAGCAGGTCCCTGACTGCACATAAGGGTTGCAAAAGCATTCTTTATCATTTTGATACGGAGCTTGTTGATATTGTAATCATTTGTATCACCCTCGGCTCCGCAGTTCCAGCTGTTGTTGTCATTAGCACCGTCAGTATTGTTCCAGCCGTTTTCGAGATTGTGCTTTTCGTTGTATGAATACATATCATAAAGAGTAAATCCGTCATGACAGGTAAGAAAGTTTACCGACGCATTGTAGCCTCTGTAGGTAGGGTCATACAAATCTCTTGAGCCTGTAATTCTCTGAGCCGCATCCCATGCAAGGTGGCTGTCGCCTTTAAGAAATCTTCTGAGGTCATCACGGTATCTTCCGTTCCATTCAGCCCATCTGTTCCATGACGGGAAACTGCCGACCTGATAAAGTCCGCCTGCGTCCCATGCCTCTGCAATAAGCTTTACTCCGCCGAGAATCGGATCAAACGCAAGGCTTTTGAGAAGCGGAGGCTTATCCATAGGAGTACCGTCCTCGTTTCTCCCCAAAATCGACGCAAGGTCAAAACGGAAACCGTCAATGCGGTATTCTGTTACCCAATAACGCAGACAGTCAAGTATAAACTGCTGCACAATCGGCTGATTGCAGTTGAGAACATTGCCGCAACCGCTGAAATTGTAATACTTTCCGTCCGGAGTGAGCATATAGTAAATGTTGTTGTCAATGCCCTTGAACGAGAAATACGGTCCCATTTCGTTGCCCTCTGCCGTGTGGTTGAACACAACATCAAGGATAACTTCAATTCCGTTTTCGTGAAGCTCACGAACAAGCTGTTTAAGCTCTCTTCCTTCGTGATGATGCTCGTGGTCGCTCTCATAGCTTGTGTTCGGAGCAAAAAAACATACGGTGTTATAGCCCCAGTAATCGTAGAGCTGACGACCGTCATAATTACGATATGAGCCCATTTCGTCAAACTCAAAAATAGGCATCATTTCAACGGCATTGATGCCCAGTTCTTTAAGATAGGGGATTTTTTCACGGATACCTGCGAATGTGCCTTTGTTTTTAACGCCTGAGGAGCCGTCCTGAGTAAAGCCTCTTACATGCAATTCATAAATAATAAGCTCTTCAAACGGAAGCTTCGGCTGAGTGCAGTTGCCCCAGTCATAGTCGCTGTTTACAACTCTTGCCTTATAAACACCCTCATGCTCCTGTTTTTTACCCCAGCCGCTCTGACCGATTACAGCCTTTGCGTATGGGTCAAGAATGTATTTCTTTTTATCAAAAATAATTCCTTTTTCGGGTTCATACGGACCGTCAAAGGAATATGCATACTCAAAATCAATCTCATCAAGACCGAACACGAGCATTGAATAGGTGTTGCCGATTTTGTAAGAATCCGGAAATCTGAGCCTTGCATACGGAAATTTTGCATAAGGTCTGAATAAAAGCAATGTACACTCAACGGCATAAACCGAATGAATAGTAAAGTTCACACCGCCGGAAACGGTTGTTGCACCGTTTAAAAGAAAGTTGCCGGGTCTGACATCGAAACCACCTACATTATCGGTTGGCTTTAAATCCCTCAACATAATATTCAATCCCCCTAAGTTACTTTCAAAAAAAACAAAAATTCAGTCAAACACAACATATGTCTATTTTATCGTATTATGTGATTTATTCAACACACTATTTGCAAAAATATAGTCAAATCTTGTCATCACGATTAAAAAGCAGTATTTTTACACAAAAAAAGACCGGAATAAAAAATATATTCGGTCTTTTTAATCATTTGCTTACGCTTATTGTCAACCTATAAAAGTAAATCTGTCTGTTTTTCTGCCGTCAACATCAACTTTTTCGGCAAACATTTCGACAGGTCTTGCCCACACTTCACTTGTGTTGTGGAGATTTCTGTAAATTACAAGTTTTTCACCTGTTTCGCTGTGGGTTGCAAAGTTGATAACCTCATATTCGCCACCCTTGAAATGTAGGTAAATACCCGGCTTGATTTCTTTTGTCGTATTTTCGGCATTGTCCGAATTGCTTTCACAGCAATTTTCTGTTTTAACAGCTTTAACTGAAGTTTCTTCATTTGCAGGAGCTTCGTCAATTTCAGCTGCCCTGCAATCTGTATTGTCTGCATTGAAATCAACCCTGAAACTTCCGTCATTAACAACAAGAATCCTTGACTGATACGGCTGCATTTCAATTTCATAGTAACCGTTTACATCAATAACTTCGTTGCCGTTGAGAACATCTGTAAGCTTTGCGTTGCAGCCTGTGTCAAAACCGATTCTTTCAACACGGTCTGTAAGGTTGAATGCAACAAAAACAGTCTGATTGTCGGTTTTTCTTCTGTATACAAGCTTTTCATTCTGAATATTTATGTTTTCAAAATCGCCGTACTTGAGAGCTTCGAGTGCAAGTCTTACTACACCGAGTTTTTTGATATGCTCAAGAAGTTCATAGTTCGGATTCGGAATGGAATCAAGATCAAGACAGGGACGAAGCTCATAATCGCTGTAGGCAGTTCTCATACCCTCAATGCCAAATTCACTTCCGTAGTAAATTGACGGTACTCCGGGCATTGTATACATCATCGTGTAAACATTGTTGAGATGATTTTTGTCTTTAAGCATACTTGCAACACGGTTTACATCGTGGTTATCAACGAAATTATATGTGTAGATGTTTCTGTAAATACCGCCGTTAGCAAACTGTCTGTTAAGAGAATGAGCAATTTCAAAATAGTTGTGGTCATTATGGCTTGAATAAATGCCTTTGTAGCATTCGTAGTTTGTAACCGAGTCAAGCACATCGGGATTTGCCCAATGATTGTAATCGCCGTGGGTAATCTCACCGTAGAGCCAGAAATCGGACTTTTTCTCTTTGCAAACATTTTTTAATTTCTTGAAAAATTCAATGTCAATGCAGTCAGCCGCATCAAGGCGAAGTCCGTCAATATCAAACTCATCAATCCAAAATCTTGCACAGTCAAGAAGATAGTTTACTACCTCGTCATTGTGGAGATTAAGCTTTACAAGGTCGTAGTAACCTGCCCAGCCCTCATAGCTGAAACCGTCGTTATACGGGCTGTTGTTCCGGAAGTTTACATTTTCAAACCAAGACGCATATCTTGAATTTTCACGGTTCTGCCGAACATCTTTGAAGGCAAAGAAATCTCTTCCCACATGATTAAAAACGCCGTCAAGCATAATTCTGATGCCGTTATCGTGAAGTGTTTTGCAAATTTTTTTGAAAGATTCGTTGTCACCGAGCCGACAGTCGATTTTTTTATAATCAATAGTATCATAGCCGTGCTTTGAACTTTCAAAAACAGGGTTAAAAACAAGTGCGTTTACCGACATTGACTTCATATGGTCAATCCAGCCGTAAATTTTGTCAAGTCTGTATTCCTGTTTGAAATCATTCTCCTTTGGTGCTCCGCAAAAACCGAGCGGATAAATATTGTAAATTACGGATTCATTTATATATCCCATTATATTATCTCCTTTTTGCACAGAATAAAGCAATGTACGAATGCAGTGTTTTGTGTACATTAGTCATAATTATAACACTAAAATTTCTATTGTGCAACTGAATAATTTGTGTTACAATGTAACATATTGATGATTTAAAAATGATTTTAAAAAAATCTCGGAGGAACAAAATGCTCAAAATACCCGAAAACAAAACAAGAAAAAAATTAAGAATCACACTTTGTGTGCTCTATCTCGTTGAAATCGTACTCTGTGCGTTGCCGTATTTCCAGTACATTGACGAAAAGAATGTACTCCATTCTTATTCCGTATTTGATATTATGTCTGTATGGGGACTCAGCGGTTCAAATGATGCGGTTTTTAAGTATTCGCTCTTTATGCCGATTTTCTTCATTATTCCGATTGCAGGATTTTTCTTCTGCGCTCTTGACAAAGAACGCAATATGAAGAATATCGTTTCAATCATCTGCTGTCTGCTCGGTGTACTTTCAATTATCACAATGGTAAGCTATACAATCAGCCTTGCTTCTGTAATTGCACTTCTTTTGTACATTCTCATCTGCTTTCTCACAACGCTTTCAATCTTTGCAAGATTTACCGACAAGGATGCTACAAAAGCTCCTGTTAAGCAGAAAAACACAGACCCGAACAGGGAAGTGTAATTTTACAAATTAATAGTTAAAAACGGAAAATTGAAAATTTCGGTCGGGAACACAGCTTGATTAATGCAAAACATTGTTTTCCCGACTTTATTTTATAAAATTAAAACACGGCAGTTCATTATCTGAAATGATTGCCGTGTTTATTTTTGCCGATTTTATTTTTAAAATTCCGTCAGAACAATGTGTGCCTGAGAATTATCGAGGACTAACGGCTTATCCATATCAACTCTCTTTAATTCTCCGTAGAGTCTGCCGAAAATTACGGTTGTTTTGTCCATATATGCCGCCATAGCCTCGCCTTTTACGGTGAACGGCTTGAATGTAATGTCAACTGCCGAATATCCCGCCTTAAAGTACCACGGTCTGTCAAGCTTTCCGCCTGTGCTTTTAACATTTATCTGCGACAGTTTTACAAGATGACCGTCTGTGAAAAAGCAATTTTCGTTGCCGTAACGGTTGTCACCGACTCTGCTTGCAAGGCAGAGGGAAAAGCGTTTTCCGTCAATAAAGCAGTCGGAGCTTAATCTCTGATAATTATGCTTTCTCGGCTTTGAAAAGCGTGTCCAGTCAAAGTAAGCGTTTGTGGTTGTTTCGTTTAAAGAATATTCCATACCGCCAACACGGATAATTCCGCCTGCGACAAATTTGGGAACAAAGCGTTTGAGATAAAAATATTTTCTGTCTCTCTCAAACGGTGCAATTTCGTTAAGACTTTCGCCCGCCGTCTTTTTGAGATTAATGTTAAAGTAAAGATTTTTTATGCCGCCAAAGTCGATAAAATCACATTTTAAAAATCTTCCGTTCGGTGTGTTTGTCAACTGCAGCTGAAGCCTTTTGTCCGTGTACAAAAGCTCTCCCGAACTGCCCGATTCGGGAAGCTCGTTCTTGCTGAAAACAAATTTCTTTACAACACAATCATAAATCACACCGCCTCTTTTAAGGTCGGCAACCGCAATTTTTACCGCAAATTCCATGCCTAAATTTTCAACCGAAAGATAGAGCGAAACCTCTGTGTTGCTTATGAAATAGCAATCTCTTTCGCTGTGTTTTCCGCTTGTTTTGCTCTGTTCGCTGTTATATTCAAAAACAGGCGTTCTTGCCCAGCCTGCACACATAACCTCTCCGTTTTCTTCAAAAACATTATGCTTTTCGGTTATCTCATGTTGCAAAACAATCCCTCCGTGTTCTCGTTTTTAAAATTTTCCATAAAATCACACCATACAATATACACAAAATAATTATGCTTTTCAAGAATTATAACAAAACTGTAAATTTCGTTTTCTGCCGTCAACGGTATATGTACTAATTTTCTGATTTCATGAATAATCTGTAATAATATCATATACCTGTGAGGGCGGTTTTTATGAAGAAATTTGTCATTTCGCTTTTAATCTGCTTATGTTTTCTGCTTTGTTCATGCAGTGCCGACACATCGGGATATCAAAACGAGCTTACCTGCACAGACTGGAGTGCAGAGCTTGACGGAGGCGGAAAGATAAACCTTTCGTTTGACGGTGAAAATGCGTCTCTTATTATGATGAGCGGAAAAGACAAGGCGGAGCTTTGCGGAAAATATGTTGCCGATGATACAACGCTTGTCATATTTGTGCCGAAACTTTACCGAAACTACACCTTTGAATATATTCCCCACGGAAAAAAGCTTGATTTGTCATACAACGGTTCAAAAATTACGCTCAGCCGTGCCGATAACACGCAAAAAACCGAGTAAATCAGCCGTTCAATGTTTCTTATGTACATTTTGAGCGGAATACGCAGATTAACGAATAATTTTATTGATAAATAAAGTTGTGTGTGTTATAATGTTTTAAACTATGTTATTATGCCATTTTTGGATTTTTTCGGAGGTATTGTTTTGGTAGTGTTTGGAATTGATCCCGGATATGCCATTGTAGGTTGGGGAGCAATCAATTTTCAATCGAATACATATAAAACTCTCGGTTACGGTGCAATTGAAACTGTTGCCGGAACTGATTTTAACAAACGGCTTGAGTACATCTATGACGAAACCTATGCTATTCTCAACAGATGTCGCCCCGACGCCCTTGCAATCGAAAAACTTTACTTTCAGACCAATCAGAAAACGGCTATCAATGTTGCTCAGGCAAGGGGAGTAACCCTGCTTGCGGCACAAAAACTTAAAATACCAATCTTTGAGTACACTCCTCTTCAAGTCAAAACGGCTGTAACGGGATACGGCAAGGCTAAAAAACCACAGGTTATGGAAATGACCGCAAGGCTTTTAAAGCTGAAAGAAATTCCGAAACCCGATGATACCTGTGACGCACTTGCAATTGCAATCTGTCACACACAGGCGGCAGGCTCACAGCTCAGAAGAGTAATGTACGGAAAGGGACTTTAAATATGCTTTATTCCGTAAGAGGAAAACTTATTGCTATAGAATCAAATGCGGCGGTAGTAGAGTGCGGCGGTGTCGGCTATATGTGCCAGACAACAATGAACACACTCAAAGCCGTAAAGCTTAACACAGAGGTAACGCTTTACACCTACCTTAATGTAAGGGAAGATGCGGTGGATCTTTTCGGCTTTGCAACAAAGGCAGAGCTTGAAACCTTTAAAAACCTCATCAGCGTAAGCGGTGTAGGTCCAAAGGCAGGACTTGCGGTTTTGTCGGAGCTCAGTCCCGAACAGGTTGCAATGGCAATTGCCTCCGATGACCTCAAAACAATTACAAGAGCACAGGGAATAGGCAAAAAAATTGCACAGAGAATTGTTCTTGAACTCAAGGACAAGCTTGCAAAAGCGGCTAAAGAGGACAGTTTCTTTGCACAGGCGGCACAGAACAGCGTGAATGTTTCAACGGGAAATGTTCCGAAAGCAATCGAGGCACTCGGGGTTTTGGGTTATTCTCCTTCGGATGTTTCGCCCGTACTCGCAACACTCGACAGCGCCTTGCCTGTTGAACAGCTTATTTCGCTCACATTAAAACAGATGGGAAGACAGTAACATATGAGTAAAATGGAATTCTCGGATGAATTTGATTTTGAAAACAGAATAACCGATACTTCCGAAATTCCCGAAGATACGGCAGAGAGCGACAACCCTCTGCGACCGAAAACACTTTCGGAATACATAGGACAGGAAAAGGCAAAGGAAAACCTCAAGGTCTTTATAGAGGCGGCAAAAATCAGAGGCGAAACCCTTGACCATGTACTGCTCTACGGACCTCCGGGACTCGGTAAAACAACTCTTTCGGGAATCATTGCGAATGAACTCGGTGTGTCAATGAGAATAACCTCAGGCCCTGCAATTGAAAAGCCGGGCGACCTTGCGGCATTGCTTACCAACCTTAACGAGGGTGATGTGCTTTTTATTGACGAAATTCACAGACTGAGCCGTTCCGTTGAAGAAATACTTTACCCTTCAATGGAGGACTTTGCAATTGACATCATCACGGGTAAAGGTCAGATGGCGGCTTCGTATCATCTGCCGTTGCCAAAATTTACACTTGTCGGAGCAACCACAAGAGCAGGTCAGCTGACCGCTCCTTTGCGTGACCGTTTCGGTGTGGTGTTAAGACTTGAACTCTACACCCCCGAGGAGCTTGCACAGATTGTTGAAAGAAGTGCCGGAATCCTCGGAATAAAAATTGAACATGACGGTGCGCTTGAAATTGCGTCCCGTTCAAGGGGAACACCACGAATTGCAAACCGACTTTTAAAGCGTGTGCGTGACTTTGCACAGGTTATGTCAAACGGCGTCATTACACTTGAAACCGCAAGGACAGCACTTGACAGACTCGAAATTGACGAACTCGGTCTTGACCGCAACGACAGAAGAATGCTTGAAGCAATCGTTCGTTTTTACAACGGCGGTCCTGTCGGACTTGAAACACTTGCGGCGGCAATCGGTGAAGAGGCTGTAACAATCGAGGATGTCTATGAACCGTATCTTTTGCAGATAGGTTTTGTCAGCAGAACACCGAGGGGCAGATGCATAACTGCCGAGGCTTGCAAGCATCTCGGCTGTGAATTTCCTAAGGGCGTTGTAAATGCACAACCTACACAGCCGACTCTCTTTGGTGACAGGGAGTCATAAATCAGTCACAATATGAGTGTATAATTCAACAGAGTGCAAGGTTCTTACTTGGGTTATATCGAAAATTTCACTTTTGAAAATTTACAATCTACAAATTATTTAACGGAGGAATATATATAATGGGAAGATTATTCGGTACAGACGGTGCAAGAGGTGTTGCAAACGCAGAGCTTACACCCGAACTTGCAATGAATATAGGCAGAGCGGCGGCAATGGTTCTTATCAGCGATGAGGTTGAACACCCCACAATTTTAATCGGTAAGGACACAAGACTTTCGGGCGATATGCTCGAGGGCGCACTTATTGCAGGACTTTGCTCGGTAGGTGCAAATGTTCACATTCTCGGGGTAGTTCCTACTCCTGCGGTTGCTTATCTTGTAGGCAAATACAATGCCGATGCAGGTATTATGATTTCCGCATCACACAACCCGTTTGAATTTAACGGTATCAAAATTTTCAGTTCTGACGGATGCAAGCTCCCCGATGCCCTCGAAAACAGAATTGAAGAAATCGTACTTGACCATGTTGTTCCGTATGCATCCGCAACAGATGAAAATATCGGCAGAGTAACATATGATACAGAGGCGGCTGATTTGTATATTGACCACCTTGTTTCGGCAGTTGACTGCGACTTTGAGGGTATGGAAATCGCACTTGACTGCTCAAACGGTTCTTCTTCAAGAACAGCCGAAAAGCTTTTCACAAAGCTTGGTGCAAAGGTTCATATGCTTTTTGACGAGCCTGACGGTGTGAACATCAACCGTGACTGCGGTTCAACTCATATGAGCAAATTGCAGAAGTATGTTCGTGAACATAAGCTTTCATGCGGTCTTGCATTTGACGGTGACGCCGACAGATGTCTTGCGGTTGACGAAAACGGAAACCTTGTTGACGGCGATTATCTTATTGCAATCTGTGCAAATGATATGAAGCAGAGAGGCGTACTCAAAAAGAATGCCGTTGTCGGAACAATTATGACAAACATGGGCTTTAACAAGTTCTGCGAAGAAAACGATATGCACTTTGTTTCAACAAAGGTTGGCGACAGATATGTTCTTGAGGCTATGATGCAGGAGGGCTACAATATCGGCGGCGAGCAGAGCGGTCACATCATTTTGCTTGACTACGCAACAACAGGCGACGGTCAGCTTTCAGGTGCAATGATTCTCAGCATTATGAAGAGAACAGGCGAAAAGCTCAGTCAGCTTGCAAAGATTATGGAGCGTTTGCCGCAGGTGCTCATTAATGTAAAGGTCAGCAGAGAGGGCAAGCTCTCCTTCTATACAGACAGGGAAATCAAGGCTGAAATCGAAAGAGTTAGCGAAATCCTCGGTGACAGAGGCAGAATCCTTGTTCGTGTGTCGGGAACAGAACCTCTCGTAAGAGTAATGCTCGAGGGTGAAAACCTCGAAGAAATTCAGAACCTTGCGGAAGAAGCCGCACAGGTAGTAAGGGAAAGACTTGCATAATGCGATTATCTGATAAATGGAAAGATTATGAACTTATAGATACCTCTGACGGGGAAAGACTTGAAAGATGGGGAGATATAATCCTTATCCGTCCCGATCCGCAGATTATCTGGTCAAGCGAAAAGAAAAATCCTCTTTGGTATTCGGCACATGCCCGTTACCACCGCTCAAATCGTGGCGGAGGAAGTTGGGAGCAGTACAAAAAAGTTCCCGACCGCTGGACTGTAAATTACGGCGACCTCGTTTTCAACATCAAGCCTATGGGATTCAAGCACACGGGTGTGTTCCCCGAACAGGCAGTAAACTGGGATTTTGCCGCAGAAAAAATTAAAAACGAAAACAGACCGCTTAAAATTCTCAACCTTTTCGGTTACACAGGCTGTGCAACTCTTGCGTGTATGAACGCAGGCGCAACCGTTTGCCATGTTGACGCATCAAAGGGCATGGTTCAGTGGGCAAAGGAAAATGCCGCATCAAGCGGTATTGCCGACAGACCTGTCCGTTGGCTCGTTGACGATTGCGTAAAATTTGTACAGCGTGAAATCCGCCGTGGCAACAGGTATGACGGAATCATTATGGATCCTCCGTCATACGGCAGAGGTCCGGGCGGTGAGGTCTGGAAACTTGAAGAACAGCTTTATTCACTCGTAACCCTGTGCAAACAGGTTCTCTCAGACAATCCGCTGTTTTTCATTCTCAATTCCTACACAACGGGACTTTCTCCCGCTGTAATGGAGTATTTGCTCGGAGTTCTTTTGCAGAAGGACTTCGGCGGAAAAGTATCAAGCGATGAAATAGGACTGAAGGTGAGCGACACGGGACTTGTATTGCCGTGCGGCTCAACCGCAATATGGGAGAAATAATAAATGAGCTTTATTTCACTTGACAACATCAGCTTTTCATATTCCGACATTGAAAGCGGTCAGCCGTACAAAAATGCGGTTGACGGTGTTTCTCTCAATATCGAAAAGGGTGAATTTGTTGCCCTTCTCGGTCACAACGGATGCGGAAAGTCAACTGTTGCAAAACATCTCAATGCAATGCTATTGCCGGATAAGGGCAAAGTGTATGTTGATGGAGATGACACATCAGATGAAAACAAGACATATGACATAAGAGAAAAAGTGGGACTTGTACTTCAAAATCCCGACAACCAGCTTGTTGCAAGCGTTGTTGAGGAAGATGTTGCTTTCGGTCCCGAAAACCTCGGAATACCGCCAAAGGAGATCCGACAGAGGGTTGACGATGCCCTCAAAGCCGTTGATATGTACGATTACCGTGAACACGCTCCGTTCAAGCTTTCGGGCGGTCAGAAACAGCGTATTGCAATTGCGGGAATTCTTGCAATGCAGCCACAATGCATAGTTCTTGACGAACCAACGGCAATGCTTGACCCTAACGGCCGTGACGAGGTAATGACAACGCTTTTAAAACTCAACCGTGAAAAGAATATGACGGTTGTCCTCATCACACACTATATGGAAGAGGCAGTCCTTGCCGACAGAGTTGTCGTTATGGACGCAGGAAAAATCCTCACTCAGGGTACACCCGAAGATGTTTTTTCACAGGCGGAGCTGCTCAAAAAGCACCGTCTTGATGTTCCGCAGGCAACAGAGCTTGCATACAGACTCAGGGGGTGCGGAGTGAAATTTGACAAGCTTCCTCTCAATGCAGAGCAATGTGTAAAAATGCTTGAGGAGGTGCTGTCATGAGCAAGGTGCTTGAGCTGAAAAATTTAAGCTATGTTTACGGAACAGGCACTCCGTTTGAGAAAACCGCTGTCAATAATTTGAGCCTTTCAATTGAAAAAGGCGAGTTTATCGGCATTATGGGACACACGGGCTCGGGCAAGTCAACACTTGTTCAAATGCTCAACGGACTTATGAAACCAACTTCGGGACAGGTTCTTCTTGACGGCGAGGATATCTGGGCAAATCCCAAGGATATCAGAAAAATCCGTTTCAAAGTCGGAATGGTATTTCAGTATCCCGAATATCAGCTTTTTGAAGAAACCGTTGCCAAGGACATCGCATTCGGCCCTACGAATATGGGCAAGAGCGGTGCAGAGCTTGAAAAAGCGGTAAATGACGCCGCAAGATTTACCGGACTTAAAGATGAACTTCTTGAAAAATCTCCGTTCGACCTTTCGGGCGGTGAAAAGAGAAGGGCGGCAATTGCAGGCGTTATAGCAATGAATCCCGAGGTTCTCGTTCTTGACGAACCGACCGCAGGTCTTGATCCTATGGGCAGAGATGTGCTGTTGAGCCAGATTGTGCAGTATCACAAGGAACGCAAAAACACCGTTATCCTTGTATCCCACAGCATGGAAGACATTGCAAGGGTTGCCGATAAGATAATCGTTATGAACAAGTCAAACCTCGTTATGTTTGATAAGACGAAAGAAGTTTTCTCAAAGGGACGAGAGCTTGAAAAAATAGGACTTCGAGTACCGCAGATAACAAAGATTATGCTTGAACTGCGTGAAAAAGGTTTTAATGTTCCCGAAGGAATACTTACTGTTGATGAGGCAATGGACTGTATTTCCTCACTGCTTGACAAGGAGGGTAAAATATGGTAAGAGATGTTGCGTTCGGTCAGTATTTCCCTGCGAACAGCGTAATCCACAAATGTGATCCTCGTGCAAAGCTGATTATGCTTATCGGATTTCTTGTAATTATTTTCTGTACTTTTAATTATGCTTCGCTTGCGCTTGTTGTGCTTTTTACCGCACTTTTTGTTGCGGCAAGCAAGGTGCCTGCAAAGTTCTATTTCAAAAGCATGAAAGTAATTATATTTATTATAATAGTAACCTCAATTCTCAATGTGTTCTACGGTTCGGGTGATCCGCTTGTACAATGGGGAATTTTCAAAATTACCTTAAACGGCATTAACAGAGCAATTTTTGTTTCTGTAAGAATCATATGTCTTATCCTTGCAAGCTCCTGTCTTACATTCACAACCTCTCCGACAGAGCTTACGGACGCAATCGAAAGACTGATGAAGCCGCTTGCAAAACTGCACTTTCCCGTTCACGAGATTGCAATGATGATGTCGCTTGCTTTAAGATTTGTTCCCACACTTCTTGAAGAAACCGACAAAATTACTCAGGCTCAAAAGGCACGAGGTGCCGATATGGAGTCGGGTAATATTATTCAGAGGGTAAAGGCGTTTATCCCTATTCTTATTCCGCTTTTTGTTTCGGCATTCAGAAGAGCCTATGAGCTTGCAACAGCTATGGAGTGCCGTTGCTACCGTGGCGGAACAGGAAGAACACGAATGAAAACTATTCATATGGCAAAGCGTGACTATGTATCTTTTGTAATGGTCGCACTTCTAATCGGCGGAGTGATTTTATGCAACATATTCCTGCCTGCGGCAGTTTAAGAAATCTTCTTCTCACAATTTCATATGACGGAAAAAAGTTTCACGGCTGGCAGATTCAGCAGAACGCAATGACGGTTCAGGAGGCTTTTCAAACTGCTCTTTCAAAGATTATCGGCAATGACTTTGATGTAAAGGGATGCAGTCGCACAGACAGCGGAGTTCACGCAAATATGTACTGCATCAGCCTTAAAACAGAGCATCCCATAAAGCCCGAAAGACTCAAGGCGGCGCTTAACCGTTGGCTGCCGCTAAGCATTGCGGTTCTTGACTGCAAAGAGGTTGCGCCCGATTTTCACGCCCGCTATTCCTGCACAAGCAAGGAATATATCTACAAAATCTGGAACAGCGAGGTGCGAAATCCGTTTCTTGACGGATACGCACTTCATTACAGATACAAAATTGACGAAAATCTGCTTGACAAAGCCGCTCAGGCATATGTCGGCAGACACGATTTCACTTCCTTTTGCACGCTTGATAACCGTGAAAAAGGGGATATGACCAGAAATGTAAAAGCCTTTTCGGTAACCCGTGAGGGCGACCTTGTTACAATGAAGGTTGAGGCTGACGGCTTTTTGTACAATATGGTTCGTATTATGGTGGGAACACTTCTCAGGATTCAGCAGGGTAAAATTGCTCCCGATGAAATTCCCTCCATTATAGAAAAGAAAAACAGAAAATATTCGGGTCCCACCGCACAGCCTTGCGGATTGTACCTGAATCGTGTGAATTATGAAAATGACAACAGTTCACAAAAAAGGAGTGAACGCTGATGTTTAAAAAATTTAAAGGACATTATTCAAAACGAAAGACACATAAAACCGACAGAGATGTAATGAGCTATGAGGATATGCCTCTTGACGATTATGAACAGGAAAAAACCGAAATGTCGCCGCAGGCTGTCAAGAAAATCGTACTCGGTGCGTGTATTGCCATTGCGGCAGGACTTATAGTTTTTGCCTTTGCAAACCGTGACAAGCTCACATGGGAGAACATCTCAAACTGGTGGACTTATGATGTACTCGGAAATGCCGGTCACGGCTATCCCGTTGACATTATCGGTTCCGAGGTTTCATCGGGCAACTTTGCAGTGTCACAGGGACATGCCGTGTATGCGTCGGACACCTCGTTCGTAACCCTTACAAATTCGGGTACAGAGGTTGCACGACTTCAGCTTACACATTCAAATCCCGTAATGAAAAACAATGAAAACAGATTTCTCACATACGGAATCGGCAGTTCAAGCTATGAGATAAGCAGTTTTGACGAAACGCTTTACTCAGGCAATGCCGAAAATAAAATATACACAGGTGATGTTGCCTCAAACGGTACATACTGTCTTGTTACCGAGGACAACGGTTATCTTACAACGCTGTATGCATACAGCAAAAATAATAACAGAATTTACAAATATTCTTTTTCTGAGTATTATATAACATCGGTAGCAATTAACAAGGACGGCTCCGGTTGCGTTGCCACAGGTGTGTCAAGTGATAAGGGTTCAGCGGTAACGGGCGTTTATGTGCTTGATTTTTCACAGGAAAAGCCTGTTTCAACCTACAAAATTTCGGGTGACAGCGTGCTTGATTGCAAGTATCTGACCTCAGATACGGCGGTTCTTGTGGGCTCACAGGCAAGCTATATTGTTAAAAAAGGTGAAAAGAACTACAAAACAGTAAGCTATGAGGACAAAACTCTTTCAAATTACTGCTTTAACACAGATACATCAACCTATACAATGGCTCTTTCAAGGAGCGGTGACGGAAGAAGTGTTGCTCTCATAAGCTATAACAGTAACGGCGAGGTACAGTACACAATAAATACCGAACACAAAGCCGATTCGCTTTCTGTCTACAAGGGTACGGTTGCAATCCTTGACGGAAATGTTGTTTACGGTTATAATCAAAATGGCGATTTGCTTTATTCGACAAATTCGGGAACCGGTTCAAAAAAGATTGTGCTTGCCTCGGACTACACCGCTTACATTCTCAGCGTAAATCAAATTAGGTTTATTGACCTTGACAGTGTATCGAGCGACGATACCGCTCAAACTTCAAAACAGGAGTAATAAATTTGGTTGCAGATATAATTATTATTGCCGTGTTTGCGCTTTTGTTTTTTATTGATTTCAAGCGTGGCATAGCAATTACAATTCTCAATGTTGCAGGTGTGGCTCTCACGGGCTTTCTTGCATATCACATTTCAAATTTTCTTGCATCGTGGGTTTATACGGCATTTGTTCAGCAGACCTTAACAACAAATCTGCAACAAATGATTGACACTCAGGGCATCAACTCAGCCATTGCAAACAGTTTTTCGGCTTTGCCAAACTGGGTTATGGGAATGCTCGGATTCTTCCTTTCAATTTTCGGATTGGATTCAAGTGTCTATACAAACGATTTTCAGGTTCCGAACTCTGCCGCAGTGGCGGTGTCAACTTCGGTGGAAAATCTTATTCAGCCGGTTATCACAGGAATGTTCCGCTTGGTTATCGGTGTAGTTATATCAATAATTATCTTTATAATTATAAAAATTCTTGTTAAAAAACTTGCAAGAGTGTTCAAAATACCCGTGGTGAAACAGATTAATAAGCTTCTCGGCGGTGTGTTGGGACTTGCGGAGGCGACAATCCTTGTGTTTTTTGCCGTTAATATCTTTTCGGGAGTGCTTGAGTTTTCAAATCCCGAAATGCTTAATAACCCGATGATTTCGGGTGCTGCTTTTAAATTTTTCAGCGTTGCAGTCTGAATGAAGAAACAGGAGGGAACAGTAATGGAAAAAGAAAAAGATGTGTGGAGCTTTAAAACATCCGATTTGGTTACTATACCTAATATTATAACTTATGTAAGATTTGTGCTTATAATCCCGTTCGTATATTTTTTCCTTGCGGAACAGTATATATATGCGGCAATATGTATAGGTTTGTCGGGGCTTTCCGATTGCTTTGACGGAATGGCTGCCAGAAAACTCAATCAGGTAACTCCTCTCGGAAAAATCCTTGATCCCATTGCAGACAAGGTAACGCTTTTTGCGGTCGTTATCTGTATGGTGATTTATGTGCCTATGGTTCTTCCGATTCTTGTAACACTTCTGGTCAAAGACCTTATTATGCTCCTCGGCGGTGCAGATTTAATCAAAAAAAGACTCACTCCGCCTTCTGCAAACTGGTACGGAAAGGTCGGAACAATTATTTTCTACTTTTCCGTATGTCTTATCGTATTTCTCAAGGCCTTTTTTGCCTACGAAAATATGGTGCTTGATCTGATATTGCTTTCGGTTACAGCCGCATCCATGCTATACGCTTTGTATCGTTACGGCAAAATCTATTTTGCAATGATTAAGGAGTACAACGAATCACTTAAAAAGACAGCTGACATTAAAAATAAATAAATTCCGACAAATAAATATTGAATTATTTGTTAAACAGTTGTATAATTCTTATATTACCATGACAGCAAATGTGCAATTTGGTGTCCTAAAAAGGAGTATGCTATGCTTTGTACAAGATGCGGAAAACGGCCTGCGGTTGTTTTCGTTTCAAATAATAATTCTAAAGACGCCCCGACGGCAGGTTATTGCCTTACCTGTGCAAAAGAGCTTGGAATCAAGCCGGTTGAGGATCTTATCAGCAAAATGGGTATCTCGGACGAGGACCTTGAAAATGTTCAGGATCAGATGAACACCCTCATGAACAGTATGGGTGACGGCGATATGTCGCAGCTTATGGAACAGCTTGGTGCGGATAACCTTGCCGAGCAGATGGGCGATTTTTCTAAAGACGGTGACGGCAGCGAGGATGATGACTTCTCTCACGGTGCACCTGCATTCCCTGCATTTTTCAACAGTATGTTCGGCGGACAGAACAACAATGCGACAAATCAGGATAATAATAAAAAGGGCAAAAAAGAGAAAAAAGAAAAGAACAGAAAGCACATCAATCTTTACTGTGAAGACCTTACACGCAAGGCGAGAGAGGGCAAAATCGACCGCATTGTCGGCAGAGACAGCGAGATTGAGCGTGTAATTCAGATTCTTTCAAGAAGAACAAAGAACAATCCTTGCCTTATCGGTGAACCCGGTGTAGGTAAAACCGCTATTGCAGAGGGGCTTGCTCTCCGCATTGCCGCAGGAAATGTTCCTCAAAGACTTAAAAACAAGGAAATTCAGCTTCTTGACCTCACCTCACTTGTTGCAGGTACTCAGTTCAGAGGTCAGTTTGAAAGCAGAATTAAAGGACTTGTTTCCGAAATCAAGGAGAACGGCAACATAATTCTCTTTATTGATGAGGTTCACAGCCTTGTCGGCACAGGTGACAACGAGGGTACAATGAATGCCGCAAATATCCTCAAACCGGCTCTTTCAAGGGGCGAAGTTCAGGTTATCGGTGCTACAACATTCAACGAATACAGAAAATATATCGAAAAGGATTCTGCTCTTGAAAGAAGATTTCAGCCCGTAAAGGTCGGCGAGCCTACAATTGCTCAGTCAATTGATGTTATCGCAGGCGTAAAAGGCTATTATGAGGCACATCACCGTGTAATTGTTGACGATGATATCGTTCGCAAGACGGTTATCCTTTCCGAAAGATACATAACAGACCGTTTTCTTCCCGACAAAGCAATCGATCTTCTTGATGAAAGCTGTGCCTGTGCTGCTCTCCGCAATAAAAGCATGGAGCGTCACGATAAGCTTGAGGACGAAAGACAGAAGCTTCTTGTCAGAAAGGACGCTCTTACAAATGCCGATGAGGTAAACTATGAACAGCTTGCCGAGGTCAACACAAGCCTTGCAAGAATTGACAGCGACCTTAAAGAAATTGACCCCGAAACTCTCGTTTCAAAGGTTACAGAGGAGGATATCGCCAAGGTAATTGAACTCTGGACAGGCATCCCCGCATCAAGAATCAAGGAAAACGAGCTTTCAAAGCTTGCCGACCTTGAGAACGAGCTTAAAAAGAAAATTATCGGTCAGGACGAGGCTGTAAAGGCTCTTGCGTCTGCAATCAGAAGAAGCAGAGTTCAGATTTCACCTCGCCGCAGACCTGCATCGTTCATCTTTGTAGGTCCTACAGGTGTCGGTAAAACAGAGCTTGTAAAGGTTCTCAGCAAGGAACTTTTCGATACTCCCGAAACTCTTATCAGACTTGATATGAGTGAATTTATGGAGAAACATTCGGTTTCTAAAATTATCGGTTCACCGCCCGGATATGTCGGTTACGATGAGGCAGGACAGGTAACGGAGAAAGTTCGCCGCAGACCTTATTCTGTTCTCCTCTTTGATGAAATCGAAAAGGCTCATCCCGATGTTCTCAATATTTTGCTCCAAATTCTTGACGAGGGCAGAGTTACAGACGCTCACGGCAGAACAGTAAACTTTGAAAATACTGTTATCATTATGACATCAAATGCCGGTTCTGCATCAAAGGACAGCGCATTAGGCTTTGGTAAGACTGAAGAAGATGCCTCAAAAGAAAAGGTTATGAAGGCACTTTCCGAGTTCCTCCGTCCCGAATTTATCGCAAGAGTTGACGAGGTTATCGTATTCAACAGCCTTAAAAAGGACGATTTTGTTAAGATTGCAGACCTTATGCTCTCTGAGTATGTACCGACTCTCGAGGAAAAACACATCAAATTCACATTTGACGAAAAGGTTTGTCAGCTCCTTGCAGAAAAGTCATGCAACGGTGCAAGCGGTGCTCGTGACCTCAGAAACACAATTCGCAGAGAGGTTGAGGAGAAAATTGCAAACGCAATGATTGAGGCAGGTGCAGGCGGTGTTACTGCAATGCACCTTACAGCCGAAAACGGTGAGCCTGTTCTTCAGTCAATCTGATTTTTACGGTAAAAGTTAACACATAAAAATTCCGTATATCGGGCAGTCATCACGATTGCCCGATTTTTGTATGCAACATAATTCTATTAATGAATAATCCCGCACGGCGAGCCGCCGTAACCAATTCGTGTAGATAGTTTGTAATATCAAAAAACATATTCCATCATTACTTTCGGGAGTCCAAAGTACGCTCATACGGTTGGATTACACAGACAATTGCAATGTTACGCTCGGGCATAATTTGTTTTGCATTATACAAACTGTCTACACGAGAGAAAAAAACACGAGAGAAAAAACACAAGAGAAAAAAACGGCTGTGTAGCATAATGTACACAGCCGTCTTTTGAAAATAAAATGAAAGAAAGATTAACCTTTTACAGCACCTGAAACAACACCCTCGATGATGTATTTCTGACAAGCAAAGTAGAAAATAATAATCGGAACGATGCTCAGAACGATAAGCGCCATAATAGCACTTGTGTCCGTATGACCGTAACTGCCGTTAAGATACTGAATATGAATCGGAATAGTTTTGTAATCCATATCAAGAATAAGATAGGGGAGAAGGTAGTCATTCCAAATCCACATTGTTTCAAGGATTGCAACCGAAATAAAAGTAGGTTTCATAATCGGAAGAACAATACCGAAGAATGTTCTCAAAGGACCTGCTCCGTCAACATCGGCGGCTTCCTCAATTTCAACAGGAATTGATTTAACAAATCCCGAGAACATAAATACCGCAAGTCCTGCTCCGAATCCGAGGTATATAATCAAAATACCCCACGGAGTTGTAAGCTTGAGACTGTCGGCTGTCTTTGAGAGGGTAAACATTACCATCTGGAAAGGAATAACCATTGAGAAAATGCAGAAATAGTAGATGATTTTGCATATACGAGAATTTGAACGCTGCAAGTACCACGCACACATTGATGTGCAGAAAAGAATAAGCACAACACCGCCGATTGTAATGAAGAAGCTCCATACAATTGACTTCCAGAACGGATAGTTGCCGTGGAACATACCTGTCATATAGCTTTGAAAGCCCTGAAAACTGTTTGCATTCGGAAATTCAAAGATTGCACGGCTGATTGCCGCATTGCTCTTAAAGGAGTTCATCAGTACAATGAAAACGGGAGCAACATAGAATACTGACACAATAGAGAAGAGAATTGTTAAAATTTTCATTCCTACGGTTTGTTTTTTCTTTACAGGCCTATCCTTAGCCTTTGCTGCAACTTTTGCCATTACTGCTGAACCTCCTTTCTTCTTGTGAAGTAAAGCTGAATAAGGGCAATGATAACAACAATTACGAAGAAGATAACGCCCTCAGCCTGACCTACGCCACGAGAATTCTGGTTTGCATAGAATGTATTGTAAATATTGAGAGCCATCATTTCTGTCTGATAAACCATTGTACCGCTTCCCTGTGATACAATACCCGGAGCACCGCCTGTGAGGGCAAGGTTCTGGTCGAACAGCTTAAATGAGTTTGTAAGTGTAAGGAATGTGCAGATTGTGATGGAAGGCATCATCATCGGCAATGTTACATTTGTAAGCAACTGTTTTTTGCCTGCGCCGTCAATTTTAGCCGCCTCATAAAGATCATGAGGTACGCTCTGGAAACCGGCAATGTAAATAATCATCATATAACCTGCCTGTTGCCAGCACATAAGAATTACAAGTCCCCAGAAGCCGAAGTTTGCGTTAAGCGCAAGGTTTGTTCCGTAATACTGAAGAATACCGTTAAAAATGTACTGCCAGATGTAGCCGAGAATAATACCGCCTACAAGGTTAGGGACAAAGAAAACAGTTCTGAATACATTTGAACCCCTGATTCCGAGCGTGAGTGCATACGCCACAAAAAACGCAATGAGGTTAATGAGTATAACCGATACTATAACAAACAGTACCGTAAACCAGAATGAATGTAAAAAGCCCTCATTCTGAAAGGCCTTGACATAGTTTCCGAACCCGATGAATACTGCATCGCTTGTTGTTCTGAATTTACAGAATGAAAGGTAAATGCCGTTAAAGAACGGATATACAAAACCTATAAGGAAAGCAGCAAGAGTAGGAAGAACAAATATAAGAAAATAAATTTTTCTTTTAGGTTTTCTAAACATAATATTTTGCCTTTCCGTTCATAAAAAAGGGGGGCGGAATGCCGCCCCCCTACCGAACCTGTTAAATTAAAACAGAAATTTTACAATCAGCCGTTAGCCTTTGCATATTCTGTTTTCCAACCCTGTACAAATGCAGTCTTAACAGCATCCCAGTCGCCTGTGCCTGCTGCATACTGTGTAAGAGCTGTGCCAACACCGTTTTTCCAATCTTCACTTGGCATTGTTGTGAAGTTCCAGCTTACAGGAGTTTTGCCTGCTGCTGTGAGTTCGTTATCAATCTTAACAAATACATTGGTTGCTTCCTTAGCATTCTTGAAAGGAATTACAAATCCCATATCGTCAGCAAGAGCAGATGTACCTGTTTTGTTTGTTACACACCAGTTCAAGAATTCAAGAGTAGCTGCCTGATCGTCAGCACTTGCCTTGTTGTTTACACACCAGTAGTTCTCTGAACCTGTGCAAAGACCCTGATTAGCTTCATCGCCTACGCCGATGTAAATCGGGAGCATGCCGAGTTCGTCGTCCTTCATACCTGCCTTGGTAACTGTTGAATATTCCCAGCTGCCGTTCTGGAAGAATACTGCTTCGCCTGATGTGAACTCAGTTTCAGCGTCTGTACCCTTCTTGCTTGCGAGGTCTGCAGGATCACATGTTGAATCTGTGATGTAGAGATCCCAGATGTTCTTATAGTTTTCAAGGTATTTACCCTCGATAGCGTCTGTTGATTTGATGCCCTTATCCTTGTACTCAAAGTAGATAGGAAGGTTAGCAAGGTGAGTTTTGAATCTCCAGTCAGATGAAGAATCCATACCTGCTGATGTGAACGCACCCTTAACGCCGAGCTTATCCTTATTCTTCTGGATTTCATCGGCTACAGTCTTTAACTTCTCAAAGCTGTTGATGTCTTCAATCTTCTTAACCGAAGCAAAGTCAGAATCGCAATACTTCTGGAGAAGAGTCTTGTTGTAGATAATGCCGTATGTTTCAATTACATAAGCAATACCGTAAACCTTGCCGTCCTCTTCAAGTGCATAATCCTTTGAAGTAAGCTGATTGTAAATTTCTGATGAGCTGAGGTCTGCACAATAGTCTTTCCAGTTAGCAAGACCGACAGGACCGTTAACCTGGAAGAGTGTAGGAGCGTTATCCTTGTCCATCTCTGCTGTAAGTGTTGACTCATAAGTACCCTCGGCAGCTGTCTTAACAGTTACCTCAACACCTGTTTCGTCCGTGTACTTCTTAGCAAGAGCCTGCCAATCCTTGTCCTGCTCAGGCTTAAAGTTAAGATAGTAAACTTTACCGTTTTTTGCGTTGCCTGCTGCACTTGAATCATCTTTTGATGAACCTGATGATGAAGAACCGCCGCAGCCTGCAAGAGCAGTAGCAGTCATCATACCTGCAACTGCAAGAGCTGCAGCTCTTTTGATTGTTGATTTTTTCATAGCTTTCACCTTAATTAAAAATATTTATCCGCTAAACCCGGATATTGGCGAGAGAACAACATTCTGTGTTCTCTCTATTGCCACAATCATAACACACTATTTATGAAAATACAATAGATTTTTTTAAAAAATTTCTCTGTGATTAGTCAAAACGAAGGTATTGACCAAATGTAATTTCAAAATCAAACAAAAAACAACCGCATATTATCTGAGTTTTTTGACTTATTTGTCAAATTAGAAATATTAAAGTAACATTAAAGTTACAATATTGTAACCTGTCAAATATGGTCATTCTATTGAAAATGACAAGCGATTTGTGCTAAAATTATGTCAAATTTGTTTTTTAAGAAGGTTAATTTAGCAATTATGAAAAATTTCAATCAATCATCCCTTGCACGATTTTTCACCCGATTTCCTAAGCTGTTATTTGCGGGATTGATGTACTCAATTCCGTTTGCCGTATTTTCCGGAATATTCATTCTCATAAGCTTTCTGTCCGGATTCAACAATGTAATATTATGGAGCTTGGGTATAATTCCCGCAATGCCGTTCTATTCCGGACTTGTAATGGTAATCCGCAAAATTTCGGTTGAAAAAGAGGATGTAAATGTTTTCAAAACTTTTGTACAGGCATTTCGTGAAAATCTGAAAAAATCAATTTTCAACGGATTTGTCGCTTACCTCATAGTAGCATGTTCGTTTTTTGCAATTCTCTATTACGGAACACTTGCTCAGACAGACATCGTTTACGGCTCTGTCTTTACCATATATATAGTGTTCTCAATTGCAATGCTGATTATGCTGTTCTATGTACCTCTGCTAACAATTACCTATGACCTCAGACTCCGTGACATTTATAAAAATTCACTCCTGTTGATTTTCGGTAAAATTCTCAGAAATATTGTCGCACTTGTGCTTGTCGTAATAGTTTCATTCGCAGTATTCCTCGCAGTAATCTATGCAAAGGGTGCAATGCTTGTTGTTGCAGTTGCTCTCTCGGTAATTTTCTACCCGATGATTGCAACCTATATAATAGTATCCGTAATCGCAAAAGGCGTGCAGGAGTCTGTCGGTTACTTTACAGGTGATAATGTGCAGTATGTCCTCACGGAAGAAGAAGTTCAGCGTGAAACCGAAGCAGTCGAAAACGCAAACTCCGATGATGACTACATCTTCGTCAACGGCAGAATGATTAAAAATCCGGCTAAAACGAATACGAAAGAGTAATTTTTAAAGCACTTTGCAAAATGCAGGGTGCTTTTAGTTTTATATGCATTAGGTATATATGTGTGATTGATGTGATTGCTGCTTTTTGACTGACATTTGACTAATATTTAAGCAATATTTTACGGTAAAAATAAACAAATAAAAACCGCACCAAAGAGCCTGAAAACGGCTTTCTGATGCGGTTTTTGTTATGGAGCTGAAGAAGGGACTTGAACCCTCGACCTACTGATTACGAATCAGTTGCGCTACCAACTGCGCTACTCCAGCGTTTAATTTTTCGGTTGTTCGGCTGTAATAAAGCAAAAATACAGAACGCAGAAATTGCATAAAAACATACACACTAACTTCCGCTACATGATTATACATCAAAAATTTAAAGATTTCAATACCAAATTTGAAAAAGAGGTTTACAAAAACCGAAAGAGAGGCATAAAAGTTTTACGAATCAATAATAATAGATGCAGGTATAATTCATCAAAAAAATATTTATGAATACAAAATAATGCACAAAAATCATGCCGATTTTTGTTTAGTGAAGTGTTATCACATTTGTGGAATATTTTATTTAAAAGTATTATAATTGAATCGCAGTGCGCAAAGCGGAAATACTTTTATGTGATAGGATGTGCAGAAGATGCCCAAAAGAAAGTGCAGTAATATCGACGCTTCGGTAGGACTCAGAATGCGTTATTACAGAATTCAGTGCGGACTTACCCAACAGCAGGTTGCGGACGCATTAAAGATAAACAGAACAACTTATACAAAATATGAAACGGGAGTTTCCGAACCAAGCCACGAGCTTCTCGGAAAAATCGTTAAAATGTTCGGTATCGATTATAACGCAATTCTTGACAACAGAGATTATTTTGAAAGAAGAGTTGCCGACGGTGACATGACGCTCAATGTACTGACTCTTTCCGAAAGAGCAATCATTGCAAGATATCGCTCAATGTCTAAAGAAGATCAGAAGAAAATTTGTGAATATATAGATATGCTCTACAATGAAAAAGCAAAGAAGATTTTGTAAAAAACACTTTACTTTTGACTTTGATTGTGATAATATAAAACAGATGACCGTGTCTCGGAACAGGGAGTATGCCGTTTGTCGGATTTTCACAGCCTTGCCCTGAGATGTTGGCGACTATTTTTGAAAGGTGGAATTTTTAATGCTTAAAGAAGAAAAGCAGGCTATCATGGCTGAGTACGCAACTCACGAAGGCGACACAGGTTCTCCGGAGGTTCAGATTGCTCTTCTTACAAAGAGAATCAATGACCTTACCGAGCACCTCAAGGTTCACAAGAAGGATCACCACAGCAGAAGAGGTCTTCTCAAGATGGTTGGTCAGAGAAGAAGCCTTCTCGCTTACCTCACAAAGGTAGACATTGAAAGATATCGTTCTATCATTGCAAGACTCGGTATCCGTAAGTAATTTTTTAAGTACACAAGGGCAAGCGAAAGCTTGCCCTAAATTCGATTTTCTGCGGGATTTTTATTTGCTGTTTTTTAGCGGTAAAACGATTAAATAACATATGCTTTTGTGTGTTTGTCAGTTTTGTTTAATGGTTTTATTGCTAAATCGGCGTAAAATCCCGTTTGAATAAATTTGAACTTTATTTAAAATGTGAAACTTATGTTTCGGAAAGGATTTTACTAAAATGAATCGACTTATGACATTCGACAAATACAGAGTATTTGAAACAGAATTTGCCGGCAGACCTTTAAAGGTTGAAACAGGCAAGATGACACAGCTTGCAAACGGTGCGTGTCTTGTTCACTATGGCGACACAACAGTTCATGTTGCTGTTACAGCATCAGAAAAGCCAAGAGAGGGCGTTGATTTCTTCCCGCTTTCGGTTGACTATGAAGAAAAGATGTACGCAGTAGGCAAAATCCCCGGTTCTTACCTCAAGAGAGAGGGCAGACCTTCGGAAAAGGCTATCCTCACAAGCCGTGTAATCGACCGTCCTATCCGTCCTCTTTTTGACAAGAGCATGAGAAACGATGTTTCAATCGTTTGTACGGTAATGAGCGTTGATCCCGACTGTCAGCCTGAAATTGTTGCCATGATCGGTGCTTCAATTGCAATTTCAATTTCTGATGTTCCGTGGAACGGACCTATCTCGGGTTGTTCTGTAGGTATGATTGACGGTGAGTACATCATCAACCCGACAGAGGAGCAGAGAAAGGTTTCTCAGATGGCAACAACAGTTGCTTCAACGAGCACAAGAATTGCTATGATCGAGGCAGGTGCCAACTGCGTATCTGATGACGATATGTACAACGCTATTATGGCAGGTCACGAGGCTAACCAGAAGATTATCAGCTTTATTGAGGAAATCAAGGCTGAAATCGGCAAGCCTAAGTTTGAGTTTGCAAGTCTTGAACCCGACCATGATATGTTTGAGGCAATCAAGGCATTTGCAGAAGAAGATGTTAAGGTTGCTCTTGATACAGATGATAAGAGAATTCGTGACGAAAGACTCAAGCCTATCTATGAGGCAGTTCATGAAAAATTTGACGAGATTTATCCCGAAAGCGAAGCTCTCATTGACGAGTGCCTTTATAAGACACAGAAGTTCATTGTTCGCCGTTGGTTACTCGATGAGCAGAAGCGTGTTGACGGCAGAGGAATGGACGATATCCGTCCTCTCGCATCAGAGGTTGGCGTAATTCCGAGAGTTCACGGTTCGGGTATGTTCACAAGAGGACAGACTCAGGTTCTCACAATCGCAACACTCGGTCCTGTTTCCGACAAACAGCTTCTTGACGGCATTGACGGTGAAACAGAAAAGAGATATATCCACCACTACAACTTCCCAAGCTACTCAGTAGGCGAAACAAAACCAAGCCGTGGTCCGGGCAGAAGAGAAATCGGTCACGGTGCTCTTGCAGAAAGAGCACTCGTTCCTGTAATTCCTTCGGTAGAAGAATTCCCGTATGCACTTCGCCTTGTTTCGGAAGTTCTTTCTTCAAACGGTTCAACTTCACAGGGTTCAATCTGCGGTTCAACTCTTGCTCTTATGGACGCAGGTGTTCCGATTAAGGCTCCTGTTGCAGGTATCTCATGCGGTCTTATCACAGAGGGCGACCGTTGGATGACAATGGTTGATATTCAGGGTCTTGAGGACTTCTTCGGTGATATGGACTTTAAGGTAGCAGGTACACATGACGGTATCACAGCTATTCAGATGGACCTCAAAATCAGCGGTCTTACTCCCGAAATGGTTAAAGAGGCTCTTGCCAAGACTCACAAGGCTCGTAACTACATTCTTGATGAAGTAATGCTCAAGGCTATTGCAGAGCCGAGAGAAGAGCTTTCAAAGTACGCTCCCAAGATGTTCACGACAACAATTCCTGCTGACAAAATCAGCGAAGTTATCGGTAAGAGCGGTAAGGTTATCAAGGAAATTCAGGCTGAATGCGAAGTTAAGGTTGACATTGAGGAAGACGGCGAACTCGGACAGGTATTTGTTTCGGGTATTGATTCCGACAAGTGTAAGCGTGCAATCGAAATCATCAACACAATCGCTGTTGATCCTGAGCCGGGTGCAATGTACCTCGGTAAGGTTACCCGTATTATGGACTTCGGTGCTTTCGTTGAAATCGCTCCGGGTAAGGAAGGTCTTGTTCACATTTCTCAGCTTGATGTTAAGCGTACAGAGAATGTAACAGATGTTGTTAATGTAGGCGACATCATCCGTGTTAAGGTAATGGAAATTGACGATAAGGGCAGACTTAACCTCTCTCGTCGTCAGGTTCTTATTGATGTTGACGGTCTTGTTCCCGAAAACGACATTGACGCAGAAAGAGCAGCTCGTCCACGCAGACCTCACAATGACCGCAGAGGCGGCTTTAACAGAAACAACAGAAAGTAATTTTGTAATCTGAAATCTAATACTTTTTAATATTTATACAATCAGTCCCTTTCAATTTGCAAATGCATTGAAAGGGACTGTTTTGTTAATTGAAAATTGAAAGTGGAAAATTATGCTTTGGTGGGTAAATGTCATACACTCAAAATATTAAAAACTAAAATAAAAAGCGGTGGTCAATGCCACCGCTAAATTAATGCAATTATTTAGTTTGCATATCTTGAAAGATTATCCCAATCAATATCGTCTTCGGAAACAAAGTCACCGTTTTCCGCTTCTGTAATATCTTTATACTCCTGTTCGGTAACTTTTGTGTAGTCAGGATCCCAAGCAAGTACGAGTTTCTTAATCAATTCGTAGGCAAGTTCCTTGTCACTGTCGGGAAGCATATCAATCATTTTAGCAATTTCAGCTGTTTTCGTACTCATATACGGCAACTCCTTTCATTTATAAATATCTCCACGAGAACCTATATCCATAATATATATTATTTCATAAGTACCGTCAAGTAACCTTTTAAAAATAATACGGTATTTACCGATTCTTAATCGTTGTCTGCCGTCATCAAATCCCTGCATTAATTTTATATCACCTTTAGGAGGATTAATTTTTAACCCCTCAATTCCAATTCTGATACGATTAACTGTTGCTTTATCGGATTTTGCAAGGAACTTGAGTGCAGCTTTTGAATATTTTACTTCCATAATAACAACCCGTTTGTATTTTTCTTTAACAATATTATATCATCGCTTTTCTTTTAAATCAATAGCAAAATAATTTCATATACAATCAGACACATGAACAAAATTTGCATAGTGTTTAAATTATCCTAATCATCTTGATTTCAACTTGATAACATAGTATAATTGACTTAACAAAAATTTCCGACAAATACGGACACAGATTTATAAAGGAGAGAATACAATGCAGGTTAAAATTTCCGATTCTATAAAATACATTGGCGTTGATGACAAGACAATCGACCTTTTTGAAAGTCAGTATCTTGTTCCCAACGGAATTTCTTACAACTCATACCTTATTGTTGACGAAAAGGTTGCAATTATGGATACAGTTGACAAGAGAAAAACTGACGAATGGCTTGAAAATCTTGACAGAGAGCTTAACGGCAGAACTCCCGATTATCTTGTAATCAGCCACCTTGAACCCGACCATGCGTCAAATATTAAGGTTGTTTCCGAGAAATATCCGTCAATGAAGCTTGTTGGTAATGCAAAGACTTTTTCGATGCTCCCACAGTTTTTTCCGGATTTTGATTTTGTCGATAAAACCGTTACAGTCAAAGAGGGTGACGAACTTGAACTCGGTTCGCACAAGCTTACATTCATAATGGCTCCCATGGTTCATTGGCCTGAGGTTATGGTTTCATATGAAAGTGCAGAAAAGGTTCTTTTCTCTGCGGACGGCTTCGGCACATTCGGCGCACTTGACGCTCAGGAGGACGATTGGGCTTGCGAGGCAAGAAGATATTACTTCAATATCTGCGGTAAGTACGGTGTTCAGGTTCAGAATCTTCTCAAAAAAGCCGCAAAGCTTGATATTCGGAAAATCTGCCCGCTTCACGGCCCTGTTCTTGACGAAAATCTTGGTTGGTACATCGGTCTTTACGATACATGGAGCAAATATGAGCCTGAAACCGACGGTGTGTTCATTGCATATTGTTCGGTTCACGGCAACACAGCCAAGGCTGCCGAAAAGCTTTGTGAAATTATCAAATCAAAAACCGACAAAAAGGTTTCGATTGCAGACCTTTCACGCACAGACCTTGCCGAGGATATTGAGGACGCATTCCGTTTCAGCAGAATGGTTGTTATCGCACCGAGCTATGACGGCGGCGTGTTCCCGATAATGAACGATTTTCTGCATCACCTTAAAATCAAGGGCTACAAGAACAGAAAGGTTGCTATGGTTGAAAACGGCTCTTGGGCTCCTTCGGCAGCAAAGACAATGAGAACATATCTTGAAGAAATGAAAAATGTTGAAATTTGTCCTACTGTTGTGACAATCCGTTCTGCTATGAAAGAAGAAAATATTCCTCAGCTTGAACAACTTTCTGACGAAATTCTTGGATAATATCATAATAAATTGACATAAACGCAATAATAAAAGGATATAAATATATATTTATAGCTTCAATAATTACACCTAAAAGATGGCGAATTTTGTTCTGCAAAGGTTGAGATTGTTATTTTTGTAACAATTAGATAAAAATTCCAAAGGATATTTTACATCAAAGATTTAATTCCGTTGCAAATGCAATTGAATTTAAAACGCTTTTGTTGTACAATAAAGCTAAAGTTGATGCCCACGGAATAAGCATTGAAACAGATTCGTTTTTAGGTAATTTGTTTTGGAGTTTTGAAATTAGTCGTGAAAAGTTCTTTCTTCTGCCTGTATTCAATGCTTATTTCGTTCATTCATATTGATATATTCCTTCTATAACCCAATATACCCCGAAAATGACCGACGCTTGTTGTCGGTCATTTCACTTTTCGGCAACCATTTGCTTTGCGAAGGATTTATAACACAACCTGTATCAATATGATTCAAGCAAGTTTTCAATTTAAAAAAATTCATAAATAATCATTTTCCGCCTTTGATTTCGATCGGAGGCGGATTATTTTTGTCCGAATCAAAAATATTTTGCTGAAATCTTGTTTGTTATGCGTCATTTATCTTGTAGAATGCGGTTATACAGTGAAAAATATAAAGATGTACATCATTTGTTATAAGATTGTCGATTGGTAATATTGTCAGCCTTATGTTGTTAAATATCGTGAAAAATTGGTTAAGATTTTATGTGCAGATTCATTGACTTTAGCGTACTGAATTGTTATGATATATGTAATATGTGTAATGTCTGATGAAATATTGTATTCTTTTGCGGAATAGTTTATTGCTTTGTGTATAAAGCATAAGTATGCAATATCTCATGACTTTTACTGTCGTAAATCAACAACACTTTTTTCATGCAAAGCTTTTGTGTGCGTTTCAAGCTGTCCTGTTGTGCGCATAAAGCCGGGACACGGAATTTAAGGCTTGGTTTTGGCAGAACAAGGGGCATTACGAAAAACAAAAAATTAGGAGAGAAGTACATGAAGAGAGTAATCAAAAGAGCGGTTTCTTTTGTTCTTGTGTTTATGACTGTTTTCAGCGTGTTTACAATCCTGCCGAGCGAGGTTTTTCACACGGCATATGTAAAAGCGGCTGAAATGTTTTCTTCGGAAACAGGCGCAAGCACACAGGAAACCTACACAACTGATGACTTCACCTACACGCTGATCGATGAATATTCAAAGGTTCAGATTCTGAGCTACATCGGCAGTGACACAGATGTCGTCATTCCGGACAGAATTGACAATAAGAAAGTAACCTCGATAGCCGACAGTGCTTTCCGTGAAAAGTCAATCACCTCCGTAGTTTTCGGACAGTATGTAGAATCAATCGGCAACTATGCGTTCTTTAGTTGTCGGTCACTTAGCAAACTCGATTTTTCAAAGAGTTCGGTTAAGACTATTGGTGACTATGCTTTTACAGTATGTAAATCACTTGAAAGCATAGAATTCCCCGATAGTTTGGAAAGTATCGGATACGGTGCTTTTTCTGCTTATACGGACGGTTATTACGGCTCATATGTAGCAAGCAGTTTGAAAAGCGTTAAATTCGGCGGCGGATTAAAATCAATTGAAAGTTATGCTTTTTATGAAAACAGAGCATTAAATACTGTGAAATTTACAGGAGATGCTCTGACAAGTATTGGATATCGGTCATTTTATAATACTGACATTACAGAACTTGATTTGTCAGGTGCAAATGCTTCTATCGGTACATATGCTTTCTATAGCTGTAATTCGCTTAGAACAGTAAAGTTGTCTGGTGTAAATACAATTGAGTCAGGTGCATTTTACGGTTGTGATGAACTTGTAAATCTTGAAATGTCGGATACTCTGACAACTATTGAGGGAAGTGCTTTTTGTAGCTGTACATCTTTAAAAACAGTCATATTTTCTGACAGTGTGACAACAATAGCTGACGGTTCTTTTACAGATTGCACAGGACTTGAATCAGTTACAATCGGAAAGGGTTGTACTTCTGTTACAGCGTCTGCTTTCACAAGGAATGTCAATCTTGTAAAATTTGATGTTTCAGAAGATAACGAAAATTACGCAAGTGTTGACGGTGTGCTTTATAATAAAGAAAAAACAGCCGTTATCTGTTATCCTAAAAGCTTATCAGGTGAATGTGTTATTCCGGACACAGTAACTTCAATTGAAAAAGCTGCTTTTGAAAATTGTAACAAGCTTACAAAGATTACTATCGGTTCCGGTGTTGAAACAGTAAACCCGTATGCGTTTAATCAATGTAATTTGCTTGCTACTGTAGTATTCAAGGACAGTGATACTGCAAATAAAAAAATCTGTGAGCGTGCATTCTATTACTGTGGTTCTCTGACAGAGGTTGACTTCGGTAATGCAGTAACTTCAATCGGGGATTATGCATTTACTATTTGCAGTAAAATTAAAAGCTTAGAGTTTCCTGACAGTCTTACAAGCATAGGTCAGTTTGCTTTTTCACCTTATACAGACAGAACGGGCGGAACATATAAGGAAAGTAATCTTGAAAGTGTAAAATTTGGTACAGGTTTAAAAACAATTGGCAACTATGCATTCTATGACGATAGAAAGATCTCAAAACTTGAATTTACAGGTGATAATCTTACTTCAATCGGTTCATATGCTTTTTATGACAATCTTGCGCTTGAAGAACTTAATTTATCAGGTGATAATGTAAGCATCGGTGATAACGCTTTTAATAATTGTAATAAATTAAAAACTGTAAATTTAAAATCAGGCATAAAGTCAATTGGAAGCTATGCTTTTCGTGATTGTACAGTACTTGATGATATTAAACTTTGTTCAGAATTGGAAACAATAGGTGCATACGCTTTTTATAATTGCGGTAATTTACAGAGTATTGAAATTCCCGACAATGTAACAAAAATAGATAATAATACATTTGAAAATTGTAGTTCGCTCAAGAGTGTGTCAATCGGTAAGAGCTGTACAACAATTTCGGCAACTGCATTCAATAATGCAACAAAACTTGAAAAAATAACTGTGTCAGCGGACAATGAAAAATATTCAAGCGTTGACGGTGCATTGCTCAATAAGGAAAAGACATCAATTATTTTGTATCCTAAGAGCAAATCGGGAGAATTTGTTATCCCCGATACGGTTACTTCAATTGCCGATCGAGCTTTTAGCAGTTGTCCTAATCTTACAAAAATTACAATCGGAGCAAATGTTGAAAGTGTAGGTGCTTATGCATTTAGCAGTTGCAGTGCATTGACCGATGTTGTATTTAAGGACAGCACAATTAAGAAAAAAGTAATTGGTCTCTATGCATTTTATAATTGTCAGGCATTGTCAAATGTTGATTTCGGTAATGCGGTAACTTCAATTGGAAGTTTTGCTTTTATGATTGATAAATCACTTGAAAGCATTGAATTTCCCGATAGCCTTGAAAGTATCGGTCGTTGTGCGTTTTCATGTTACGATTACGGAACTACCGGTTCATATTTTGCAAGTAACCTTAAAAGTGTGAAGTTTGGCAGCGGATTAAAATCAATTGCAGATTATGCTTTTTACGAAAACAGAGCATTAAATACTGTGAAATTTACAGGTGTTGCTCTGACAAGTATTGGTAGTGAAAGTTTTTGTAACATTGCCATTACAGAACTTGATTTGTCGGGTACGGACACCTCTATAGATAGAGAGGCTTTCTATAACTGCAATTCGCTTGAAACAGTCAAATTATCAGGTGTAAAAACAATCGGTCAGAATGCATTTTATAATTGCAGAAAACTTACTTCCGTTGAACTATCAGAAAATCTGACAACCATTGAAAGCGGCGCATTTCAAAGTTGTGTTGCTTTAAAAAATATTGATATTCCAAATAAGGTAACAAAGCTTAATGATAATACATTTTCAAATTGTTCATCACTAAAAAATGTATCAATCGGAAGCGGTTGTACTTCAATATCTACAACAGCATTTGATGGTACATTCTCAATTGATAGGATTACCGTTTCGGAAGACAACAAAAATTACACAGTTGTTGACGGTGTTCTTTACAACAAGGATATGACAACACTTGTGTTGTATCCCAAAAATCGTTCGGGTGAGTTTGCGGTTCCCGACACGGTTACAACTATTGCCAATTCTGCGTTTGACAGTTCTCCAAACCTTACAAAAGTAACAATCGGAAAGAATGTTAAGACAATCGGTGCGAGTGCATTCGGAGAATGTAAATCACTTAAAACGGTTATTTTTGAGGACAGCGATACCGTACAAAAAACAATATGCGACTACGCATTTTACAAATGTCCTGTATTGACAACGGTTGATTTTGGTAATGCAGTAAAATCAATCGGCAACTATGCGTTCTATAGTTGTCAGTCACTTAACAAACTCGATTTTTCAAAGAATTCGGTTAAGACTATTGGTGACTATGCTTTTACAGTATGTAAATCACTTGAAAGCATTGAATTTCCCGATAGTTTGGAAAGTATCGGATACGGTGCTTTTTCTGCTAATACAAACGGTTACAGGGGCTCGTATGTAGCAAGCAGTTTGAAAAGCGTTAAATTCGGCAGAGGATTAAAATCAATTGCAGATTATGCTTTTTACGAAAACAGACAATTAAATACTGTAAAATTTACAGGGGATGCCCTGACAAGTATTGGATATTGGTCATTTTGTAACATTGCCATTACAGAACTTGATTTGTCAGGTACGGACGCTTCTATCAATATGTATGCATTCCCGCATTGTACTTCACTTGAAACAGTAAAATTGTCAGGTGTTAAAACAATCGGTTCAAATGCATTTGATTATTGTACTTCACTTGAAAATGTAAATATTGGAAATGACGTTGAAAGAATTGCTTCAAATTCATTTTATTACAACACCAATCTTAAACAATTAGTGCTTGGTAAGGGATTAAATAGCATTGATTCAACAGCTTTCTCAGGTTACAAAGACCTCACCGTATATTGCTACGAGGGTACATACGGTCATGAGTATGCTAAGAGCATGAGCAATGTTGACATCAAGTTTATTCGTGACAATTATTATGTTGTTGACCTCAAGGCGTCGGCTGTTTCGAGCAACAGTGTGACAATTTCGTGGAAAAAGCCGAACGGCTATGACGCTATTGATCACTACATAATCTATAAAAACGGTGCAAAGTATGATGAAACAACAGATCAGACCTACACCGACATCAACCTTAAGAGCGGTGAAGAGTATGTTTACGGTGTTGTTGCCGTTGACAAAGAGGGTGTCATCTCAGAGGAAAAAACAGTCAGCGTAACTCCTGCCTGCACTTCCGTAAAGAGCATTACCCTCCCGAACAATAAAACCGATATCGGCGGTCTTAACAAAATCAAGCTTACCGCAACAATGGAAAGCAGCCTTTCAAAAACAGGCGGTAAGGGCGAATTTCAGTTCAGCCGTGACGGCAAGGAGTGGAAGTCTGCTTGCAATGCAAATGTTCAGTCAAACGGTGTTGACTATGTAGGCTATTGGTCGCTTCAAAATGTTGTAACGGGCGAATATTCTCTCCGTTTCGTATTCACAGACAAGGACGGCGGTCAGAGCTACAAAGACATCAAGGTGAATGTTGACAGAACTCACCCTGCACCTATTGACGAGGTTACCATAACTCCTATGGAAACCTACATCTCGCTTTCGTGGCAGATTTCCGTAGAATACGACACAGCAATCTACAGAATTTATAAGCGTGCAGAAGACGAAACAGATTTTGAACTTTTGAGCGAAATCAGAAATCGTGACACAACAAGCTATAATGATAAAAAAGTTAAAGAAAATGTAACTTATTATTACTATATCGTAGGTACGGACGCTTACGGTCAGGAAAGTCTTAGATATGACATCGTTTCGGCAGGATTGATTAATGATACAATCCCTCCGCAGTTTATCAAGACGACTCCTGCATCAAATAACTACATCTACGGCAATCAGCCGTTCTCGGTAGTCGGCAACGATAATGTGGGCGTTGCAAAAACAGCGCTTTACTACTCAACCGATCCCGAAGCTCCTCTTGAAAGCTGGACTCTTATTGACGAGCATAACGGCAGTTCTTACTCGCAGAACATCGACACGACAGTAATGCCGAACGGCGTTGTGTATGTTGTTGCAAAAATTTATGACGCTGTCGGAAACTTCACCTATTCTCCAAAACAGAGATATATGTGCGACAATCAAGGTCCCGAACAGGTCAAGAATGTCAAGTGTATTGCAGTTGACGGCACAACGGCAACACTTTCTTGGAGCGATGTTTCGGACGATGATATTTCATACTTTGTTGTTGAATGCGAACAATCTGACGGAGCATGGAAGAGCGTTTCAAGAACAAGCACAAACCTCGGTGTAAACCTCAGCGGTCTTACTCCCGAACACGATTATGTTTACCGTGTAATCGGCTATGACAAGCGTTCAAACCGAGGCACTCCTTCGGAAGAAATCACAGTTACAACTTTGAAGGATACAATTTGTCCAAAGGTAACAAAAATTACTCCCGATCCGGGTTATTTCAAATCCGAAATCAACCTCAGATTCACAGCAGAAGATGATTACAGAGTAAAATCAATCGAAATCCAGACTTCAACAGATAAGGAAAGCTGGAAAACGGTTTCCGAAATAAAGGCAACAGGCGAGTCTGCAAAATGCACATTCGACTGCAAACTTGACCTCAAAAACTATGAGGAAGGTTCTGTTTTTGTAAGGGCAAAGGTTTATGACAGCTACGGCAATGTGACCGAGGATAAAGACCTTACCTGCTACGAATATGTTGTTGACAGAACAGCTCCGATTCAGCCCACAGGTGTTACGGCATCATCGGGTGAAACAGAGGGAGGTTCGTCATTCGTAAACATTTCGTGGAATGCGATTACAGACGACAACAGCTTTGCTTATTACAGAGTGTACAAGAGCAACAGCGCTGACGGTGAATTTACCCTTTTGAAAAACAATGTAAAGACTGTCAATACATATGATGAAAATGTAGATTTCAGTGCTACCTACTACTACAAGGTTGAGGCTGTTGACCTTGCGGGCAATGTCGGCAAACAGTCGGAGGTTGTATCATGCAAAGTCAAGGACGATACCGAAAAGCCTGTTATCTATGATCTCTCACCTGTTGACGGCACAAGAATAGGTAATAACAACAACTCCGTCACGGTTGCCGCATCGGATAATGCAAAACTCAGCAACCTGAAAATTGAGTATAAAACAAACGGACTTTTCAGTTCATATCAGACAATCAAAGAAATTGCAGGTAACTCAAAGAATAACTGTACCGCAACGGTTGCTCTCCCTCTTGATGAGCTTAACAGCGGCACAGAGGTTACAATCAAGGTTACGGCAAGCGATTCATCGGGCAATCAGGCTGATGAAAAAACCGCAACCTACACAATTGACAAGGATGCTCCCGAAATCAAGGATGTAAAGCTTGTTGAAAAAGACGATAATATCTTCAACCTTACATGGTCTTGTGATGCAGATGATCTTTCTCACTTCTATATATATAGAAAGCGTGCAAATGACAAGTCATATGTGCTTTACGATTCCGTAATGGCTGAAAGCGGAAAGAATTCATACACCTACAACGATAATGAAATTGCCGTTTCCGACAAGAGCGTAATCTACAAGATTGAGACTTTTGACAAGGCTAAAAACTCATCAAGTGCCGAAAGCAAACTTGTTAAGGTGTCGGGCATAATTGCTCCCGTTCCCGTACTCGATTGTCAGTCAACAGTTGTAGTGGGCAGTGAGTATATGTTTGATGCAACAGGCTCAACAGATGATACCGAAATTGTAAGCTACAGCTTTGACTTTGGTGACGGCACAGCCGTTGTAAAGAACGAAAAGGGCAAAACACTCCATATTTTCGATAAGACAGGCAAGTGCAAAGTTACTGTCAGCGTAACTGACAGTGACGGCAACACAGCCAAGCTGACAAAGGAAATCACAGTTACAAGCAGAGAGCTTGTCGGCACAGTCAATGTATTGCTTAAAGACGAAAAGGGCAATGTTCTTCCGAACACAGACGCTTATATGGATCTCGGTGAGGAAGAACAGCAGCATGCATTTACCGATTCAAACGGTCTTGCCGTGTTTGAAGCTCCGATTGGAACTCACATTGTATCTTCGTACAAAAAAGATTACCTCCCCGTTAAGCAGAATATTTCTGTTACAGGCAAGGAAACTTGTGTAACACTCGTTCTTGTCAATGAACCGATTGTTACGGCTGAATTTGAAATTCACAAAATGACATTTGATGAAATTGTTGCGGCAGGTATCGATATCAATGCCGCCGAAAACAGAAATGTTGTAAAAATCAATGTAACTCTCCACTATGAGCGTGAACCGATTCATTCGGTAATCTATTGGAACGGTAAAACCGCAAAATCGGACCCGATTTATGTAAAAACATCATCAGGCACAAGAAAGCTTACTCCTTGTGTAATTGGCAGTTCAAATTCAAGCTTGACAAAAGCTGAAGATCCAACAATCGTTTACCTTGATGTTCCCGTTGAGTTCTCATATCTCAAAGAATTCTTCAGCGTATCACTTCATATTATCAACCACGCTTCAAGCGATTTCAGCTTGCTTGATAACACGGTTACACTTAATGTTCCTGACGGCCTCAGCGTTGTAAAGACAAATTCGTTAGAACCAAAGGCTTCTGTCTATATTGATGAAATCAAGGGACAGACTCAGAAAACAATTAAGTGGATTCTCAGAGGCGACAAGGCGGGTACATATGATATTTCTGCCGACTTCCTCGGAATGCTTTCTTACTTCAACGAACCGATTTCCGCAAAATTCGTAGCCGATAATCCGATTGAGGTTCACAATGCGTCAACTATTGATGTTGAAATTGAGGCGGCAGATCATAACTACGGCAGTAAGGTGTTCTACAATATCATTGTTGAAAACAAGGGCGACTTTGCTCTTGAGGGCTTTAAATGGGAAAAACTCAACGAGTCCTACTGTGATGAATATGTTGATGCAAACGGCAATTCTTACGAAATGGACAAACAGCGCACAACACTTAATCCGGGTGAAAAGTATGTTTATCATTGCTTTACAAAGCCAAAAGGCTCACTAAGTTATTTGAAAAGTGTTATAGAAGATGTTGCTTCAACGGGTGCTAATGCAAGTGTATCCGTTCATGAAGTAAAATACTTCCTTGAAAAATACTATGAAAAATTCCCCGAAGAGGGTGGCGCATATGTATTCTATATTCAGGACAAGGACGGCAACCCGATATCGGGTGCAACCGTTGAACTCAATTCTGAATTTACCCGTACTTCTGACAGAGAGGGAAAGGTTGTTATTGATAAGGATGAAAGATTTGATATTGAGTCTTCATATCTCAAGGTAACGGCTTCAAATTACTATACCTATAAAGATGATAGTTTTGCAGGATTACTTTTCGGCAGTAATACAAAGATAAAATTGTACCGTGTCGGTGAATATGCTGTAGCAAGCGTTAAGGTTGATGGTGCAGACGCACTTAAATCAAAAGCCTCAATTCAAACAAATGCTAAGAACAAAGACGGAAGTGCCGCAAGTGTAACATTTATAGCGAAAATCTACGGTGAAATCTCTTCTGTTGATGTTGTACAAAACGATAAAACTTTAACTGCAAAAAGCAAAAACATAAATTCAGATGAATACATTTATACTAATACTTATATAGCATCGGATTTTGAAAAGAGCAAACCTGTTTATCTTTATGTAACATTGAAATCGGGCAAGATTGAAAAAACAGCGCTGAATGTCAGTTCCGTAATGCTGACTTATCAGGATGTAAGTATTGAACTTCCCGAAAGTACTTCTATTACTATAGATAATTCTCCGTTTGAATTTATGAACGGTGCTTCGTTTGAATTTTCGCTTACAAGTGGCAAGAGTATGGGACTTTCCTGGCAGTATGACAAAGACGAAGATGCGTTGGTATGTGCTGTTAATTTTGATGCAAATAAGGGCTTAGGCGGAAAAGATGACGATAAAAAAGACGAAAATGAAAAAGATGATGAGAAAAAGGAGGACGATAAAAAGGAAAATGATAAAAAGGAAAATAATAAAAGCGAAGGCGATAAAGACAGCGATAAAAATGATGAAAAGACCGATGGGGATAATTCCGGTGGCAGCAGTTTAGATGCCAATGACGATTTTGCAACCCTCAAAGACGGACACTTTTCGGATATGGTTGAATTATGCAAGAAACAGTATGAAGATATACTTGCCAAAAAGAGGCCAAGCAATAACGGAGAGCCTAACTTTAATTTCCAAGTTCAAGGTGCACTTGAATTTAAAATTAAGGATGACGGCACTCTTGCATTGTCAAAAAGTAAACTGTATCTTGCTGTGTCTATTTCTAGAGAATGGGGTTCTCAATTCACTTTAGGCTTTGTGCCTATCACGGCGTCAATTACTTTCTCATATGGAATGGGTGCAGAAGCATCATTTGTTTATAACGATGTTAATAAAACATTCAGTATTGACAGTTTTGAACTCGCAATACGGGCAGCTCTTGAAATAAAAGCGGGATTTGGAATAAAATGTTTATCAGCAGGTCTTTACGGAAGTGCTGACTTAGGTTTCGATATCGATATAAAAGATGCTTTTGAATTGAAAAAAGTTGAATTAAGCGGTGAGCTTGGAGTCTACATAAAATTATTCTTCTATACGGATAAATTCAAAATCGTTTCAGGAACCGCAACCTTGTATGAGAGAGATTCCAAGGCTAAGGCAAAAGCCTACTCCGAGCTTGTTGCAGCGGCATATGATGTCGACAAATACAACATAAATGATAAATTGCTGTCCTACAATTCGGGTTGGAATGACGAGATAGAGTCCGGCAACGGCAATACGGCATTGCTTGACAATGCATACTCCGCATCAAAGCCACAGATTGCAGCCTGCGGTGACAAGGCGGTAATGGTTTACCAGAGTGTTGACGAAAATGCAACAAATTCGGCAAATGCACTCGCACTTTACTATAGCGTTTACGATTCAACAACTGGCAAGTGGTCAAAAGCATCAAAGCTTGATGACAACAAAAATGCCGATATATCGTACTCACTTGCAGTAAGCGGAGATCAGATTTATCTTGTTTATGCCCAGAGTAACACAGAGCTTTTGGAAGATTCTTCAATTACCGATACAGTAAAGAACATTGATGTATATTCTGCAAAGTTCAGTTTTTGGTCTAACAAGTTTGAAAACTTTACACGCATTTCAAACAACAGTACATACGATGCAAACCCTGTTTTTAAAGACATCAACGGTGTTCCCACAGCAATTTGGATGAACAGTTCTTCAAACAATCCGTTCTTTAATGACAGCTCCAACTCAATTATGATGAGCAGTCTTGCTAACGGAACATGGTCACAGCCACAGGCTGTTGCACAGAATGTTGACACGGTAATCAACTGTGATATTATCGAAAGCTCAAAGTCAAAATATGTTGTTTACACCTGTGACAAAGACGGCGACCTTTCGACAACAGACGATAAGACAATCTGTGTATGTAACACAGCCACTGGCGAAACAAATGTAATTGCAGAAAATGTAGAAACTGCAATCTCAACAGGCGAAGTCCTTAACAAATCCGTTGTAGTTTGGTACGAAAACGGAACTCTCATGCAGTATGATGTTCAGTCTAAGGCAAAAGCAGAGATTTGCAACATATCAGGTTCGGCTGCAAACGGTGTTGAAATAGTAAACGATGAAAACGGCAACTGTGCAATCGTTTACACAGAGAGCAAGAACAAAATCAATGCCCTCTATCTTGACACGGCAAGCGGTACCTGGTCAAATCCCGTAACACTTGTTTCATCCGACAACTACATTGAAAATGTTGAGCCGGTGTACATTAACGGCAAGCTTACATTCACATATTACGATTCGAAGGTAATTGATGACGATATGAACACAGAGTCAAAGCTTGTTACAACAATTGCCGACTCTGTTTCAAAACCTGTAATTACAGATGCAAGCGTTGACTACAGCGAAATCAACGCAGGCAAGGAAGCCAAAGCAGATGTATCTGTAACAAACAACAGCTTTGAACCGACAGGCAATCTCACCTTTACGGTAAAGAACTATGACGGTACTGTACTCGGTACATATACAACAACAGATAAATCACTCTCTGCAGGTGCAAGCGAGACGTTCAGCGTTCCGTTCACATCACCCGAACAGATTGTAAACCGTTGTATAACAATTACCGTAACAGACAGCAAGGCAAAGTACACTTCATCATATGATATCCCCCTCGGCTATACCGATATGGCGGTCAGTGCAGAACAGTATATTGACGGCGACGAAAACTTCATCAAGGCTGTTGTGTACAACAGATTCAGCTATGACTCTCCTGCAACTCTTGAGGTTTATAACAGAAACACAAACGAGGTTTACTTCACACAGAACATTCCTTTTGTTTCAAAGAATACCCCCGTTACGATAACTGTTCCGCTTGATAAGTCATATGTTGATGACACAGGCTTTGTTTCAGTCAGGGTAATCTCAAAGGCAAACGATTACAACGACTTCAACAATACTTATATGTTCGAGTATTACAACATGGATATACCCGATAATATGATTCTTATGGGTGATACAACCCTTGACAGAAGAATAGATGTCAGCGATGCAACATTCGTTCAAAAGCATATCGTAAAGCTTGAAAATCTTACAAACAATGCCCTCATTGCGGCAGATGTTGACAGGGATAACACAATCTCAATCAAGGACGCAACCCTGATTCAATGCTATGTTGCAAAGTTTGAAAATTGCGGTTACTGCGGTACATATGTTGATCCGAGTCAGTTGCCGACAGTCCCCGCAACCGAACCAACAACGGAAACTCCTGCAACAGAGCCTGTTACGGAACCGTCAACAGAGGTCACAACAGCTCCCGTAACAGAACCGACAGTACCTACAACACAGCCCACAACGGTTGCTCCCACAACCAAACCGACAACAGTCGGCAAGTCATATGTTTATGCAAAGGGCTATACCCATGCATACTTCTGGAACAGTGATGCAACCGATATGGCAGGTAAATGGCCTGGAAAAGCAATGGAAAGTGTCGGTGACGGTGTCTACCGTATAGCCGTGCCGACAGGTGCAACAAATGTTGTGTTCAGTAATAAGGGCGAAAACCAAACTGCTGATCTCACGGTGAATGTCGGCAAGATTTATTCAAACGGTAACTGGTCAGCCTACAATCCGTAACCGTTATAAAACGACTTTTGCTGATGAATTGACATTTATGGCTCAATGTCAATAGTTATGTGGCAACCCGTAAAAACAGAATAAAGTGTAATAACAAGCGACAAAAATTAAACTGTCGCTTGTTTTGTTGCAGTAACACCCGCCGTGCCTTTAATTGTATTTAATATCTGTGATTCAGACATTTTTATCAACTTAAAATATATACCGAACAATAACATTTTTGACCTTTTAAATTGTCTAAATGTGTTTGTCAATAGGCATAAATTCCTCGACGCCTCCAATTAAAATGCCTTGCATTTCCAAGAGCCTTTTCGTAAAATATCCGCAGAGCGTATTTTGTACCCTGTTTCGGATTTAAACCAATTCTATTTTAACGGATTTTGGTAGAATATGCTCTAATTTCCCACAGTGAAAAAATTGTCAAATTCGGTAATTTTGCCTATAACAAAATTATGCAAAATGTGGTACAATAATATTGTAAGAACTCAGTGTTTATCTGAGATTTAAGATGATGCGATTATACGGATGGTGAGAGTATGTACAGTATTGGCGAGATTGTTCTTTACGGCTCAAACGGAGTTTGTGAGATTACCGAAATTACAACGAAAAAAATCGGAAAGGATTCTATTGAATACTATGTTTTAAAACCTGTTTGCTCGGATTCTTCAACGCTTTTTGTTCCGACTCAGAATGAAATGCTTGTGTCAAGAATGCGTGCTGTCCTTTCTTCGGATGAAATTAAAGATATTTTGTCACAGAAAACCGATAATGAAATATGGATTGACAATAAAGCCGAAAGATGTGAAAAAATCAAGGAGATTATTTCGGGCGGCGATTGTATGAAGCTTGTTGAGCTTATCAGGAGAATGCACTTCCACAGTAAGCTCCAGCTCAAAAAGGGTAGACGACTTCACATTACTGACGAGCGTTTTCTCAAAGAAGCTGAAAAAATGGTTTGTGACGAGGTTTCGGTTGTTCTTCACATTGACCGTAACGATGTTCTTCCGCTTGTGCTTGCAGGCTGATTTTTTAAAAATATATAAAGGATACAGAGGATTAACCGGAGCATTCTTTGAATTGCTTTCAATGTTGTTCCTCTGTTTTTTTATTTTTGGTAATTCTAGGTTGTTTGCCTATTTACAAAATGTTGCATTTTGTAGTAAAATATAGGAATAATGATTTATGGGAGCTATTTAATGAGAAATTTCAAAAAAACTTTATCATTTTTACTTTCAACGGTAATAATAGTTTCATCAGTTGTAGGTGTCGGTACAACCGTTTTTGCCGCAACCGATGAACACACATACAAAAACTTTAAATACAGAATTCTTGACGATAACACAGCCGAAATCTGCGGTTATACGGGCAAGAATGCAGTTGTGACTGTTCCCGACAGCATTGATTCAAAGCCTGTAACCTCAATTGGCAGGACGGCATTTTATTCAGGCAAAATCAAGGAAGTGACAATTCCCAACACAGTAAGAAGCATCAAATGGTGGGCTTTTTACGGTTGTGAAAGCCTTGAAAAAATCAACCTGAATTTTGGTTTAAAAACTGTAGGCTACGGTGCGTTTATGAATTGTAAAAAGCTTAAATCCGTGAGCATTCCAATGTCCGTAACGCAGATTTGCGATGATTCGTTTGCGGTAAGCTGTTCAACCCAAAAGGGCGTTTTTGACACCTACAGTAAGCAGACAATAAGCACTCAGCAGTATTCAACCGATTCATCGTTCACTCTTGAAGGCTATTCGGGGACTGTCGCAGAAAAATATTGCAATGATAATTCGCTAAACTTTGTTTCGTCGGGCAATGTGATTTACGGCGATGTTGATAACAACGGAACTGTTGAGGCAGCTGATGCAAAGCTTGCCAAAAGCCTTATCGACACTGTTCCGACCGAGGAAGAACTGACGGCTGCCGATGTTGACGATGACGGCAAAATCACAGAAAACGATGTTAATCTTATTTTGCAGGCTGTCGGCAACGAATTTTACGCACAGCTTTTTCCGTGTGCAAAGGCTATGTATTCTGCTCCCGACTACCTTTCGGGCAGAACTATGTATTGTGACGGCGACAGCGTTGCCTACGGTTCGGGTACGGACACAATGGGAAATTCAACATATTCTTTCTGCAATTATGTTGCCGAAAAATATAATATGACAATGACCAACAAGGCCACTCCCGGCACAACTCTTGCAATAAGAAAGGATTTTATCGGCACAGACCACAGAAGTATCCTTGAGCGTGTCCGTGAAATGAAAGGCAGTTACGATGTTATTCTGCTTGACGGCGGTTTTAATGACCTGTTCAAAAATGTTGAAATGGGTGCAATGACCGATATAAATAATAAATCGGGAAAATACAATGAATACACCACAGCAGGTGCGTTGGAAAGTATTTGTTATTTTCTTGACAAGAATTATAAAGACTCAATTAAGCTGTTCGTACTCTGTCACAATTGCTCAACAAGAATAAAACAGTCACAGTATTGGTCTTTAATGAAAAATATACTTGATAAGTGGGAAATTCCCTATGTTGACCTTTCGGAAGAAACAGAGCTTACCGGTGATAATGAGGAAATTACAACACAGTATTTTAGATATAATGCAACAACCAAAAAAGGCGATGGGATTCACCCTCTTGCATATGCCAATATGAAGATATACGGTCCCATCGTTGCCGAAAAGCTTAACGAAACAGTACAGAGCAAGTCTGAACTTGTTTTGCCGAAAAGTGACATTTCTATGGGACTTTTTGAAAGTTACACCCTTAACAGCGAAATTACGGAGTTGAGGGGAGATATAGAAGTCAGCTATTCAAGCAGTAACCCGTCAGTTGCCTCTGTTGATGAAAACGGCAATATTGTTGCCACGGGCATAGGCGATACGGTTATCACGATTTCGACCTCTGACGGAAAAACAAAAAATGTGAATGTGAATGTAAAGTTTCTTGCAATGGCGGTTAGCTTTGGCAAAAATAAAATTTCACTTTCAGAGGGTAATTCAAGCTTGCTGAATCTTTCTGTAGCAGACGGTGAGGCGACCTGTTCAACAACCTATTCGTCAACAGATCCGACTGTTGCGTCTGTTGATGAAAACAGCGGAAAAATTACAGCCAACAAAACGGGCAAAACCACAGTATCATGTACCACGGCAAACGGTGTAACGGTAAGGTGCCTTGTATATGTCACAAGCAGTGCGCAGACTAAAATGCAGAAAGCATAAGGCGTTTATGAAAATATTTAACAGAAAATTAAAAATAACTTCATCTGCTTTGCTTACATTATGTATGGTTTTTGTAATGACGGCTTGTGCCGAAAACAGCAGTCAGTCCGAAAAATCACAGCCTGCAGAGCAGACGACTGTTCAGCCGACAACAATGTCAGCCGAAGAAATTAATGACCGAAAGCTTGATAAATTCATATCTGATATGACGCTTGAAGAAAAGGTGGGGCAGATGTTTTTTGTACGCTGTCCCGATGAAGACGCTGTGCAACAGGTCAGCGAGTACAATATCGGCGGTTACATCCTGTTTGGCAGAGATTTTGACGGTAAAACCAAAGATGAAGTTGTTGACGATATTCACAGCTATCAGAACGAGGCGGATATTCCGCTTTTAATCGGCGTTGATGAGGAGGGCGGAACGGTTGTGCGTGTCAGCAGTAACCCAAACCTCCGTGAAACTCCGTTTCTTTCTCCAAAAGATACTTATGCAGACGGCGGTTGGGATGCTGTCAAGCAGGATGCAGAAGAAAAAGCGGATTTGCTCCTTTCACTCGGAATCAATGTGAATCTGGCTCCCGTGTGCGATATGACCTCGGATGAATACGGCTTTATGTATGACCGTTCTTTCAGCTCGGATGTTGATATGGAAAACAGATATGTGCGAACCGTTGTTGAAACAAGCAAATCAAAAAAGCTCGGCACGGTTCTGAAGCATTTTCCCGGTTACGGCAATAACAGCGACACACACACGGGAATTGCATACGATGACCGTGACTATTCGGAATTTGAAAATACAGATTTTAAACCGTTTTATCAGGGAATTGAGTCCGGTGCCGACTGTATTCTTGTTTCACACAACATAGTTAATTGCATGGACAGCGAATATCCTGCGTCACTTTCACAAAAGGTGCATGATATTCTCAGAAATGAATTCAAATTTGACGGTGTAATTATGACCGATGACCTTATCATGGACGCAATCACGGATTTTACGGGGGATGAAGCGGCGGCAGTCACAGCGGCAAAATGCGGTAACGATTTGCTCTGTTGTTCATCTGTCAATACCCAATATCCCGCAGTTCTTGAGGCTGTTCAAAACGGTGAAATTCCCGAAGCTCAGGTTGACGCATCTGTAAAGCGAATCCTGAAATGGAAACAAAATCTCGGCATTTTTAGTATTGACACCTATCAGAAAAAAGTCAAATCAACCGAACCAACGGATACCGTTGGAAGTGAGGAGTGAAAAGTTAATAGCTGTTAGGTGCGGTCGGGAAGATAGTTTGAATCGTTTATATCATATTTTGCCCGAGTATGCGACTGCAAAAATTCTTACGGTAAAACATAAAACACCCCGAAGATTAAGTTCTTCGGGGTGTTCTGTTTGTAAATGAGTGTCAAAGTATATCGACATATTTCAATAGATGTGATATACTGATTGTGCTGTTGACTCTTTCCAGCAGGAAGGAGGTGACCCAATGGATCTTCTCATTTCATTTTTATTATCTATTGGAGCAAGTGTAGTTGCCTACTACATTTGCAAGTGGTTGGATAGATAATGCTTGAACAGCACAACCTAAGAAGAAACCCTCAAAGCTACCGACTTTGAGGGTTTCGTTTTGCCCAATGGACAACTCATTTCATTTTGCCTACAATTATTGTAGCACACATTTCTGTGCATTTCAAGTATATGCCGAAAAATTATTATTATTCCTGATTAGAATTATTAAACACTTTTACAAGCAAAGATTCAAAGCTTTTTTCAAAGTTTTCGTCATCTTGTTTTGTACGCTTTTTCGGTCCTTTAATGTGGTGCTTGCTGTTTGACATTCTCGCCTTTTTGGCAAGGTGTCTGTCCATAAGCAGACCGCCTATGTTATCATCCGAGAAAATTTTTCCCGATTGATGAATACAGTACGCACCCTTTCCAAGCACAAGTGCCGCAACTCCGTAATCCTGAGTTACCGCAATGTCGCCCTTTTTACAAAGGTTGACAAGCGCCAAATCAACTGCGTCTGCACCTGCACCGATAATTTTTATCTCGCTGTAATCTGACTTTAGAACATGGTTTGTGTCACACAAAAGCACAACGGGAACATTGTGACTTTTTGCGATCCTTTCAACCGATTTTACAACAGGGCAGGCATCCGCATCAACAAGAACAGTTATACCGTTCATTATTTTTCCTCAATCTTAATTGAGTTGATAACAGGCTGATTTTTCTTTTCAACAGTACCGTTTGAATCTGTAACAGGTGTGTCCTCGCAGATTTTATCAACAATATCCATACCCTTTGTTACCTTGCCGAATGCAGCGTACTGACCGTCAAGATATGTGCTGTCAGCCTGAACAATAAAGAACTGTGAGCTTGCACTGTCGGGTTCATTTGAACGAGCCATTGAGATAACGCCTCTTGTATGTGAAAGGTTATTTTCAACACCGTTCTGAGCAAATTCGCCCTTGATTGTTTTTTCACTGCCGCCTGTGCCGTCACCCTTTGGGTCACCGCCCTGAATCATAAAGCCGGTAATGATTCTGTGGAAAGTAAGACCGTCATAAAAGCCGTCTTTTGCAAGGTCAACAAAGTTCTTGACTGTAATCGGAGCAAGCTCCTCATAAAGCTCAACTTCGATTTTACCGTAGTCTTTAACATCAATAGTAGCTGTGTAGCTTGATTTGTAGTCGGTTGTGTCTGTGCTTGCGGATGTTGTTTCTTCGTTTGAAACTGCAGAAGTTGCTTTTTCAGAAGAACTGCTCTCTGTGTCACCGCCGCAACCGCTCATTAAAAAGCATGTGCAGAGAATAACTGCGGCAACCATAATTGCCGAAATCTTTTTAATTTTTGTCATTTTCAAATTCCTTTCATAAATAAACTTAATTTATTTTATCATTATTATGTCTGCAAATCAACCTGAATTGACACAAAAATATAAATGTGTTAAAATTTTTTGTATGTGAAATACCGACAAAAGGGGAATGTGGCTTGAAAAATAATGAAATAACCGATATTACTTCAAAACGCAGATTGTTTGAGCTTAATCTCGGTGATGTCCGAAAGTACCGTGACCTTGTTATGCTGTTCGTAAAGCGTGATTTTAAAAATTCCTACAAGCAAACCGTACTCGGCCCGTTGTGGATAATAATAAAGCCGTTCCTTTCAACATTTGTTTTTACCGTAATTTTCGGTATGATTGCCAATATCTCAACTGACGGAATGCCTCAATTCCTGTTTTTTATGGCAGGCAACATTTTGTGGTCGTTTTTTTCAAGCTGTCTTAACGGCAGTTCATCAACCTTTATCGGCAACGCAAGGCTGTTTGGCAAGGTGTATTTTCCAAGGCTTGTAATGCCGTGCGCAAACATAATTTACAACACAATCGGTTTTTTGATTAACTTTGTAATGTTCTTTATACTTGTTCTTATATATATGTTTACGGGTTCAAATGTTCACCCGAATTTATGCGCATTGCTTATGCCTTTGATTCTGCTTTCTTCGGCACTTTTAGGCACAGGCTGCGGACTGATTGTTTCGTCTGTAACAACAAAATACCGTGACCTCGGTGTGCTTGTTTCATTCGGAGTAACATTGTGGATGTATATTACTCCTGTTGTTTATCCTGTTTCTCAGGTGTCGGATTCATTCCGTCCGCTTGCACTTTTAAATCCTGTTGCTCCGCTAATTGAAACATTCCGTTACGGATTCTTAGGCAGCGGAACATTTCCGTGGCAATATCTCATATTGAGCTTCGCTGTTACGGCAGTCGTTCTTCTGTTCGGAATAATCGTCTTTAATAGGGTAGAAAAGAATTTTATAGATACGGTATGATGTCATGACTGAAATGAATGAAAATTGCGTAATAAAAATTGAAAATCTTTCAAAAGAATACCGACTCGGTGCAATCGGTTCGGGAACTCTCCGTCATGATTTGCAGAGTTGGTATGCAAAAAAGAGAGGTAAAGAAGATCCGAATCAGAGAATCGGTGCCAAGCAATACACGAAAGGCGACACATTTTTAGCACTTGACGGTGTGAACCTTGAGGTAAACCGTGGAGAACGCATAGGAATTATAGGTGCTAACGGTGCAGGCAAGTCAACTCTGTTAAAGGTTTTATGCAGAATTACCTCTCCGACAGACGGCAGAGTGCGTTTCAGGGGACGAATTGCCAGTATGCTTGAGGTCGGAACAGGCTTTCACGCCGAGCTTACCGGCAGGGAAAACATCTACCTTAACGGTGCAATCCTCGGAATGACAAAGAAAGAGGTCACTTCAAAAATAGACAGTATTATTGAATTTTCAGAGTGCGAAAAGTTCATTGACACGCCCGTAAAGCGTTATTCATCGGGTATGTTCGTAAAGCTTGCGTTTGCTGTTGCGGCACACCTTGATGCGGAAATCATGATTATGGACGAAGTGCTTGCTGTCGGAGATATGCACTTTCAGAAAAAGTGTATCGGGGAAATGCGTGACCTTGCAACCGAGGAGGACAGAACTGTCCTCTATGTTTCACACAATATGAATACTATTCGTGACCTTTGCGACAGGTGCATAGTTCTTGACCACGGCAAAATTGTTTTTGACGGCGATGTTGAAGACGCTGTAAAAATCTATCTCGGAAGTGCAAACGAAAATTTCCGTGCCATTGAATATGTCGGAAACGAACACAAGCATCATGCCGACAGAAATGATCTATGTCTGCAATTTGCCAGATATAACGGCAAAGAGGATAATATTTTCTATGATGATGAGCAGATTTTGCTTGAACTCACATGGAAAAACAAGGCTGATATTAAAAATCTTTGTCTGCGTGTTGAAGTGAGCGATTACCGAAGATATCCCGTTACCGCATTTGTGGTTGAAAATTTCTATTCGGGAAAAAAGGGCGAAACCCACACGGCAAAATTGAAAATAGACATATCAAAAATTGTTCGTGGCGGATACTATACACGCTATGTTTTTTACAGCCGAAAGAACGATGCCGCCCCCTTTGAAACCTTAGAGGTTGCAGACGGTCTGACTTTCAGAAGAAGAAAACCCGATAAATACCAAAACACCTGGCAAAAAGCCTGGGGCAGTATTGAAATGAATGATATTGAAGTTGTATAAAAACAAATTGAAATTTGCGGTTGGGCAAACAGTTAATATTAAAAGAAATATGTATTCCGAATGTTGTAAACATCTAATTGAAATGTAATGAAAGGAACAATATGAGCGAAAGATCTGATTATTTTTAAACGCATATTTTGATGAATAACAAAAGGTCAGCACATAATCGTGTTGACCTTTATTCTTTGTCAAAATTAAATTACGGCTCGACAAACGGCATATTAAAATACTCGGCAATTGATTTTGCAAGATTTCTGCCGATTGCATTAATGTTGTCCCTAATCCATTGAGCTTCTTCGGGGTTATCGTGATATGCAACCTCAATCAATGCCGACGGTGATTTTGTTCGCCTGACTTCTGCAAGTGAGGTGGTGGGGATTATGTCAACATCGTTCGGTTCGGGATAAATATCCTTGTAATTCTTTTGCAGAATTTCAGCAAAACGCTTGCCGTTACTGCCTGTCGGGTAGTAATAAATATCCGCACCCGTGTATCTGCCTGCCGAACCCTCGGGAGCGGCATTGCTGTGAATTGCAAGGTGCAAATCGTGATTGCCCTTGTTTGAATCTGCAATTGCCTGTCTCAGCGTCATATCGGGATCGTTTCGCCTGAAATCTATTCCGCTTGCCCTCAAATAAGGCTCCATGGCGTCTGCAATAAGATTCATATAATATTCTTCATTTCCTCCGTCAATATAAGGGTTGTACTCCTGCAATGACGGTGAAAGATAAACTGACGGCATAAAATCTCTCCTAAATTTATTCTCTTATCATTTTATTCGCAAAACCCGTGCTGTTGACAAATAATTTTCTTTTCAAAATTCAATTTGTATTGTATAATGATTACATATGATTTTGGTAAAAATGTTGGCAAGTGTATGATATCACAATTATTATGTGTGAGCAGATTGTAACCGTAGACAGAATGTCAAGCGTAGGGACGGATATTGTTCATTTAAAGAACTATTATTTAATGCAAAAACTTGCTTAATTACTTTATGAAATTATGAAACGGAGAAATTATTATGACTGATGAAATGAGAGCAAAAGTTGAGAAAGTTATGAAAAATCTTGAACGCAACAAGATGAAACCTTATTTTTGCGAAAACAGGGAAGAGGCTCAGGCACTTGTAAAAACACTCGTTAAAAAGGGCGAAACAATTTCATGCGGAGGTTCAAAAACTCTCGACGAAACAGGAATTTATCAGATAATTAATTCACCCGATTACAATTTTCTTGACCGTTCCGCACCCGGAATGACTCGTCCCGAGGTTGAAGAGGTTTACCGTCAGACTTTTAGGGCAGACACATTTTTTATGAGTACAAACGCTCTTACCGAAAACGGAGAGCTTTATAATGTTGACGGCAACTCAAACCGTGTTGCCGCACTTCTTTACGGTCCGAAAAGCGTTATCGTTGTATGCGGTATCAACAAAATTGTAAAGAATATTGACGAGGCAATCAAGAGAGTTAAAACAATTGCCGCTCCGCAGAATACAATAAGACTCGGCATTGAAACCCCCTGTGGGAAAACAGGCGAATGTGTTTCATTGAGAAAAGAAAATCCCGAGCTCTGTGACGGTTGTCACGGTGACACAAGAATCTGCTGTAACTATGTGGTATCTGCTCAGCAAAGACATATTGACAGAATCAAGGTTATTATCATCGGCGAAGAATACGGCTATTAATTCTTATAAAGAAAAAAGCCGCATCAAAAGACACGGCTCGGGAGAACTTCAGAATGTAATCATTTGCAATTGTTCTGACTTTTGTTCTGGCTGTTCTGCTGATTTTTATTCTGATTGTTGTTCTGATTCTTATTCTGGCTGTTCTGCTCGTTCTTGTTCTGATTGTTGTTCCGATTCTGATTGAAATTCATTTCAACACCTCCTTTACAAAACTATTATTAACCCGAAAAGGCTTGTTTATTCATGAATGATTTTTTATTGCGAATGAAATCACTTCTGGGTGATGAATTTGACGAATTTTTAAAATTTTACAACAGTGACGATTTCATAAAGGGACTTCGTGTCAACACCTTAAAATGTTCGCCCGAAAAGCTTTGTACACTTCTTGATTTTGAACTGAAAAAAACTCCGTTTTGCGATGAGGGCTTCTATATTCCGTCCGATGTTAAGTCAATCGGCAACAATCCTCTGCACCATGCAGGAGCGTTCTATGTTCAGGAACCGTCTGCAACTTCGGCAGTTACAATGCTTGATGTTCATGAGGGCGATTATGTCCTTGATTTGTGTGCCGCTCCTGGCGGAAAAAGTACGCAAATCGGCGCTAAACTTAACGGAACAGGACTTTTGTGGAGCAATGAAATTGTAAGAAACAGAGCGAATATTCTTTTATCGAACATTGAACGAATGGGCATTTCAAACGCAGTTGTATCAAATTGCCGTCCCGATGAACTTTGCAAAAGGCTTGAAAACCGTTTTGACAGGATTCTTGTTGACGCACCCTGCAGCGGTGAGGGAATGTTCCGCAAGAATGATGCGGAGCGTGAATGGAGCATTGAGCATGTAAAGAGTTGTGCCGCCCGTCAGCTTTTGATTCTTAACAGTGCAAAGGATGCCCTGAAAAACGGCGGATATATGGTTTATTCAACCTGTACTTTTTCAAAGGAAGAAAACGAGGGCGTAATTTCTCGGTTCCTTGCAGAAAATCCAGATTTTGAACTTGTTGATTCGGGCGTAACATTCGGCAGACCTACGCTTGATTATGCGAGAAGAATTTTCCCGATGGACGGCGGAGAAGGACATTTTGCCGCCAAGCTTCACAAAAAGGGCGAGCCGTATTCTAATTATAATATTCCTAAAAAGAATAATAAAATTGACTCGAAAATTTTTGATTTTTATGACAGTATTTTTATCGACAGACCGTTCGGTGAAAATATTGAGGTTATAAAGGATAAAATTATAGTTCTTCCACAGAATTATAATTTTGATGTAAAAGGCTTGCAGATTCTCCGTGCGGGAGTTATTCTCGGCGAAATTGTCAAGAACAGAATCGAACCGCACCACAGTGCATTTATGGCGGCTAAAAAGGAAAACTGTAAATCCGCAGTTGATTTTGATGTGAACAGTAAAGAAATTGCAGCGTATCTTAACGGTGAGGAAATTGCCGTGCCACAGGATGTCAAAGGCTATACGGCTGTCTGCGTAAACGGAATCACAACAGGCTTTGGCAAAGCGTCAAATTCAAGACTGAAAAATAAATATCCGAAAGGGCTTCGCATATTAAGATGAAAAAATTATCAGATATAGGTACAATCAAAGATATACTTTCAAGACACGGCTTTACTTTTTCAAAGTCACTCGGTCAGAATTTCCTTATAAACCCGTCAGTTTGTCCGAGAATGGCAGAGCTTTCGGGCGCCGGAGAGGGAGTTGGCGTAATTGAAGTCGGTCCCGGAATAGGGGTTCTCACAACAGAGCTTTGCTCGCTTGCCGACAAGGTTGTAGCGGTTGAGCTTGACAAGCGACTTCTTCCCGTTCTTGAAGAAACACTCTCCGAACACGACAATGTTAAAGTTGTAAACGATGATATTCTTAAAATTGACTTGCATAAGCTGATTGAAGAAGAATTTCAGGGTATGGATGTTGTTGTGTGCGCAAATCTTCCGTACTACATCACATCTCCCGTAATTATGAAATTGCTTGAGGATAGACTGCCGATTTGTGCAATCACGGTTATGGTTCAAAAAGAGGCGGCTCAGCGAATTTGTGCTGAGGTGGGTTCTCGTGCAAGCGGTGCGGTAACGGTATCGGTCAACTATTACGCAGAACCCGAAATGCTGTTTTCGGTTAGTGCCGGCTCGTTTATGCCTGCTCCAAAGGTTGATTCGGCTGTTTTAAGACTTAACATTCTCAAAGAACCGCCCGTGAAGGTTGATGACGAAAAGAAGTTTTTTAAGGTTGTAAAAGCCGCCTTTTCACAGCGAAGAAAAACACTTTCAAATTCTCTTGCATCCGGACTTTCTCTGCCAAAGGCAGAGGTCAACGCAATTCTTGAAAATTCCTCCGTTTCTCTGAATGCAAGGGCGGAACAGCTTAAACTTGAAGATTTTGCAAACATTGCAAACAATCTTGGTGATTGATTATGAAAAGAAAAATGAACGGTCTTTACAAAACCGCTTTTATATTAATGCTTGTTGCCGCAGTACTTTTTATTGTCGCAACAATTGTTGCATATGCTCTTGAACGCCCGTATTTTTCCGCAGTCTTTTCATGCAGCGGTGCTTTTCTTGCATTTTTGGGCATAATATTTGCAACCTGCAGTAAACCCAAAAAACGCAAAAGACACCTTGTCACAGATGAAATTGTTGCCGAAAATGATGATATCAACAAAATTTCGGAAAATTCTGTTGACAATGAGGAATAAATTTGATAGAATGGTTGCAGATAAAGGGGAGTAGTTCGCAGATAATCTGTGATATTAATCGTCAGTACATACCGTTTTCGGTATCGGTTATATCTTAAAGGACAAGACTTTTATTGTAGGGTGAGTTGCACCTTGCAATAAAGGTCTTTTTTATTTTCCTTTTTCAGTCTGTCTGTATTCTGCAATCCGAACGGAGGAGAAAATTATGAAAAATTGGTATCAGTTGACCGAGAGCGAAACTCTTGACAAGCTCGGTGTCACAAGCGAAGGACTTTCGTCACAACAGGCTGACAGCCTTCTTGAAAAACACGGAAAAAATGTGCTTGAAGAAAGCAAAAAGAAATCTGTTTTTCAGGTGTTTTTAAGTCAGTTTGCCGACCTTATGGTAATAATCCTTATAATTGCGGCAATCGTTTCAATGTTTTCGGGAAGTGTTGAAAGCACAATCGTAATTTTTGCGGTAATCACACTTAACGCTATTCTCGGCACGGTTCAGCATGTCAAGGCAGAAAAGTCGCTTGAAAGCCTTAAATCGCTTTCGTCACCCTCGGCAAAGGTAATCCGTGACGGAAGAAAAATTGAAATTGATTCAGAAAACATCGTTCCCGGCGACATTGTTGTGCTTGAGGCAGGCGACCTTGTTGTTGCAGACGGAAGAATAATAAATAACTATTCTTTACAGGTAAATGAGAGCTCGCTTACGGGTGAATCTACAAATATTGACAAAAGTGTGGAGACAATTGAAAAGGAAGTTCCGCTTGCCGACCGCACTGATATGGTCTTTTCGGGCAGCCTTGTAACATACGGCAGAGCAATTGTCGTTGTTACGGAAACAGGCATGAACACAGAAATCGGTAAAATTGCTACACTTATGAATCAGGCAAAGAGCAAGAAAACTCCACTCCAGCTCAGCCTTGATAAATTTTCGAGCAGACTTGCCGTTATTATTATGGCAATCTGTGTAGTAGTTTTCGGCTTGAGTATGTTCAACGGAATGTCGGTTCTCAACTCTCTTATGTTTGCCGTTGCACTTGCAGTAGCCGCAATCCCTGAGGCACTCGGCTCAATCGTTACAATTGTTCAGGCAATGGGTACGCAAAAAATGGCAAAAGAAAATGCCGTTATCAAGGATTTGAAAGCTGTTGAAAGCCTCGGTTGTGTGTCTGTAATCTGCTCCGATAAGACGGGTACACTCACACAAAACAAAATGACTGTTCAGAAAATCTATGTGAACGGCGAAAGTATTCTTGAGGATCAGCTTGACCTCAATATTGAAAGTCACCGTCATCTCCTTTACGATATGGTTCTAAACAACGATTCGAGTATCGTTGACGGAAAGGGAATAGGCGACCCGACCGAGTACGCTTTGCTTGAAACATTTCAGCATATCGGACTTGACGAAAATGTACTTAGGGATGTTCTTACAAGGGTTGAGGAAGTTCCGTTTGATTCCGACAGAAAGATGATGAGCACAAAGTACAAAATGCACGGTGTAAATCATATTCTCACAAAGGGTGCGCTTGATTCGATTCTTGACCGTTGTGTAAGTATCGCAACAAAAGACGGTATTCGTCCGATTACAGATGAAGATAAGGCTGAGATTTCAAGAGTTAACCGTGAATATTCCGAACAGGGACTCCGTGTTCTCACCTTTGCATATAAGGAATCTGATGAGGCTCTCACGGTTGACACAGAGAATGATTATACATTCATCGGACTTGTTTCAATGATAGATCCTCCGAGAGAGGAATCAAAACAGGCTGTTGCCGATGCAATCCGTGCAGGCATCAAGCCTGTTATGATTACGGGCGACCACAAAATCACAGCAAGTGCAATCGCAAAGCAGATTGGTATTTTCAATGACGGCGACATCGCAGTTACAGGTCTTGAGCTTGACGCAATGAGCGATAAGGAGCTTGACGAAAAAATTGAAAAAATTTCTGTTTATGCACGAGTTTCTCCGGAAAACAAAATCAGAATCGTTGAGGCTTGGCAAAGAAAAGGCAACATTGTTTCCATGACAGGTGACGGTGTAAACGACGCACCCGCTCTCAAAAAAGCGGATATCGGTGTTGCAATGGGTATCACAGGTACCGAAGTTTCAAAAGACGCCGCATCTATGATTCTTCAGGATGATAACTTTGCTACAATTATCAAGGCGGTTGCAAACGGCCGAAATGTTTACCGCAACATTAAAAATGCAATTCTTTTCTTGCTTTCGGGTAATATGGCAGGCATTTTTGCCGTGTTGTTCTGTTCAATCATGGCTCTGCCCGTACCGTTTGAGGCGGTTCACCTTCTGTTTATCAACCTTCTTACAGACTCACTTCCCGCAATTGCAATCGGTATGGAGAAGCCCGAAAAAGATTTGCTCAGACAGAAACCCCGTGATCCGAAACAGGGAATCCTTACAAAAAGCTTTTCTGCTCTTATGCTCGGACAGGGCGCTTTGATTGCCGTTGTAACGCTCATTTCATTCTACATCGGACTTCAGACAAGTCCGGCCGTTGCAAGCACAATGGCGTTTGCAACACTCACGCTTGCAAGACTGTTCCACGGCTTTAATTGCAGAAGTACACATTCAATCTTTAAACTCGGACTTTTTTCAAATGCGGCAAGCATAGGTGCTTTCTTTGTCGGAACATTACTGCTCGCATTTGTATTGTTTGTTCCGTTTATGCAGCCGCTTTTCAGCGTTACCGCACTCACAGGCGCACAGGCAGGCTTTATAGCCCTCCTTGCATTCATCCCGACATTTATAATTCAGTTTGTAAAAGTTATTGTTGAAAATGTGAGAAAGTAAATTTAATAACATTGAACACGGCAGATTGATTTTGTCGTGTTCTTTTACTTTTATCGAATAAAATTCATTGACAAAGAAATAATAATGTAGTACAATGTACTATACAAGGAGGTCAGTATTATGGCATTCTCAATCAGATTAACAGAACAGGAAAAGAAAATAGTAGACAGCTATGCTCGGTTGCACTCAATATCACTCGGAGAGGCTTTTAAACAGGCTTTGTTTGAAAAAATCGAAGAAGAATATGACCTTGCCGTTTTTGATGACGCTTATGATGAATACAAAAAGAGCGGTGAAGAAAGCAGACCAATCTCTGATTTTTGGAAGGAACTTGACATATGAGTTATGTTGTAAGAACCACTCCGAGATTTGAAAAAGAATTTAAAAAACTCGACAGATATACCATGAAGATGATTAAAGCGTGGATTGAAAAGAATTTGTCGGGTTGTGAAAACCCCAGAGTAAAGGGAAAAGCTCTCACGGCAAATTGCAAAGGTCAATGGCGGTATCGTATCGGAGATTACAGACTGCTCTGCCTTATAGAAGACGAAGAACTTGTTATTCTTGCTTTGTCTATAGGTCACAGGCGAGAGGTTTATGACAACACTTAAAATTTAAAACACTTAAATAATCAAACTCGGTCATAATCTTTGAATAATTATGACCGAAAATTATTTATTTTGAATTATTTTGATTGAAATTACAAAAATTCCTTGACAAAGTTTGATAGATTTCTTATAATTAAACCATAACATAATGTTTCACAGGGTATTACAGGATATATAAAAAAATAAGGTTAAGAAGGGTGACAGAAATTATGAACATTTGGCACGACATTTCTCCGAAGAGAATTACAAAGGACAAGTTTTATGCAGTAATCGAAATTTCAAAGGGCGGCAAAAACAAGTACGAGCTTGACAAAGAAACAGGTATGCTCAAGCTTGACCGTGTGCTTTTTACATCAACTCACTATCCTGCCAACTACGGCTTTATTCCGAGAACCTTTGCAGATGACGGCGATCCGCTTGATGTTCTTGTTTTGTGCAGTGAAACAATTCAGCCGATGACGCTCGTTGAATGCAAGCCTATCGGCGTTCTCAATATGGTTGATAACGACAGCTGTGACGAAAAAATTATTGCAGTTCCAGTTAACGATCCCAACTACAATTGCTACAGCGACATCAGCGAACTTCCAAAACACTATTTTGAAGAAATTCAGCACTTTTTCCAGGTTTACAAAACACTTGAGGCTGACAAGGTTACTTCGGTAACCGAAACTGACGGTGTTGACAAGGCAAAGGAAATCATTGAAAAGGCTATCACAAGCTATATTCGTGATTTTCAGATGGCGTAAATTTATAAAGACTGCAAAACTAAAAGCTTTACCAAAAACGGTAAAGCTTTTTCTTTTGAATGTGTAATTTAATTCCGAAAAGGAATATTAACAAAATTCATTCCTGTATAATAAAAATACGGCGGATTAAAGTTTAAAATCCTTTGCCGAAAAATCTGTCTTAAAAACCGTGACATTCGGCATACGCAACAACGGATCATACTTGAACGATCTGCATTTTCCGTCTTTGACCTGCTTTGACTTTTTGCAGAACATAATATCATTTTCAATTCCGTTGTATTCGCAATATGAACAGTTGACAGGAATATTCTTGCCAAACAAACTTTTTTTCATAATCAACACCTCTGAATGAATATAGTATATCATTAACTCAGCCGTGTTTCAAGCATAATATTTTGTCGGAAAATATTGACAAAGCAATTAATCGGTTAAAAATAATCTTATTATAAAATATGGAAGGAACACTTATGAAATTTTTTTCAAAAACAATGAAGCTCAACAATATTGATACGGTTCCGTATCTTACATATAATTCTTTATCAGAAATTAGTTTCATCAATCACGCATTCACAACCCGACTCGGCGGTGTGTCAACGGGTGAATTTACATCAATGAATATGGCATTCAACAGAGGTGACAATCCCGACAGCGTAACCGAAAATTACAAAAGATTCTGCAAAAGTGCAGGCTTTGATTATGAAAACCTTGTAGCCTCGGCACAGGATCACCACACGGTTGTAAGAGCCGTAACATCTGCTGAAAAGGGCATAGGCATCTACAAGCCCCGTGATATGGAGAGCGTTGACGCCTTGATTACAAATGAAAAGGGAGTAACCCTCGTAACCTACTATGCCGACTGCACACCCCTGTTTTTTGTCGATACAAAGAATAAGGCAATCGGACTTGCCCATGCCGGATGGAGGGGAACTGTCGGCAGAATAGGGGAAAAGGTTGTTGAGAAAATGACTGAGCTTTACGGTACAAACCCTGCCGATATCAAAGCCGCAATCGGTCCAGCAATTTCAGTTTGTTGCTATGAGGTTGACTACCCATGTGCAGAACATTTTCTGAATCTTGCAGACCTTGACAGCTCAAAGTTCGTTTTTGAAAAAGGAAACGGAAAATGTATGGTCGATCTCCTTGAAACCAACCGTCAGATTCTTACTGCTTCAGGTGTAAAGAATGAAAACATAACAGTTTCGGATGTCTGCACCAATTGCAACAGCGACCTCTTATGGAGTCACCGTGCCACCAAAGGTCACAGAGGCACAATGAGTGCATTTATGTGTATAAAATAAGAATACTATTTTTGATTTTGCAAAGCAAAAGACGGTTATTGACCGTCTTTATCTATCTAGATTTATCTTTCCGCTTTTTGCAAACCATACATCGTTTACCTTAAATTCCTTGCCGTTAAGGTAATTAAGAATGCCTGCATCGGTTTCAAAATTGAATTTCAGCTTATAGCTGTAAAGCGCCTGATACTTAATGCTGTCGGGTGCTTTTTTGCCTTTGCCGTATTTTGTATCGCCAACAAGTGGATGTCCGATTGATGCCATATGCGCTCTTATCTGATGAGTTCTGCCCGTCAGCAGTTCAACCTCGGCAAGGCTGAATTTGCCGTTGAAGTCAAGAATTTCATATTTTGTCTTGATTTCTTTTGAACCCTCAACTTCATTTTTGAAAACAGTAACCTTGTTTTTACTTTCATTCTTGGTTATATAACCGTGAAGGGTGTCGCTGTCCCTTTTTGGCTTTCCGTATAAAAGGCAGAGATAATATTTTTCAAGCTCTCTTGTCTTCATTTTTGCGTTTAGCATTCTTAGACTTTCGGCATTTTTTGCCGCAATAACAATTCCGCCCGTGTTTCTGTCAATTCTGTTTGCAAGTGCAGGCGCAAAGGCTTTTTCTTCATCGGGATTGTATTCACCTTTGTCATAGAGGTAGTGCTGAACTCTTGCAACAAGTGAATCAAAGTGATAATTCTTGTCAGGGTGTACGATTATGCCCGGCTTTTTATCTATAAGTATAAGGTTTTCATCCTCATAAACAATGTCAAAGGTTTTCGGTGCTTTCATGAACTCATAGCTTTTTTGCTCCGATGCCTCAAAAAATTCGTCCTTAATATAAAAGGTAAGCACATCGCCCTCTTTGAGCATAGTCTGAATATCGCACTTTTTGCCATTTATCTTAATACACTTTTTTCTTATATATTTGTACATAAGCGACTTTGGCAGAGTTTTGAATCTTTTTTGTAAAAATTTATCGAGTCGCTGATTTGCGTCATTCTTTTTAATTTCAAGTGTTCTCATAGTCTGTAAAATTCTCCGTAATTGTTTTCTCAGTTTATCTTATATCAATTTTAAAAATAATTCAACCGCTTTTGCACATAATTTGATTTTGTGTATATTCTGATATAGGGTGATACAGTGAATTGTTACACACAGAGAATAAAATCTGCAGTATGCTTTGGACTGGGACTGCTGTGTGCATCACTTCTGCCGAGTGAATGGGTACTCGTCATTGCGGCAGGCGCACTCGTAGTTGTTAGTATTTGTTGTGTTCGGAGGTAATTATGAAAGTTGTACTTATTGAGAAACCAAAATTCATATCGGCAATTTTGAGAAAAATTTACGGAATCAAAAAGGAAACCAAGCCGGAATAATAGTCATATGTTTGGACACTGTTCCAAAATCTTGGTATTGGTAATAGCTTACAATAAATTCGAGCCAAAGATGTGCATAGTTACAAAAAACTTTGCACATCTTATTTTTTAAAATAAAATTATGATTAATCTTACGGGTAATATTTTTCCGCACTCCATAATATAATTGAACTATAAAACATAAAGGAGAGAAAAATATGGAGTTTAATCAGGAAAACCGCTCGTTTTGCACGCCGTCGGCTGTGCTTGACACGGTTGCCGAACAGCTTGCAGATGTTGACCTCACTCTGCCCGATTATTGTCCGGATATAGAAAAAATTCTGAAATGTACACTCACACCAAAAATTCAGAGCAGAACCCTTTCCGGAGGTCAGCTTCAGATTGACGGATTTTGTACGGTGAATGTGATGTATGTGGAAAGCATAAAGAAAAGCGTGCGCTGTTGCGAACAAAGCGTGAATTTTTCACAGAACTTTTCGGTAAAAGACGCTCCCGACAATCCGGTTATCATCACAAAAACCAAGCCGGAATACATAAACTGCAGGGCATTAAGTCCCCGCAGACTTGTTATGCACGGAGCGTTTTCATTGTATGCAAAGGTATTTTCAAAAACTCAGACGAGCATTTTCACGCCTTCCGATAATATCGAAACCGACCGAAAGACCGTTACCTGTGCCGATCTTAAATCGTTCTGCCAGGAGCAGTTTTCTGTTTGCGAAGAAATTTCGGTAGGCGAAAAACCGCAGATTGAATCCGTTCTCCGCAGCGATGTAAGCGTCGGAGTGATTGACGCTAAGGCTGTAACGGGAAAGCTTATGCTCAATGGTGAACTTAATCTCAAGCTTTTGTACCTTTCAAACGCAGAGAGCGGAGAAGTTGAAAAGCTTGACTATCTGTTGCCGTTCAACAAAATTTTAGATTGTGACGGAATTGACGAAAACACTATCAACTGTGTTTCCTGCGATGTTATGTCGTATGACATCAGACTGAAAAACGATATGCTTTCCGAAAAGCCGTCGGTGATACTTGAAGTTAAGCTCTGCGTTACGGAGGAGGGCTATATAACCCGTGAGGAGGAAATTGTATGTGACGCCTACTCAACAGAATTTTCCTCGTTGCCGGAGTTTGAACAATTAAAAATTACGGGCGAGGTTGTTCCGATTAATGAACCTCATATGGAAAAAATGTCCGTTAAGATTGATGACGGAAAAATCTCACGAATTCTCGATATTTTCACAGAACAAATAACTGCCGAGGTTTCACACGATGACAGAGGTATGGTTATAAGCGGAAAAATCAACATATGCATATTGGCGCTTAACGGGGAAGATATGCCTGTATTTATTGAGCGTTCAGCCGATTATGAGCATATTATTCCGCAGACAGACTGCACCTGTGCAAAAATTTTCGGTACAAGGACAGCAAGTATAAGCTACAGACTTGCCGAGGATGATGTCATAGAAATTCGTTGTGAGCTGAAAATCTGCGGTGCTGTTTTTTCGGAAAACAGAGTGAACACCGTAAAAAATGTAAATATTTTTGAGGATAAACCTATACCTCCCGAAAATTGTGCGCTGACATTATACTTTGCCGACAAGGGAGAAAAGCTCTGGGATATTGCTAAATCCCACAACACAAAGCTTGATTTGCTGCTTTCGGAAAATTCGGCTGAAAATCAGGTGCTTGACGCACCTAAAATGCTGTTGATTCCGAGAATATAGGGAGGTATAAAAAATGGAAGAGAGAAATGTTTATCAGGATATTTCCCGAAGAACCGACGGCGATGTCTATATCGGAGTAGTCGGTCCCGTCAGAACGGGAAAATCAACATTTATAAAAAGGTTTATGGATTCGCTTGTTCTGCCCAATATTCGTGACGAGGCAGTTTACAGGCGTACTGTTGACGAACTTCCTCAATCTGCGGCAGGAAGAACCATAATGACCACAGAACCCAAATTTATTCCCGAGGAATCCGTTGAAATCAATCTCGGCGGCAACACAACCTTCAATGTGAGAATGATTGACTGCGTAGGCTATATTGTGAACAGTGCAATCGGTTACAGCGAAGAGGACGAACCGAGAATGGTAAAAACTCCGTGGTCAAACGAGGCGATTCCTTTTGATGACGCCGCAGAAATAGGCACTAAAAAGGTAATTACCGACCATTCAACAATCGGTCTTGTTATCACTACTGACGGAACAATCAGCGATATTCCTAGAGAAGATTATATTGAAAGTGAAAAAAGAGTAATTAATGAGCTGAAAGCAATCAATAAACCGTTCATTATACTTCTCAATTCAGTTGACCCTACGGCAGATGAAACAATTCGCCTGTCAAACGAAATGACTGCCGAATACAAGGTTCCCGTAATTCCCGTTAGCTGTATGGAGCTTGACGAAACCGAAATCAAAAGGATACTTGCACAGCTTTTGTTTGAATTTCCAATCCGTGAAATCAAGGTTGACATTCCGAAATGGGTTGTAAAGCTCGATAAAGACCATTGGCTGAAATCGGTTGTATTTGATTCAATAAAGAAAAATGCCGCAAAAATTGAGAAAATCAGGCAAATTCAGCAGATAATCTCTGATATTGAGCAATGCGAGTACATCACATCTGCAAAGGTTACGAGTCTTGACCTCGGAAAAGGATATGCGGAGATGGCCGTATCTATCGAAAGCGAACTTTTCTACAAGGTTATCTCGGAAGAAACAGGGCTTGATATAACCGAGGAGTACGAACTTCTGAACTGCATAAAGACTCTTTCGCAAAAACAAAAAGAATTTGATAAGATTGCACAGGCTTATGAACAGGTTCAGGAAACGGGCTACGGAATTGTTATGCCGACAATTGACGAACTTACCCTTGACGAACCGCAGATTATTAAGCAGAGCGGAAAATACGGTATCAAGCTGAGAGCAAGCGCACCGTCAATTCATATGATGAAGATTTTTACGCAGACGGAGGTAACTCCGATTGTCGGTTCGGAACAGCAGTCCGAAGAGCTTGTGTCTTATCTTCTCAGAGAATTTGACGAAAATCCGGAAAAAATCTGGGAGAGTAACATATTCGGAAAATCAGTTCACGAACTCGTTAACGAGGGACTTCACAACAAACTGTACAGAATGCCTGCCGATGCCAGAAGGCGGATAGGGGAGACAGTTGAAAAAATTATCAATGACGGCTGTAACGGATTAATATGTATAATTCTGTAACGACAAATAACGATAAAATTGCAAAGCTTTAATTCACAAATAAACAGGCTCACAAATAAATAAATTGGTAATATCGCCAAAAAATTATTCGCCCCATATTTGTTATTGAAAATGTTTCGGGAATAAAGTATAATATTCCTATATGCAAATGACAAATATGGGGGTTGTTTTATGAATCTTTCCGATGTAGCTTTATTGGCTAAAGAGGAGCTTTCCCTTGCCGAAAAAGGTATTGCCTCTGCAAAAGTTGTTCTTACAGGTTTTGTTGTTGTATTCGCAATGCTGATTCTCTTGATTTTCATAATCAAGATTTACGGCGCAATCATTCAGAAAGCTCAAGATGCCGGCAAAAAGAGCAAAGAGAAAAAGGCTGAAACCGTAGCAGAAACTCCTGCTCCCGTTGTTGCCGCTCCTGTCGCTCCTGCTCAGGCAGACGGTGTTTCCGATGAGGTTGTTGCCGTAATTTCCGCAGCGGTTGCCACAATGTACGGCTCTTCCGAAAAAGCAAGAATCAAGAGTATTAAAAAGTTATCAGACGGCGGTCGTTCCGCATGGGCAAAAGCCGGTGTACTTGATAATACCCGCCCGTTTTAAGGCAAAGTTTTAAGGGAAAGGATGTTATCTAATGGAAATTTTACAAGGCTTTGTAGATGCCGTTGTCGGTATCTTTGAAGACTCGGGTCTGTTAACTCTTAACTGGCAGAACTATGTAATGATTGGTATTTCAATCGTTTTGCTTTACCTTGCAATCAAAAAGCAGTATGAGCCACTTTTGCTCCTTCCTATCGCATTCGGTATGCTGCTTGTTAATCTTTATCCGAGCATTATGGCTCCGCCTACAACACAGCTTTTGACAGAGGCTCAATGTACCGCACAGAATGTTGCGGTGTCGGGACACGCCAAAACGGTGATTGACGGAGTAACTTATATTGAGAATCCGACATACGGCGGACTTCTTTATTACCTCTATCAGGGCGTTAAGCTCGGCATTTATCCGCCTCTTATCTTCCTCGGCATCGGTTGCATGACCGACTTTGGTCCGCTCATCTCTAACCCGAAGAGCCTTATCCTCGGTGCTGCCGCACAGATTGGTATCTTTTTAACATTTACAGGTGCTATTTTCCTCGGATTTACAGAGGCAGAGGCAGGTGCTATCGGTATTATCGGCGGTGCCGACGGTCCTACGGCTATTTATGTAACAACAAAACTTGCTCCGCATCTTCTCGGTTCAATCGCAATTGCCGCATATTCATATATGGCTCTTGTGCCGATTATTCAGCCGCCTATTATGAAGGCGCTCACAACCAAAAAAGAGCGTTCGGTAGTTATGGAACAGCTTCGTCCCGTTTCAAAGCTTGAGAAGATTATGTTCCCGGTAATTGTTGTTATTATCATCGCAATCTTCCTTCCCGACGCAGCTCCGCTCGTTGGTATGCTTATGCTCGGTAACCTCTTTAAGGAGTCCGGCGTTGTTGAAAGACTCAGCAAAACAGCTCAGAACGAGCTTATGAATATTATCACAATCTTCCTTGGTACAACTGTAGGTGCAACCGCATCCGGTCAGAACTTCCTTACTTTTGACACAATCAAGATTATCGTTCTCGGTCTTCTTGCGTTCTGTATGGGTACTGCATTCGGTGTACTTTTCGGTAAGATTATGTACAAGGCAACAGGCGGTAAGGTTAACCCGCTCATCGGTTCAGCAGGCGTATCCGCCGTTCCGATGGCTGCCCGTGTATCCCAGAAGGTTGGTCAGGCTGAAAATCCCGGCAACTTCCTCCTCATGCACGCTATGGGTCCGAATGTTGCAGGTGTAATCGGTTCAGCAGTTGCAGCCGGCGTACTTCTTAATGTTGTAGGCTGATAACCGTAACTTAATAAACTATGATAAAGGAAGTCTTTACGGCTTCCTTTATTTTTGCTGTTAAAGAATCCGACAATGAAAAATTTGTATAATATTAAATAAATTATTTCAATCAATATTTTATGATAGAATTATTGCTGAGAATACATAAGATATAATGAAATATGAATATGTAAATCAGTGCCGTAAAAACACCTTTTTTGCTTTACGGTATGTTTTCTTAATACTTAATACGAATTAAAGGGGCTATATAAATGGCAAAGAATGTAACCATTCAGCGAATTGTCGGCGTCCTTTTGCACAGAATCAAGTTTATTATTCTTGCTACTGTTGTAATGGGACTGCTGTTCTTTATGTATTCACGCTTTGTAATTGCGCCGATGTACAGCACATCTACCATGATTTATGTACAGAACTACAGTTCGTCACAGCGAGCAAATGCCAATGCTAACACCAAGAGTACGACACCTTCAAAGGCTGCCGATGATACAACTAAAAAGACAACCAATGAGGAAAACCAGAAGATATATCCTGCTGATATTTCCGCCTCTGCAAATCTTGCTGAAATCTGCGTTACACTCTTTAAAAATTCCGATGAGATGACAGCACTCTATGACGGCTGCACGGTTAATGTTGATGTAACCGACGGTACTTTCTTTATCACAATTACAGTGGACGGTACAGACGCACAGAAGTGTGCCAATGTTGCCAATCAGCTTGCCGAAAAGGCGGCTGAGGTTTATAATTCAAAATTCAGCTACGGTCAGATTGGAACACTTCGTCAGGCGAAGGTTCCTTCGGCTCCGTATGCACCGAGTAACACAAAGAATATGCTTATAGGCGCCGCAATCGGATTAATTGCTTCCTGCCTTATTTCTATTCTTATTGAACTTATCGACACAACAATCAAGTCTGAGGACGATATTCAGGATATCTACGGTATTCCTATATTTGCCGAAATTCCCGACTTTGAGAACCAGGGTTAAGGAGGAACTATGGCTTCTGATTTTAAATTATTTAAAAAGAAAGACGATAAAAAAAATAACGGACAGAATTTTTCTCTTTCCGATAAGAGCAAGTTTGCAATTGTTGAGTCGTATAAGGCCGCAAGAACTAACATTATGTTCTCGCTTTCCGCAAAAGAAAAAAATGCTTTGCCGTACCCAGTTACTCAAAGGGTGAGGGCAAGAGCACCGTTTCCGCAAATCTTGCAATTTCCTTTTCAAAAATGGAAAAAAGAGTTCTCCTTATCGACTGCGACCTTCGCCGTCCTAATGTTCACAACATTTTTAAGCTTGACAATAAGAAGGGACTTACCAATGTAATCGGTAAAATGGTTGAAATTGACGAGGCTGTTAAGCATGACGTTCTTCCAAATCTCGACATTCTTCCGGCAGGTACGGTTGCGCCAAACCCCTCTGAGCTTATGTGCAGTACCAGATTTCAGGAACTTTATGAGCAGTTTGTCAGGAATATGATTATGTAATTTTTGATACGCCTCCTATCGGTGTGGTTGCCGACGCTCTGCTTCTCAAGGATATGATTGCCGGCTTTGTTGTAGTTGTTCGTGAACGCTCAACAACTCACGGTGACCTTCAGCACCTTCTTGACAGCGTAAAGCTTGCCGATTCAACCGTACTCGGTCTGATTGAGGTAGGTTGTACTTATGATTCAAAGAGAAGAAAAAAAGGTTATTACTACTACCAGTATTATTAATCCCAATTTTGTGCTTTGGCACAAAACTACACATTCTCGATAAAAATAACACAAAATCACAGACTTGCAAACTTTCACCAAAAATGACTGTTGCAGGTCTGTTCTTTTTTGTGAAAATAAAAATGCAAGATTGCAAAAAACATCTTGCATTTCTTGGGCGAATAGAGTAAAATATATTAGAAATTTAAATTGCATTTGCAATAATATTTTAAGGAGTTATTCAAAATGGGTTATCTTGACTTGAGTAAGCAGGAACTTGAAAAAGAGTATGGCAATCTCGTAAAGAGATTTGAGGAGATTAAAGGTATGGGACTTAACCTCAATATGGCAAGAGGTAAGCCCAGCAAAGAACAGCTTGATCTTTCATTGCCTATGCTCGATACAATCAACAGCAAATCCGATTTTATCGGTGAGGATAAGATGGATTGCCGCAACTACGGACTTCTCAACGGTATTACAGAGTGCAGAAAGCTTTTTGCGGATATTCTCGGTGTAGATGCAGAGAATGTTATTGTAGGCGGTTCTTCAAGCCTTAATATGATGTTTGATACAATTTCATGCTTTATGACAGCTCCCGCTGTTGAGGGCTGCAAACCATGGTATGAAGTAAAGAACAGAAAATTCCTCTGTCCGGTACCGGGTTATGACCGTCATTTCGGCATTACTCAGTATTACGGCTTTGAGCTTATTCCGATTCCGATGGACGACAACGGTCCCGATATGGATATGGTTGAAAGACTCGTTTCTGAGGATGACTCAATCAAGGGTATTTGGTGCGTTCCGAAATATTCAAACCCTGCCGGCACCACATACAGCGATGAGGTTGTTAAGCGTTTTGCCGCTTTAAAGCCTGCCGCTAAGGATTTCAGAATTATGTGGGATAATGCTTACTGCATCCATGAAATCAGCGACACACCTGATGTTTTGCTCAACATTATGGATGAATGCAAAAAGACAGGTAATGAAGACCTCCCGATTCTTTTCTGCTCAACATCAAAGATTACTTTCCCCGGTGCAGGCGTAGCCGCAATGGCTGCATCTGAGAACAACCTCAAGGTTCTCCGTGAAAAATATAACTACGAAATCATTAGCTATGATAAGCTTAATATGCTCCGTCATGTAAGATTCTTCAAGAACTATGACGGCGTGCTTAAACATATGGAAAAGCACAAGTCTGTCCTTAAACCAAAATTCGAGATTGTTCTTGATACTCTCGACAAAGAACTTGCGCCTTCTGATATCGCATCATGGAAAAAGCCGCACGGCGGTTACTTTGTAAGCGTTGATGTTTTTGAAGGCACGGCAAAGAGAACAGTCGCTCTCTGTAAGGAGGCAGGAGTTGTTCTTACAGGTGCAGGTGCAACATATCCGCTCGGAATTGATCCAAAGGATTCCAACATCAGAATTGCACCGACCTTCCCTCCGAACCACGAGCTTGAAGTTGCTATGGATGTTTTTTGTATCTGTGCAAGGCTTGCAGCTTGCGAAAAGATTCTGAACAAGTAATCATCATTTGAAAATTTGGTTTGTCAGTTGGATTTTGGAAGAATTTTGTATGCAGTTTATGACATTAGAATGTATTTTTTGATAAATTCAATTCTTTTTTTATTAAATATTTCCGTATCCATTGACATTTTCCTAAAAAAATTCTATAATAACTCTGTTACGGTCTGTGATTGGATGTTCGTGACAGAGTTATTTTGACTTTTGAGCAAAATAAAATCACAGACAATTATTTAACGGAGGTTTCAAAGGCATGAAAAGAGTTCCAAAGCCTGTATTCTTTGTCGTAGCTTTGCTGATACTTGCCTTTTCGTTTACTGCGATTTTTGGTATTTCCTACTACACCGGCGATAACAAAACAACAGTATTAAAGGGCATCAGCGATATACGATGGGGAATTGACATCCGTGGCGGTGTTGAAGCAACATTCAAACCGGCAGGAGATGTTGACGCAACTGACGAGCAGCTTGAGTCTGCAAAGTCAATCATTGAATTAAGAATGGTATCTCAGGGTATCACAGATTATGAGCTTTATGCGGATGCAAAAAGCGACAGAATCATTGTTCGTTTCCCATGGAAGGAAGATTCCAACCAGAACGCAATTGAGGCAATCGAAGAGATTTCTTCAACAGCACAGCTTACTTTCCGTCCCGGAAAGGAATATTCAACAACAGATGTTGATTCAAACGGCGAGTATGTTTACAAAACTCCTACGGGCGACACAGCTAAGACAATCCTTATGGACGGTTCTTATGTTGAAAGTGCAACAGCAGGTATGACAACAGATCAGTCAACCGGTAAGAATTCATATGTTGTACAGCTCAAGCTCAAGAGTGACGGTGACAAGAACGGTAAAGAGCTTTTCGGTAACATCACCAAAGAATATCTCAACCAGACAGTATCAATCTGGATGGACGATATTATGCTTTCGTATCCGACCGTAAATGCAGAGATTACAGACGGCAACGCTGTTATTTCAGGTGACTTTACAGCTAAAGAGGCTCAGGACCTTGCATCAAAAATTAATGCAGGTGCTCTTCCGTTCCAGCTTGAAACATCAAACTACGGCACAATCAGCGCAACCCTCGGTGAGAACTCACTTGTTGCAATGGCATATGCGGGTGTTATCGCATTTATCATTATTGCAATCATTATGATTCTCTTCTACCGCTTGCCCGGTTTTGTTGCAGTTATCTCACTTCTCGGTCAGATGGGTCTTGCCATTGCGGCTGTATCAGGTTACTTCCCTGTATTCTCTTCATTCACAATGACGCTCCCAGGTATTGCGGGTCTTATCCTTTCAATCGGTATGGGCGTTGACTGTAATGTTATTACTGCCGAGCGTATCAAAGAAGAACTTAAAGCGGGCAGAACTCTTGACGGTGCTCTTGAAAGGGGTACAAAGAATTCACTTTCCGCTATCGTTGACGGTAATATGACCGTTATTATCGTATCAATTATCCTTATGCTTGTATTTGGTCCTGCAAATATTCTCTCAATCATCTTCGGTGAGTCTACAACAGGTACTATCTACTCATTCGGTTACACACTTCTTGTAGGCGTAATCGCTAACTTTATCATGGGTGTATTCTGTACAAGAATTATGCTCAGAAGTGTTGCAGGCTTTAAGTTCCTGCGTAAAAAATGGTTGTTTGGAGGTGCTAAGAATGACTGATAAAACTCAGACAAAGGCAGTTTCAAATGCCCCCCTTACAGATGGGGAATTTGCCGAAAAGTATAACAGAGGCCACAAGATTATTGACTTTGTAGGTCACAAAAAGATTTTCTTCGGAATTTCTCTTGCAATTATTATTATCGGTATCGTATGTAACTTTATTTTCGGTACACAGCTTGACATTCAGTTCTCTGGCGGTGCCACACTTAAATTCAGCTACAGCGGTGAAATCAATCAGTCTGAACTTACTGATTTTATTCAGGTTGAAACAACAGAGGACAGAATCACTACTACATATGCTCAGGATCTTATGGGTGACAGCGGCACAACTGTAACTGTTCAGTTCTCGGGTAACGATTCAATCAAAACCGATATTCAGAAGAACCTTGAATCAGACCTTCAGAAGAAGTATCCGGACAATAACTTCAAATGTCTTGAATCAAATTCAGTTGATGCTTCAATGGGTTTCAGCTTCCTTCTCAAGTGTCTTACTGCTGTTGCAATTGCAGCCGTGCTTATGGTTCTTTATGTAACAATCAGATTTAAGAAAATCGGCGGTCTTTCGGCAGGTGTTATGGCTCTCGTAGCCCTCTTCCACGATGTTGCAATGATTTACTTTATGTATGTAATCTTCCAGATGCCGATTGACGCAAGCTTCATCGCAGTTGTTCTTATGATTCTCGGTTATTCGCTTAACGATACAATTGTTATCTATGACCGTGTTCGTGAGGAAAAGAAGCTTGTCGGAAGCAAAACAGATGTTGGCAAGATATTCAACCTCAGCTGTACAAAGTGTATTAAGAGAACAATTATGACTTCTGTAACAACACTTTCGGCTATTCTTGTTGTTTATGCTGTTGCCTGTGCGTTCAATATCACATCTGTTCAGGGCTTTGCTCTTCCGATGATTATCGGTATCATATCAGGTTGTTATTCTTCAATCTGTATCGCAGGTCCGCTTTGGGTTATGTGGCAGCGTCATAAAAAGGCAAAGAAGCTTGCCGCTAAAGCTGCATAAAACAGCCTTCGGATAAATTTATCCGATTCTGCAAATAATTATAAAGGGGTTGCATAAAGATGTTTTATGCAATCCCTTTTGTGTATTAAGACTTTTTAAGCGTTATTTGGAGTGATATATGAAAAAACTTGTTTCAATTTTTCTTTCTGCCGTGATAATTTGCGGCTTGTTATTAATTTCCGCTTGTGACAGAACTGAAGATGTCAGGAAGTCTGACGGTAAAATCAGCGTTGTAACAACGATTTTTCCTTACTATGATTTTGTAAGACAGCTTGCAGGCGATAAAGTTGATATTCGCCTGTTGCTTTCGCCCGGAAGCGATCCGCACAGTTATGAACCCAAACCGTCAGATATTACAGCAATTGAAAATTGCGATATTTTTATCTGCAACGGCGGTGAAAGCGACGAATGGGTTGACGGAGTTCTTTCGTCAATTGAAAACAAAGATGTAAAAGTGATGAAGATGATGGAGTATGTTCCTCTCAGACATGAACAATCTATGGATCATGACCATGAACACGACAGTCATGAAGATATGGATGATGATGACGAAGGTCACGATCACGAAGAAGGGGAGGAGTATGACGAGCATGTCTGGACTTCAATCAGAAATGCGGAGCGTATGTCTGCCTCAATCGCAGATGAGTTGATGTCAGTTGACAGCAAAAATTCTAAATATTACAATGACAGAAAAACAAATTACATTTCACAGCTTGACAGCCTTGATAAGAAATTTACCGAAGTTGCAAATAACAAAAAGCGTGATACGCTTGTTTTCGGCGACAGATTTCCGTTTCTGTATTTTGTAAGCGACTACAACCTTGGATATGAATGTGCATTCCCGGGTTGCAGTCACGAAACCGAGCCGAGTACAGCCGTTGTTTCTCATCTGATTGATTTTACAAGAGAACACAATATACCCGTTGTATTCTATCTTGAGCTTTCAAGCGGCAAAATTGCTCGGATTATCTCTGAAGATTCTTCTGCAAAGACGATGCAGTTTTCTTCATGTCACAATGTCACAAAGGATGATTTTGAAAACGGCGCAACTTATATTTCTGTTATGGAACAAAATCTTGAAGCACTAAAGGAGGCGTTATACTGATGTCGCTTATTAAAATTGAAAATGCCTCGCTCGGTTATGAAGGCAAAACCGTTGTCAATGATATTTCGCTTGATATAAAAGAAAAGGATTATATCTGCATAGTTGGTGAAAACGGTTCGGGCAAAACTACTCTCATGAAAGCACTTCTCGGACTTTTAAAGCCATTGAGCGGTTCGATTACCTATAGTGACGGATTAAAACAGAATGAAATCGGCTACCTTCCGCAGTCAAGCGATATTCAGCGTGACTTTCCTGCTTCGGTGCAAGAGGTGGTGCTTTCGGGCTGTCTTAATAAAAAACACACTTTTTTCTATTCAAAGGAGCAGAAAAAAACTGCCGCCGAGAATATGAAGCTCACGGGTATTTATGATTTACGCAAAAAATGTTTCAGAGAGCTTTCGGGCGGTCAGCGACAGCGTGTCATGCTCGCCCGAGCATTGTGTGCAACTCACAAACTGATTATTCTTGACGAGCCTGTAACGGGACTTGATCCGATGGCAATGGCTGATATGTACGCTCTCATCAAAAAGTTGAATGAAAGCGGAATCACGATTATTATGGTTTCTCACGATGTGAATTCAGCCGTGAGCAATGCCTCAAAAATTCTGCACCTTGCAAAGAATTGGTATTTCTACGGTACGGCACATCAGTATCTGCATTCGGATGCCGGCAAACGCTTTATTCTCAGCGATTGCCCGTGTGATGAATGTCAGCACAGAGTTCACGGAGGTGCTAAAAATGTTTGATATGATTTTTGAAATGTTTTCATACAATTTTATAGTCAGAGCATTCATTGTCGGCACGCTTGTTTCCTTGTGTGCGGCACTGCTCGGTGTAACGCTCGTTCTCAAACGGTATTCAATGATCGGTGACGGATTATCTCATGTGGGCTTCGGTGCGCTTGCAGTTGCGGCGGCACTAAATCTTGCACCGCTTGAAGTTGCTGTTCCTGTAATCATTATTGCGGCATTCCTCCTGTTAAGACTTTCCGAGAACAGTAAAATCAACGGTGATGCGGCAATCGCAATAATTTCAAGTACGGCGCTTGCCATAGGTGTTGTATTTGTCAGTGTATCGGGCGTAAATACCGACCTCAACTCATACCTTTTCGGCAGTATTCTTGCCACTACAACAGCCGACGCAATTATGTGCGGAATCCTTGCACTTGTCGTAATCGTAATATTCATCTTGTTCTACAACAAGATTTTTGCCGTAACCTTTGACGAAACATTTTCAAGGGCAACCGGTCTTAAAACAGGTGTTTATAACACGGTAATTGCACTCCTTACGGCTCTCACAATTGTAATCGGTATGAGAATTATGGGAACTCTGCTCATTTCCGCACTTATAATTTTCCCTGCGCTTTCTTCCATGAGAGTCTGTAAAAAATTCAAGTCGGTAATTCTCTGTTCTGGTGTGCTTTCACTTTGTTGTTTCTTTGTCGGTATGTGCGTGTCATATTCATGCGATACCCCGACAGGTGCAAGTGTTGTAATAGTCAATGCCGCCGTTTTCCTCATATTCCGACTGATCGAATTTATCAATTCCAAAATTAAAAAGAATAATTCTGTATAAGAATTACAAAATATTTTCAACTAACGGAAACTCGCTTTCTTTAATGGAGGCGAGTTCTTTTTTTGCCTGAACGCTTTCGGCAAAGTACATATCACGGTTCTGTTTTTGTGCAAATACGGTCATTCTCGAAATGCTTAATCCGATATTGTCAACATAATCGTGAATGAGCATGGTGTCAATCAATTTTGCGTTGTCATACCATTCTTTCTCGGTTTCTTCACATATTTTGAGCGCATCTTCAAATTCAAGTCTGCTCATCAGTCTGTCGGCACATTCAATTTTTGCAATGAATGAATCCGTTTTACCCGAAATAAATCCTGTTTCAACAGATGCAAAGCATAGTGCCGCCAGAACAAGTGAAAGTGCAATGTAAATTCTTTTCATATTGTTATTCCTTCTTTATAATGTTGTAATTTCCGAGTGCGTCAAGAGTCATCAGAAAAACATTGCTCTGCTTAATATTTTTCTTTTGCAGAATATTTTTAACATAACCCTTTTCTTTTTCACATAGATTAAGCGAATTTTCAAGAATTTTTCCGTTGCTGACAACTACGGTTTCAATTTTATTGTCCTTAATTTTTAACCCAAAATCCTCGGCAGAAGGCTTTCTCTTCTCAGGCTTTTCAAGAACGCTCACCTCACCGTTTGTTTCAACAATGCAGTATTGAACATCTTCGATTGAAAAAATACCCTGTTGTCTTAATCTGACGCTCAAATCTTCTGTAGTAAGCCGCAGCTTTTTCATAGCCGATTGCAGAATCCTTCCGTCTTTAATTACTATAACGGGTTTTCCGCACACAAGACTTCTGAAACCGCTCCACTTCATCATAATAATGCTTGCGGTAATTTCAAGTGCAACGAGAATTGCAACGGGAATAACTCCGCTCAACAGCGGTTGAGATGTGTTCTGCATAGGAATTGATGCGATATCCGACACTATCATTGTGATTACAAGCTCGCTCGGCTGCATATCGCTCATCTGTCGCTTTCCCATTAACCTGACTGCCAGAATGACAAAGGCATAGAGCAAAATTGTTCTGATTATTGAAATTAACATAACATCACCGTTACTAATATTTGCATAATTTGAGCCGATATACCGCAAAATAAAAAGCAGATATATTAAGACGGTGATTAAATGTATAATTCATTAAAAGAAAATATTTCAACTCTGAAGAAAATGTTCAAAAATTCGGCAGACTTTACGGTTCGTGAAATGAATCTAAAGGGACAATGCAGTATAAAATCCGCAATAATCACAATTGAGGGAATGTGCGGAAAGGACACGCTTGCATTGTCGGTAATCAATCCTCTGCTCGATTATTATTTTGACTGCCAATCCCCCGATAAGGTTTTTGACCTTATCAAAAATACCGTGCTGACATCAAGTGAAATTGTCGAGTTCACGACAATTGACGAGGCAATCAGCTTTTCAACATCAGGTTTTGCCCTGCTTGTTGTTGACGGTTGCAGTCGTATGCTTGCAATCGGAGCACAGGGCTTTTCATTCAGAAGTGTTTCGGAACCCGAAAGTGAGGTAGTACAGAGAGGCTGCAGAGAAGGTTTTACAGAACCGCTGAGAATCAATATGACTTTAATAAGACGAAGAATCAAAAGTCCCGACCTAGTTTTTGAAACCATAACAAGCGGATACAGTTCAAACACGCAGATGATGATTTGTTATCTTCAAAACAGCGTGTCAAAGCAAATTCTTAAAGCAATCAGAGAACGGCTTGAAAACTGCAACCTTAAAATGATTCTTGCGTCGGGATATTTAAGCAGTTATCTTGAAGACAACAATTCAAAATCACTTTTTTCGGGTGTCGGGATTTCCGAAAGACCGGATACGGTCTGCGGAAAGCTGTCAGAGGGCAGAGTGGCAATTCTGATTGACGGAACACCGTCGGTGATAATCATTCCGCACCTTTTTGCAGAAGAATTTCAAAGCGTTGATGATTATTCAAACCGCCCGTATTATGCGGCATTTATACGGATTTTAAAGTATATTTCGTTCCTTATAGCCGTATTTTTGCCGGGAATATACACGGCTTTTGCACAGTTTCATCCCGAATATTTTCCGACCGGATTGCTCGTGAAAACATCCGATTCTTTGTCGCAAACACCCTTACCCGTAACACTTGAAGTTATTCTCATAACCTTTATCTATGAGGTTATGAGAGAGGCGGGACTGCGTATTCCAAAGCCGCTCGGACACGCTGTCAGCATTGTCGGAGCGCTTGTAATCGGTGAAAGTGCCGTCAGTGCAGGCATAATCAGCTCGTCAACTCTTATGGTTGTTGCAACTGCGGCAATTTGCAGTTATGTCACATTCGCACTCTATCCGCCTATTATGGTGTTGAGATTTTTCTGCGTTATCGCAGGCGGAATGTTCGGCTTGTGGGGAATAGTTCTGCTCACCTGTGGAGTGCTTGTCAATATGTGTTCCAAAACATCAGTCGGCGTGCCGTATATGTCATCGCTTGCACCGTTCTCGTGGCGGAGTATGCGTGATGTCTTTGTCAGAGCAGATTGGAAAAAGCTTTCAAAGCACACAATCAAGGTTCAGAAATTTCCCGAAACGGAGGAGATGTAATGCAATCGAATGTAACTTTTCCGTCAAAAAGACTTATGCTTTCGCTGTTTGTATGTTCTGTGCTTCCGATATTGTTAATGGGGCGGAGCTTTTTGCAGAGCGACAATATTTTTTCAAGTCTTGCGTCAATCGGATTCGGAATATTTTTCACGCTGTTGTGCTTTGTTCCTTTTTATTCGATAAAGCACAGAACAAGACTTGATTTCTCAGCCTTTGCAAAAAACACATCGCAAACGGGCTTTTTCTTTGTTTCTTCATATTATTGTATGTATTTCACCGTGATAACCGTTTCTTTTCTGATTAGATTCTGCGATATGTTTGTTTCAGGAGTTAATCCCGATGTCGACACAAAGGTGATTGCCTTTTTGATACTTTGCATTTGTGTTTACGGTGCGTCAAAGGGGATAAATCCGCTTTCAAGAGTCAGCATTTTTGTGTTTGCGTTTCTCATAATTGCTTTTGCCGTGATATTTTTCGGAAATATAAAATCTTTTGAATTTGCACCGAACAGCACCTTTGTTACACCCGATTTTTCAAATATTCGGAGCAATGTTGCAGACTGTTTAATCTTTGCGTTTCTGCCTGTTATTTTTGGATTCAATTCCACAAGCACCAAAAATCTGTCAATAAAACAACCTGTAATTACAACTCTTATTATATTCGGCACATTAATGTTGACTTTGTTTTTTACCGATTTTGTTATCGGTGCATATTCTGCACAGCAACCGTTTTCTGTTCAGCTATTGTCAAAAACCGCATATTTTGGTGATATGAAAGGCTTTGACAGCTTTTACCTTGCCGCAGTAACTGCCTGTATTTTCGTTTTTGTAACGGCTGTCCTCATCAGTGTTTCAAACTGCATTGTAAATACATCTTCAAAAAGAACGCTTGTTTTTGTTTCTATAATTGCGCTTATAATGTTTGTTTTGTTTGTTTGTGCAGATAGCTATAATGCTGTAAAAGAATTATTACTGAACAATATTTTTCTGACTGTACTCAATTTTATTTCCGCACTTCTGATTCCTATAATCTATCTTTTTGTATATCGGAGAAAGCTTTATGAATAAAAAATTATTTTTACTGCCGATTATGGCAATTGTTCTGATTTTAGGCGGTTGTTCAAATTCAAACCGAATTGATACTTCTTCGCTTGTTCAGACGATTACTGCAGAAAACAAATCGGGCAAAGCCGTGTATAATTTCTATCTGCTTGAGAACAGTGAGGATGTGCAAAGTGTTTCGGTTGAAGCTGACAGCCTTGAAAAAGCCGTAATATCGGCAAAGAAAGCCTATATCCCTGCGCTGACGCTTTCAAAGCTTGAATTGTATCTTATTGACTCAAATCTCGGAGAAAAAACTCTCAAAACCGATATTGACTATATTTCAAAAGAAACCGCAATTTCACCTTTGACCTATACTGCCCTTTCGGATACAAAAACTTTGCAACTTTTTTCAAAAGATAAAAATGCACTGAAAAAAGTTAAAGAACATATTGTTCTGTTGAAGAATAATAATAACAACCTTTCAGTAACATCTTTATCCATATTCAATAATTTTAAGGGTAAAAACAACGGCTATTTGAGTATTTGTTATATTAGTTCCGATAAAGAATTAAAAGCAGACATTGTTAAAACAGTAACAGAAAAATGAGAAAATTTTATTAAAAATTGAAAAATAATTCACAAAAAGACTTTATCAAAACTGCGTTATGGTGTATAATAGCAATAAGTATATAGCCTGAGAGCATACATCTGCCTGTTAGGCGGCAGAGCGGTTGCTCCGATTTGTGAAAGGTAATAAATATTTAGGATAGGACGATGATTTATGTCTGTTGAATTTTCTGTTCCGCTGTCGCAAATTGCAGAAGCATTGAACCTCACCGAAGTTTATGTCGCTGAAAATTACAAGGAAACTAACATATCAACTGTTGAAATCAACAGACCGGGACTTGAGCTTACTGGTTATCTTGAATTCTTTGACAACAAGCGAATTCAGGTTCTCGGTAATACAGAGTTCTCATATCTCGGCAGATACGGTCCGGAGGCTCAGAAAATGGTTATTGACTCCATTTTCAGCTTTGGTCCTCCGGCTGTAATAATCTGCCGTGATATTGAACCGTCAAACGCAATTCTCGAAAGTGCAAAGCTGCACAAGGTGTCTATTTTCAGCACCCCGCAGAGTACATCGGATCTTACTGCGTCACTTGTACAATATCTTAACAAAGAGCTTGCTCCGAGAATCACCCGTCACGGCGTTCTTGTTGAAGTGTACGGCGAAGGCTGTCTGCTTACGGGCGACAGCGGCGTCGGTAAGAGTGAAACCGCAATTGAGCTTATTAAGCGTGGTCACCGTCTTGTTGCCGATGATGCCGTAGAAATCAGAAGAACTGCCCAGACTACACTCTATGGCCAGTCGCCCGAAAATATCCGTCACTTCATTGAGCTTCGAGGTATCGGAATTATCAATGCCAGAAAACTTTTCGGTATGGGTGCTATCAAGCTGCAGGAAAAGATTGATATGGTAATCAACCTTGAGCAATGGGACAGCTCAAAGGTTTATGACAGAATGGGACTTGACAACGAATACATGAAGATTCTCGGTGTCGAAGTGCCGACTCTTACAATTCCCGTAAAGCCCGGCCGTAACCTTGCTGTAATCATAGAGGTTGCCGCCATGAATAACAGACAGAAGAAAATGGGCTACAATGCCGCAAGAGAACTTCTCAAAAATCTAGGAATGGCTGTTGAGGATCTTCCGCCGTCACCAAAGGTTATTGTTGATACATGGGAATAATTCCGCTTTGTAACGGAATACAGGGAACAGAAATTTCATATTCTAAACTAACAACGGAGGGTAATTGAATGGACACTACCGATATTATATATAACTGTGCTCAAAAGCTTGATTGTGACGCAAGGCGATTTGAACCGATGAGCAGACACACTTCATTTAAAATCGGCGGAAAAGCAGATGTTTACATAAAGGTGACAAATCTTTCTCAGCTGATGAAAATTTTAAAGGAATGCGATGTCTGCAAGGAGAAGTATATTCTTCTCGGCAATGGCAGTAATGTTCTGGTTCCGGATGAGGGAATCCACGGCACGGTTCTCCGTCTTGACGGTGATTTCAGGAATATTTCATTAATTGACGATACAACAATCTATTGCGGCGCAGGTGCAGCTTTGGGAAGTCTTTGTAAGTTTGCCCAAAAATGCGGACTTTCGGGACTTGAATTTGCATGGGGAATTCCGGGAACAGTCGGCGGTGCTTTGTTTATGAACGCAGGTGCATACGGCGGTGAAATGAAAGATGTTGTATACAGCGTTTCTCACATCACACAGAACGGCGATATCGGCAGAACAGAGGCAGAGAATCTTGAGTTTGGATACAGAACAAGCGTTTACCGCAAAAACGGTTGCATAATCACAGGTGCAGTATTCAAACTTAAAAAAGATGATCCCGAAGAAATTCAGAACAGAATGAACGATTATATGAATCGCCGTTCAACAAAACAGCCGCTTGAATATCCGAGCGCAGGCAGTGTGTTCAAAAGACCCGAGGGTGCGTTTGCAGGTGCGCTCATTGAGCAATGCGGACTCAAGGGCAAAACAGTTGGCGGTGCTCAGGTCAGCGAAAAGCACGCAGGATTTATCATCAACAAATCAAAGGCTACGGCTGACGATGTAAAACAGCTTGTGTCGGAAATTCAGAAAACTGTTGAAAATGAAACAGGCTACAAGCTTGAATGTGAACTTATTTTTCTATAAAGCAAAAAGGTGTAATTTTATGGAATTTGTAATCATTACGGGAATGTCGGGTGCAGGCAAAACAGGCGCTCTTCATGTGCTTGAAGACATCGGTTATTATTGTGTTGACAATCTTCCGTCAAGTCTGTTGTCAACACTTTATCGGCTTTGCCTCAAATCTGAAGATGATTCAATGAAGAGGGTTGCGGTTGTTGTCGATGTAAGAGGTAACGAAAAATTTGAGGAAATGTGTTCTCAGATTGAACACTTCAAAAAGCATTACGAAAATGTAAAGGTATTGTTCTTTGACGCAATGACGGACAGGCTCGTTGTTCGTTATAAGGAAACAAGAAGACGACATCCTCTTTCGGATAAACTCAAGGACGGTTCGGTACTGTCTGCCGTTGAGCTTGAAAGGGAGCTTCTTTTGCCTATTAAAAGAACAGCCGATTATAACATTGACACTACATATATGTCAAACAAACAGCTCCGAGAGCGAATTATGTCAATGTTCATGGAGGACACTTCACAAAGCATTACGCTGACATTTATGTCGTTCGGTTTCAAATACGGAATTCCGCTTGAGGCAGATCTCATTATGGATGTGCGTTGTCTGCCTAATCCTTTTTACATTCCCGAACTCAAACATCTTACAGGACTTGACAAAGATGTGCGTGACTATGTTCTTGAAAGTGAAGAAACAACCGAATTTTTAAAGCGACTTTTGAGTATGCTCGATTTTTCCGTACCGCTCTATCTCAAAGAGGGCAAAAGCGAGCTTGTTGTCGGCATAGGTTGTACGGGCGGCAAGCACAGAAGTGTTACAATCGCAATGCAGCTGAACGACCACTTTCGTGAAAAAGGCTATAGGTGTGTTATTCAGCACAGAGATATTGACAGGTAAGGTGCAGAAATGTCATTTTCCTCGGATGTAAAAAAAGAAATTTGTTCGGTTGAACAGTTTGACCGTGAGGCTCTAAAAGCGGAGCTTTACGGAATGCTTTTATTCAGCAGAAATTTTTCTCCGAACAAAATAACCTTCACAACAGAAAGCAATTATGCGGGAAATCGTCTTATATTTCTTTTGCAGAATTTATATATGCCGATAATTGAAAAACAATCGGCTTTGCGAACAAAATCAAGCGATAGTCATCTTTACAAAATAATTGTGGTTGACGGAAACGATTGCAAGCGTATTTTTGAAGATTTCGGTCATACGGACGGTCAGATTACTTTGCGTGTCAACAGGGCAAATCTTTCAAGCGAAGAACTTTCGCAATCGTTTTTGCGCGGAGTTTTTCTTAGCTGCGGTTCGGTATCCGATCCCATGAAAAGCTATCATCTTGAATTCTGTGTTCCGCACAAAAATCTTTCTCAGGATTTGTGCAAGATTCTTTCCGAAATAACCGAATGTACCCTTATTCCAAAAACTGTTGTCCGTAGCGGCAGTTACATTGTCTATTTTAAGGAGAGCGAGCAGATTTGTGACTTGCTTACCTACATAGGCTCACCGATAAGATCAATGGAAATTATGGGTACAAAGGCAATAAAGCAGGTCCGCAACAATGTGAACCGCAGAATTAACGGCGAGGTTGCGAATATCGGAAAAATCGCAACAGCGTCTGCAAAACAGCTCAGTGCAATTGAACATATAAAAAAGACAGTCGGAATCGATTCTTTGCCCGAGGACTTGCGTGAAATCGCATATTTAAGGCTTGAAAATCCCGATATGTCACTTCGTGATTTGGGACAGAATCTTTCTACCCCAATCAGCCGAAGCGGTGCAAATCACCGTATGCAAAGACTGCTTGAATATGCAGGTACAGAGGTAAAAACCAATGGAAAATAAAAATTTAACTTTTGAGCAGGCAAACGAACTGCTTGAAAAAACGGTTTCAAAAATGGAGAGCGGTGAACTTACTCTCGAACAGACAATGGAGGAGTACGCAAAAGCGTGTGAACTCCTTGCTTATTGTATGAAACAGCTTGAACAATGCAAGGGTAAAATTATTGATATAAACGAGAGAATTTCAAAGCTTTCAAAGGGTGATGACAATGACTAAAGATTATGCAAAAAATATTGAAAACGCTTTAAAGAGCTATTTGCCGAGTACGGATTGCCGTGAAAAAAAGCTGATTGACGCAATGGCTTACAGCCTTGAGGCAGGCGGAAAGCGTGTCCGTCCGTATCTTGTGTTCTCGTTTAACAGCCTTTGCGGCGGAAGTGAAGAGTCTGCAACGGCATTTGCCTGTGCAATTGAAATGATTCACACATATTCTCTCATTCACGATGATTTGCCGTGTATGGACAACGATGACCTCAGAAGAGGCAAGCCGTCAAACCACAAGGTATTCGGCGAAGATATCGCATTGCTTGCAGGCGACGCCCTTCTGACGCTTGCCTTCGAAACCCTTACAAACGAAAAGACAGTAAAAATCTGCGGAACTTCTGCGTGTTGCAGAGGTGTTTCCGTACTTTCAAAATACGCAGGTGCGACAGGAATGATAGGCGGTCAGGTGATTGACCTTATGAGCGAAAACACAAACGCTCCGATTGAAGCCCTTCGTGAAATGGACTACAAAAAAACAGCCTGTCTTATCAAAGCGGCTTGTGAACTGGGCTGTATAAGCGCAGGTGCAAACGATAAGCAAATTAAAGCCGCCTCTGAATTCGGCGAATGCATCGGTATTGCGTTTCAAATTCAGGACGATATTCTCGATGTAACCTCCTCCGATGAGGAACTCGGCAAGCCTGTAGGCAGTGACGCAGAAAACAGCAAATCAACCTATGTTTCACTTCTCGGAATTGAAAAGTGCCGTGAGCTTGTTGATGAACTTACCGAAAAAGCTGTCAACGCACTTCATGGCTTTGACGGTGATACAAAAGAGCTTGAAGAATTTGCTTACAAGCTTGCAAAGAGAAATAAATAATTTTTTGCAAATATTAATTATACGGATAGGAAATAAATTATGGGTGAGTATGAACTGCTTTCTAAAATTAAATCACCGCATGATGTCAAAAAGCTTAATGACGAACAGCTTGAAAAGCTGTGTACCGAAATAAGGGAAAAGCTCGTTGAAACCGTGTCTGTAAACGGCGGACATCTTTCACCGAACCTCGGTGTTGTTGAACTTACCGTTGCTCTTGAGCGTAGCTTTAATCTGCCGAAAGACAGCATTGTATGGGATGTCGGACATCAGGCATATACCCACAAGCTGCTGACGGGACGCTACGAGCAGTTTGACACAATCCGCAAAAAAGGCGGAATTTCAGGCTTTCCGAAGCGTGCCGAGAGCAAATACGACGATTTTAACACAGGTCACAGCAGTACATCAATATCAGCCGCATACGGAATTGCAAGAGCAAAACACCTTATGGGCGACCAAAGCTACACCGTTGCCGTGATTGGTGACGGTTCATTTACGGGTGGACTTGCTTTTGAGGGAATGAACAACTCAGGCAGATTCAACAAGAACTTTATTGTTGTTCTCAATGATAACAAAATGTCCATTTCACCGAATGTAGGCGCATTGTCACGCTACCTTACAACGGTAAGAATTCAGCCGTGGTATATGCGAGTCAAGAAAATTACGGAAAAAATTCTTTTACACATTCCGCTTATCGGAAAACCTCTGAAAAGATTTCTTCAGGGAGGAAAGTCTAAACTTAAAAATCTTGTGTACAAAAACACTCTTTTTGACTGCTTCGGTTTTACCTATCTCGGACCTATTGACGGACACAACATTGATGAGCTTGAAAATGCGTTTGAGTGTGCAAAAAAGGTGAATTCTCCCGTTCTTGTTCATGTTGTTACCAAAAAAGGCAAAGGCTATCAGCCTGCCGAGGACAATCCGGGCGGATTTCACGGAATAGGCAGGTTTGATATTGATTCGGGCGAACCGCTTTCAAGTCACAAGGGATTTTCGGCTGAGTTCGGAAAGACTATGTGCGAATTTGCCGAGAATGATAAAAAGATTTGCGCAATTACAGCCGCAATGTCGGGAGGAACGGGACTTACCGAATTTTCAAGGCTTTTTAAGGAAAGATTTTTTGATGTCGGTATTGCTGAAGAACACGCAGTAACTTTTGGATGCGGACTTGCCGCAAAGGGTATGCGACCTGTTTTTGCCGTGTATTCAACATTTCTCCAAAGAGCCTATGACCAGCTTTTGCATGATGCGGCTCTCGGAAAGCTTCACCTCGTAATTGGGGTTGACCGTGCAGGAATTGTTGGTGATGACGGTGAAACTCATCAGGGTGTGTTTGATGTTTCGATACTCAACACCATTCCGAACACAACAATTTTTTCTCCGGCATATTTTGACGGTATGAGAAAATCTCTTTCAACCGCAATTTACATTTGCGACAGCCTCGCTGTTGTGCGTTATCCCCGTGGCGGAGAGCTTTACAAACCCGATGATTTCGGTGAAGAAGATCTTTCATACGATGTTTACGGAAATCCGAATTGTAAAAATCTTCTCATAACCTACGGCAGACTTTTCTCTTATGCCTGCAAAGCCAAGGAAACCCTTGCAAAACAGGGCGTTGAGATTTGCATATTAAAACTTTGCAGAATTAAACCGATTGACGAAAATGCCGTTGATTTTGCGGCAGATTTCGATAATGTGTGGTTTTTTGAAGAGGGCATCAAAAACGGCGGTATTGCGAGAAATTTCTCCGATTTACTCTGTTGCACACAGTTCTGCGGAGATTATCATATAAAGGCTATTGATGACAAATTTGTCAAGCAGATGTCTGTCAGCGAGGCTCTTCATGAACTGAAACTCGATGATGACGGAATGGTGAACACCATTACCAAAAATTTAAAGGAAAAGAATTAGAATGAAAAAAAGACTTGATATTCTTGTATATGAAAAGGGCTTTACCGACAGCCGTGAAAAGGCTAAGGCGATTATAATGTCGGGACAGGTTTATGTTGACAATCAGAAAGCCGACAAGTGCGGAACTTCTTATGATGAAAATGTTAAAATTGAAGTAAGGGGCAACACACAGAAATATGTCAGCCGTGGCGGTTTAAAGCTTGAAAAGGCCATAGACAATTTTGACTTTGATTTAAAAGATAAGATAACAATGGATATCGGTGCGTCAACGGGCGGCTTTACCGACTGTATGCTACAAAACGGTGCAAAAAAGGTGTATTCAATTGATGTCGGTTACGGTCAGCTTGCTTGGAAGCTTCGCAACGATCCCCGTGTTGTCAATCTTGAACGCACCAATATGAGAAAGGTTACAAGGGAGCAGGTTCCCGATGAAATTGATTTTTTCTCGGTTGATGTTTCGTTCATTTCATTAAAGCTGATTCTGCCTGTTGCAAGACAGCTTATGAGCGAAAACGCACAGGCTGTCTGCCTAATCAAACCGCAGTTTGAGGCAGGCAGGGAAAAGGTGGGCAAAAAGGGCGTAGTTCGTGATCCTGCCGTTCATGTTGAGGTTGTCAGAAAAATATTTGATTTTTGCCTTGAAAACGGCTTTGATGTGCTTAATCTCGACTATTCGCCAATCAAAGGTCCCGAAGGCAATATAGAATACCTTATCCATCTTCGCAAGAGTTATGATCCAAAGTCATACACAGATGTAACACCCGAGCAGCTTGTTGAAAATTCACATGCCGCTCTTGACAAAAAATGAGCAGGTGCTTTTATGAAATTTGCATTAGTGGTCAATCTTTCAAAAGAACGGGCAATTAAATATGCAAAAAAGATTTCTCTTTTTCTTCTTGATAAAAATGCAGAAATTGCTATGATTGAGGAATGCAGTCAGTATTTTAAGGGAATCCACATTCATTATTCAAAAAATATTACGGAGCTTTTTGAATACTGCGATATGGCAATTACAGTAGGCGGTGACGGAACGATTATCCATGCCGCAAAATATGCCGCAAAAGCAGATAAACAGCTTATTGGTGTGAATGTCGGCAGACTCGGTTTTGCCGCAGATGTTGAACCGCACGAATATGAACAGCTTGAACGGCTTATTACGGGTGATTACACAACAGAGGAGAGAATTTTGCTTGATGTTGAGGTCATAAAAGAGGACGGCTCAAAGCACTATCTTGCAGTGAACGATGCCGTTGTCGCAAGAGGTCAGCTTTCAAAAACAATTGATTTGCACCTGACACTTGACGGTGACGAAATTTCAAAATACAGAGCGGACGGTCTGCTTTTTTCAACTCCGACAGGCTCAACCGCTTATTCATTGTCGGCAGGCGGACCTATCCTCGCACCGAAAATGGAATGTATTCTTATGACTCCCGTTTGTCCGCATTCATTATTTTCCCGTTCAGTACTTTTCAGCGGAGAATCGGAGCTTTCGGTTCATGTGAAAATCCCCGAAGAATGCTGTTGTGTGCTGACAATTGACGGTGAAAAAAATGTTCCTGTTCTTGCAACCGACAGGGTTGTAATCCGCAAATCCGATTTAAAGCTTAAACTTGCGTTACTCCACAACCGCAATTTTTATAAACTGCTCAATGAAAAACTGAAAGAGAGGGATTTTTGATGAAAACAGGGCGACACGCACGAATTCTTGATATTATAGCCGAACATCCCATTGAAACACAGGACGAATTGCTTACCCGACTTCGTGAGGAAGGTTTCAAGGCAACGCAGGCTACAATTTCAAGAGATATCAAGGATTTACGCCTTGTTAAAACTCTCGGAAGTGACGGAAAATATCGCTATGTTTCTGCATCTCGCAGTTCAACCGATATCCGTACCAATTTTTCAAATCTTTTCAGCACTTCGGTAAATTCAATAGATGTAGCACAGAATCTTGTTGTAATAAAAACCCTCAGCGGTATGGCACAGGCAGTTTGTGCTGCACTCGATTCAGCCGACTATCCGTCTGTTGTCGGAACAATTGCAGGTGACGATACAATCTTCATTGCCTGCCGAACAGCCGATCTTGCGGTGTCGCTTACCGAAGAACTCAAAAAGCTTATTTGACAGGACTGATTGAAATGCTCAGAACTTTATATATAGAAAACATTGCCGTGATTGAAAAAACCTCAATAGATTTTGAAAACGGTCTTAATGTCCTCACAGGTGAAACAGGTGCAGGTAAAAGTATAATAATTGACGCAATCAATGCAATTATGGGACAGCGGACATCAAAGGAAATTATTCGCACCGAGGCTGATTCAGCCTTTGTAAGCGCTCAATTTGACGATATTAACCAAAGCATTGTTGAAAAGCTTGATGAACTCGGCTTTTCCGATGACGAGGGAATGCTCATTTTGCAGAGAACTCTCAACAGAAACGGCAAGAGCAGTTGTAAAATCAACGGCAAGCCTGCAACGGTTTCAATGCTCAAAGAACTTTCAAAGCACCTTATAAACATTCACGGTCAGCACGAAAGCTACGAACTTTTCTCTCCTGAAACTCATATTGATTATATTGACCGTTTCGGCGGTTGCGAAAAGCTTTTGGCTGATTATAAAAAATGTTATGATGAATATAAAATTCTCAAAAAGAAATTAAATTCAGCCGATTCGGACGAAAGTGAAAGATTGAAAGAAATTGATTTGCTTTCATATCAGGTGAATGAACTCACAGAATCCGATGTTAAGCAGGGAGAAGAACAGGAGCTTGAGAGCGAAAGAACAGCGCTTATGAGCTTTGAGAAAATCTTTTCTCTGCTCAATGATGCTAAAATGGCTCTTGACGGTGACGAAAACTATGGCGGCGGTCTTGAATCGGTCGATTCTGCATCAACTGCCCTTCAAAAAGCGTCATCATATAATGCTGAATATGAAGAAATTGCAAATACGCTTACAGATGCATATTACAATTTAAAGGATTGTTGCGACAGCATTTCCGACGCCATTGATTCACTTGAATCCGATCCGCAAAGGCTTGAAGAAGTTGAAGAAAGGCTTGACCTTATCAATCGTCTTACAAGAAAATATAATTGTCCGTCAGACGAGCTTTCGGATCTTGCCGAAAAATATCAGGCAAGACTTGACGAACTTATGAACTATGACCGCAACCGTGACGAGCTTGCGGAAAAATGCAGAGAAAGCGAAGAAAAAATGCTTGCGGCTGCCGAAAAACTCGGTACTCTCCGCAGAAAAGCCGCAAAAACCTTTGCAACAAAAGTAAAATCCGAAATGGCATTTTTGAATATGCCGAATGTTGAGCTTGTTCCGTACTTTGAAAAGTGTGAACCAAATTCAAATGGTACGGATAAAATGGAACTGCTCATCTCCGCAAACCCGGGTGAAACACCTCGCCCTGTTGCAAAAATCGCATCGGGCGGTGAGCTTTCAAGAATGATGCTTGCAATCAAAACAGTTCTTGCAAGCACGGATACGGTTGATACCCTCATTTTTGATGAGGTTGACACAGGTATTTCGGGTTCAGCGGCAGAAAAGGTCGGCTTAAAACTGCGTGAAGTCAGCAAAAGCAGTCAGGTTCTCTGCGTGACACATCAGGCACAAATCGCAGCCCTTGCGGATTATCACTATCTTATCCGCAAACAGGTTGAAAAAGGACGAACATTTACAAATGTAACCCTCCTTGACCATAACGGCAGAGCAGGCGAACTTGCACGAATAATCGGCGGTGTTGATATAACCGATGCCGCACTTAAACACGCAGAATCAATGCTTGAAAAGTATAATAACTGATTTTGAAAGGAGTAACGAATATGACGAATGAAGCAATATTAAGCAGTAACGGAAATTATACACTATTCAGCTTTAACGGCTATGTTATCAGATTCAGAACTTCATCAAAACTCGAAAGATATACAAAAATACTTGAATGGGAAAACGGTTATATTGCAGTGACAGCAAAATATAAAGGGCTTCCCGAAGAAGAGGAATATATAGATTTAGTGCCGATTCTTGAAAATCTGTATATTGATCCTGATGAATTTTTAAAACAGATAGAGAAAGTGAGAATCAGTTATGATTGATTTTAAGACAATTGCTGACAATGCTGATTTGATTATAAACGGTTATGCGTTTACAAAATCAGGAGATTACATCAGGGTTTTAAATTTGAATCGCCCTAATAAAGCACTTGTATTTGATTATAATCAGGAAGTAATTGAAACAAGTATGGATGATATAGAAATTCAGATTGTATTTGATTATTATAATAAAAATAAAAAATATATGGAGGTGTAGCCGTGCCTAAATATTATGAATTTAAAGTATGCGGTTACTATCTCTATTATACCGCACATTGTATTATTGAGGCTATGCATGTCCATGCAAGTGATAAGAAACTTACTGAATCTGGTTCAGCTAAGTTTTTTGTTAAAAGTAACGGTGACACAACTGTTGAAAGACAGGGAATCCTCTCTGAAAGAGAAGTAAGAATTATTCGTGAATTTATTAAGGATAACTACAAAGATATGTATCTTAAATGGAACGAATTAAGCAATAACGGATTCTTTGGTGAATAATTTATTAAACTATACAAACGAAAGGGAGCGGCATTTTGAAGCTGTGGTCGGTTGCAAAACTTGATAAAACTAAGGCGGGGGAGATTCAGTCCCGCTATGAGCTGCCTGCAATTGTTGCAATGCTGCTTCAGATACGGAATATTACAACGAAAGATGAAATTGAAGGCTTTCTTTACAACGATTCTTTCATTGCCGATCCGTTTGAAATAAAAGATATGGATAAGGCTGTTGAACGCATTAACAAGGCGCTTGATTGCGGTGAACCGATTTGTGTTTACGGTGATTATGATGCCGACGGTGTCACCTCAACAGCACTTTTATATTCTTACCTTGAAACAATTGATGCAAACGCAATGTACTATATTCCGTCCCGTGAAACCGAGGGCTACGGAATGAACAAAAACGCTGTTGACAAACTCAATGAGCGTGGAATAAAACTCATAATTACGGTTGATAACGGAATTGCGGCAGCACAGGAGGTTGCATACGCAAGCTCACTCGGAATTGATACCGTGGTCACAGACCACCATATGCCGTCAGGCGAGTTGCCAAAGGCTTGTGCCGTAGTTGACTTGCACAGAGAGGACTGTAAAAGCAGATTCAAAAATCTTTCGGGGGTGGGTGTTGCATTCAAGCTGATTATGGCGCTTGAAGGCGAATACTGCGACACAACCACCTTGCTTGACAACTATTCCGACCTTTTGAGCATCGGCACAATCGGTGATGTTGTTGAGTTGAAGGATGAAAACCGAGTATTTGTCAAACACGGACTTGAAAGCATTACAAATACCGACCGTCCCGGACTGCAGGCACTTATCAAAAATTCCGGTCTTACGGGAAAAACCGTATCTTCAACAAATGTGTCATTTACAATTGTTCCGAGAATAAATGCAGTAGGACGACTCGGTTTGTCCGAAAAATCGGTGTCGCTTCTTCTTACGGAAGATTATGATGAGGCGGCTGAAATTTCATCGCAGCTCTGCGTTGACAACTCCGAAAGGCAAGAGATTGAGCGTGATATTCTTGAAAAAATTGACGGAATAATCCGCAGAAAACCATCGCTTGTCAATGATAAAATCATAGTAATTGACGGTGAAAACTGGCATCAGGGCGTAATCGGACTTATTGCCGCCAAAGTCAAAGAGGCTTACGGCAAGCCGGCAATCGTCATTTCAAAGCTCGGTGATATTGCAAAGGGCTCGGGCAGAAGTGTTGAGGGATTTCCTCTTTGTGACGCTGTTTTTGCCTGTTCGGATCTTCTCACACACAGAGGCGGCCATCCTATGGCGGTCGGGCTTTCTCTTGATTCCGAGAATATCCCTGCTTTTCGCAGGAAAATAAACGAATTTGCCGACAATTTCGGCAAGATGCCGTATGATAAAATCAACATTGAGTGCAAGCTCAATCCGGCATACATAAACCTTGATTTGATTGATTCTCTGTCGCTTATGCAGCCCTACGGTGCCGGCAATCCGACACCTGTTTTCGGTTTGTACAATATGACATTGAAGAACATTACTCCGCTTTCGGCGAACAGGCATTTAAGACTCACTCTGTCCCGCAATAACATACAGATTACTGCGATGAAATTCTTTACATCAACCGAAGAATTCCCGTATAAAATCGGTGAAACACTTGATCTTGCAGTAAATCTTGACCGCAATGAGTTCAACGGAAATGTGTCTGTTTCCGTAATTGTCAAAGATATAAAATCATCGGACTGCGATACCGAAAAGCTTCTTGACAGCCGTACTAACTACGAGGATTTTTGCAGAGGAAAACAGCTTGACCGCTCACAGCTTTCGGATTTAATGCCCGACAGAAACGATTTTGCATTGCTTTACAGATATCTGAAAAGCAACGGCGGTTACGCTTTTGAAACCGCAACTTTGGTTCACATGCTTGACAACAGGCTGTCTTTTGGTAAAATTAAAGTGATACTTGAGGCCATGAGAGAGCTAAGGCTTATCGAAATTTCAGAGGGAATGAAAACCTCAAAAATTTCAGTCCTGCCCGTAAACGGCAGGGTTGACCTCGAATCAGCCCCGATTATCAAGAAATTAAGGGAGGTATTCTGATGGGTAAATTTTCAAATGTTGCACACTATCAGGATTTTACGGAACTGAAAAAGATTCTTTCCGCATCTGCTGCCAACACTTACGATATGGATAAAATCGAAAAGGCATATAAATTTGCCGAAAAAGCTCACGGTGACCAGCGCAGAGTATCGGGAATTCCGTACATTCTTCATCCCGTTTCGGTAGCCTGTATTGTTGCAGAGCTCGGCATGGATACCGATTCCGTCTGCGGTGCATTGCTTCATGACACAGTAGAGGACACAGGAGTCACACTTGAAGAGGTTACAAAGCTTTTCGGTGCGGATGTTGCCAAGCTGATTGACGGTGTTACAAAAATTTCAAAAATTCCGTACTCAACCCGTGAACAGCAACAGGCTGAAAATATAAGAAAAATGCTTATCGCAATGGCTGATGATATCCGTGTAATTATCATCAAGCTTGCCGACAGGCTTCATAATATGCGTACAATGAATTGTATGCCGGAACAAAAAAGGAGAGATAAATCACTTGAAAATATGCAGGTGTTTGCTCCGATTGCTCATCGGCTCGGTATTAAAACCATAAAAGATGAGCTTGAGGATCGTTCTCTTCAGTACCTCGATCCGATTGGCTATAAGGAAATTGAAGACGATCTTCTTATGACCGAAGAGGGTCGTGACAAGTTTATTGAATCCATCAAGAATCAGATTCTCGCAAAAACCGAGGGTACAATCCCCGGTGTGTATATCAGCGGTCGAGTAAAGAGTATTAACAGTATTTACCGCAAAACATATATGCAGGGCAAAACAATGGATCAGATTTTTGACATTTTTGCCGTGCGTGTAATCGTTGACACAGTATCCGATTGCTACAATGTTCTCGGTGTAGTGCATGATATATTTAAGCCTATCCCTAACCGCTTTAAGGACTATATATCAATGCCTAAGCCGAATATGTACCAGTCGCTCCATACAACCGTACTCGACAAAAACGCAATTCCTTTTGAAATTCAGATAAGAACATGGGAAATGCATTACACCGCCGAATATGGAATTGCCGCCCATTGGAAGTATAAGCTTGGAATGGGCGCAGGCGGCAAAAATAATGACAAAATGGAGGAGAACATCAAAAAGGTCAAGGATATGATTCTTGATCAGCTTGAGGCAGAAGATGTTACCGACATCGCAAAGAATATCAGAAACGATTTTACGGAAAACGATGTTTATGTGTTCAGCCCGAGAGGCGATGTGTTCAATCTTCCGCAGGGTTCAACTCCGATTGATATGGCTTATCTAATTCATACACAGGTAGGTCACAGAATGGTCGGCGCAAAAATCAACGGAAAGATCGTTCCGATTGACTATAAGCTTAAAACAGGCGATATCTGCGAAATTATCACCCAGAAAGAGGAACACCCAAACAGGGGATGGGTTGATATCTGTAAAACCGCATCGGCAAAATCAAAAATCCGCTCATGGTATAAGCATGAAAAGCGTGATGAAAATATTGCCGAAGGCAGGCAGATGCTTGACAAGGAATTCAAGCGCCACGGCATCAATCTTTCCGAAGAAGAATATCCCGATTTTCTCCAGAAACTGATGATTAAAAAGCAGTATAATTCCATGGATGATTTCTATGCCGCAGTAGGCTACGGCGGTATTCAGCTTTGGAAGATAATGCCAAGGCTCAAAGAAGAATATCAGAAAGCATATGCGTCAGATATTGAAGAAATTGATGTTCCGCAAGCACCCGTAAAGCGACCGAAGGCATCCGCAGGCGTTGTAATTGAAGGAGCAGACGATGTACTTGTAAAATTCTCAAAGTGCTGCAATCCTCTGCCGGGTGACGATATTATCGGCTATATTACAAGGGGCTACGGCGTTTCAATTCACAAAAGGCATTGCACAAATGTGCCGAAAGATATCAGTAAAAGTGAAGAACCCGAAAGATGGGTAAGCTGTTACTGGGAGGACGAGGTAGGAGAGGCGTTCAGAAGTACGCTCCAGATTACCGCAACCGACAGAACAGGACTTCTTGCAGATGTTACAATCAAGCTTTCGGATATGCACATTTTTATACATTCGCTTAATTCAAGAGAGGCCGGCAACGGCACTGCCGTTGTTACCGCAACAATTGATGTAATGGGCAGAAATCACCTCCGTGGTGTAATTTCAAAGCTTTCCGACATCAACGGAACAATCGAAGTAAAAAGACTGTAATTGAGGTTATAATTTATGAAAGCAATTTTACAAAGAGTTACCAAGGCCAAGGTTGAAGTTGATTCAAAAACCGTGGGCGAAATCGGTACGGGTTTTCTTATTCTTCTCGGAGTTGAAAACGGTGACACCGAAAAAGAGGCGGACGCACTTGCCGCAAAAATTGCAGGTCTGAGAATTTTTACGGATGAAAATGATAAAATGAATCTTGCTCTTGCCGATGTAAACGGTTCGGTGCTTGTAATTTCAAACTTTACCCTCTGCGCCGACTGCTCACACGGCAGACGCCCTAACTTTATGGCTGCCGCAAGACCTGACACAGCCGATCCGCTCTACGAATATTTCTGCAAAAAAATGCACGATAACGGAATTGAGCGTGTTGAAAAGGGAATTTTCGGTGCCGATATGAAGGTTTCTCTTGTGAATGACGGTCCCGTTACTATTGAAATCAACACAAAGGATTTGAAAATATGATAGATGTAAAAATTTTTAATGTTACGGTTCTTATGACAAACTGTTGTTTGCTTACAGACAGAAAAACAGGCAAAATGGCTGTAACCGATCCGGGCGCACCGAATGAAGAACTCAATTCTGAAATTGAGAAAAACGGCGGAAAGCTTGAATATGTAATTCTTACACACGGTCACTACGATCACATAAGCTATGCAAAACAGCTTGCGGAAAAGTTTGACGCAAAAATTGTTACGGGCGAGAAGAATAACGAATTTCTCAGCAATCCTACACTCAATCTTACCGAAAAGCACAGACTTTCACTCAAACCGTTCTCAGCCGATATTCTGCTTAAAGACGGTGACAATTTCATGCTCGGCAACACTGAAATCAAATATATCACCACGCCGGGACATACAAGCGGTTGCGGTTCATATATTTTTGATGACACGATTATTTCGGGAGATACTCTTTTCTGCGAATCATACGGCAGAACAGACTTTCCCACAGGTGACGATGCCGAAATGGCAAAGTCAATCAGAAAGCTTAAAAATCTTGAGGGTGATTATCGTGTAATTCCCGGTCACGGACCGACAACAACCCTTGACCACGAGAGAAAATACAATCCGCTGATGAGGATTCTTTAATATGAATTTATATGTAAAAAATCACAATTTTCATTTTGAACTTGAAAATCTTACAAGGCTTTTCTTTCCAAATGAAAAAATAACGGTAATAAGAGATTTTTCAGAACCACAGCCTCCGTGTATCTATACGGAGGTTTCGGATAAAATCACAATTTCTGTGAATATCGGCTCTTTTAATAAGTCCGAAACAGCTGTAAAAAAGCTTACGGATGATGACAACGAGCTTGTTTCGGCACAGCTTTTGTACAAACTCCTTTGTGATTTTACGGGACTTACACAGCCGTGGGGAATACTTACGGGAGTTCGCCCCGTAAAGCTTTTAAGACGACTTGCCGAAGAATCAAATGAAGAACAGGCTGTAAAAAAGTTTGAGAAAGACTTTTTTGTCAGCAACGAAAAAATAGCATTGTCAAGGGAAACCGAGCATAACGAACGAAAAATTCTTGAACTTTCAAAACCCGAATCGTTCAGTCTTTATGTCGGAATCCCTTTTTGTCCGTCAAGGTGCAGTTATTGCTCATTTGTAATGGCGTCGATCGAAAGGGCTGAAAAGCTGATTGAACCGTACACAAAGCTATTGTGCGAAGAAATTAAACGGACAGCCGAAATTGCAAACAAGCTTGGTTTAAGGCTTGAAACCGTATATTTCGGCGGCGGCACTCCCACTACTCTGAGTGCCGAACAGCTTGACACGGTGCTTGGAACAGTAAACAATAGCTTTGATATGTCAACCTGTCGTGAATTTACGGTCGAGGCAGGTCGCCCCGATACAATTGATATTGCAAAACTTTTTGCTTTAAAAGAAAATAAAGTTGACCGAATCAGCATAAATCCGCAGACTGTAAACGATGAGGTGCTGAAAACTATCGGAAGAAAGCATACTGCTCAGCAGTTTTTTGACGCTTTTGAGCTTGCAAGAAAATGCGGCTTTGATAATATCAACACAGACCTCATTGCAGGCTTGCCGACAGATACCCCCGAAAGCTTTAAAAATTCACTTGATTCAATCGTCAGGCTGAATGCGGAATGTATTACGGTTCACACGCTCTGCATGAAAAGAGCGTCCCGTCTTACAACCGAGGGAGTAACACTTGATTTGCAACAGGCGAGAGATGCAAGAGAAATGCTTGCATACACGCAGAATATTCTCGGACAAAATGAGTACATTCCGTACTATATGTATCGTCAGAGCAGAATGGTCGGTAATCTTGAAAATGTCGGCTGGTCAAAAAGAGGCTTTGAAAGCCTGTACAATGTTTATGTTATGGACGAAACCCACACAATCCTTGCCTGCGGTTCGGGCGGTGTTACAAAACTGAAACGCAACAATCCCGATTATCTCGAAAGAATATTCAATTTTAAATATCCGTACGAATACATTGACCGTTTTGATGAACTTATTCAAAGAAAGTCCGGGATAATGCAGTTTTATGGTCAATAACACAGTTGATTAATGCTGTCAACGGTGTTATAATACGACATATGTGATTGCATACGGAAGTGAAATTGTCATATATTGAACAAAAAAGAATTCTTGTTCATAATTTGTTTTTCTGATGAGATAATTTTAAGAAAGGTCGGATTAATATGGGAAAATTTGATGAAATTTTTGACGATGTAGTTGTCAATGCAAAAGCCTGTGCGTCTGCTGTTTCGCAGAAAGCGTCAACAGTTTATGATGTTTCAAAGCACAAGATTACTGCCGCTGAAATCAGAGGCGATATCAACAAAAAGCTTCGTGAACTCGGTGCTCTTACATACAAATCTGAGGTTCACGGAACAGACAATTCACAGCAGATTAAGCTTATCGTTTCGGAAATTTCCGATTTGAAAGATAATCTTGATGTTGTAAACGAACATATTGCCGTGGCAAAAGATCAGAGAAGATGTCCCGGTTGCAATGCTGTTATTCCTAAAAATTCTGTATTCTGCAACATCTGCGGTATCAAGATTGACGATACTGATGAGGATTTTGAACTTTGATTTTTTATTAATGGGTGATTATTTTTGTCTAAATTAAAAACTAAAAAATACAATGCCGTTGCAAACGCTGAGAAGGACGCTTCTCAAACCTTTGTCAAAGGTGCGGCAATTCTTACTTTAAGTATGGTAATTGTCAAGGTTTTCGGACTTCTTGACAAGGTTATTCTTACAGGTATTTTCTCCGGTGTTTCTTTTGAACAGGCTGTTGCTGGCGGAACGGAAACCGTCAATTTTGCATCTTTCGGTCTGGGCCTTTACAGTAATGCCTACGAAATTTTTGTCGTAATTTTCACGGTTGCAACGGGCGGTCTGCCGATAGCAATTTCAAGACTTGTATCTGAAAGTACGGCACAAAAACGATTTAACGATGTAAAACAAATTCATAGGGTTTCAATTCCTTTCTTCGTTATTGTCGGCATTCTTTCATTTGCAATTCTTGTCGGTGCAAGCTTTATCTATGTTCAGATTATTGAGTCACCGTATTCATTGCTCGGTATGCTCTGCCTTTCTCCGACGGTATTATTCGGTTGCCTCGTTTCAATTTACAGAGGATACTACGAAGGTCAGCGCAATATGTTCCCGACTGCCGTTTCGGAAATTATAGAGGCAACAATCAAGCTCTTTATCGGTGCATTCCTCGCTTACATCATTGCGCACCTCGGTATGAATTCTTATGCTGAGTCAGGCACGGTTTTCGGACTTTACATTGCAAATCAAACCGAGGCTTATCAGACAATCGTTTCATTCTCGGTTGCCGGTGCAATTATGGGTATCACCCTCGGAAGCGCCGCATCATTTGTGTTCTATATTCTCAAATTTAAAATTCAGGGTGACGGAATTCCGGAAGAATACTACCGTAATTCCGTAGAGGCTCGTTCAAAAAGAGAAACTTTTAACAAGATTCTCAAAACAGCCATTCCTGTTGCAATGGGTTCACTCATTATGAGCGTAGGTTCGCTTATTGACCAGGTAATTGTTCAGCGTGTACTCCTCAATATGATTGAAACTAATCCGCAGGCTTTGCAGGCACAGTACAGTAAGTATTTTACAGCCGATATGTTCTATGCCGACACAAAGACAATCCACACCAGCCTTTGGGGCTGCTACTCAGCCGCTCTCACTTTCCTTCAGCTTGTAACAGCCGTAACACAGGTGTTCGGTTCAAGTGCTATGCCTAATGTAACAAGTGCATGGACAAAGGGCAACAAGGACGAACTCAAAAAGTCAATCGAAACGGTTATCCGCCTTACAATGCTTTTTACATTCCCAATGGCTCTCGGTATGATGGCACTTTCGTTCCCGATTATGGGACTTGTGTATAACGATCCGCTTATTACAGATGTAGGCGGAAGAATTCTCCTCATCATGGGTGTTACAACAATATTCGGTGCGGCATCAACTCCTGTATGCAGTATGCTCCAGGGTATCGGCAGAGTTGACCTCCCGATGAAGCTATACACAGTTTGTATGGCTGTCAAGATCGGCATTACATGGATGTTTGTAAGCGTTCCGGAAATCAATGTTCAGGGTGCAACTGTCGGTTCAATGATTACCTATGCAATTATGACAATCGTAGGTATGTATCTGCTTATCAAGTATTCAAAAATCAAGCCTGATTTATTCGGTACAACAGTAAAACCGCTTATCGGTGCGATTGCAAGTGCCGCTTCGGCATTCGGCGCATATCACCTTATGGAAAGCATTATCGGCTCTGCAAGAATGTCAATAGCAGTTTCGCTTGCAGTTTCAATCTTTGTTGCGGTTATCGTTTATATTGCTGTATTGTTGATATTGCGTGCTTTTACGGCAACAGAACTGAAATTTTTGCCGAAAGGTGAGAAAATTGCAAAAACACTTGAAAAATTAGGATTAATTAGGTAAAATATATATCTGTTGCGGTTGTTTCCGCTTCTCAGATAAAATTTGCATTGTCTAATAAGATTATCGGAGATGTCACGAATGAACTTTACAGAAAAAGAAAATTATAATTTTAATGACCTTGTTGAGATAGTAAAAATCCTTCGTGCACCCGACGGTTGTCCGTGGGACAGAGAACAGACTCACAAGTCAATCCGCTCAAATTTTATTGAGGAAACCTATGAGGCTGTTGAGGCAATTGATACCGACGACCTCGATTTGCTTAAAGAAGAACTCGGTGATGTTCTTCTGCAGGTTGCTCTGCATGCGGAAATCGAAAGTGAACAGGGAACATTTGATATAAATGATGTTTGTGACGGAATCTGCAAAAAGCTCATTATCCGTCATCCCCATGTTTTCGGTGATGTCAACGCTGACACTACCGAACAGGTTCTCAAAAACTGGGATGCCATTAAGATGAAAACAAAATCCCAGAAAACTCAGACACAGGCAATTCTCAGCGTGTCAAAGGCACTTCCGTCACTCATGCGCAGTACAAAAATCCAGCAGAAGGCCGCAAAGGTCGGTTTTGACTGGGAAAATGTAAACGGTGCGCTTGATAAGCTTTTTGAAGAATGTGAAGAGCTTAAAGCCGCTGTTAAAAACAATGATGCTGAAAATCAGCGTGAAGAACTCGGTGATGTGCTTTTCTCAGCAGTTAATGTTGCAAGATTTTTGAACATTGACAGCGAACATGCACTCTACGATGCCTGTGACAAATTCACCGACCGTTTTTCGTCTGTTGAAAAGCTTGCAAACGAGCGTGGAATAGATATGAAAACGGCACCGTTATCTGTACTCGATTCCCTTTGGGATGAAGTTAAATTATCTAAGAATTATTAATTGGAGGTTTATTATTATGAACAAAACAGAACTTATTGCTGCAGTTGCCGAGCAGAGCGGACTTTCAAAGAAGGATGCAGAAAAGGCAGTTTCTTCAACAATTGACACAATCATCAATACAGTAGCTGAAGGCGAAAAGATTCAGATCGCAGGTTTCGGCACATTTGAACAGCGTCAGAGAAATGCAAGAACAGGTTGTGACCCAAGAACAGGTAAATCAATCGAAATTCCTGCTTCAAAGGTTCCTGCATTCAAGGCAGGCAAGGGCTTTAAGGATGTAGTAAACAAGTAATCTTGTTTTATATTTCGGGTAATGGTACGCTGTATCATTACCCTTTTTTATTAAAAATCGGAAGGGTTTATAATATGCGACTTGATAAATATTTAAAAGTATCCCGACTCATCAAACGCAGAACAGTTGCAAATGAGGCGTGTGACGCAGGCAAAATCACAGTTAATGACAAGGTTGCCCGTGCGTCCTATGATGTAAAAGTCGGTGATGTAATCGAAATCACACTCGGTTCAAAAAGTGTAAAGGTTAAGGTTACAGAGGTAAAAGAAGTTGTTCGCAAGGAAGATGCGGCAACAATGTATGAGGCGGCAGTCTGATTTTTTACCAAAATTAAAACACAAAATATTACTTTGGATGAAATTAGGTGAGTAGATTATGAATAAGACAATTAATTTAATATTGGCAATATTATCTGTAATTACTTACATTGGGATTATTGTAATGAAGTTTTACACACAGATAAATATACCCAATGGCTCTTTCGTAATAATGACTTTATTGTTCATTATTTCGGTATGCCAATTTTTAAATTCGTTAAAATAATCTACACACGAGGAGAATATGTGTATACCACGACATTCATCAGGTTTACTAGTAGGAATAATTATCAACTTAATAAATATAAATAAATCGTAAGTTGAGGTATTAAACTATGAAATATTGTTGTGTTAAACAATGTGATATAACTGATTGTGGTGCTTGGTTTTACGGCAAAGGGTGTAAAAGGCAATCAGGAGGCGTTCTTCTCTGAATTCCCTCTTCTTGCTATTGCTCATGTTATTGTTGATGGCAATCTGATGCACTATGTTGTTATACATAAAATCTCAAAAAAAGAAGAATAATTTTATTTTTTTCTCCGTATAAATTACTGACAAATAATTTATACGGAGGTTTTTTTATGCAGGAAATGCCAAAGGCTAAGAATCATACGGTTATGCTTGATAACAGGGGGAAGCTTGTTATGACAGGCACGGAGGATGTGTCGGGCTTCAACGAGGAAACGGTGTCGGTAAAAACCTCCTGCGGGTGCCTTGTAATCAAAGGGGAAAATCTGCACATTGATAAGTTAAACCTTGAAACGGGAGATGTTTCAATTGACGGAAAAATTAACGCAATGCAATACCTCGGCAACGGTGCGTCAAAATCCAAACTTTCAAAACTCTTTAAGTAGGTGTAATCTTGGAGCTGACTTTTGCACAGCAGTCAACCGCATTTCTCTGTTCACTTGTATTCGGAGCGGCGGCAGGATTGCTGTATGATATATTTAAAATAATCAGAATGACGCTTTGCAAAGGAAAAGCGTCGGTTTTTGTTACAGACTTTCTTTATGTTTTTATTGTATCACTTAATCTGTTCATTTTTTCCGTTGCATATATGCTGGGATTTTTCAGAGTGTTTGTAACGGTCGGTTCATTTCTCGGTTTTGTTATTTGTCGATTAACCCTCGGCAGACTTTTATCGCTTGTATATTGTCCGATGATTCGTTTTACGGAGAGTGTCTGTGTGAAAATTTCGCAAAAAATTAAAAAAAATCTGAAAAAGCTATTGAAAAACAGCAACAACATATTGTATAATGAGGGTAAGAATAAAGGTATATTTAGAAACGATAATAATAATTCAGCAGAGAAAGCAGATAGTTTTGAAGATGAAAAAAAGCACAAAGAAAGTAAAAGAAAGCACTGCGGCTTCTCGGCAGACAGAAGACGGCGCAATAAAGGAGATAACTCCGAAAAAGCGTAAAAAAGGAAGATATATTCTGATTTATCTCGCAATTATCGGTTTTGTTTTTTATGCCGTAATTACAATTATCAATCAGAATGTTCAGATTGCCGAGAAAAAGGCAGAACTTACGGATTTGCAGCAGCAAATCAGCGTGGTTGAGATTCAGTCGCAGTATCTGAAAAAGGTTCAGAATTACAAGGGTGACGATCTTAAAAAATATATTGAAAAAATAGCTAAGGATGAATTAGGCTATGTCGGTGACGGTGAAAGAATTTTCATTAATGTTGCCGGAGAATAAAAGGGTACAAATAATTTTAAGGGGTAATAAATTTTTATGGCTATTGAAGTCGGAATGATTCTGGAAGGCAAAGTATCAGGTATTACAAAATTCGGCGCATTTGTTGATTTGCCGGACTCAAAAACCGGTATGGTACATATCTCGGAGGTTGCACCTACCTTCATCAATGAAATCAGTGATTATGTAAAAGTCGGACAAGAAGTAAAGGTTAAGGTGCTTGCTCTTAATGACGGAAAAATCAGTCTGTCAATGAAACAGGCTCTCCCGAAGGAACAGCAACAGCAGAGAAAACGCTCTGACAGACCTCAAAGACAGAATCACAGAAGCAGAGAGCCATACAAGCCTGCTCCGCCCGTAACTTCACCGGGTGATTACGAGTGGCAGAGTTCACGCAGAAATGCTCCTTCTTCGTTTGAAGATATGATGTCAAAGTTCAAGCAGACAAGCGAGGATAAGATGTCCGATCTTAAGCGTGGCGGAGAAAGCCGTGGCTACAGCCGCAGAGGCAACGGCAACGGCAGAAAATAAAAAATTATATAAGGGAGGCAGATTTTATGAAAATCACCTACACAGCAAGAAAAGTCAACCTCAGAGATAACTTTAAGGAAAGATGCGAGAAAAAGCTTTCAAAGTTTAATCGTATTTTCTCGGAGGATGCTTCTGTCAATGTAGTTGTCACCCTCGAAAAGAACCGTCAGACTGTTGAAATTACAATCCGTGACAACGGTATGATTTATCGTGCCGAAAGCACAATGCCCGAAATGAATGACGCTCTTGACAAGGTTTGCGACATTCTTATGCGTCAGATTCGTAAGAATAAAACGAGGCTTGAAAAGAAAATTAAATCCGCCGGTATTGAAGATTTAATCACGGAAGCAGCTCAGACTGATGAACCGGAGGACGATGAATACAGCGTAGTTCGTAAAAAACATGTTCTTGTAAAACCGATTTCGGTTGATGAAGCTATTCTTGAAATGAATATGGTAAACCATAACTTCTTTATGTTTATCAATTCCGAGACAGATGAAATCAATGTTGTTTACAAGCGTGCAGACGGCAACTATGGTGTGCTCGAGCCGACAACCGATTAATTTTTTAAAAGCAAGGGGTATCGGTTATTCCGATACCCTGTTTTTTTGTCTTTCAGTCTTAATAGAATTTGTGTATCAATAAAACAGGAGATAGATATGAATATGAAATTTTCCGCTCCATGCATTTTCGGTCTTGAAGGTCTTTGTGCAAATGAGCTGAGATATCTCGGTGTTGAAAATGTCAATGCCGAAAACGGCAGAGTTACCTTTACAGGTGATTGGTCAACACTTGCACTTGCAAATATAAATTCCCGTTATGCGGAGCGAATACTCATTCTTCTTGCAGAATTTGAGGTTCACACCTTTGATAATTTGTTCGAGGGCGTAAAGGCAATACCGTGGGAAGATTATATTGGAATTTCCGAGGCTTTTCCCGTAAAGGGAAGATGTCTTGATTCCGACCTTATGAGCGTTCCCGATTGTCAGAAAATCGTTAAAAAGGCAGTCGCAGACCGCCTTTCACAAAAATATATGCTCCCGTGGTTTGATGAAACAGGTGCTCCGCATCAGATTCAGTTTCTCATTCTTCGCAATAAGGTAAGTATTATGCTTGACACTTCGGGCGCAGGACTTCACAAACGTGGATATCGTGCCGATTCAAATGATGCTCCTATAAAAGAAACACTTGCCGCCGCTATGGTTGACCTTTCAAGAGTAAGGGCAAACCACTTTGTAACCGATCCTATGTGTGGCAGCGGCACAATTCTTATTGAGGCGGCTATGAAAGCACTCAACATTGCTCCGGGACTTAACCGTTATTTTGCCTGTGAACATTGGAATTGTGTTCCGAAAGATGTTTTTGAAACAGCAAGAGAAAATGCAAGACAGAAAATAAGACACGACGCAACATTCAGGGCAACAGGTTACGATATAGATGATTCAGCCCTTGCAATCGCAAAGAAAAACGCAGAAATTGCAGGAGTTGCCGACAGAATAACATTTGCAAACCGTGATATTAAAGATTTTGAACTTGAGGACGGTTTTCAGACAATCATCACAAATCCGCCATACGGTGAACGATTACTTGATGTAAAATCAGCTGAAAAGCTGTATGCAGTTATGGGTGAACATTTTAAAAGAATGAAGGGTAAAAGCTACACCGTTATAAGTCCCGATGACGATTTTGAAAAAATCTTCGGCAGAAAGGCTGACAAACGCCGCAAACTTTATAACGGAACGCTTAAATGCGAACTTTATATGTATTTTAAATAATTTTCATTACATTTTAACGGCATAAAAAACAGTTGATTTTCTTTCATATTTATAGTATGATAGAAAGCGATGACTAAATTTAAGGAGGTATCACAGTTGGACGAGAATAAAGAAATCCTCACTTCTGAAAATGAGGCAGAGAATACCAACACAGATACAACAGCAGAAACAACAGAAAATACAACATTCGTTGCAGATGAGCCCACAGAAAGCGAAGAAATGTCTTTTGCTGAAACAGAACCTGCAAACGAAAACGGCGTGATTGCTCCGCAGCCAAAGAAAAAGAGTATTATTCAGCTTCCTATCATTATAGGTATCGTAATTGTTGCGGTTGCAGCAGCTACTCTTTTCGTAATCAAAGGATTTTTTGATACAAGCATTGTAGGAACATGGATTGAATCAGTTGATGTAACAGGCAATTCAGCATCATCCGACGAGGCGTTAAAGGTTGATGTTTACTACACATTTAACGGTGACAATACTCTCAATTACAGAATCGGTTCAATGGTTTGGAACGGTACATACACGGTTTCAACAGATGATTCGGGTAATCAGACACTTGCCATGACGCTTAACGGCAATGAAACAAGCTGTAACTACGCTGTTTCGGGTAATATGTTCTCCGGCAGAACTCTTGAGCTTTCAACTTCAACTGCTGCCAACAAGGTGAAACTCAAGTCAGGTTCAGAGGTTAAGCCTGAATTGAAGGTTGATAAGGACTTCAAGGCTGACAAGAAAATCACAGGTTCATGGACTTATGATAACGGTTACGCTAAGATGACATACAAGTTCAATGATGATGGTACTGTTGAAATCAACCAGTCAGACGCACTCAATGTTGACGGTACTTACTTAATCAAGAACGGCACAATCATCATCAAGTACTATTACACAGATGAAGTTGAAATGGATGTTGCTTATTCCGTAGAGAGCAACGGACTCAAGCTTAATGACATTCTCTATACAAAGGATGACGATTCGGCAAAAACTACAGCACCAGTAACCGAGGCGGCTACGGAAACAGCTACAACTTCAGCAAAGTAAATCTTTTGAACTTTTAATGCAGGGCAACGGCAGATTATCTGCTGTTGCCTTTTTAAAAATACAATAATATGAGGAGGATTAATATGACGCCGCAGGAAGAATTTATTGAAATCTACAACAAATATATCACAAGACAGGGTGCTGACGAGCTTTTGGAATGGCTCAAAAGAACCGATTTTTTTACCGCCCCTGCAAGTTCAAAATATCATTGTGCCTGTGAAAACGGTCTTGTAATGCACTCCGTCAGCGTGTTCAATACAATGATGGAAAAGCACTATGATGAAGAAACCGACAATATTGAAAGTTTTGCAATCTGCGGACTTCTTCACGATTTGTGCAAGGCTCAGTTCTACAAGGTTTCAAGCAGAAATGTTAAGAATGAAAAAACTGGTCAGTGGGAAAAAGTTCCGTATTATGCAATTGAAGATCAGTTTCCCTACGGTCACGGTGAAAAGTCTGTTTTTCTCATTGAACGCAAAATGCACCTTAAAATTGATGAGGCTATGGCAATTCGTTGGCATATGGGTGAATTCGGTGACAAAAACAGCAACACAATCAGTCAGGCATATGACAAGTATCCGCTTGCCGTAAAGCTTCACCTTGCAGACCTTGAATCAACCTTCCTCCGTGAAAAAGGAACTTCACAGGTTAATAACAGGTAATATTTTAAACACAGGTGCAGATACTTATTTTACCGATAAATTTATGATATGGGGAAACCAAAATGGATTTTATAACAGCTCAGAATCGTGCCCAAGAGCTTACAAAACAGCTTGAATACCACAACAACCTTTACTACAATCAGGATGAGCCGGAAATCTCCGACTACGATTACGATATGCTCATGCGTGAACTTGAGAATATCGAAAAGGAATTTCCGTCACTCAAATCTCCTATGTCACCGACAAACCGTGTCGGAGGTAATGCAGGAGAAAAGTTTTCTCCCGTTACTCATGAGGTTGTAATGGAAAGCCTTCACGATAGTTTTTCACACGAAGAGCTTCGTGAATTTGACGCAAGAGTGCGAGAAACCGTGCCGAATGTACGCTATGTTGTTGAACCTAAATTTGACGGTCTTTCCGTATCGTGCGAATATGAAAACGGTGTTTTTGTAAGAGGTTCAACCCGTGGCGACGGCTCTGTAGGTGAAGATGTAACCGAAAATCTTATGACAATTAAGAGTCTGCCAAAGCGTATTCCGAATGCACCCGAATATCTCGAGGTTCGTGGTGAGGTGTATATGTCGTTCAATTCGTTTGACGCACTTACTCGCAGACAGGAAGAAAACGAGGAAAAAACCTTTAAAAATCCACGAAATGCCGCCGCAGGCTCACTTCGTCAGAAAAATGCAAAAATAACCGCTCAGAGAAGTCTTGATATATTCGTGTTCAATATCCAGCAAATCAGAGGAATGACGATTGAAAGCCATATTCAGGGGCTTGACTATCTTACGGAACTCGGCTTTCCGACTGCATTTTACAGCGTTTACGATAATGTTGACGAGGTGATTGAGGAAATTGAGCGCATAGGAAATATGCGTGGAGAGCTTGATTATGCAATTGACGGCGCTGTTGTCAAGGTTGACAGCTTTGCAAGCCGCCGACTTCTCGGCAGTACCGCAAAATATCCTAAATGGGCGGAGGCATATAAGTATCCGCCCGAGGAGAAACCTACTAAACTCCTCAATATCGAAATCAATGTCGGCAGAACAGGTGTGCTTACTCCTGTAGGCAACTTTGAACCCGTACTTCTTGCCGGAACAACAGTAAGCCGTGCCACACTTCACAACAAGGATTTTATTGACGAAAAAGGCATTTGCGTAGGCGATACGGTTATAATCAGAAAAGCAGGCGAGATTATTCCCGAAGTTCTTTCCGTTAAGGAACACGCTGAAAATGCCGTGCCGTTTGAATTTCCGTCAGTATGCCCGTCATGCGGTAATCCCGTTACACACGATGAGGGAGAGGCGGCAATCCGTTGTACGAACACAGACTGTCCCGCACAGCTGACAAGACATCTTATTCACTTTGTAAGCCGTGACGCAATGGATATTGACGGACTCGGTCCTGCAATTCTTGAACAGCTTTCAGACGAAGGTCTTGTAAAATCTCCTGCCGACCTCTACAGACTTAAAGCTGAAGATATTTCAAGCCTTGAACGCAAGGCTGAAAAATCTGCTCAGAATCTTATTTCTTCAATAGAAAAATCAAAAGAAAACGAACTTTTCAGGCTTGTTTTTGCTCTCGGAATCCGTAACATAGGTCTTAAAGCCGCAAAGATAATCTGCGAAAACTTTGCAACAATTGACGATATTATGAACGCAAAGGCTGTGGACTTTGAAAAAATAGACGGTTTCGGTGCTGTTATGGCAGAAAGCCTTGAAAATTATTTTTCACTTGACGGTACAAAGGAGCTTATTGCAGACCTTAAATCACTCGGTCTGAGAATGAAACCCTCTCAGCCGAAAAACACGGGCGGTCTTTTTGAAGGCAAAACCTTTGTCCTCACAGGCACACTTCCCACAATGACAAGAAGTGAAGCCTCAAAACTCATTGAACAGAACGGCGGAAAAACAAGCTCATCAGTTTCAAAAAAGACTTCATATGTCTTGGCAGGTGAAGATGCCGGCAGTAAACTAACCAAAGCCCAAACCTTAGGCGTTGCAATAATTTCCGAAGAAGAATTAAAAGAAATGCTGTCAATGGAGTAGTTACAATAAATACTTGACACTGTTTATGTTGTTATATAATTATAACGAAAGGGGTACTTAAAATGAAAAAATATTTGATTTTAGCTGTCGTAACTTTACTTGCTGTTGCATTATCTGCTTGCAGCGGAAATGTAAAAAGTAATGATACTTCTGCTGAAAATACAACTACTCAGGTTTCAACCTCGGTTTATGAAACAGTTCAGACAACAAATGCTGAATTGCCGAAAATTTATAATCCGACCAATGTAGAAATCCGTGATAATGAAGATGAAAACAAAGTTATTATTGAGTCATCTCAAATCGAGTATGTGTGTTTGCTTGATGATATTAACGGTATGGTGTTAAATATGAAGCTTACAGCTGACGGAACTGATAAGTTTGCAGACTACACTAAAAATAATATCGGTTCTGCTGTTCGGTTTGTTATTAACGGAAAGACGGTTTCAAACCCGTATATAAATGTTGAAATTACTGACGGCAATATTAATTTTACAGGTGATTACACTAATGAAGAATATGCTGCTATCTTTAGTGAAATAAAAAGCAAATAAAACAATTTTCAATCCTCCGATTTATGTCGGGGGATTTTTTTTTGCCCTTTTGACATATGACTGTGCTTGTCTGCATAGTATTTATTGTACAAACTCTTTTGGGAGGAATTTAAAATATGCTTGCTGAACAAAACGAAAAGAGATTTACGGCGGCACTCAACTGCCTTTGCAAGAATATTTCACGCAGACTTTTACCGCTTGCGCCTAAATTAGCCGATTCGGTTCAGGAAATCAGATTACGACTTTCACGACCGCTTGCACTTGTCTGTCCCGACAATACATACTACCTAACGCAAAACGGCGGACTTAGCAATACAATCCTTGACGGTGCAATGCTTGTTGTTTCAAAAGCCGATATTGTCGATACATTCAACAACATTTGCAACTACTCCGTGTATAGCAGACAAAACGAAATTGTAAACGGCTTTGTTACAATGTACGGCGGTCACAGGGCAGGAATCTGCGGAACAGCGGTCGTAAACAACGGAAAAATTGTGAATATCCGTGACATAACCTCAATCAATGTCCGCATAGCAAGGGAGCATAAGGGTTGTGCGGATTCTCTTTATAATAAGATAATTGCCGTTTCGGGAGGTGTTCTCATATGCGGAGCACCTTGCAGCGGAAAAACAACCGTACTTCGTGACCTTGCAAGACTTCTGTCAACCAAGGGCAAGAAGAATGTTGCTCTGATTGATGAAAGAGGAGAGCTCGCAGGTACGGTATCGGGTAAATTTCAGAATGATATCGGAATGTGTGATGTCTATGATTCCTACAACAAGAGCGAGGCAATGCTTCATGCAATCCGCAGTATGGCACCTGAAATTGTTATCTGCGATGAAATCGGGTCAAAAGATGATATCTATGCCGTAGAAAAGTCGGTCAACTGCGGAGTTCGGATAATTTCATCAACGCATTGTGCAAATGAATACGAACTGAAACAGAAAGCAAACATGGTTTCTCTCATGAAAACAGGGGCATTTCAAACGCTTGTGTTTCTGTCAAATCGAACCCACGCAGGTGAAATTGTGAAAATATCGCAGGTAGGTGACAACTTTGCCGTTTAAACTCATAGGATGCTTGCTTGTTGTCTGCACGGGTACAATGATAGGTTTTGTTTTGTCGGGTAGGTTATACAAACGCAGAGATTTTCTGAAATCATTCACGGAATTTATATCATTGCTTGCAACAAATCTTCGCTACAGCGGTGATGATATCTTCACTCTGGTTAATTACTGTGCGGAAAATTCAAGCCTTGATTTATTGCTTTTTTCAGAATGTGACAGACCTTTTGACGAATTGTGGCTTGAAAGGGTAAAACAATTATCTTCTGAAATACCGCTTTCAAAATCCGACATTTCAATGCTGAACGATTTCGGAGGTCAGCTCGGAAAAACCGATACGGAGGGGCAGTTAAAACATCTTGAACTCTACGAGGTGTCATTTTCAAAGCAGCTTTCATCAGCCCTTGATGCCATAACAAAAAAATCAAAGCTATATAAAACAATGGGATTTTTTGCAGGAAGTGCAATTGCCCTTATGATGATTTAGAGGTAGTAATGGATGTTGAGCTTATTTTCAAAATTGCCGCTGTCGGCATAATTGTTGCGGTTCTTACCCAACTTCTCATACGAAGCGGTCGAGAGGAGCAGGCAATGCTGACCTCGCTTGCCGGACTTATAGTTGTGTTGACGCTGATAATAACGCAAATCAGCACTCTGTTCAACACAATAAAACAGCTTTTCGGTTTTTGATATGAATATTCTGTCAATTTCCGTGCTTGCCGTTGTGACCGTAATAATCTGCGTAATGCTCAAACCGAAAAATGCGGAAATCTCCGTAATGCTCGGTATAAGCTGTTCCGTTATTATTTTAATCGGCGTGCTTACTCAGGTTTCGGCTATCGTTACAACAATCAATCAAATCATAGCGTCATCGGGAATAAGCATTGACTACATAGTAATTCTGCTGAAATCAATCGGAATATGCCTTGTCACCGAGTTCGCCGTGAATACCTGCAAGGATTCGGGCAGTCAGTCGCTTGCGTCAAATGTTTCACTTGCCGGAAAAATTATGGTCACGGTAACGGCACTTCCGCTTTATTCGGATATTTTAAAAACCGTGTTGTCACTTGCAGGCAATTGAGGTGAAGAAGTGAAAAAAAGTGTTGTAATAATTACTGTCGTGTTTGTGCTTATCGCCCTTTCATGTGTCTGTGCAAACGCTGAAGAAGGTGAAATGATTTATGATATGTCAAATGTTTTTGATTCGCTGTCCGACGATATAAAGCAAAGCCTTCAGAATATGGGCGTTGATTTGGGGGATTTTTCAAAGCTTGCCAACCTGTCTTTTGAAAATGTAATGGGCGAAATTCTCTCGCTTGCACTCGGCAACATTTCTTCACCGCTCAAAGGTCTTGTCAATATAACCGCCCTGCTTTTGCTCTGCTCCGTAATCAGCGCCTACAACGGTTCGCTCTCCTGCGATATTTCAAACTCGTTGAATATAACCGCAACGCTCTGTATAACCTGTGCCGCAGTAGTTCCCGCTGTAGGAGTCATCGCATCAACGGGTTCGGTAATCTGCACCGCATCAAATATAATGCTTGCCTATGTTCCTGTTATGGCTGTAATTATGGCAAGCTCGGGTTCTGTGGCAGGTTCGGCATCATACTATGCCGTAATGATAGGGGCAGGGGAGGGTGTGTCACAGCTTTCATCAAAAATAATCGTTCCTCTGCTCAATATGTTTCTCGGTCTGTCCATAACATCATCCGTATCGCCGTCCGTAAATCTCAGCGGTTTTATGTCAATGATTTCAAAGAGCGTAAAGTGGCTTTTGGGCTTTGCTATGACAATCTTCACAGCCGTGCTGACATTCAGACAGCTTATAAGCGTTTCGGTTGACAATGTTTCAACTCGTGCTGTAAGGTTTACTCTCAATTCATTTATCCCGATAGTCGGTTCGGCACTTTCGGATGCCTACAAGGTAGTTCAGGGAAGTATCGGACTTTTAAAATCGGGAATAGGAATAATAGTGATTCTGTCCGTTACAATTGTGTTTATGCCAGTGATTTTGCAGGGAGTAATGTGGATGTTCACCCTTTGGATCGGCAAATCAACGGCAGAGGTTCTCAATCTAAACGGTCCGGCAAAACTGCTTGAAAACATATCGTCTGTCTTTTCAACTCTCATAGCCGTTTTGCTGTGCATTATGTCAATTTACATTCTTTCAACGGCGGCGGTAATTATGCTTGGCGGAGGTTCATCATGAGCGGACTTTTTACGGTTGTTGTTGTAATGTGTGCGTCTGCGTTAATATGCTCGCTTGTTCAGACCTTTGTTACAGATGGCAGTACAAAGAAAATCATCAGCCTTGTTTTAGGCGCTTTTATTATCTGCTGTATGGTTGTTCCCGTAAAAAATGCCGTATCGTCATTTAATACCGATATTGAGGGGAAGCAAAATTCTGTTAAAGAAATATCAACAGATGATGAGGCATACAGCAATGCCGTTATAAAGCAGACGGAGATAAATCTTGAAACTGCATTAAAAAATCTTCTTTTACAGAATAATATAACAATCAAATCGTGTGACATAATTTTGAGCAGAGTTGAAAACAACGGCATAATCATAGCGTCAATCAGCATATATATAGACAAAGAATTTGTTAGGTACACAAATCTTGTATCGTCAATTGTTTATGACAATTTCGGAATTACACCAAACATTATGACGGAGTGAATTATGGAAGACAAAACAAGTTCAAAGCTGAAATCAATGCTCGACAGTAAAAAAATAAGAAATATCATAATCGTTGTCGGCCTTATCGGTATTGGTTTAATATTTCTTTCAAACTGGGTTGATTTCGGTTCTTTGACATCAGGAAAAGGAGATGAAGCATTTTCCGTAAAAACATACAGCACCAAAACAGAAACTGATTTGCAGACGGTGATTTCAAAAATTGAGGGAGCAGGCAAGACGGAAGTTTTGCTCACAATGGAAAATTCCGTTGAATATGTTTATCTTGACAACAGCACCACCAAAACAAAGGAAATTGAACCTTTGATAAGAGGAGTGCTTGTAGTGTGTGAAGGCGGTGATGATCCTGTTGTGGTTGAGCGTGTCACCGATGCAGTCACAAAAGCGCTTGATATTTCAACAGCAAAAGTATGTATTACAAAATTATCAGAATAAAGGTCGGGAGTAATATGAAATCTAAGAAAAAATATATCGTTTTTGCATCACTTGTGCTTGCACTTTCAGCGGCTGTGTACATAAACTGGCAGCTTTCGGGAGCTAAAACTCCTCAAAGTGCCAAAGAACTCGGAGCGGCATCATATGTCAGTGCAACCGCTTCGGCGTCGGATGATGAGGTACAGCAGACGGCGGCACTTTCAAACGAGAGTAAAAGCTATTTTTCAGCCGAAAGGACAAAGCGGCAGGCAACTCAGGATAAAATAATTGATGATGCAAAAGAAATTTTCAATCTTGAAAGCTCGTCTGATGCCGAGAAAAGCGAGGCTGAAAAGAATGTTGAAGAGCTTCTCAAAACCTTTACAATTCAGGACAGCATTGAAAGTATTGTCAAAGCCAAAGGATTTTCAGAATGCCTTTGCTATATAAGCGATCAAGGTGTGTCGGTAATTGTTCCGAAATCTCAGCTTGACGATACATCTGTTCTGATTATTGACGATGCCGTGGTTACTCATTATGAGGTTGATTATGACGATATATCGGTAATAGGGGCATAAAATTAGCAGAGGGCATAGTGTCCTCTGCTTTTTTTATGCATAAAAATATTCCTATGTTCACAAAGAATACTGCGCAATAGGCTGAAATTTTTCCGGAAACTTGTCAATCGATTTAAACGGATATATAATTAGAATTATAACAATTAGAATTAAAACTATTAAAGAGAGGGTTGTGTATGAAAGAGTCAATTCACTATCTGCTGATGTCTGACCATATGCTTGTGCAAAAGGCACTTCTCGGCAGTATCAAAGAATCGGGACTTACATTGGGTCAGCCGAAAATACTCGATTACCTAAAAGACCATAACGGCTGTGTACAAAAGGATATTGCGGCAGGCTGTCACATTGAGCCTGCGTCCATAACCGTGATTTTGCGTGGTATGGAAACCAAAGGCTATATCGCAAGGAAATCTCTTGGCGGCGACAGAAGGTCACTCTATGTTTTTCTCACCGATAAGGGAAAAGAGTATGTCCGATATCTCAATGAAAAATTTGACAGCGTAGAAAGTATTGCAACAGACGGCTTTTCAGAAGAAGAAACGGAAGTGTTCCAAAGTCTGCTTGCAAAAGTGTATGAAAATATGACAAAGCATTTTGAAAAGGAAGTTATGTAATGAATTTAAAAAATATGAAAATCAGATTGCCGATGTATTTTATCGGTCTTTTTATAATGACAATCGGAATTGCACTTTCGGTAAAATCAAATCTCGGTGTATCTCCCGTAAGCTCAATCCCATACACAATGACCTGCATATGGGGCATAGAAATGGGCAAGGCAACAATCATATTCCACATTGTTCTTGTGTTCATTCAGTTTTTGTTACTTCGCAAAAACTTTAAATTAATAACCCTTTTGCAGATTCCCGTAGGCGTTATCTTCGGCTATTTTACAACATTCTGCAACTACCTTGCATCATTCTTTCCGACACCCGATAATCTTATTGTCAGAATCTTAATGGTGCTTGCAAGCTCCGTTATTGTCGCAGTCGGAATTTTTCTGTATCTTCCTGCCGATGTTATTCCGCTCGCAGGCGAGGGTGTAATGTCTGCTGTTTCACAGGTTACAAAAATCGAATTTTCAAAGATAAAAATGGGTTTTGATATCACTATGGTGGTAGTGTCGGCAGCGGCTTGTCTGATTATGATTCACAGCCTTGGCAGTGTCGGTGCAGGAACAGTAATTGCGGCATTTCTTGTCGGATTTATTCTCGGCATTATCAACAAAGCTTTCGGAAAATACAGAGATAAACTTCTTAAAAAGACTCCGTCCGTTCAGGTTGATGAAAAAACTGATGATGAGCAGAATCCTACATATGTAATCACCGTGTCAAGGGAATACGGCAGCGGCGGCAGACAGATTGCAAAGGCACTTGCCGAAAGTCTTGGGTTTAAGTATTACGATAACGAGCTGATAAAACTTGTTGTTGAGAAGAGCGGCTATTCTCCTGATTTTATTGAAAAGAATGAACAGACAATTAAAAATCCTTTACTTCACGATTTCTTTGCGTGGTACGGCGGACCGCTTGATACCGCAAATATGCCGAATGTCGAAAGCCTTTTTAACCGTGAAAAAAATGTAATAAAAACCATTTCACAGAATGAATCCTGCGTAATAGTCGGCAGACTTGCAAACGAGATTCTCAAAAACAAAAAGCATACATTCAATGTATTTGTATCAGCCGATGAAAATACCGAGGCAGAGAGAATTTCCGAAAGGGATAATCTTTCCGTAAACGATGCTCTTAAAAAGGTCAGAAAGGTAAACCGTGAAAGAGCCGACCATTGCAAATACTTTACATCTTCCGAATGGGGCAATGCAGATAACTACGATTTGTGCATAAAGTCCGATACATTCGGCTGTGATGAGAGCACTAAAATTATTGAAGAGTTATTCAGAAAGAAATTTCCGAAATTCAAATGATTTGTCACAGATATCTTTGTCAATTCTTATTTACATTCAATTTCAGTTATGGTATAATCTTGATGATAATAACTACCTTTATTAAATTAATTTAACGAAAAGTTGGGCTTAATATGGATAATGAAATGAACAATGTAACTAATGATATTGAAGTTAATGATATTTTTGAGGAAGAGGTTAATCTTACAAGAAGTGAGTCGAGAGAGCAGGCTTTTATGCTTTTGTTCTCAAAGTCTTTTGACGATGAGCCTCTTGAAGAAACAATAGATGATAATTCGGAAATGTTTGTAGGCGGTGTTTGCACATATGCTCAGGCTGTAGTTTCCGGCATTGAGGACAAGCATGAGGAGATTGACGAAATCATTGCAAGCCACCTGAAAAAGGGCTGGACTCTTTCAAGAATTTCAAAGCCGTCGCTTGCTATTCTTCGCCTTGCAATCTATGAGATGAAGTATCTCGACAATGTTCCGCAGAGCGTTTCAATCAACGAGGCTGTTGAACTTGCCAAGAAATATACAATTGACGAGAGCAAATTTGTAAACGGTATTCTCGGCACATATTCCCGTGAATTTTCGGGAAAGTCGGAGAAGTGATATGAGCCTTTTTCTCGGAATTGACACTTCAAATTACACAACATCAACCGCCCTTTACGACAGCAAAACGGGCGAAATGGTTCAGCAGAAAAAACTTCTTCCCGTAAAAGAAGGTCAGCTCGGACTTCGTCAGAGTGACGCTGTGTTTCACCACACAGCACAGCTGCACACGCTTATTGAAGAACTTTTGAAAGATGTTGATACAAGCAAAATAGCCGCAATTGCGGCGTCAAGCCGTCCAAGACCTGTTGACGGCTCATATATGCCGTGTTTCACCGTTGGAGAGAACACGGCAAAAATTTTATCTTCCGCAATGAAAATCCCTCTTTACACATTTTCACATCAGGAGGGACATATCTCGGCGGCATTGTTCGGCTCGCAGAGAACAGATTTGTTTGATAAGCAGTTTATCGCTTTCCATGTCAGCGGAGGTACAACCGAGGCAGTATTTGCCAAAGGATTCGGCACGGGCTTTTCCGTTGAACTTGCGGCACACACACTCGACCTTAATGCAGGACAGGCAATTGACCGCACAGGACTTATGCTCGGTTTAAAATTCCCGTGCGGCCCTCAGCTTGAACAGCTTGCCCTTAAAAATACAGAAAAAATTAAGGTGAAACCAACTCTCAAAGGCTGTGATTGTTGTCTCAGCGGAGTTGAAAATCTTTCCAAAAAGCTGATTGACGAAGGCAAATCTCCCGAATATGTTTCGGCATTTTGTCTTAAATATATTGAACAGACCTTGTCCGAAATGACCAAGCGACTGCTTGAAAAATACGGAGAACTTCCATTGCTCTTTGCAGGCGGAGTAATGTCAAATCGGATAATCAAAAATTCTTTTGAAGAAAAATATAATGCAATATTCGCACCGCCGCAGTTCTCGGCAGATAACTCGGCAGGAATTGCATATTTAGGATACAGGAAGTATAACGATGTACACACCCGAGTTTAGCAAACCACGAGTTTTAAGTGTTTCACAACTGAATTTCTATATAAAGTCAATTATTGAAAATGACGCAAGGTTGAATTTTGTCTTTGTTACGGGTGAAATTTCAAACCTTACCGACCACTACAGAAGCGGACACATCTATCTTTCAATCAAAGACGAAAAATCTGTTATAAGAGCCGTAATGTTTGCCGGAAATGCCCGTAATTTAAAGTTCAGACCGACTGACGGAATGAAAGTAATCTGCCGTGGCAGAGTTGCAGTCTATGAACCCACAGGTCAGTATCAGCTTTATATTGAAGATATGCAGCCCGACGGCATAGGTGCGCTTTCGCTTGCATATGAACAACTTAAAAAGTCGCTTGCCGAAAAAGGACTTTTTGCTCCCGAACATAAGAAGAAAATTCCGCCGTTTCCGAATTCAATCGGTGTAATTACTTCTCCCACAGGTGCGGCAGTTCAGGATATCCGCAACATTCTTTCAAGAAGATTTCCGTCTGCCGACATAATTATGTGTCCCGTACTTGTTCAGGGCGATAATGCTCCCACCCAACTTATTGACGCCGTACAGAAACTTGATAAATACAACGCCTGTGATGTTATCATAATCGGCAGGGGCGGCGGTTCAATTGAAGATTTGTGGGCATTCAATGATGAAAACCTTGCTTATGCAATCTACAACTGTAAAATTCCGGTAATTTCCGCTGTCGGTCATGAAACCGATTTTACAATCTGTGACTTTGTATCCGATCTTAGAGCACCGACTCCGTCTGCTGCGGCAGAGCTTGCAGTTCCCGATACTGCGGAGCTTGTTGATTACTATAAATCGCAAAAGCAGTATGTTTCGTCAATGGCAACATTGAAATTAAGACAGGAATATAATGCACTTACAGAATTAAAAACAAGGCTGTCCGTTGTATCACCACAACAGAGAATTTTTGAATATGAAAAATCTCTTGAACTTTGCAAAACGAAAATACAGCATTTCGTTCAGGAAACAATAAATAAAAAGGCTGCCGACATCACAAAGACAGCCGCTAAACTTGAAGGACTCAACCCCGTTAAAATTCTTTCAAGAGGTTATTCGATTGCCGAAAAAGACGGTAAGACGGTAAATTCCGCAAAAATGCTGAAAAGCGGAGATAAATTTACACTTCGTTTTTCAGACGGTGAAATAAAGGCAAAAGCAACAGGTGAGTAAAATGGCATTTACACATTTACATCTTCATACAGAATACAGTCTGCTTGACGGTGCCTGCCGTCTGAGCAGACTTGCAAAAGCCGCAAAAGAAAAAGGAATGACTGCACTCGCAATCACCGACCACGGTGTAATGTACGGTGCAGTCGATTTTTATAAGGAATGCAAAAAACAGGGTATAAAGCCGATAATCGGCTGTGAAGTGTATGTTGCACCGCAAAGCCGTTTTGACAAGACCTCATCCTATGGAAAATACTATCATATGGTTCTGCTCTGCAAAAATCATACAGGCTATCAGAATCTTATCAAGCTTGTGTCAAAGGGCTTTACGGAGGGATTTTATACAAAGCCGAGGATTGATGATGAACTCCTTACCGAGTATCATGAGGGCTTAGTCTGCCTCTCTGCCTGTCTGGCGGGTGAAATTCCTCAAAAGCTCCTTGACGGTGATTATGCCGGTGCAAAGTCAAAGGCAGAATTTTACCGTGATATATTCGGGAGTGAGAACTTTTTTATAGAGCTTCAAGACCACGGAATTGAGGAACAGAAAAGGATAATTCCAAGCCTTATAAAAATTGCCCGTGAAATCGGTGTTGACATTGTTGCAACAAACGATTGTCATTATATCGAAAAACAGGACAGCACGGTTCACAATATTCTTCTCTGTATTCAGACCAACCGAACAGTCAATGACAGCGACAGAATGGAGTTTAAAACTTCGGAATTTTATCTTAAAACAGAAGATGAAATGCGTGAGGTGTTTGCAAGTTACCCCGAAGCAATCGACAATACACAGAAAATTGCCGATATGTGCAATGTGGATTTTGAATTCGGTGTACGCAAGCTTCCGAGATTTGATGTTCCTAATAACGAAGATCATCTGCATTATTTCAGAAGAAAATGCTATGAGGGGCTTTATAAACACTATGGTGAGAATCCCGACAAAGCTCTGATTGACCGACTTGAATATGAAATCAACACGGTGTCGCAAATGGGTTTTGTAGATTACTACCTCATTGTAAATGATTTTGTAAGCTACGCAAAATCATGCCAAATTCCTGTCGGCCCCGGCAGAGGCTCGGGTGCAGGCTCACTTTGTGCCTACTGCATAGGCATAACCGCAATCGATCCGATAAAGTACAATCTTCTTTTTGAAAGATTTCTCAATCCCGAAAGAGTCAGTATGCCCGATTTTGATGTCGATTTTTGTAAGGAACGCAGGGGAGAGGTTATCGACTATGTTGTGCGTAAATACGGCGAAGATCATGTTGCACAGATAATTTCGTTCGGTACAATGGCGGCAAGAGGTGCAATCCGAGATGTCGGAAGGGTGCTTGAAATTCCGTATGCGACAGTAGATTCTGTTGCAAAGCTTGTTCCTATGGAACATGATATGACAATCGGGGAGGCACTGAAACTGAGTCCCGATCTGAGAAGTCGCTGCAATAACGATCCGCAGATAAAAAAACTGCTTGATGTTGCAATGAGCATTGAGGGAATGCCCCGCCACGCAACAATGCACGCTGCAGGTGTTGTAATCACCGATAAGCCCGTCAGCGACTATGTTCCGCTGTCAAAAAATGATGATAATGTTGTAACACAGTTCACCATGACGGCACTTGAAGAACTCGGTCTTTTAAAAATGGACTTCCTCGGGCTCAGAAACTTAACTGTAATCAATGATGCAGAAAAGCAGATAAAACATAAAAATCCCGACTATAATCCCGATATGGTCGATGAAAACGATAAAAAAGTTTTTGAAATGTTTTCAAAAGGATACACGGAGGGTGTGTTTCAGTTTGAAAGCCAAGGAATGAAAAATGTTCTCACTCAGCTAAAACCGGAGCGAATTGAGGACCTTATAGCCGTTACGGCACTCTATCGTCCCGGACCTATGGACAGCATTCCCGTTTATATTGACTGTCGTCACAATCCGTCGCATATTCGATACAAGCATCCGCTTTTAAAGGAAATTCTCGGAGTTACAAGCGGTTGCATAATTTATCAGGAACAGGTTATGCAGATTTTCAGAACGCTTGCAGGCTACAGTCTCGGCAGAGCAGACATAGTGCGCCGTGCAATGAGCAAGAAAAAACTTGCCGTAATGGAGTCGGAGCGTGAAATATTCATTCACGGTCTTACTGATGATGACGGAAATATCATAGTTGAAGGATGCATTCGCCGTGGGGTTGATGAAAAAACGGCAATTTCCGTTTATGATGAAATGGAAAGCTTTGCACACTACGCATTTAACAAATCCCATGCGGCGGCATATGCCAACATTTCCTACAAAACTGCATGGCTCAAATGCCACTATCCCCGTGAATATATGGCGGCTCTGCTTTCAAGTGTTCTTGATAATCAAAATAAACTTGCGTCATATATCACTGAGTGCAAACGGCTCGGAATCCGTGTGTTGCCGCCTAATGTCAACGAAAGCAATCTTCATTTTACGGTCAGCGGAAATGATATCCGTTACGGACTTCTTGCCGTTAAAAATCTCGGCAGAAATTTCATAGATGAAATCATCTCGGAGCGCATAAACAATCCTTATGAAGATTTCTTCGATTTCTGCAAAAGGCTCTACGGCAGAAATATGAACAGCAGAGCAATTGAAAGTCTGATAAAATGCGGTGCATTTGATGGACTCGGAGCAAATCGCAGACAATTGCTCGCAATCAGTAAAACCGTTCTTGACGATGTTGAGTATGAAAGCAGAAGAAATGCGGGCGGTCAGATGTCGTTTTTTGATGACTCAGAGGTTGATGCTCAATCATCAAAGCCCAAAATTCCCGATTTGCCCGAATTTCCCGTTTCTGAACTTTTGCATATGGAAAACGAAATTGCGGGAATGTATCTCAGCGGTCATCCGCTTGACGAATACACAACTTTTTCAAAAGCAATCCATGCCGACAAAACGGGCTATATAATCAATAATGACAGCGGTATGTATTTTGACGGAAAAAAAGTCAGCCTTGTCTGCATAGTTGCAAAGCTGAAAACCCAGCTTACAAAAAATAACAGGATTATGGCTTTTGTCAATGCCGAGGACAGATACGGAATGCTTGAAATCGTGATTTTCCCGAATGTATATGAAAAATATTCCGCCCTCCTCGGTGCAGGCGGTGCGTTGCTGTTCCGTGGAACTGTTAATTTAAAAGAAAACGAAGAGCCGAAAATCATCTGCGATTCCATAGCGTCTGCCCGTACAAACGAGGATTGCAAAAATAACCCTGTTGCAATAAAAAACACAGAACATTTTTCGCAAAATTATCAGATGCAAGCCGTGAAAAATAATACACAAAAGCCTTCTGCGTTGTATTTGCGTATTGATGACCTCAATACCGACAAATACAACCGTGCAAAGCGTGTTCTTGATATTTTTGACGGCAGAACGCCTGTTATTTTCTATCTTACCGACACTAAAAGAAAGGTGAAAGCCCCCTCGTCAATGTGGGTTGATATCAATCCTGTAATGATAAAAGAACTCAAATATCAGCTTGGTGACGAAAATGTGGTGGCAAAATAACCAAAAACAAACTTTTATTTCAGTTATTTGCAATAAAAATTAGTGAAAGCTATTGAAAATTTCGTTTTTTTGTATTATAATTTATGTTGTTAAAACACTTTATTGCATAAAAGTGCAGAAGTATATGATGCTTTACAGCGTGAAAGTGCTGAAAGCTTAGGAGGAAATTAAAATGAAAAAAGCTAAAAAAATTGTCGCAGTTGCTCTTGCGGCGGCTTCCATGTCACTCGCATTTGCAGGATGCGGCGGTTCTGCAGAAAGCTCAAAGGCAGATAATTCAGGCACGGACGGTAAGGTTTACAATATCGGTATCTGTCAGCTTGTTCAGCATGAGGCTCTTGATGCCGCAACAAAAGGCTTTAAAGATTATCTTACTGAGAAACTCGGTGCAGACAATGTAAAGTTTGACGAGCAGAACGCTCAGGGTGATTCCGCAACCTGCGCTACAATCTGTAACCAGTTTGTTTCTTCAAACTATGACCTTATTCTCGGCAACGGTACTGCCGCACTTCAGGCAGCATACACGGCAACACCGAATATTCCGGTTCTCGGTACTTCAATCACAGACTACGGCACAGCGCTTGACAAGTCTGATTGGAACGGTGTTTCGGGTATGAATGTTTCGGGTACAACAGACCTTGCTCCGCTTGATCAGCAGGCGGCAATGCTCAAGGAGCTTTTCCCCGATGCAAAGAATGTCGGAATTCTCTACTGCTCGGCTGAGGCTAACTCAAAGTATCAGTGCGATACAATCACTCCTTATTTCAAGGATGCAGGCTATACTGTAAAATCATATTCATTTGCAGATTCAAACGATGTTGCCGCAGTTGCAAAGACTGCCTGTGACGAGAGCGATGTTCTTTACATCCCGACAGATAACACAGCGGCATCTAACACAGGTATCATCGACAATGTTGCCACAGCCGCAAAAACTCCTATTGTTGCCGGCGAAGAAGGCATCTGCAAGGGCTGCGGTGTTGCAACACTTTCAATCAGCTATGACGAACTCGGCAGAAAAACAGGCGAAATGGCTTACAACATTCTTGTAAAGGGCGAGGATATCACAAAGATGAAGGTTGAGGCCGCTCCGAATGTAACAAAAGAATATATCAAAGATCGTTGTGACACATACGGAATCAAAGTTCCCGACGGTTACACAGAAATCAAAGCAGAATAATTCATATTCAGAAAAATAATATTGGCAGGGGTGCCGTGCAAGCGACACCCCGATATTTTATGTATAGGTGGTTTTTATGGATTTTTTAGCAAACTACTTCGGTTCTCTTAATCCAATGAGCTTTTTATCCGCACTTCCGGGTAATATTGCTCAGGGTATAATCTGGGGACTTATGGGACTCGGCGTATTTCTCACCTTTAAGCTTTTGAACTTTGCCGACCTCAGCGTTGACGGTTCATTTGCAACAGGCGGTGCAGTAACCGCAGTTATGCTCATCAACGGCTGTCCCGTTTGGGCAACAATCATCGTAGCAATCCTTGCAGGTCTTGCGGCAGGTCTTGTAACGGGACTTCTTCACACGCTTCTCGGAATCCCCGACATTCTCGCAGGTATCCTCACACAGATTGCTCTTTATTCAATTAACCTGAATATTATGGGAAAATCAAACCTCCCAATCAGCTACAGAAACTATACGCTTGTTGTTTCTGCAAGCAATATAAATATGGCAATTCTCGTAGGACTTGGAATTTGTGCCGTTGTAATTGCCGCAATGTATTGGTATTTCGGCACGGAACAGGGTTCAACAATCCGTTCAACAGGTTCAAACCCTGCAATGAGCAAGGCACAGGGCATTAACATCAATTTTACAAAGGTAATTGCTCTTGCACTTTCAAACGGACTCGTTGCACTTTCTGGTTCACTTTTTGCTCAGTATCAGGGCTTTGCGGATATCAACATGGGCAGAGGCGCAATCGTAATCGGTCTTGCCGCTGTAATCATCGGTGAAGTTCTCGGTGAGGCAATTTTCCGCAAGCACATGAATTTCATCATAAGAATGCTCTTTGTAATTGTCGGCGGTATTCTCTATTATATCGCAATGGGCATCGTACTCTGGCTCAAGATGCCGACAGACGATACAAAGCTCTTCACGGCAATTATCGTTGCAATCTTCCTTGCAGTTCCGTATCTCCAGAAAAAGAGAAAGACTTCATTCAAGAAAGTTGCAAAAATGAATGCTAAAAACGCACAGAAGGAGGGTTAAGAATGCTTGAAATCAAGAATGTATGGAAAACCTTTAATAAAGGCACAGTAAACGAAAAGCAGGCGCTCTGCGGAGTTAATCTCACCCTCAATGACGGCGATTTTTGTACGGTAATCGGCGGTAACGGTGCAGGCAAGTCAACAACACTCAACGCAATTGCAGGCGTGTGGCCTGTTGACTGCGGTCAGATTCTAATTGACGGCAAGGATATTTCCGCATTGCCCGAGCATAAAAGAGCGCCGTACCTCGGCAGAGTATTTCAGGACCCGATGACAGGCACGGTAGCCGATATGGAAATTATAGAAAACCTCGCAATTGCCGCAAGACGAGGCAAAAAAAGAGGACTTTCGTGGGGCGTAAAGGCTGACGAAAGAATCCGTTACCGTCAGATGCTTGCAGAGTTCGACCTCGGACTTGAGGACAGAATGTCCTCAAAAGTAGGACTTCTCTCTGGCGGTCAGCGTCAGGCAATAACACTCCTTATGGCAACAATCAAAAAGCCAAAGCTTCTCCTGCTTGACGAGCATACAGCCGCCCTTGACCCGAAAACAGCCGCAAAGGTGCTTGAGCTTTCCGACAAAATCATTGCCGAAAACAACCTTACGGCACTTATGGTAACTCATAATATGCATGACGCAATTACTCACGGCAACCGTCTTATTATGATGAGTGACGGCAAAATTATCCTCGACATCTCAGGTGAAGAAAAGAAAAATCTTACGGTTGAACACCTCCTCGAAATGTTTGAAAAAGCAAGCGGTTCAAAGCTTGAAAACGACCGTATGCTTTTAAGTAAGGATAAATAATCAAAAATCATATAATCTCAAATAAAATGCCCGACACCGCAGTCGGGCATTTTTATTTGTATATTAAACTATGCACGGTTACCCGTAGCGGTGTCCGTTGGACTGCCGTCACGCAAAGGCGGAAAATTTTCCGTCAAACTGATTTTATAATGTTACTGTACAACATTCAAATATTGAACTTTCAGCAAAATAGCATTATCAAATTTGTAACACACGGCATAACAATTTCTTAATCAGAATAATTAAAAACACCGATATATAGACGAATTCTACAAAAAAAGCACCATAACTTGTGCATAACATAAAAATATCTTGTCAAAACGGCAAAACTGAATGTAAAAACAAACACAAAACTATCACATTAAACAAACACAATAAAATTATTGCAACCTAATTGAAAAAATCAATCTAAAATGGTATAACCTACTATAAAGAATATGGGTTAGTGTCCACATTTTGACTGAAACAGGTTAAGGATACAATTTTCGGCTGAATTCTCGTTGTTTTTTTGTAAATTAACTGCAAAATCCCGTGGCTTTACCGATTATGTTTCACCGTTGGTCAGGCGGTAAAGGTCGAACCCGAACCTAACCAAAACCAAAATATTCGGTTATGGAGGTAATATTTATGAAAACAAAAATTCTCATTTAGGCAGAAGCACTGTTTCCGTCATCCTTGCGGTAATGATGCTCCTGTCAACAATGCTTATCGGCACTGTTTCAACAGTTAATGCTACTGTTAGTGGTCTTTCTGAAATTTATTTTACACCTAGTATAAAATGGCAAGAGGGTGGTGCAAATTTTAGGTTAAATGTTCAGGATAGTAGCAATAATTGGCATAAAATTACGATGACTAAAGTTGATGAAAACAAACCTATATACAAGGGTGAGCTTGATTCTAATACTACTTATAATGTTGTTCAATTTTTGAGATATAATAATGATTACACTAAGGAGTGGGACTATTCTAAAAGTTGTTCAGATATACCTTCTGGTATGAACTATTACACTATGACAACTGAAACTTATAAGGATTGGGCTATAGATAATAGTAATGGTACTTGGTCTTACTATTTTGATTCTGACCCTGTAGCAGATAGCGCTTCACTTACAGCTTCATCTGAAACTGTTAAAGTAGGTGATTCTGTTACTCTCACAGCTGTAGCTGATAACCCCATTTCTACAAATCTCAAATATACATTTACTAAGACTTCCGGCGGTGATGCTACTGTAGTACAGGATAATAACAAACTTACAGTAACCCCGACTGTAGCCGGCACTTACAAGTATACGGTCACAGTTTCAGCGGATGGTTATTCGCCTGTCACAAGCACCGAGGTTAGTTTTACAGTAACTGATTCTGTTAAATATTATCTTGCAGGTCGTGTTAAACAAGACGGTTCAGATACTTGGGTAGATTCAAAAGATGAAACATATAAGTTTACTGAATCAGATACTGAAGGTTTGTACTATTACGAGTCAAAATACACACCTAAGCAGTGGTCAGAAAAAGTTGGTAGTAAAAACTTAGAGCAGTATTTCTACATTATAGATTCATCATCTAATAAGTACGGTAGTAAAGATAATCAAACAGATAATACACCAAAGGTTTTAAATTCTACAGATGATAAATCTACTCTTGAAATAATCGGTAGTACAGATAATACTAAAACCCTTACCTATATTAATAACCAAACTACATCTGTTGCCACTTTTTGGCTTGATACAAGAAATAACGAATATAAACTTTGGTATACAACAGCACTTCCTCATACTGTTACTGTAGCAAACGGTGTATCAGCGTCTGTTGATAAGGAAACAGCTACAGCCGGCGAAACGGTTACTGTTACTGCAACCTCGATTCCGCAAGGACAGATTCTTGACACAGTAACTGTTGTGGGTAAAGACAGTACTCCAATTGAAACCACCGTAAGTGGCAACTCCGCAACATTTAAAATGCCTGATCAGGATGTTACCATAACAAATGTAACATTCCGTACCGCAAACACATACACAGTAACATTCAGTTCAAGTGACAATAAATCCGGTACTGTTTCTGCAACGAACGGAACAACTTCACTCAATTCTCCTGCAACAGTAACCGAGGGCGATGAAGTAACATTCACTGCAAAACCAAACGATGGCTACGCTCTTTCCGGTTGGACTGTAAACGGTATATCAGCTTCTTCAACAGCTAATCCGTATAAAATTACAGTCAGCAACAACACAACCGTAGTAGCTAACTTTAAAGTAGAAGATTCAGGTACAATCGTGAATGATATGTACTTTTTGTATGGTAGCACTAACAACCCAACAAGTTGGGAAGGACAGCAGGGATATAATCAAGCAGGATATGGAAAGTATAATGTTTATAAAAAAGACGGAAAATATATAGTAACTCTTAACAAAGAACATTATAAACAACTGTATTTTGCTTTTTCAACATCTAACTATTATAAGAACATGACACCAAAGGATAAACTTGCCGGTGTAAATCCTGATAATCCTGTTGATTTAAGTCTTGTCACCACCAGTAAAGAAATTTTTAATGCAGATAATACCCAATATGTATTCGGTAGGATGAGCATTGAAAATGAAAATTCTGAATATATCGGAGATATAAAAATCATCTACGACCCGACTGCTAAAACATATACGGTAAAAGCTACCAAAGATAGTGCTTCTGATACAACCGTAAATATTGTTGGTAAAGACGGTACGGTTCGAGAGAAATATTACGGTAAGACAACATCTGCCTTGGGTGATACTAAACTTAAAGTAACTTTACCGGATAACACTACTACTATTACTGCAATTGATTCATGTAAATTTGACGGTCATCCTCAGGGTGTTACTGCTAAGAAAGTTCCTTATGGCTCAAAAGTAACCGTTACAACCACAATTAAGTCTGATGCAATCTTTGCAGGTCACAAGGGCAGTGATTACTATGTTAAGGGATTCAGTATCAACGGTTTTACAGGTGGAGTACTTACACAGCAAGCCGGCAATTCACATACAAGTGATGTGTATGAATACACCTTTACTGTAAAAAAAGATGTTTATGCTGATGTATCAACGATTGAAATTACTCCTATATATTTTCTTAAGGATGATTCGGACTGCGTTACATTCTATGTAGAAAACTTTATGGACGCTAAAGCTAAATGGGGTGACACAATCGCATGTTATGCCTATTACAATTCCGATCATGCTCTTGGCGATTATCCAGGACAGCCGATGGTCAATGCAGAAGGTAGTATATATATGCAGATTCCAAAGCATATAGGTGCTGATGCATCTAATGTTGTTAAAGGTATTACCCTCAATAACTATGTATGGGATTTTGTTCATGTATCAGGTAATGATAAGACCAGAGAATCAAAGAACTGCCAGACATATGACTATGATGACTTTAAATATCTTGCAAATATGTCAAAGGTAAATAGCGGTGATTCTGTCGCTGATATTAAGAATATCGTATATCGTTTTAAGTATCATACTTATAATAATACTTCGGCTGAAGCCGGTAATGTTCCGAAGGATACATTGACAGGAACAAAAGTTGATGATACTAAATATGAAGTGTTTGTCGATTATTACGATAAACCGACAGATATATTTGGTACAATTATTAAGGGTAATGATGCGGTAACTGTTGATACAGTAAAAGCTCAACCAGAATATTTAACAATTGTTTCTGATGGTTATGTTAACTATTACAAAGATACTGCGAATTACCTCGGTCAATATGCTACAAAGTGGTATATTTACAATGAAGCAGATCAAAAAGTCGCAGCACTTCCTCCGTCAGCACTTTTGTATGGTCTTACAAAATCATCCACTCAACTCGAAAACCTTGTTACTCAGGATACAGCTCCGGCAGATTTTATGAGTGATTCCGGTGCAAGCGCAGATGTTATTTCCGGTTATTGGGATTCATTTAAATTGCTGTATACCAAGTATGCAGGTAAGTATGCTATAATCAACTATGAGTCATCTATCCATTCAAGTGGCAGAGATGGAGCTATAAAACAACCGGGTGAGCGTTGCGACGGTCGTTGGTACTATTCAGTTGATAAAGCTAAAATTACAGGTGATATCAAAATTGAATATGCCGATACCCTCGACAGCTTTACTACAATGACAGGTGTTAAGACAGATACATTTATTGAGGGCACAGCTACAGGTAAAAATACAGCTGCAGAAGCTTACTTTACTTCACCAGTTGATCAATCTGATGCTAGGTTGACTCATGTGGAAACAACCTCGGATAACTCTGAAAACTTTAAGTTTACAGTTGGTGCAACAAGTTCAACAACAAGCGGTTACACTTTCGTTGGTTGGTATCGTTTGATTGATGATACTTATAAGGCTGTTAATGACCCATCTGAACTTAACAAGACTACAGGACAGGTAGCTCGAAATGCTAATGTTGTTTTGGTTGCTCGTTATATCAAGACTCCGGGCGGTTCAATGACCTTCCACCATTCATTGTACAACGGTGAAAATGCAGGTGGCGGTAAAGCCGCTACCGAAATTCAGGTTGTTGTAAAATCAAGTGATGGTAGTAAAGAGTACTACAACTCAGGTATAATTGATTCTACTGCTTCAATTGATCAAAAAACTATTAGTGAGATAGTTGCTGATCAGCGAGATGCTAAAATTACTGTTACTCTTTACACAACAACAAAGAACCTTTATAATTTCAATGGCTACTATTCTGCTGAAAACACAACAGATATAACTGCTTTTAAACCTACTTCTACACCAGTTGTTAGCGGAGACAGAAAAAATGGACTTGTAACTAAATTAGAATATACGTTCTCGTTTAATGATTATTATAAAACACATCAGAATACTCTTATTGGTGATAATGCGGGAACAGTATACTATAATTTCTATTCTGACATTACTTCTATTAAAGTACCGTATAAGGTTCAGTTCTCTTACACTGACAGAATGGGTGATCAAAAGTATTACAACAAGGCAGGTTATGTTGATCCCGAAGACACTTCATCATACACATTTGTTGAGAATGCTACTAATGTTGAAGGTGTAGAATCACATTCTGTAAAGGTAACTCTTACAAATAGCTTTATCCTTTCTCTTGCACCGTATGAGTCAAACTTTACAAAGAATCTTACTTGGGATAATCCTAAAGATTCTAAGCCTTTCGATTCATCAGTTAAAAGCTCAATAGCGTCAGCTGTTGTTAAATCAACTCAGTCAGACAAAAAAATCCACCTTAATATTTATAAAGACAGTGAGGGTAATCCTACTCCGCTTATAAATGATGCTGGTCAATTTAAGCTTTACGAAAAAGATGGTTCACCTGAATTACCTTACGGTTCAGTATTCTATACATCAAATGGTGACGGAACTTATACTTATGATATCACTGCTCTGAAAACATATAAAGATAAAAGTGGTAAAGAACTTCAGTTTATGTATTGGGCAATCTACTCCGATCCGGAATGTAAAAATCTTGTTATTAATGCATACAACAGTGAAGGAAATTTCAGCTATGTAGCGTATGATAACTGTTGGATAGTTCCTGTTTATGGAGAAAGCTCAACTCCAGTTGCATCTGTTAAGGAAGTTTCTACTTCAACTCAGTTTATGGAAGTAACAAGAAATCAGTGGACAGCTGGTAATACGATCAGCTTCAACGGATTTGACGCTGATAGTATGAATACACTTGATACAAATGAAGATTTCATTAAGGTTAAAGGTGAAGACAAGCTTTACGCTGACTTTGTACTTAACTTCTTCTATAACGGTAAACAGCTTAGTGTATTTGATCCTAACAGCAATAATGTTAAGGCAGGTGTTCTTATTCAGAGGTTAGAACTTGATGAAAATGAGACAGGTACTGGATGTATAACCGATTTGAATCATTATGCTAATAAGTATGATAAGACTGCTCTTGAAAATGCTAAAAGTGATGCAATCCAAAAAATTACAACTGGCACTTCTAATATTAAATCTGTAAAACAACAGATTAATAATAGTAAACTTGATAACAAGAACAGACTTCAGTATTATACTCTTTTTAACAATGTCAAAGGTAATAACAATTGTGTATTTAGACTCTATACATATATCCAGTATACCGATGCAGATGGTAATTCGGCTGTTAAACTTAGCGATCCGGTTTACTTCACATTTTATGATATTGCAAACAAGTCATAATAAATTTTAATTTGTATGTGCAGCAGGCAACTGTTGCACATACAGAATGAATTAAGGAGTTATTTATGAAAAAAGAATATTTCTCCCCTGAATTTGAGCTTGTTAAGTTTCAATTTGAGGATGTAATTTTAGTAGGAAGCTTAACTGATGTTCCAGAAGTAGGAGACAGTAATGGAGATAAGGTTGATGGCTTTGAAGAGGAATAAACAGTTTTTTGTTTCGATAAAAAAGATTTCTGCTTTTATCTTCGCATTTTTGTTGGTACTGATTTCTACATTTCAAATTTCTGCGGCTTCATATGAAACCGACGGCTTTGTATATTCTGTTTCCGACGGTAATGCGAGCGTAACCGGATATAAAGGTGATAAGACCGATATTGTTCTTCCGCTTAAGCTTCAAAGCTGGTCTGTATCGGAAATTTCTGATTTTGCCTTTGTGGGAAAGACCGCAATAACATCGGTCAGGCTTAACGAAGCAAGATATCTTAGAAGAATCGGTACTGATTCTTTTTACGGTTGTACTTCACTTGAATCAATTTCAATTCCTATTTGGGTGAGAGATTTTGGTTCTGCCGTATTTCAGAATTGCACAAGTTTGAAATCTGTTACCTTTAACTGTGTGCCGAGTAAAATTACCGATCAGATGTTCTACAATTGTACTTCTTTAGACAAGGTATATTTACCTGCCGGTACAAGTGCGATTGGTAAGAGTGCTTTTGCTGAATGTAAATCATTATCTGAGGTGTATATTCCTACATCCGTGACTTCTATTGCTTCTAACGCTTTCAGAAGCTCTCCGAATGTAACAATCAAGGGCAGTTACGGTTCTTATGCCGAGGAATATGCAAAGGTTAACAATATTCCGTTTGAGGGCATTTCTGCTTATGATGTCGGTGATGTTAATATGGATGGCAGGATTAATATTTTAGATGCAACTCTTGTGCAGAAGTATATTGTCGGTATTGTTGAACTTTCGGTAGAACAAAAACATCTTGCCGATTATAACAACGATGGTGACATCACGGTAGTTGACGCAACGGGAATTCAGAAGTTTATCGTTCATTTAAACTAACCAATAAAAAAACACGCTCACTTTTTGTGAGTCTGTTTTATTTCGGAGGACGCTTTGCCAAAATACTTAATAGCTGATTTTATCGTTGAAATTGAACCAAAATTTGATTACTTAAAAAAATTGTGCGAACCGTTTTTGTATGAAGGGGAGAGAAGTGCAGATTTTTCTGCAATACCGTCAGTCCCATACTTAAATTCCCTGTTGAGCCGTATGGTTGAAGGTTCAACCATTGATGAAGCCGAAGAATTTGCAACGGCGTCAATTTTTAACCGCAAAATAATTCACCGTGGCGCTATGCTTGTGCATTCCTCAGCACTTGTTTTTGACGGAAAAGCGTATTTGTTTTCCGCCGATTCAGGCGTCGGCAAATCCACTCATACAAAGATGTGGCTGAAAAGATTCGGCTCTAAAGCTCATATTCTCAATGACGATAAGCCTGTTGTGAAAATTAAAAACGAAGTCCCGCTATGCTGCGGAACTCCGTTTGACGGCGGAAGCGGAATTGCTAACAACGAAACCGTTCCCGTAGGCGCTATAATATTCATAGAACGCTCAGACGATAATTTTGTTACAATTCCCGACACAAATGAGATTGTACAAAGGCTCTACAAATCAACTGTCAAATTTGTGAATAAGTCAGATGGAATGTCTTTGCTCTCAAATCTCGATAATCTTATTCGGCATACAAAATTTTATGTATTGCATTGTAATATAGATGAGTGTGCCGTGGATGTTGCCTACAACAATATAATTAAAAACTGCAAATAAAAGACGGTCTGTTCTTGCAGACCGTCTTGTTATATGTATAAAATTGATTACTTGATTTCCTTAATCCAGCCTTCGGGAGCTTCGATTCTGCCCATCTGAATTCCTGTAAGTGTATCGTAAAGCTTCTTTGTAATCGGACCCATTTCATCCATACCGCTCGGGAAACAAATTTCCTTGCCGTGGTCGTTAATTTTGCCGACAGGTGAGATTACGGCAGCTGTACCGCAAAGACCGCATTCTGCAAAGTCCTTAACTTCATCAAAGTAAACTTCTCTTTCTTCAACCTCAAGACCAAGATAATGCTCAGCAACATACATAAGTGAACGGCGGGTAATTGAGGGGAGAATGCTGTTAGACTTTGGAGTAACAACCTTGTTGTCCTTTGTTACAAAAATAAAGTTAGCACCGCCTGTTTCTTCAACCTTAGTTCTTGTAGCGGCGTCAAGATACATATTTTCGTCAAAACCTTCTGCATGAGCGGTAACAATAGCGTGAAGGCTCATTGCATAGTTAAGTCCTGCCTTGATGTGACCTGTGCCGTGAGGAGCTGCTCTGTCAAAGTCTGAAACCTTAATTGTAATAGGCTTTGCACCGCCCTTGAAGTAAGGACCTACAGGAGTAGTAAATACTCTGAACTGATATTCTGCCGACGGCTTAACACCGATTACAGGACCGCTGCCGAACATATACGGGCGAATATAAAGTGTTGCGCCTGTGCCGTACGGAGGAACATAATCTGCATTTGCCTTAACAACATTGCAAACAGCCTCAACAAACTTTTCTTTTGGAAATACAGGCATCTCAAGACGCTTACAGCTGTCCTCCATTCTCTGTCCGTTAAGGTCAGGTCTGAACACAACAATTCTGCCGTCACAGGTAGTGTACGCTTTCATACCCTCAAAGCAAGTCTGAGCATACTGCAAAACGCCTGCACATTCGCTGATAGTAATTGTGGTGTCGGCTGTCATACTGCCGTTGTCCCACTTACCGTCTTTATAATTAGCTACAAATCTTTCACCGATGGGCATATAACCGAAGCCAATGTTTGCCCAGTCAATATTCTGCTTTTCCATCATAAATACTTCCTTTCAATATAAGAAAAAACCTCATTGGTTATACACATATTTTAGCACTTTAACACGCAACTTGTCAATGTTATAACAGCATATTTCACCGTTTTTATGATAATTTATACGCTTTTTAATGTATAATATGAATTTTACTGCATAAGAAACTTTCATTTTGCCGATATTATCTTTTAAAGGGTAAAAACGAACAACAATGTTCTTCTACAGAATAAAAAAATTGCTGTTGGGATATATACTTAATTTAATAAGTTACATGGGTGATTTTATGGCTGAAGTTGTAAAAATAGTATTGACGGGAGGACCTTGCGGTGGCAAGACTTCCGCTTTAAAATATATCAGCGAAGAGCTTAAAAAGCTTAATATTCCTACAATTACAATCGGTGAGGTTGCAAGCAGATTGTTTAGTGAGGGCAAAACCCCAGAAAATGTCGGCTCTTATGAATTTCACAGAGAACTGTTTGAAATTCAGCTTGCGGAGGAGAATGAAAAAACGCAAATTGCCAAAAATATGGCTTGTGAAAAGGCAGTTTTGCTTTTTGACAGAGGATTGCTTGACAGCAGAGCATATGTTACGGAAGATGAGTTTGCAAAGTATGCAGGTATCCACAATTTGAATGAAGATGTAATACGAAATTCTTATGACGCAGTATTTCATCTTGTGACTTCTGCAGACGGTGCAGAAGAGTATTACGGAAAAGAAACCAATATTTTCCGCAGAGAAGAAAGTCTTGAAAAAGCAAGAGAAGTTGACACAGATGTTATGGCTGTGTGGACAGGCACACCGCATCTGAGAATTATTGATAATTCGACCAACTTTGATACTAAGCTGAAAAGACTTCTCAAGGAGGTTGTCGCATTTCTCGGAATTCCGAAACCGCTTGAAATTGAAAGAAAATTTTTGATTGAATATCCTGATATTGAATTTTTGAACAGCATAAAAACCTGTCGCAGAATTCCTATTACACAGGCATACCTCACTACTCCCGAGGAAGGATATTTCAGAATCCGCAAAAGGGGAGAGGGTGACAAGGCTGTATATATCAAAACTGTAAAAATCAAAATATCGGATATTAAGCGGATTGAAATTGAAAATTATATTTCAAAAGAACAATACGACTCGTACCTTGCTCAAAGGCAGTATGTTACAGGCATCATCAGTAAAGACAGATATTGCATTGTTGACAACAGCACCTATTGTGAACTTGATGTTTATCCGTTCTGGAATGACAGGGCAACAATAGAAATTGAATTGCTTAGTGAAGATCAGCGGTATCAACTTCCTAAGTTTGTAAAGCTTATAAGAGAGGTTTCGTCTGAACCCGATTATAGGAATCTTGCACTTGCTCAGAAATACGGAAAGCCGTAATTTGGCGGATTTTGTCCGAAAAAAACTTTTTAAAAATTAAATATGAAAAAAATTCAAAAAAGTGTTGACAAATATGCCGTATATGGGTATAATATAAAGGCTGACTGAGGTCAGCAACTGATGCGCCAATAGCTCAGCTGGATAGAGCAACTGCCTTCTAAGCAGTAGGTCAGGGGTTCGAGTCCCTTTTGGCGCGCCACTTATGGTGGGATTAGCGTAGTTGGTTAACGCGCCAGTTTGTGGCACTGGAGACCGCCGGTTCGAATCCGGCATTCCACCCCATTTGACTCATTAGCTCAGTTGGCAGAGCACTTGACTTTTAATCAAGGTGTCCGGAGTTCGAATCTCCGATGGGTCACCAACAGCCGCTGAAGAAATTCTTTGGCGGCTTGTTTTTTTAATAATCAATAAAAGTAGAATATATACTGAGCCGTCGCCAAGCGGTAAGGCAACGGACTTTGACTCCGTCACCCGTGGGTTCGAATCCCGCCGGCTCAGCCATGAAACAGGCACTTGCAATTTTATGTAAGTGCCTGTTTTAATTATAGTTACCTGTCGAGGGTTATGCTATTGCGTTGTAACGATATACATAAAAAAGAATGCAAAAGATAAATTTTTTAAAAATACTCTTGACCTAAAGTTAGCTTGAGGTTATATAATATAGCTAAAGAGAGATATCTCTGATTTATATTTAAAATTTATATGATAAGGAGCTCTGATTACGATGTATATTGAAAAAATAAACGGACCGCAGGATGTTAAGAAACTCAGTATTGATGAACTTAACGCTCTTGCATCGGAGATGCGTGATGCTTTACTTCACCGTGCAAGTGTTCACGGCGGTCACTTCGGCCCGAATTTCGGTATTGTAGAGGCAACAATTGCCCTTCATTATGTATTTGATTCACCACATGACAAGTTTGTATTTGATGTTTCACACCAGTCATATCCGCATAAAATCCTCACAGGCAGAAAAGAGGCATATATTGCACAGGAGCATTACGATGATGTAACAGGTTATACAAGCCCCATAGAGAGCGAACACGATATTTTTACTGTCGGTCATACATCAACCTCTGTCAGCCTTGCCTGCGGACTTGCAAGGGGCAGAGATGTAACAAACGGCGAGGGTAATGTTATTGCACTCATCGGTGACGGCTCAATCAGCGGCGGTGAGGCTCTTGAAGGTTTTAATGTTGCCGGTGAAATGGATTCAAACCTGATTATTATAGCAAATGATAACCAAATGTCAATTGCAGAAAATCACGGTGGACTTTATAAAAATCTCAAACTTCTTCGTGACACAGACGGCAAGGCTGAATGTAACCTTTTCAAGTCAATGGGGCTTGATTATGTATATGTCAAGGACGGCAACAATATTGAAGAGCTTATCAAGACTTTTAAGTCTGTAAAAGACATTGATCATCCTGTTGTTGTTCATATTAACACTCTTAAAGGTAAAGGTTATAAGCCTGCTGAAACCGACAAAGAAAGCTGGCATTGGTGTATGCCGTTTGATATTGAAACAGGCAAAACTACTGTTAATTTCCCTGATGAGGAGGACTACAGCTCAATCACAACAGATTATCTTAGAAATAAGATGAAGTCTGACAAGTCAGTTGTGGCGATTACAGCCGGCACTCCCGCACTTTACGGCTTTACTCCTGATGAGAGAAAAGCATTCGGCAGACAGTTTCTTGATGTAGGCATCGCAGAACAGACAGCCGTTGCAATGGCATCTGCTATCGCAAAGAACGGCGGCAAGCCCGTATTCAATGTTTACAGCTCATTCATTCAGAGAACCTACGATCAGCTTTCACAGGACTTGTGCCTTGACTCAAACCCTGCAACAATCCTTGTTCAGACTGCGTCGGTAAACGGTATGACAGATGTTACACACCTCGGAATTTTTGATATTCCCATGATTTCAAACATTCCTAACCTTGTTTATATCGCTCCGACAACTAAGGAAGATTACCTTGCAGTCCTCGACTGGAGCATTGAGCAGACAGATTACCCTGTTGCAATTCGTGTTCCCGTTGCAGAACTTGTTTCAACAGGCAAGCCTTGCACAAAGAATTTTGCAGAACTTAATAAATATGAAGTTGCTCAGCAGGGCGGTAAGATTGCCGTAATCGCACTCGGTTCATTCTATGGAATGGGCGAACAGGCTGCAAAGCTTATTGAAGAAAAAACAGGCACAGCGCCTACTCTTATCAATCCTTACTACATTACAGGCGTTGACACAGAACTTCTTGAAAGCCTCAAGAAAGACCATGATGTTGTTGTGACACTTGAAGACGGAGTGCTTGACGGTGGTTTTGGAGAGAAGATTGCCCGTTTCTACGGTCCGTCAGATGTAAAGGTTATCAATTTCGGCCTTAAAAAGGAATTCCTTGACAGATATAATCCTGCCGATGTCCTCAAAGAAAACCGCCTCACACCCGAACAGATTGCAGAAGATGCAGTCGCTTTGATTTAAAATAAATATATGGCAAAAGAGGTTTGGACAGAAGAATAAAGAGCAGTTGCATATATATTTCTCTTGTGATACAATTAACTGTAGTTATTTTAAATCTTAATTTTTACAAAGGGAAATATCATGAAAAAGACTAAATTTATAATTACCTTGTTAATGGCTGTTCTGATGACTTTTTCATCAGCCTTTTGCGTAAGTGTATCTGCGGCGTCTTCGCCCGATGAAGCGGTGATTTCGGGCAATTATGACGGCATTGAGCCTATTCCCACAGAAAAGCCCGAGGACAAGCCCGTAAAGCATGGCAAGGGCTTTTCAAGCGAGGATTACGCTTTGTTTTATACTCAGACAACATTCCTCGCACTTCTTGCAGGATACCTGATTATCTTCAAAGTAAAGGGTACAAAGACAAAAGAGAAAATGCACGGAAGAAAACTTGACCGTAAGTGATAAAAAAATCAAAAACAAAAAACGGATTGACTTGCTGAAAACTTGTCAACCCGTTTTTTATTTCTGTATTTGCATTAAAACAGCCCGACCAATTACGGTCGGGCTGATAATTTATGCGCTTTCAGCACTTAATTCTTTAGCTTTTTTCAAAGCAGCATCTTTTTGCTTTTTCTTCTTGATTACCTTGAGTCGGCTGAATTCCTCACGATCCTTTTCGTCAAGTGCGTCGGAAATGAACTTAACTGTTTCCTCAAAACGGGGAATCATAATGTTCTTGAGAGCGTTTGCTCTCTTCTGAGTTTTCTTGATTGAATCGGCAAGGCGGTAAACGCTGTTCTCAATCTCGGCAAGCTCAACTGTAAGATTTTTAACTTCGGTAAATTTCGTATAAACCTTATCAATTGCCGAATTTGTTGTGCGCAGACCGTAGTGTAGGTAGTTATGGTCCTCTCGTTTCTCAATAGTGAGAATCGGAATTTCAACACCCATAACACTTCTTGAATCAAGCTTTAAGCCGTTCTCATAGGGAATAGCGTTAGAAATATCTTCACAAAAGCCGTTGGTAACATTTGCCGTTTGAAGTGCTGTGTAAGCCTCTGCATAAGCGTCATCAATTTTCTGCTGGATTGCGTTTGCATGGTCGATAAGCGTCATCATTTCTCTGATGAGAATGTTACGCTTTCTGTCCAACAGTTCATAGCCGTTTTTGGCGAGTGCAAGGGATTTCTTAGTATTCATAAGATTACCCTTGGTAGGTACTGTCTGTACTGCCATAAATGCTCACACTCCTTTCTTCAAACGATTATTTGTCACCCTTATAGTACTGATCAAGTAAAGCATCGTCAACACGGTCAAGTTCTGCTCTCGGCAATGTTGAAAGCAATTCCCAACCAAGGTCAAGACTCTGTTCAATACTTCTGTTTTCATTAAAACCCTGATTAACGAACTTTGATTCAAACAATCTGCCAAACTCAATGTACTTCTTATCAGTAGGAGAAAGCTCCTCTTCACCGATAACAGATGCAAGCGATCTTGCGTCAATTACCTTTGCATAAGAAGCAAAAAGCTGGTTTGCAAGAGGCTGGTGATCGGCTCTTGTATAACCCTCACCGATACCGTCCTTCATAAGACGGGAAAGGGAAGGAAGAACATTAACAGGCGGATACAATCCCTGTCCCTGAAGTGAACGGTCAAGAACAATCTGTCCCTCTGTAATGTAACCTGTAAGGTCGGGGATAGGATGAGTAATATCGTCGTTAGGCATTGTCAAAATCGGAATCTGTGTAACAGAACCGTTGTGACCTTTAATCATACCTGCACGCTCATAAAGTGATGCAAGGTCAGAATAAAGATAGCCGGGGTAACCCTTTCTGCCCGGAATTTCACCTTTTGATGACGAGAACTCACGAAGAGCCTCGGCATAAGATGTCATATCGGTCATAATAACGAGAATGTGCATATCAAGCTCAAATGCAAGATATTCAGCAATTGTAAGAGCACATCTCGGTGTAAGAGTTCTTTCAATGATAGGATCGTTTGAAAGGTTCAAAAGCATTACAACTCTTGAAAGTACGCCGCTTTCTTCAAAGCTCTTCTTAAAGTATTCTGCAACATCTTTTTGAACACCCATTGCGGCAAATACAACACCGAAGTTAGAGCTGTTTGCACCGCTGATTTTAGCCTGTCTTACAATCTGAACGGCAAGGTCATTATGTTTCATACCTGAGCCGGAGAAGATAGGCAGCTTCTGACCTCTGATAAGAGTCATAAGTGTATCAATGGTTGAAATACCAGTGTTGATGTAGTTTTTAGGATAAACACGGGAAACAGGGTTGATAGGAGTACCGTTGATATTAGCCTTTTTAACAGGGAAAATATCTCCGAGTCCGTCAATAGGTTTGCCCGCACCGTCAAGTACACGGCCGATAATTTCAGGGGAAAGAGGCATCTCCATAGGATGACCTGTAAGTCTTGTTCTTGTGTTTTTAAGGCTGATTCTTCTTGTACCCTCAAAAACCTGAACAACTATTCTTTCGCCCTCAATCTGAACGACACGACCCTGACGCATTGTACCGTTATCAAGACGAATGTCAACAATTTCCTCGTTGGAAACGCCCTTAACACCGTCCATAACTATAAGAGAGCCGTTAATTTCTTTAACGCCTACATAATCTATAATCATTATTGCGTTCCCTCCTTATTAAGAAATTGCAGCAAGCTTTTCGTCAATTTCCTTAATGTAATCGTCAAACATTTCAGGCTTGCTGTTAGGAATATCATACTTCATCTTTGTAAGCTTATCAAACAGACCAAGGTTAAGAATCTTGGAAAGCGGAATATTCTGAGCAACTATATCCTTAGCTTTGGCATGAAGATGAAGAATGGTTTTCATCATAAGCTTTTGCTTTTCAAGCGGAACATAAGTATCATCGGCATGGAAAGCGTTCTGTTGTAAGAAACCGACACGAATTACTCTTGCTGTTTCAATTACAAGCTTCTGGTCATCGGGGAGTACATCTGAACCGATAAGCTTTACGATTTCCATAAGTGAACTTTCTTCCTGTAAAAGTGCGCTTATTCTGTTTCTGTATTCAATAAAATCCTCACCGAGATTTTCTCTGAACCACGGATCAAGGTCGTTAAAATACTCGCTGTAGCTGTCCATCCAGTTAATGGCGGGATAATGTCTTGAATAAGCAAGAGCCTTATCAAGAGCCCAGAAACATCTTGTAAAACGCTTTGTGTTCTGTGTTACAGGCTCAGAGAAGTCTGAACCCTGCGGAGAAACCGCACCGATAAGCGTTACAGAACCTTCGCCGCCGCTGAGAACCTCGGCACGACCGCCACGCTCATAGAACTCGGCAAGTCTTGAAGGAAGGTACGCAGGGAAACCCTCTTCGGCAGGCATTTCTTCAAGTCGGCCTGAAATCTCACGGAGAGCCTCAGCCCAACGGGATGTTGAGTCAGCCATCATGGCAACATGGTAACCCATATCTCTGTAATATTCGCCAAGAGTAATACCTGTGTAAATTGAAGCCTCACGAGCCGCAACAGGCATATTTGATGTGTTGGCGATAAGTACGGTTCTGTCGGTCATAGGACGCTGTGACTTTGGGTCAATAAGCTCTGAGAATTCCTCAAGAACCTGGCTCATCTCGTTACCACGCTCACCGCAACCGACATAGATGATGATATCGGCGTCGCACCATTTTGCAAGCTGGTGCTGAGTCATTGTTTTACCTGTACCGAAACCGCCCGGAATAGCTGCTGTACCGCCCTTTGCGATAGGGAAGAGAGTATCAATAACTCTCTGACCCGTGATAAGCGGAACAGATGATGTAAGTCTTTCCTTAACAGGACGGGAAGTTCTGATTGGCCACTGCTGACAAAGGGTAAGGTTGTGCTCAACGCCTTCGTCATCCTTGATTACAACAACTGTATCAAAGAGCTTGTAGTCGCCGTTAGGATTAACCTTTACTACTTCACCCGAAAGCTCAGGCGGAACCATAAGTCTGTGTTCAATGATAGGAGTTTCGGGGAGAGTAGCGTAAATTTGACCGCCCTCAAGTTTGTCACCGACTTTAACCTTCATTGTAACATTCCACAGCTTCTTGTCATCAAGAGCAGAAACCGAAGAACCACGGTTAATAAACGCACCTGCTTCTTCTTCAATAGCCTTCAGCGGTCTTTCGATACCGTCAAAGATGTTGTCAATAATACCGGGGCCGAGAAGAACATTCATAGGAGCACCGGTACCCTCAACGGGATCACCCGGTTTAAGTCCTGTTGTTTCCTCATAAACCTGAATAGTTGTGATGTCGTCTGTAATACCGATGATTTCACCGACAAGCTTTTGCTTGCCTACATGAACCATTTCCATCATCTCAAAGCTGTCGGTATTTTTTACGGTAACAACAGGTCCGTTTATTCCATATATAACATTGTTGTTTTCCATATTATTACCATCTCTTTCAAAAGAAATTAACAGTCAGCAAGATTAAAGCACACTCAGTCCGGAATTTTCAATAAACCATTCTTTTTGTGCATAGAGCTTGCTGTCAAGAGTTTCATCGGCAACAATATTCATTGCCTTGCAAAAGCCTTTGATTCCGCCGATTTTAATTGATTTGTCGGCAACAACCTCGGTGCTTCCTGCAAAAACTGCCTTGATTTTGTCTGAGTTCTTCATATCTCTTTCGTTGACATAAACAACACAGTCGTTGTCTGCAAAAAGCTTAGCAACTTCCTTTGCACTTTTTACAAGGCTGTTTGAGTAATCTGATGTTTTTGTGTATTCAACAAGCTTTTCTTCAGCCTTTTTAAATACGCTTTCAGTCATTTCAGCTCTCTCGAGAAACAGTTTTTTCTGACCTTCCTGAATTTTCTTTGCAAGAATACCCGTCTGTCTGTTTCTTGATTCTTCAAGTTTGTCCTTGATATATTTTTCGCTGTCATGTCTGCCTTTTTCGGTTGCCTCTTTCAGCTTTTCTTCTTTAAGCTGAGCAACCTCTGTCTGCATGGCACTTCTTTGTTCATCAGCATATTTTTTAATGGCTTTCAGAAAGTTATCTGTTTTGTTTTTGGAGTTTTCCATTAAAAATAACCTCCCTGAATAAATTCAGATATGTGATAATTACAGCTTTACGCCGATTGCGTCCTGAACATATTTTGTAATACTGTCCTTGGTTCTTCCGTTACCGTGACGGTCGGGAATTTCAACAATAAGCGGCTGTTTGCGGTTAAGCTTGAGGTCATAAATAAGGTCGGGACAGAGCGAAACAAGTGTTTCCGTAATAAGAATAACTGCAATATCATCCCTGTTCACAGCCTTTTCAAGCTCACTGCGTACCTCATCCTCCTGATGAACAACTACGCCTTCAATACCTGCAAATCTCATACCCATTTTGGTATCGACATTATCACTTATAAGAAAAAATTTCATAATAATCAATCCTTAACGAAACTTAAATCGCTTAAATTATCTTGCAAAGATAAGAAGAATTGAAACGAGCATACCGTAAATAGCGATACCTTCACCAAGTACAACGAAGATGATTGCTTTACCGAATGCCTTAGGATCTTCACTTGTAGCACCGATAGCGGCAGGAGCAGCGTTACCAACGGCAATACCGCCGCCGATACATGAAAGACCTGTTGCAAGAGCGGCACCGATATATGCAAGACCGTCAGCCATACCCGATGTAGCTGCAGCGGCATCACCTGTAGCAGCACTTGCTACGATAGGGCATACCATGCAGAATGCAAATACAGCAGCGAATGAGCAAATCTGAGTAAGAACTGTTTTCTTTCTGTTCTTGCCGTGTTCAAAAGCCTTTACTGCAAGAATTGCAGACGCACAAAGGAATACTACCGGAACAGCTAACATAATTAAATTGAATAACATAATAATACCTCCAAAAAATTATCAATCAATATTTAATTTAACAGGTTCGTAAGGTCTGCCTTCACCGGAATAGAAACGGCTGAACATCTCGTAATATTCAAGTCTTAACACCTGAATTGCAACAAGAAGCGCCTCAAGAACCATTACAAAAACATTACCTAAAACAACTACGGGCCAGTATGCTACTGCGGGAGCTGTTTGGGCAAGTACGAAAACAACCGTCATCATACCTGCGTGTACAAGAACGAATGCACCAACTCTTAAAAAGCTTACCGTGTTTGTAACATACTCAAGCAAAAATTCGATTGACTCGATAGCATGCTCAAGAATATATCCGCCCCAGCTTTCGGGCTGCCAGTCTTTTTCACCGGCGATAAGAAGTCCGAGAGGCTCACCAAAGAAGATGAGCAGATAGGGGAGAACGATAAGACAAAGAATGTATGCAAGGGAAAATACCTGCAGACCCAATACGAGCTGTCCTGCAACACCGAAAATAATTGAACAGTAGAATACAAGACCTGCACAACCGCTTGATCCGAACAAGGCTCTTCCCACATCTCCCTGCTTGAAGGAACTGTAAATATTAAGTCCCATAGCAACCACAACAAGCGAAATACCTATTGCAACAGCCGCAAGAAGAATCATTACAATTGAGCCTGATGACATTACTTCAATCGGTTTTTCATCAAGTCCGAAGAGTGCCTTGTAAAGAGGATCGAGTACATGCTCAAATCCGAACACACTTCCGAACACACAGCCGAATATCGCAGAAGAAATTCCGCACGGCACAAGAATCTTACCGATTTTCATTTTCCTGAGTTTCCACATAAGCGCACCGACAATTGATACACAAATGCCCTGACCGAGGTCAGCAAACATTATGCCGAATATAATGACATAAGTGATAGCGATAAAGAGTGACGGATCAATTTCGTTATATTTCGGAACACCGTACATCTCTGTGTAAAATTCAAACGGTTTTGCAAGGAAACAGTTTTTGAGTTTGACAGGCGGCGATTTTGCAATCTCTGTCTTGCCGTCTGAAAAATCTACATTGACGCTGGCAATTTTTTTGAGTCTGCGTCTGAGAGGCTTAGCATCCTCTGTAGGAACCCAACCTACAATGATAAAGCTTTTGCTGTATTGCAATGCTTTTGTGCGGATTTTGGCATAAAGATTAAGCTCTTCAAGCTTAGAAAGGTATTTACAGATTCTAACCTCATATTTGTCAACATAATCGTCAACCCGCTTTTGAGCTTCTTTAAGCTTTTCCTCAAGATGGGGAATAAGGCTCTCAAGTTTTTTCAGATGAATTCTCGGTGTGTCATTAACTCCGAGAACATCACATTTTTCAAAGTACAATCCTGAAAAGATTCTGTCAATTTCCTCGGTTTTGTCAATCGGAGCAAAATAAACGCCCCAATAATGTGATTTATCCTCGGAACAGACAATAAAATCCACATAAGGATTATCTTTATAGGCTGAAAGCTTTTCAAAGCTTTCCTTAGGCAATCTGCCAAAGCGTGAACTGATATACTTTAAGGTTAAAACCTTTTCAATTTCAACCCCAAGTCCGACAAAGTGTGTTGTTTCAACAAGATTTTCCTTTGCCTGCATCAACTGCTCTTCAACAAACAGCCTGTCATCTGCAAGAACTTCAATGTCGCTGTTTATCTGATTTGTAAACAGCTCAATTTCTTTAAAGGTCGGATTAAAGTCACTTACATCAACAAGATTAAACTTGCGTTTTGTAAGGCTTAATGTTGCTTTAAGAGTGTTAAGAGGTTCAGCATAGATGTTTTTTGATTGCAGATGTGTAAAATCCTTTGTGTTGCTGTAGAAGGATGAAACATCATCGGGATGGAACACACCTGATTCACCAAGTACCGATATTACATTATCAATATCCCTTGTAAGTCCGATAATGCTTACGGCCTGCATGGTTGAAACAGCCAAATTATAATCACCTCTTCTTAACAGTCATCACATTTTTTATTTAATAAGCAATGACTGCGTAAGTTTATTGTCAAGTTCATATCTTGTGCCCTCAATCAGAGTGACAATATTCATCAGCTCTGTTTCGGCAACAAAAATATATGAAATCATTACAACCGAAGGGTTGTTGGAAAAGTGCATATTTTTCCTTGCAAGCCTGTATTTTACTCTCGGTGAAATATCGCTTGCATAAACATATCCGATTTTATCAATCAATCTTCCGTTATGCGTATTCTGCATAATTGAGAATATCTCGCCCGAAGATTCCGCCTTACACATCATGTCAATGGTCTTTTCGCTGAGATTTGTGTAATTAAGCAAGAGGTTTGCTTTGATATCATCGGGAGAAAGCTTATAATACTTTTTCAATCTCAGAATTCTCGAGAAAATATTATAATCGTTAATCGTAAAGAAAAAATTGATAAGCTCGTGCTTTTCCTGTCCTTTTGTTGTAGCTTTAATCAGTTTTGTCAGTTTTCCGAACACCAAGTTATACAGCTTGTTCTCAATGTCCGATATTGGAAGTCGATTTTTCTCATCAGGAGAAAATTGCTTGAGAATATCGTAGAATTGGGAGGACTGTGTGGCGTTCAGAAACTCTTCATAATTTTTTGCGTTGGCAAGCTTGTTAACATCTATTTCCGTATGCTTTGAAATATACGCCGGGAATTGATAGATGAACTTGTCAGTCGAGTTTGAACTGAGCAGGATAAGGAATCTTATAATCTGCTCAACCTCTAATGTCGAGATAATGTACGATGACAAACCCGAGCTTACGCTCGAATCGTATCTGCACAAAGAGTCAAATTCATAGAAAAGGTTTTGCCTCAAAAGAGCCTCAAGCCGTCCTCTGTGAATTTCACGCTCACTGACATCCGTCAGAGCCTTGGAGTAATGCGTATTATTTTTAAGATACGACATAATCTCTCCGACGCTCTGGCATGCAAGCAAACTCTGGTAATCCTTTTCGGTAAGTCTGTTGCCGAACTTTGACCTTGCTTTTGTCAGAACTGCAAACGAAGTTTTTGACATTATCCGCATACACCTCCTTGTAAACAGTAAATGGAATGTTACTGTGCAACCGTTCTTTTGACGATTTCGTCAACCCACTTGTCACAGTTGAGTTTAAAATCAGAATCAAGCTTGATATGCACTGAATTGTGCTTGCTCTGAATTTCCTCCCATTGCTGTTCGGCTTTCTTTGTTTCCTGAATGTCGTTGCGTTTCACAACCTCTTCAGCTTTCGCCATGAAGTCGTCATAAATCTTCTTCGTTTCGGCTTCAATAGTTTTGGAAAGTTCCTCTTTTTCTTCCAGAGTATCCTTTTCCATGGCTTTGGCTTCGTTGTCGGCATCAACGATTTTTTTAATCATATTCTCCATAAAACCACCCCCGTGAAAAATTAGTTTTTAAGCGCCTGAAGCGGAGCCGGAATTCTTCCGCCACGCTTAATAAATGCCTCCGGTGAACCTTTCCTTACAGGCATAACGGGACCTCTGCCGAGCAGTCCGCCGAAATTAAGTTCTTCGCCTGCACTTTTTCCGATAGCCGGAATAAGTCTTACCGCAGTTGTTTTGGTATTTACCATACCAATTGCAGCCTCATCTGCAATAATTGCAGAGATAACCTCGGGAGTTATGTCACCGGGTACTACAATCATGTCAAGACCAACCGAACATACGGCTGTCATTGATTCAAGTTTTGTAATATCAAGGTAACCTTCAGTAGCGGCATGAATCATACCTGCATCCTCGGAAACGGGGATAAAAGCACCGCTCAGACCGCCGACATGGGAAGAAGCCATAACGCCACCTTTTTTAACAGCGTCATTAAGAAGTGCAAGTGCAGCGGTTGTACCGTGGCATCCGCACACTTCAAGTCCCATCTCCTCAAGAATATATGCAACACTGTCACCGACAGCAGGTGTCGGGGCAAGTGAAAGGTCAACAATACCAAAGGGAACACAAAGTCGCTTGCTTGCTTCTCTTGCAACAAGCTGTCCCATACGGGTGATTTTGAATGCAGTTTTCTTAACCATATCTGCAATTTCCGTGATGTCTTTTCCTGCACCGTCTTTTGCAAGAGCGGCTCTTACAACGCCGGGACCCGACACACCGACATTGATAACAGTATCGGCTTCACCGACACCGTGGAAAGCACCCGCCATAAACGGGTTGTCTTCGGGAGCGTTACAGAATACAACGAGCTTTGCGGCACCGATGCAGTTTCTGTCGGCTGTAACTTCTGCAGCCTGCTTAACGACCTTACCCATCATCTTAACAGCATCCATATTGATGCCGGCTTTTGTAGAACCGATATTTACGGATGAACAAACGAAATCGGTTTCGCTCAGGGCCTGTGGAATACTCTCAATAAGAGCGTAGTCACCGCTTGCAAAACCCTTCTGAACAAGAGCGGAATAACCGCCGATGAAGTTTACGCCGAGTTCCTTTGCGGCTTTGTCAAGAGTGTGGGCAAACTTGACAACATTCTTGCTCTGGCACGGAGCGGCTACCATACCGATAGGGGTAACTGAAATTCTTTTATGTATAATCGGAATACCAAATTCCTTCTGGATGTCTTCACCTGTTTTAACAAGGTCTTTTGCATTTCGACAGATTTTGTCATAAACCTTTGTGCAAGCCTTATCAATGTCCTCGTCAATGCAGTCAAGCAATGAAATACCCATTGTAATTGTTCTTACATCAAGGTTTTCATTGTCTATCATATTTATGGTTTCAAGTATATCTCTTGTTTCTAACATATTATGTATATCCTTTCAATTCGGTAGCACTGATCAAATTCTGTGCATGCTGTTAAAGATGTCCTCGTGCATAACATGAACCTTTGTATTTGTTGATTCTCCGACTGCTTTGAGGTTTGTACGGAGCTGCTCAAATCCGATGTTGGATTTGTCAATTTCAACAAGCATAATCATAGCAAACATATCCTGAAGAACACTCTGTGTTACTTCCACGATATTAACATCAGCCTTTGAACAGGCCTCTGAAACTTTTGCAAGGATTCCAACGCTGTCTTTACCGATTACTGTGATAACTGCCTTCATTTTTTACCTCCTGTTTATGCAGATTTTCGTTGGAATTCTGCATAAAACTGCTTTTCTTTATTTGTGCATATTATATAACTAATTTTTAATAAAGTAAAGTGCAATATTGAAAAAAATTTTTTCATATGTTATCATCTTTTTTGTGAGGTGTTTTACTAATGAAAATATGTGATATTCATACCCATTCAAGCAACTCTTTTGATGCTGAAAATACAGTTGAAGAAATGTGCAACAGTGCCTGTAACAAGGGACTTTTTGCACTTGCAATCACCGACCACTGCGAAGCTCCCGAGATTTTGCTCGGCTCTGAAAGTGAGTACGGAGATTTCAGCAAATTAATTCCAAAATCGAATTATGAAACTTCGATTATGCAAGATAGATATAAGGGTAAAATCAAAATACTGAGAGGCATTGAACTCGGTGAGCCGATGCACAATGACGAATGTACAAAAAAAGCACTTTGTTTTGGAGATTTTGACATAATAATCGCATCCGTGCATAACCTGAGAAACAGACCGGATTTTTATTATATGGACTTCAAAAAAGAAGATGCACATATAATTCTCAATATGTACTTTGATGAACTTCTCGAAACCGCCTCTTTTGACAGCTTTTGTACTCTTGCACACCTTACATATCCGTTGAGATATATTAAGCGTGACACGGGCGTTATTCCGAGTCTTTCACCGTACAGAGATAAGATTGACCTTATATACGAAAAACTTATTAAAAAGGATAAGGCTCTTGAAATTAATGTTTCGGGACTGTTCAAGGGACTCGGTGAAACTCTCCCTGCATTTGATGAAATTAAACGCTATCACGACCTTGGAGGCAAGTACATAACCCTCGGAAGTGACGCACACAATATAAATGATGTCGGCAGAGATATTGAAAAGGGGATAGAGCTTGCTTTTAAAGCCGGATTCAAATCATACTATATATATGAAAACTGTTGCCCTTATGAAATAACAATTGAATAACAAAGAATTAAAATAGTTCTTAAAAGCAAAAAGAGGATTTCGCACTGATATGATGTGAAATCCTCCTTGTTTTTTTGAATCCAATATTTAACTGCAGCAAATTATACTGCACTTTTCTGAAAATTGCAATACCTTTTTACAAAGTTTTTGCAAGATTTTTTATGTAATCCTTCAATAAATCTTTTGTTTCAGGGTGTTCAAGCCCAATTTCTATCTGAGCCTGCAAGATTCCGAATTTATTGCCCATATCGTATCTCTTGCCCTCAAACTCAACGGCTGTCATTCCTTTTGTTATTGCAATCTCTCTCATTGCGTCTGTAAGCTGAATTTCTCCGCCGATTCCGGGTTTTGTATTTTCAAGAATTTCGAAAATTTCAGCCGGGAGCACGCATCTGTCAAGAATCGAATAAAGCGAAAGAACTTCTTCGGGAGTCTGCGGCTTTTCCTTCATGTCCGTACAGGCAAAAATATTGTCGTGCATATGTTCAACTTTGAGTGAACCGTACTTGTGAATGTCTTTGGCGTCAACCTTTTTAACACCTACAACTCCTTCACCGTATTCACCGTAATGATCAATGAGCTGTTTGATTGCAGGAACCTTGCCTGTAATAACGCCGTCACCGTACATAACGGCAAAAGGTTCATTGCCTACAAAAGATTTTGCTTTGAGAACGGCATGTCCAAGACCTTTCATTTCTTTCTGTCTGATAAAAGAAATGTTTGCAAGGTTTGAAATATTTCTGACTGTTTCAAGAAATTCTGTTTTGCCGCTCTTTTCAAGCAGACTTTCAAGTTCGGGAGAAGCGTCAAAATGATCCTCCATAAGTCCTTTGCCACGGTTTGTGATGATGAGAATATCTGTAATTCCTGCCGCAACAGCCTCCTCAACTATGAACTGAATAGTTGGCTTGTCAACGATAGGATACATTTCTTTCGGCATATTTTTTGTTGCGGGAAGAACTCTTGTACCGAGTCCCGCCGCCGGGATAACCGCCTTTGTTATACTCATAATATTCCTTCTTTCTCATTAAACTTTTTACTTATTATGTTTCTATACATTTATTACGGTGTTTCTGTCGTTTACATTAAGAACATCGGCAGATAATTGACAACAAGGAAAGCAAAAGCTACAGAAACAGCAATCGGGAGATTTACTCCGCCTTTTGTTTCGAGTGCCTCATTCAAAAGCTCTTTATTTGTTGTACTTTTTATCTTTTTAATTTTCTTAACGGAGTGATTGTAGTAACATTTATTTGCAATTAAACCGCTGATAACCATTACTATAAGTGAAACCGCATTTGCAAGCAGAGGAGAGAGAAACAGTAAAAACTCAGTCGGTGAAAGACCGAAAGAATTACCAAGCGAAAGCACCTGTCCGGATTGCTGAGCCTGTACTATGCCTGTGTAGATAGATTTCCAAGCGGGAAGCGATGAAATATAAGCAGAACCTACCATTGAACCGAGTACGAGAGCTGAGAACAATACGCCTAAGCCGTACATTTTTCGGTACAGAAAATATATTCCCGATAAAATAAATGCGGAAAAATTGAATCTGCTCTTTTTAAACTTATTGATAAAGCTGAAAATCCTCAGATAATAAGGGGTGTTCTTACCAATGAATTTTGCGGCTTCACCTGCAGTGATATCGTCAACAAGCGGTTCGTCGCTCTTCATTCCTGCCATAGGATCAAAAGCGGCAGCCATTTGCGGATTTGCCTGACCAAAAGGAACACCAAACGGCGGCATACCCTGATTCTGATTGAAATTCGGGTTTGGCTGACCGTTATTCTGATTCTGCTGAAAGTTCGGATTGTTTTTGTCATCACCGTAAAGCGGTGCGCCGCAGTTGCAGCAATAGAACATTTCTTTCGGATTTTCCGCTCCGCAGCGCTTGCAAAGAACTACACCGTCTTTAGCGTCCTGCTCTGCTTGTTGTTCGGCCTCTTCAAGCTGTTCTTTTTCAAAAGAAAAATCAGCACCGTGTTTGTCTGCAAAATGACAATGACCTTCTTTTTCATAACATTCTCTGTGATGCGGTGCTCCGCATTCAGGGCAGACTACAACATCGTCACCCTTTTTGAACTGTTTGTCACATACCGGACATTTGTATTCTGTAAATTCCATTATAAACCTCCAAAGGATACACGATACGGTGTACCTATACACTTTAATTATAACAAATAGTATTGACAAATGCAACTTGTTTTTGTGTATAAGTTTACTTATGAATAAAATAGCTGTTTTTCTTTACTTTTGTGGATGTTTTTGCTATAATATTAAATTGTAAAAGGATAAACTATATTCAGAAAGGTACATGTTTATGGTACAGTTTGAGGAATTACTTTTAAAGCTTCAGGCTCTCAAGCCTGAAATAGACGATTTGTCCGATGCACTCGGTATGAAGGGCATGCTCTCGGAGATTCAACAGCTTGAACTCAAGGCAACCGAGCCGGGATTTTGGGACGATGTGGAAAAATCACAAAAGGTTTTACAGCGTACGGGCTCTTTAAAGGGCAAGGTTGAGGCTTACGAAGGTCTTGTTGCCAAATACGAGGATACTCACGCTTTGATTGAACTTGCAAATGAGGAAGAGGATGAATCTCTTCTTGAAGAGGCAGAAAACGAAGTTGAGGCTGTCAAGGAAAATCTTGAAAAACAGCGTTTGCAGACTTTGCTCACAGGCGAATATGATAAAAATAACGCAATTCTTACATTTCACGCAGGTTCGGGCGGAACAGAGGCTCAGGACTGGGCTGAAATGCTTTACAGAATGTACACCCGTTGGGCAGAGGCTCACGGCTTTAAGGTTAAAGAAGTTGATTACCTTGACGGCGATGAGGCAGGACTTAAAAGTGCCGTGCTTCTTGTTGAAGGTGAAAATGCTTACGGCTACTTAAAGAGCGAGGCAGGCGTTCACCGTCTTGTTCGTGTATCTCCGTTTGACTCGGCAGGCAGAAGACACACAAGCTTCTCATCTCTTGAGGTTATGCCGGAAATTGCAAAAGATACAGAGGTTCACATTCCGCCCGAAGATATCAAAATGGATGTTTACCGTGCCAGCGGTGCAGGCGGTCAGAAGGTCAACAAGACTTCATCTGCTGTTCGTCTTACTCATATTCCTACAGGTATCGTTGTTGCCAGTCAGGTTGAGCGCAGTCAGTATCAGAACCGTGATGTTGCTATGAATATGCTTATTTCAAAGCTCGTTGAAATCAAAGAGCGTGAGCATCTTGAAAAGATTGAGGACATCAAGGGTGTTCAAAAGGAAATCACCTGGGGTTCACAGATCCGAAGCTATGTATTCATGCCGTATACAATGGTAAAAGACCACAGAACAGGCTTTGAAACAGGTAACATTCAGGCTGTTATGGACGGCGATCTTGACGGCTTTATCAACGCATATTTAAAGTGTGCAAGTCTTGGCACACTTCAGAAATAAATTTCATATTATACGGAAAGGCTATGAATTAGTATGAAGTATTTAGTAATGCTCTGTGACGGTATGGCTGATGAGCCAAACGCACAGCTTGATAATTCAACTCCTATGGCAAAGGCTGTTAAGCCTTGTATGGATTACCTTGCCTCAAAGGGCGAGGTCGGAATGGTTAAAACTGTTGCCGAAGGACTCAAACCCGGCAGCGATGTTGCAAACCTTTCGGTTCTCGGTTATGAGCCTGCTGTTTATTACAGCGGTCGCTCTCCGCTTGAGGCGGCAAGTATCGGTATTGACCTTAAAGACACCGATGTAACATTAAGATGTAACCTTGTAACTTTGTCCGATGAAGAAAACTACGAGGACAAGTCTATGGTTGACTATTGTGCAGGCGACATTTCAACAGAAGAGGCAAGAGAGCTTATCAATTATATTGAGGAAAAGCTCGGCAACGATATTTTCAAGTTCTATTCGGGTGTTGCATACCGTCATTGCCTTGTATGGAAAAACGGCAATCCTCATCCGGGCGAACTCACACCTCCTCACGATATCTCAGGTCGTGTAATTAAAGAATACATTCCAAAGGGTGACGATACTGCCGCTCTCTATGATTTGATGAAGAAAAGCTATGATTTGCTCAAAGATCATCCTGTAAACAAGGTAAGAGTTGAAAAAGGACTTCGTCCTGCCAATTCAATTTGGCTTTGGGGCGAGGGTACAAAGCCTGCTCTTGACAGCTTCTTCGGCAAGTTCGGCAAAAAGGGCAGTATGATTTCTGCTGTTGACCTTCTCAAAGGTATCGCAATTTGTGCCGGAATGAAGAGTGTTGATGTTGAGGGTGCAACAGGCTATATTGACACAAACTTTGACGGAAAGTGCAAAGCCGCAATTGATGAATTCAAAAACGGTGCGGACTTTGTATATATCCATGTTGAAGCTCCCGATGAATGCGGTCACAGAGGAGAGATTGAGAACAAAGTTAAGGCTATTGAACTCATTGATGAGCATATTCTCAAGCCTGTAACCGATTTTCTCAGAACCTTTGATGATTTTGCCGTACTCGTATGTCCCGATCATCCCACACCGCTTTCTATTCGCACACACACTTCAAATCCTGTTCCTTATCTTATCTATGACAGCAAGAACGAAGTTGACAGCGGCGTAAGCAAATTCTGTGAAGAAGAGGCTAAAAAGACAGGCAACTATATTGAAAAAGGTTTCACAATGATGGATTACTTCCTTTCTAAATAATTTTTTGCTCTGTACTACATAATAAACCAAAAAAATAACATCCTTGCAGATATAATGAAATTAAAAATCTGTAAGGATGTTTTTATGTTGTGTTTGTTCATTATCATAACAATAATGAGTGTGATTACCTTGTTTGTAATTGCGTTTTCTTATGCAGTAAAATTCCTTATCGGAATAATAATTAAACTTATACGCAAAAATGATTTAGATAAGTTTTAATGCTTCAACAAGAGCCTTTGAAAGCTGATCGGGGCAGGATGTGCCTCTGCCACGGCAGTCAATGCCTTTTAATCTGTCAACAGCGTCTTTTGCGTCCATACCTTTAACAAGCATACAAATGCCCTGAGTGTTGCCTGAACAGCCGCCCACAAACTCACAGCTTGTGATTTTACCGTTGTCATCAAGTTCAAGATTAATCTGTCTGGAGCAAACTCCCGTAGGGAAATATGAATATTTCATTGTAATACCTCTTTTCATAATTTGAAATCATATTATCACAGAAACAGAAAAAAATCCAGATAATTTTATTTTTTTGTTTTTAAAATTGAAAATCTATGTTATAATTTAAGTACAGATTGCACTTTGTTACAAACATTGCTCCTTGAAGGAAAGCAGAGCGTTGTTTTAATTGAAATCCAAGTGCAGGTGTTTCATTACTTTAAGAGAATGAAACTATTATAAATATTGTAACAGACATTTACAAAAAGCAAATCACAGAAAGTAGGATATAATGTCAATTAATATAGATTTGGGAGCATGGAACTCAATTTTTGCAGTTCCCTCCAAAGTAGTCGATGAAGGATTAAAATTTTCTGACGGCGTAAAGCTTAAAGTCCTTTTGTTTGTCCTTCGTAATGCCGGTCGTTCCGTTGACGACACTGAAATTTCAAAGGCAACAGGTGTCAATGTAACCGATATTCCCGAGGCGCTTGACTATTGGGTTAGTATGGGTGTGTTTAATCGAATTGAAAATACTTTTACTCCCGTAAAAAATAACGAGGAATTTGTTTCTGCACCGCAGACTTCTGTTCAAACGGAACAGACACCGCAACCTGTTCAGACTGTTTTACAGCCACAACAGACAGTGCCACAGCCTGTTCAAGCGGTTCAAGAGCCTGTAAAACAGGAAACAGAACAGTCACCAAAGGAAAACGCAGAAGAACCGCAAAAACATTTTACGGCTACAAGACCGCAAAAGCCTGATTTTGTATTTACGGCACAAAGGCTTGCGGTTGATGAAGAATTAAAAATGCTTGTTGAAGAAACGCAGACAACACTCGGAAAGGTTCTTTCAAATTCCGATATTGCAACTCTGCTTATGCTCAAGGACACCTGCGGACTTCCGCTTGATGTTATCTTTATGCTTATACATTATTGTGCAAGCATTGATAAGGGCAATATAAGAACGATTGAAAATATCGGTATTCAATGGGCGAATGACGGTGTTTATTCGCTTGAGGCGGCTGATAACAAGATTAAGCAGATTCAAAAAACAACGGCAAACTTTTCAATTGTTTCAAAAGCATTCGGACTTAAAAATGTCGGTTCTCCTACAAAAAAACAGCTTGAATACGGTGACAAGTGGGTAAGCGAGTGGAAGTTTTCGCCCGAAATGCTCAGAGAGGCGTATGAAAGATGCGTTGATACAAAGGGAACAATGAATCTTCGCTACATTGACGGAATCTTAAAGCGTTGGAATGCAAGCAATCTGCACACGCTTGACGAACTTCATAAGTATGAAAAATCAGCGTCAAAGCCGTCGCAGAAACAGTCGTCATCTTATGATATTAATGAACTCGACAAATTTAATTCACTTGATAATTTTTAATTAAGAGGTTGGTATGGGATACAGCAATAGTGTTTATAAGGCTGCTTCGGACACGTTACATGAACGCAGACTTAACGCCGAAAAGGCAGCGGAAAGAAGAAAAGAAGAGGTTTATAAAAAATTCCCCCGTGTGAAAGAACTTGAAAAACAGATTTCCGTGGGCGGAATCAAAACAGCCCGAGCAGTTCTTGCGGGCGGAGATGTGAAGGACGCCGTTTCAAAGCTTCGTGATCAGAATCTTGCAATGCAGGCAGAGGTCAGGAAAATCCTTACAGATAACGGTTATCCCGAAAATTATTTTGAACCCGATTATTTTTGTAAAAAATGTAATGACAAGGGCTATTTTGACATAAACGGCAAAACTGTCAGATGTTCATGCATGAAGTCTGCACTCATAGCCTGTGCATGTGCCGAGCTTAACAGAAACGCTCCGCTGTCACTTTCTACATTTGAGAGTTTTAATCTTGAATATTATGACAAGACTGTTGATCCAAAGCTTAAGGTATCTCCTTACGACCATATGAGCAGAGTTTTAAGATATTGTCAGAATTATGCCGATAACTTTAACTCACATTCGGAAAGTATACTTATGAAAGGTGCAACCGGACTCGGCAAAACTCATCTGTCGCTTGCAATTGCAAACGAGGCAATAAAGAGGGGATACGGTGTAATTTATGCGTCTGCTCCGCAACTTGTTTCAAAGCTTGAAAAAATATATTTTTCAAACAAGGAAGATGATTCAACATTTGATATGCTTGTTGAATGCGACCTTCTTATTATAGATGACCTCGGAACGGAATTTCATTCTCAATTTTCTGTATCACAGCTTTACAACATTTTTAACTCAAGAATGTTGTCAAACAAGCCCGTAATTATAAATACAAATCTGACAATAAGAGATTTGCAGGAGAATTATACAGACAGATTTGTTTCAAGAATCTGCGGAAATGCCCGTCAGCTTGATTTTTTGGGCAGAGATATAAGGATTAGACGAAAATAATTTTAAAATATTTTCGTCAAAAATCCTGTTGCTGTCGGCTGTTTTGAAGGTCTGAAAACTTTTTTGAAAAAATTTTAAAAAAAGTATTGACTTTTTGAACGATATGTCTTATAATTCATATCGTTGCAAGTTCGGTAGCAATTACATCTTGTGGAATAGTGTAACGGTAGCACGACAGACTCTGACTCTGTTTGTTGGGGTTCGAATCCCTATTCCACAGCCACAGCCCCGAAGTTATTCGGGGCTCTTTTATTTCGAGGTGTAGCGCAGTTTGGTAGCGCACATCGTTCGGGACGATGGGGTCGCAAGTTCGAATCTTGTCACCTCGACCAGTTTGGCGCCGTACTTTTTTAAGTTCGGCGCATTTTCTTTTTTTAAAATTTGGAGGTAATTTTATAAAAAAAGTAATTTCGCTTGCAATTGCTCTTGTTCTTTGCCTTTCGATATTTGCAGGTTGCGGTGCAAAGGAAGTTAATCTTGCTGATCTTATGGATAAGATGAATTCCGAGTACAGCGTAGATGCAACAAAGTATGAAACAAAGGATGATATGTACAAATATTACAATATCAATGCCGACGATATCAAGCAGTTTGCCGCTGAGGTCGGTAAGTCTGATACAGACAGCGAAAATACAGAGGTAGTTCTTGTTGAGGCAACTGATTCGGATGCTGCTTCAAGAGTTGAAACTGCTCTTACAAACCGCTATAATTCAATCTTTCAGCAGAACGCTTCCTATTCGGCTGAAAAGCTTGATATGGTGAAAAATTGTAAGGTTACAAAAGACGGTAACTTTGTTACAATGATTATCGGCGAAAAGGCATCTGATATGCTTAAAATGTTTAATGACAGCATTAAATAATTTATTTAAAATTTACTGAGGGCGAACATCGTTCGCCCCTTTCTTTTGCAATATTTTAAGGCAGGTTAAAAATGGTACAGACTGAGATTCAAAAAAACTTTTCACATATGAATGATATGCAGAAACAGGCTGTTTTCTGCACAGAAGGACCTTTGCTCATACTTGCAGGTGCCGGTTCGGGCAAAACAACTGTTCTTGTTAACAGAATAGCCTACATTTTGCAGTGTGAGCTTTGTAAACCATGGCAGATACTTGCCATTACTTTTACCAATAAAGCCGCAGGAGAGCTTAAAGAACGAATCTGTGCGGCAGTTCCCGAGGGTGGTGCCGACATCTGGGCGGCTACCTTTCATTCAACCTGTGCAAGAATCCTTCGCAGATACGGCGACAGAATCGGTTATACAAGTCATTTCACGGTTTACGGGACTGACGATCAGAAAAAACTCGTCAAGGATATTTTAAAGCAACTCAATATTGCCGAAAAAACTTTGCCTGTAAAATCAATCCTCTCCGAAATTTCAAAGGCTAAGGATAAAATGCTTACTCCCGAAGAAATGCGTAAAGAGGCTGAATTTGACAGCAGAAAAGCTCAGATTGCAAAGGTTTATGAAATCTATCAGACAAAGCTTAAAACAGCCGATGCAATGGATTTTGACGATATGCTTTGCAATACCGTAAAGCTTTTTGAAACAGCACCCGATATACTTGACTATTACAGAAATCAGTTCAAGTACATCATGGTCGATGAGTATCAGGATACTAACAAGGTGCAGTACAAATTTGTAAGCCTGCTTGCAAGCAAATACGGAAACATCTGCGTTGTCGGTGATGATGATCAGAGTATCTACAAATTCCGTGGTGCTACAATCGAAAATATTCTTTCTTTTGAAAATACATTTAAGAACGCAAAGATGATTCGCCTTGAACAGAATTACAGAAGTACACAGAATATCCTCAATGCCGCTAACGAGGTCATCTCAAATAACACAATGCGTAAGGGTAAAACTTTGTGGACCGAAAACGGTCAGGGCGAGAAAATTAAGGTACATACAGCCGAGAATGAGCGTGACGAGGCTAATTTCATTGCTCAGACTATTCTTGACGGTGTTGCCGACGGAAGAAAATATTCCGACTATGCAATTCTTTACAGAATGAATGCCCAGTCAAACGCAATTGAGCAGGCTTTGTCACGAAGCGGTGTTCCGCACCGTGTAATCGGCGGTCACAGATTCTATGACCGTGAAGAAATTCGTGATATGGTTGCATATCTTCAGGTTATAAATAATCCTCATGATGATGTCAGACTTTCAAGAATTATCAATGTTCCTAAAAGGGGAATAGGTGCGACAACCGTTTCCCATGCCGCAGACATTGCCGCAGGACTCGGCGAAAGCATTTACGATGTAATCAAGGAGGCGGAAAACTATCCGCAGCTTTCCCGTGCCTCTGCAAAGCTCAAAGCTTTTGTTGCACTTATTGACGGACTTATTGAAGCCGAGCAGAGCGGCGAATATTCTCTTGCAGAATTATATAACCTTGTGATTGAACACACATCATACGAACAGTATCTTAAAACCGAAAAGGACAACCCTGAAGTTCGTATTGAAAACATTGAAGAACTTTCTTCAAATATCGTCAAGTTTGAAGAGGACTACGGCGATGAGGCAGACCTCTCTGCATTTCTTGAAGAAATTTCTCTCCAGACCGATATTGATAACTACGATGCAGATGCAGATACCTGCGTAATGATGACATTACATTCGGCAAAGGGACTTGAGTTTCCTGTTGTGTTCATCGCTGGCATGGAAGAAGGAATGTTTCCGTCCGTTGCAACAATGATGAATCCTGATGAACTCAACGAAGAAAGGCGACTTGCCTATGTCGGAATTACAAGAGCAAAGGAGATTCTCTATTTTACGAAAACAAATTCGAGAATGCTGTTCGGATCAACAAGCTATAACAAGGGCTCAAGATTCTTAAACGAGATTCCCGATAATCTTCTTGAATACAGCGGCGGAAGAAAGCAGATGTTCACACAGGCGTCTTCCGGTTTTGCATCGGGAACAGGTGAAAAAGTTTCTGTCGGCAAATCGTCGGGTAGCTCGTATTCACCGAATAAAACGTTTGGATTTACAAAACCTCCTGTTAAGAGCGGTGCTGTATTCAATGTCGGAGATTGTGTTCAGCACAAGGTGTTTGGCAAGGGCATGGTAATGAAAGCCGAGAAAATGGGCAATGATACTATGCTTGAAATCGCCTTTGATAAAGCCGGCACAAAAACTCTTATGGCGAACTATTGCAGTAATATGAAAAAAATCTGAGGTGATTAAAGTGCTTATATCATCAAAAAAGGTTCTGTGTCTTGCAATTTCTGCGTTGACAGCTTTTTCTGTGTGCCTTACAGGTTGCGGAAAAGACACGCAGTCTTCTGTATCTGCTACAGAGAAAACAACTGCCGTGGCTGCTTCACAGCCTGTAACAAAGGCGGCAACATCCGATGAGCAGACACAAGAACCCACATGGAACTATTCCGAACTCAAAAGAAAATCTTCCGATATTTCCGAAAATCTTGACGCAATAATAACCGATAACAAATTCAGGGGAACGGTTTATGTCAAAATCGGAAATGCTCTTGAGTATATCGGTACTAACGGATTTTCCGACAAGGACAGGCACACAAAGAATTCTACGGACACATGCTTTAGAATTGCTTCGCTCACAAAGCAGTTTACTGCTGTTGCGGTTATGCAGCTTGTTGAGAAGGAAAAGCTTTCACTTGATGATACAATCGACAAATATTTTCCGTCATATAAATACGGCAAAAAAATCACCGTTAAAAACCTGCTTACAATGACAGCGGGCATAAAGGATTACATCAACAAAGACGGCGATACAAATACTTATGCATACAACGAATCTCAGCTTGAATATAAGGTTTCAGCCGAAAATTCCGCAAAGAAAAATAAAAAAGCCGTAATGGACTGGATACTTGATCAGGAACTTAATTTTGAACCCGATGAGAAGTATATGTACTCAAACAGTGCTTATTTTCTTCTCGGTGATATCATTGAACAGGTCAGCGAAACCTCGTACGAAAAATATATTAAAGAGAATATTCTTAAACCGTCGGGAATGATGAACACAGGCTTTGAGGGCACAGATAAGCTCGCTGTAGGATATCAGGATATTTACGATAATGCGTGGACATTGTATCCCGGAGTAGGATATTCTGCAACTGGTTTAATTTCCAATGTTCCCGATTTACTCAAATGGGTTGACGCTCTTTGTACAAACAAGCTCATTTCGGAAAAATCTTTTAAAGAAATGACAACGCCGTACAAGGGTAACTACGGTTACGGCTTTGTTGTGTCAAAAGACAGCAATATGATTTCTCACACAGGAAAAATCGACAAGTATAATGCCGCTCTCGCTTTTACAAAAGACGAAAATCAAATTTATATAGCACTTTCAAACTATTCAAACAGCAGTCCAATTAATCTGTTTAATAACATTCAAAAAACACTTGCCCCGTTTTACGGTTAATTTTCGGCTGTTAATCACCAAAAATCAAAACCTCCATAAAATGTATTGTTACAGTGCATTAATTGAACTGTCAATACTTTTACGGAGGTTATTTTTATGTCAGATGTACCTTTCTGTTCCTCAGAAAATGCATGCACCGAAGGCGGCGAGCAAACTAACGGTTGTGAACCTGTTTGTATCAATGTTTCACGAATCTATGACAGTTGCGGAGCAAAAGATTGCCTTTCAAATCTTCCTGTTATGTTTACCGAAGCAAACCAGAAAATTATTGATGGGGCTTGTTCCGTAAAGATAAGTAATGTGCGCATAATTACATCTACGGTAGAGGTTGAGCCTGTTGCATTCCATCGTGGCTTTTATTCGGTTGATATGATGTACTATTTTGCCGTCACCGTTGAAGCCTATACAGCCGCAGGTGCGATTCCCGAAACTGTCACAGGTCTTGCAATGTACGGCAAAAGAGTTGTGCTTTACGGCGGTGAAGGCTGCGTAAAGTCTTTCTCCAGTGACAAAGATGTTGTTTGCGATACATCAGATTCGGATTGTCCGTGCAAATATCCCTATTGCCTGCCGAGAGCAACGGTTCAAATTTCAAATCCAATGGCATTGTCTGCAAATCTACAGGATTACAATAATGCGAATCCGATAACTGTTTGCAGAACATTTCCGAATTGTGTTATTGATTACCTTGACGGAGAACCTGCACAGCCTGAAACACAGCGAGTGCTTGTTACAATCGGTATTTTTACGATTACAAGGCTTGAAAGAGATGTACAGATTATGATTCCGTCCTATGATTTTTGTGTTCCCCGCAAGGAATGTCCGTCAGCGCCCGATGATCCGTGCGAAGTTTTCAGTAAAATTGATTTTCCTACAGACTCATTCTTCCCGCCGAACGCAATACACCGTGGCGACCGTGACTCTTCTCATACATCTTCTTTTAAATGCGGTTGTGAAAACTGATTATACAGAAAAACGGGGCTGATTTCAGTCCCGTTTTGTTATGCTATTTTGAAATTGTTTCATAAAGTAATTTTATTCCGCTTTCAATTTTTACATCTTTTATTCCCGAAAAGCTTAACACAATCATATTTTCGGCTTTGTTGAACTGCATAGTTTTAATTAATGCGTCGTCAATTTTCTTTATAACAGAATCGTCAATCGTTTTATCCTTAAAAATCAGCGAAACATAAAGCGAAGTTTCGTTAAACACAATTTTAACGGAGGTTCCGAAATATTTCTTTATGTTTGAAAGCATAAGGTTGCTTTTTTCAAGATAAATTCTTCTTGCTTTTCTCAGATGAACATCAAGCTTACCGTTATTAATATACTTTGCAAGGGCAATTTGTTCTGTTTTTGACGCTGTCTGATTTGTGTATTTTTTAATTTTGTTGTATTCATCTGTGAGTTTTTGCGGAAGAACCATATAACTGATTCTGACAGAGGGAAGAAGTATCTTTGAAAAAGAGCCGAGATAAACCGTGTTTTCGGTATCATAATTCTGTACGCACGGCATAGGGTGCGTACTGTATCGAAGTTCACCGTTGTAATCGTCCTCAATAATCAAAACATTATTTTCTTTTGCCCATTTGATTATCTCAAGTCTGCGTGTAACAGGCATTGTAATGTTGCTGTTTACGGTAAAATTAGGATTTATAAGAATTATATCGGGCTTGATTTCTTCAAGTGAATCAATACAGGCTCCGTATTTATCACATCTGAAATATTTGATGTCATAACCGTGACTGTTGAACACATATTCACTCTGAATGTAGCTGTAATCCGCAAGTGCGATTTTCTTATTATTGCCGAGAAGTGAACAGAGTATGTGCAAAAGCGTCTGAGTACCTGCTCCGACGATAATATTTTCGTATGAGGTGTTTACACTCCGTGTGCCGAGGCTGTATTTTTGCAGAGCATTTCTCAGAATTTCTTCACCCTGTTCTTCACCGTAGGAAGTGAGCAGATAGTTTTGATTTAAAACCTCTTTAACATATTTTTTCCATTCGTTTATGTTGATTATACCGTCATCAATGCTTTTACTGCTGAAATCATATTCATAGTATCTTTTTGTTTTGTTGATATTTGAAGACATTTTATCGCTTTTTGACGGTGTACCGCTGAACTGTGCCTCAACATAATATCCGCTTCGTGGCCTGTTTGATATATATCCCTCTGCACACAACTGTTCATACGCTCCGTTGACAGTAGTTTTTGAAACATCAAGGTCTGTACTCAATCGCCTTATTGACGGAAGCTTTGTTCCTTTTTTCAGACTTCCCGTTTCAATTGATTTTCTGACCGACATATAAATCTGCCTGTAAAGCGGAGTTTTGTCTTTTTTATTGATAATTATAAAATCGTACAGCATAACATCACCTACCGTATTTTAACATTTTGAAAATATTATTGCAATATCAGTGTATTACGGTTGAAATTATTTCCGTTAAAATGTATAATTATATGGTATGGCATAAAGTCACTGAAATGGCATAAAATACTAATTGCAGAGGGGATTTTACAATGAATGCTATGGCTGATAAATTTTTTGACAGTATAAAAGGGAAAAAAGTTACTTTTATCGGAATCGGTACAAGCAATCTTCCGCTTATAAAACTTTTTGTTGAAAAGGGTGCAAAAGTTACTGCTTGCGATAAGAAGAATTTTGAAGATTTGGGACAGAACGGTATTAAGGCTAAAGAGTATGGTGCAGAACTTTTACTCGGTGAAAATTATCTTTCCGAGATTGACGCCGATATCGTTTTCAGAAGTCCCGGCACACCTTTTTATAAGGATGAGCTTGTTGCACTTCGTAACAAGGGCGTTGTTCTTACATCCGAAATGGAAGTTTTCTTCGACCTTTGCCCGTGCAGGATTATTGCTGTGACAGGTTCTGACGGCAAAACAACCACAACAACGATTATTTCGGAATTTTTAAAGGCGGCAGGTCTTAATGTACATCTCGGAGGTAATATCGGCAAGCCGCTTCTTCCTGAGATTGAAAGCGTGAATGACGGTGACTGTGCAGTAGTTGAGCTTTCAAGTTTTCAGCTTATCTCTATGAGAAAGAGTCCGGATATTGCCGTGGTAACAAACCTTGCTCCTAACCATCTTGATATACACAAGGATATGCAGGAGTACATTGATTCAAAGAAAAATATCATTCTTCATCAGAATGCTTTTTCAAAGGCTGTTCTCAACCTTGATAATGAGATTACAAACGGCTTTTCCGACAGCGTAAGAGGTCAGCTTGCAAAGTTCTCCGTAAAAGAAAATGTTTCAAACGGTGCTTTTCTTGACGGCGATACAATCTGCTATAATGACTACGGAAAAATTACCCGTATTATGAACATTCATGACATCAAAATTCCAGGTATGCATAATGTAGAAAATTATCTTGCCGCTATTTCAGCCGTGTGGGGACTTGTTGATGCAGAAACAATGGTAGCCGTTGCAAAGACTTTTGGCGGTGTTGCTCACCGTGCAGAGTTTGTAAGAGAGGTTGACGGTGTTAAGTATTACAACGATTCAATTGCGTCAAGTCCTACAAGAACCGCACTCGGCACACTTTCACTTTACAAGCAGAAAATCTGCATTATTGCAGGCGGATATGATAAGCATATTCCTTATGAGCCGCTTGGCCCCGTGATTAACGATAAAGTAAAACTCCTTATTCTTCTCGGTGATACTGCCCCGAAAATTGAAAAAGCCGTTAAAGAGGCTTCAAACTATGATGCAGATGAAATTGAAATCGTCAATGTAACAAATATGGAAGAGGCTGTAGCTGTTGCCCGTGAGCGTTCAACAAAGGGAGATATTGTTTCGCTTTCACCCGCAAGTGCAAGCTTCGGACTTTACAAGAATTTTGAAGAAAGAGGTAATCACTTCAAGTCAATTGTGAACGCTTTGAAGTAAGATATACAATGAACACAAAAGAACTTATTTTTGAACTCTGTTGTGCAATGGGTGTGTCGGGCAGGGAAGAACCCGCTTTGTCTGTTGCCGAAAAGTTTTTATCGGATTACACTGATGACATAAAGATATCAAACGGCAGTCTTATGGCTGTTTGCGGTAACAAAAATTCAGATAAAACCATATTGCTTGACGCTCACATTGACCGCATAGGATTTATGGTTACCGAAATAAATGAAAACGGATTTGTAAAAGTTTCTCCGTGCGGAGGAATTGACGCAAGAACTCTTGCCGATACTCTGCTTTGTCTGCAGAACAATCCTGATGTAACAGGTGTTGTATGCTGTATGCCTCCTCATCTTTCCGACGGAAAAGAGGACAAGGCTATGCCAACCGACAAAATCTGGGTTGATTTCGGTCTGCCGTATGATGAAGTTAGTAAACTCATTTCATTCGGTGATATGCTGACATTTGCCTCAAAGCCGGCAAATCTTTTGAACGGCAGAATTGTTGCGCCTTGCCTTGATAACAGATGCGGTGTTGCGTCACTTGTTAAGTGTGCAGAGTTATTGAAAGACAATGAAACAGATTATAAAGTAATTATCCTTTTAAGCTCTCAGGAAGAAACATTTGGCACAGGCGCTAAAACAGGTGCTTTTTCAGTTGAAGCAGACGAGTCAATTGTTGTTGATGTAAGTTTTGCATCTCAGCCGGATGTTTCGGGATTCTATTCTTCGGTTGAACTCGACAAAGGACCAATGATTTGCATTTCTTCAATTCTCAACAAAGAAATGAGCAAATCGCTTGAAAGCGTTGCAAAGAATAAAAATATACCGTATCAGCTTGAACCGATAGCAGGCAGAACAGGTACAAATGCCGACCATATTTCAATCAGCGGAAAAGGTGTAAAAACTGCTGTTGTATCAATCCCACAGCGATATATGCATACACAGAATGAAGTTATTTCTGTAGCTGATGTTGACAATACGGCAAAGCTTATTGCCGAATACATTAAATGCGGAGGTGCTTTCAATGATTGACATAAAATTGCTTGAACAGCTTTGCCTTTGCAACGGTATTTCGGGTGATGAGGGGAATGTTCGCAATCTTATAATTAACGAGATTAAAGACTGTGCCGATGATATTAAAACGGATAATCTCGGCAACCTTATTGTGTTTAAAAAGGGAAAAAAGTCTGCAAAAAGCAAACTTATGGTGTCGGCACATATGGATGAAGTAGGTCTTATGGTAACGGATATAACATCTGACGGTTACCTTAAATTTGACGAGGTCGGAGGAATTGACAGAAGAGTTCTTCCCGGTAAGCGTGTATGTGTTGGCAGAAACGGTCTTAACGGTGTAATCGGTGTGAAACCGATTCATCTTACAAACGGTGATGAAAAAACTGCTGTTCCGAAAATGAATGATATGTACATTGATATCGGTGCCGAAAGCAGGGAAGATGCGCTTAAATATGTAAACTACGGTGACGGCATTAATTTTGAGGGCGACTTTAAGATTAACGGCAAAACTGTTGTTACAAAGGCACTTGACGACCGTTTTGGCTGCTATGTGCTTATTAATCTTATAAAATCCGAACCCGAATATGATATGTATTTTACATTTGTTGTTCAGGAAGAAGTGGGACTGCGTGGTGCAAGACCTGCGGCTTTTACAGTTAATCCTGATTTTGCTCTTGTTATCGAAAGCACAACTGCCGCTGATATTGCAGAGGTTGATGCATCTCATCAGGTATGCAATTTGTCAAAAGGTGCAACGGTTACCGTAATGGATAGGGCGACAGTTTATGATAAAGAAATGATAAGTGCCGCTTTTGAACTTGCCGAAAAGAATAACATAGCTGTTCAGTATAAGAGAGCAGTTGCAGGCGGTAATGATTCGGGTGCAATTCATCAGAGCAGGGGCGGAGTGAGAACTCTTGCGGTATCACTTCCGTCAAGGTATATTCATGCTCCTTCAACTGCGGCAAACCTTGATGATTGCGAAAGCGTTTTAAAACTTGCAAAAGTATTGTCCGATTATATTGCGGGCGGAAATTTAGCGAAAGGAAAGACGGTCTGAATGATAGTAACCGCCAATGAAAATTATATAAATGTAATTATGAACCTGTCGGCGGAAGATCCGTTTGCGTGCAGAATAATTTCTCAGTACAACAGTTACGATTCATCGCTTGCTTTCGTTGACTACTGGACGATAATTGACGATAAAACAGATGAATGTACAGGTGCAATTTCCCGATGCGGAACAAACTTCATTTTATTTCTCACAGATAAAACAAATCTTGAAGAAGTTTCGTCATTTATGCGTGTTGCGGGTGCGTCAAGTGCAATATGCAGCGGAGATTTTAACCTTAATTTATACGGTAGTAAATCCGTTTCGGGCGTTATTCTGAAAAAATCAGAACCGTTTGAAAATGTTGACGAAAGTATAAATTTTGATGTTCCCGATATTAAAGAGGTTTATAATCTCATCGTAAGCTGTGCCGATGAAAATTTTGTTCCGCCGCCGTTTGATGATTTTTATGTTGATGTGAATCACAAGCTTCGTCATAATGCAACGAGAATGTACGGTGTTTATGACGGTACAAAACTTGTTGCAATGGCTATGACCGTTGCCGAAAGCAGTAACGGTGCCGTGTTGGGTGCGGTATCGTGTCATCCCGACTACAGAAAGCACGGCTACGGTTCAACTGTTGTAAAGTACATATCCAACAGACTGATTGCCGAGAATAAGACTGTGTATCTTCACAGAGCCAAGAATGCAAATCAGTCGTTTTATAATAATCTCGGTTTTGAACAGTGCGGATCATGGCAGGAATATTATTTTGAAAGGTGATATATTTGAGTTTTTTTGATATAGATGAAAGAGTTATAAAAGCATCCGAAAAGGCAATGGAGCTTTGCAAGGACAAGCTTGCGGAGATTGACGATATTCAGGAATATAACCAGCAGAAGATGATAAAGGCTTTTCAGCTTGCAGATGTTCGTGAAAGCCACCTTTGGGGTTCTACAGGCTACGGATACGACGATGCGGGCAGAGAGGCTCTTGACAAGGTCTATGCCTATGTTTTTGATGCAGAAGACGCACTTGTCCGTCATAATTTCGTAAGCGGTACTCATGCCCTTACAGTTGCACTTTTCGGCGTTTTAAGACCTGGAGATACAATGCTTTCCATAACAGGAATGCCGTATGATACAATCCGTTCTGCTATAGGCATTGAGGGTGACTATCCCGGTTCACTCAAGGACTTTTCAATCAATTTTGAAATGACCGAACTTAATCCTGACGGCACACTTGACTATGACAAAATCGCAAGCGACATTGCAGAAAAAAAGCCTAAAATGGTTTACATACAGCGTTCAAGAGGCTACAGCACAAGACCTACGCTCACATGGAGAGAAATCAAAAAGCTTTGTGAAATTTCAAAAGCCAATTCGCCCGAAAGTATTATTATGCTCGATAACTGTTACGGTGAATTCATTGACAAGGTTGAACCTTTGTCGGTGGGTGTTGATATGATGGCTGGTTCTCTTATCAAGAACCCCGGCGGCGGTATTGCTCCTACAGGCGGATATATTGCAGGTAAGAAAGAACTTGTAGAGATGTGTGCCTACAGACTTACCACTCCCGGTACAGGCAAAGAAATCGGTGCTACTCTTAACGCAAACAGAGAACTTTTTATGGGTGCGTACCATGCTCCTCATGTTACGGGGGAAGCACTTAAAACCGCAGTATTTGCATCGGCACTTTTTGAAATTCTCGGTTATGAAACCAGTCCTAAGTACAATGATGCAAGAGGAGATATCATTCAGCTTATCATGCTCGGTAATGCAGAAAAGGTATGCCGCTTTTGCGAGGGAGTTCAGAGTGGTTCGGCTGTTGACAGCTTTGTATCTCCGATTCCGTCGGATATGCCGGGTTACGAAAGTCAGGTAGTTATGGCGGCAGGCGCATTTACTCTCGGTTCTTCTATTGAACTTTCTGCGGACGCACCGTTGCGTGAACCGTATGCAGTATGGATGCAGGGAAGTCTTAACTTCCACAGCGGTAAGCTCGGTGTAATGCTTGCGGCAAGTAAGATTTTAAGAGATGAAAAATAATATAATCTTGTTGCTTTGATTATAACAGCAAATAAAAAATCCCGCTTTTGTAAGCGGGATTTTTGCTATGATTTTTTATTGCGTAAGTTTTTAAAAAAGTCGGTGAGAAGTTTTGAACACTCCTCCTGCATAATACCGCCGACTGATTCAGGCTTGAAATTGAACGGCATTTGGAACAGATTCGTAATTGTACCGCAAGCGCCGTTTTTTAAGTCGTAAGCACCGAAATATACCTTTGGAATATGAGCGTTGATTATTGCACCTGCACACATAGGGCAAGGTTCAAGTGTTACATAAATTTCACAGTTCCACAATCTCCAACCGCCAAGCTTTTGGCAGGCATTGTAGATTGCGTCTGTTTCGGCATGAAGAAGAGCGTTCTTGCTTTGTTCACGGCGATTTCTTCCTGTAGCAATAATTTCATCATTTCTGACAATTACCGCACCGACGGGAACTTCGTTTTCCGCAGCGGCAATCTCAGCCTGTTCAATAGCCTTTTGCATATAGTATAAAGTTTTATCCATTGTTAATTAATCCTAAATTTGTGATTGTAGTTATCAGAAAAAGTACAAGTGAAAGTATGATACCGGGATTCACAAGAAATGCAGTCATTTTCTCTTTTAAGCTAAGTTCACTTACAATTCCGTCTTTCTTATCAGACATTTTGAAAAAGTTCTTATCATTTTTGGCAAGTACGATATATGAAACAAAGCCTGCAATACAGAAGAAAATAATCAGGCTGTAACTGATTATTGTTGCCGCATAATCGGAAACAATGTTTGCATCTCTTAAAATGCTCATGGAAACAGCATATAGGTTATTAAGAAAATGGATTGCAATTGACGGAAGAATGGAATTGAATTTGCAATCGACATACGCAAAAATAAGTCCGAGAATAAACGCAAACGGAATTTGTGATATATTCTGATGCATTGCACCGAACAAAATTGCAGAGCCTATAACTGCTGTTGTATCACCGAACTTTCTCAGAGAACCCATAACTATTCCTCTGAAAGCAAATTCTTCGGCAAAAGCAGGGACGATTGCTGTTGAAATTATGTTCAGAACAATACTCAAAACACTTGAATCTCCGATTGTCAATCCCGAAGATGTGTTTTCAATTCCGAAAAGCGAGAAGTTGTCTGCGATAACACTCGTGGCAACATTTGCAATCATCGCACCCCCCATTCCGAGAAACAGAATGGGTATCATACTTTTTTGTTTTACATATTTTGTGCTGATAATATCATTTAAACTGTTTCTTGAAAGCTTTATATAAAAAAATGCAGGAACAACAACGGCAAATACGGAAATAAATATATCCATAAAGTAAGTCAGTATTGAATAATTGTCAGAATAAATATATTTTGCCGAACCAAAAGCCTTGAAAACTTCTACAACTATCATTGCGCTTACTGTCATTGTAAGCGAATACGCAAATACAAAAAAACCTAAACCGCTTGATCTTTGCTTGAGATTATCATACTGGAACTCTTTTTTGAAATTGCGGTTATAATTAAGGTTATTGTCGTAAAACGGCATATTATTACCCGAAAACTGGTTATTTATCAAATTATCACATCCTCAAAGCTATTCTAACATAGAGGCATATTATTTTCAAGGATTAAAACATCCGTATAAAGTATTTGCATGATTAAAATGATGTAATCCGACAAAAAGTAACTTTAAAATACAGTATAATAAATTCACCCAAAATCAACGCCAAAGAAGAAAAACTGTTTGTATTTTCACACAAATTGATTCACCTCTATTTACAGCGTAGTAATTAAGGTAAAAAATTTAAAAATATAACTTGATTTTTCCTGATTTGTATTGTATAATATGTTTTGCATTTGCCGGTGTGATGGAATTGGCAGACGTAGCGGACTCAAAATCCGCCGGTAGCGATACCGTACCGGTTCAAGTCCGGTCACCGGCACCAAAAGGACATTAACTCATAGAGTTAGTGTCCTTTTTTAGTATAGTATATTTCGGAGGGCGATAATTATGGGCGGAATAAGTGTTATGCTTTTAATGGGAATGCTTTCGGCTATGTATATGTTTTTTATAGCAGTAATTGCCGTGCTGATTATTTATTTTGCAGTAAGCTATGTTTTTGAGAGCATTGCGGCAATGGGTATGTGCAAGAACTTGTACTATAAGCACAGCGGTACAGCTTGGATTCCGTTTTATAATAAATATCTCCTCGGTAAAATTGCAGGGAATAAGGCTTTAGGCATAATAGAAGGTGTGCTGAACCTTTCAATCGCAACCGTTGCCGTTCTGTTTTTCTGCTTTGAACTGGAAATCGGTATCATCGGCTTGATTGCCCTGTTAGCTTGTGCCATTGCCTCATTTGTGATAGATGTAATTATTTCGGATAAAATATTCAAAAATCTTAACATCAGATATTCGGATGTTCTCACAGTAGTAAATGTCCTAACCTGCGGACTTTCAAGACCTATAATTCTTTTTATATTCAGAAATAAACAAAAAACGATTGGATAACTGTATGATAAATCAAGATTTATAAATGCGTCACAAAGTAATTGCCGTATTGTAGCGGTAGTCAGTGACCTCCAATCGAAACGATTGAAAAATGTTATATTGAACACATACTTTTGATAAGGCTTGTTCATCTTTTTTATGATATTAATATATTAAAATAAACAAAAAATAAAAAGTGGAGGTATTTTTATGCTATGCTACAAATTAGAGCCTGATGAAGTTGCTTTGTTTGAAAGTGATGTTTCTTTAAAAGAAAATAAAGACAAAAATGTAATTTTAATTACAAACCATAATATTGTTATTGAAACAACAAAAAAGAAAATGTTTAAAAAGCCTGAATTTTCCTTGCAAGTTTATCCAACATCTGATATTAAGTTATATAATGACCAACCGCAAATTAAACAAAAATCTAATGATGTATTTGTATCTCTTATAAATAAGGAACTACAATTAACATTTGAATCTATGTTTCTAGCTCGCAAATTTGTAACTAAGGCTGTAGAATCTGTGACGGGAAAGACTGTTTCTGCTCGTGGTGCTGGAAAAATAAAGAGTGCTATCGGTTTGGTCGATGATACGCTTGGTATAGATACGATAGGAACAATTTCTGGAGTAATGGAAAATGGTGTTGTTAAGTCGATTTTAGGTGGAACAAAGAGTCGACAAAATGCTGAATCGGTATCTAACAATTCAGGAATAATTGAGACAGTAGCAGATGTTGTCGAAATTGCAACAGGCAAAGATGTTCCAAAATTAAATCCTAACAATAAATGTGAAATGTCTTATGATGAAAAAATCGATGCAGTTAAAAAGTTGAAAGGTTTGCTTGATATGGGAGCAATAACACAAGAAGAGTTTGATGCTAAAAAGAAAGATTTATTAGGACTTTGATCATAATTTCTAAGGAACAACCCATGCCGTGTTGTTCCTTTTCCTTTTGCAAAAATGCCCTGTTTAAGATTATTTTTGTTTCATAATTTTTTGATACAGGCAATTTTTAAAAAAATTCGTCAATTTTTTTATTTTTAATTCTCATACGGTTGCTTATTTTTGATTTATATATTATAATGTATCCTGTATTGTTTTTTAATTACGGCGCAAAGCCGCATCTTTATGGAGGATTTGATTATGGAAAAGAAAGAATTACTTTACGAAGGAAAAGCTAAAAAGGTATTTTCTACAGAAGATCCCGATCTCTGCATCGTTTCCTACAAGGATGACGCAACTGCATTCAACGGCGAGAAAAAGGGTACAATCGTTGGCAAGGGTGTTGTAAACAACCGTATGTCAAACTTTATGTTCAAGCTTCTTGAAAAGCATGGCATTGCAACAGACTTTGTTGAAGAGCTTAACGACAGAGATACAGTCCTCAAGAAGGTTGAAATTGTTCCTCTCGAGGTAATTTTAAGAAATAAAGCTGCCGGCAGTCTTTCAAAGCGTCTCGGTCTTCCCGAAGGCACACCGATGAAGACTCCTGTTCTTGAATTCTGCTATAAGAACGATGAACTCGGCGATCCTATGGTAAATGAATATCACATCCTCGCAGCAGGCTTTGCTACAAAGGAAGAAATCGACACAATCACAGAAATGGCTTTCAAGATTAATGAGATTATGATTGAATTCTTCAAGCAGTGCAAGGTTGATCTTATCGACTTCAAGATTGAGTTCGGCAGATATAAGGGCAAGATTCTCCTTGCTGACGAAATTTCTCCCGATACATGCCGTTTCTGGGATATGGATACTCAGGAGAAACTCGACAAAGACCGTTTCCGTCGTGACATGGGCGGCGTTGAAGAGGCTTATGCCGAAATGATGAAGCGTGTAGGTCTTGCATAATAACTACATTGTGAATTTTTGAATTAAGATATGTGAATTAAACTTTGGATAGTTATTTTGATTAATCGGATGGTGGCACCTTGGAATTTTCTTTCGATAATTTTGCAAAAGAAGGTCTGCACGAAGAGTGCGGAGTATTCGGCATATTCAGCGACGGCACAATTAACCCTGCATATGCTTGTTATAACGGCTTGCTTGCTCTCCAACACAGAGGACAGGAAAGCTGCGGCATCGCTGTATCTGACGAAGGTGTAATTGATTATCACAAAGATATGGGCCTTGTTACCGAGGTCTTTAACAACAAGATTCTTGATTCTCTCAACGGACAAATGGCAGTTTCGCATGTCCGTTACTCGACTGCAGGCGGTTCTGTGCTGGAAAATGCACAACCGCTTGTTATGCGTTATGTAAAGGGTACGCTTTCAATTGCCCATAACGGCAACCTTACCAACGCGCTTGAAATCCGCAGAAGTCTTGAACAGCGCGGCGCAATCTTTCAGACAACAATCGACAGCGAGGTTATCTGCTATGTAATTGCCCGTGAAAGACTTAAATGTCATTCTGTTGAAGATGCCGTTGCAAGAACAATGCAGGTAATTGAGGGCGCTTATTCGCTCCTTGTTATGAGCCCGAGAAAGCTTATTGCGGCTCGTGATCCTCACGGATTCAGACCGCTTTGTATGGGCAAGTACAACGATTCCTATGTTTTTGCAAGTGAAAGTGCGGCTCTTGATGCCTGCGGTGCAGAATTTGTCCGTGATATTGAACCGGGCGAAATCGTAATTGTAGACCAAAACGGTGTCCGCAGTATGAAACCCGACTTTGGTGACAAGAAAAAGGCACTTTGCATTTTTGAGTATATTTATTTTGCCCGTTCAGACTCCTTTATTGACGGAGTAAGCGTTTATGAGGCAAGAAAGCAGGCAGGACGAATTCTTGCAAGAAAATACCCTGTTGAGGCTGATATGGTTGTCGGTGTTCCCGAATCGGGAATTGATGCCGCAATCGGTTACAGCGAAGAATCAGGAATTCCTTATGAAAAGGCTATTGTGAAGAACAGCTACATCGGCAGAACCTTCATAAAGCCAAGTCAGAAGGAACGAATGAAAAGCGTAAAAATTAAACTCAACCCGATTGCCGACAAAATCAAAGGCAAGAGAGTTGTTATTATTGATGACAGCATTGTGCGTGGTACAACTGTTGACCGAATTGTTACAATGCTCAAAGAGGCAGGCGCAAAAGAGGTACATATGCGTATCAGTTCACCTCCGTTTATGTGGCCGTGTTATTACGGTACTGACATTCCGTCAAGAGGAGAACTTATTGCCTGCAACCATACAATCGAAGAAATCACAAAGCTCAGCAAGGCTGATTCCCTCGGATACCTCCCTGTTGAGTCACTTCGTGAGATGATTCACAACGCTCCCGTAGGCTTTTGTGACGGTTGCTTTACGGGTAATTACCCTGCTCCTATCACAAAAGAAACCTTTAAGGGCAAAGAGCGTGGCGGAATGAACTTCGATGAAAACAATAAAAAGGACAACTAATTGAAAGGATGTAAATAATGGTAAAAGATACTTATGAATCACCCTTGTCAGCCCGTTATGCAAGCAAGGAAATGAAATACATTTTCTCGCCGGATAAAAAATTCAGAACATGGAGAAAGCTCTGGATTGCTCTTGCAGAATCGGAAAAAGAACTCGGACTCCCAATTACACAGGAGCAGATTGACGAACTCAAGGCTCATGCTGATGATATCAACTATGAAGTTGCACAGGAAAGAGAGAAAATTGTTCGTCACGATGTAATGTCACATGTATATGCTTACGGTGTTCAGTGTCCGAACGCAAAGGGCATTATTCATCTCGGAGCAACCTCCTGCTATGTCGGTGATAACACAGATATCATCATTATGACAGAAGGACTCAAGCTTATCAGAAATAAGCTTATCACAGTTATCCGCAACCTTTCAAAGTTTGCCGATGAATACAAGGCTCTTCCAACCCTTGCATTCACTCATTTTCAGCCTGCACAGCCTACAACAGTAGGTAAGAGAGCGACTCTCTGGCTTCAGGAGCTCCTTATGGATCTTGAAGATGTTGAGTATCAGCTTTCAAAGGCTAAGCTTCTCGGTTCAAAGGGTACAACAGGTACACAGGCAAGTTTCCTTGAACTCTTTGACGGAGATCACGAAAAGTGCAAAATGCTTGACCGTAAGATTGCAGAAAAAATGGGCTACAAGGCTTGTTTCCCTGTATCAGGTCAGACATATTCAAGAAAGCTTGATTCACAGTTCCTCAATGTTCTTGCGGGAATTGCTCAGTCAGCCGCTAAATTCTCAAATGATATCAGACTTCTTCAGCACCTCAAAGAGGTTGAAGAGCCGTTTGAAAAGAATCAGATTGGTTCATCGGCTATGGCTTACAAGCGTAACCCAATGAGAAGTGAGCGTATCGGTTCACTTTCAAGATATGTTATGGTTGATGTTCTCAACGGTTACTTTACAACTGCCACACAGTGGTTTGAAAGAACACTTGATGACTCCGCCAACAAGCGTCTCAGCATTCCGGAGGCATTCCTCGCAGTTGACGGTATCCTTTCACTTTATGCAAATGTTGCAGATGGTCTTGTTGTTTATCCAAAGGTAATTGAACAAAGACTCAGAAAAGAACTTCCGTTCATGGCAACAGAGAATATTATGATGGATGCAGTTAAAAAGCGTGGTGCTGACAGACAGCAGCTTCACGAGAAAATCCGTGAGCATTCAATGGCTGCATCAAGAGTAGTCAAGGTTGAAGGCGGCGAAAATGATCTTCTCGAAAGAATTGCCGCAGATGAGGCATTCGGTGTTACTATTGAAGAACTTGAAAAGATTCTCAAGCCGGAAAACTACACAGGCAGAGCAAAAGAGCAGACAGAGGACTTCCTCAACGAGTGCATCAAGCCTGTTCTTGAAAAGTACGCAGATGTTGAGTCTGACAAGCCTGAAATTAATGTTTAATTAGACTGATTTAATCGAACCTTTGGTTCAAGTATATATTTTATTTATAGCAGACCATGCGTCTGTAAAAAGGAGTTTTGTAAAATGGTAAAAGCAATTGTAGGTGCCAACTGGGGCGACGAGGGCAAGGGTAAAATTACCGATGTTCTCGCAAACGACAGCGACATCGTAATTCGTTTTCAAGGCGGTGCAAACGCAGGACATACAATTGTCAACGATTACGGAAAATTTGCTCTTCACCAGCTTCCTTCGGGTGTTTTTCATCAGAATATCACCAATATAATCGGCAACGGTGTTGCTTTCAGCGTTGAAAACTTCGTTAAGGAAATGGCTCACCTCAAAGATCGCGGAGTTCCCGAGCCAAACATTATTATTTCTGACAGAGCACAAATTGTTATGCCTTACCATGTAGCATTTGACTGCTATGAGGAAGAGCGTCTCGGCAAAAATTCTTTCGGTTCAACAAAGAGCGGTATCGCTCCGTTCTATTCTGACAAGTATTCAAAAATCGGTTTCCAGATTAATGAACTTTATGATGATCCCGATTCACTCAGAGAGAAAATCAGACACGCTCTTGAAATCAAGAATGCAACTCTGAAAAACCTCTACAACAAGCCCGAAATCACAGAACAGGAAGTTTTTGACAAGCTAATGGAATATAAGGAACTTCTTGCTCCTTATGTCGGTGACGCATTTACTTTTGTTCATAATGCGCTCAAAGACGGAAAGAATATTCTTCTTGAAGGACAGCTTGGTTCACTCAAGGATACTGACTTCGGTATTTATCCTATGGTTACTTCATCCAATACAATCGCAGGTTACGGTGCTGTAGGCGCAGGTATTCCTCCGTATGAAATCAAAGAAATCATCACAGTTGTCAAGGCTTATTCAAGTGCAGTAGGCGCAGGTGAATTTGTTTCTGAAATCTTCGGCGATGAGGCTGACGAACTTCGCAGAAGAGGCGGTGACGGCGGAGAATTTGGTGCAACAACAGGCAGACCGAGAAGAATGGGTTGGCTTGACCTCGTTGCAACACGCTACGGTTGTATGGTTCAGGGTGCAACACAGGTTGCGTTCACGGTTCTTGATGTTCTCGGATATCTTGATGAAATCCCTGTTTGTGTGGGTTATGAGCTTGACGGCAAGGAAATTGACTACTTCCCGTCAACAACAAAGCTTAAAAGATGCAAACCTATCCTCAAAAAGCTCAAGGGCTGGAAGTGTTCAATTTCAGGTATTACAGAATATGACAAGCTTCCTAAGGAATGCCGTGAATACATTGAATTTGCCGAAAAGGCTATCGGTGTGCCGATTACAATGGTTTCAAACGGTCCTTCCAGAAACGATATTATTTACAGATAATTAAAATATTAATTGAATACCGCACAAATTCTGTGCGGTATTCTTTAAATTTGAAAGGAATTTTACTATGAGCAATGCTACAAAAGAAACTGTCATTGTTCTTGATTTCGGCGGTCAGTACAATCAGCTGATTGCAAGAAGAGTTCGTGAGTGCAATGTGTATTGCGAAATTCTTCCTTATACCGTTGATATTCAGAAAATCAAAGACATTAACCCAAAAGGTATTATCTTCACAGGCGGTCCTAACAGCGTTTATGACGAGTCATCACCGCACTATACTCCTGAAATTTTTGAACTCGGAATCCCGATTCTCGGCATTTGCTACGGTTGTCAGCTTATGGCATACACGCTCGGCGGCAATGTTGTTTCGGCTACAGACAATTCATCAAGTGAGTACGGCAAGACAGTTACAAGATATAATAACAATGATATACTCTTTAAATTCGTAAAGAGTGAAGGAATTTCATGGATGAGTCACCGTGACTATATCAATGAAGCTCCCGAAGGATTCAGCATTACAGCTACAACGGATGTATGTCCCGTAGCCGCAATGTCATGTCCTGAAAAAAAGTTTTACGGTGTTCAGTTTCATCCCGAAGTTAACCATACAGATAACGGTAAAGATATGCTCCGTTCATTCCTTTACGATGTTTGCGAATGTAAGGGTGAGTGGAAAATGGAAAGTTTTATCGACACAACTGTTGCACAGCTTAGAAAGCAGATTGGTGACAAGGGTGTAGTTCTCGGGCTTTCGGGCGGTGTAGATTCATCCGTTGCCGCAGCACTTCTCAGTAAGGCAGTCGGTAAACAACTTACCTGCGTTTTCGTGGATCAGGGACTTATGAGAAAAGACGAGGGCGACTTTGTAGAGCAGACCTTTACAAAGCTTTTTGATATGAACTTTGTCCGCATTAATTGTCAGGAAGAGTTCCTTGCAAAGCTTGAAGGTGTTGAAGAACCCGAAGAAAAACGCCACATCATCGGTACAGAATTCTATAAGGTGTTCTGGAACAAAATCCGTGAAAGCTACGGCGAGGGTTATTTTGCACAGGGTACAATTTATCCCGACCGTATCGAAAGCGGTAAAGGCGATGCCGCAAAAATCAAAACACATCACAATCAGGTTGGTATCCCGGAAGATATTGACTTTGCAGGTGTAATTGAACCGCTTAAAGACCTTTTCAAGGATGAGGTAAGAGTAGTAGGTGAGAAGCTTGGACTTCCGCACGACCTCGTATGGCGTCAGCCGTTCCCGGGTCCGGGACTCGGTGTGCGTGTAATCGGTGAAGTTACAGCCGAAAAGGTTCGTATTCTTCAGGAAGCCGATGCAATTCTTCGTGATGAAATGGATAAGTGCGGTTACGCAGATAAGATGAGCCAGTTCTTCGCAGTCCTCCCGGGTGTTAAAACCGTAGGCGTTATGGGTGACGCAAGAACATATGACGAACTCATCGCTCTCCGTGCCGTTACAACCGATGATTTTATGACAGCCGACTGGGCAAAAATCCCCTACGAAATTCTAGGCAGAGTCTCCAACCGCATCATAAATGAAGTAGAACATGTCAACAGAGTAGTCTATGATATAACAAGTAAACCCCCCGGAACAGTAGAGTGGGAATAAATTGAAAAAGTCTGAAACCCCAGTAATATCAAGGGTTTCAAGGTTTTCGAAGAGCCCGTTGATAAGATTTTGATAAGATTCTACTCGGTACCCTTTATCGTGTGTATCGAGTGGTTTGTGAGTAAAAAGTAATATCTTGTGGCTCGCAAAAATACCATATTAACATTAAACCCCGTACTGACGGATTAAAGTCAGTACGGGGTTTTTGTCGTTTGCAATTATTTTAACTTATCCTTAAACGCTTCAACCATAGCATCGCTGAGATTCTGTGACGGTACTTTCACAAAACCGGAAGCTTCATCATACTTCGGATAATTGTAGCGCCACTTGTCATATTCGTCACGGTTAATG